>Ga0265798_10000124_pt1 | contig 147457 bp, 134 predicted proteins | sample P3T30metagenome_FD_192430 | JGI IMG/M metagenome (GOLD analysis project Ga0265798, IMG submission 192430) | Plant litter microbial communities from East Loma Ridge, Irvine, California - P3 T30 | ecosystem: Environmental > Terrestrial > Plant litter > Unclassified | place: USA: California...
AGTACATCCTGCGCGACGAATCCATGCACCTGAACTTCGGCATCGACGTGATCAACCAGATCAAGATCGAAAACCCGCACCTGTGGGATGCCGAGATGAAAGAAGAAGCCACGCAGATGATCCTGCAAGGCACCCAGCTGGAAATCGAATACGCTCGTGACACCATGCCACGCGGCGTACTGGGCATGAACGCAGCGATGATGGAGGACTACCTCAAATTCATCGCCAACCGCCGCCTGAGCCAGATCGGCTTGAAAGAAGAATACCCAGGCACCACCAACCCATTCCCATGGATGAGCGAAATCATGGACTTGAAGAAAGAGAAAAACTTCTTCGAGACACGGGTTATCGAGTATCAGACCGGTGGGGCACTGAGCTGGGATTGATGGCTTGGGGTTGAAACGGTTGTAGTGAAAAAGCCAGGGGGTGAGAACTTCCTGGCTTTTTTGTGGGCGTTGTCCCGTTCTATATAAATTTACACCTGCCGACCTTTCCCTTAGGGAAGCTCCGATCAACTTGCCGCGCGGCGGCGGCAAGTCCAAATTTCCTCGGGACGCAGCGCTATTTGCCAAAAAACGACCGATGCTTCGTGTATTGAGGGCTATGTCGTTTGCTCTTCCGTATTAAACACGCAACTCGCCCATACCCATCAGCTGTTTTCGAGCCATCCACAGGTTTGACAGGGCGAACAGCGTGGTCAACTGAGCTGTGTTTTTCATCAGCCCACGAAAGCGCACTTTAACGTAACCAAACTGCCGCTTGATCACCCGAAACGGATGCTCAACCTTGGCCCGTGTCTGAGCTTTGCAGTACTCGATCTTGCGCTTGGCTTTGTACAGCAGGCTGCGTTTATTCAACCTGGGATAGGTGCTGCGGCGGGCTGCGATTTGCCAGATCACTTCACGATTTTCATGCTCTTCACGCTTCTCGATACCGGTGTATCCAGCGTCCGCATACACCGCGTTTTCTTCGCCATGCAATAGTTCGGCGACCTGTGTGACATCGGCCACATTGGCGGCGGTGCCATGAACGTGATGAACCAGGCCGGACTCGACATCAGCGCCAATATGGGCCTTCATTCCGAAGAAATACTGATTACCTTTCCTGGTCTGATGCATCTCGGGATCGCGCTTGCCTTCCTCGTTCTTGGTGGAACTGGGGGCATGAATAATGGTGGCATCAACGATAGTGCCTTGACGCAGCGACAGGCCTTTTTCTTGTAAATAACCGTTGATGACCGCGAGGATCGCAGGTGCGAGTTGATGCTTCTCCAGCAAGTGCCGGAAGTTCATGATCGTAGTGTCTTCCGGGATCGGCGCGCTCAACGTCAGGCGTGCGAATTGGCGCATGGGCGTGATTTCGTAGAGCGCTTCTTCCATGGCCGGGTCGCTCAGGGAGAACCAGTTCTGCAACAGATGGATGCGCAGCATGGTTTCCAGCGGATACGGTTTTCTGCCACCGCCGGCCTTGGGGTAGAACGGCTCGATCAGCCCCAGCAGGTCTGTCCAAGGCACGACCTGATCCATCTCGGCGAGGAAGCGTTCGCGGCGTGTCTGCTTACGTTTTCCGGCGTATTCGAAATCGGAAAAGCTCATCTGGCTCATGGGCGACTCGGATCAGGTGGTCAGGCGTATTTCATCACATTCGGGGACTTGTTCGGAGAATCCTTAGGAGGATCACATGCTCACGGGAAAGCAACGATGCGGTAGATAGAAGTCCGAATAGAGAGTTCTATGTTGCCACGGCTTATTAAGCCTGCTGAGGGAAGGTTAAATAAATTTAGACGCAAACAAAAGGACACCGCCGCTTGGAATTAGTCATGGGGCCTTCTGGCGCAGTGCGGTTGGGTAAAGATTCTTGAGCTCCCGTTATGGAGCTGGTAATCAAGATCGTAAAGATGGCCTATGAGCAACGGGACAAATGCTCTAGAGACCTCCTGTGTCAATCGAATCAGGGCTCGCAATACGAAAATAAACAGTTTCGCGAACGGCTTTGCCGGTTAGGCGTGCATCTAATCATAAGTCTTCAGAAGGAATTTCGAAAATTCGCCGATTGAACGGTATCCGAGACCTAGAAACCTAGTGAATATCTTCAACAGGCTAAATGACAGCTCAGGAGGTTAAGAGAAATCAATGGCTGCCTGATGCATTGACCGCATCAACCTAATGATGGGCAGACCCCGCCGACTCGGTACGAGAGCAGACCTAATGCCGTATCTAGGATGAGTCACCGCGCTCCGTATGACATCTGTACACGACACAACACGATAGTTTATTCGACGCTGATTTAAAAGTCAGTAGACGCATGAGTGATAGAGGAGAGAACCCAGCACGGGAACCAATCATATTACATAGGTGCACAGCTGAAAGAAAAAACAAGCAGCTCAAACCTCGCTCAAATAGTTTGCATGGAAAAGGTAAGCAGTGGCAGAATATTGTCAAAGATGTGATCCAATTTTATAGCTAAGGATTGAGAAGGACCTATGGCAAAAATTAAACCTAGAGCTCGTATTGTCCGAACTATCGGAGATCAATTGATCAGCGGACCTGATGCAGCGCTTATCGAGCTAGTAAAAAATGCATATGATGCAGATTCCTCGTCAGTCAGAATACATATAACCCCTCCCTCATTAGACAAAAGGGATAATGGGAAAATTATTGTAAGTGATGAAGGGCATGGTATGTCGTATTCAGACTTACTAGAAAAATGGCTGGAACCTGCGACTACTGATAAGGTGCTACGTAAATTTAGCCCAACAAAAAAAAGGCGAATGTTAGGAGCGAAAGGAGTGGGCCGTTTTGCGACGGCTCGGCTAGGTAAGCGACTCCAACTCTTCAGCACGACCGTGGTAGACAACACCCGAAAATCTGCGGTAATGAACGTTGATTGGGAAAGCTTCGAAACAGTAAAGTACCTTGAAGATATTGATATAGACATAGCAGAGGTAGATGCTGAAGACAGTACTGGCGTACGGTTAGTCATTAGCGATCTTAATGATATCTGGACAAAAACAAAGCTCACAAATCTAATAAAAGAACTAAGACGAATAGCCTCACCTATAAGATCACAAGACGAGAACTTTAAGATTTATCTCGATATATCCGAATTCAAAACCCCTAACTTTGACTTTAACGGCGTTGACTTACTAGTTAATCCCTTTGAAAAAGATGCAAATAAAGAAAACTTCGAAGTAGCACCACTTACTATAGAGAACTTATTTCACTATAACGTTGAAGGCAGTTTTGACGAAAAAGGCGGCTTCCATGGTTCTTTTTTGAATAAACGCGGCGAAAACTCTAGACATACGTTAGACATTCCCGCATTAAAACTGGAAGCGGATGAGGATTTCTGTGGTGAGGTATTTGTAAAATTAAATATCTACGATCGTGAGCCGGAAGCAATCCAAGACTTATTCAAAGGCTTGGGTTTTGGTGCATTAGGGAGAATGGACTCACGACGGCTGTTGAATGAAAATATAGGAGTAGGTATCTACAGAGATGGGTTCAGAATTAGACCATATGGGGATGCTGAAACTGACTGGCTAGAGATGGAACGTAAACGGGTTCAGGATCCTTCATTAAGACTTGGACTTAACCAGCTTGCAGGTATAGTTTCGATCAGCGACGAACATATTTCCGGATTGATAGAGAGGAGTAGCCGTGAAGGGTTAGAGCATAACGGCTCCTTCGCAAGACTTAAACGACAAATTTCACATCTATTAAAGCATATTGAAGCCTTAAGACAAGCCTTTAGAGAAAAGGCCGGTTTGAGCAGGAAGAAACCGGGGGGCACAAGTGATGTGCACAACACCTCTGCAATGGAGGCCACAGCGAAAGCTATCTCTGAGCTTCCGGATCTTTACCGAGAAAAGGTCGAAAAAGCATTTTTAAAAGAAACCACCGCTTTGAAAACCGCAATCCAAGATCTGGAGACCTATCAGCAAGCATTAATATCGCACTCTTCATTGGGCCTGGTGATAACCCAAGTACTCCATGATGGCAGACACTACCTTGCTAACATAGTTACACGCTCAACCGAGATTGTTGAGGATACGCCAAGGCTTTTAGAAAACACTAAATTCGGCGAGTACATTCGTGAAAACCTACCTAACGCTGCTAAAGATATTTTGAGCTCAGGAAAAGATCTAGCGTCCCTATTCACCGCATTAAACCCAGTCTCAGGCAAGAAGAAAGGCGACCCAACAAAGCAAGACATTATTGAAACAATAAACCGATGCCTAAAGCTTTTTGAAAAAGACTTGAGCACTTCCAATATTACTGTCGAGTTTACGCCAAAAAAACAAAGCCTATACTTCCTAGGCCATGATGGAGACCTAATGGCAGCCATCCTTAACCTAATGGACAATGCAATCCACTGGCTGTCAATCTCTGAAATATCAGAACGCCGCATTAAAATAAACATTGAAGAGCCAGAAAACTATATTCAAATAACAATTTCTAACAACGGACCAACTATTGACCCTAGTTATACGGACAAACTATTTAACGCCGGCTTCACTTTAAAACAAGGAGGCTCTGGGATCGGGCTTGCGATAGCAAGGGAAGCACTGAGAGCGAGTAAAGCCGACCTGGCCTTTGATGAAAGCGCAGAAGAAACGACATTCATTATTGAAATGGTGAAATTTTAATGACTGAGCAAAAACAATCGACTCTTAATATTCTCATTATCGAAGACGAACCCAAGGTTATAAAAGAGTGGGCACGGGTGCTTGAACGTCACAACCTTAACACCGTTAAAAACAATTACGAGATACTCTATAGAACAACTAGCACCGTTGAAGAGTCACTGAATATTTTAGAAAACAGTCGCTTTGATGCAGTTGTAGTCGACTTAGGCTTAAAGAAAATAAGTAGTGAAATCAATGCTGATGGCAATGAGATAGTTGAGAAGATACTAGCGGACTACCCGATAGGTGTAGTCATATTTACAGGACAGCCCCAACACGCAAAACAAGACTTCCCAAAAAGCTTAGTACAGGTCATAGATAAGTCCTCCGGACAGACAAAGGTGATAGACTGGCTAACTGAAAATAAAGACTTATTTTATGGGATAAGGGCGGCGGAGTCCGCATTCAGAACTGAAACTGCGAAGGTTTTCTTTAGCCAAATATGGAATCGATGGAAATACTGGACTGATGGAGCAAAGACATCAGGTACTGACATTTCCACATCGATCGCACGGCATATCATGGCTCATGTACATGATTCTCTCTTAAGCGCCGATGAAGATTTAGCACATCCCGAAGAAGCGTATTTTGTCCCCCCACTGAAAGCTAGGCTCGACACAGGGGATATACTTGAAATAGAGAATGAAAAGTGGATCATTGTTAGCCCTCGATGTGATCTCGCAAACCCACAAAAAGTCGATACGATATTACTTGCAAAGTGTGAAGAAATCACGACGGAATGGGACTCGGCAAATGACAAGAACAAAAACAAAAAAACACAACATGACGGCTCACCTAAACAGCACTTTTTGTTCCCGTTACGTGACAATAACGGCATCCCACACGGACCATGGATGGTTCAATTTCACAATATAAAAAGCACGCCCAGAGACAAAGCCATATCGGAATATCCAGAATTGAGATTTGCGTCTTTATCTCCACTGTATGTACCGTCGCTAGTAGAGCGATTCGGTAGTTACTTCAGTAGGATTGGAACACCAGGATACTCTAAAAATTAGAGATACTGGATTTGTAGGGCTGCATCTCTTCTAGCAGCCCGACACATCACACTACGAAGCCTAACCAATTTTAGACATTACATCATAAACTACCGCAGCTATCTTATGTGCTAGCAAAGGCGGCACAGCATTTCCTACTTGATGAAATTGCTGGGTACGGTTACCTTGAAAGAAATAGTTATCTGGAAATGTCTGAAGGCGGGCAGCTTCTCTAACGGTCAGACTCCGACATTGCTTAGGATCGTAATGTATAAAGTAATGGCCATCTTTGGAGATATGACTGGTAATAGTAGTTGCCGGAGCATCTTCCAACTGGACCCTGAATCGATCACTAAATTTTCCGCTCTCCCAGTTTTTGTGCGCGGGTGCGAGCCCCGAGAGTTTGAACTGCTGATGCCCTTTAGGAGATATTTTATATGCCCTAGCAAAAATGCTTGCAAAGATATACCTCCTGAGATCGGGGACCATATGCCCGCGAGTGTCGTGATTCAACCAGCACTCTAGCTTGTCATCGCGGTACCAACGATTGAGGCTTTCGTCTTTTGTTTGTCCGTCGCCTTTCCGACGTGGAAAGCGCAATGCACCACCCTCAAGTGAACCAGACAAAAGACCGTCCCGAGCAATCTTCATCGCAAAATCAAGTTTCGGCTCGATTTTGCTGTCCACTTCAGACCGTAATTCATCGAGTTGATTAGCAACCTCTCTGTACCAATCCTCGCTATTATCATGCTGTTTACTTAGGCGACTGCGAAGCTCCGGTAGGTCATCTAGAATTTGCTTCGTACTGACACGTTCAGAAGCCTCTCGAATGCTGCCATATTCAGGTATCGCTCCCTGATCATCGATTGCTATGCCTAAAAGAATCACTCGATGTCTAGCCTGAGGAATACCGTGCGCCTCTGCCCTAATAATAAACCCACGGGGATCAACTTTGTTTAAATCATCGCCAGGACCAAAAGACTGGCCAGTGATAAGAGAGCAGATACGATATTTTTTCCCAGGTTCAGGATCTCCCAGAGCTTTATTAGGATCAGTCAAATCTTGAAGAATCTGTGAAAAAATACTTTCTCCAGCTATTTTAGATGAAAGGATTCCTTTCACATTTTCCATAATAAAAACTGTCGGCTTACGCTCCTTGATGATTCGTAAGTATTCCTTATAAAGGAAATGGCGATGATCATCCTCAGCACTGTAGTCAGCTTTACCTTGATTCCGTGACCTGCCAACTAGTGAATAGGCCTGACATGGAGGGCCGCCTATAAGTACCCAAGGCCTATTTTCGAGCCGTTTATCAAGAATTTTATCGAGCTCTAAGTCACCTTCCTCGGTTCCTAAAGTGATACAACGGGCCTCATCTCCGGCCTCCTTCCATAGCTTTAAGGTATCTTCACTATAAGGCTCGGGGCTTTGTCCGTTACAAAAATTGTAATAATCGCGTAAAAAATCGGGATGTTTGGACTTGAGCATTCTGTAGAACGCTCTCAAACGGAGCGTTTTACGCGCAATGGGGTCCATCTCTGCAGAGACCACGATTTCGAATCGGCTCCCATCACCCGAGGACGCAAATCCCTCGCCTAGCCCTCCGGGGCCTGCGAAGAGGTCTACGATCTGGATCGGTTTCGAAAGCTGTGCGGTGCATTTGACAGATTCATCTCGGCTCAACGGCAAACTCATCTGGGGCTCAGTCATGGACATAGTCAGTAAAGAAGTCAGGTCTCGTATGATGGCGGGCATCCGTGGCGTCAACACCTCGCCAGAAATGAAGGTCCGAAAAATGTTGCATCGGAACGGTTTGCGATATCGATTGCATTCCAAGAACCTTCCGGGCCGGCCAGACGTATTGCTTCCTCGCTTCAACCTCTGCATTTTTATTCATGGTTGCTTCTGGCACAGGCACCCTGGCTGTAAATATTCCACAACCCCTAAGACTCGAGAGGATTTCTGGCAACAGAAATTCGACCAGAACGTGAAACGAGACACAAGGAACAGAAATGAGCTGCTTCAGCAAGGGTGGCGCGTCTTCGAGCTGTGGGAATGTGGAATCCGCGGACCTGAGGCGGAACTGGACTGGCTTCTTGAAGCAGTGCGTGATTGTAATCAAAAATACGTCTCCTGGCCCGTCTTTCCTGTCTAAAAAATTTTGCGGTATGGAGGGGATCTGGGCATGCGACACCTCTTCTGAACTGCTAACAAACCGTGTGTGTTTTACATGCACTGCGGCTGTATGCCACTATCTGCTTACAAACACCTCGACACAATTGCACAAGAGTAGGGAAGCGAATGTCCGATATAAGTATCGACCCAGTGTATGATTTATGTAGAGCTTTCATCGAGAGATGGCGCCAGCGTGACAAGAGCTGGGAGGAGTTACCATCTTTAGGAAAAACTCCAGAGGATCTTGACGCTTGGCTTGTTGATCAAGAAGAGATGCAGGGTTGGCCGTCTCTAGGTGTCAATCCAAGAGAACGAGCTCAGCGTTGGAAGCAGATCATTGATGCAAAGCGACTGGCCGAACAAAGATCTGTTGTTGCAACCCGCCCGCTGGTCGTAGTGGGTGCAGAGGAATCCGAGCCAGGCATCCAAGTGCCCAGCGATCCTCAAAGCGCGTGGCAGCTGTACAGAACACACCTGTCAGATCAAGACTGGAAACCTAAAGCGATACAGAACATTGAGAACTCCGCACTGCGAATCCTTCGTTATCTCCGCATGGATACGACCAGCCGTGAGCCAGTCAAGGGATTGGTAGTCGGGCATGTGCAGTCCGGAAAAACCGCAAACATGGCTGGCCTTATCTCTATGGCTGCGGACCATCGTTGGAATCTATTCGTAGTTTTGACCGGAACACTAGAGAATCTGCGCATCCAAACAGGAAAACGGTTGATCAGTGACCTCTTCCGCTCCGGAAATTTAACTTGGAAGTCGATAGAACATCCATCCAAAGCGAGTCCTTATGGAAATCGCGCAGAAAACATGCAATTTGAGGCTACACGACCAGACAGGCATATGATTGTCTGCCTTAAAAACCCAGCTCGTTTGCGACATCTAATTGAATGGATAGAAGCTCACAAAATTGCGATGAAGCAAATGCGTCTGGTCATTATAGATGACGAGGCCGATCAGGCAGGGATCAACACTGGTCAGGTCTCAAAAGAAGAACGCTCCAAGATAAATAAACTTATACTTCGCTTAACCAACCTTCCGCTTCAAAGCGTGAACTATGTAGCATACACAGCTACTCCTGCAGCCAACTTCTTAAACGAAGGCCCTGGAAAAACTTTATATCCTGAAGACTTCATTGTCGCTCTAGAACAAGCGGATGAGCATTTTGGACCAGTGCAAATTTTTGGACATTTAGAAGCACACCGAGAACCACTGGGAATAGTGTACGACGTACCCGCGAAAGAGCTGGATGACATCAAGGATCTACACCTTGGAGAAAGAATTGCGCTTCCAGATTCATTCAAACAAAGTCTATTGTGGTTTATTTGCTGTGCTGCGGCGATACGATTATCTGGCGCAATTAAACCCGTCAGCATGTTGGTACATACCAGTTCAAAACAGAAGCACCACACCAATATTGACATCTCAGTTCGTAGATTCTTAGATGAGTGCGCATATCTTTGTTCGAGCAATGAGGCCCAGTTCAAAACTGAGACCGAGACATTGTGGAACAAAGTGACCTCTGATTTAGATAACTCAGGATTTGCGGAACGTTTTCCAGGATATGGCCGACTGGACAAACTCAATAAACTTCCGAAGTTTATAGATATATTTCCGGAAATCAAGATACTCTTGTCAAAGGTGACAGCAATTCAGCTCGATGAACAGCAAGAAAGAAGCTACCACAAGGGAATCCATATTTGCGTCGATAATTGCGCAAATAATGGAATTGATGATGAGAATGAAGTACGGCGCCTATTTTACCCCGAAGATTCGGACAACGTAAATTTTGCATCCGCATTTATTGTGATCGGAGGGGGGACCTTATCTCGGGGCCTGACCATCGAAAATCTAGTCAGCACGTTTTTCTTGCGCGCGTCAGCGCAAGCTGACTCATTGATGCAGATGGGACGGTGGTTTGGTTACCGTAGAGGGTATGAACTTCTGCCTAGAATCTGGATGCCGCGCGAAACAAGAGAAAAATATGAGTTCATGACAATTGCTGAAGAGGATTTGCGTGACGACCTTGAAAAATTTATGCATGGCGGTTCTCGCCCTTCTGACTTCGGCCCGAGAGTTAGAGTAAATCCTCGGATGGCCTGGCTTAGGCCTACTGCGGCAAACAAAATGCAGCAAACTGTCACAGCGGATTTCGATTTCTCCGGTATAAATCGTCAAACAACTTTATTTCATGACGGAGTGGATGCTAAATCAATATTAGACAGCAACCGCATTCTTACCGAAAACTTCATCAAGGAGTTGGCCAAGGATGGCGAGCGAGGTAACGGCAACAGCCTGATATGGCGAGACGTAAATGTAGAAGCGGTAATGAAGTTTTTGAGTGACTTCAAGTTTCATTCGGGAAATCAATTTTTCTCAGACATTTCCCCCTTCTTGAAATGGATTGACCAACACGCAGGCAACGCCGGCTATGAAAAATGGAACGTGGTTGCAGCTGGTAGTAACGGAACAAAAAATGGGAATTGGATTCTTCCTGGGGGTTCCGTAGGACTAATAAATCGTACCCGCATAGTCACAGAGCGTTCGGACGACGGAGTATCTATCGGAGCTTTACGAGATCCAAAAGATTTATTAGCAGACGCCTTTCTAACTGACGAGGACAAATCCTCAGATAAACTCGACAATATTTCAATAATCGGCAAACGTGACAAAGGAAGAGTTGGGGCCATACCTCAGCTTCTTTTATACCGTATCGAAGGTAAAAGCGAAAAAAGTACTACTCAGAATCCATCGAACGCAAATGGCAAGCAACGCGCTTCTCTAAAAGCCAAAGCAGATATTATAGGAATAAGTTTGTGGCTCCCTGGCGGTGAAAAAAAGGAAAATAAACAATCTTATGTGACGCATCTGACCGTCAGGATCCCGCCACTTTTATTAGTCACCAAAGATGATTTATTAGATACGGGAGAAGAATCATAACTATGAAATATTATGGTTTAGCTCTTCAACCGATGCAGGAATCCGGCGCTTTCCTTCTTCGAGCGATGCAAAACGAGGAAATGCCTCGTCTAGATTTGCTTGTTAGGGAGTCTGTACAGAATGCTTTGGATGCGGGCCACAGTAGAAGTCAGAGTACTCCCGTAAAAGTTGACTTCAATATCTTAAAGCAAGCAACACATGAGATCGCAGAAATATTTACCGATGGCATTGATCTCGATACGCTAAACAATAGATATCCTGATCAAACAATGTTACTTGAGGTTCGCGATTCGCTCACAGAGGGTTTGACCGGACCGCTGACATTTGGATCAGTAGAAGACGACGCATCACATGGAAACTTGCTTAAACTTGTTTTTGAAATCGGTAGAACTCGAAATGATGATGGCGCTGGTGGATCATGGGGGCTTGGTAAAACCTGTTATTTTCGAATGGGTGCCGGACTGGTCATATACTATAGCCGTATCAAATTCAGAGATAGGTTCGAAGAACGACTAGTGGCAAGCTTGGTTGAAGATGAAACCCGATCTGATTGCTTACAAATATCAAGCCGAACTGGTATTGCTTGGTGGGGCGCGGCAGAAGAATTGCGTCCTGTAACCTGTCAAGACCAGATACATAAGACGCTAAAAAAGCTTGGTATTTCTCCATTCCTTGAAGAAGAAACCGGAACATCTGTCATCATACCTTTCCTCAGAGAGGATTTGCTTCCCGTCTTTGACCAAGACCATGGAACGCGACCGTGGTGGTATCAGAGCTACGACGCATACATTAGAATTGCATTACAACGTTGGTTCTGCGTGCGCATCGATAACAGAGCTTTTTTAGACGGGCCATATCTAGCAGCAAGTGTGAATGGCGCACCTCTGCTCAAACACCAAATGCTGCCGATTTTCAAATCAACACAGTCCCTTTACAATCGCGTCGCCGATAAAGATGTGTCAAGACACGATTATCTGAATCAGCAAGGAGTCAAAGCAGAGAACGTCGTTCGAAAAGATATTTACCTAAGGAATGAGTTTTTAGGTAGCGGGTCTGCCGGTCATTTGGTTGCAGCATTAATGACTTCGGAACAGCTAGGTATGGGGGCGCCTGATAATATACCTAGTCCCGGTCTATGTATATTCGGCCGACCAGAAAACACCACGCCTTATCGTCCTATCATAACGTTCATGCGCCGTCCAGGGATGAACATTTGCTGGGACGACAGTATCGATAGTAGGGGCTGGAATGGCGGTTTTTCAGGCTCAGCAGATGGCCTACATATGATCGCTCTTTTTGTCCCAAGATCTAATAGACAATTATTGAACCCAGATAAACGCCATCTTGCAGGAGCCACACAGAATTTAGAGGGGTATCTGCGGAGTTGTGAGCGTGCTGACCACGCTGCATGGGTAGATATAAGTGGCATGCGGATTGTTGAAAAAATTCGAACTGCATGTGGAAAAATCGTTAAGGACTTCGGTTTGAAACCTATTAAAACGGTTTCTGTAAAACCATCCATCCGTATGGCCAGAAACCTTGCCGACCTTTTGCTCCCGTCTCGTGGATTTGGTGCAGATGGAAGAGGAGGTCCACCAGCTTCGCCAGCAAAACCTATTCGCACAGAGTGCGGGCCCAATCGAAAGTCTATACCCTCCCCGGAGTTAGACATTTACAAAGTAGGATATGTGGAGGAGGGTATTGCTGTTAGTTGGACTCTTGTATGGGGGGCTATTGAAGAATCTTGTCCAAGAGAAATACTCTTGGCGGTAGATTCTGAGTCGGGACCAATATCGCCAGAACTCTGGACCAAAAACGGATTGGGCACTTTTCCATTCCGTCTGTCTGATCTGGCATTTGCCGAAGCTTTCAAAGTTGACGCAAAACTGAAGGATGCAGCAAGTGGTCCGGCAAGTGTTATGCATATGTATCCCCGTAAAGTCGATGATCGTCCGCACAGTATAAGTGGCCACTTTGTCGTCAATTTTGTTACCCCCTCCGGAAGCACTCTGCGTCCGATCCTGATCGTAGCAATATCGAAGGAGGCAGAGGTAGGTCGTGAGTAGCCCCTTAATTCCATACCGCACGTTACCGGCTAATCTACCTGAAGATTATTGCTTGAGCACGCGATACGCGTTTATCTACGGTAATGACGGGAATCCAGGCGCAAAAAAAATTACTGAAAATCAATATTCCCTTGGCGCCGATAGCGATTGGAGTGCAGACACCGACAACCTAATCGTGCGCTGCACAGTTCACGGTTTACAAGAGCTAGCACCACTTTTCGAGGTGGGAGGACTCGCAGCGAGCAATGGAGAACTGCTTATAGCGCTAGAGTGGACCTCATCTGAGTCGTGTTGGCGCGAGCTCAGCAGGCCGTTCGCATTAACCAAATCGTTGCTTTTTTCTGGGGCGACAGCAGAACTGGTTCTAGAGCTACCCGCAGGCAGCATCAGGGGAAATGGATTAATTGCAGTTCAACTTATTTCAGGTAATATTGGCAACGAGGGTTTGCTTATTGGGCTTCCAAGCAAGACAGGCTCTCGTCTAGGCCAACTAATACCTTCGCTTGAAATAATTATCGATGGTGATGGATCACTTTTCCCAATTCTAGAAGAGTCCTTGGACAGTACGGGACCTCTTTGGGAAATCCGGAGTACTTGGAGTGATCCGCGTGATGAACCATTCACAAGCGATTATGCGGCTCTGATTTTGAATAAAGACCACGAGCTATTTGACCAGCTACGCGGGCCCATAACGGATCCTCAACGCCAGAGCCCGCTGATGAGACAAGTTGTGTCTTCATGGATTGCCCTACTCGTCAGCCAAGTAAAAAACGATCTAGGTGCAGATTTTGACGCCGTAATGAACCATTCGGGTCTTACACACGACTTCTCAAGTATAGCTGACGCGGTCGCAGCCTTCGTACGCTTGGGCGAATTAGATACAGGTTCTCTGGGAGCACTGTTCAGCTCAACTCAACGCTGGTTTGACCGCCGTATTCGTGATATAGAGGTGTCGAAGTGATTTTCCCTACATTAAACCTAGCGTTGTCTCAACGTCGTTATAACGAAATGGAAGCCAGTGGTGAATTCGCGCCCGCTGGGCTGACGTCCGCGCAGCAGCAGCTTAGGGAGCGAGTTCTAAAAGAGATTGGACTCTATTCAGATCGTATTAAACAGTCGGCAGTAGGTTTTTACGACATTGTAGTTGGGCATGCCTTGTACAAGATCCTCTCCACCGAGGGTATGAACATACGCACAGCAGCAGACGATGGTTTCTGGCGGTTTCTCTCCCTTAAACTTTTACCTGATCTTGTAAAAAGCAGATGGGATAACGGCTCCGCCGTGAGATTCTGGAAGGGTCGTAGCCGAATCTGGCTTCGAGCGATGTGGTGGACAATACATCTCACGTGGCAGGGGACCGAGGAAAAAACCAAGTCCGTCCTCGAAACGGCGACCACTGATACAGTAATGCAGCTGATAGAAAGGCCCGGGAGAGCCGGTTTTCGTATAGAGCTTACCCGAGCCTTATTCGCGGAACGCAGTATTCGGAAGATATCCCAAAGCCAGTTTCGTGCGATCATGAAGCTGAACACAGCAAAAGTGCTCGTTATCGAGCCTTCTTGTCACGAAGGCGGGGTAAAAGGCTACGTAAGAACGTTATTCATCGAGATTGGTTGTTTTGATACTACAACAGCAGCCACTACGGAGGCATAAATGAATCTGCTTGGTGAAATACGTCAGGGATTCGCAAACCTCGATCAAAGCGGGAGAATGTTGCAGATAGAAGCACTACCTAGATCCTGTCCGGCATGGATTTTCAGAGAGGGTGAACTTTTCGGTGTAGCCATCGAGCTGAAAACCCAAATAAACATCTCTGAAGGATTCGCAGGAGCTCATCTTAGGACGGTGACGCGTGTCATCGGGAGTGAGGTGCGTAAATTCTTGAGGTTAGAGTCATCAACTGAATGGCTAAGGAACGAGTTTGGAATCATATGCGAGCATATGGTAGCGCCTGGGAAAAATAATTTTACCAGGGAAGAGCTAATTAACAATCCGTTAGTATGGTGGGAGAGGTGGCGACACCTGCTGGGTAACGTCTTGGTAAAACGCACTAGCTATGACACTTTGGCTGAATTACTTGTCATTGAGCGTTTGGTTAAGCAGCGCTTGGAATTTGAGTGGCTCGGTGCCTACGGCAGCACTGTTGACATTCGTGCCGGCACCGTGGGTTATGAGGTAAAATCGACGATTAGCCGTTATGACTCGCAAATCCATGTGTCAGGGCAGTTCCAGCTTGCGCTATCTTCAGCGGGACCTCTTAACGTTGTGCATTTTCGTTTTGAGCCTTCCGAGTCAGGCGATTGCATTGATGAGACTTGTAAACGTCTAATAAATTACGGAGTATCTAGCAAGCTTCTTGAAGATTCGCTTTTAAGATGCGGTCTTGAACCAGGCTGCTCTGCAAGAAAGGACTCCTTTATTCTTCTAGAGGCTCGCATTTTCCCTGTGAATGAAAAATTTCCAAAGATCACCGCTGATAGTTTCCAAGGAGGTTTATTTCCTAAGGGGATAGTTCACCTAGAGTATCAGTTAGATTTGACAGGATTGGAATGCAGTTTATTTTGAAAAAGCTGCACAGAGCTTAAGTTTATATTTTACCTAGCTTTAATATCGACCATGACTAATTTGAGTACTGATAGACCACAGCGCTCAAACTGAAGCATGCAGTGATCAATCTTCTGTCACCTAGAAAAACCGCATCGCCAAGTCTATAAGTTACGCAGAAAGCAAAAATAATACCTTTATCATCAAACAGCTTTACGACTGATATAACAGCTCAGCTACATACGGCCCGAGCCCCTGCTGAGATTTATCTAGTACAGGTAAATCTAGAACCACATAGAAATCACGTTTTTTCTGTCAGAAAACTAACAAAACCTTGAAGCAGAACATCCAACACCAACACCAACACCAACACCAACACCTAAAATATTAACTTCCAGATCCAACTCCGACATCATATGCACCTTTAATAATCTTGACCCAATTACCGGGCATGGTATTTAAGCGGTAATCTCACCTCATCAAAAATCTAACCTCTTTAAAAACACATCAACCCCCCCTACTTTCGAGCACCTATACTAACTGACAAAAATGGCAGAAAAAATACCACACAACCTAATCAAAAAAATCACATACACCCACTAGCAAAACAACCTGATATTATATTTATAAAACCAAAAATTTCTCTACCTAACTGAAAACGCCATCATTATATTCCCATTTACACAACACATTGGTCTATATGAAGCAACCTTGCTGGAAAGGCCGTTTCGCATAAGCGCTACTGCAATACAACACAGAGCTTAAGCATAGAAAGAATGACCCACCCTGCTAAACCCAACCAATTTAAATTACAATTTCCAATCACACTAGTCGATATCCCATACCGATATACTATTGCTATGCATGGTTCTCGATTTAGAACAGACGGATGCCCTCAGCCAAGTCCGGTGCGTGGTCTATACACATATGGAAGTAGGGCAAATACAACTATCGCGGGAAAGAGAAACGCTTTTATCCTTAAAATTTCGGAAATCTCCTACACTATTTCATCTTGCCTGAATATCCCGCTATATCTACCCTTACACCGCGCCTAAGAAACGCTCCACACAGCGGCTTGACCGCTTCCGACATTTGCGGCTTTTTTGTACCTGCGGCTTTCGGCTGTGCGTCTGAAAAATGTGTGATGTCGGGAGTGGGCTAATACAAGACCCGAAAGGGGAATACGTCCGGCCCTCTGTGTGGGGTTTCTTACCTCCCGGCGCCTAGCCCTAAGAAAGCTGAATCACACACAGGCGATGACATGGAAAACATACAGAGCACGGAATTCGAATCACGAAGGCAGATATCTGAGCCCCACCACCCCACCCTCTTCCACCGCCACAACCGCCCGCTCCACGCGCTCCTCCCCGAACACCAGGCCTGGTTCAGTGCCCGCGATCTTGGCCGCATGATCGGTTGGCCGTTGAATGAGCGAACGCTGCGCAAGCTGGATGCGGATCAGCATCGGGTGGTGGTGCTGGCGCTTCATGATGGGCCAGCGCCGGAGTTGATGGTGAGTGAGTCGGGGGCGTATGCGATGTTGGTGCATCACTACCACGCGGAGAACCGTGGGTTGCGGCAGTGGCTGACGCATGAGGTGGTGCCGTTGTTGCGCGACGGGCAGGCGCTGTTCGATGAGCATACGCCCAGCCTGAGTCTGCTGCAGTGGCCGGGGTTGTCGGTGTGTCTGTTGCATTGGCACAGCGAGCCGTGGATCAGGCTGCGGGATATGCCGATGATGTTGGCGCATCCGCCGATGCAAGCCGAACCGAGCGCCGGGTCGCCTCGTTTGGTTCGGCCTTGGTGGCGCGCGGCGTGGGAAGTGCTGCGGCTGAGTTGAGCGTAATCGGTCGGCCGCTGGGGTGGCGGCCGCCGCTGCGGGCGTTTGGTGGCCGGGTTTCAAGTGCCGGGGTTGGCAGCCTTGCGCTCGGCTTCGAGCGCGTCCTTTTTGCACTCCAGGGCAAGCTCGGTCAGGGCGATGACGCGGTCGTAGCGCACGCAGGTCATGTGGACGTAGCCGCACATGATGTAGAAGAGGCTCGCCGTTGCCACAACGAATGCCCAGTGCTGAGGTGAGGCGGTGATGCCGGCTTCAGTCAGTACTTTGTTGATGGCCACGCAACCGGCGAACAGGGCAATGATGCCTGGAAAGATGCCGAGCTTTTCCAGCGCACCGGTGACGAGATAGGTACGCTTTTCAAAACTGCCGCGCTCGCTTTTCAGCTCCAGCGCGCCCAGTTTCAGTATTTCGCGAGGCAGTGCCGTCAACTGCGGAAGGTAATATGCATCGATCTGCATGATGGTTTTGACGTTGGCTTTTACCAGGCTGGCAAACGGCGCGGCAATCAGTCTTTTGAACGAGTGACGGTTCATCCACAGTTTGAGCAATGGATAGACCAACAGCACCAGATACGAGACGACGATCAGCCCCGAGCTTACGTAGAACACCCAGCGCAGAGATTCGATCAGGCCGATGGGCACGATCAGTAGCGCCAGAATCGACGGCCCCATCAGTCCGAACCAGAACACCTTGATGTCCATCCGGTAAGGCTTGCTCAACTTGTGCTCATCAAACTTGGCTTTGACGGTGCTTTTGTACGCTCGCTCGATGTCGGCGATGATCTGCAGGTACTTCTCGGTATCGTTGGACATGGGTTTCCTTGAACGGGCAGGAGCGCCTGATGCGCGTGCCTGAACGCTTATTGAAACGAAGGGCGGATGATAAGAATCAGGCTGCAGGGGCCAGTCAACGTATGCATTGTCTTGCCGTTGCGTGGGCAGGTTCGCGCAGAGAGGTCTGACGCCTGAATCTTTTCTGGACGGTCGAAGGCGGCACGCAAGAACTGGCCACAACCAGGCCGAACCCGGTGATCAATGGTCATCAGGTTGGGCTGGACGGTTTGGTGAGTGCCGCCCGCAGCAACGGGCAATGATAATACCGGCAGACTTAGCGGCTGAAGCGTTCCGCGAGGCTGTGCAGGTATTCAGCCATCTGCTCGAGTTCGCTGCTGATCTGTGAGCCTTGCTGGGCCTGACCGGCGCTCTGATCGCAGAGCTGGGCGATGCGGGTGATTTGCTGGCTGATGTTTTCGGCCACGTGGCTTTGCTCTTCCGAGGCGGAGGCCATCTGCTGGCTCATGCCGGTGATGCGCGTGACGGACTGGCTGATGCCATCCAGGGCCTTTTGTACCGCTTCGACGCTGGCGACACTTTCCTTGGAAATCTGCTCGCCCTTGCCAGCGGTCTGTACCGCGCGGTCTGCGCCGTCACGCAGGGAGGTAATGATTTGCTGAATTTGCTCGGTCGACGACTGGGTGCGTGAGGCCAGCGAACGGACCTCGTCCGCGACCACGGCAAAACCGCGACCCTGCTCGCCCGCCCTAGCGGCTTCGATGGCGGCGTTGAGGGCCAGCAGGTTGGTCTGCTGAGCGATGGAGGTGATCACGTCGACCACGCTGCCGATGGATTGGGTGGCGCTGGCAAGCTCGCCCACCGCTTGGCCGATGTCATTGACCGAATTGGCCATGTGCCGAATTGCCAACAGGCTTTCATCCGCCAGACCGCGTCCTTGCTGGGCCAGTTTGTCGGCCTCTTCGGCTGCATGGGCCGTGCTTTGCACGTTGTGGGTCACTTCCTGAATGGTCGCGGCCATCTGGTTGATGGCGGTTGCCGACTGATCGGCTTCGCTGCGTTGCTGATCAAGCGATTCGGCCTGACGCAACGAAAGTTGCGCGGAACGCCCAGCGTGCGCCCGAACGCTTTCGCCAGTGTCCACCAAACGTGTCAAGGCGGTTTGCAGGCGGGCCTCTTCACTGAGCATCGCCAGGTCGAGCTGCGCCTGCGGGCCACGGTTGTCGCTGTAGGTCAGGGCCACCAGAGCGCTGGTAAAGGCCTTGGGGTGTTCTTCGAGTGTCTTGCGAATACTGTTGCGCTGGCGTATCTCAATGAACGCACCCAGCGCAATCATTACCACCGCAATCATCAGGTACGAAGCCAGGTCATCCGGCAGGTACACGCCTGCTGCAAGGGCGATGGCGCAGAGAATCATGGGCAACTGGCGGATCAGATGATAAGCCGCTGAGCTGACAGGCGAGACCGCCGGTTTGCCGGCACGCAAGCGCGCATACAAGGCTTCGGCACGGCGCACCTGATCACGTGTCGGCAGCGAGCGCACGGACTCATAGCCTACGATGCGGCCGTTTTCGTACACCGCCGTCACGTAGGCGCTGACCCAGTAGTAATCACCCTGCTTGGAGCGGTTCTTGACCACGCCCATCCACGGTTTGCCCTGCTTGATGGTTTCCCACATGTGGGCGAACACCGAGGCGGGCATGTCGGGATGGCGTACCAGATTATGCGGCTGGCCGATCAGCTCTTCGCGAGTGAAGCCGCTCAGGGTGACGAACGCGTCGTTGCAGTAGGTGATATGGCTGTTGATGTCAGTGGTGGAGATAAGACGGTCAGACTCCGGAAATGTCCGTTCTGTCTGAGTGATAGGCATGTTCACACGCATGAAAAATCCGCTCCCTGATAACCGCTGAATATCCTGAGTACGTGCTGAAGGTGTAGCACACCTGCGCAACGTCACCACCGAAGCATCTTTATCGTCCGGCACGGACTGGGCTTTAATCGGTTTTCGACGTTGGCAAAGCCGCAACAGGGCAATCAGGCCATTTGCGTCAGCGAATCCATACCTGCACCATGCGCGTCTTCAACACCGCTCAACGCAAGGTAACCAGGGCAACCTCCATGGCGCGCAGTAAACACTTGATTCTCAAAGCCATCGGCGTGCTTGCTGAAACGCTGCGGCGCGTGTTCAGCCGAGACGCCGGACCAGACAAGCCACGCGACACGATGCCGCGCACGGACGCGCCGCAAGCAGATGCTTCGCCGCCAGTTGCGCCGCGCACGAATAAACCTGCCAGGTCAAAAAACAACTCCGATCAGCTGAAATCCAGCCGCAAAAAGGCAAAACCTGTCGCTAACCCAGAGGTGCCTTGTTGCCCACACTGTAAAAAGCCGATGGTGATAAAGGTCGCGCGAACTGGCAAAAACGCCGGAGAGTTCTGGGGGTGTGCAGCTTACCCAGCGTGTCGCGGGATTCGGCCGATCTTTCGCTAGCCTGCCTGGGCCGCCGTTCGCATACGCCGGCACGACACGCGGCAATCGGGCACTTTTTTCAACGCTGCCGCTCACATGCCTCAGGCACACTGTGCGCCAGTCCGTTTCATCATGTGTTTTTCCGAAGAAGATAGGGAGTTTCAATGCGGTCGTTCAGTTTGAAAGCAATCGTGATGTGCATGGCGTTGGTTGGCACTCAGAGCATGATCACCGCTCAGGCAGCCACAAAACCGCAGGCAGCGGCACCGGCCGCAGCGGCACAGAAGGCCTCGTTATTGGGTGGTAAGCTGACGTTCACATTGCCCGCTGGCTACGTGCAGGGCGAGATGCCAGAGATCGATGCAAACGCCAAGGCGTTGGGTGTCACAGGCGCGCTGTACACGAACTCAGCGGAAAAACGCGTGGTGATCGTGTCCGAAATGCCGATCCCGATGGGTGTGCAGGCAAGCGATAACGACAGTGTTGTACTCGAAGGTCTGGCCACCGGCACCCTCGGTCAGCAAAGCACGGGCTACAAGGACTTCAAGAAGCTGGGCGAAAAGACGATCGTCAAGAAGAACGGTCTGGGCGTCCGTCAGATCGACACCTCCGCCACCATGAGCGACACAAAGGTGCTGAGCACCACCATCGTTGCCGCATCAGCCACACGGGCGGCGGTGTTGAACGTGGTGTCCAACGCTAAAAACCCGAAAGAACACGCTGCCCTGGTGAAAGCCATTATCGGCCAATGATCTGAATGCCCGAGTGTTTGACCGCTCGGGCAGTATGGCTGCCTATTTGCGCCCCTCGACCATCATGCGCACCGCAAAGCCACACAGCACGGTGCCCATGAACCAGCGCTGCACCATCGCCCAACTCGGCCGCTGAGTCAGGAATACGGCCACGGACCCAGCGGCGAAAATCAGCAGGGAATTGACGGTCAGGCTCACTGCAATCTGGCAGAAGCCCAGCACCAGCGACTGGCTCAGCAGGCTTGCTCCGTCATGGACTGTCATGAACTGCGGCAGCAACGACAGGTACATCACCGCCACTTTGGGGTTGAGCAGATTGGTCATCAGGCCCATGAGGAAAAGCTGCCGGTTGCTGTCGGGCGGCAAATCCTTGAGCTGGAACAGCGAACGCCCGCCCGGCTTGACCGCCTGCCAGGCCAGGTACAAGAGGTACAGGGCGCCGGCAAAGCGCAGTGTGTCGTAAGCGAAAGGTACGGCCATGAGCAGCCCGGTGATGCCGAAAGCGGCGCACAGCATGTAGAACAGAAAGCCGGTCGCGACGCCTGCCAGTGAGACCATCCCCGCGCGCCGCCCCTGACTGATGGAGCGCGAAATCACATAAATCATGTTCGGCCCCGGCGTCAGCACCATGCCGAAGGCAATCAGGGAAAAACCTATGAGGCTGGACAGCTCTGGCATGACGACTTCCTGTTGTCTGAGCGCGGATCAGCGCTGTGTGGCATTGCAGCTCAATCGCCGGTTGCGGTCAATCACTCCACTTGTTTATTCCACCCTGTCATTCCATCCGGAGCGCCCCCGATAACAGCTCCACCAACGCGTGCACCTTGGGCAGCGATTCCCGACTGCGCGGCCAGGCCAGGTGCAGACCCAGGCCTTCGGTGGCAAGCTGGGGCAGAATTTCGACCAGTTCACCGCGCGCCAGCTGGTCCTTGATCAGCCAGGTCGCCAGCTGCGCGATGCCACAGGCGCCAGTTACCGCCGTGACCTGAGCTTCACCATTGCCGACCACCAGCCGAGCGTTCACCGCGCGCGACTCCGGCTGTCCTTGCGCATCGACAAACAGCCACGGGCTGACGCTGCCGTCACCGCGGCCGAACAGGATGCACGCATGGTCTGCCAGGTCTTCGAAGGTTTGCGGCGTACCGTAACGTTGCAGGTAGGCCGGAGCAGCACAGAACACCACGCGCTCAGTACCCAGCCTTTGATGGGCCAGGCCTGCTGGCCAGACCTGGGGGCCACTGATCCGCACCGCCAGATCGATGCCTTCTTCAAGCAGGTCGACGAAGCGGTCGGTAAACGTCACGTGCGGGCGCAGTTTGGGATGCGCTTCAGAGAACGACAGAATCAGCGGCAGCACATGCAAGCGGCCAAAGGTGGCCGGCAGATCGATGCGCAATTGGCCTGCAGGTTCGGAGCGTTGCGCGGCCAAGGCGGTTTCGGCATCTTCCAGCTCCGCCAGCATGCGCGTGCACACGGCGTGATAGGCCGCGCCCTCCTCGGTCAGCGCCAGGCTACGCGTGGTGCGCTCGAACAGTCGCATCCCCAGCCGGGCTTCGAGGCGCGCTACGCTTTTGCTGACGGCAGAGTTGGTCAGGTTGAGACGTTCGGCGGCAGCGGTGAAACCACCAGAATTGGCAACGGCGACAAACGTTTCGATGCCCTTGAGGCGGTCAGTAGAGAGCAAGACGGTGACTCATTATGGAAATTTATTCCATTATGTTCGGAATATTGGCCAAAGATAGGAAATCATTTCTGCAATATGCTGACGCACTTATTTTTTGCGAGCCTGTGTCATGCCGTCCTTCGAAACAACTTCCGCCTCCGCGAGCGAACGCTCGACCGGCGCGGGCCTGTCCATTGCCATTCTGGCGTTGGCAGGCTTCGTGATCGTCACCACTGAATTCCTCATCATAGGCCTGCTGCCCGCGTTGGCACGGGATCTCGGAATCTCGATTTCTACCGCCGGTTTACTGGTTACGCTCTTCGCTTTCACCGTCATGCTGTTCGGTCCGCCGCTGACCGCGATGCTCTCTCACCTGGATCGTAAACGGACCTTCATTGTCATTCTGCTGATCTTCGCGGCCTCCAATGCGCTGGCAGCGGTATCCAGCAACATATGGGTGTTGGCGCTCGCGCGGTTCATTCCAGCGTTGGCCTTGCCTGTGTTCTGGGGCACCGCCAGCGAAACAGCCGGTATGCTGGCTGGCCCGAAGCAGGCAGGCAAAGCGGTGGCTCAGGTCTATCTGGGGATTTCAGCGGCCATGCTGTTCGGCATCCCGTTGGGTACCGTGTTTGCCGACGCAGTTGGATGGCGCGGGGCGTTTTGGGCGCTGACGTTGTTGTCTGTGCTGATGGCATTGCTGCTGGCGCTGTCGATGCCGACCTTGGCACCGACCGCAAAAGTCGGCCTTGCCAAGCAGGCCAGGATCCTGCGTGATCCGCACTTCATCGCGAACCTGCTGCTGTCGATTCTATTGTTCACCGCCATGTTCGGCGCCTACACCTACCTGGCTGACACACTTGAGCGCATCGCGGGCATCGAGCCCGCACAGGTCGGTTGGTGGTTGATGGGCTTTGGCGCCGTGGGCCTGATCGGCAACGCACTCGGTGGCAAGTATGTGGATCGCAGCCCGCTGGGTTCCACGATGGTGTTTGCCTTGTTACTGGCCCTGGGCATGACCGCAAGCGTTCCGGCAGCCGCATCGCTGCCACTATTGGCTGTGGTGCTGGCAGTGTGGGGTATCGCGCACACAGCGCTGTTCCCGATCTGCCAGATCCGGGTCATGAATGCAGCGCCCCATGCGCAGGCACTGGCCGGGACACTCAACGTCTCGGCCGCCAATGCCGGTATCGGTTTGGGTTCGATCATTGGTGGCGTCACCATTGAGCATCTGGGCCTTGGCGCCGTTGGCTATGTTGCAGCCGTGGTCGCCGTGTTGGCTATCGCGCTGGCCTGGATCACCTTGCTGAAAAGTACCAAAGTCGCCGGCTAGAAAAACGCGCACGCCCTGGACAGACAAGTCGGCCCACTTACCGTGGATCAAGGACAATTATGGGCGTGCGCTCATTGGAGTTGCGCACAGATAGGCAGCGCCAAGGCTCTGGCCGGGGACAAGCATCGCGAAGGCTGACACTCAATTTTCATCCAGGTAATGGCAAATTGAACTTCCCATGGCCTGACTGAAAGGCCAAACTCTCCCCCTTCGGTCAGGAACGGGGAGTGTATGACCGGTTCGACTCAGATTCCGGTACGCGCAATGAACTCATTTCAGGGTAAAAGTCTGGCATTTGCCAAGCGCATTTATGCCCCCAGAACACTTGGCGTCAGCATAGGTTTTCTGACCGTCGCTGTGTCTCTGTTTTATGTGAACGCTCCTTTCTGGTTGTGGCCGCTGGCAATATTCAATGCGCTGGTCTGGCCACATATTGCTTTTCGCCTGGCCAAGTCCGCCAGCGAGCCTTACAAGGCTGAATGGCGCAATCTGCTGGTGGATTCTCTGGCCGGTGGTTTTTGGGTAGGTGCCATGGGTTTCAGCCTGATGCCCACGGTGACAGTGCTGGCGATGATGGCCATGCACAATATCGCTGCGGCAGGGCCTCGCCTGATGCTTCAGGGTTTTGTCGCACAGGCAGTGGGGGTGTTGATTTCGTTGCTGGTGCTGAGCCCCGAGATCAATCTGCACGGCAACGCGGCCCAACTCTATGCGTGCATTCCTGTTCTGGTGGTCTACCCGATCTTCATTGGCTGGATGACGCATCAGGTCACGGTCAAGTTATCGGAGCACCGCAATGTGCTACGCAGACTGAGCCGTACCGACAGCCTGACCGGCCTGCTCAACCATGGTGCCTGGAAAGACACGCTGGACATCAAGTTTGCAGAAGCCGAACGCCTGGGGCAGGACTGTGTCGTCGCGTTGATGGACATCGACCGCTTCAAGACGATCAACGACACCTATGGCCATCTGGTAGGCGACACTGTGTTGCAGAGCATCAGCCAGGCACTGGTCGAAAATCTTCGTGAAAGTGACTTCATAGGTCGCTGCGGCGGCGATGAGTTCTGTGTGATCCTCCCGCGCACCACACCCGTTCAAGCCAGCGAGATTCTCGAACGGCTGCGGCTGGCCATCGACGACACCACGTACTCGCTTCATGAGGAACTCCGTGTCAGCCTGAGCATTGGCGTGGCCGGTTTCGCACAGGACATGACGGATCCCTCCTCATGGCTGCACGAAGCAGACAAGGCGCTGTACCTTGCCAAAAGCACCGGCCGCAATCGGGTAGTCATCGCTGAAGATGCTACAACCGACTACACCGCCAAGGGCGCCCAGGCGTAAGCATCAGATCAGCGCCGGTCCTTGAACAACACGTCGAACAACCTCGAAAAGTCCTTGATGCTGATAGCCTTCATAAAGGCCTGACGAATATCAGCTGCAAGGCTTTCAAGGGTTATTTCCTTGGGTTTTACGATTTTGTTCGCAGCACCAGCCGGGCCCTCCTTATCGGTATCTCCCGACGTGCGTTTGTCCCTGGACGAGGTCAGGATGGAGTTTTCTTTCTTGAAGTCATGTTTGGCCTTGCCAAGCACCGACGCATCCAGGCGTGGGTCATTGGTCCCGGAGACGCGCTGTTTAAGCAGCGCTTCACCGCTTATCGTTACATCGAGGTCTTTGAAGACCCGCTCTGTAGAACGGGCCGATGGTGCTCCCTGTTCTTTTGAAGCCGCTATTTTTTTGTCAATTTGCTGCATGATGATGGCTGGATTGGCATTCGAACTTATTACTCTCATCAGTCACTCCCTGTTGAAGCCCTCTGGTGAGGGCTTGAATCGCGCTCCTTGCGTAACGTATTAAAACGCCCGCCCCTGTGAGGCCCCAACGCCCCAAGCGCTTCGAGGCGCACAGATCACGTCTGTATCAAGCCCCAGAATTTCAATGTATTCACGCGGATGCCCAGCCGTAAACGGCGCTCGCTGATTGCGGCATTGTTCGATCATTGGCAAAACCGGGCGCGTGCACATCGGAAGAAACAGGCCTGCCCACACGATCAAGCTACCCATTGCCCATCCCATTATTTTTTTCGAATGCTTAGCCATTGAGATCGGATCTCTGATCACGCCTATGCGGACAGTCATGTAGCCGATGCATCAACCTGCGCAGCTCTGAAAAACCGACAGGTTGTCCAACAGCCATTGGGGTGTGCGCGTTTTGAGTAGCACACTGACGGGCTGCTCCAGTGTCAGCTTGCCGTAGAGCGCCTCCTCGTGATCCAGGTGGGTTTGCTGGACGATGCGGTAGTCCAGCGGATAGATGCTTTTTTCGATGGGCAACAGGCGATCAAAGTGTTCAAGCAAGCCATGGAAGACGATTCGCCGCTCGACCGTGTCCCGCGTGGTGGCAATCAGTTGAGCGAAATATTCGCTGTCGTGCTGTCGAAGCGCATCGTGCGCGGCATAACGCTGGATCAGGCTGTAAGGTGCAGTATCGTCAAACACGACGCAGCACAAATGCTCTCTCGGCAGCCCTTGGAAAGGGTTATCAGCAGGCGGTCGTCGGTGATGCACACCCAGAACGAATTGCACGACGTCCTCGCACAACGCTTGCCGTTTGCGGCCACGAATACCGGCTGAGTCTTCGAATACCGGCGCTTGACGCCCTTGTTCCTTGACCTGACGGGACAGCTTGGCGAACTGGCCTGCGGGTCCTGACAGCCCGGCCTGCTGCTCGGCGAGCAGCGGAAAAGGAATAGCTGATTGACGGGCGGCAAGCTGTTGAAATTCCGCCATCACCTTGATGCCGGACAAGTGCGGGTCCGGCCGCGCTGACTGGTCGGTACGCGTGTCGCTCCGAGAAATACAAACAGCCATGAATTGCTCCTTTTTATTGTTTCGTGTGTTGTGCAGATAGATGCTTCGGTACTTCAATCACCCTGCAATACCCTCGCAGGCGAGAAACATGACGCAGAAGACGCTGGGCCTGGGCCTGAGAAAGGGCCACTGAGCACGTGCCAAGCGATATTCGGGCTACAACCCCAGATATCGAGCGGGCTGATCGGAGCGGCATGCAAGTCATTCACTTCGAACAACCCCAGATTGATGCGTCAAAGGCCCCCAGCCTTAAGCGATCATCTGTTTGCCAGCCTGGTCTGGACTCATCAGAAATGACGCAACTCTGGCCACGATCAAGTTCCAGCCCGGCAGTAATGAATATCGAAACAATCTGTTTGCCATAGCAGTAGTAATGTTGAAAATCCTGAAATGCGAGCAGCGTTAACGTATCGACTTACATGCCGTTCCACCCGTATTGCCCTGCGCAGGAGGGATGGCAATTCAGTCAAACACTGTCACGCCATTTCTAATAAAAGGCAGCGCACCATAAGTCAGTTAAAAACAACTTGGCTCGGGCTTTTATCCACCGTCAACAAACCGGGAGCTCCCGGTTAACCTGAGCACTTATCTGGCGCGTACGCCCTTAAAGCCCACATTATGTATGGATGGTGTCAGCGCACAATCCGACAGATGTAGGGGGTTGCAGTATTTTTGGTAGCAGCAACCGGGAAACACATCGCGCCATCAGCTCCGCACGGCTCCTGGCCTGATTCTTTCTGAGCAGCGAGGATACGTGATCCCGTACGGTGTAGCCGCTGATGCAGAGTTTCTGCGCGATTTCCTTGTTGGTGCAGCCCTGCAGCAGCAGGCCCAGAACTTCTTGCTCTCGGGTAGTCGCCAACATGATCTTTCCTTTTGTGATCACTTTGTCCACAGGTGAATGTGTAGGAAGTCTCTTACATTCACAATCCATGACATCAAGACTAAATCGGCACAGAAGCATTTTTATTTAGTGCTCTTTTCTTCTTCACAAAAAATACACCCTTTTTTCATATCTGACAGCCAGCACTCCACCCACCTTTAAAAATGACTATTCATTACACTCGCGAAAATTCCTACATAAACTCCAGACATTTCCTGAGCAGTTTCATATTAAAGCCACAGACAAGCCATTAACCGAAGTATTGGACGAAGAATACTTGACAGCAGACGGAGCAAAACCGGCTTTTAATAGAGAGTTGCACGATAAACTTGAGTACTGATAATTACAATCAGTTGTTACAATTGGATCCGGGAACATGAAAGAAGCGTGACCCGTGCTTCGCTTGATCGGTAAGGGCGTCAGTACTCGGAGGGATACCAAGTACCGACGCGGGCCGGCGCCCTGACAAGTACATGTTTGAGGCGCGCCAAGTCTCTGAACAGAGGTCGTTAGCGGCCGCTGCTTACCGCAACGTCGTCGACGACCACACCTCTGCGCAGACCAAACACTGCGGCGGTAGTCAGGCCGACTGCGCCCATGACCAGGCTGTACATCACACAGACCCAGACATTGAGCGGCATCAGCGCAATCAGCAGCAGCGGCGTCGTGCTGGCCCAGAAGGCGTAGGCGATGTTGTAAGTGAATGATATGCCCGATACCCGAATGTTTGCCGGGAACAACCCGACCATGACCGAGGGCACCACACCCACGATGCCGCAGGCCAGGCCAGCGATGGCGTAGGCGACGCCAAGCGGCAGCCACTGTTGAATCAGGCTGGCGTACAACACTCCGATCCCCAATGGTAGAAGCGCACTGTAAAGCATGACGCCCCGCCAGGCCCCTATGCGGTCAACCAGCTTGCCGGCAAGCACGCAGCCGATGTTGAGAAAGACGATGCCCGCAGCGCTCAATGCGAAGGTGTGGCTGGCGCTGATGCCAAAACGCTGTTGCATGACCGTCGGCGTGATGACCACCAGCACCACCACGGCGGAGGTCAGAACGAAGGTCAACAGCGCGGCGGGCAATAGCGAAGCTCGATGCTCACGCAGCACTTGCCCCAGCGGCAGGCCTTGCATGTCTTCGCGCTGAGCGTGCATTGCCATGAACACCGGTGTTTCGCTCAGCCAACGGCGCAGCCATACGCCGACCACCCCGAAGACACCGCCCAGCAGGAAGGGAATGCGCCATGCCCATTCGAGGATTTCCGCCGGGCTGAACATGCGGGCCAGCCACGTCGCCGTCAGCGCACCCAGCAGATAGCCGAACGTCAAACCGGCCTGCAGCACACCCAGCGCGTAGCCCCGGTGCCCCTTGGGTGCATGCTCGGCGACGAACACCCAGGCGCTCGGCACTTCACCGCCCACCGCAGCGCCTTGAAGGATGCGCAGTGCCAGTAGCACCAACGGCGCCCAATAGCCGATTTGTGCGTAAGTCGGCATGACACCAATCAGAAGGCAAGGCAGCGCCATCATCAGAATACTGAGGCTGAAGACCCGCTTGCGTCCCAGCCGGTCAGCGAAATGGGCCATGACGATGCCGCCAAGCGGACGCGCCAGATAGCCGGTCACGAAAATCCCGAAGCTTTGCAGCAGACGCAGCCATTCGGGCATGTCCGGGGGGAAAAACAGCTGGCTGAGGGTCAACGCAAAGAAAACGAAGATGATGAAGTCGTAGATTTCCAGCGCCCCGCCCAAGGCCGCAAGGCTCAGCGTCTTGTAGTCGGACCGGGTAAAGGGCTGAGGAGATGGTCGAACGATGGCCGTCATGAAGCCCCCGAAACATGTTTGAAATGAGCGCCCTGCGCTCGCTGGGCGCGAAGAATAGCAAAGCTCGCCGCCCCATGTGCGGCATGGCCCGGCGCTGGACAGACCAGCGGTAGCGCAAGGCCGTGCGAGGCGGATCAGGTCAGAAGTTGACCGAGGCCGACAAGCGGGCGGTGCGAGGCGCGCCCATGAACAGGTAGTCGTCGCCAAGGTATTCGCCCACATCGCGCCAGTAGCGCTTGTCGAACAGGTTGTCCACGGTCAGGCGCAGCACCGTGTCGTAGCCGCCCACCCTGGTGCTATAACGACTGCCGATGTTGAACAGCGCGTAGTCATTCACCTGAACGGAGCCTTCGCGATCTGCCATCTTGCTGGCGCTGTACTGCACCCCGCCGAGCAACGCCAGCCCGCGTATCGGCAGGCTGTAATCGGCTTGCAGGGTCCCGCGGAATTTGGGCACGTTGAGCGCCTGGTGACCTTCGTATGTTGGCGTGCCGCTGTTCTCGACACGCGCACGGATTGCAGCAGCGCTGGCGGATATCTGCAAACGATCGGTCAGCCAGCCGTTGGCACCCAGTTCCAGCCCCGTGTTCTTCTGCTCGCCCTGCTGGACGTAAGTGAACGTACCGTCATTGTAGGGCCTGGAATACTGGTAAGCCTGACGCGCTTGGAAAAGCGCGGCGGTCAGACTCATGCGCTGCCAGTCGTACTTGATACCGGCTTCCAGTTGTCGCGAGAGGGTCGGGGCCAGAATTTCACTGGCGTTGCTGGTGAACCATGCAGCCGTGCCACCCAGCGACAGCCCCTTGCTGTAACTGGTGTAAAGGGACAGGTTTTCCACCGGCTTGTAGATCAGTGCCGCTTGAGGCAGGAACACTGAACGCTCGGTGTGCCGTGCGTCGCTGCCATCTTCTTTATAGGCCTGCTCGTCGAGCTGCACCAGGCGCCCGCCCAGTAACGTCTGCCAGTGATCGTTGAAGCTGATCCGGTCGGTCACGAACAGCCCGTACTGGCGGCTGTCGAGGCGGCGTTCGGTGTGCGGCAAGGTGAGGTCGGACGGCGCAACCGTTTCGGGCGATTCGTTGATGTTGCCCGAACCGATGAACTCGTTGAACGTACCACGGGTGTCCACCGTGCGGCGGTAAGCGCTGGTGCCGAAGGTCAGTTCGTGTGCCAGCGAACCGGTGTTGAAGGTACCGGTCATGGCCGCTTCAATTTCGTCGTTGCGACGCGTGTCATCCGGGCTGCGGAAGTCATAGATGTCGTAACCGCCCTCGGCGCTGAAATGGTTGGGCACAGCCTCGGTCGCGCAACTGGCCGAGCCGTAGCAGCCCCACGCAAATGCGCTGTAATCATCAATGACCACACGACTGCGTGATGCGCTCAAGCTGCCTTTCCAGCTATCGTTGAAACGGTATTCAAAACGACCGTTCAGGTTCAGCGAGTCGATTCCGACCGGATTTGACCACGGTTGGTAACCCAGCAATTTGCGAGGTGAGGCGCCGTGCGGCAATTCAGTCCCGCCGAGCAATTGGTAACCGGGGACAGAACGCTGTTCTTTGGTCTGATATTCGACGTCAAGCTGCAGCAAGGCACGCTCGCTGATTGCCCAGTCGAACGCCAGCGAGGCGAAATCCCGCTGGCCATCGGCATGCTCGACGTAGGAGCGAATGTCTTCATGGGCCAGGTTGGCGCGCAGCCCGAACTGGTTGTCACTGCCGAACCAGCCTCCGACGTCAGTCGCGATGTAGCGCTCGCCGTGCTCGTTGGTCGAGACCGTAATTGAACGAACATCCTGCGCCCGCTTGGTTTGATAGTTGATCACGCCGCCGGGCTCCGACGCCCCGCTTTGCAGGCCCGACAAACCTTTCAGCAGTTCCACTTGCTGCTTGTTTTCCAATGCCACGCTCTGTTCGCCGGCAATGCTGCGACCATTGATACGGTAGCTGTTGGCCGCATTCAAGGCAAAGCCGCGCACAACGAAGTTTTCGTAGTAGCCCACCGGGGCATAGCCCTCGCCCACCGACGCATCGTTGCGCAGCACCTCACTGAGCAAGCGGGCCTGGCGATCCTGAATGAGCGCTTCGGTAAACACCGAGACTGACGCTGGCGTGTCGAGCAATGTCGCCTGATCGAAGCCCGCAATCGCGGCGCGGCTCGTCTTATAGTCAGTCTCACGCGCAGGCTCACTCATGCCTGACACATTGACCGCGTCCAGAGTGACCGGCTCGGCCGCCCAGGACGGCGAGGCAGCGGCGATCCCGAAAGGCAGCAAACGCCACGCAAGGCGCACGGCAGGTCGATAAGGTGTGCTCATTGTTCAGACTCCAGAAGATCAGGCGCCCGGACAGACGCGAAGCACCTTCCGGCAGGGGGCAACCTTTTACGTTTACCGCAGGTTTTTTTCAACCTTTGCGTGCCCGCCACCGGCAGTGCGGTGAAACATCACTTAATAGACGAGTCTGGGCGATAAACAATGAGTGACAGTCCTGTGAAAGAACATCCGCCACACCCCATTCGCCAGCGTGGATAATTAAGCGTGAATTAAGTATGCGTGGCTAATCTGAATTCAACACAGCGCTGAACCATTCAGCGAGTCTGGAATCCATTACAACAGATCAATCAGAAGGAACACGTTATGAAAGTTATGTCTGCCCTCTTCGCCGCTGTTGCCCTGTCCGTTGCTGCTGGCGCAGCCCAAGCCGATATCGGTCCTGATGAAGTCATTCGCCTGCAGAAGGCTGGCACCGTAGGTGATTTCGAGCAGTTCAACAAAGCGGCTCTGGCCAAGCACTCTGGCTTCACGATCCACGACACTGAACTGGAAAAAGACAAGGCTGGCCGCTTGGTCTATCAGATCGAACTCAAGGACGCGAAAGGCGTTGAGTGGAACTACGACGTTGATGCAAAGTCAGGTGAAGTTCTTCGCGATGCACAGGATCGTTAATCTGTCTCTCGATAGAATGACACAACGCCTGTAAGAAAAATTCCCGCACTTGGCGGGAATTTTTTCGTGTTGAGTTTGAATCAAGCTTTATTGATCAAGTCCAACTTTCAACAGATTGCCCTTGTCGTCATCCGTCAGCAGATAAACATAACCGTCCGGCCCCTGACGAACATCACGAATACGCTGCTTCATGTCTTTCAAGAGGCGTTCTTCGTGAACAATTTTGTCCCCTTCGAACTTCAAACGTATCAGCTCTTCAGTGGCCAGTGCACCAATGAACAGACTGTGATCCCACGCCTTGAAACGGTCGCTGTCATAAAAAGCCATGCCGCTGACGCCGGGTGACTGCTCCCAGACCTGATACGGCACCTTGGTACCTTCAACAAATTTGCCTTTGGCCTCCGGGATCGGCTCGCCAGAATAGTTGATGCCATGGGTTGCCAGCGGCCAGCCGTAATTCTGGCCGCGCTCAATGATATTCACCTCATCGCCGCCCTTTGGACCATGTTCGTTGGTCCACAACGTGCCAGACCATGGGTTCAGCGCTGCGCCCTGCTGATTACGGTGACCGTAGGACCAGATCTCTGGACGGACGTTTTTCTGCCCGACAAAAGGGTTGTCCTTCGGCACGTTGCCATCGGGGAAGATGCGGACGACCTTGCCTTGCAGCTTGTCCAGATCCTGCGCGGTGGGCCGGTCGTTGTTCTCACCCAGAGCGATGAACAGATAACCGTCACGGTCGAACACCATCCGCGAACCGAAGTGGTTGCCGACCGACAGTTTGGGTTCCTGACGGAAGATCACTTCAAAGTCTTCCAGCTTCGTCATGTCGGTCGACAATCGGCCGCGCCCTGCCGCGGTGCCTGCCGTATCACCCTGAGCAGCGGTCTTGCCACTCCCTTCGGAATAGGTCAGGTAGACCATGCGGTCTTTGGCAAAGTCAGGTGAAAGCACCACATCCATCAGGCCGCCCTGCTTCCTGGCCCACACCTCAGGCACGCCAGAAATGGGGCCGGACAGCTTGCCATCTGCCGAAACCAGGCGCAGGTTGCCGGAGCGCTCCGTGACGAGGATGCCTTTCTTGTCCGGCAGAAACGCGAGCGCCCATGGATGGTCAAGCCCTTCGGCAATCGTGGTGACGCTCACGGTACCCAGCTCGCTTTTGTACTGCTCTGTGGCGGCGCCTGCAGACAGCGACAGGCTCAACGCTGCTGCGGTGCACAGTGTTGCGATCAGGGTCTTTCTAAACATGGGCGATTCCTTGTGCATGGATTGGGCATGCCGCCAGCAATGGTCGGCACACAAAGTGGCGGGTTCAATTGGAGCGCCTGGAGTCAGGCGTCAGCGTGGTCGGTGGCCTGGGTGTTTGCCGGGACGGCTGGCCGTTGCCGATACCGCCGTTTTCGATCGTTGGCTTACGCACGGGCGGAGCAATGTTGGGCGCGCGGCCAGGCGGCGTCGTGGGCTCGGTGCCCTGCCGGCTGTTGGGGTTGGCTCGTTTGGTCGGGCTGTTGTAAGGGTTGCCGTTTGCGCCACTGTTGGGCGTACTGTTCGGCAGGGTCTGTGCGTGGACAACGCTGATACTCGACAACACACAGAACGCGATCCCTAGCAGTTTTCTCGCAAAACTGTTCATCACTTACCTCAGGGGAACGGTGAAGACTCAGGCCTTTGATGGCAATTCGAGCATCAGGTTCGACCGTGCACCGCTGATCAGCAAGTAAAGCGAGGGAGGAGTTTGTAACAAGGATGGTCAGAAGCGCGGGCGGGCAGCGCTGCCTTTACGGTTCAATCAGGGGCGATGGCAACAACGTCGAGGTCAAACGGGGCATGCTGAAGGTGAAGGTGGTGCCCCGCTCACGTGTCGAACACACCTCAAGCGTGCCCCGGTGGGCCAGAGCAATCTGGCTGGCGATGTACAGCCCTAGCCCAAGCCCGGCCTGCGGCGCATCAGTCACTGGCCGCGAGTAGGGCTGGAACAGCTGCGCCAGAACTGTTTCGGGGATGGGCTCGCCCTGATTGGTCACGCTGAGCAGGAACGCGTCGTCATTGGCCAGAGCAACAACTTCGACCGGGCTGGCGGCGTCACCGTGGGCAATCGCATTGGACACAAGATTGGACAGCAACTGGGCAATCCGTCCGTGATCGCAGTAGATGCTTTCCAGCCTGCCGATACGTGAGTGGATCAATCGGGTCGGATGCACGCGCTGCACTTCCGATACAACGTGCTCAAGCGTCGCGTCCAGACCCTCACCGTCGTGCAAGCTCAACGGGATGCCGTGTCCCAACCGGCCACGCGCGAAATCAAGGACATCGTCCACCAATTGTGAAGCACGCTTGCCGGAGGTCAGGATGTGGTTGACGATCTGCTGGGCCTTGTCATCGAGAGGTCTGCGCAACAACAGTTCGGCACTGGCATTGATGGCGAACAGAGGGTTGCGCAAATCATGCCCCAGCACCGCAATGAACTGCTCACGCAGCTCGGACACTTCACGCTCGGCCAACAGGTCTGCGCGCACTTGCTGCATGTTGTCTTCCGACTCGATCTGCAAGGCCAACAGCCGGGCGAACGACTCCATCATGGTGAGAATGGGCGTACCGGTCAGCTTCGCAGGTTTGGGATCGAGCGCGCAGATGGTGCCGAAGAAGGCACCGCTGGACAAGAAGATCGGCACCGAAATGTAGCTCTGAAATTTATACAGGCGCGGCGTGTGGTGCAGGCAGAACGTCGCGTCTTCCGCCACGTGATCGATCACCACCGGCTGATGCGAAGAGCGAATTTCATGGCAGATCGTGCTGGTGAGTTCCAGCTCACCACCGGGCGCCAGGCCAAAATCCAGACTGTCACGCACGGCGCAGGCAACCCATTTGTGTTCTGTGACGCGCGCGATCGCAGCGAACCCCAGACCGGTGGATTCGGTGATGACTTGCAGGATGGCCGGGACGGCGCTGATCCGTCCGATCGTAGCTACATCATTTGCAATGGATTGCCGCATGTCATACCTGTAACGAAGCATTGAAGAGGTGAAGACCGAGGCCATTTTAAAGGGCTGTCGGTGATTGCGCATCACCGGATTAACCTTAGCGTTTACTCACGTGTCTGCACAACGGCCATGAACAAGCGATAACGGACGGCGATAATATCCCTCATTCGAATATCAATAAATCCATTCGAGTGTTTTTTGCCACGACGGTTTAGCACATAACGCTGGGCTGAGGACAAAAGCATCATGTCAAAGAAGCCGGGCGTGGGAATATCGCGGTGAACGTGGTGCCTTCTTGCGCCGATGAGCGAACCGTTATGTCGCCCAGGTGCGCACGCACAATTTCCCTGACGATAAACAACCCAAGACCGACCGTGCGTGTCTCGTCGCCCTCCCCCACGATACGAACCATAGGTTCATACAGACCGTCGACCTTTTCCATTGGGACAGGCTCGCCCTGGTTGTGTACCGACAGCCTGATCCAGCTGGCATCGAACGCTGTCGTTATCACAATCTCGCTCTGCGGCGCGCCGTAATCCACGGCATTGCTCACCAGATTGCCAAGCACCTGCAACAGCCGATCCGCATCAGCCACACAAGCGCCTTCGCCCTCGCGGTTGTGGGTCAACAGGCGGTCTCCAGACGTGAGGCGAAGTTCCTCGACCCCTCGCCCGACCACTGCGTGTAAATCGACAGGCTGCACAGATACCGACATGCCGCGCCCGACCCGAGCGTTGGTAAAGTCCAGCAGGTCGACGATCATGCGCTCGGCCCGGTCGGTCGATTGATCAATGTGGCCAAGGATCCGCGTTTGCCGGGTGTCCAGATTAGTACGCCCCAGCAACCCTGCCGCCATTTTGATGGCCGCCAGCGGGTTACGCAGATCGTGACCGACAATGCCGACCATCTGCTCGGCAAAAATGGCCCGAATTTCCGCTTCGGCATGCGCCAGACGCAGGCGATTGCGCGCAGACGTCAGCTCGGCCTGGACAGCCATCTGCTGCTGCAACAGTTCTTCAGCCATCTTGCGTGAGGCCAGTAATTCGCGCTCATACCGGTTGCGCTCTTCGGCCATGCACACGGCCAACTCGTGCAGCACGCCGGACGGATGCGTGCGGCGCACGGCGCTGAGCATCATCGGAACAGGGCGTCCGTCGGCGTGCATCAATTCCACTTTTACTTCGGCAATCGAGCCCTGCGTCTGCAACAGCGGCGCCCAATGGGTCTGGAGGAACACCCGACCTGCCACGTTCAGCAAATCCTGAAAGCGCTTGCCTTGCAGGGCTTCACGCTCCATCCCCAGCATCCGGCAAAAGGTCTGGTTGACGCGTTCGATAGCGCCGTTGGGCTGGGTAACGATCAAGCCGCAGGCGGCGTGCTCGTACAACGCCTCGGTGAGCGGCTGGATCATCTCGTCAACCGGCATGCGCTGCACATCCGGACGTTTCCAAAAAAGCGTTCATGGCGTCAATGCAGGCTTCAGGCGCGCTCATATGAGGGTAATGACCCACATTGTCGATCATGTACAAGGTGCTGTCGGGGATCACTGTGTGCAGATACTCACCGACCTGAACTGGCACGACCAGATCGTCACTGCTCTGCAGGATCAGGGTCCTGGCCTTGAACTGTTCGACATCGGCGCGATGATCGGAAAGGAACGTGACCCGGGCGAACTGCTTGGCGATTTCTGCGTTGGTGCGGTGAAAACTGTCGGTCAGCTCTACGCCCAGTTCAGGCTGCTCGGAAGTCCCCATGAGTGTCGGTGCCATCGTGCTGGACCATCCCAGGTAGTTACTTTCAAGCGTTTCCAGCAACGAGTCGACATCGGCCCGGGTAAACCCGCCCACGTAGTCGCCGTCGTTGAGGTAATGGGGCGAAGGGCCCACCATGACATGGCCCTGAAAACAGCCTGGTGACTGGAGCTCAGCCAGCACGGCAATCATGCAACTGACCGAGTGCCCGACGTGAATGACCGGTCCGGAGCCGCCGAACTCGTCGACCAGTTCCAGCAAGTCGCTGGCGTAGCCTTTCAGCGAAGCATACTTGTGCGGGTAGTAAGCCGAGGTGTCCGATTGCCCACTGCCGACCAGGTCGAACAGCACCACTCTGAAACGCTCGGCAAAGTGCGGCGCCATGAAACGCCACATATGCTGGTCGCAGCCGAAACCATGGGCAAATATCAGAGTGACCGGTCCATGGCCTGTGACGTTGACATTGTTACGCTGCTGGACCGACATATCAGACCCCCGAAGACGGCTTGGCACCCGGCGCGATGCACAGGTTACGATAACGAAAAAGCGAGATTATCACCGTTGGAGGCGATCTAGTGGCACAAACCGCATATATGATCGAGCCCCTGTCCAGCAAGGTCTGCAAAAGAGTGAACACAGCATGACTCGAACCTATGACGCACGCGGCAACGTCTACGCCGTCGCCACACCTGATGAGCTGCGAAGCATGGGTATCGCGGTGCCTGAAACAGCCCGGGCGGCGATGTCTGATCGTAAAAACTGGGCAGCCAGCGCCATCAGCCATGTGTGCAGGCGGGTCGACGCAGAGGGTGGCAGTAAAGCGCACAGCACCGACGGGCTGCTGGTCGGGCCATTTCAGCACGCGGCACCCTTTGACCTGTTGATCATCAATACCGACGGCACACTGGCAGAGCGCAGCGGCAACGGCCTGACAATCTTTGCCCAGGCGCTGACTGACCTTGGCCACGTTGATGGCCTGGAGCATTTCATGCTGAATGTGCACCATGACAAAGGCGACGCACTGTCGCCGGTGCAGACCAGCCTTCAGCCTGCAAACGTTGATGGAGAAGCAGGGTTCTGGCTCGACCTGGGTACACCAGGGTTCGGGCAGCAAGCGGTTGGCGCCAAGGGTTCGGGCGTGTCTTGCGGGACACTCGATGGTCGCCAGGTGAATGGCGTCCAGCGCCTTTCAGACATTGACGCACAGTGGGGCCACAGCGTATTTGTGCGCATCGGCAATCCGCATTGCGTGACACTGGTGTCCATCGAACAGCAGCTGCCTTCGTTTGCGCAATTGCACGCACCAGACCTGAATCAGGCGCTGACAGCCATCGCTTTTTCCAATGAAGACGTGGGCGCAGGCGATCCCTGTCCAGCGGGGATCAATCTGCAATGGGCGTGGGTCAGAGCGCCCGATGAAATCGTGGCGCGGGTATTCGAAAGGGGTGAAGGGCCTACGGCGTCATCGGGCACCAGTGCCAGCGCTGTTGCATGCGCGGCCTGGAAAACAGGATTGGTGAAAGCCGGGCTGGTGAAGATCATCATGCCGGGCGGCACGGCCCCCGTTCAGTTGAATGGCGACGCCCAGACATTGCACACTGTCGCGCTGTTCGGCGTGGCCAAACGCAAGTCAGCGAGCTGACTGCCGACAGCGCATCAAAAGGTGTGCTGGCTACTCGCCGATGTCCTCGTTCCAGAGTGTCGGTTTGTCGGCTATAAAGCTGCGCATCATGTGTTCGCAAGCCGGGTCGCCCAGCACCTCGACGTCGACGCCACGTGAGCGCAGCAATGCCTCTTCGCCCATGAACGTCTGGTTTTCGCCGACGATGACTTTGCGGATGCCATACAGAAGGATCGCGCCGCTGCACATCGCGCAAGGCGAAAGCGTGGTGTAGAGCACTGCCTCGCGATACACACTGGCGGGCTGACGACCAGCGTTTTCCAGCGCATCCATTTCGCCGTGTTTGATGGCGCTGCCTTCCTGAACGCGGCGGTTATGGCCACGGCCGATAATCTGATTGTCGTGGACGATGACCGAGCCGATGGGGATGCCGCCTTCCTCCAGCCCCTTTTGCGCCTCGTCGATTGCTGCCTGCATGAACGGGTCCATGGTGTTCCTCGTCATCAAATGAATGTCAGTTATTGAGCGACTGTTGCGCATTGCTCAGCGCCCGGCTGACAAAACGCTCCAGCAGCGCGGATGAAGTGGCCTTCATCTCGGCGCCGACCTGAGTGTTGCCAGCTTTCAATCGGTTGGCTTGTGAGGGGGAACTGTCGCCCTGATTGAGCGACCGTAACTCATCGGAGCTAAACGAGTGAGCATAAGCCGCTGCCAGATTACGGTCCCATTCAGCCTGGTAGTCCGGCTGCAGACGCTGCAACTCGCCTTGCACCAGTGTTTGCGCCTCGGTCTTGCCGATGGTCTCGACGATACGGGTAAAGGTGGCCGTACGCGAGGCGACCTGATAGCCGAGCCACGCCAGACCATTGCCAAGATGCCGCTCCTGAACAAACGCCAGTGCCACGTCATCGACTGGCTCTGCATGCACCTGCCTTGAGCTGTCAAACAGCAGGCAGGCCAGCAGTGTCAGGCCGGTTCTGAGCACGCGGTGTGTTCCCTGCCTGGTATCAATCATTGACTCTTCCCCAGCATGCAGCGAGTGCCTTTTTGAAGCGCGAAGCACCTGAGAAAGCGGCGAAAGCAAAGGCACCTGAAGCGAAATATTTAACGACTGTCCGAAACTTAACAGCAAAAAAAGGCTTTGCCACCCGTGAAGTCGTTTACAGCCCTGCCATGCCGCTGTCAGCAATGTCGGGCCCGCCACTGCTCAAGTGTCATCCGGTAGATTCGCACACCCAAACGGTGGTATTGGCTGTGGACATACCCTTCAAAACCGACCTTGTGCAGCACATTGACCGAAGCGCGATTCTCGGGCTGAACGATGGCAATGATCGACGCTAGGTGCAGCGGTTCGAACCCATGGTGCAGCGTCGCATTCACGGCTTCACTGGCAAGGCCACGGCCCCAGAATTCAGGCGCCAGACGGTAGCCGACTTCGATCTCCGGAACGCCATCGACTGGCTCTACATGCAGCCCGCAAAACCCTGCGAGCTGCCCGGATGATGCATCGACCACGGCCATTACACCGAAGCCATTGCACGCGTAATGCTCAATGCAGTTCTCCACGAACTGGCCCGTGGCCTGCTCGCTGAGCACGCCACGCACCGAAAAACGCATCACTTGGGGGTCTCCGAGAATGACCGCCAACGCCGCGACGTCAGTGGTCTGGAACTCACGCAGCAACAGCCTTTCAGTGCGTAACGTGCTCATGAAGGGATCACAGACTGCCGCTCACCTTGCTGGCGACATCGGCGGGCAGCCAGGCTTTCCAGACGTCCGGGTGCTGTTTGAGAAAAGCCTGAGCAACCACTTTTGGGTCCTGGCGCTTTTCGCTCATGTCAGCGAGGGTCTGGTTCAGCAGATCAATCGGCAGATCGACTTTCTTGAAGAACGCAACCAACTCCGGGTACTGCTTGCTGAACTCAGCCGATACACCGATAGACAGGTTGGCGGCCAGAGACGAGGTCCCGCGCGGGTTCGGATTGCTGGCGTCGGTCAGGGTTTTCCAGGCCTCGGCGTCGAACGGCGGCTCTTCCAGTTTGATCAACTTGTAGCGGCCCAGCAGTGGAGTCGGCGACCAGTAGTAGAACAGGACGGGTTTGCCACGGCGGATTGACGACGCGATTTCCGCATCCAGTGCAGCGCCCGAGCCGGTGCGGAAGTTAACGAAACTGTCGTCAAGGCCATAGGCCTTGAGCTTTTGAGTATTGACGATTTCAGAGGTCCAGCCACTCGGGCTGTTGAGAAAGCGCCCTTTGTCCGGTGACTCCGGGTCTTTGAACACATCCTTGTAGCGCGCCAGATCGGCAACGGTTTTCAGGTCTGGCGCCAAGGGCTTGATGCCTTTGGCCGCGTCCCCTTTGATCACGTATTCCGGCACCCACCAGCCTTCGGTAGCGCCTTTGACAATGTCGCCCAGCCCGAACACCTTGCCTTCGGCTTCAGCCTTGACCCACACGGGGCTGCGACCTGTCCACTCTTCAGAGATCACCTGAATATCGTTTTTGGCCAGCGCGGTTTCAAGGCTCACGGTGCTGCCGGGTAAGGTGTCGGTCTTGTAGCCGTAGCCCTTTTCAACCAGCGTGCGCAGCACCTCGGTGATCAGGCTGCCGCTTTCCCACGTGAGGTCGCCAAAGTGAATCAGTGCGCCTTTGTCGGCCGCGTGCACAGGCTGCCCAAGCAGCCCCAGCGCCAGCAGCGAACAACTCAGGAGTTTTGTCAGGGTTCTCATGCTCACCTCGGGTCCGTAGGAGGATTCAGTATCTGAAATCTATCGACATCAGCGCTGCACGATTAGTTGTAGCGACGATAGCGCTCTCTGCCGCCAGCGCAAGGGGCTCTGTATGATGCTGCTCTCTGTCGTAGACCGCCGAGCCTTCCCGTGATGTCCGAAATCCAGTTCAGTGTGTTGCCCGATGAGTGTCGCCCGCTGCTGGGCAAGTTCTACCGTGAGCACTTGTCATCGATGCGCGCGGCGAGCAAGGGGCAGGCATGGGTTGCCAAAGACACGCACATCATCGCTGCGCTGAACCTTGCGCCTGTCGCTGAAGGGCACTGGCTGACCGGGCTGTTCGTGGCTCCGCAGTTACGAGGGCAAGGCCTGGCGCGCTGCCTGGTCGATACCGCTGTGCAGCCACTGGCAGGCCCCGTCTGGCTGTTCTGCCATCCCGACCTGCTCGGGTTTTACCAGCCCATGGGATTTGAGCCGGCACAACGGCTGCCACAGTCGCTGGGCGAGCGGTTCATGCGCTACAGCCGCAGCAAGGCGTTGATTGCGTTGTGTCGAGAGTGCCGGAGTGGCGGCTCAAACGGTTGATCATTCGTCGGCGTTAGGGTCCATGTCAGGAAACATCACGTCCATGAAGCCGAATTTGCTGAAGTCGGTGATACGCGATGGGTACAACCGTCCGATCAGGTGATCGCACTCATGCTGCACGACTCGGGCATGGAAGCCCGTGGCAACACGGTCGATCGGCTGACCGTCCGGGTCCAGGCCTTCGTAGCGAATGGTCTGGTAGCGCGTGACCATGCCGCGCAGACCCGGCACCGACAGACAACCTTCCCAGCCCTCTTCAACTGCCGGGTAAAGTGGCGTGATCACCGGATTGATCAGAATCGTCTGCGGCACGGCTTCTGCCTGCGGATAGCGCTCGTTGCGCTCGAAGCCGAAAATCACCAGTTGCAGGTCAACGCCGATCTGCGGCGCAGCCAGGCCGACACCGCCGACGCTTTCCATGGTTTCGAACATGTCGGCGATGAGCGTCTTGAGCTCGCTGCTGCCGACCATCTCTGGGGGTACAGGCGGTGCGATTCGCAATAAACGCTCATCACCCATTTTCAGGATCTTGTGAATCATGGCTGCCCGTCCTTTGCGTAAATCGTCATGTTGCCACAGGTGGCGATCAGGTTTCGTCGGCCTTCATCAGTGGCACAGAATGATCGCGACCCAGGCCCGATACATGCTGCTTGCCATTGGCTTCGCTGGCGCCGTCACCGGCCTCTTTCTCTCCGGCTTCTTTGCCTTCGGCAGACATGTGTTCGATGACCGCATTCATCTCGGCGCCCAGCAGCAGCACCGCTGCGGAAATGTAAAAGTACAGCAAGAGCACGATGATCGCCCCGATGCTGCCATACATGGCGTTGTAGTCGGCGAAGGTTTTGACGTAGAAACCGAACGCCAATGACGCAATGATCCACACCACCACAGCCAGCACAGAGCCTGGGGTGATGAAGCGAAACTCTTGCTTAACATCGGGCATCACGTAATAGATCAAGGCCACGGCGACCATCAGCAACAGAATGATTGCAGGCCAGCGCAGGATGGTCCACAAAGTCACGATGAACTCTTCCATGCCGATTTGTGCGGCAATCCAGTTCATGACTTGAGGGCCCAACACCATGAACGCCGCAGCGGCGAGCAGCATGCCGGCGATGCCCACAGTGTAGAAAATCGACAGTGGGAAACGCTTCCAGATCGGGCGACCTTCCACCACGTCATACGCCGCATTCATGGCGCTCATCATCAGGCGTACGCCCGCCGATGCGGTCCAGAGCGCGATCACGATACCAATCGACAGCAAGCCGCCCTTGGACTGCTGCAGTTGATCAATCACCGGATTGACCTGCTCAAGCGCCTGAGGCGGCAGCACCAGTTCGGACTGCAAACGCAGCCACGAGAAAAAATCCGGCAGATGCAAAAAGCCGATCAGCGCAATCAAAAACAGCAGGAATGGGAACAGGGAGAACAGCATCTGATAAGCCAGTGCCGAGGCATAGGTGGACATCTCGTCATCGAGAAACTCGTTGACCGTGCGCACCAGCACTTTACCGACTGACAATTGACGCAAATGGGGGAAAATCATGGCGCTTCCTCTCGCTCCCTAACTGGAACACCTTACATCCTCAAGACCGGTAGACGCGGTATTTATCTGTTTTTCAAGCAGTAAGTGCGCAATGACCGATGTCACATTGACTTGAGGGGTGGTAAAAGGTTTCAGTCCAGCAGAGCAGAATGCATAACGGCCATCCGAGGATGACCGTTATCTGCGACTCCTTACCTCGATCCCGGGAACCGAGGGAAGGTTGGCTCAGGCCTTGTCGACGCCTTTCTTGATAGCGTCTTTGGCGTCGCCTTTGGCCTGCTGGCCTTCACCCTTGATTTCCTGAGCCTTGCCTTCTGCTCTCAGCTTGGTGTTATCGGTAGACTTGCCAACAGCCTGCTTGATATTACCAACTGCTTCGTTAGCCATGCCTTTGACTTTATCGCCTGTGCTACTCATGGAAATCTCCTGGGTCTGAAGACCACACTGGAATCGGACGTCGTACTCGACATAAAGATTGACCGACGTCCATTACCAAGAGTTTCAACTATTTTTGGTTGCCTATATTCCGTTCGTCTGCCGCTTGATGGTGCTTGTATTTCGCGCGTTGACGGCGAGTTCAAGCCAGACTTTGTGCGAGAATACGCACCACAGCTGCGCGGCCCAGCCGACAGACTGAACAGAACCGATCCACAGGAACGCTATGAAACTCGATAAAAAGCTGGCCATTGCACGTAGAAACCAGGACTTGGGCGGTGCCGTGCTCGGCGTGAACAACACCCATTTCGCCGTGCTGGACCCCAAACGCAACATCTGGTGGTTCGACCTGCCGGTACCACGCCTGCAAGTTGGCCAGTACGAGTGGCTGCACCTGCTGCTGCACACGCCGCAGACCGACCAGTTGCTGCATTTGAAGGTGACCACCGTGTTCATGCGTGATCACATGGAAGGCCTGGAAGTGCGCAATGCTGAAAAACGCAAACCCACCGTCAGTCTGGAATTGAGCGCAGACAAGGATTCGTACCTGAAGGACATGCGTCCCAAAGGCAGCAACCTCAGCTTCGCGAGTTTCTTGCAAGACTGAGCAACGGCTCGGCCACGGATGTCGCTACAAGGCGACATTTGTGGCTTGTCACGCAAAGCGTCGTACCGCCAGATACCCCACCGTGCCAGCCAGCGCCGACACCACGGTGCCCCACGCCAGATCCACCAATGCCAGCTGTGCAGGCCAGCCCTGCAATGTAGCCCAGTTGGTCAGGTCATAGGTGCCATAGGCAACCAGCCCCAGCAGACCGCTGTACAAGGTCGCACGCCCCACACGTTGCTCTTTTACAGCAGGCAACACACCAAATATCACCACACCAGCGCCATACAGCAGGTAAAACGCGACGGCAGGCCCGATGACCGGGGTTGCCAGCATCAGCGGCCCGAGCCACTCCCGGTAGGTAGGCCCCATCAGCACGCCGAGCCATAGTCCATCGAGAATCAGGAACGCCAACAGCGTGCCGAGGTAAGCCGTGAGGATTTTTTTCATGGGGCGTCCTTGAGGAGATGGCGAGCGCAGAAAACCCTCGCACAAGGGTAGGACCGACCGATCACGGAAATTGATCCTCCGAACGGCAGGACTTTTAAGGAGCTGCGGGAGTCAGTGTTAACTAGCGTTATGGAGTTTTAGCAAATGAACACTGTTGGACCGTTGAAAATCGATGTCTGGAGCGACTACGTCTGCCCCTTCTGTTATTTGCAGTTATCGGTACTGGAACAGCTTCAGAACGCTTATGGCGAACAGGTCGAGCTCAACTGGCACGCCTTTGAGCTGCGCCCCGATCCGCTTGCCATGCTTGACCCCGATGCCGAGTACCTGCGTGCCACCTGGTCTCGTTCAGTACTGCCGATGGCAGACCGACGTCAGGTGGTCATGAAGATGCCGACCGTGCAACCGCGCAGCCGCAAGGTGCTGGAGGCCGCTGCCTTTGCACGAACAGTCGGAGGCTTTGACGCTTTCAACAAGGAAGCCTTCAAGGCTTACTTCGAACATGGTCTGGATATCGGTGAAATGCCCACTCTGCTGGACCTCGCCAACACTACGGGCCTGGACCGCAAGGCCATGGAACTGGCGTTGACGGACAGTCACTACGAGAAAAATGTGCTGGCTGACCAGACACTGGCCCAGAAGCTCGGGCTCAGGGCAGTGCCGGTTGCGCTGGTGCGCCGCAGCGACGAAACGCTGGATCAGGCCAGGGTGTTCAACGGCACCCTGTCTTTTGATCGGTTGAAGCTGGAAATCGACAAGCTCAATACACTTTACTGAGCGACAGCTACAGTGCAGTCAAAGCACCGCAGCGATGTACCGCACAGCCAGGTCTGTTGATCAGACCAGTTCGATCCGGTCAGCGTGAATAACGATCTGACCTTGCTTGTACAACGCGCCAATGGCTTTCTTGAAATTGCCCTTGCTGACACCAAACAGGCCGCTGATCACCTGCGGATCACTTTTGTCGCTGACCGGCAACGTGCCGTTGTTCTCACGCAGCCTGGCGAGAATCTTGGTATTCAGGCTGCCGGCTGCTTCCGCGCCCACCGGTTGCAGGCTCAGGCTGATATTGCCGTCTGCACGGATTTCCTTGATGAAACCCTTCTCCTGCTTGCCCGCCCGCATGAACTTGAAAACTTCGTTCTTGTGAATCAGGCCCCAGTGCTTGTTGTTGATGATGGCCTTGAAACCCATATCGGTCGCTTCGGCTACCAGCAGATCCACTTCCTGGCCGACGCTGTAGTTCGCCGGGGTCTTGTCCAGATAACGATCCAGACGTGCCGTGGCGGTGATGCGGCGGGTGTGCTTGTCGAGATAGACATGCACCACGCAATAGTCGCCAGCCTGCAGCGTGCGCTTCTCTTCCGAGTACGGCAGCAACAGATCCTTGGGCAGACCCCAGTCCAGGAAAACACCGATACTGTTGACTTCGACCACCTTCAGGCTGGCGAACTCGCCCACCTGAACCTTGGGCTTCTCGGTGGTCGCGAGCAACTTGTCTTCGCTGTCGAGATAGACGAAAACGTTGAGCCAGTCTTCATCTTCGCTGGGCACATCCTTGGGGATGTAACGATTGGGCAGCAGGATTTCACCATCCTGCGCACCGTCCAGATAAAGACCGAAATTTGTGTGCTTGACGACTTGCAAGCTGTTGTAGCGCCCGATTAAAGCCATGTGCAGATACCCTCTTTGCGTGGGCGGCATTCTACCCGACTTTGCGACAGCGTTCGCGTCACACTCGGCAGCGCCGATGTGGCGCAACAGTTGATGGCATGCATTTGGTCTGCATGTCGCCGAAAAGGCTCAGCAGATGAAGGCCACTCGTCAGTTGCCCGACTGAACCAAATGTAGAAAACGCACTCTGCATCACCGGTCGCCCAGCGAACTTTTCATGTAAAACAGTCGGTTAGCGCTCTCAAGAGAGCGTGCGTCAGTGCCGATCACGGCCGTACGCCGCGCATCGCGGCCATTTTGACCAAGCAAGAGGCCAGCATTTCCTGTACGATGGCTGGCCGTATTACGTTTATTGAAGGTAAATGGCAGCCATGCGTATCAAAGCATCCCACTCGAAAGCCAAACCAGCCCCAGCCGTTGAAACGAGCGACTCGATCAACGCGCAGATTGCAGCTTTCCTGAAGTCCGGCGGCGAAATTCAACAAATCGCCAAAGGCGTGAGTGGCCAGACTTTCGCACCGTCCAAGCAGATCAACCTCGGCAAGAAGTAACTCCCCGCCTTGCCCGTCGATCTCTATGCGCCTTGATGCTCAAGGCGCTAGATTGACCATCCCGCGCTGGATATTCTTCCGGTCACGCTGCTACTCTCTTCCCTGTATCACGATAAACCTGGATCTCGATGACCACGAGCCGGATCACGCTCGTGCAGCTGTCTCATTTGTGGAATGCTCGAATGAAGAACTGGATGCTTTTCGGCGCACTTGTTTATCTGGGTGGCTGCGCTTCGCAGCACTGCGAAAACGGCCCCAATGACAGCCAACTGTCCGACAGTCCTTGCCGGGCAGGCCATCTGCTGTATCAAAACGATATGCTCCAGGCCAAATTGTTGATCAGCGAAGACAACCGCGAAAACTACGAACTGGCCGAAGCCATGTTGCGTCGGGCAGCGCTGGACGATGCCTCAGGCGAAGCGGAGTTTTACCAGGCCGTTCTGTTGATTCGCCAGCAGGCCGACCAGAAGCAGATCATTGATCTGTTGCAGACCGCCGCCAAACACAAGCACCCGCTGGCCATCGCCCTGCTCTCCCAACAGTTGAGTATGAGCGACCCGAAACTGTCCGAACGCTACCAGGCACAGTACGCTGAACTGGACGTTGCCAAGAGCGGCTACCCTTCGTTCGAGCAGGCGCTGGTGGTCATTCGCGGGCTGATTATCCCGTCTGCGCAGACCACAGCCGCCAATTGATGCGCAACGGATCGACGAACGGTCTGTCATCGCCTGATTTCATCGGTATCCTTGCGAGGCTCTAGCACGCGGCTTGTGTCGGGCTCCTGAGCCACTTTTCGATACGCCATTCCTGACCACACTCCTCGACACACCAAGGAGTGAGCCATGCTCAGCCATCGCTTACCTACGCTGACCCTCAGCGCCCTCTTCGTCTGCCAGTCTGTTTCTGCGCAGGTAATGGAACGGGATCTGGGCGACTTCGACCTCAAACTGGCCACCACACCCATGCGCAGCATGGCGCAGGGTCTTGTGACGCCAACCGGCGGCTCGGGCTCTTTTCATGGCGGGCTTGATCTGACCCATGACAGCGGCTTCTACGTCGGCCAGTGGGCACCCGACATGGGGTTCGCATCCGACAGCGGCATGGAGCTGGACTCCTACATGGGCTTCAAGAAGCCGTTCGATAACTCGCTGGGTTACGAACTGGGCATGATCCGCTACAGCTACCCGGACACCAGCCAGATCGACAGTCACGAGTTCTACGCCGGGCTGCGCATGCTCAACAGCCGCGTGGGTGCTGCGTTCAGCAACGATGTTGGTACTCGCGACAGTACGGTTTTCGTTGACCTGGGCGCCATTGAGCAACTGGGCGTCGGGGTGCGCATGCAGTACGCCAACCACCAGTTCGATACGCCACAGACCTCAACCGATGGCGGCATGATCAACGGTTTCAACGACTGGTCGCTCAACCTTTCGCGTCCGTGGCTGGGGATCGACATGAACCTGATGTACAGCGGATCAAGCCTCAGTGGTGGCGATTGCAGCGTGTATAGCGGCCACAATCCGCGCTGCGAAGGTACCTTCACGCTCAAGGCCGTGCGCTCATTCTTTTAACACTGCAACCCGGTTGAACTGCCAGACGTTACACTCCTCTACTGCAGGTCAGTACCCGAGGAGTGGTCATGCAGTCTCTGTTCAAAGCCGTCGCAACGATGTTGATGACTGTGTCACTGCTTGCAGGGTGCAGTCAGGTAGGGCTGGCGTATCGAAATCTGGACGTGATCATTCCATGGACGCTCAGCGACTATCTGGACATGAACTCCGAGCAGAAGAGCTGGCTGGATGTCAGGCTCAAGCAACACCTGGATTGGCATTGCAGCACCCAGTTGCCCGAGTACCTGACCTGGCTGGACAAGCTCCAGGACATGGTGCAGAACGACCAGGTGACCTACGAAGCGCTTGAAGCGCGAACACACGAAGCCAAAGACGCGATCTCGAACATCTCCAGAGAAATAACGCCGTCGGCTGTAGAACTGCTCAAGCGCTTTGACGACAAGCAGGTCCAGGAGATGCAGGCCTCGTTTGCCAAGGACCAGCGCAAGCGTGAAAACAAATACCTTGATCAGCCACTGGAGCGCCAGGTCGCCGAGCGCGCTGACCGGATGGAAAAACGCCTGACGCCGTGGATCGGCAAGCTGACCCAGCCGCAGAAAGACCGTATCCAAAGCTGGTCTGCGTCATTGGGCGAGCAAAACAAGGCGTGGATCGAAAACCGCACGCGTTGGCAGAATCTGTTTCTGAGCACCGTGCAACAGCGTCAGTCACCTGACTTCCCGCAACGCATCGCCGCATTGCTGCAGGATCGTGAGACGTTCTGGACGCCGGAATACCGCAAAGCCTACGACCAGACTGAAAAGGCCGCCATCTCGCTGATCGTCGACGTCACGGCACAGAGCACGCCTGAGCAACGCACACGCCTGTTGAGCCGCATTGCTGACATGCGCAAGGACTTTACCGACCTCAACTGCCTGAAATCGGCCCCCAAAGCGTTATAACACTCTGCATGAATGGCGCGTGCTGAAAGGGGCTGTCAGACGGCCCCTTTTTATGCGTCAACTAATCGTGAGATCTGGCCGGACGGCTCAGGCCACCTGAGCCTTGGATGCCACTTCGTCGAACGTCGCTGGGTCCAATGCATCCTGCTGTTCATCCAGTACCTGGCGCGGATGGTCATTGCCAGGAATGCTGCTGTCGATGAGTGCCAACAGGCTCGAGCCCCGAGCGGTCAGCAAACAGGCGGAGCGGTTGCCGTCCTCTGCTGCTGACCTCGGTTCGATGAAGCCACGATCAAGCAATAGATCCCTGAGTTGTGTCGCATCGGCTTCAAGTTGCTGCGAATTGTCCACTGACTCACCTTCAGAGGCTTTGGCAGTCGCGTACTCATCAGACACAGCGGTTTGGCCACCGCTGTTCTGCACCTCATGAAGGATGTGTTCGATAAGGTCCCAGTTATAAGCCATTGTTATAAACCTCCGTCCAGCATGGATTGAATGGCCCGTGACATCCAGTCACAGGCGCATGACTCATGATTGTGACCGACGGTCTGCGCCACCGTTCCGCCTTCACGTCGAACGGGCAGCGTTACGCCAGACAACGCGTGGGAGGAATGAACAGACTGGGCGATTTACGTGAGCGGCAGGGGGAGGAAGTTGCCGAGGCGCAGATGATTGTTGCGAGGGGGTGTTACCGTTGGTCGTTCCCACCCAGAGGTGGGAACGACCAGGTCGATCACTCGGCCGCAGGTGCCGGAGTGCTGCGTTTCTTCAGCGGAGCCATGCCGTCCTGGCTGACCAGGTCAGACTTGGGACGGTTGACCGTCTTGCGCTTGGTCGGGCCTTTGGCGGCAACCTTTTTCTTGTCACCCTTGGCGTCGGTCTTTTTCTTCTTGACGCCTACTGCCTTGCCGGAAGCCTTGACCTTCTTCGGTCCGCCGTAGGTGCCTTTGACTTCCTTGATGACGCGACGCTCGAAGCTCTGCTTGAGGTAGCGCTCGATACTCGACATCAGGTTCCAGTCGCCGTGGCAGATCAGCGAGATCGCCAGACCGTCGCTACCTGCACGGCCGGTACGACCGACGCGGTGCACATAGTCGTCGCCACTGCGTGGCATATCGAAGTTGACGACCAGATCCAGACCGTCGACGTCCAGACCGCGTGCGGCCACATCCGTCGCAACCATCACCTTGGCACCGCCCTGCTTCAGCCGGTCGATGGCCGCCTTGCGGTCCTTCTGGTCCTTGTCGCCATGCAGGACGAAGGCTTTGTACTCCAGCGCCACGAGACGGCCGTACAAGCGATCAGCCATGGCTTTGGTATTGGTGAAAATGATCGCTTTCTGGTAGGTCTCGTTGGACAACAGCCAGTTGAGCACCTGTTCCTTGTGCACATTGTGGTCGGCGGTGATGATCTGATGACGCGTCCCGGAGGCCAGCTCGCTGACGTTGTTCAGCTGCAGGTGCTGAGGATCCTTGAGCACTTTGCCGATCATTTCACGCAGGCCGGCGCCGCCAGTGGTTGCAGAGAACAGCATGGTCTGCTCGCGACCAGCGCATTCGCCCGCCAGACGCTCGACATCTTCCGAGAAGCCCATGTCCAGCATGCGGTCGGCTTCGTCCAGGACCAGCACTTCAACATGCTTGAGGTCGAGGTTGCCCGCGTTGAGTTGTTCCAGCAGACGACCCGGCGTACCGATCAGGATGTCCGGAACCTTGCGCAGCATCGCAGCCTGGACCTTGAAGTCTTCGCCGCCGGTGATCAGACCTGCCTTGACGAACGTGAACTGGGAGAACCGCTCGACTTCCTTGAGGGTCTGCTGGGCCAGCTCGCGGGTGGGCAGCAGGATCACGGCGCGGATGTCCACGCGGACCTTGGCCGGACCAATCAGGCGGTTGAGGATAGGCAGTACAAACGCAGCCGTCTTGCCGCTACCGGTTTGCGCAGTCACCCGCAGGTCGCGCCCTTGCAATGCGAGCGGGATGGCGGCCGCCTGCACAGGCGTAGGCTCGACAAATTTAAGCTCGGCCACAGCTTTAAGCAGGCGTTCGTGCAGGGCGAATTCGGAAAACACGGGTGCTACCTCGACGAAAAACAAAAATACAGCTGCATAGGTTAACGGTTTCGAGCGCCGGGGCCGAGTTTCTTTACTACCAACGGCTCATTTTGTTTGTTCAGCGCCCGATCAGAACCCGCGAATGGCCCCTGCTCCAGCGGCCGATCCTTTCAGACGGACGTCTTTGGAGCGCTAGGTCCGCAGCAAAAGATTTTTCCACCTTCAGATTCCGTTAAGAAACCCTCTCGATACTGCGCCTCACTTGCTGACTGGGGGAGGAACCTCACCAATGCCCGATCTTGACTGGAACATCTGTCTGCCTATGCGCTTCGGTGATGCCGGTGCTGGCGCATTGTCCCTCTCCCGAGCCTTGCCGTCTGAGCCAAGGCGCCTTGATCTCGAAGGTTTCGTTCAGCAGCGCTTTCGCGAGATGCATGACGCACAGGTCCACCACTTCATGCCGGAACTGTTCGGGCTCAGTGACGGCGCCGGGACGCTCTGTGCTGTCGCGGGCATCCGTCTCGCTGCCCGCGAGCAGCTGTTTCTGGAACGTTACCTTGACGCGCCCATCGAGCAGCAGGTTCATGCCGTTGCGGGTCATCCGGTGGGCAGAAACGCCATCGTCGAAGTCGGCAATCTGGCCGCCAGCACCTTGGGCAGTGCACGACTGAGCATTATTACCGTGACCTGGTTACTGGCGATGGGTGGCCTGGAGTGGGTCGCTTTCACAGGCAACACCGCACTCGTCAACAGCTTCAATCGCCTCGGTCTGCGTCCGGTCACGCTGTGCCCCGCCGACCCGCTGCGCCTCGGCGACGAACGTCACACATGGGGAAGCTATTACCAAACCCGGCCCAGCGTGCACGTGGGGGACATTCGCTCCGGCTTTTCCAGGCTGAGCCAGATGGGACTCTTTGAACGCTTCGGTCTGCCACTGAGCCTGCCGTCGGCTCTTGAGGAGCGTTGTCATGTCGCGTGAACGTGATGATTTCTGGCAACGGCTATCGTCGCTTGCCATCGAGCAGCCGGAAAAGACTGCACTGGAAGGCGACGGTCAGATACTCAGCTACAGGGCATTGGTTGCCGAAATAGACCAGCGGCGCCAGTGTCTGAGAACAGCCAGGACCACGGTGGTTGCTCTGATTCTGGACAACAGCCCGAACGCCCTTCTCTGGGATCTGGCGATTTTGCTCGAAGGGCTGAGCTGCGTGGCCTTGCCGTCTTTTTTCAGTGCCAGCCAGCGATTGCATTGCCTGGAGCAGAGTCAGGCCGATCTGGTCATCGCCGAACCTGCCTGGCATGCAGAACTGCAGGCCGCTGATTACGAAGTTCGCGGGCTTTTCTGGCGGCGCACGTTCCACACTGCTCCAGCCCTGCCAAAGGGCACGGCCAAACTCACCTTCACCTCGGGCACCACAGGCACGCCCAAAGGCGTGTGCCTGAGCGCTGAAAGTGTACTTGTCGTTGCCCGCACGTTGTACGAAGCGAGCCAACCGGTAGGGCCAGGACATCACCTGACCCTGCTGCCGCTGGCGATCCTTCTGGAAAACATCGGCTGTTATGCCGCGTTGTACGCAGGTGCATGCATCAGTCTGCCCAGCCAGGCTGCACTGGGCATTCAAGGGGCCAGCGGTGTTGATGCTCCCCGGCTGCTGAGCTTTCTCGATCAGCAACGTGCAGACAGCCTGATCCTGGTCCCGCAACTGCTTTTGTTGTTGGTGACGGCGGCTGAAATGGGCGCCTTCGATGCGTCGATGCTTCGCTTTGTGGCCGTCGGTGGCGCACGCGTGAGCGTAGACCTGTTACTGCGAGCCCAGGCGCTGGGCTTTCCGGTGTTTGAGGGCTACGGCTTGTCGGAGTGCGCCTCGGTGGTCGCCCTGAACCGCCCTGGCGAAAGGCGAACCGGAAGCGTCGGCAGGCCCTTGCCGCACATCGATGTGCGCCTGGCTGATGACGGCGAAGTGTTGATCGGCAATGTTGCGATGCTGGGCTACCTCGGCGAGCCAGCACCCGCTTCAGCCTGGTGGGCAACGGGCGATCTGGGCGAGTTCGATACCGATGGCTATTTGTATCTCAAAGGCCGCAAAAAACATCAGTTCGTGACCAGCTTCGGGCGCAACGTCAACCCTGAGTGGGTCGAAGCAGAGCTGACCCAGAGCGGCACCATCGCGCAGGCGTTTGTGTATGGCGAGGCGCTGCCCCACAACCATGCCCTGCTCTGGCCGCATCGCCGCGAAACCACCAATGAGCAGTTGGCCGAAGCAGTTGCCCAGGCCAATCGCTCACTCCCCGACTACGCCAGGGTTCATGGCTGGACCCGACTTGAACAGCCGTTCAGCCCAGCGAACGGCCTGGCCACCGCCAATGGCAGGCCTCGCCGCGACGCCATCCTCAACCATTACCGTGACCACTTCCTTTCCTCGAACACGACTGAAGGTATTTCATCATGAGTTTTTTCCAGACCCTGCAGGATGCGACCCAGACAGAACGGGACACGCTGTTCAATCTACCCATCATTCGAGAGGCGCTGCAGGGCCAGGTGAGCCTGGAAAACTATCGTGCCTTTCTGTCACAAGCCTATTACCACGTGCGTCACACCGTGCCATTGATGATGGCTTGCGGCGCACGTCTGCCGGGTCACCTGGAATGGCTGCGCGGCGCAGTCTGCGAATACATCGAAGACGAATACGGCCACGAGCAGTGGATACTCAATGACTTGCGTGCCTGTGGCGGAGATGCGGACGCTGTGCGTGACGGCCAACCTGAAACGCCCATCGAGCTGATGATCGCGTTTCTCTACGATTTGATTGCACGTGGCAACCCGGTGGGTCTGTTTGGCATGGTCAATGTGCTTGAGGGCACCAGCATTGCCCTTGCGACACATGCCGCTGACAGCATCCGCCAGCGACTGGAACTCCCGGCCACGGCATTCAGTTACCTGAGTTCGCACGGCAGCCTGGACATTGGCCACATGGAAACCTTCCGCAAGCTGATGGACCGGATCGATGACCCACAGGATCAAGCGGCTGTGATCCATGCCTCCAAAGTGGTCTACCGTTTGTACACCGACATGTTCCGCGAACTGCCAACTGCTGTGGTCACGGCCCCTGCGGAGCGTATTCATGCGGCTGTCTGAAGCCAGAGTCGTATTGACCGGGGCCAGCGGTGGCATCGGTCTGGCCATCGCCGAAGCGCTGTGCAGCCAGGGTGCGCAGGTATTGGCGGTGTCTCGGCACGCTGAACCTCTGCAACCGCTGCTGGCCCGTTATCCGCAGTCGTTGCAATGGGTTGCGGCGGACCTCTGTACGCCTGAGGGTCGCGAGCAGACGGTCAAGGCTGCCCATGCGTTGCAAGGGGTCAACCTGCTGATCAATGCGGCGGGCAGCAACCGATTCGCGACGCTGGAGCACATGTCCGCCAGCGAGACCGAGGCCCTGCTGACCTTGAACCTGCATGCACCGATCCTGTTGACCGGTGCGATGCTGCCGCAGCTCAAACAGGCGCGCAGTGCCATGGTGGTAAATGTCGGGTCGACCTATGGCTCTATCGGTCACGCCGGCTATGCGACTTATTGCGCCAGCAAATTCGCACTGCGCGGTTTTTCCGAGGCGCTTCGCCGTGAACTGGCCGATACGCAGGTCGGTGTACTGTACGTTGCACCCCGCGCCACCCGCACGGCCATGAACGGCAAAGCCGTGCAGGCGCTGAACGATGCGATGAAATCTGCTGTCGATGATCCGCATGACGTCTCGAAAGCTGTGCTCAATGCTATCGCCACTGACCAGCGAGCGCTGTATCTGGGACGGCCAGAGCGCTTCTTTGTCATGATCAACAGCATTTTACCCACAGTGGTCGACCGAAGCCTGCGCAAGCATCTACCCTTGATCCGTCGCCTGAGCGCCCCTCACCCGGAAGAGAAACCGACCTCATGAAAAAATTCGCTTTGGCCCTCGTGGGTCTGATCAGTCTGCCACTCTGGGCAATGGATGCCCCCGACGAGCAACGTCTGGCAACGATCCAGCAGGACTGGCGCCGCATTCAGTACGACCTGCCGAAAGACCAGCGCGTTGCTGCATTCGAAAAGCTTTCGACGCAAACCACTGCGTTCGTCAAAGACCGTCCGAACGCCGCAGAAGCGTGGATCTGGTCGGGAATCGTCAACAGCAGTTGGGCCAGCGCTCAGGGGCCGGGGCTCGGTGCGCTGGAAAAAGCCAAGGTGGCCAAGGCCGACCTGGAAAAGGCCTTGAGCCTGGACCCGACGGCGCTGCAAGGTTCGGCGTACACCAGCCTTGCGGTGCTCTACGACCGCGTACCGGGCTGGCCACTGGGTTTTGGCGACTCGGACAAGGCAGGTCAGTTGCTTCAGCAGGCGTTGAAAGTGAACCCCAATGGCATCGACCCGCTTTATTTCTGGGGCGACCATCAGTACCGCCAAGGCAACTACGCCCAGGCTCGTGATGCATTGAACCAGGCCCTCAAGGCAGCGCCTCGTCCCGGCCGCGAGCAGGCTGACGCTTCAAGGCGCAAAGACATTCAGCAGTTGCTGGTTGATGTGAACAAGAAGCTCGACTGACGGAGACACCATGCGCCTGCTGCTGATTGAAGATGACGTTGCGCTGGGCGAAGGCATCCACCAGGCCCTCAGCCGTGAGGGTTATACCGTGGACTGGATCAAGGACGGCAGCAGCGCCTTGCACGCGCTGCTCAGCGAAACGTTCGACCTGGCGATTCTGGATCTCGGCCTGCCCAGGCTCGATGGTTTCGAGGTATTGCGCCGGCTGCGCCACAGCGGCTCGACGCTGCCGGTCATGATCCTGACCGCCCGCGACTCCACCGAAGACCGCATCACCGGGCTGGACACCGGAGCGGACGACTATCTGGTCAAACCGTTCGACGTATCAGAACTCAAAGCCCGCTTGCGTGCTCTGTTGCGACGCAGTGCCGGGCGCGCCAAGGTCCTGATCGAACACGCCGGTATCACCCTGGACCCCGGCACGCAGCAGGTCAGCTATCACCGGGAGCCGGTCGCGCTGACGCCCAAGGAGTATCAGCTGCTGTATGAACTGCTCTCGCCGCCAGGCCGGGTCATGACGCGCGAACGGCTCATGCAACTGCTGTATGGCTGGAACGAGGGTGCTGAAAGCAACACGCTGGAAGTGCACATCCATCATTTGCGCAAAAAGTTTTCCAGCGACCTGATTCGCACCATACGGGGCGTGGGTTATCTGGTGGAGGAGCGTGCTTGAAGTCGATCCGCCGCCGCACCCTGACCTTGATCATCGGCCTGCTGTCGCTGGGTCTGCTGGTGCTGACGCTGTTCAATGTGCATGACAGCAACCATGAAATCGCTGAAATCTACGACGCTCAACTGGCGCAGAACGCACGCTTGCTGGAAGGCGTCATGCGCATGCCGCTGGAGCGCAAGGAGCATGCGCAACTCTATCAGGCATTCAACTTGGCATTGGCCCAGGCAGAGCCGCGCATCGACGGGCATCCCTATGAGGGCAAAATCGCCTTTCAGGTCTGGGACAAGGACGGCAACCTGCTGGTGCATACCGCCAGCGCACCCACGTTTACGCAACCGCCGCAGAGCCCGGGGTTCAGTAACGTTCAGGATCTGAGTCGGCATCAGTGGCGCGCTTTTTTGCTGATGGACACCCAGAACGGGCTGCGAATCTGGGTCGGTGAACGTGATGACGTGCGCTCGGATCTGGTCAACCGCATTGTGCGCCACACCGTATGGCCCAATCTGATCGGCTGCCTCTTGCTGGTTATTGCCATGTGGCTGGCGATTGGCTGGGGACTCAAACCCCTCGCCAACTTTGCCAGCACGCTCAAGGCGCGCAACCCCGGCTCTTTGCAACCCTTGCGGCTGACGCCCCTGCCCGGCGAGCTTGCGCCCATGCAAGCGGCGTTGAACCAGTTGCTCGGCCAGATTCAGGACCTGCTCAAGCGTGAGCGCCGCCTGATTGCCGACGCAGCCCATGAAATGCGCACTCCGCTCGCCGTGCTCAGGGTTCATGCGCAAAACGTCCTGGAAGCCCAGAACGAAGAACAGCGGCGCCAGTCGCTGGGCTATCTGATCATTGGCGTGGATCGCACCACCCGACTGGTCAACCAATTGCTCACCATCGCGCGACTGGAACCCGGCCCAACGCCCACCGGTACAACGAAAGTCGAATTGGTCAGTGCGGTACGTGACAGTCTGGTGCAACTTACGCCCTGGGTGTTGAACAAGGGGCTGGAGCTGTCATTCGAATGCAGCGAAGTGGCCCGTGAAGTGGACATCGACTTCGCGGCACTCGACATCGCACTGCACAACCTCATCACCAATGCTGTGAATTTTTCGCCCGAAAGTGGCCAGGTCACCGTGGGGCTGACGTTCTCGAACGCGCATTTTCAACTGACCGTCGACGATCAGGGCCCTGGCATCAATGAGCAGGAACGTGAGCGGCTGTTCGAACCGTTCTACAGTCAGGGCAATGATCAGGGCGTGGGGCTGGGTCTGGCGATTGTGCAAAAGGTTGCGCTGCAAATGAGCGGCGACATACGTTTGGACAACCGACCAGACGGGGGATTACGTGCAAGCCTCAGCGCGCCGCTGGCGGTGTAGCTCAGGCGGTGTGCGGCCAAGCTGCCCTACCGGCTGCCGGAAATCACAGCCTTGTTCGAACGCATGCCCAACCGGCTGATCCACACCGACGCCACAATCACCCCGCCCCCGATCAACAGGCGTGTGAAGTCTTCGTGCTGGTTCCAGATCAACAGGTTGATCAACAAGCCAAGTGGCACATGCAGGTTATTCATGACCGCCAGCGTGCCGCCGTTGACCATGCACGCCCCTTTGTTCCACCAGTACATGCCCAACGCGGTCGAACACAGCCCCAGAAACACCAGCACCGCCCATTGGGTGGGCGCCTCGGGCACGTGTTGCGGATTGCCAAACAGCAGAAACGCCGGCAGTACCACCGCCAGTGCGCCCAGATAGAAATAGCCGAAGCGTCGATAATGCGGCAGGTCGCTGGGGTGCCGGGCGACCAGATGTTTGTACAGCACCTGCCCGGCGGCGTAAGTGAAGTTCGCCAGCTGCAGCAGCAGGAAACCACCGAGAAAGTCACCGTCCAGCCCGTCGTAGCGAATCACCCCGGCACCCAGCACCGCGACCAGTGCCGCCAGCAGTGCCCATGGGTTGAAACGCCGGTTCAGCGCATCTTCGATCAAGGTCACGTGTAACGGGGTGAGGATGGTGAACAGCAACACTTCCGGTACCGTCAGCACTCTGAAGCTCAGGTACAGGCAGACATAGGTAATGCCGAACTGCAGCGCGCCGATCAGCAGCATGCCACGCATGAAACGCGGCTCGACCTGGCGCCAGCGCGTCAGGGGAATGAACACCAGACCGGCGAGCACCACACGAATCAGCACGGCGAAATAGCTGTCGACATGCCCGGCCAGATAAACGCCGATCAAGCTGAAGGAAAACGCCTGAATCAGCGTGACGAAAAGTAGATAGCCCATGCTTGCCCCTTTTTTGAAGGGCGCGAACATAACGGGTTGCAACCGCGCCTGTCCACTCGACAGGCGTACGCGCGGCCAGGCGGGCTCCGTTCAGCGGTCACAACCAATCGCCAAGCGGCTTGAGCTCCCGAATCAGGTCAATGAGCAGACGCAAGCCCATCGGCATCTGCCGGGAGCTTGAATAATAAATATGAAAACCCGGCCCCACGGTGCTCCAGTCTTCAAGCACGGGGTGCAACACGCCGCTGTCGAGCAAGGGCGCAATCAGCGGCTCGGCGATATACACCAACCCGGCACCCTGCTGAGCGAGCGCAAGTTTCAGGCGTGTCTCGTCGAGAAGGATGCCGCCCGGTACCGGAATGGCCAACGAGACGCCATCTTTCTCGAATTCCCAGTCATAAACCCGGCCAGTGCCTATGCGAAACCTCAGGCAGCGATGCTGCAGCAGCTCTTCAGGATGCTGCGGTATCCCGTACTCGGCGAGGTACTGAGCACTGCCCGCAACCACCCAACGCACATCCGGTGACAGACGCTGCGCAATCATGCCTTCCGGCACTGTGGCGCCAAAGCGCATACCGGCGTCAAAACCGCCCTCCACAATGTCGACCATGGCGTTGGAAATCGTGATGTCCACCTCGACATCCGGGTAGCGCTTGCCAAACACGGTAAGAACAGGCGCCAGGAGCAAAAGGGCCGCGTCGCTGAAAACGTTGAGCCGCACTTTTCCGGCGGGCTCGTCCCTGAAGTGATTGAGCACTTCCATGGCCCGGTCTATTTCATCGAATGGGTGGCTGATCAGAGTCAGCAGCTCCTGACCCGCAGCGGTCAACGTCACGCTGCGCGTGGTGCGATTCAGTAGCCGCACGCCAAGCCTGCTCTCCAGACCCTTGATGGCGTGGCTCAGCGCAGATGCGCTGATGCCGCACTCCACTCCCGCACGGCTGAAGCTCAAATGGCGAGCAATGGCCATGAAGTAAACGAAGTCGGCAAGGTTGGCGCGCGTCAGTTGCATAAGATTCCTGCCATAGAAAGCCTGCTGTCAATGTAGAAAAACCAGCCCGAACAGGGCTGGCGTAAGACTCATGGCGTCCGCTCGGCTCGGGCCGATTACTTCAGGTTCTTTTGAAAGAACTCAGTCAGCGTGCCAAACGGGATCAGGTTGACCCGGTCATACAAGTCCACATGACCAGCACCCGGCACAATGACCAACTGCTTGGGCTCACCCGCCAGTTTGTAGGCCTCTTCGCTGAACTCCAGCGAATGCGCTTGCGAACCCGCGATGAACAGCATCGGACGCGGCGAAATGGTCTCGATGTCGGTGAACGGATAGAAGTTCATGAACTTCACGTTGCTGGTCAGCGTCGGGTGCGTGGTCAGCTTCGGCGACTGGCCTTTGGGCGTGAACTCACCGCGTGGCGTGCGATAGAAGTTATAGAACTCCACTTCGATGGGGTGAGACTTTTCGTTCAATTTGTCTACCGTGCCGCTGGTGTACAGGGTTTCACCACCAGTGAACTCTACATAGCGCTGCTGTGCAGCGGCTTCAAGCGCTTGCTTGCGCTGCGCCAGGGTCTGCGAATGCTTGAGACCGTTGCGGTTGGCGGCGCCCATGTCATACATGCTGACCGTGGCGACCGCTTTCAAACGCGGATCGATCTTGGCGGCGCTGATCGCAAAACTGCCACTGCCACAGATGCCCAGGACACCAATACGGTTTCTGTCGACAAACGTCTGCGTGCCGAGGAAGTCGACCGCTGCGCTGAAGTCTTCAGCGTAGACATCGGGCAACACTGCGTTACGGGGTTCGCCCGCGCTCTCGCCCCAGAACGAGAGGTCCAGCGACAAGGTCACAAACCCCTGCTCCGCCAGCTTCTGCGCATACAGATTGGCGCTTTGCTCTTTCACCGCCCCCATTGGGTGGCCAACGATAATGGCTGGCGCTTTGGTGTTCGGATCAGAGCCTTTGGGGATGTAAAGGTTACCTGCGACTCTCATCTTGTACTGATTGTTGAACGTCACCTTTTGCACGTTCAGCTTGTCGCTCTTGTAGAAGTTGTCTGCACCGTTGGACATGTCTGCTCCTGTTGCGGCATATGAACTGATCAACAGCCCAAGCATTAAAAGATATCGTTTCATTCGAGTGCCCTTGATTGATTGTTTAACCCACGTGTCATGTAAAACGCACTTGCAACCCAGCTATCCAGGCGGCGCACTCGATCCTGATCGACTGATGAAGTCGCTGTGCCTGGTATTGACGGGCACGCGTGCCGAAGCACCCGCGCCTGATCGGTTCTTTATCGAGAGCAAAGACTGTTACGAAGGGCTCCCCAGGCTGCCAGTGCGGAGCCTGCCAGCATCACGGCGCCGAACACGAAAGGGCTCCACCAGCCATGGGCGTCGAACAGTGCCCCTCCTGCACCCGCACCGACCGTGATCGCCAACTGAATGGTCGCGACCATCAACCCGCCTCCGGCTTCTGCTTCTTCGGGCAATGTGCGGCTCAGCCAAAGCCCCCACGCGACCGGTGCTGGCGTAGCAACCAGCCCCCAGGCCGCGAACACCAGCGCGACGGCTTGCGGCGAATGACCCACAAAGATCAGAGCCACACCCAGCATCGCCATGACCAGCGGGATCGCGATCAGGTAGGCATAGATACGCTTTTGCAGCAGCCCGCCGATCAGGCAAGTCCCGACAAGGCCCATCAAGCCCAGCAACAGCAGCATCAACGACAGCTGCGTGACACTCACTCCGGTGACGCTTTCCAGAAAGGGCCGCAGGTATGTAAAGACGGCGAACTGCCCCATGAACAGCAACATGATTGCGCCCATGCCGACGGCTACCTGCCGGTTGCCCAGCAACTTGAAAGGGTTGCGCGCCTGGTTGTCCCGCGCGCTGCTCATGGCCGGAAGGCTCAGCCATTGCCAGACGAACGCCAGAACGGCCAGCGGAATCACCAGAAAGAACGCTCCGCGCCAACCGATGTACTGACCCAGAAAACTGCCCAGCGGCGCAGCCACGGTTGCGGCCAGCGCGTTGCCGCCGTTGATGAGCGCCAGGCCTTTGGCAACGCTTTCCCTGGGGACCAGCTTCATGACCGTAGCGGTCGACATCGACCAGAAACCACCGATCGCCACACCCAGCAGTGCACGGCCGGTCATGAACACCGCGCCGTTGGAGGCCAGCGTCACGGTCACGCCCGAGACCAACAGCAGAAAACTGAAGCCGAGCAGGACCTTTTTCCGGTCGAACCGCCCCGTCAGCGGCGTGTTGAGCAAGCTGGTCAGTACGGCAAAGAAACCGGAGATCGAAATCGCCTGACCTGCCTGGCCCTGGCTGATACCCAGATCCTGTGCGATGGGCGTCAGGAGGCTGACCGGCATGAATTCCGAGGCAATCAGTACGACGACACAAAGCGCCATCGAAAAAACCGCGCCCCATGCGGGAGGATGCTCGGTGACGGCGGGCTGCCGCGTGACTGAATCAATGGTGTGCATAGCGTGAAAACCTGGCGTCGCTCAAAGATGCGACACAGGTTAGGGCAAAGCGATTAGGATAATTAGATGGAGCAATCCCCATGCGCTTGTGAGAGATACTCAGCAATGAGCACACCACGACTCAATGACCTGCAAGCCTTCCTGGCCGTAGCCAGAGAACAGAGTTTTACCCGTGCCGCAGCCCGACTGGGTGTCACGCCGTCTGCACTGAGCCACACCCTCAGAGCACTGGAAGAGCGCATGGGCGTACGCTTGCTGACTCGCACCACCCGCAACGTGGCGCCGACCGAAGCGGGCGAAAAGCTGATGCGTTCCATAGGGCCGTTACTCGACCAGATCACAGCAGAAGTCGACATGCTGGGCGAATTGCGTGACAAGCCTGCAGGTACGATCAGAGTCACCTGTTCCGATGACGCTGCGGACAGCATCATCAGGCCGATGCTCGCAGATTTTCTGGCGCAGTACCCTGATATCCAGGTCGAGGTCTGTATTGATTACGGCTTTACCAATATCGTCAGCGAACGCTTCGATGCGGGTATCCGGCTCGGTGAGTCCATCAGCAAAGACATGATCGCGGTTCGCCTCGGCCCTGACTGGCGATTGTCCGTGGTGGGGTCGCCCGCTTACCTCGAAACGCATGCTGCGCCACGTCTGCCCCAGGACCTGACCCAACATACCTGCATCAACATTCGCCATTCACCCAATGGCGCGTGCTATGCGTGGGAGTTCGAGAAGGACAGCCGCAAGTTGAACATCCGGGTCAACGGCCAGTTCACCTCCAACAGCATGATCCATGTGCTGAACGCAGCGCTGGACGGAGTCGGCCTTGCCTACGTACCCGACTTTCTGGCCGCGCCACATCTGGCCAGCGGCCGCCTTGTCGAAGTGCTTGCCGACTGGAGCCCCTACTTCGAAGGCTTCCACCTCTACTACCCCAACCGCCGCCAGGCTTCACCGGCGTTCACGGCATTCGTCGAGGCCATCCGGTATCGCGGCTGATGGCGCTATTCGGCGCTGGCCTTCAAGGCTGCCGCGACCGCATTGAGCGAGCCGCTGGCGGGCTCCGGCAGCAACTTCAAATCGGTGGTCTTGCCACGTATCGCCACCTGCATGCGTTGGGGAACGCCCTGCGCGTCGCCCAAAATACGATACGTCGTGTCTCCGCGAACGAAGCTCAACGCATGGCTGATTTCGTCAAACGTCAATTGCTCGCCCTCGGCCTGCGGGTAAACCAGACTGACCTCATCCTTGCCATCGACGGCAGCGTAATACACCGCACCACCGACGCCGGAGCGAAACAGCACAATGCGCTTGCCTGATGGCGCCAGCTTGAACGCCAGCAGCGTCTCGCGCTGGTCATCGTCCTGCCACAGGGTCCGAGTGGTGTAAGCCATCTTTCCATTGGTGTTACGCCCAACGGTTTCAACGGACAGTCCTGAGCCTGCGCTGTACTCAACCACTGTCTCGGTGTCCATGAACGGCTCGCCATTGCGAATGCTGTACGTCGCCATCTGATGCCAGCAGCAGCCATCCTTGGTCATCGTACTCAGCTCGCGTCGCTTCTCGTCCACGCCGAACATGCCGCAGTAACTCTGGGCCAGTTCGGTGAACGAATCGCTGTGACGAAAGCCTTGCGCAGTGCCCAAAAAGACTTGAAAAGACGGCCCGTGATAGCAGCTGTTCTGGCCGTCCATCAACGCAAGGTCCTTGATACCGTCGAAATTGAAATCCCGATAGATCAACACACTCTGCTCGCCATAAGGCAACTCTTGAACGTTGGTTTTAACCTGGCCCGTCTCGGGTTGGGTACTGACCACCATTTCATCCGACTTCACCTCGATCAGCGCAGCACCGCTCGCCTTGTCGTAAACGCGAATCACGCCGGGGCGGAACACATCGTCATCCCCGGAAACCTCCAGACTGGCCCGGTAACGATCCGAAAAATGCTCCAGTGAATAGGTGCTCTTCGCGGCTTTCTCAAACGCGTCGGCGTCCATCTCGCCATACGTCATCGGTGGATCACCGGCGCTGACCAGCCCTGCCATGAACAACCCGGCAATTGCCGAAAAACTCCTTACGAGTTGAAGTGCGACGGCTCGTTTATTCGTGGAAAGCGGCAAGGGGCTGCTCCTGGACACGTTGATGTGGATGGATGATCGAGTACAACGGTGTACTGACTGGATACGTTCGTGCACTCCGACGAGCGGATATTAACCCGCCCATACGGGTCCAGGAAAAACACCTGTGTGATGGCCATGCCAATGCCTTCAAGCGCTGCGCCTCACCCGCACGTCCAGTCTGGCCGCGGCGAAATGGCGCACCCTGGAACTTTTACTTCGCTCATGAATTACTGCTAAATGAGGGCCCATTCGCGGCGATTTCATTCATGGCTTCGTTGAAACGCATCAGCCCCTGGATAGCCTGTCTGGTAATCCTGCTGAACATGTTGGCCATGCCGCTCAGCCGTGCGATGCAAACGCCGGACGTGCGCTTGATGCTGTGGGGAGGCTTCTGCTCAAGCGGCACTACACATACATTGCCTGAAAGCTTTAACAGATCCATCGATGATTTGCAGACGCCTTCCTCAAAAATGGCCATGCAACACGGTGACTGTTGCTGTGGGCATGCAGGACTTGCAGCAATTGCGTCAAATTACTACCGGCACTTTCTGCCTCAATACACACCCGATACCGCGCTCGACAATCCCGAGTTACCCAAGCGGCACCCCAGAGTTCACTGGCCAGCCCTGAACCCCCGCGCCTCTCCCTTCGCCTGATCGTCAACAGCGCTGGCCTCTGTCCGGCACTGACTCTTTGAATTTTTTTCGCGCCCTGCGAGGGTCGCTGAAGACCTTGAAGTTTCTTGATAATCAGGAAGTATGCGTTATGCCTGCTCCATTTACTTTGCCTGCTGCAAAGCGTTTGTCTGTGCCTCGTTCAATGTGGCCCGTGATGTCGGCGGGGCTGTTTGCAATGAGTCCGTTGTACTCGGCATTGGCCGACACCGCCGACGTCGAAAACCCCACCCTGACCCTAGGTACCGTGAATGTTCAAGGGGCAACGAGTGGCCCATTGAGTACCAGCAGCGTACTCAGTTCGGTGGATATTCTCGGCGCAGATATTCTCGAAAAAATGCCCGTCACCTATAGCTGGGAGTTATTCAGGCGCGCGCCGGGCGTCATGATCACTGAGTTCAATCAGGGTACGACTTCTGGAAAAATCTCCTTGCGCGGCTTCAACGGGGAAGGTGAGATCAATGCGGTAAAACTGTTGATCGACGGAATACCCAGCAACAGCAATGACGGCAACATGCCGTTCATGGACATGATTTTCCCGTTGGAACTGGACAGCATCGAGGTCGTGCGTGGCACCAGTGACGCTCGCTACGGGCTGAACAACATTGCCGGCAACGTTAATATGCTGACCCGTACCGGCGGTGAATACACCAAAGCACGGATCCGATATGGCAGCTACAACACTCGGGAAATGCAACTCGCAAAAGGCATAGAAAGCGCTAACTGGACGCAAAATTACTTCTTCGCCTATCAGAAACTGGATGGCTATCGCGATCATTCAGAAGCCGATAAATTTTCTATGTCAGGCAAATGGTTTTACACACCCAACGATGACAGTTATCGCGTTGGCCTGATCGCGCGTCACTACGAATCCGATGCTCAAGAGCCTGGCTACCTGACTTCAGACGATGCCCGTCAGCATCCAACGATGACCAACAGTTACAACGCCAGCGACAAAAGCACACGGCGCATGAATCAAGTCAGTCTGCATTTTGATACCGATCTTTTGGATACGCTGGCCTGGACGGCCAAGACCTACATCAATACCTTCGATGACCGACGCTGGACGCAATATTGGCGCAGCAGCTCGCAGCAAGAGCGGGATGCTTATGAAACCCAGTACGGCGCCCTCAGTTCGTTGACGTGGAGGCCAGAAACAAGCTGGCTGCACGACTTTGCTCTTGAAGGCGGCGCAGACCTGCAAAAACAGCGCAATGTCAGTGAGCGTTACCGCACCATAGAACGCAGTCGTAGTGCGCAGACGCGAGATCAGCGTTTTGATGTCGATACCTATGGCGCTTACATCCAGGCGGAGATCAAACCGTTCGAGTCGTTGAAGATCGTACCAGCGTATCGAGTCGATAAAATCCAGGGCGACTTCACCAATGAAATGACAGGACTGGATTACGACATCAACGACTACGGCCTGATCAAACAGCCCAAACTCAGCGTGGTCTACTCGCCGTTGGCGGCGGCCAGCATATACGCCAATTGGGGACGCACCTTTCAGGTGGGTACGGGCGCAGCGGCCTATAAAGTCCCGCCGCGCGATACCGATCTGGCACCTTCGATCAACGACGGTTGGGAGACCGGCATCAAAGTCATGCCCGCTGACTGGGTGGATGGCCGCGTCGCTTATTGGCAGCAGGAAGCCTCGGGCGAAGTCAGTCGACGCCTCAACGACCCGAGCGGCGAATCGGATAACGTGGGTGAAACTCGGCGGTGGGGTTACGACGCGCAGTTAAACCTGCGCCCTGACGATCGCACTGAAATATGGATGGCCTACTCTTGGCAATATTCGAAAATACTCCAGCCAAGTGCCACTCTGCCTGACAGCAAGGGACGGGAAATCGATCACATCCCACAACATCTTTACAACGCAGGCATCCGTTATGAGGCGACACCCGCTTTGCAGTTGACTGCCTGGATGAACGGTCAGACGGATTATTACCTGGAGCGAGAAAACACCAAAGGCTCTTACGGTGGTTACGTGCTGATGAACCTGGGTGCCACTTATAAAGTGACCCAGTCAGTAACCATCGATCTGCAGCTGAAAAATCTGGCTGACCGATACTATGAATACGTCTGGTATGACCCGGAGGGTGCACAGGCATCCCTGCATTCACCAGGTGACGGTCGCGCACTGTATACGGGAGTGACCCTGGACTTCTGACCTGAGTATCGCCGGGGCTCTTGAAGCTCCGGCGTTGCTGAACACTCCGGTAATGAATAAATCGCGACCGAGCGTGCCTGGATTCGCGTACCCGCAGGCTGCCGGACAGCAGCCAGATCTGTTCTGAAGGGTATTTCGAAAAGATAACCACGTTCACGTGACCGTCATGCAGGGCGATTTGTATGCTGAACGGATGGACGCTACCGTCTGGGACTGTCAGATCACATCCGCAGTAGACTCGAACATGATCCTGGATGATCGGGACGCGAGGAGCTGAATGATGTCTTGCAAGGGTTGCGACGTGAAATGGTCAAGCATCGCGCTTTTGTGGGTCCATGCACATTCAACGATCCATTCATTGAGCGGTTCTGCCTTTATCAATTCGCACTGCGCGCACTGCCGGGACTGATCTTCCACCGCAGCAAGCAACGCCAGAATTTCATGACTGAAACCGGCGTCCATTTTCGCATGGAACTGCAGGGTGCTTTTAATGAGACCTGACATACCGCCACTCCGATTCATGAGTTACCACTGATCGATACAACGCATTGTTAACAGGATGAAAAACACTGACAAAAGTGCTTTACCCTCTCATCGCCTCCAATAAGCGCAGGACAAGATGATGAAGTAAGTTAGCTGAAACCCGACCTCGCAAAATGACAAAACATTGCCAATTCCCGCCAAAATCACCCGATTTCTGGCCAATAACATCCGAGAGTGATTCTGTATGCCTGCCCGGCCCATACACTTTATGACTTATCCTGAAATCAGTCTGCTCGATCTGGCAGGCCCGCTGGATGTGTTTATGGCCGCCAACCATCTAACGCTCTCCGGGGATAAGCCCTATGAGATTTCCATTTATTCCTTACACGCAACGAGTGAAATCTTATCCAGCTTTTCGCTCAACTGCGAAGTTTTGCAGGCGATGACGCCCTCGCCGCATACGCTGATTGTGCCCGGCGGGCCTGGAATTCATGGGTTTTGTGAAGACCCGAAATTTGCTTCGCACTTCGTCAATCATGCCAGCAAGGCAGAGCGCCTGGTGTCCGTGTGCACAGGTGCGTTCGCGCTGGCAACTGCCGGCAAGCTGCAGGGCCGAGAGGTCACTACACATTGGTCCGCGTATGATGAGCTTGAGCAAAAGTTTCCGTCGATAACAGTCAAACGCGGCCCTATCTTTATTAACGACGGAACGGTATGGACGTCAGCAGGTGTTACGTCCGGGATTGACTTGGCCCTGGCAATAGTCGAGGACGATCTGGGGCACACTGCGGCACTTGAAATCGCCCGTCATCTGGTCGTATTTTTAAAACGTCCCGGTGATCAAAATCAATTCAGCTCTTCATTGACACTTCAATCGAAAAGTAGCCAGTTCTCGGATCTACACGTCTGGATAAACAGTCACCTTGACGCTGACTTGTCAGTTCCGGCGCTCGCCCATTTCATGAACATGAGTGAAAGAACATTCACCCGCAAGTACAGCGATAGCACCGGGCAAACCCCCAGCAAGATGGTCGAACTGCTTCGCCTCGAGGCAGCCCGCCACTTCCTTGCCACGTGCGCCAGCCCGCTCAAGACAGTGGCTCAACGCTGTGGTCTGGGCAATGAATCCACGTTTATCAGAAGCTTTACAAGGAAGTTTTCAGTTACCCCAAGCGAATATCGCGCGCGTTTCAAGTCACGCCACTAGCAGCGGCGCTCTGCACATGAACACTGGATCGCCCGATGGAAGTCATTGCTTGATGGTCCCGTTATTGCTGGCATCGATACACAGGTCAATCGACACGGTGTTCAGACTGTCACGCTGCTGTATCGAGAGGCTGTGCAGTGTTTTTTCGTACACAGTTTCTGCCGTGTCCTTGAGTTTTTGCCACTCGGATAAATCAATGATCTCGCGCAACACCAGTTCATCGGCGCGCCGGATCAGGGTCAGATAGAAGTCATCGGGAAATTCCAGACGATACGTGTCGTCCTCCAGCAGCAGATGCCACGCTTTAAGCTCCCGTTCCTTTTCGTTTTTAATCATGACAGGCTCCGGAATTCATTTTTTACAGGTCGTATCAGGCCGTGAGGCTGCAGGCGCCTGTCCTGCAGCCTCTTCACAGGTCAGTATCGATAGACCGCAGCGGCGCCGGTGTCCGTCGGCATTACTCGCTCCGGTGGCACGACCACCACTTCACCGCCATGTCGAATGACGCCCAGAATCAGTTCGTCCAGCACGTCGTTGGCAGCACCCTCTTGTTGCGGCTCAAGGACAAGCTCCCCGCTGTTTTGGTCCATGGTCCCGTCGACTCGGCGATCAGCCTCCACCAACAGCAGTGCAACCCGACCCTCTGCCGCCGCATGGGCGATCTCGGGCAACTGGGTGCCGGAACGCCGCTGGCCGACAGCAACCCCGTAACGATTGAACACGTCATTGAGCTTCTCGGCATGACGGCTCTGCATCAGCTCGCCGCAAGCTTTGGCCAACTGGGTGGCGGAAAGCGTTGCAGGGTCCTGATCAATGCCCGCCGGCAACAAAAGCGGGTTACGGCTCAACGCCCGGAACACGGCCTGATTCTCAGGCAAGGCAACCAGCACCAGCGGCAGCCTGGAACTGCGCGAACAGTGCTCGGTGATTTTTCGGTCCACGATCCGGAAAAAGCGTTCACGGTCCAGATTGATTTCATCCTGCTTACCGCCACCACCCGACTCATGCATCATCGGGTCGCCGCGCTCACCTCCTCCGCTGAAACCGTCCGGGTGACCTTGCTGGTCACGTGGGGTCAGTTCCTCGCCCAGCGCCGCCACCTGGGTAGTCGGAATGCTCTCTGGCAAGCTGAATTCGTAAAGGCTCTGTGCCGAGCCCTCATACATCCACACGCGATCACGCGACAGGCACAACGCCTGATAGCCATCGGTCATTGGGGCAATGCGCAGCAGCGGTTTCAAATAAGGATGACTGTTGACCATCGCAATCTCTGGCACGGACTGGTGAAGGCCGATCACCATGAAGTGCTCAAGACCACCGAAAATGGCAATGGCGTCCGGACCGCTGTTCCAGAAAGTAGGGTCATCGACCAATGCCTGGAATGGATCGAGCAGCACATGACTGGAGATTTGCGGATAGTGCTGGGCCAGTGCAGTTTCGAGTTGCTTGATCAAATTCTTGAGCCGAATGGGATCTTGCGTGCGCTCCGGAAAAGTCCGGTGCGTCGGCATGTAAATGCTCAGATTAGGCTGATCGGCCAACGCCAGGAGCGTATCGAGCGTCTGTTGGGTAAACGACTGAATATGAACCATCTTGAACTCCTCACTCTTTGCCAAGATCGGCCTGCTTGGCCAGGAACTCGTCCTGCAGCAAGGCATCGATTTCTTCGGCAGACTCTTCATGCTCGGCTGGTGCGGTCAGATGTCCTGTAGACAGGGTCTTGGGTGACAGCCGGCCAGTCAGGTGTTCAAGGGCATGGCTCATTTTCTTCGCGGCCCCTGCTACCGCCAGGTCGAGGCTTTCCGCCTTGTGGCTTACCGAAAGGGAGCTATGGCCCTGAGGCCGGGCTTCGATCTGGCAGCGCTTTTCCTGAGGGCCAGACTTCTGAGCATTGACGTCCCCGACATGGATTTCCACGCGCGTCAGCAGATCGGTATAGCGCTCCAATTCATCCACTACCGTGCTGCCCACCCACTCCTGCAGACTGGCACCACCCTCTAAATGGTTACTATTGACTTGAACTTGCATATTGCTGCTCCTCTACAGTTGACGCGTGGATGCGTCTGTTGCCTGTAGAAAGATCAGGCCACGGGGCGGTTCCGTCAGAATGATGATTGGTCGACTACCTGCCGCTTCGCTTACTCCACCGGACACCAGGAAATATTGCAGCGCACCACATATGAAAACTCTTGTTACTTCTTTTATCAAACGCAATGAAACCTGAAAATAACGAAACCAAACAGAAGCACAACGCACCGGGCATTAAATCGACCAACGTTGAATTCAGCTTCTAACTTTATGTTTGCAATGGGTTTTTTTTAAAAGCACCGAAATCCATACCGAAAAAATGGAGACATTTTCTCTCGCAACCTCATGTTTAAAAAAGATATTGATTCAGAATATGACCATGGAAATCCAGATGGACAAAACGCTGGAAAAAACTATTTACAGTGGGCCTGCAATGCCCGGCAAAGCCCCGTATATACCGTTCATATCAATAATTCATTGCGCCCGGCTTATAACGCCGAGCGCCTCTCTTACATCAAATCAGGCTCATAACCTTTCGTCGCTTCAAAGGCACTGCGCTTTAACGAGAGGGACCAACGATAAGTAATCACAAAGGAGTTACATCATGAAATTGATTCGACCTCATCAACTGGCACTTACCCTGTGCCTCGGTATCGTCACTCCACTCAGCTTTGCAGCAAGCGCCACTGACAGCGCTTCCTCGCTGCCGCCTGGAACCCAGGGCAGCGGCACCTCAGTGCCACCGGGCAACACCCAGAATCATGGCGCTCACTCGACTAACCCGAGCACCAACACGGGCGGTACTACCAACAGCGACCGACCTAACGGGTCAGGCATGGGCACTGGCACGGGTACCAACGGTAGCGCGACGGACAACGCAACCGGCGCAGGCAGTGCAGGCCCAGGTGGCGCCAGCGGCGCGGGCGGCGCGAATGGCAGTGGCTCAGGCGGTGGAGCTGACGGCGGCGCAGGCAGTGCCGGCGGCGGCACTGGCGGCGGTGCAGGTAGCGGGGCTGGCGGTGGTGGCGCAGGAGGTGCTGGCAGCGGCGGCGGTGGTGCAGGCGGCGGCAGTTGATCCATTACTGATCGCCACCTCCGACAAGGCATCCGGATGAATCGTCAAGCCAACTGAGCCAATCTGGCAAGGGCCTGATTCAGGCCCTTCTCCACGAAGTCGCCGCCCATGTTAAGGCCTTCGGCGTGGATGAAGTTGACGTCATGGATGCCAATAAAACCCAGTACCTGACGTACGTAGGGTTCCTGGTGGTCAAGGCTGCTACCGGTATAGATGCCTCCACGTGCAGTAAGCACGAAGGCACGCTTACCGGTCAGCAGACCTTGAGGACCTGTCTCGGTGTATTTGAACGTCACGCCGGCCCGCAGCACATGATCGAACCAGGCCTTCAACGTGCTGGGGATTGTAAAGTTATACATCGGTGCAGCCAATACCAGTACGTCCGCAGCGATCAGTTCGTCGGTCAGCAGATTGGATCGCTCAAGCGCGGCCTGCTCACCTTCCGTGCGTTGTTCAGCAGGTTTCATCCAGCCACCCAGCAACGTGTCGTCCAGATGCGGCACAGGGTTCCTGGCCAAGTCCCGTACAGTGATCTCGTCGCCCGGGTTCGCTGCTTTCCACTGGCTGATGAACTGTCGGGTCAAGTGACGTGAAACCGAATCCGTCTGACGGGCGCTGCTCTCGATAATCAGAACACGGGACATGCTGGCTCTCCATTGAGTGAAGGAACTGGATCAATGGAACCGAGGTTAAACGTGACCTTATCGATGAAAAAGCGCAAAAACCTGCTTCGAACCATCTAATAAATTGTCTTATATTGCTTGGCGCTCTACCCTCAGGTGGTGCATGAGACGAGCGCTGACGCTCGCCAAAAGCGTCACGCGGGCTCGCAACTGAGCTTGATGCGCAGTTTGATGATGCTGCGATTGAATTTGGCAGACACGTCCATGCTTTTGCCTGCAGCCACCTGCACCCTGCGGGTCCGCGGCGCCTCGGGGCCGTTGGCGAATACCACCGCGCACCTGGCGTCCACATCGCCGAAGTTGCTCACCGTGATGGCGCCCGTGTCGTAGAAAAGATCACGGGTAACGTAGTCGATCTTGACACCCTGATACTGTTTTTCAACTTCAATGGGGTAGGCAAAGGCCGTCACGGGCAGCATTGCCAGCAACATACAACACAGTCGGTTCATTCGGCAGTCTCCGGGACGGGGTTGTCAGAGTAGAACAACAGACAGGAAAGAAAAGAGGAATTACAGCATGAAAGCGCCCCGCGTGACCCTTGATCAATGGCGCACGTTACAGGCCGTTGTCGATCATGGTGGCTTTGCCCAGGCCGCCGAGGCCCTTCACCGCTCGCAGTCCTCTGTGAGTTATACCGTTGCCCGCATGCAGGACCAGCTTGGTGTGCCGCTGTTGCGCATCGATGGACGCAAGGCGGTACTGACCGAGGCCGGCGGCGTATTGCTGCGCCGCTCGCGGCAACTGGTCAAACAGGCCAGCCAACTGGAGGACTTGGCGCACCATATGGAGCAAGGCTGGGAAGCCGAGGTGCGTCTGGTGATCGACGCTGCTTATCCTTCAGCCAGACTGGTCCGCGCATTGACGGCATTCATGCCGCAAAGCCGTGGCTGCAGGGTCCGGCTGCGTGAAGAGGTGTTGTCAGGCGTTGAAGAGGTTCTGCTCGAAGGCGTGGCGGATCTGGCCATCAGCGGTTTCAGCATCCCCGGCTATCTGGGCACGGAAATGAGCGCTGTCGAGTTTATCGCCGTCGCTCACCCCGAACATGCGCTGCACCTGGCCAACCGCGAGCTGAATTTTCAGGACCTCGAAAGCCAACTGCAGGTGGTGATCCGTGATTCTGGCAGACAGCAGCCGCGTGATGTGGGCTGGCTGGGCGCAGAACAACGCTGGACCGTCGGTAGCCTCGGCACCGCTGCGACCTTTGTCAGCAGTGGGCTGGGCTTTGCCTGGCTGCCTCGGCACATGATCGAACGTGAGCTCAAGGAAGGCGTGCTCAAGATATTGCCCCTGGACAAGGGACGCAGTCGCAACCCATCGTTTTATCTTTATTCCAGCAAGGACAAGCCACTGGGGCCGGCCACGCAGATTCTGATCGACCTGATCCGCACCTTCGACACCGCACCGTTGACGGCCGCCTTCGCAGCACCTCAACAAGCCTGACAAGGAATAGGCACATGGCGTTCTTCGAGCATGACGATTGTTCACTGCACTACGAAGAGTATGGTCAGGGCGAACCGGTCCTGCTGCTGCACGGGCTGGGTTCCAGCTGTCAGGACTGGGAATATCAAATCCCCGCGCTGGCCAGACAATACCGCGTCATCGCCATGGACATGCGCGGCCACGGCCGTTCGGACAAGCCGCCCAGGCCTTACAGCATCAAAGGCATGAGCGCCGATGTGGAGGCCCTGATCGAGCACCTGCGCCTCGGCCCCGTGCATGTGGTCGGGCTTTCGATGGGAGGCATGATCGGCTTTCAACTGGCGGTCGATCAGCCCAACCTGCTCAAAAGCCTGTGCATCGTCAACAGCGCCCCACAGGTCAAAGTCAGAAGCCCGGGCGACGTCTGGCAATGGGCCAGACGATGGACATTGTCGCGGCTGGTCAGCATGGAAACCTTGGGCAAGGCATTGGGCAAGCTGCTCTTTCCCAGACCGGAGCAGGCTGACCTGCGACGCAAGATGGCCGAGCGCTGGGGCAGAAACGACAAGCGCGCCTATCTGGCCAGCTTCGACGCCATTGTGGGCTGGGGCGTGGAGGATCGGCTGGGGCGAATCAGTTGCCCGACCTTGATCGTCGCCGCAGACCATGATTACACCCCGGTTTCACTCAAGCAGGCCTACGTCAGGCAGATTGCCAAGGGTCGACTGGTGGTGATCGAGAACTCCAGACACGCCACCCCACTGGACCAGCCGGAACGCTTCAACGCCACGCTGCTGGAATTCATGGCAGACGTCGGGGTCTGAAAAATCCGCGCAGACCGTTCTCACACAGCCGATCCCGCTGGGCAAAAAAACTCAAACGTGGTTACCTTGCCAGCCACAGTCGATACCACCACAAGGAGTCTGTTGTCCCATGTTGAAAAAAATTGCTCTCGCCGCCTGCTCCGTGCTGTTCGCAGCCAACCTGATGGCTGCTCAAGACAAGGCCACTCACGTGGTGCTCAACACCAGCTTCGGCGAGATCGAAATCGAGCTCGCTGACACCAAGGCGCCAATCAGCACCCAGAACTTTTTGGGCTATGTCGACAGCGGCTTCTACACAAACACCATCTTTCATCGCGTAATCCCGGGCTTCATGGTCCAGGGCGGTGGTTTTACCGCCCAGATGATGCAGAAGCAGACCAAGGATCCGATCAAGAACGAAGCCCAGAACGGCCTTCATAACGTGCGTGGCACCATCGCCATGGCTCGTACCTCGGACGTCAACTCGGCTACCAGCCAGTTCTTCATCAACACCAACGACAACGCCATGCTCGACAACGGCGTTCGCGACTACGGTTACGCGGTGTTCGGCAAGGTCGTCAAAGGCATGGACGTGGTCGACCGAATCGTCAACGTGCAAACCAGCAATCAGAAAGGCATGCAAAACGTGCCAACCGACCCGATCCTGATCAAATCCGCCAAGCGCGTCGACTGACAGGCAATCTGTACCGCATGGGGCCCTTGCGCTTCATGCGGTCAGCACGGGAGCGCCACAACTTATCGAGGGAGAGCCCACCTGGTGTGGGTCTGATAGCCAATGCTTTATCGTCGTTTTGAAAAGCTGATCGACATCTTCAAAGACGCCCCTACCGCTGCCCCGCCCAATACCGTCCTAGCGTTCTACCTCTACTATCTGCGTCAGGTCTGGCCGACGTTCCTGGCGCTACTGGTCGTGGGACTGATCGCAGCACTTATCGAAGTAGCGCTGTTCAGTTACCTGAGCCGCATTATCGACTTGGCACAAACCACACCTGCCAAAGACTTTTTCAGCGTGCATGCCGGCGAATTGACCTGGATGGTGGTGGTGGCCCTGCTGCTGCGCCCGATCTTCGTAGGCCTGCACGACCTGCTGGTGCATCAGACCATCAGCCCCGGCATGACCAACCTGATCCGCTGGCAAAATCACAGCTACGTGCTCAAGCAGAGCATCAACTTTTTCCAGAACGATTTCGCTGGCCGCATTGCGCAGCGCATCATGCAGACTGGCAACTCGCTGCGTGATTCTGCCGTTCAGTCGGTAGACGCGTTGTGGCACGTGCTGATCTACGCCATCAGCGCCATGGTGCTGTTTGCCGAGGCCGACTGGCGGTTGATGATCCCGCTGGGCAGTTGGATCGTGGCCTACATTTTCTCCTTGATGTACTTCGTGCCACGGGTCAAGGAGCGCTCGGTGAATTCGTCCGACGCCCGCTCGAAACTCATGGGCCGGATTGTGGATGGTTACACCAACATCACCACGCTCAAGCTGTTCGCGCACACCAACTTTGAACAACAGTACGCCCGCGAAGCCATGCGTGATCACACCGAGAAAACCCAGCTGGCTGGCCGGGTCGTGACATCGATGGACACGGTGATCACCTCCATGAACGGGGTGTTGATCGTCACCACGACAGGCCTCGCCCTGTGGCTGTGGACCGAGTCGCTGATCTCGGTGGGCGCCATCGCGCTGGCGACCGGTCTGGTGATCCGCATCGTCAACATGTCCGGCTGGATCATGTGGGTGGTCAACGGCATCTTCGAAAACATCGGCACTGTGCAGGACGGCTTGCAAAGCATTTCGCAGCCAGTCACGGTCAACGACCAACCCGACGCGGTCGCCCTGAAGATAGACAAGGGCGGTGTGAAGTTCGACGGCGTCGATTTTCATTACGGCAATGGCAACGGCATCATTCACAACCTCAACCTGGACATCAAACCCGGCGAGAAGATTGGTCTGATCGGTCCGTCCGGCGCGGGCAAATCGACGCTGGTCAACCTGCTGTTGCGCATGTACGACGTGCAGGGCGGCCGAATCATGATCAATGAACAGGACGTGTCGCAGGTGACGCAGGAAAGCCTGCGGGCGCAGATCGGCATGATCACCCAGGACACCTCGCTGCTGCACCGTTCGATTCGCGACAACCTGCTGTATGGCAACCCTGGCGCTACTGACGAACAACTTTGGGAGGCCACGCGCAAGGCGCGTGCCGACGAGTTCATTCCGCTGCTGTCGGACGCTGAAGGCCGCACCGGCTTCGATGCCCACGTCGGCGAGCGCGGCGTCAAACTGTCCGGCGGTCAACGCCAGCGCATCGCGATCACCCGCGTGCTGCTCAAGGACGCACCGATCCTGATCATGGACGAAGCCACTTCAGCGCTGGACTCTGAGGTTGAAGCGGCGATTCAGGAAAGTCTGGAAACGCTGATGCAGGGCAAGACAGTCATCGCCATCGCTCACCGCCTTTCGACCATTGCACGTATGGACCGGCTGGTCGTGCTGGAAAAAGGTCAGATCGCCGAGACCGGCACCCATGCTGAACTGCTGGCGCATGGTGGTCTGTATGCACGCTTGTGGCAGCATCAGACTGGCGGGTTTGTGGGTGTGGATTGATCGTTGATCACCAGGGGTTGACGTGTTCGCGAGCGTTTTGGTCTTGCAGGTTGTGAATTGTGCGCCCACTCAGACAGCTTTCGGGCGTTTTGGACCGAGGATTCGGTGGGCTGCGCGCTCGGCTCAGGTCACCTTTTCGCCCTTCGGCGACTCACTTTGATGAGGCCAAAGTGGGCAAAGCCCATGGCTCGAGTGCCAACCCCAGGGAAGTCGCGATGAACTTGCTTCGTCAGAACAGGGACGATTGGCGCGATGATCAGGCCCGTCACACCTGCCGGTAGGGCAAAGCGGTTTTAGCATCTTCGGCGTAGGCCAGCACCCCAGCGCGCTCCTGCTCTAGAAATTCGCTCACCGCGTCCCTCAGGCCAGGATGCATCAGGTAGTGCCAAGAGCGGGTGATGTGAGGCTCGAAACCCCGAATCAGTTTGTGCTCACCCTGAGCACCCGCGTCGAAGCGCTGGAAACCCTGCGCGATAGCGTAGTCCATGCCTTGATAGAAACAGGTTTCGAAGTGCAGACGGTCGAACTCGGCCAGACAACCCCAGTAGCGACCATAAAAACTGTCATCTCCGATCAGGCTGAACGCCATGGCGACCGGACGCGACCCCTGCAATGCAATCACCACGCGGATGGATTCAGGCATGCGCTCAGCCAAGAGGCTGAAAAACTCACGCGTGAGGTAAGGCGCCTGGCCACGCACTTCGTAGGTATTGGAATAACAGGCGTAGACGAAATCCCACAGGATTTCGGTCATTTGCGAGCCTTCCAGCCACTCGAAACCGATGCCCTGACCCGCCACCTGCTCACGCTCCTTGCGCATCTGTTTGCGCTTGCGCGAGCTCAGCGCGTCGAGGAAATCCTGGAAGTCACGGTAGCCTCGGTTGTGCCAGTGAAACTGACAGCCGATGCGCTGCAACCAGCCTGGTTGACCTTCAAGCAGCGCGTCGGCAGCAGGGTCGGTGAAGTTGACGTGAGCGCTCGACAGCCCTTCATTCTGCAGATAAGCAGGCAGTTCGCTCAACAACTCCATGCCGCCCGCAGGCGTCGCGCAGAGGATGCGCGAACCGCCTACAGGGCTGAACGGCACCGCTACGAGCAATTTGGGGTAATAGGCGATCCCGGCGCGGCGACAGGCGTCGGCCCACGCATGGTCAAACACATATTCACCGTAGGAGTGCCATTTCCGATAGGCAGGCAACGCCGCCACCAATTGCTCGTTTTCGTAGTGCAGCACATGCTCGGCACGCCATCCGGAGCGCGGTCCGAGGCTGCCGCTGTCTTCCAGCGAGCTCAGGAACGCGTGACGCAAAAACGGCTGCGATCCCGGCACCAGAGCGTCCCATTGGGCAGGAGCAACGTGACTGAGGCTGTCGACGATGTGAACGGGCATGTGGATTCCCCGGTGAGTAAACATTGCGCCGAGTATCCATCATTGACGCGCAATGTCCACGGCATTGCAGCCTCGACCGCTCTGCCTCAAGCGCTTGCGCCTCATGGCCGTTGACTGCAGAACGATTGACGACCTTGCGCCACAGTCTGCCGCAAGGCCAGGTACGCCAGGCAAAAAGGAGAGTGACCCTATAGGACAAGGGGCACTCAGCGCGCGCTGATATGCCCCTGCCGGTCAGGAATCAACGCTTGCGCAGGATAACGCTGCCAATCGAATAACCGGCACCGAACGAACTCAATACACCCAGCGCGCCCTTGGGCAGGTCGTCCTGATAGGTGTGGAACGCAATTACCGAGCCTGCCGAACTGGTGTTGGCGTAGGTGTCGAGAATCACCGGTGCTTCTTCAACCGTGGCGTCACGGCCCAGCAGTTTCTTGACGATCAGGTGGTTCATGCTCAAGTTGGCCTGATGCAGCCAGAAGCGTCGAACGTCGCTGACGTTCAAACCGTTCTCGTCCAGATGCGCGCCCACCAGTTCGGCCACCATCGGGCAGACCTCGCGAAACACTTTGCGGCCTTCCTGTACGAACAGTTTGTCCGGCGCGCCTTCGCCTTGGTCCGAGGTGCGGTTGAGGAACCCGAAGTTGTTGCGGATGTTGTTCGAAAACCTGGTCAGCAGACGGGTGCTGACGATGTCGAACTGGTAAGGCGATGTAGCGAGTTCTGCGCGTTCCACGACGACAGCGGTCGCGCCGTCACCGAAGATGAAATGGCTGTCACGGTCACGGAAATTCAAATGAGCCGTGCAGATTTCCGGGCTGATGACCAGCAAGGCGCGGGCCTGGCCCAGCTTTACGCTGTTGCAGGCAGCCTGAATGCCGAAAGTAGCCGATGAACAGGCCACGTTCATGTCAAAGCCGTAGCCCGCAATACCCAACGCTTCCTGTATCTCGATTGAGATTGCTGGGTACGCACGTTGCAGGTTGGAGCAGGCGACAATCACACCATCAATGTCGGCAGCAGTCTTGCCGGCGCGCTGTAGCGCTTGTTCAGCCGCGGCAACGCCCATCTCGCAGAGGATCGACCATTGGTCGTTGCCGCGCTCGGGCAGGTTCGGTTTCATGCGCTGCGGGTCAAGGATACCTTCCTTGTCCATGACGAAGCGGCTTTTGATGCCCGAAGCCTTTTCAATGAACGCGGCGCTGGACTCGCTGAGTGCTTCTACCTCGCCACGTTCGATGGCCGAGGCGTTATCGTGGTTGAACTGTGTGACGTAGGCATTGAAAGACTGCACCAGCTCTTCGTTGGAGATGCTGTTGGCCGGTGTGTACAGGCCTGTGCCGCTGATGACGACATTGTGCACGGTCGTTCCTCTCTTATTGAACGTTGCAGGTCATGACCTGCCCAGGCACGGTACGTGGTGAACCAGAAGAAACTGGGACCAACGTACCAATGCATATGTAAAAAGCGGCCCGCAAGGGCAAGGCACTGTTCTGCGACATGCTGATGACAGGCGCGAAGTGTGACATATCGCCGGGTTTTGCGGCTATTGGCCCATTAAAACGGGCCAAGCGATTGGGTGGCTGCACCCCAAACGCTCCGGGGCGCACTATCCAGAGCGCTCGGTGCATGACAGGGGCGCCGCATCAGGCGTCCACTGCACTCCACTGTTTGCTCAACCGCTTGTCCGATACCGGCATCTTCGTCCCCAACTGCTGAGCAAAGAGCGACACGCGGTACTCCTCCATCCACCATCGGTAAACCGCCAGTTCAGGGTCGCGCTTGCCTTCCTGGGTGTGTTTGTCGGCTCGCGCCTGATACTGCGCCCACAGGCCAGCCAGCTCGATACTCCAGACCCGATCCTTCTGGACCTGACCCGGCAGTTTTTCCAGGCGCATCTCGATGGCCTTGAGATAGCGCGGCAGCTCCTTGAGCCACAGCGCCGGTGTTTCACGAACAAACCCCGGATACACCAGCTTGCCAAGCTGCGACTTGATATCGTTGAGCGCCACGGCCTGAGCCAGATCGATCTTGCCCTTGAAACGCTTCTGCAAACCGTGCCACAGCTTGAGGATGTCCAGGGTCAGTCTGGCCAGACGCTCGGCATGCTCGGTCCATTCGGCACGCTTGCGTTCGGCCAGTGACAACAGACCGGCACCATCACGCGGCAATTGGGCTTCGCCTTCCAGCACACAACTGTCCAGACTGGCCAACAGGATGTCTTCGATCAACGCATCAACTCGACCCAGCTCGCGATACAGCAAGGCCAACTCGGTCTGCCCTGGCAGTTTGCTGCGCAGGAACTTCGCTGGCTCGGCCAATTGCTGCAACAGCAAGCGCTGCAAGGCGCGGCGATGCTGATACTCGGCCTCGGCCTGCGTCGAGAAGCGGCCTTCCTTGACCGCACCGCCCTCTTCGACCAGCGCCGGATAGACCGTCATCGACAGACCGGCAATGTTCTGCTGAGTCTTTTGCGCCACAGGGGCAAATACCTTGGCCTCTACCGGCTGCTGGCTTTTGGCGGTTTGCGGCACGGCCAGTGCGGCCTGGCTGGCTTCGGCAAAACGAGCCGTCAACTCAGCCAGGTCACGCCCTTCGCCGAGGAACTTGCCGCTGCCGTCGACAATTTCGAGGTTCATCTTCAAGTGGCTTTCAAGCTGCTGAGCGGCTTCCGCCCAGGCTTCGTCACTCACCCGCGCGCCGGTCATGCGCAGCAGTTCGCGCCCGAGCGCCAAGGGTAACGAGCCCTCGCCAAATGTGATGCGCTGCAATGCAGCCTTGATGAAGTCCGGCACCGGCACGAAGTTCTTGCGCACTGCCTTGGGCAGGTTGCGAACCAGCGCAATGCATTTGCTCTCGATCAAACCCGGCACCAGCCACTCCAGGCGCTCAGCGGGCAACGACAGCAGCAAAGGCGCTGGCACCCGCAAGGTGACACCATCGCGTGGGTGGTTGGGCTCGAAATGATAGGTCAGCGACAGGCTCAGATCGCCCAGGCGCAAGGTGTCCGGGTAATGCGCGGCCGTTACTTCGCTGGCTTCACGCGCCAGCACGTCCTCTTCGCGCATGATCAACAGCTGCGGGTTTTTCTGGCTTTCAGTCTTGTACCAGCTGTCGAAGGTTGCGGTCTGGTGAATCTCCGCCGGGATTCGCGCTTCGTAAAAACTGTACAGCGTGTCCTCGTCGGCCAGAATGTCGCGCCGGCGCGCCTTGGCTTCCAGCTCGTCGAGTTGTTCCAGCAGACGCGTATTGGCGCTCAGGCATTTGGCACGCGAAAGAATCTCGCCGCGCACCAGGCCTTCGCGGATGAACAGTTCGCGCGAAACCGCCGGATCGATCGGACCGTAATGCACCGGTCGACGACCGACCACGATCAGGCCGAACAGGGTGATCTGCTCGAATGCCACGACCTGGCCGCGCTTCTTCTCCCAGTGCGGCTCGAAATGGTTTTTCTTGATCAGGTGCCCGGCCAACGGTTCGATCCAGTCGGAATCGATCTTGGCCACCATCCGCGCGTAAAGCTTGGTGGTCTCAACCAGTTCGGCGGTCATCAACCATTGTGGACGCTTCTTGCCCAGCCCGGAGGACGGGTGAATCCAGAAGCGCCGCTGGCGCGCGCCAAGGTAATCGCCTTCGTCAGCCTTCTGGCCGATCTGGCTCAACAGGCCCGACAGGATCGCCTTGTGGAATTTAGGATAATCGGCCGGCTCTTTGTTGACGGTGAGTTGCAGGTCGCGACAGATCAGGCTCAGTTGTCGATGAGAGTCGCGCCATTCACGCAAACGCAGGTAATTCAGAAAGTTGCGTCGACACCAATTGCGCAACGGGCTCGCGGTCAATGCCTGACGCTGCTCTTCGAAACCCCGCCACAGATTGACCAGACCGGCAAAGTCCGAATCCGCGTCCTTCCACTGTGCGTGCGCCTGATCGGCGGCCTGTTGGCGCTCTGGCGGACGCTCGCGCACGTCTTGTACGGACATGGCGCTGGCCACAATCAGAACTTCCTGGAGACTGCCTTGTTTGGCCGCTTCCAGCAACATGCGCCCCATGCGCGGGTCCACCGGCAAGCGCGCCAACTGGCGGCCCAGCGGCGTCAGCTGATTCTCGCGATTGACTGCCGACAGCTCCTGCAACAGGTTGAAACCGTCACTGATCGCCTTGCCATCCGGAGGCTCGATGAACGGGAAATCGGTAATCTCGCCCAGGCGCAGATGCAGCATCTGCAAGATCACGGCGGCCAGGTTGGTGCGCAGGATTTCAGGGTCGGTGAATTCAGGCCGACCGTTGAAATCCTCTTCGCTGTACAGACGAACACACAGGCCCGGTTCGACACGGCCGCAGCGACCTTTACGCTGGTTGGCGCTGGCCTGGGAAACGGCTTCGATGGGCAGACGCTGGACCTTGGCGCGATAGCTGTAACGACTGATGCGCGCTGTACCGGTATCGATCACATAGCGAATGCCTGGCACGGTCAGCGACGTCTCGGCCACGTTGGTCGCCAGCACCACTCGCCGGCCAGGGTGAGACTGAAAGATGCGCTGCTGTTCGGCAGGCGAAAGGCGCGCGTACAGCGGCAGAATTTCAGTGTGCTTGAGCTGCGCCTTGCGCAGGACTTCCGCAGCGTCACGAATTTCGCGCTCGCCGGGCAGAAACACCAGCACGTCGCCAGGGCTCTTGCGCTCGCTGCGCTCGAACGCCGCCAACTCGTCCAGCGTCGCCAGAATCGCCTGGTCAACGGTCAGGTCGTCCTCGACGCTGTTGCCCTCCTCATCCTGCTCGCTGGTCAGCGGGCGGTACCAGGTGTCCACCGGGAACGTGCGGCCCGAAACCTCGATGACCGGCGCATCGTTGAAGTGCTCGGAAAAGCGCTGCAGGTCGATGGTGGCCGAAGTGATGATGACTTTCAGGTCTGGACGACGCGGCAACAGCGTTTTCAGGTAGCCAAGCAGAAAGTCGATGTTCAGACTACGTTCGTGCGCCTCGTCGACGATGATCGTGTCATAGCGCTCAAGGAAGCGGTCGTGCTGGGTTTCCGCCAACAGAATACCGTCGGTCATCAGCTTGATGAGGGTGTTGCTGTCGCTCTGGTCTTCAAAGCGCACCTGATAACCGACCAGCGCGCCCAATGGAGTGGCCAGTTCGTCAGCAACCCGGCTGGCCACGCTGCGTGCGGCAATCCGACGAGGCTGGGTATGACCGATCAGGCCATGCTGTCCGCGTCCGATTCCCAGGCAGATTTTCGGTAACTGGGTGGTTTTGCCCGAGCCGGTCTCGCCCGCGATGATCAGCACCTGGTGCTTGAGCAACGCCTCTTTGATTTCCTCACGCTTGGCGGCGATCGGCAAATTATCGTCGTAACGGATCGACGGCACGCTCTCACGTCGCGCGGTCACTTGCGCGCATGACGCCTGAACCCGTGTCACCCACTGTGCAAGCTTCGCCTCATCCGGCTTTTTGCGCAGGTCATGCAACTGACGGCGCAGACGATGGCGGTCGCCTATCATCGCTTGGTCGAGGTTTTTCAGGAGTTGGTCGATAGAGGGCGATTCGTCGGTCATCGGGTGCGCAAAGTCTTTATTTCAAATGGCAGGCGCGGATTGTCGCAGATTGCTCAGGACAGGACGACTGACTTCATGGAACGAGTGAGTTCAAGAGGTATTTGAGAAGCCGAAGATCCATTGAGCTCAGTGAACCCTTCATCAGAAAACAGAACGCCGCCCGGCTGACTCCCGCACCTTGAAGGGGAAGTGAGCCGGGCGGCGTACCGTATGCTCGTGAAGGCTGACTGGCGCCAGAGTTCTAGAAAAAGTACCAGATCACTTCTTCACACCCAGTTTTTTCAGCTCTTCGTCACGCAATTCACGGCGCAGGATCTTGCCGACGTTGGTGGTCGGCAAGGTCTCGCGGAACTCGACGCTGCGCGGGACCTTGTAGCCGGTCAGGTTGGCGCGCATGTGGTCCATGACTTGATCCTTGGTCAACGTGACGCCGGGTTTGGCCACCACGAAAACCTTGATTGCTTCGCCCGACTTTTCGTCTGGAATGCCGATGGCAGCGCACTGCAGCACGCCCGGCAGGGTCGCCAGGACGTCTTCGAGTTCGTTGGGGTATACATTGAAACCTGAGATCAGAATCATGTCTTTCTTGCGATCGACGATACGCATATAGCCGTCCGGCTGAATGATCGCAATGTCACCAGTCTTCAGCCAGCCATCGGCATCGAGTATCTCGTCGGTGGCATCCTGGCGCTGCCAGTAGCCTTTCATGACCTGCGGCCCCTTGATGCACAACTCGCCGACCTCGCCGAATGCCAGTTCGTTGCCAGCATCGTCGATGACTTTGCACAAGGTCGAGGGCACAGGAATACCGATGGTGCCCATCTGGATTTTCTGGGCCGGGTTGACCGTCGCCACGGGGCTGGTTTCGGTCATGCCGTAACCTTCGCAGATCTCACAACCGGTGACCTGTTTCCAGCGTTCGGCAGCGGTTTGCTGCAACGCCATACCACCTGACAGCGTGACCTTGAGGGCAGAGAAATCAAGATTGCGGAAGCTTTCGTTATTGCACAGCGCAACGAACAGCGTGTTGAGGCCAACGAAACCGTTGAACTTCCACTTCGACAGCTCCTTGACCATTGCCGGCAGATCACGCGGGTTGCTGATCAGAACGTTATGGTTGCCAATCAGCATCATGGCCATGCAGTGAAAGGTGAACGCATAGATATGATAAAGCGGCAAAGGCGTGATGAGAATTTCACAACCTTCATTGAGGTTGGATGCCATCAGCGCCTTGCATTGCAGCATGTTGGCAATCAGATTGCGGTGCGTCAGCATCGCGCCCTTGGCCACGCCGGTAGTACCTCCGGTGTACTGCAGCACCGCTACATCGCCGCTGCGGGGCGACACGTCGGCGACAGCCTGGCCGCGGCCTTTGCTCATCACGTCGTTGAATCGGGTCGCCTTCGGCAAGTGATAGGCCGGGACCATCTTTTTCAGGTACTTGATAACACTGTTGATCAGCAGCCGCTTGAGTGGCGGCAGCATGTCGCCCACTTCCGTGACGATGACATGCTTGACCTGGGTCTTGGGCACGACCTTCTCGGCCAGATGCGCCATGTTCGCCAGGCACACCAGCGCCTTGGCGCCGGAGTCATTGAATTGGTGTTCCATTTCCCGCGCGGTGTACAGCGGGTTGGTGTTGACCACGATCAAGCCGGCACGGATGGCTCCGAACACAGCGACCGGGTACTGCAACACGTTAGGCAACTGCACGGCGATGCGGTCGCCCGGTTGCAGATCGGTGTGCTGCTGGATCCAGGCGGCAAACGCGCCGGACAGCTCATACAGCTCACCGTAAGTGAGGGTCTTGCCCAAGTTGGAAAAGGCAGGTTTGTCGGCAAAACGCTGGCAGGACTGTTTCAGGACCGCCTGGACGTTGGGATACTCATCGGGATTGATATCCGTTGGGATACCGGACGGGTATTTATCCTTCCAGAAGTTTTCAATCATTCAGCCGGCTCCATAGCGATAGCGAATTCTTCACATCGCTGTAGGCGATGATTTTCTTGTGTTTTGGAATTATGCAGTAGACGCTTTTTCGCTTCATGACTGGTCAAAAAGCGGGCCGAGATTAGCAGCTTTGCCAATGGCCGACTAGGGGCAAAGACGGGCTATCCGGTCACTTAAATGACCACCAGACATGATCCGGTCACGAACGACTTTATAGAATGTCGACGCCCGGACTCGCTGAAAGCACCGGGACAGAAGGCTTATCGAAGTCGCCTGGCACTTTTCCTCACTGACCGGCGCGACTTGCAGGGGCCTGCAAGTCGCCAAACAGATATCAAACAGGACATTTCCTACGATCAGGCGATGTCCCTTAGCTCCCTGCGAAGAATCTTGCCGACTGGCGTCATGGGCAGCGACTCACGCAGCACAATGTGTCGAGGAACCTTGTAGGCGGTAAAGTTCTCTTTGCAGAACGCCTTGAGTTCCTCGACCGTAACCCCCGGCTCCCGGGCGACGACAAACAGCTTCACCGCCTCGCCAGAACGCTCGTCCGGCACGCCGATACAGGCGCAGCTGGCCACTTTCGGGTGGGACATCACGACGTCTTCGATCTCGTTGGGATAGACATTGAAACCGGAAACGATGATCAGGTCTTTCTTGCGATCCACAATGCTGACGAAGCCGTCGGCGCCGATCACTGCAATGTCACCTGTCTTGAACCAGCCCTCTGCGTCCAGTGCTTCGGCCGTGGCGTCAGGGCGGTTCCAGTAGCCTTTCATCACTTGCGGCCCCTTGATGCACAACTCGCCACGCTCGCCGAAAGGCTGCTCAACGCCGTCATCATCAATGACCTTCATGCCGGTACCCGGCACTGGGATACCGACTGTACCCAACCGCGCCAGGTTGCCATACGGGTTGGCGCTGGCGACCGGTGAGGTTTCTGTAAGGCCGTAGCCCTCGACGATGGTGCAACCGGTGATCTGCGCCCAGCGCTCGGCAGTGGCCTTGACCAGTGCAGTGCCACCCGAATTGGTGCTTTTGAGTGCAGAGAAGTCCAGGTTCTTGAACTCCGGGTGGTTCATGAGCGCCACGAACAGGGTATTGAGCCCGATCATGGCAGTGAACTTCCACTTCCCCAGTTCCTTGATAAAACCGCTTATGTCGCGCGGGTTGGTGATCAGAATATTGTGGTTGCCGCTGATCAACATGCACATGCAGTTCGCTGTGAATGCATAGATATGATAAAGCGGCAGAGGCGCGATCATCACCTCCTTGCCTTCTTCAAAACACAGACCGCCTCCAGCGCGTTCCTGACGCATGCAAGCGTAGACTTGCAGCATGTTGGCAACGAGATTGCCGTGGGTCAGCATTGCGCCTTTCGCCAGCCCCGTCGTGCCGCCGGTATATTGCAGCACCGCCACATCGTCCAGCCGTTGCGACACGGGAGTCGGCCGACCAGCGTGGCGCAATACCTGCTTGAAGCGGATCGCTTGCGGCAAGTGGTAGGCGGGCACCATCTTCTTGACCTTGTCGACCACGGTGTTGATCAGCCAGCCTTTGGCGGCCGATTGCATGTCGCCCATCTTCACTTCGATCAGGTGCTCGATCTCCGTATCTGGCAGCACCTCCTGTACCAGCTTGCCGAACATGTTCAGGTAGACCAGAGCCTTGACCCCGGAATCCTTGAACTGGTAACGCATTTCACGGGCGGTGTACAACGGATTGGTGTTGACCACAATCAAACCTGCACGCATCGCGCCGAACACAGCGATCGGGTACTGCAACAGGTTGGGCATCTGCACTGCGATGCGATCACCCGGCACCAGACTCGTGTGCTGCTGAAGGTAACCGGCAAACGCAGCCGAATGCCGCTCCAGCTCGGCATAAGTCAGTGTCACGCCCAGATTGCTGAAGGCAGGCCGGCCCGCAAATTTCTCGCAGCAGCGCTCGAACACCTCAATGACCGAGCCGTAAGTGTGCAGGTCTACCTCGGAGGTGACCCCGGCAGGGCGTTTGTCATTCCAGAATTCAGCTTGCATTGTTTTTATCCTCTTCCCTGCATATGCCTGGCCCGCTGCTCAAAGGTCGGGTCTTGCCCGACGGTAGCAGTTAAAGCGAGGAAGGCAAATAATCGGCACAGCGTCATCAGTGCTGTGAATCTCGCCGCCCTTCAGGCTGCAATCAGCGCTGCGCTATACACTGATGGAAATACTCTCCGGGCAACCGCTTCAGATCGGGACATCGCCATGAACCACGAAGCCTTCTGGCTCGACACTCACGACCACTGCCGTTTGTATGTGAATGCGTGGCTACCGGACGTTGCTCCGCGCGCCGTGGTCATGGTGGCTCACGGCATGGCCGAGCACAGTGGCCGCTACGCAAGGCTCGGCGAGGCGTTGAGCGCGGCAGGTATCGCCGTGTATGCACACGACCAGCGCGGGCACGGCAAGACCGCTGCCCAGGGCAGGCTCGGCCATTTTGCCCGGCAGGACGGCTGGAACAGGGTCGTCGATGACCTGGCTGTGCTTGGCCAGTCCATTGCCACGCGTCATCCGGACGCGGCGCTGTTTTTGTTCGGACACAGCATGGGCAGCTACATCGCTCAGGCATACCTGATGCACCACGGCGCCAGCTTGCAAGGCGCGGTTCTCAGCGGCTCGAACTTCCAGCCAGTGGCGCTTTATCGCAGCGCCAGCCTGATCGCCCGTTTCGAGCGGCTGCGCCAGGGCCGTGAAGGTCGCAGCGCACTGATCGACTGGCTGTCGTTCGGCTCGTTCAACAAGGCATTCAAACCCACGCGCACCGCCTTTGACTGGCTCAGCCGCGATCCACAGGAAGTGGACAACTACATTCGGGATCCTTTGTGCGGCTTTCGCTGCACCAACCAGTTCTGGCTGGATCTGCTCGGAGGGCTGCAAAAAATCAGCAAGCGTTCGAACCTGTCGCAGATCGATTCCAGCCTTCCGTTGCTTATTATTGGCGGCGAATGTGATCCGGTGAGCGCTGGCAAGCGTCTGAAAGATCTTGCCGATGCGTTGGCTGAATCTGGTCATCAAGTGTTACAACTTAATGTCTACCCGCAGGCGCGGCACGAACTGTTGAACGAGATCAACCGCGATGAGGTTATCCGCGACCTGCTCGACTGGCTGCAACACGCTCTCGACCAGCCGCGACCACGCCGGGCTGAATGATTCGCCCCGTTTCACTTCTTTTATTGTCAGGACCGCCACATGACCCAAGTCACCAACACGCCCTACGAAGCCCTTGAAGTCGGTCAGACCGCCAGCTACAGCAAAACGGTACACGAGCGTGATATTCAGCTGTTTGCAGCCATGTCCGGAGACCATAACCCGGTCCACCTGGACGCTGAATATGCCGCCAGAACCATGTTCAAGGAGCGTATCGCACACGGCATGTTCAGCGGCGCATTGATCAGCGCTGCGGTCGCCTGCGAGCTGCCTGGGCCGGGCACGATTTATATCGGTCAGCAAATGACGTTCCAGAAGCCTGTGAAACTGGGCGATACCCTGACCGTACGCCTGGAAATTCTCGAAAAGCTGCCCAAGTTCCGCGTGCGTATAGCGACCCGCGTGTTCAATCAAAATGATGAACTGGTAGTGGACGGCGAAGCGGAGATTCTCGCTCCTCGCAAACAACAGACCGTCGACCTGACCGTGTTGCCCGAAATCACTTTCGGCACCTGATACACATCGGCATGCGCATCCCTGACGCGTATGGCCAGGACCGGTTCTGCCTGGCGACCTTCCGGTCGCCAGGGTACAAGTGACGAAAATGCCGTGCGCAGTTTCGTCAATCCCCCCGCAACTACGCCTCGTCTACCTTACGGGCCGCGCTTTTCACCATGAACATGCGCGTTCTGGAACTGTTCCCTCACGCCTGCCACTCAAGAGACAAGCAGCATTCTGTCCCGGATCACGACAAGTCTATTCCCGCAGGCGGGGAAATCACCATGAATACGATCAACAGAAACTACTCCCCCATGTCTGTAGCGTCCCTGCCGAGCAATGATTCGGCATCTGCGGCTCATCAGCCCAGCGCGATCAAGGCGAATCATCAAAGCAACGCAATCGACTTCAGCTCGCCACAGCAGTTGGGCCATTTACGTGCCGGGGCGCAGCATCCTGATACGGACACGTCAGCGGCCAGCCCTCAGGGCGACGACGGCATGATGATCCTGAACAAACTGGTCCAGGCGATTCGTACCATTCTGCAGGAGTTTTTTGCCTTGCTGAAAGGTAGTCAACAAGGCACTGCAAACCCGCCTTCGAACCAAAACCCGGTAGAAAACTCGTCGTCCCCTGCGTCAGCGTCCATACCGACGACAACTTCGCTTTCATCAACGTCTTCCACCGCAAAGCCACAAGCGGAAAAGCCGTTTGTGGTGCAGAGCGAACCTGGTTCAAACAAGCCTGTGACGGTGCAAAGAAACACATCTGACACCGCACCTGACAAGGTAGCCAGACAGCCCATGTCACCCCAACCACCGACTGCAACACCCCATGCATCAGCAGTCAAAGAACCAGTATCCCCACCGGCGACGCAGCCCGAAGTCGCGAAAGCCACAAGTGGTTCCAGCAAAGGCCCTGGCGCGGACATGACTGACATGGTCGGCTTCGCCAAATCAGCAAACACCACCGGCGGCAACGGCGGCGAAGTGGTCACCGTGCACACCGTGGATGAGCTTAAGAAAAGTCTGGAGGGTGACAAGGCCCGGACGATTCGCCTGGGCGCTGACCTGTCTGCCGACAGCAAGGTGACGATGAAATTCGGGGCCAACAAAACCCTGGTCGGGACCGAGTCGGGCAATGGCTTGCACAACATTTATCTGGCCAGCGACAAGACCGCAAGCAACGACATCTTTCAGAACCTGAACTTCACCCATGACAGCCGCAACCGGGCAAACGGTGACATGCAAATGTTCATCAGCAGCGGCCAGCGGTACTGGATAGACCACAGTACCTTCACCGGCACGAAGGACCAGAATCCAAAAGGGCTGGATAAGCTGCTCTACGTCGGGGGCACCGCCGACAATGTCAGCCTGACCAACTCGAAATTCCAGAACAACGAATATGGCGTGATCCTCGGCCAACCGGACGATTCTGCCGCCGCCAAGGCTGCTTACAAAGGGTTCCCGAGGATGACCATTGCCAACAATTCATTCAACAACCTTGACGTCAGGGCGCCAGGGCTGATGCGTCATGGCAATTTCGATGTCTACAACAACCTGATCGACAACTTCCACCTTGGCTTCACCGCAACAGGCGATGCGACCATCCTGTCGCAGGCCAACTATTTCGAAAAAGGCGTTGATGTGGCCAACAAGCCCAGCAACAGCGGCGTGCTGGATGACTATGGCGATGCGCATTTCAAAGACATCGGCAGCAACGTCAGCTTTATCCAGAAATCGCCGACGACCAGCTGGACGCCTCCCTACCACCGTGACGTGAGAACAGCGACAGAAGCCAAGGCCTATGACCTGGCCAACGCAGGCGCAAAGACTTGAATCGAATACTGAACTGAACAAAAAAAGGGCGACCGAAGTCACCCCAAGTGCCTTGCGTGCTCATTGGCAGAAGGCAGGCAGTCGATAGTGCGCCCGCCTTTTTTCGTCATAGGGCTTGAGCCGGGGACGAAGTTGAACATCGGAACGTCTTCCACTGTGTTCAATGGATTAAGGCTAACCGCAATGGCATGCAGAAAACTTGACCCAGATCAGTAAACCTCGCCAAACAAGGCGAAAACCACGGGTTCGTGTCAGTCGAGAAGCCAGATCAGCGTTTTTTCGGCTTTTTCTTGGGCTTTTTAGCGGTGCTCAATGGCATGGCCTGTTCGAAGGCGTTGCGCACTTCGTTGAGTCGTTTGTCGTTCAGGTCATGGACCCGCTTGGCGCGCTCGGCACCAAGGTCGATCAATTTGTCATCGTCGCTCATGTCAGCTCTCGAACACTCGGAATCAGCGCCAATAATGCTGAATAGCGTCAGCGAAGGCCAGCAGGGATCACAAGGCAGAAGGAACGTAACCGGAACAGGCACTCAAGGACCGCGCACCCTCTGCAGGGGTGCTGCGTGTCATATCTGGATATCGACCCAAAGCCCCTGACGCGGCTCGTCATCGATCAACGGCACAACCGGCACCGTGTTGTCGGCATTCAGCGAATCGCCGGGGATGATCAACCCCTGATATTCCTCGCTCTCTTCAAAAGTGCGGGCCTGTTGTTGTTGCTGTTGCTGTTGCTGCTGACGCTGCTGTTCTTCGCGCAGCAACAGGGCGCTGCGCTCGGTGTCTTCGTTGCGCAGATCAATGGACGTCTCACTGGAGCTCTGCTGCACAGGCGCAACGGGCGGGATTTCCGGCATGCGCTTGGCGGGGTCCAACTGCGAGGTCACGGGTACCACACTTAATGGAAGCATCGGTTGCAGCATGGTTTCTCTCCTCTTATCAGGCCTTCGGCCGCAGACTCGTCAACTTGAACCGACCTGTAATAGGTTGTAATAATTTAACCGGTTTTTTTTGACTATATTTAATGGATTTAGTGCCATTCAGCGTGAATTTTGATTTCACGAGGCCGTTGGGAGGTGTTTTTCAACTCGACCTTTGGTCTTCAGGGCGCGTTCCGTTAACATAGTCGGCTTTTTCAAGGCGGAGACAGGCAGCATGGCGCAGCAGTATCAACCGGGGCAACGCTGGATTAGCGACAGCGAAGCCGAGCTGGGTTTGGGCACCGTTCTGGCACAGGATGGCCGCTTGTTGACCGTGCTCTATCCGGCCACTGGCGACACGCGCCAGTACGCACTGCGTAATGCACCGCTCACCCGCGTGCGTTTTTCTCCGGGCGACGTGATCACTCACTTCGAAAACTGGAAGATGACCGTGCGCGAGGTCGATGACGTCGACGGTCTGCTGGTATATCACGGCCTGAACGCACAGAACGAAGCGGTCACGCTCCCAGAAACCCAGTTGTCGAACTTCATTCAGTTCCGTCTGGCGACCGATCGTCTGTTTGCTGGCCAGATCGACCAGCTGTCATGGTTCTCGTTGCGCTACAACACCCTCGAACACACCAGCCGCCAGCTGCAGTCCTCGCTGTGGGGCCTGGGCGGCGTACGTGCGCAGCCTATCGCGCACCAGCTGCACATTGCTCGCGAAGTAGCGGACCGTATCGCACCACGTGTTCTGCTGGCTGACGAAGTGGGCCTGGGTAAAACCATCGAAGCCGGTCTGGTGATTCACCGCCAGTTGCTGTCGGGTCGCGCCAACCGCGTGCTGATTCTGGTTCCCGAAAACCTCCAGCATCAATGGCTGGTGGAAATGCGCCGTCGCTTCAACCTTCAGGTCGCCCTGTTCGATGCCGAGCGCTTCATGGAAAGCGATGCTGGCAACCCGTTCGAAGACACGCAACTGGCGCTGGTCGCGCTGGAATGGCTGGTCAGCGACGAAAAGGCGCAGGACGCCCTGTTCGCGGCGGGTTGGGACCTGATGGTGGTCGATGAAGCGCATCACCTGGTCTGGCACGAAGAAAAAGCCAGCGCCGAGTACTCGTTGGTCGAGCAACTGGCCGAGGTCATCCCTGGCGTGCTCCTGCTGACGGCTACGCCGGAACAGCTCGGCCAGGACAGCCACTTCGCACGTCTGCGCCTGCTGGACCCGAACCGTTTCCACGACCTGAAGGCCTTCCGCGCCGAAAGCGACAACTATCGCCCGGTTGCCCAGGCCGTTCAGGAACTGCTGGACGAGGGCAAACTGTCCGCGGATGCCCAGAAAACCATCCACGGTTTTCTCGGTGCAGAAGGCGATGCATTGTTGGCCGCAGTCAATGCGGGCGACGACGAAGCCAAGGCACGCCTGATTCGCGAACTGTTGGACCGCCACGGCACTGGCCGCGTGCTGTTCCGCAACACGCGCGCTGCGGTGCGCGGTTTCCCGGAACGCAAACTGCATCAGTATCCGCTGCCCTGCCCTGCCGAATACCTTGAGTTGCCGATTGGCGAGCACGCTGATCTGTACCCGGAAGTCAGCTTCCAGTCTCTGTCGGAAGTCAGCGAAGAGGAACGCTGGTGGCGCTTCGACCCGCGTGTCGACTGGCTGATCGACACCCTGAAAATGCTCAAGCGCGTCAAGGTGCTGGTCATCTGCGCCCACGCTGAAACTGCCATGGATCTGGAAGACGCGCTGCGCGTTCGCTCCGGCATTCCGGCCACGGTCTTCCACGAAGGCATGAACATTCTCGAGCGTGACCGCGCCGCCGCTTACTTCGCGGACGAAGAGTTTGGCGCCCAAGTACTGATCTGTTCGGAAATCGGCAGCGAAGGCCGCAACTTCCAGTTCTCGCACCACCTGGTGCTGTTCGACCTGCCGTCGCACCCCGACCTGCTGGAACAGCGTATTGGCCGTCTGGACCGTATCGGCCAGAAGCACACCATCGAGTTGCACGTGCCCTTTCTGGAAACCAGCCCGCAGGCGCGGCTGTTCCAGTGGTACCACGAGGCGCTGAACGCTTTCCTCAATACCTGCCCCACCGGCAACGCCTTGCAGCATCAGTTCGGCCCACGCCTGCTGCCGCTGCTCGAAAGCGGTGACGACGACGAATGGCAAAGCCTGATCGATGACGCACGCGCCGAGCGTGAGCGTCTTGAAGGCGAACTGCATACCGGCCGCGACCGTCTGCTGGAGCTTAATTCCGGTGGTGCGGGCGAAGGTGAAGCGCTGGTCGAGGCGATTCTTGAGCAGGATGACCAGTTCAGCCTGCCGATTTATATGGAAACCCTGTTCGACGCGTTTGGCATCGACAGCGAAGATCACTCCGAAAACGCCCTGATCCTCAAGCCCAGCGAAAAAATGCTCGACGCCAGTTTCCCATTGGGCGACGACGAAGGTGTGACCATCACCTACGACCGCAATCAGGCGCTGTCTCGCGAAGACATGCAATTCATCACCTGGGAGCACCCGATGGTTCAAGGCGGTATGGACCTGGTGCTGTCCGGCTCCATGGGTAACACCGCTGTGGCGCTGATCAAGAACAAGGCGCTCAAGCCAGGTACCGTGTTGCTTGAGTTGATCTACGTCAGCGAAGTGGTCGCTCCTCGCTCACTGCAGTTGGGCCGCTATCTGCCGCCGGCTGCGTTGCGCTGCCTGCTGGATGCCAACGGCAACGATCTGTCGAGCCGTGTGTCCTTCAACACACTCAATGATCAGCTGGAAAGCGTGCCTCGTGCCAGCGCCAACAAGTTCATCCAGGCCCAGCGCGATCTGTTGACCCCTCGGATCAACGCGGGCGAAGAAAAGATCACGCCAAAGCACGCTGAGCGTGTCGCAGAGGCACAACGTCGCCTTGCAGCCGACACTGAAGAAGAGCTGGCGCGTCTGACCGCCTTGCAAGCGGTCAACCCGACCGTTCGTGACAGCGAGCTGGTCGCCCTGCGCACCCAGCGTGAACAGGGTCTGGCCATGCTGGACAAGGCTGCGCTGCGTCTGGAAGCGATCAGGGTACTGGTGGCAGGCTGATTTCAGCCTGTAGTCAGGGGCGCCTGACGGAACCCGTCTGCTGACGCAACCTTCGAGCAACGTCGCTCATTGCCCCCACAGTGCTCAGGCCCTGTGGGAGTCAACCGGACGGCGTTCCGTTTGTGGATAAAAGGAGGCGGCACGCTCAAGCAGGCTTGCCCTCCACCACCGCGAGCGCGGGCTCTTCTGCCACCATTTGGGCCTTCATGCGCTCGGCATCGCGGCTGAAACAGCGCGACGCCTGGAACAGAAACACCAGCGTCATGAACAACGCCGCCGGTATCAGGTACATCGCGTCGTGCAGGCCGATGGCCTTGAAGCTCTCATTCATCTGTTCGACACCCGCGACCGCCATGGCCGCGTGGGCAAAATGATCCGACAACAGACCAACCACCACCGGCCCCAGCCCTCCGCCCAGCAAGTACAGCCCCGCAAAGAACAACGCCATCGCCGTTGCGCGCAAACGGGGTTCAACCACGTCCTGAATCGCGGTGTATACGCAGGTGTAAAAGTTATACGCAAACAGCCATCCAAGGCTGAACACGCCCACAAACAGACCAATCTCGATCCGTCCGGCATGCAGCGCATAGCCCGTCGCTACGGCAGCGGCCAACATGCTGAACGTTGCAAACAGCAAGCGACCATTGGAGGAGCGCTGGTGCAGCTTGTCTGCAATCCAGCCACCCAATGTCAGCCCGAACAGCCCGGTCACGCCGACAATCACGCCGGTCGCGACCGCCGCTTCCTGCAACGGCAGCAGAAAGTAGCGTTGCAGCATCGGCACCATGAATGAGTTGCAAGCGTAGGTTGCGAAGTTGAACGTCAGACCGCCCAGCACCAGCCAGCGAAACGTGGGGATCGACAGCACCCGTCGGATCGGTTTCTCGATCCTGGCCTCGGACACGCGCACGCTTTCCGCAGCGCCCCGCTTAGGCTCTTTGATGAAGAAAATGAAAACGGCCAGCAAGAGGCCCGGTACCGCCGCGATAAAGAATGGCGCGCGCCAACTGTCGAACGCCTTGACCATCGCACCAATGGTAAAGAAAGCCAGCAACAGGCCCAGAGGCAGCCCGAGCATGAAGATGCCCATGGCCCGCGAACGCCGGTGTGCCGGGAACAGATCACCGATCAGCGAGTTGGCGGCTGGCGCGTAACTCGCCTCACCGATGCCAACGCCCATACGCACCAACAAGAACGTCCAGAAACTGTTCGCCATACCATTGACCGCCGTGAGGCCGCTCCACACAGCCAGCCCCCAGCCCATCAGCTTTTTGCGCGAGCCAGTGTCAGCCATACGGCCCAATGGCAGGCCGGCGATGGCATACACCAGCGTGAAGGCAGTGCCCAGCATGCCTAACTGGAAATCACTCAGGTGCCATTCCTTGCGAATGGGCTCAACGATAATGGCCGGGATCGTGCGATCAAAGAAATTGAACAGATTGGCCAAAAACAACAGGAACAGAACACGCCAGGCATTGGCGGCCTGAGTGGAATTATCCAGCAGGGGCTTGCTCATCGAGGCGTCCATCCCTTTTTTGTAATCGCATCAATCTAGAAGCCCTTGGACCAACTGTCTGTAAACATTCGTAAAGCTGATCAGGGCTCATGGTTTTTTTATAAGCATTCGTTATTGACGCTTTGTCAGATTGATCAGACTTCGTACTGGCATCTTGGCAACAGCCTCTATACTCACCCCGAATCGCCAGGCCTTTTGCCTTGGCGCCCTGGTAGTCGATCGATAGGGCTTGCTATGGAGTGGCTGGGTTTGAAGATGTTCGCCGGTGTCCCGGCGGATGGGCAATTGTTGATCAACTGTAGTCACAATCTGTTTCTAGTAGCGCTGGCATTTGGAGTAGCTTGCGCTGCATGTTTCGCCACGCTGGATATTGCTGACCGCGTCATTCAGGTCGATGCCACGCGAAGCCGCCGGGTCTGGAAAGCACTGGGGGCGTTATGCCTGGCGGGGGGCGTCTGGGCCATGCATTTCATCAGCATGCTGGCTTTCCAGGCACCGCTGACTATCACCTACGACCTGGGCATCACCCTGGCCTCGCTGCTGATCGTGCTGGTCACCGCACTGGTCGCCATGAAAGCGCTGACTCTTGCGACGCTGACGGTCAAACGCTGCCTGATCAGTGCCGTGGTCATGGGTATTGGTATCAGCGCGATGCACTACCTGGGCATGGCTGCCATGCACTCGGATGCCAGGCAGTTTTACGAGCCGCGCATGTTCGGACTGTCTATTGTCGTCGCCATTTTGGACAGCATCGCATTGCTCACCCTGTCCCGGCATTTGCGCCAGAGCAGCGGCATGTTTCATCAGATGTATCGTTACGGCGTCAGCCTGCTGCTGGGTGCAGGTCTGCTGACTATGCACCTGATGGGCATGCGCGCGTTGCAACTGGTGATGCCCGCAGGCGCGGAGTTGCACATCCCGAGTACCGAAAACAGTCAGCAGTTGGGTCTGACCATTGCGATCATCACCCTGCTGATTATCGCAGGCAGCATCAGCGCTGCGATGGCAGACAAGAAACTGCAAAGCAAGGAACACGACCTGCAACGAGTCAACGCCCTGCTCAGCCAGCTGGATCAGGCGCGCGTATCGCTGCAACAGGTAGCGCATTACGACCCACTGACCAATCTCATCAACCGTCGCGGCTTCAACCAGATATTTGCAGAGAGGCTGCTGGAACATACCGTGAGCAACGGCATGCTGGCAGTGATGTTTCTCGACATCGATCACTTCAAGCGCATCAACGACAGCCTGGGCCATGACGCAGGTGATGAGCTGCTCAAGGTCATTGCTGAGCGCATTCGCAGCGCCACCCGTGTGCAGGACGTGGTGGCACGCTTCGGGGGCGACGAGTTCTGCATTCTGTTGAGCATCCCCAACTACGAGGAGGCACGCCACCTGGCCCACCGGGTCATGCTGAAGATGAAGGAAACCATCGCGCTCGCAGGACGGCGCATGGTGATGACCACCAGTATCGGTATCGCCGTATTCCCTCGCGATGGTTCAACGTGCGACGAACTGCTGAAACACGCGGACCTTGCGCTGTATCAGTCCAAGGGCAACGGTCGTAACCGGGTCAACTTCTTCAGCCCCGCACTCAAGACCAGGGCCAGCCTTGAGCTGCACCTTGAGGAAGAACTGCGGAATGCGCTACGTGAAGAAATTGGTCTGCAGGTCTATTACCAGCCGATTGTCGACCTGCGCACCGGGCACGTCGCCAAGCTCGAGGCGCTGGTGCGCTGGAACCATCCGCAGCATGGCCTGCTGGTACCGGACCGCTTCATCAGCATTGCCGAAGCCAACGGGCTGATTGCCGAACTGGACAACTGGGTGCTGCGCCGCGCGTGCCACGACCTCGGAGCGCTGCGCATGGACGGCCTGGAAGAGCTGATCATCAGCGTGAACTGCTCCGCACTCAATCTGAGCAGGGACGAACTCGCCGACGAGGTGGAGCAAGCGCTGGCGGACGCCAACGTCGCGCCGGGCCGCCTGGAGTTGGAAGTGACCGAAAACGCTCTGATGGGCAACATCAGCAACACCATCCTGATGCTCAAGCACATCCGCAGCCTGGGCGTGTCACTGTCGATCGACGACTTCGGCACCGGCTATTCGTCACTGGCTTATCTAAAGCGTCTGCCGCTGGATACGTTGAAGATTGACCGGTCATTCATCATCGACATCCCCAAATCGCCGCAGGACATGGAAATCGTCCAGGCCATTATCGTCATGGCGCACACCTTGCGACTCAAGGTCGTCACAGAGGGCGTCGAAACCCCCGCGCAGCTTGAGTTTCTCAGCCAGTATGGCTGCGATTACGTACAGGGCTATCTGTTCAGCAAGCCGCAGCCTCTGGAGCGCATACTGCCTCTGATCAGGCAGATGAACGAGCGTGAACCGGTCAGCCTCTGGCCAGCCTCGATGATGCTCGAAGTCAAGCAGCCAGTGCCCGACGTACCGAGATCTCTGGATCTGTTTCCCGACCTGCCCGGCGGCGAGCACGTGGCACCCGTGCGCAATTCTTCACGCACCCAGCGCTCGCGCTGGACCGATTAAGAGCGTAGCCGCTGGCAGTTGCTCAATAATTGAACGCTGTGCATTACATGGGCTGCGCTGGCGCTGTGGTTTTTTGCTACGTCAGCGCTTGCGCAGTTACCTTCTCACCCAACCCGGCACGCCATTTCGCACCGAAAAAGAGCGCGACTCAGCGCTACGCTCTGTTTTGAATCAAAACCCAAGGTGCCACTACCACTGCCCAGAGCAGAGGATCGGTCTCCAGAAGCTCAATCGCCTTGGTTTCAGAGAGCTTGCTGACCTCACCTGAAGTCAGCCATGCGGCCACTTTGGATGCGTCATTTTCGGCCACTGCCTCGGCAACCGCGATCAAATCCAGCGGTAGCTCGACCCACAACAGGGCACCCTTGGCAAAGAATGGTTGCAATTCTTTCCAGGTAATTGATGCGGTTTCGCCAAGCAGTTTGGCATAGAGGGTGCTAGGTTCTTGCGTCATGGGTTTCACCAGAAAGAAAATCGGCGCAATGATAGCGCCGCCTTTTCCGCAGACAAACCCAGAAGCAAATGATTGATCGCAGGAAAGGACAGCTAACAGCCAGGATCTGGACGATCATGCAGGTGATCAAGTGGTTGGATTCTGTAACTTTCTTTCGATTAAGCGACACGCATCGGCCTACTCCCCTGCACCATGCTTTCCAAGCGATTCACCGGCACTCTAAACTGTTCCGGTACAGTTGGTGGAGCGGGGAAAGGCCGGTGTCGAAGCCGGTTCTGCAGCCTTGGCCAGCAGGATTATAAAAACTACAACGCAAGAGTGGAGCATCATGACTAAGGGTACCAAGAAGCTTTCCAAGCTGTTTGCCGCATTGGTTATGGCGGGGGTTGCCAGCCATTCGTTCGCAGCTGACACCATCAAGATCGGTATCGCTGGCCCCAAGACAGGCCCGGTTGCCGAATACGGCACCATGCAGTTCAACGGCGCCAAAATGGCCATCGAGCAGATCAACGCCAAGGGTGGCGTGGATGGCAAGAAGCTTGAAGCGGTTGAATACGATGATGCCTGCGATCCAAAACAGGCTGTTGCAGTCGCCAACAAAGCCGTCAATGACGGCGTGAAATACATCATCGGCCACCTGTGCTCCAGCTCTGCTCAGCCAGCGTCCGACGTCTATGAAGACGAAGGCATCATCATGGTGACTCCGGCTGCTACCAGCCCTGAAATCACCGCTCGTGGTTACAAACTGGTGTTCCGCACCATCGGTCTGGACAGCGCTCAAGGGCCTGCCGCCGGGAACTACATCGCCGATGTCGTCAAGCCGAAAATCGTTGCAGTCGTTCACGACAAGCAGCAGTACGGCGAAGGCATTGCTACCGCTGTGAAAAAGACGCTTGAAGAAAAAGGCGTCAAAGTAGCTGTGTTCGAAGGCATCAACGCTGGCGACAAGGACTTCTCGTCACTGATCGCCAAGCTCAAGCAAGCCAACGTCGACTTCGTGTACTACGGCGGCTACCACCCTGAACTGGGTCAGATCCTGCGTCAGTCCAAGGAAAAAGGCTTGAACGCCAAGTTCATGGGCCCTGAAGGCGTTGGCAACGAGTCCATCTCGCAAATTGCTGGCGATGCTTCCGAAGGCCTGCTGGTCACCCTGCCGAAGTCATTCGACCAGGACCCGTCCAACCAGGCGCTGACCAAGGCATTCAAGGACAAGAATCAGGACCCAAGCGGCCCGTTCGTGTACCCGGCCTACTCCGCCGTTCAGGTTGTTGCTGACGGCATCGCTGCCGCCAAGTCTGAAGACACCGCCAAAGTGGCAGCTGCCATCCATGCTGGCACCTTCAAGACGCCAATGGGCGAGCTGAGCTACGACGCCAAGGGCGACCTGAAGAACTTCCAGTTCGTGGTCTACGAGTGGCACTTCGGCAAACCAAAAACCGAAGCCGCTACCAAGTAAACTGCTTGCAATGACAACCGAAGCCCACTGCATCCGCAGTGGGCTTTGTTTTACGAATGTTGGTCCGTTTACCGAGCTCCCACAAAGAGCGCCGGAAACGAGGCCCCCTGAAAATCTTAAAACCGTCACCAGCGGTTCACTGACAGCACCACAGGCAACGCATCGACAGAGTGCGTACCCGATGCAGGTCAGAGAAATGCAGATCAGGTTTTTAGGAGCGCGGTAAATGCCCGAGTTATTCCACTACATGCAGCAGCTGGTCAATGGCCTGACCATTGGCAGTACGTATGCATTGATCGCCATCGGTTACACGATGGTGTACGGCATCATCGGAATGATCAACTTCGCCCACGGCGAGGTGTACATGATCGGTTCGTACGTTGCTTTCATGGCGCTTGCCGGCCTGGCGATGCTGGGTATCCACAGCCTGCCGCTGTTGATGATCGCGGGTTTTGCCGCAACCATCATCGTGACCAGCGCCTATGGTTACAGCATAGAGCGTGTCGCCTACCGTCCGTTGCGTAACAGCAACCGTCTGATTCCACTGATTTCTGCGATCGGCATGTCGATCTTTCTGCAGAACTCGGTCCAGCTTTCCCAAGGTTCTGGCAACTTTGCCATCCCCAATCTGCTCCCCGGCAGCCTGTCGTTCGGCCCTGGCGGTGCAGAGGAAGTGCTGATTTCCTACATGCAAATCGTGGTGTTCGTCGTCACGCTGCTTGCGATGACTGGCTTGACGCTGTTCATTTCCCGGTCACGAATGGGCCGCGCCTGTCGCGCCTGTGCCGAGGACATGAAAATGGCCAATCTGCTGGGCATCAACACCAACACCATCATTGCCCTGACGTTCGTCGTGGGTGCTGCACTGGCTGCAGTCGCTGCCATGTTGCTGAGCATGCAATACGGCGTGATCAACCCGAGTGCAGGTTTCCTCGTAGGCCTGAAAGCCTTCACCGCTGCAGTACTGGGCGGTATCGGATCGATTCCTGGCGCAGTACTCGGTGGCCTGGTACTGGGCGTCGCTGAAGCATTCGGCGCTGACATTTTCGGTGATCAGTACAAGGACGTCGTGGCCTTCGGCCTTCTGGTTCTGGTGCTGCTGTTCCGCCCGACCGGTATTCTGGGTCGTCCGGAGGTTGAGAAAGTATGAGCAAGTCCTTCAAACAGGCGCTGTTCAGCGCCGCACTGGTGTGGGCCGTTGCCTACCCTGTGCTGGGCCTGAAACTGGCCTTCTCCGGTGTTACGCTCCAGGTACAGAACGCCCCGCCAATGACGCTGATGATCATCGCGATCTGTTCGGTGCTGCTGTTTCTGCGTGTGTTGTTCGCCGAACAGATCAGCGGCCTGCGCCGTGGTTCCGACAAGCCGTTGATCTCGAAAAAGACCAGCGACTTTCTGACCCTGCCTTCAACCCAGCGCTGGGGCCTGGCGGCACTGATCGTACTGGCATTCATCTGGCCGTTCTTCGGGTCACGCGGCGCGGTGGATATCGCAACCTTGATCCTGATCTACGTGATGCTCGGCCTGGGCCTGAACATCGTGGTCGGCCTTGCCGGGCTGCTTGACCTGGGTTACGTCGGTTTCTACGCCGTCGGCGCCTACAGTTACGCCCTGCTGTCGCACTACTACGGTCTCGGCTTCTGGATCTGCCTGCCGATTGCTGGCTTGATGGCCGCGCTGTTCGGGTTCTTGCTGGGGTTCCCGGTGCTGCGCCTGCGCGGCGACTACCTGGCCATCGTGACGCTCGGGTTTGGCGAGATCATCCGTATATTCCTGCGCAACCTGACCGAACTCACCGGCGGCCCGAACGGCATCAGCAACATCGACAAGCCGACCTTCTTCGGCCTGACGTTCGAACGCAAGGCCGCTGAAGGCATGCAGACGTTCCACGAGTTTTTTGGCCTGACCTACAACTCGATCAACAAAGTCATCTTCCTGTACTTGATCGCCTTGCTGCTGGCACTCGCGGCGCTGTTCGTGATCAATCGTCTGCTGCGCATGCCGATCGGCCGTGCATGGGAAGCACTGCGTGAAGACGAGATCGCCTGCCGTGCACTGGGCCTGAATCCGACCGTGATCAAATTGTCGGCGTTCACACTGGGCGCTGCATTCGCCGGTTTCGCGGGCAGCTTCTTTGCCGCACGCCAAGGTCTGGTAACCCCGGAGTCCTTCACGTTCATTGAGTCGGCCATCATCCTCGCGATCGTCGTGCTGGGTGGCATGGGCTCGCAATTGGGTGTGATTCTTGCGGCCATCGTGATGATTCTGCTGCCTGAACTGATGCGTGAATTCAGTGATTACCGGATGTTGATGTTCGGCGCCATGATGGTGCTGATGATGATCTGGCGCCCACAAGGCTTCCTGCCAATGCAGCGACCGGTCATGAAATTGAAAGCAGAGGTGGGTCAATGAGCCGCCCAATACTTCAAGCCTCAGGCTTGTGCATGCGCTTCGGCGGCCTGCTGGCGGTCAACGGTGTTGGCCTGACTGTGCATGAAAAGCAGGTCGTATCGATGATCGGCCCCAACGGCGCAGGCAAAACCACCGTCTTCAACTGCCTGACCGGTTTCTACAAGCCGACCTCAGGCACCATCCTGCTGGACGGTGAGCCCATTCAAGGCCTGGCCGGGCATCAAATTGCTCGCAAGGGCGTCGTCCGTACCTTCCAGAACGTACGTCTGTTCAAGGAAATGACCGCTGTCGAAAACCTTCTGGTGGCTCAGCATCGGCATTTGAACACCAACTTCCTGTCGGGACTGTTCAAGACGCCAGCCTTCCGCCGCAGCGAACGCGAAGCCATGGATTACGCCGAGCATTGGCTGGAAGCCGTGAACCTCAAGGAATTTGCCAACCGGACCGCCGGGACGCTGGCTTATGGTCAGCAACGTCGCCTGGAAATCGCCCGCTGCATGATGACGCGCCCGCGCATCCTGATGCTCGACGAACCGGCAGCGGGGCTGAACCCCAAGGAAACCGAAGACCTGAAAGCGCTGATCGGCGTATTGCGCAACGAGCACAACGCGACGGTTCTACTGATCGAGCACGACATGAAACTGGTCATGAGCATTTCCGACCACATCGTCGTCATCAACCAGGGCACGCCTCTGGCTGACGGCACGCCGGAACAGATCCGCGATAATCCTGAAGTGATCAAAGCCTACCTGGGGGAAGCGTAAATGCTGCAGTTTGAAAACGTTTCCACCTTCTACGGCAAGATCCAGGCACTGCACAGCATCAACGTCGAGGTTCGCCAGGGCGAGATCGTGACGCTGATCGGCGCCAACGGTGCTGGCAAGTCGACGCTGCTGATGACGCTGTGCGGCTCACCCCGAGCGCACAGCGGCAGCATTCGTTATCTGGGCGAAGAACTGGTCGGCCAGGAGTCATCGGTGATCATGCGCAAGAGCATTGCGGTGGTGCCGGAAGGCCGCCGTGTGTTTGCCCGCCTGACCGTCGAAGAAAACCTGGCAATGGGCGGTTTCTTCACCGAGAAGGATGACTATCAGGAGCAAATGGACAAGGTCCTGCATCTGTTCCCACGCCTCAAGGAACGCTTCACGCAACGCGGCGGCACCATGTCTGGTGGTGAACAACAGATGCTTGCCATCGGCCGTGCGCTGATGAGCAAGCCCAAGCTGTTGCTTCTGGACGAGCCGTCACTGGGCCTCGCACCGATCATCATTCAGCAGATTTTCGAGATCGTCGAACAACTGCGACGTGATGGTGTGACAGTGTTTCTGGTTGAACAGAACGCCAACCAGGCCCTGAAAATCGCCGACCGTGCCTATGTGCTTGAAAACGGTCGGGTGGTGATGCAGGGCACCGGTGAAGAACTGCTGGTCGACCCGAAGGTGCGGGACGCCTACCTGGGCGGTTGAAGCCCACTTCTCACTCTGTCGGTTCGGGCGATACATCTTTTGCGGATGTATCGCCTGCCCTGAAAAACCCCAACCGCAGGCTTGGCGGACTCAGATGATTGACGTGCATCGTCAGTCATCCTTCACGAGCAAGTCATACAAAATCCTCAACACCCATTCATCCTGCGTTTTTTTATTCCCGTCATCAACACTGAATGGCCCCGGTGTGATGGGCGCGCGCCAATCCTGCGGGAGATTCTATGGTATCGGAAAAGCCCTCAAGCCACTTTTGACTGGTATTCGCTCTGGCTTTTCAAAAGGAGCGAACGCTACTCAAGCGATTTCCCACGCCAGGTTGACCAACGCCTCAGTGGTACTAAAACGGCGTTTTCTTTGCTCCTCATGAAATGGGGCCCACGCGGCCGCGCGACTGCCCGCAGAGCGGCGTTCCGTTTGCAGAGGAAGAGGTCAGCATGTTCCCTGAAAATGTCGGCTCCATATCAGCTCAGCTCAGCGATCAGAATCGAAAAAAGCCCAGCCACGGCAGAACCAAAAACAAACAGCGCCTTTCTACCCCGATAGCCGCTACACCGCAGAACGCGACGTAAGGTGCAGGCTGAGTTCCGACGCTGATCCGGGGGGCAATCGGCATGGATGCCGATTGAGCTGCACCGGGCCATGGATGGTCCGTTGCAGCGACCGCCGAATCAGTGTCGGGACGAAGGAATCCGCCGCAGGCGGACCCAACCGGAGCCACGGGCTTTGCCCACTTTGGCCCCATCAAAGTGGGTCGTCGAGGGGCGAAAAGCTGACCTGCGCCGAGCGCACCTACAGCTGAATCCACAGTCCCAAACGACCCAAACAAAAGCCATACAGGTCAGTCGGGACACTGTATTGCTGAAGAGGAGGCCAGGGGCCGCACGCCAATCTTCGCTAAACGGTGCGCTCCAGCGCCGAACAACTGCGCTCAAACCATCCCACCAGATAATCCGCCAGCACCTGCACGCGTCGGGGCACTTCGCCTTCGTAGGGGTGTACCAGGAACATTGGCGTAATGGCCGTCTGGTACTCACGAAACAGCCAATGCAACTGCCCGGCAGCAAACTCCTCGTGCACCATGTAAGACGGCACGCGAGCAATACCCGCGCCCGCGAGCGCCGCCTTTTTCAGCAGATTGTATTGATTGGTGGCAAACGGACCGTTGACCTGAACCCGGATCAATTCATGATTCTGATGGTACAACCACTGGTCTCGTGTGCTGTTGTGATGGCTGTTGGTCAAACACTGATGATTGACCAACTCCTGGGGCGCAAGCGGCCAGCCGTGTCTGTCCAGATACGCAGTGCTGGCACAGGTCAGTTCCTGCATCGCCAGCAGCGGCCTGGCCACCAGCCTTTCGTCGCTCTGGACGTTCGAGCGGATGCCGATGTCGAAGCCTTCTCGACGCAGGTCGCGCACACCGTTATCCAGATTCAGTTCGATCTTGACCTGCGGATATGCTTCACAGAACTCCATCAACAAGCCATCGAAAAAAGTTTGCCCCAGCGAAATCGGCGCGGTGATGCGCACTTCACCGATCATGTCATCGCGCATCAGGGCCACGATGCGCCGAGCGCGCTCCATATGCACCAGCAGTTGTTGTGCCTGCGGCAGCAACGCCACACCGGCCGGGGTCAGACTCAGGTTGCGCGTGGTGCGATACAGCAGTTGAACGGCATAAGTCTTTTCCAACTGGGAGATCCGCTTGGACAAGCGTCCCTTGCTGCACTCAAGGCGCAACGCGGCCGAGGTAAAACTCCCCTCCTCGACCAGGACCGCAAAGGCTGCCAGATCCTCCATTTCGCTCATGGATTGTTTCCTTAACAGAACCAAAGGTTTCCAATTAGCATCTTTATTGGCGGCTATCCAGCTTTCTACACTGTGCGCTCCCTACACTTCGTTGGAGCAGTGCAATGAAAATCCTTTTGATTGGTGCAAACGGCACCGTGGGCTCGGCCGTCGAGCGTGAATTGGCCCCTCGTCACGAGATCGTTCGTATCGGTCGTAACAGCGGGGACGCGCACGTCGACATCAGCGACAGCACCTCGATCCGAAAACTGTTTGAGCGGGTCGGTCGCTTCGACGCGCTGGTCTGCGCAGCGGGCAATGTGAACTTCAAGCCGCTGGCGCAGATGAGCGAAGCCGATTTCACGCTGGGTTTGCAGGACAAGCTCATGGGCCAGGTCAACTTGCTGCTCATCGGCAGAGAGTTCGCCAACGATGGCGCCTCGTTCACTTTCACGTCGGGCATTCTGAGTCAGGAGCCGATTCTGTCGGGTCTGTCGGCCTCCCTGGTGAACGGTGCCATCGACGCATTCGTGCGGGCGGCAGCCATCGAGCTGCCGCGTGGCCTGCGCGTCAATTCGGTCAGTGCCAACGTGCTGCTCGAATCAATGGACAGTTACGGCCCCTACTTCCGAGGCTTCAAGCCTGTTCCGGCAGCTGACGTGGCGCTGGCCTACGCCAAAAGCGTGGAAGGCTTGCACACCGGGCGCACGTATCAGGTCTTGTGATGCGGCGGCAGTCTGAGTAACGTGGCGGCACTTGTCTGGAGACCGCCCAATGTTCGCTGCCCGTACCGTGTTTGTATTTGCTCTTCTGCCGCTGTTTGCCGGCTGCCAGTTGCTGGGCAGCCAGACTGCGGCGCCGAAGGTTTCCACGGCAGGCATGATCCGCATGCAGGGTGATTTGACTGGCGAAGGTGGACAGCTGCTGTTCAAGCCGTGCAACGAACAGCGTCGTTATGTTGTGAAAGACCGCGGCAATACCGGCATCCTGCAGGAAGCCGCTTCCCTGGCGGACGCCAAGGGCCGTGTATTTGCCGACCTCAAAGGGTCTTTCACTGCCAGCAAGGCCGCCAACAGTGACGGCCAGTTGGACCTGCATCAGCTGTACCGCGTCGAACGTCCCGGTCAGGCCTGTGAAGACCTCAATTTCAAACGCCTTACGCTGCATGTGAACGGTAACAAACCCACCTGGAACGTGAACGTCAGCGGCAAAGGCATGGTCCTGGAGCGTGAAGGCGCACAACCCTTGGCGGTGCCATACGTCGAAGAGCAACTGCCTGATGGCAGTTTCAGTCTCAGCAGCGAAGCCAACAACCAGCGCATCGAGCTGTGGGTCGCGCCACAGCGTTGCGTCGACAGCGTCAACGGTTCTGTCCAGCACCTGACCGCCGAACTGCGTATCAATGGCCAGGCACAGCGCGGCTGCGGTTATTACGGTGGCTCGCGAGACGATTGATTCGGGGCAGAGAGCAGGATTGTCGACCGCTGGTAGCCCTCGCCGACAAGACTGCGCACCTCGACTCGCCGTGAAAGGGGTTCAGCGCTTATAATCGCCGGTTCTTGAAGTGCTGTCGGGCTGAACCTGCGGCCCGAAAACTGGACCCCTTAATGTTACGAATCACCGAACTCAAGCTGCCAATCGATCACCCGGAAGAAGATATTCGCGTTGCACTCCTGCAGCGCCTGGGCATCGACAGCAGCGAACTGCTGGACTTCACCCTCTTCAAGCGCAGTTACGATGCGCGCAAGAAGTCCTCGGAATTGTGCTTTATCTACACCATCGACTTTCAAGTCCATGACGAAGAAGCGTTGCTGCGAAAGCTCGGCAACGACCGTCATGTAGGTCCTGCGCCTGATGTCAGCTACAAAGTAGTCGGTCATGCGCCTGAAAGCACGACTGAGCGCCCGATCGTGGTGGGCTTCGGTCCGTGCGGTATCTTCGCCGGGCTGCTGTTGGCGCAGATGGGCTTCAAGCCGATCATTCTTGAGCGTGGCAAGGAAGTGCGTCAGCGCACCAAGGACACTTGGGGTCTGTGGCGCAAGAACGTGCTCAATCCGGAATCCAACGTTCAGTTCGGTGAAGGCGGCGCGGGGACTTTCTCCGATGGCAAGCTGTACAGCCAGATCAAGGACCCGCAGTTCCATGGGCGCAAGGTACTCCACGAGTTCGTGAAAGCCGGTGCGCCTGAAGAAATCCTGTATGTCAGCAAACCGCACATCGGGACCTTCCGCCTGACCGGCGTGGTTGAAAACATGCGCCAGCAGATCGAGGCGCTGGGCGGCGAAGTGCGCTTTCAGCAACGGGTAACCGACCTGCTTATTGAAGACGGCCAACTACAAGGCGTTACCCTGGACGGCGGCGAGCAGATCGCGTCCCGTCACGTAATTCTGGCGTTGGGTCACAGCGCTCGCGATACCTTCCGCATGCTGCACGGGCGTGGTGTGTTCATGGAAGCCAAGCCGTTCTCGGTCGGTTTCCGCATCGAACACCCACAGTCGCTGATTGACCGCGCTCGGCTGGGCAAATACGCGGGCCACCCGAAACTGGGCGCTGCCGACTACAAGCTGGTGCACCACGCCAGCAACGGCCGCTCGGTCTACAGTTTCTGCATGTGCCCTGGCGGCACCGTCGTGGCCGCAACGTCCGAGCCCAACCGTGTAGTCACCAACGGTATGAGCCAGTATTCGCGCAACGAGCGCAATGCGAACTCGGGCATCGTGGTCGGCATCACACCCGAGCAGGACTTCCCGGGCAGCCCGCTGGCAGGCATCGAATTGCAGGAGCGCCTGGAGTCTCACGCGTATCTGCTGGGTGGCAGCACCTACGAAGCACCTGCACAACTGGTCGGCGATTTCATCGCTGGCAAAGCATCAACAACGCTGGGCAGCGTCGAGCCGTCCTACAAGCCAGGTGTCAAGCTGGTCGACCTTGCCGACGCTCTGCCCGCCTTTGCCATTGAAGCCATCCGCGAAGCATTGCCAGCGTTCGACAAGCAGATCAAAGGTTTCTCGTTGCACGATGCGGTCCTGACCGGCATTGAAACCCGCACCTCGGCACCGTTGCGCATCACCCGCGGTCCAGACATGCAAAGCCTGAACACCAAAGGCCTGTACCCGGCTGGCGAGGGTGCGGGTTACGCCGGCGGGATTCTTTCGGCGGGCGTGGACGGCATCCGTATCGCCGAAGCGCTCGCGCGCGACATGCTGGGCATCGAGGCCTGACCCGCACTGATGATCAGTGAACTGACCTGCGAAGACCGGCAACTCCGGCTTCGCAGGTGCTCGCGCTAAACGCCTGCGCGCAGCACGCCTTCTGGTAACGGGCCGCCCTGCTCGGCACACGCCGCGACCTGTTCGATCAATCCGCCCAACTCGAATCCTTGCCCTTTCAGCCAGACCTCGTCGTAATACGTCCCGGCATAACGCTCGCCGCCATCGCAGAGAATAGCGACGATCGAACCGCTTTCTCCGGCATCCACCATGTGCCGCGCCGCCAGCAATGCACCTATCAGGTTGGTGCCACTCGACCCCCCTACCCGACGCCCCATTCGTTGAGCAAGGTAATGCATGGCGGCCAAAGACAAGGCATCCGGCACCTTGACCATCGCGTCTACAACGCTCGGCAGGAACGAAGCCTCGACACGTGGCCGACCAATACCCTCGATACGTGAGCCGCAGTCGAGGCGCAGACCGGCATCGCCCGTGCGGTAGTAATCGAAAAAAACAGAACGCTCCGCATCGGCACACAGGACGCGGGTAGTGTGTTGGCGATAGCGAACATACCGCCCCAGCGTCGCCGTGGTGCCACCGGTACCGGGGCTTGAGATCAGCCAGCTGGGCTCAGGATGCTTTTCGAATCGCAACTGCTGGAAGATCGATTCGGCGATGTTGTTGTTGGCACGCCAGTCAGTGGCTCGTTCGGCGTAGGTGAACTGATCCATGAAGTGCCCACCGGTTTCGCGCGCCAGCCGTTCGGATTCGGCGTAAATCTGCGTGGGGTCCTGCACCAGGTGGCTCTTGCCGCCATAAAACGCAATTTGGTCAATCTTGGCCTGAGACGTACTGGCAGGCATGACTGCCACGAACGGCAAACCCAGCAAACGGGCAAAGTACGCTTCAGAGATGGCTGTCGAACCGCTTGAGGCTTCGATCACCGGTGCGCCCGCCTTGAGCCATCCATTGCACAACGCATACAGAAACAGCGACCGCGCCAGCCGGTGCTTGAGACTGCCTGTCGGATGGCTGGACTCGTCCTTGAAATACAATTCGACGCCCGCAAGACCGGGCAACGGCAGCGGGATCAGATGAGTGTCGGCACTGCGCTGGAAATCGGCTTCAATGATGCGAATGGCTTCACGGGCCCACGGACGGTTATCGGTCATGTCGTTACTTCTCTCAGCCGCCCTGACACTTAAAAAGTTACAGGCGGTAATAAAAAACATGATTTTAGGAAATGCCCTACAACTTAAACAGACACAGTTAGGCATTAATAAGTTACACAATTGTTAGAATACAGCTTGCCTCACACATCATTGAAATCTTTAGAACAAAAGCGAATATAACTTTTGTTTTATCTTTCCAATCAACAAGTTACGGTATCGACCCTTTATATCGTATACAGAGAGTGGTCGCGCCCATGCGAAATACCATTACACGCTTCTTTCAGCTCGAAGCGGCTGGCGGCCTGCTACTGATTGCGGCTGCCGCACTGGCCTTGATCATCAACAACTCATCGTTGTCCTGGTTGTATAACGCTTTTCTCGACACGCCGGTCATCGCCGGTATCGGCGCTCTGCAAATCTCCAAGCCGCTACTGCTGTGGATCAACGACGGCCTGATGGCGCTGTTCTTTCTGGTGATTGGCCTGGAGGTCAAACGCGAAGTGCTCGAAGGGCACCTCTCGAAGCCCTCGCAAATCGTTCTGCCAGGCGCAGCGGCGATTGGCGGCATGGTGGTGCCTGCGCTTGTGTATGTAGCACTCAATCAGGGCAACTCAGAAGCGTTGAACGGCTGGGCAATTCCGATGGCGACCGACATCGCATTTGCGCTGGGCGTACTTGCGCTACTGGGCAAGCGGGTGCCGGTTTCGCTGAAACTGTTCTTGATGACGCTGGCGATCATCGATGACCTGGGCGCGATCATGGTGATTGCATTGGTCTACTCTGGCGAACTGTCCCATATGGCGTTGGCAATTGCGGCGGCCTCGGTCGCCGCGCTGATCGCCATGAACAAATGGGGCGTAGCGAAGCTTGCACCCTACCTGCTTGTGGGCCTGGTGCTGTGGGTGTGCGTACTCAAAAGCGGTATACATGCAACGTTGGCGGGCGTGATTCTGGCGTTCTGCATCCCGCTTCGGACGCTGAATACCAAGGGCTCACCGTTGCTGACGCTGGAGCACGCCCTGCACCCGTGGGTCGCGTACGGCATCCTGCCGCTGTTTGCGTTCGCCAATGCGGGAGTGTCGCTGGCCGGTGTCACGCTGGACAGCTTCACGCATTCGGTCCCGCTTGGCATCGCAACAGGCCTGCTGGTGGGCAAGACAGTGGGTGTATTCGGGCTGACCTTCCTGGCGGTCAAAACGCGCATCGCATCGCTGCCACATGGGGCGAACTGGGGGCATGTCCTGGGGGTGTCAATCCTGTGCGGCATCGGCTTCACCATGAGCCTGTTCGTCGGTTCGCTGGCGTTCGAGCCCGGAGTCAGCGCATACGCGGGTGAAGACCGCATGGGGATCCTGACAGGCTCCATTCTGTCAGCGCTCATCGGGTATGCCGTCATGGTCATGGCCTGTAAAAAGGCACCGCTGCCAGCCAAATGAAACCGGAGCCGCCAATACCCTGAAACAAAAACCCCGAGCTTCGGCTCGGGGTTCTTTTGATCTACGACACGGATCTACGGCGATAATCTACAGCGCTTATCAGTGGGTGACGCGGCTGGTGCCATTGACAGTCATGATACGTACCCGCTCGCCGACCCGGAAAATCTCGTTTTCCTGAACCTGCTGAACGTAGGCGCGCATGCTGCCGTCATCTTCACGAACAGTGATCTCGACGCCTTGAGTACGGGTCAGGCCTTCTTCAGTGGCGGAGCCCAGCAGACCACCTGCAACGGCACCGATTACGGCTGCGACCACGCTGCCACGACCACCACCGATAGCGCTACCGCCTACACCACCGACTACAGCGCCTGCACCAGCGCCGATAGGGGTCTTGGTACCTTCGATTTTCACTGGACGCAAGGACTCGACAGTGCCCAGACGGACGTTCTGTACAGTCCGGGCCTCATCGCGGGAATAGGAATCACCGGTGAGATTCGACGTACAGCCGCCCAACGTCAACGCCATTGCGGTGAACGTAGCAACCAGAAGAGCAGACTTGCGCATAACGGATATCTCCAGGGGAACCAGTGGCCATTAGACTACCCGACGTCGTCGCTGTCACGGCCCCAGTCCCGCAAATTAAGTTCATTCAGGCGCCATACAGCGATCACCTACTTAACCCTCAGACGATCCGAAAGACGAATAATTCAATCAGGGGGCCAGACGCTCACGGGTCCATTGCCCGTCTATCAAACGATAGTTCAAACGATCGTGAAGGCGACTCGAACGTCCTTGCCAGAATTCGATACGCTCGGGCAGCAGGCGATAACCGCCCCAGTGCTCAGGACAATGTGGCGGTGTTTCCACAAAACGCTCGCCGGTCTTCACCACCAGGTCTTCAAGCTCGTCACGATCAGCGATGACACGACTCTGGGGTGACGCCCAGGCGCCCAGTCGGCTGCCCAGCGGGCGAACCTGATAGTACGCATCAGACTCCTCGGGGCTGACCTTGACCACCCGGCCTTCGATCCGCACCTGCCGCTCCAGCGTTGGCCAGAAGAACGTCATCGCGGCGAACGGGCGGACGGCAAGCTGCTGGCCCTTGGCGCTGTCGTAATTGGTGAAAAACGTGAACCCTTGCGTGTCCAGCCCTTTGAGCAGCAGAACACGGCAGTGCGGTCGGCCGTCCTCATCGACAGTCGCCAGGGTCATGGCATTGGCTTCGACCGGTGCCTGCTCGGTGGTTACCGCCTCTTCAAACCACTTGTGGAACAGCGGAAACGGCTCATGCGGAGACTGCGCTTCGGTCAGTCCATCCCGGGTGTAATCACGGCGCATATCGGCCAGAGTCTGGGTCATGGTGTCACTCCTTTTTGCGCCAACACGATCGTGGGCAACGGCTGGTGACAGGGTATTGGCCGGCCCTGCGCTGTGCAAGGAGATTGCTCGGCAGGCAAACACACCGAAAGCACGTTCAAAGGCGCAATGACAGGCAAAGCGGAAGGTATCAGACAGGGCACAGCAGGCATCCGGCCCACACTTGAGTATGGGCCGGATAATCAGGCATTAATCAGTTGCTGGCCTGGGAGTCGGTTTTCTTGTCGGCGGTGGTCTTGGCAGGAGCAGCCTTGGCCGGTGTCTTGGCTGGCGTCTTGGCCACCGCAGGCTTCTTGGCTGCAGTCGTGGCCTTGGCCGGTGCCGCTTTTTTCGCCGTACTGGCTTTGGCAGGCGCGGCTTTTTTGGCCGGGGCAGCTTTCTTGGTTGCAACCGGTGCCGGCACAACAGGCTTGACGTCCTGAGCGGCAACCAGCGTCGGTGCAACCGGCGGCAGCGCATAACGGCTCATCAGGGCGCGCATGGTGTCCTGCGGCGTCATCAGAATTTCAACACGGCGGTTCAGCGCACGGCCTTGCGGGCTGTCGTTGGCTGCGCGTGGCATCACTGCGCCCATGCCGCGCTGGCTCAGGCGGTTACGCTCAAGACCACTGAGGCGGAAGATCGCGGCTACCGATTGCGCCCGTTCCTGACTGATTTTCTGGTTGGCGTCGACCGCGCCAGTGGTGTCGGCATGACCGAGGATCAGTACGGCAGTCTTCTGGTCACCTTCGACCAGCTTGGCCAGACGAGTGATCGGGCCCAGCGTGACCGGCAGCAACATCGCCGGACGGTCCGGGTTGAATGAGCTGTCGACCGGCGCGGTGATCGCCAACAGGTCTTCGCGACGCTCCAGCTGGAACGGGCTGTCTTTAATGGCTGCGCGCAGACGCGGCTCGTACTCATCCAGCCAGGCCTGGGTTATTTTCGGATCAGGCATCGGCAATGCCTTGGGCTCGTCCTTGCTGGCTTCGCTGCCGCCGAACGGCCACCACCACTTCTTTTCGGTCTGCGGCTGGAGCTCAGACTTGGCCACCAACGACGGAGCAGGTTTGTCCTGCGCCTTATCAGCGACGGCATCCGGCTTGGCCTTGGTCGTGTCGCTCGAACCAAACGGCCAGTACCATGGGCCGCTGCTCTCGGCTGCGGCAGCAGGTGCCGGCTGTGCCGCAGCCTTGGCTACCGGCGCTGCCGGGGCAGGGTTCGGCGCAGGCGCCTTTACCGCCGCGCCGCTGTCGGCTGAACTGTCAGAACCGAACTGCCACCAATGGCCTCCAGTGGCAGCGGAGTCGGATTGAGGAGTTTGAGCACAGCCAGTGACGGCGATGCACAGGGCGAGAGCGATGCTTTTATTGGAAGACATGGATGACCCACAGCAATTTTGATCAGACAGGAGGACGTAGCAACGTCCGTATAACACGCATAAACCGCCAGTTGGAAAAAGAAACCGTCGTACGGTTCCAGTATCCCCCTATTAACTGACAGTCGGTATGAAACAAGCACTTATGGCCGATACTTACTGCAAACACTCACGCAGTGTCCTGACCAGACCCTGGGCACGCGGATCCATCAGAATATAAGGGCCGAGAGTGTTGGTGACAAAGCCAAAAGCGACCTCACGGTCAGGGTCCGCAAAGCCCACCGAGCCACCCGCACCCGGATGACCAAACGCCTTCGCACCCAGACCGTATGTGGCATTGGGCACACTGGGCTGATCAAGCATGCAACCCAGACCGAAACGGGTCGAGGTCAACAACGTCCTGTCCTGGCCAACGCTGTGTTCACGCGTCAACTCGTTGAGCATGTCGGCTTCCAGCAGGCTGCCATCCAGCAGCCCGTTGTAAAACCCGGCAAGGCTGCGCGCATTGCCATGGCCGTTGGCTGCCGGTTGTTGCATGCGGCGCCATTCAGGCTTGTTGGTGCTGGTCATTATCGACGGCGGATTGGTAAAGGCCTTGGCGGTGATCGAGGCCGGCTCACGCAGGGTGGCCTGCAGGACACGCTGGGCCGCATCATCGCCAATGTTGCCTTTGCCGCGGGCGATATGGGCCACACGGTAAAACTGGTCATCCGCCAGACCGACATGGAAATCCAGCCCCAAAGGGCGCGAGATTCGCGCCGCAATGGATTCGCCCGGCCCGCGCCCGTCGGCCCGGCGCAGCACTTCGCCAATCAACCAACCGTAGGTGATGGCCGCGTAACCGTGCCCTTGACCGGGTGTCCACCAAGGCTCTTCGGCGGCCAGCGCGGCAGTCATCGTCTCCCACTCGTAAAGCGCTTCGGCAGGCAGTTGCGCTCGCAGCGCGGGCAGACCGGCCTGATGACAGAGCAACTGGCGCAAAGTGATCGCGCCCTTGCCAGCCGCCGCGAACTCGGGCCACAGTCGGGCAACCGGCTCGTCGAGCGCAAGCTTGCCCTCTTCGACCAGTTGCAAGGCTGCCACGCTGGTAAACGTCTTTGTGCAGGAGAACAGGTTGGCGATGGTGTCGGTATGCCAGGCCTCGGCACCGTCCTTGTCGGCTGTGCCGCTCCAAAGATCGACCACCGTCTGCCCGCCGACTTGAATGCACAACGCTGCGCCGCGCTCCTGAGGGTCCTCAAAGAGTGCCGCAAACGCGTCACGCACTGCTTCAAATTGAAGTTCGAAATGACCCTGGATCTGCAACGGCTGACTCCTCGATAACTGTGAATGCGCCTGACGACAGGCCGACCGGCGCACATTGTTCCAGCGATTGACGCCTTTGGGAACAGTCGCCACACACCGGTCAGCCAGGGTTCAGGAAATCTCGCGACGGAACGGCGGCAGCGCGTTGAGAATTGCCTTGCCGTAGCGCTGAGTGACCACGCGACGATCCAGCAGCGTGATCGTGCCACGGTCTTCTTCGGTACGCAGCAACCGCCCGCACGCCTGCACCAGTCGCAACGACGCGTCAGGTACGGCGATTTCCATGAACGGGTTGCCACCGCGCGCTTCGATCCACTCGGCCAGCGCCGCCTCGACCGGGTCATCCGGCACGGCAAATGGGATCTTGGCAATCACCACGTGTTCGCAGTAAGCACCGGGCAAGTCCACGCCTTCGGCGAAACTGGCCAGCCCGAACAGGACACTGGACTCGCCGCTGTCCACCCGCGCCTTGTGCTTGTTGAGGGTTTCCTGCTTCGACAGGTTGCCCTGAATGAACACCTGCTTGCGCCAGTCACGGTCCAGACCGTCGAACACGTCCTGCATCTGTTTGCGCGACGAATACAGCACCAGCGTGCCCCGCGAACCTTCCACCAGACCCGGCAGGTCGCGGATGATCGCCGCCGTATGGGCTACAGAGTCGCGCGGATCGGCCTTCAGGTCGGGCACGCGCAGCACACCGGCATCGGCATGGTGAAACGGGCTGGGCACGACGGCTGTGACTGCGCCTTTCGGCAGCCCAGCGCGCATGCGGTAGCGATCGAACTTGCCCAGCGCAGTCAGCGTGGCGGACGTGACCAGCGCGCCGTAAGCGATATTCCATAGATTGCGGCGCAGCATCTCGGCCGCCAGGATCGGACTGGCGTTGACCTCGATATCAAACAGCGCGCCGCTGTCGGCCAAGGTCAGCCAGCGGGCCATCGGCGGGCTGTCTTCAGGGTCCTCGGCGGTAAACGCGGTCCACAGCTCCCAGTTGCCGTGAGCACGCGCCAGCAGGCTGCCGAACAACGGATACCACTCTTCGGCCTGATGGCTGGCGATGCCGATATTGACCTCGCCGTCCATGCCTTCCTTGAGCAACTCGGTCAGGCGTGTGAACAGATCGTCCAGACGCGCAAAACCTTTCTTGAGCTCGATGCCCATCTCGCGGATGTGCTCGGGAATCACGCCACCGATGAAACGGTGACGGGGCCGTTCGCGGCCTTGCATGTCTTCACCGGCACGGAAGTCAGCCAGCTGTTCGCAGGCACCAAACATGAACTGCTGGTGGCCCTTGATTTCGCGAGCCAGCTCCGGCACCTGCTCGATCAGCTTGCCCAGATCGCCGGGCAGCGGATGCTGGGCGAGCAATTTGGCGAGGTTCTTGGCCGTCTGCTCCAGCCAGTCGGCAGTGGAGCGCAACCGGGTGTAATGCGCGAAGTGGCCGATGGCCTTGTCCGGCAGATGATGCCCTTCGTCGAAGACGTACAGCGTGTCACGTGGATCAGGCAACACCGCGCCGCCGCCCAACGCCAGGTCAGCCAGCACCATGTCGTGGTTGGTGACGATCACATCAACCTTGCCCATGCCTTCGCGCGCTTTATAAAAAGCGCACTGCTGAAAGTTGGGGCAATGACGGTTGGTGCACTGGCTGTGATCGGTGGTCAGGCGTGCCCAGTCCTGATCGTCCAGCTCCTGAGGCCAGCTGTCGCGGTCGCCGTCCCACTTATTGCCGGCGAGCTTCTGCAGCATGCTGGTGAACAGCTTCTGGCTGGCTTCATCGACTTCGATCTTGAAGCCTTCTTCTTCGAACAGCTGAGCGGTGGCGTTGGTCGCATCGCTTTCCTGCAGCAGCATGTCGAGCTTGGAAAGGCACATGTAACGACCGCGCCCCTTGGCCAGCGAGAAGGTGAAGTTCAGACCGCTGTTGCGCATCAGGTCCGGCAGGTCCTTGTAGACGATCTGCTCCTGAAGCGCGACGGTGGCGGTGGCGATGACCAGGCGCTTGCCTGCGGCCTTGGCGGTCGGTATCGACGCGATGGCATAGGCCACGGTCTTGCCCGTACCCGTGCCTGCCTCGACCGCTACCACAGCAGGATCGCCCGAACGACGACCCTCTTCATCGGTGTCGATATCCCCCAGCACCCTGGCAACTTCGGCGATCATCAATCGCTGGCCATAGCGTGGCTTGAGGCTCTTGGCTTCGAGGAAACGCGAGTAAGCGCCCTGGATCTGGGTTTTGAGTTCGGTACTGATCATTGGCTTCGGTTCGGGGGCACGGCAAAAAAGGCTGGATAAATTTTCAGTGGTTCTGAGTGGGCGCTATCATAGCGCGCTAAATCCATCCGCGCAGAACGGAGTACCTGATGACTGCATTTTCCGCTGTTTATACGCTGCATTTACTGGCGGCCCTGATCTGGGTTGGCGGTATGTTTTTCGCCTGGATGGTCTTGCGCCCAGCCATCATTGCAGCACTGGAAGGCCCGTCGCGCCTGAAAGTGTGGGTCCAGGTGTTTCCGCGGTTCTTCGTCTGGGTGTGGGCTGCGCTGGTGGTGCTGCCAGTGACCGGGATTGGCATGATCCAGCTGAACTTCACCGGTTTTGAAACAGCCCCGCGTTATGTGCAACTCATGATGGGGCTGTATGTGGTGATGGTTGCACTGTTCCTGCGTATCCATTCGCTGCAATTGCCTGAGCTGCGTCGAGCGGTAGAAACCGAGCAGTGGGCAGAGGGTGTTGCAGCGCTGGGTAAAATCCGACGGCTGGTCGGAGCCAATCTGATCATCGGTCTGGCGATCATTGTGATCGCGGCCGCGCGTCCGGTTTTCTAAGGGATAACAAAGGCATAAGGCCACCTTTTACCCGTCTCTCAGTGCGCGAAAAGGAACATACAAGGGCATTCACGGTGACATCGCGCACAACATCCGGGCAAATTCCTGCCCACTCAGACACTTTATTTAACAATTAATCTTTAAGATCAATGGCTTGAATTCCTTTGGCATGCACTGTGCAAACGTTTGCGTTGAGTTGTACGTGCCCACGAAAAGGAGCTTCAATGCCACAGCAGTCCTCTACTCCGCCTGACACTGGCAGGCGCACAGCGTCTTCCAGGCATTTCCTGACGCTGCTATTGGCTACCGCCGCCGCACTGCCCTGCGCGACGCTGCAGGCCCAGGCCCAGCCCACGACGCCTGGAGATTCCGCACAAGGGGAATCGCTCAGCCCACCCGCCTCGCCCAAGGAAGGCAAAGGCATCTATCTCTCGGACTGGTTCAATCAGGACCTGACCCTGATTGGTAGCAAGGACATCAGCTTCGGTCCGCAACCGGTGGATGATATTTATCTGGAGTACGAGTACTTCGGCCGCAAAGGTCCGTTCGAGCTGTATGGCTATATCGACGTGCCAAAGATTCTCGATATCGGCAACCGTAACGACAAGGGTGTCTGGGACCACGGCTCGCCCGTGTTCATGGAGCATGAGCCACGGATTTCCATCGATTACCTGGCCGGACGCAGCCTGGCAGTCGGCCCTTTCAAGGAATGGTACGTTGCCTTCGACTGGATCTATGACCACGGCAGCAACTCGGCCAATCGCGCCAATACGCTTTACAGCGGTATCGGCACCGACATCGAGACTCACTCGCGGGTCAACCTGTCGGCCAACTTCTATGGCCGCTACCAGTGGGAAAACTACGGCGCCAGCAACGAGTATTCGTGGGACGGCTACCGCGCCCAGCTCAAATACATCGTGCCGATCAGCCGCTTCGATAACGGTGCGTCGCTGACCTACATCGGCTTTACCAATTTCGACTTCGGTTCGGACCTGAAGAACGACCCGGCGCGCACGGGCAATTCCACCGTAGCCACCAACGTGCTGCTTTATGCGTTTCCTCACCTGCGCTTTACCCTCGTAGGTCGTTATTTCCACAACGGCGGCAATTGGCAGGACGGCAGTGAGCTGAACTTCGGTGAAGGCAACTTCCGCGCACGCTCTGACGGCTGGGGCTACTACGCCGGCGTGGGCTATCAGTTCTGAACATGGTTTTGACGACAGGAGTTTTCATGAAATACACAACCCGTGCTGCACTCTGCGCCACGCTCGCCCTGCTCAGCCCCGGCATCTGGGCAGCAACCACGCCCGTCACGCCCAAGGTGATGCTGATCGCCATGTTTGCGCCCGAAGCGCAGAACTGGATCGACCGACTGCATTTGACCAAGGAGATTGAAGTGCCTGGGCTGGCCGCCGAATACCCGACCGTGCGCTGCAACGAGCAGGACACGTGCCTGATGGTGACGGGGATGGGGCAGACCAACGCTGCGGCCTCGACGCTCGCGCTGGCCCTTTCGCCGCAGTTCGATCTGCGCAAAACCTACTTTATCGTTGCGGGTATTGCCGGGATCAATCCGCACCACGGCAGCCTTGGCACCACTGCCTGGGCGCACTATCTGGTGGAGTTCGGCACCCAATGGGAAATCGATTCGCGGGATGTTCCCAAGGACTGGCCGACCGGTTACCTGGGCATCAACACCAAAGGCCCCAACGAGAAACCGCCTTTGGACTACAAGACCGAAGTCTTCGAGCTCAACCCCAAACTGCAAGCCAAGGCGTTTGCCCTGTCGCAGAAGGTAGCGCTCAGTGAGAGCAAGGAATCAGCCGCCTGGCGCGTCAAATACCCTTATGCGCCCGCCAATCAGCCGCCGCAGGTGACCCAGTGCGACACGGTGGCGGGCAATACATGGTTTTCCGGGACGCGGCTGAGCAAGCGGGCGGAAGTCTGGACACGCCTGCTGACCGATAACAAAGGGGTCTATTGCACCACTCAGCAGGAAGACAACTCCACGTACGAAGCACTGCTGCGCGCCAGCAAGGCTGGCAAGGTGGACGTCAGCCGTCTGGCCGTAGTGCGCGCCGGTTCTGACTTTGATCGCCCTTATCCGGGCTACAGTGAAGTGGATAACCTGCTGAAATACGCCGATCAGGGCGCATTCGTGCCAGCGCTGGAAAATCTCTACCGCACCGGCAATCCGCTGGTGCAGGCGATTATCAGTGACTGGAAAAGCTGGGAGAACGGCGTACCGCAGTAAGGAGGTGTTCTGAAGGCGCCTGAATCTGTTGAGCAGATCCGGGCGCCGATCAGATGATTACAGACGCTGCACGGTCAGCGAACCTGCCGGACCTGCGACGCCTGGCTGGCCGACTTCACCGGGCTTGCCAGCCTTGCCACCGTCCGCGCGATAAACGATGCAGCCCTTCGAGGCGCCGCCTTTGCCTGCCTTGCCGCCCTCTCCGCCTTTGCCCGGTGCACCACCCTCGACATTGACCTTGATACGCTCGGCCGGATAACTCTGTGGCAACTCCAGACGAACCAGTGCACCGGCTGCGCCGTCTCGGCCATTGCCGCCGTTGTCACCGTCATAGCCACGTCCGGCCTGACCAAAGGTGCAGCCCGGCGCTTCGCCATTGCCGCCATCGAGACCGGCGTACCCCGGTCCGCCTGCACCACCGCGCGCATCGATCGACAACTGCTCGGCGCTCAGGTTTTGCACACGCACGGTCAGGTTACGCCCCGGCAACGGTGCCTTCTCGAACGTACCCGGAGCGCCACGTGCAGTGATTTGGCTGCCGGTGCCCAGTTCAGCGTGGTCAACCACCAGTTTTAACATCTGCACGCCAGGCACGATCGCGATACGGGCCTCGTGGCCCAGCACGAGCTGACCGATCTTGACATCATCGATGCCGGCCGGGATCAGCAACGTGCCATAGTCGGCCACTTCCAGACGGTCCACCTGCAGCACGCTGTTGTTACCAGGCAGGCGCATCAACGAATGCGGCGCGACAATAATGGCCTGAGCCATGGCCAGAGGGCTGAACAACGCCGCGAGTAAAACAAGATTACGCATGGGAGTGCCCCGAAGCCGAACGGCCAATGGATTGGAGATGAAAGATGCCAAACAGGACAATTTTGCCTCTGTCTCGCCAAGGATGCCGGCGACCGCGCAGGCTGCCGTTGAACAGAATCAATTCCAGCAGGTGGGTCAGCAACACGATGCTGCCAGCCATATCGATCATCACGCCCAGCGGGCTGGGCGCTTCAAAAACGGCATTGATCAGCACCACCAGCCAGAAGCCCAGCATCAAGATCTTTCCAAAACCCCAAACCCACTTCATTGCATGCTCCCTGGTCATGACGTGCTTACGAAAGCGAATTCTTCGCACGCTTTTTCGTCGCCGCACAGTAGACGTCCTGAACCGCGAATATGCCAGCGCTCTCTTGAAAAACATAAGTCTGGACAGGAATAAACATCAAACCTTCATCCCCCTGTCGCCCGGATGCGCGCTTCTGGATGCCTGCCGTCAAGCGCTGCGCTTTTCAGAGTCAGTTGCGCAGGCTAGTCTTGCAAGTCAACCAGAGGACTTTCGATGACTGCCGGTTATTCCACCCGCACACCGCAGCAAGCGCTGGCCGCTCTGCTGGACCGCTACGCGCCCGAACGTCTTCTATTGATTGGAGCGCAAGTCTTTCCTGCGCTGGAGGCGTTCAAGGACGCGCACCCGAACACCGAAATCGCACAGGCCGAGCCCGGTACGTTGCCCGCGGACCTGGCAGCCAGACGTTTTGATCTGGCGTTGGTGGTCGATTGCCTGGAGCACATGCCCAAGCGCACCGGGCTGGAACTGCTCGGTGGCATTCGCAACCTGAACGCCAGTCGCATCGCGGTGCTGGCCGACTTGCAGGCCTGCGGCTGGCAGGAAACCGACTTTTTCTCGCTGGCGCTGCAAGCCAGCGAACGCTTCACCCGAGACGAGCAGGTCCTGACGTTGTTTACCTATGACTTGCGTGAATACAAACAAGTCCCTGATTGGCTGAACGCGAAATACTGGGCCAACCCGGAGAATTTCGGAAAGTATTGGTGGTGAATCATGAGTAGTGCAATTTGCCCCTGCGGCAGCGGCGATCTGTTGCTGGCCTGCTGCGGGCATTATCACGCAGGCCTGCCGGCACCCTGCGCAGAAAAACTGATGCGCTCGCGTTACAGCGCCTACGTGCTGGGGCTGACGGATTATGTGGTGCAAACCACCTTGCCAGCGCAACAAAGCGCGCTGGACCGCGAGGCGATCACGCAGTGGAGCGCGCAAAGCACGTGGCTGGGGCTGGAAGTGGAAAGCACCGAAGTGTTCGGCGGCAAGCCGGAGCATGCCTTCGTGACATTTACTGCGCGCTGGCACGACGGCAGCGGCGAACACAGCCACAAGGAGCGCTCGTCCTTCGTACAGAATCAGGACCGCTGGTATTTCATCGACTCGACTGTCCCACTCAAGGCAGGCCGCAATGATGCCTGCCCATGCGGCAGCGACCAGAAATTCAAGAAGTGCTGCTCGGCATACATCGCGTGAATCACCAGCACCGACCTCATCGTCAGCAAACGAAGCGCACGTGGGCGTGGGCTTGCTCACGAAGACTTTTTGAAGCCACTGCCTCAACATTGCAGAGAATTGAAGTCTGAGTGAGTCTCTTGCCCCTTCGTCAGCAAACGGAACGCCGACCGGCTGACTTCCACAGGGCCGACGGGCGGTGCTCCATTTACTCACGAGAACTGACTGACCAGCGCCAGAGATCTGCTGGATTCACCGGCCTCTTCGTCAACAAACGGAACGCCGCCCGGCTGACTCCGACAGAGACTCTGCCAGTCAAAACTCCAGTTGTGCGGAGAACGCGAGAGTGCGAGGGTCGCCGAGGTAGCTGCTGTTAAGCCAGTATTCCTTGTTCGCCAGGTTGCTCAGGTTGACCCGGAACGTCAGGTCGTTTTCCGATACGCGCATGCGATAACGAGCGCCGGCGTCGAAGGTCGTAAACGACGGCAGGTCATTTTCGTTGCTCTGGTCGGTGTACTGCCTGCCGGTATAGAACGCACCGCCCGTCAGGGCCAGGCCCGGCATCTGGTTGATGTCGTACTCGGCGTAAACCTTGGCCAACTGCTTGGCAACGTTGGTCGGGGCATTGCCCTCGTCCGCTGCGACACCGGTTTTCTTGAGTTTCGGGTCCAGTACTGTGAAACCGCCGACCAGGGTCAGCTCGGGGATCACCTTGCCTGTTACGCTGAACTCAAGCCCGTTATTTTCCTGACGACCGTCAACCACATACACGTTGGCGCCGTTGGTATAGCCGTTGGGCTTCTCGATGTTGAACAGCGCGAGCGTGAACAGCGTTTCGCCCACGGTTGCTTTGGCACCGATTTCGTATTGCTCGCTGACCTCAGGTGCGAAGGCCTGACCCGCGTTGGCAACTCCGCTCGGTGCAATGGCGCCCGCCTGCAGGCCTTCGATATAGGTCACGTAGGTCGTCAGCCAAGGCGCTGGTTTGTAAACCAGAGAAATATTGGGCGAGGTTTTGCTTTCGTCGTATCTGGTTTCGGTTTCCGCCGAGCCAAAGGCTTTGGCGTACACGAATTCGTTGGAATAGCTCCTGATACGGGTGTTGGTCGCGCCCAGGATCGCCGACCACTGCTCGCTGAAGGTGATCACATCACCGATCAGGAAGTTGCTGCTCTCGGTGCTGTTGGCCAGACGCTGGTTACCATGGCCGATTGAATAGGACGGCTTGCCGACCTGAGGCGTCTGATCAAAAGGAATGGTGCCGACGGGCGATGTGTATTGAGGGCCTGGCTGCGATGGCGTGTACGGGATGTGATCTTCGTATTGCTTCTGTCGGGACGTGTTGCCTTGGTAGCCCATGGTGACCTTGTGACCGATAAAGCCGGTATCAAAGGCAGCATCGAGAAACAGCGAGCCGGTCTTTTCTTCGGTTTCGATCGGCGCAAAGGCATACAGCGGTTGCGAATACTGGCCTGCGCTGTAGACCGTCGGTCCGGTGTAGGTGTTTTCGCTGGTGTATTGCTGGGCTGCGAAGGCCGTACGCAAAGTAAAGGTGTCGTTCAGGCGCCATTTGGCCCGAATGCCGGCCTTGTCAGATTCGAAATCCGAGAACGACCACTTCTGGCTGTACAGTTTGTCGTTGTCCAGGGACGCTGCGCTGGGGCGCAACGACTGATCACCGAAATACCAGTAACTGGTCAGGCCACGGATTTCGGTTTTCTTGTGCGATGCATCGAACTGCACCAACAAGTCGTCGGAAACGTTCCAGTCCAGTGCCAGCGAGATCATCTCGCGACGGCGCTTGTTCATGTCCACCGCCGTTTCGCCATCCTGAGTCAGCACGTTAAGGCGATAAGCAAACTTGCCCTCACTGTCGATCGGTCCACCGAAATCGCCATGCAGGTAATAGTTTTCACCTCCGGCATTACCCAGCGTCACGCTGTTATAGCGCTGATAGGTAGGACGCTTGATCACGTAGTTGACCAGACCACCCGGCGAGGCGGGGCCATAGAGGAAGCCGGTCAGACCGGTGATGACTTCCAGCTGCTCCATTTCTTCCAGGTAGTTGCTGCCGTCGGCGCCATTGGTAAAGCGCAAGCCATCGTTGGCGATGTTCAGGCTGCCCGCGCTGCTGAAGCCGCGTATGTTCACCGCACTGGCATAACCCGCACTGGTGGGCGAATACATTTGGGTGAAGGGGTTGTGCTTGATGACATCGTCCAGCGACGTGGCCTGAATGTTCTTCAACAAAGCCTGTGGCGTCACGCTGATCGAATAAGGCGCATCCTGAAGTTTCATGCCGCCCAGCGCGCCGACGCTGCTGACGCTCTCGCTGCGATAACCCGCTGCTTCAGAACCTTCGGCTGCGGAGGCGCGGGCATTGATGTTGACGTCCGACAGGCTCAGCGTGCCCTCCTCCATCGCCATCAGGGTGTACGTCCCGGCGCTACTCTGCACCAATTGCAGGCCGCTGCCACGCAGCGCCTCGCGCAATGCGGCTGCGGCGTCGAACTGACCCTTGACCGGAGCGCTGTTTTTACCCGCAGCGAGCGCAGGATCCAGGCTCAGCGCAAGCCCACTCTGGCTGGCGATCTGGTTAAGAGTGGTCGCCAACGGCGCTGCGGGCAGGTCGTAGGCGTGAGCGCTGGCGGACGGTTGCGCGGCCATCAACAACGGGCTGGCCAACGGCGTGCATACAGCAATGGCAACGGCCAGCAGGCTGGGGCGCACAAGGGTGTCTAACGAGCGGGACATCGGGCAACTCCTGGATGGAACATTCTCAATGCCTGTTAGCCGAGCGAAGACGCAAAAGTAACAGGGCTGATTGAAAATAATTCCGTTTCAGGAAAGTGCGCCGATGCAAGATATTTCAAAATTACCCCTACACCAGTTTCAAATGCGAGGTATCTGGCGCATCAACCTCGTCTGGCGTCCTGGCCGGCCCCATGTCGCTGCCGACCGGCGCGATGCTCAGCCGGGAAAGATCAAGCGCCGGCGCAACCGGCGCGACGCCAGGTGACACCAACTGGGCGCCCACCTCGGCAAGCGACAGGTTGGGGGCGTCCACCTCTGCGAAAGCTGCCATGTAGGCATCGCGCGGTTTTATCTGCAGGCGACCGGTTTTGACCGCAGGGCTGCGCAACCAGGTCGGCGCATCGGGAGGCGGTGCGAGTTCGACTTCTTCTATTGGCAAGGGCGCATTCATGTCCAACACTTCGACCCATGCGCCTGCCTTTTCAAGGGTCGCTCGATACTTCTCGGCCGTTTCACTGTCGAGGTTGTTCTTGAGCACCAATCGTCGCCCTGAAAACAGCAGTTCCAGGCGTTGTTCGTCGGCCTGGAACAGTTTGCCCATATTGGCCCTGACCCGCTCAAGCTGGGCGCCTGGGACCAGTTGGCCGGTAAAGACAAGTTCGTAAAGATTCATTCAGGACACCCGTGAATACGTGCACAAAGTATGGCGTGGCGCCAAACGGCGAAACAAGCGAGTTACCCCTGGCCCTCGAATTGCTAGACTCAACGTTCATACGGAGTCGCACAATGTCCTTTCAGGCGCACATTACAAGAACACTGAGCCTCGCGCTGATCATGTTTGGCCTGTCGGGATGCTCGATCTTCTCGTTTGACACCTTTCAGGACCCACAAGTGCACCTGCTGAAGGTTCAGGTGGTCAAAGCCAGGCTGACGCAGCAGGACTTCAAACTGCATTTCGAGGTAGACAACCCGAACGACTCGCGCCTTCTGGTGCGCGGGCTGCAATACAAGATCATGCTCAACGATGTGATACTGGCCGACGGTAAATCCAGCGACTGGTTTTTTGTACCCGGCCACAGTCAGAAAACCTTTGTGGTGCCGATTCGCACCAACCTTTGGCGGCACGCCAGGTACATTGCCCAGTTGCTGAAAAAGCCCGACCAGCCCATTCACTATCGCCTTGAAGGCAAACTCAAGACTGGCGTGGTGTTCAGACACAGCATCCGTATCGGGCGATCCGGCGACATGGCTCCCGAGGAGCTGCTTCAGGATCTCAGGTAGCCGTGACCTTCAGCCTCCCAGACGGCCCTTGATCAGCTCCATGAGAAACTTCCAGATATCTGCGGCCCACAGCGCACGGTTGACAGCAGCCATCAGCGATCCGCCAAACGAACCCAGTAGAAAGCCTACGCCTGCAACATTGCGCGGGTCTGCAATGCCCATGTAACTGCTGGCGATGCCGGTCAGAAACACCGCGCATGCCACGCCGGTAAGCAAAAAGATCACCCAGGCACGCCAATCGAGCAGGCCCGCCTTATGCCACCAGCCTGAGATGACCGCGCCAACCAGCCCTGCTGCCAACCATTCACACCGGTCCATCCAAGCATTCAACAGATCCATGAGTTTGACTCCCCACAAGAAGTAACAAGCACCAGAAATCAGAGCAGTCACGCGTCAGCGCAGATCGGAAAGCCGGCGCGCAAGGCTCAAGCGTCCGTCCTGGATAACCCACCCGGGTAGATCATTTAGTGCAGCGGGTCAGTCTGTGAGCCGTTCGGGTGTCTGACGACAATCAAAATTTAAGCATACTTAAATTATTCGTCAAGGTTGCTCTGACCAAAGGACGGGTGACAGTAAGAAAATCTCGTTTGCGGCGTATGCGCGGGAAAACTTGAGCCTGACGCTGGCACAAAGCCCGTATTGCGCGGGCTCGCTCAGCTCAGCTCAGCTCAGCTATCGATGTACTTGCGCCAGCCGATCCAGACTGACCCATCCTCGCGACGTTGCACCTGGATCCCTTCGGTTTCCTCGATTTCCTGAAGCACTCGGTCCCAAAGGTCCGCAGGCTCATCTTCACGAGGGATCACCGTTACCGACTGGATTTTCTGCACACCAGGCGCCGCCACCATTTGCTGGATTCTTCTTCCGATCATCTCGTAGGAAGACGGCGCCTCCAGCAGCAGACTGTTACGGTTAGCCATGACCACCTCCTCAGCGTAACTGTATTTATATACAGTATTCCTGATGTGCAAACCTTACAAGGGCAGGCCAGGAAAAGTCTGCCAAGCGCAGTGATCAAACCTGATGCACAACATCTGAAAGGCGTCAGAGCTTGCCGGTCATCCGCACGGCCACGCCGATAATGCGACAGTCGACACCGCACTCGATCATTTTGTATTCGGGGTTGAGTGGCTTGAGATACCGGACCCCGCCGTCCTCTACCAGCTTCTTGAAGGTTGCCTCGTTGCTCGCCGGCAGCTTGGCGATCACCAGTTTTCCTGGTTGAACGTCCGCCTCGGTATCGATCAGAATCAGCATCCCTTCAGGCACGCTCACACCGGTCGGAGCGGTCATTGAATCGCCTTTGACCTCCAGCCAGAACGCAGGGCCTTTGGAGTCGTAATCGGAGATCTCATAACGGTCGGAAAACCCGTCCGGATAAGGCTGGACCGCCTCCTCCCAGGACCCGGCCGATACCCAACTTATAACCGGGTAGCGGAATGACAGGCGCGGCGGATCAATCAACGCGACGTTGGCATCATGGGCAGGTGCCTGTTCTGCGCCCTCGCCTATCGCCAACCACTCGGCTCGAAACCCGGTAGCTCGTGCCAGTGCGTACAGATTTTCCGGCCGCAGGCTTTTGCTCTCGCCAGAAATCCATTGGGTCACTGCTGAATTGGCGACGCCACACTGGGCCGCGATTTCACCTTTCTTTTTGCCACTGGCGGTAATGGCCTTGGCAATGCGTTCGTGTCTGTTCATATCCTGGGCTCGACATCGGGCAATCTAGAGGCATTGTAGGTAATACCGTTCAAAAAATAAGCATGCTGAAAAAAACTCAGGATGTCCAAGGAAAATACTCCCGTACTGCTGGACGCTCATTTGCGAGATAATGCGCGTCGATTTAATTGTGGAGTACACCTGATGAACCAGCACACTCATGTTCATGGCCCTGATTGCAACCACGATCATGACCACGACGACCACCAGCATGGTCATGTCCATGGCCCGAACTGCGGTCACGCTCACCAAGAGCCGGTGCGTAATACCCTGAAAGACGTAGGTCGCAACGATCCTTGCCCTTGCGGCAGTGACAAGAAATTCAAGAAATGCCACGGTGCGTAAAGCGCTTAGCGTTCTGAAAACGGCCTGCCTTGCAGGCCGTTTTCATTTGTATGGCGTGTCCGAGGCAGAGTAAAACAATGCGGTCACGTCACTCACATGGAGCGTTCAATGATTGATCTTCACTACTGGACCACACCCAACGGTCATAAAATCACCCTGTTCCTCGAAGAGACCGGCCTGCCTTACCAGATTTTCCCGGTCAATATCGGCAACAACGATCAGTTCAAACCCGAATTCCTGAAAATCGCCCCCAACAACCGGATCCCGGCAATTGTCGATCACCAGCCCGCAGACGGCGCAGAACCGCTGAGCCTCTTCGAGTCAGGCGCCATCCTGCTCTATCTCGCAGACAAGACCGGGCAATTCATTGCGCAGGACTTTCGTGGCCGTCAGGAAACGCTGCAGTGGTTGTTCTGGCAAATGGGCGGTCTGGGACCGATGGCTGGCCAGAATCATCATTTCAATCGATTTGCCAAGGAAAAGATCCCTTACGCCATCGAACGCTACGTCAACGAAACCACGCGATTGTACGGCGTGCTGAACAAGCGCCTGGCCGATCGCGGCTATGTGGCGGGCAGCGATTACAGTATTGCCGACATGGCCATCTACCCATGGATCGTGCCACACACGTTTCAGCAGCAGGACTTGAACGACTTCCCGCATCTCAAACGCTGGTTCGAAAGCATCGCGCAGCGTGAGGCCACGCAACGTGCCTATGCGCTGGCCGAAACGATCAATCCGCCCAAGCCCTGACAGCCTGGCGAATGTGCCAACGCGCGGCGTTGGCACAGTGGTTTGAAGACCGGGCGTCTGTTTGCGTGACATCGTTTGTAAAATCCTGAAATAAACTCCTTCTTCGTGCTTGCTTGTGGTCTGCCTGCTCACTAACGTAGCGACTTTTGTACGCTATCCCTTCAGGAGCTTGCCAATGGCCTCGCCAGCCCTTCTACATTTTCTCCCCCGATTCGGCGCTGCCGCCGCTGCGGCGAGTTTCCTGAGCCTTGCTGGCTGCCAATTGGGCGGTGGCGACAATGACACCGTACTGCCTGTTTCCGGCACGTTCGCGATCAAAGGTCTGGCGCAAAACGTTTCCGTGCGCCGCAACAGCATGGGCATGCCGCTGATCGAAAGCAGCACCTATCATGACGCCCTCTTCACTTTGGGTTATATCCATGCGGGGGACCGCATCAGTCAGATGGTCGGCATGCGTTTGCTGGCGCAGGGCCGCCTGTCAGAAATGGCAGGCCCGGACGCGCTGGAAGTGGACCGTCTGATGCGCTCGGTCAACCTAAAGCAGAATGCCAGCGACCTCTACAACGCGGCTTCGCCAAGGCTGAAACGCTTTTTCGATGTCTACGCCCGTGGCGTGAACGCCTACCTGTTTCGCTATCGCGACAAGTTGCCCGCCGATCTGGCCAGCTCTGGCTACAAACCTGAATACTGGAAGCCGGAAGACTCGGCGCTGATCTTCAGCCTGCTCAACTTCAGCCTGTCGGTGAACCTGCAGGAAGAGCTGTCAGCGCTGGCGCTGGCGCAGAAAGTGGGTACCGACAAACTCGCCTGGCTGTTGCCCACGTACCCGGATGAAGAACTGCCCTTTGCAGAGACCGACAAGCTCAAAGGCCTGAACCTGAACAATCAGGTGACAGGCCTCGGCGACTTGAACAAGGTTGTTCTGCAACTCAGCGATCTCAATATGCTGGGGGTCGCAGCGTCGAACAACTGGGCCATCGCACCACAGCGCAGTCGCAGCGGCAAAAGCCTGTTGGCCAGTGACATGCAACTGCCCGGCGGCCTGAATTCGGCGTGGAGCCTTGTGCAGATCCGGGCGCCCAAATATCAGGTGTCCGGTGTCTCTATCGCCGGTCTGCCGTTGGTCCTCAGTGGCTTCAACGGCAAACTGGCGTGGAGCATGAGTAACGTCAAGGGCGACAACCAGGACCTGTTTCTGGAAAAAATCAAACGCGAAGGCAATCGCGTCTCTTATATGGCTGACGGCAAATGGGTGCCCGCCCTCGCCCATGAAGAGACCTTCCTGATCAAAGGCAATCGTCCGGTTCGCGAGACCGTCTACGCCACCCGCCACGGCGCACTGCTCAATGCAGGTGCCACGCCGCCCGGCAACGGCCTGAGCCTGGCGCTGCAAACGCCTGAGTTCAAGGATGATAAAAGTCTCGACGCATTCTTCGACCTGTCGCGCGCGCCCAACGTCGAGAAAGCCTTCGATACCAGCCGCGAGATTCGTGCGATCACCCTGAACATGATTTTCGCTGATGCTTCCAACATCGGCTGGCAAGTAACCGGTCGCTTCCCGAATCGCCGGGAAGGTCAGGGCCTGCTGCCCTCGCCAGGCTGGGATGGCAAATATGACTGGGACGGCTTTGCCGACTCGATGTTGCACCCGTATGACCAGGACCCGCGCCAGGGCTGGCTCGCGGCTGCCAACCAGCGCACGATCCCCAAAGGTTACGGCATGCAACTGTCCAACTCGTGGGGCTATCCGGAGCGCGCCGAGCGCATCGCCGAGCTGGCCAACAGTGGCAAGCAGGACCTGCGCAGTACCGTGGCCATGCAGTACGACCAGACGACGACCTTCGCCGCCAAACTCAAGACCATGTTCGACGCGCCGGGCATGGCGCGTCCGCTCAAGCAGGCCATCGACGCCCTGCCGGAAGCAGAGCGCGGCAAGGCGCGCGAAGCCTTGACCCGTTTGATGGCTTTCGACGGCAAACTCAGCGCCGGATCGGCAGACGCCGCACTCTATGAGCTGTTCCTGCAGGAAAGCGCCAAGCAGATCTTCCTTGATGAATTGGGACCTGAAACCAGCCCGGCCTGGCAGGCGCTGGTTGCCAACGCCGGTTCGTCCTGGTCGCCACAGGCTGATCACTTGCTGGGGCGCGACGACAGCCCGTACTGGGATGACATCAAGACACCGCAGAAAGAAGACAAACCGACCATCCTCGCACGCAGTCTGGCGGCCGCGATCACCAGTGGCGACAGCCTGCTGGGCAGTGATCACAAGGCCTGGCAGTGGGGCAAACTGCACCGCGACAACTGGACCTCAACCAACCCGCTGGCCAAACAACTGGGCGGCAGTGAGTTCAACCGCAGTACCACCCCAGCAGGCGGCGATCACACCACGCTGAATGTGTCCGGTTATGAATGGGGCAAGAACTTCGACGCGCGCATGGCGCCAGGCTTGCGCATGATCATCGACTTCAGTCTGGTAGAGCCTATGACCGGCCTGATCAGCACCGGTCAGTCGGGCAACCCGGCCAGCCCTTATTACGCCAACAGCATCGAGCCATGGCTCAAGGCGCAGTACATGTCGATCCCGCTGCAACAACAGAACTATGAGAAAGGCTACGGCAAACAGCGCCTGACCCTGACACCGGGCAAGTAAACCAACCCACCCTGGACGCCTTCGCGGGCCTCCCCGCGAAGGCGTCCAGGAACATCGCTGACCGTAGAGGCCGGCACTGTTTGTAGCGGCATTCTGACCGCACCTCAACCACAGCTTCTCCAAACACCTCGAACTTACCGCTGCGCTCCGGCTCATAGCTAACACGCCCCAGCAGACGGTTGCCTCATGGATCTTGTCATCGCTCGCCCCGAAGGTCTGTATTGCCCGCCCGGCGATTTCTACATTGATCCGTGGCGCCCGGTTGAACGCTCCGTCATTACTCACGCCCACGGCGACCACGCCCGAACCGGTAACGAGCATTACCTGTCAGCGGCCAGCGGCGAAGGCATACTGCGCTCGCGGCTGGGCCAGGACATCAATCTTCAGACGCTGGAATATGGCGAAACCATCACCCACCATGGAGTGAAGCTGAGCTTGCACCCTGCGGGTCATGTACTGGGCTCAGCGCAGGTGCGTCTGGAATACAAAGGCGAGATCTGGGTGGCTTCCGGTGATTACAAGGTTGAGCCCGACGGCACCTGTGCAGCGTTCGAGCCGGTGCGTTGCCATACCTTCATTACCGAATCGACCTTCGGCCTGCCGATCTATCGCTGGGCTCCGCAGTCGCAGATTTTCGAAGGGATCAACGACTGGTGGCGCAATAACGCCGCACAAGGCAAAGCAAGCGTGCTGTTCGCCTACTCGTTCGGCAAGGCGCAACGCATCCTGCACGGCATTGACTCACAGATCGGACCGATTCTGGTCCACGGCGCCGTCGAGCCATTGAACCGGGTGTACCGCGAGGGCGGTATCCGCATTCCGGAAACCCAGTACGCAGGCGACTTCAAGAAGACCGATCCAGCGTTGCGCCAGGCGCTTATCCTGGCCCCGCCGTCTGCTGGCGGCAGCAGCTGGATGAAGCGCTTCGGCGAATACAGCGATGCGTTCGCCAGTGGCTGGATGATGCTGCGCGGGACTCGACGGCGGCGCGGTGTCGACCGTGGCTTTGTACTGTCCGATCACGCCGACTGGCCAGGTCTGCTGTGGGCCATCGAGCAAACCGGTGCCGAGCGCGTCATGGTGACTCATGGCTCGGTTGCGGTGCTGGTCCGTTACCTGCGCGAACTGGGCCTCGACGCGCAGGGCTTCAGCACAGAATACGGTGACGAAGAAGACAGCACCCCGTCGGCGACCTCAGTTGAAACCGGGCAAGCGCCAGAGGCACAGTCATGAAAGCGTTCGCGGAACTCTACACGCGGCTGGACGCCACCACCTCAAGCAACGCCAAACTGGCGGCCATGCGCGAATACTTCGAACAGGCTGCGCCCCAGGATGCGGCATGGGCGGTGTATTTCCTCTCCGGCGGACGACCCCGACAGCTGGTGCCAACCCGGGTCCTGCGCGAACAGGCAATGACGCTGGCAAACCTGCCGGAATGGCTGTTCGAAGAAAGCTATCAGGCGGTCGGCGATCTGGCAGAAACGCTGTCGTTGTTGCTGCCGCAAGCCGAACACAACAACGACGAAGGCCTGGCTGTCTGGCTGGAAGACAAGCTGTTGCCACTGCGCGGCCTGCCGCCCGAAGAACTGGCCGAGCGCCTGCCCATGTTCTGGTCGCAACTGGACCGCAGCAGCCTGATGGTTTGCATCAAGTTGATCACTGGCAGTTTCCGGGTGGGCGTGTCCAAACTGCTGGTCACCCGTGCGCTGGCGGCGCTGGCCGATATCGACAGCAAGCGAGTTGCCCAGCGCCTGGTGGGTTACACCGACCTTTCGCATCGCCCCAGTGCCGAAGGCTATCTGAAACTGATCGCTGCCGAGTCCGAAGACGAACACGCGCAGCGCGGGGGGCAGCCCTATCCATTTTTCCTCGCGCACTCACTGCAGCAACCAGTGGACCAATTTGAAGCCTTGTTGGGGTCGGCCGAGAACTGGCAGGTCGAATGGAAGTGGGACGGAATTCGTGCCCAACTGGTCAAGCGCGAAGGTCGGCTGTGGATCTGGTCGCGTGGTGAAGAGCTGGTCACCGATCGTTTCCCTGAGCTGCACAGCCTGGTCCAGTGTCTGCCTGACGGCACGGTGATCGACGGGGAAATAGTGGTCTGGAAAGCGCCCGAGACACCCCCCGACAGCGATGCCGAATTCGTCCTGGACAGCGATGCGCCAACTGCCGCGCCGTCGGTACAACCGTTCGCGTTGTTGCAGCAGCGTATCGGTCGAAAAACCCTCGGCAAGAAGATTCTCGCCGACGTACCGGTGGTAGTACTGGCCTACGATCTGCTCGAATGGGAAGGCCATGACTGGCGCAGTCGCCCGCAACACGAACGCCGCACGCAGCTGGAAATTCTGCTTCAGCAAAGCCAGAACGACGTACTGATGCCATCACCGGTGATTGACGGCAAGGACTGGGCTGACCTGGCGACCCAGCGTGAAGCCTCGCGCAGCCTGGGTGTGGAAGGCATGATGCTCAAAGCCCGCGATTCGCTTTACGGCGTCGGCCGGACCAAGGACATGGGTGTGTGGTGGAAGTGGAAAATCGACCCGTTCAGTGTCGATGCAGTACTGATCTATGCCCAACGCGGCCACGGCCGACGTGCCAGCCTTTACAGTGATTACACTTTCGCCGTCTGGGATGGCCCACCCGAGTCCAGTGAACGAACGCTCGTGCCGTTCGCCAAGGCCTATTCCGGGCTGACCGACGAGGAGATGCGCAAGGTCGACGCGATTGTCCGCAAGACCACTGTCGAAAAATTCGGCCCCGTGAGCAGCGTAACCCCTACGCTGGTGTTCGAGCTGGGCTTCGAAGGCATCGCTTTGTCCAAGCGCCACAAGAGCGGCATTGCCGTACGCTTTCCGCGGATGCTGCGCTGGCGACAGGACAAGCCGGTGGCCGAAGCCGACAGTCTGGCGACGCTCCAGGACCTTCTTCGCTGACGCACCACTAAAGCGCATGCAGAAATCCATGCACCATTACCGCTCACCGCATTCCCTCAGGACACAATTTCCCGAGCTTCGGTCAAGCCAAGCGGCAGATTGGTAACGCTCAAAAGCGAAGCCGGCCGGAGCGAGCATGTGGCTGCACACTATCGTGCAGGTTCAAAAACCAGCACAGCAGGCAGATCGCCATTTATTCATATGAAATTGCGACAACGCCTTACATTTCAAACGCACGTTCGTCTCGCTGGTTCGGAAATTGCTACTTCCAGCCGTCTGGCACTCGCCGGTAGCAAGACTCGCGTGTTCCCAACGCCCCATTAGGTTTTAAGGACTGAACGATGAAAAAAGCATGGTTGACCCTTTCTGCACTGGCTTTGTGCCTCGCCGCTGGCAACACGATGGCAAAGGAATACAAGGAGCTGCGCTTCGGCGTCGATCCGTCTTACGCACCCTTTGAATCCAAGGCCGCCGACGGCAGCCTCGTGGGCTTCGATATCGATCTGGGCAACGCGATCTGCAAAGAGCTGAAAGTCACCTGCAAATGGGTTGAAAGCGATTTCGACGGCATGATCCCAGGCCTCAAGGCCAAGAAATTCGACGGCGTGATTTCGTCGATGACCGTGACCCCGGCACGTGAGAAAGTCATCGACTTCTCCAACGAGCTGTTCTCCGGCCCAACGTCGCTGGTGTTCAAGAAAGGTGCAGGCTTCACCGCCGACCCGGCCAGCCTGAAAGGCAAGACCGTTGGTTATGAGCAAGGCACTATCCAGGAAGCCTACGCCAAGGCCGTACTGGACAAGGCAGGCGTCAGCACCAAGGCCTATGCCAACCAGGATCAGGTTTACGCTGACCTGACCTCCGGTCGTCTGGATGCATCCATTCAGGACATGCTGCAAGCCGAACTGGGCTTTCTGAAATCGCCAGCCGGTGCCGGTTACGAAGTCAGCGAGCCAGTCGACAGCCCGTTGTTGCCAGCCAAAACCGCCATCGGTATCGCCAAGGGCAACAAAGAGCTCAAAGCCCTGCTGGACAAAGGTATCAAAGCGATGCACGACGACGGCACTTACGCTGAAATCCAGAAAAAGCATTTCGGCGATCTGAACCTGTACAGCGGTAAATAACACCACGACGCCCATCGATTTCGGCGATGATTCGCCGCCCGCTTCGATGGGCGTTTCTGTTTGTGACCGCTCAAGGCTTTATCCATGCTCGATGCACTCATGCAAAACCTCGGACTCTCGGCATTCAGCTTGAAAGGCTTCGGCCCGCTGCTGATGCAAGGGACCTGGATGACTATCAAATTATCGGTTCTGTCGTTGCTCTTGAGCATCCTGCTCGGGCTGATCGGAGCCAGTGCCAAATTGTCGAGCTCGGCGCTGTTGCGCGTGCCGGCACAGATCTACACCACACTGATCCGCGGCGTGCCGGACCTGGTGTTGATGCTGCTTATTTTCTACAGCCTGCAAACCTGGCTGACGATGCTGACCGATGCCATGGAATGGGAATACATCGAGATCAACCCGTTCGGTGCAGGTGTCATCACGCTGGGCTTCATTTATGGCGCTTACTTCACCGAGACCTTCCGGGGCGCGATTCTGTCCGTACCACGGGGTCAGGTCGAGGCCGCGACCGCGTATGGCCTCAAGCGCGGGCAGCGGTTTCGCTACGTCGTGTTCCCACAGATGATGCGCTACGCCCTGCCCGGCATCGGCAACAACTGGCAAGTACTGCTCAAGGCCACTGCGCTGGTGTCGATCATCGGGCTGGCGGACCTGGTCAAGGCCTCGCAGGACGCGGGCAAAAGCACTTACCAACTGTTCTACTTTCTGGTGCTGGCGGCGTTGATCTATCTGTTGATCACCAGCGCTTCGAACTTCGCCCTGCGCTGGGCTGAACGGCATTACGCCGCAGGCAGCCGGGAGGCGCAGCGATGATTGAATTGCTTCAGGAATACTGGAAACCCTTCCTTTATACAGACGGCGTCAACGTGACCGGTCTGGCCATGACCCTGTGGTTGCTCAGCGCGTCGATTGCCATCGGTTTCTGCGTGTCGATTCCGCTGTCGATTGCACGGGTTTCAAAAAATCGCTGGGTTCGCTGGCCCGTTCAGTTCTACACCTATCTGTTTCGAGGCACACCGCTCTATATACAGCTGCTGATCTGCTACACCGGCATCTACAGCCTTGCAGCGGTGCGCGAACAGCCCATGCTGGATGCGTTTTTTCGCGACGCGATGAACTGCACGATCCTTGCCTTCACGCTGAACACCTGCGCTTACACCACGGAAATCTTTGCCGGTGCGATTCGCAGCATGGCCCACGGCGAAGTCGAAGCGGCCAAAGCCTACGGTCTGACTGGCTGGAAGCTTTACGCGTACGTGATCATGCCGTCGGTGTTGCGCCGCTCGCTGCCTTATTACAGCAACGAAGTGATCCTGATGCTGCACTCGACCACCGTGGCGTTCACCGCCACCGTACCGGACATTCTGAAAGTCGCGCGGGACGCCAACTCCCAGACGTTCATGACGTTCCAGTCATTCGGGATTGCCGCCCTCATGTACCTGACCGTCACGTTTATTCTGGTCGGGTTGTTCCGTCTTGCCGAACGTCGCTGGCTGGCTTTCCTTGGCCCCGCTCATTAATCAGGACTGAACCATGCGTCACCACACCCATGACTTGCTGTCGCCGGTGCCCGGCACTGCGCGGCAAGTGCACAGTTTTCATTACGGCCCCACGGACGGTTCGAGCAAAGTCTACATTCAGGCGTCGCTGCATGCAGACGAACTGCCGGGCATGCTGGTCGCCTGGTGCCTGAAACAGCGTCTGGCAGAGCTGGAGAATGCCGGCCGCCTGCTGGGCGAAGTGATCGTCGTTCCGGTGGCCAACCCGATTGGCCTGGAACAACTGCTGATGGACACCCCGCTCGGCCGCTACGAGCTGGAAAGCGGGCAGAATTTCAATCGCTGGTTCGTCGACCTGAGCCAGCAAGTGGGCGATGACATCGAAGCGCGTCTGACCAGCGATGCCCTGCATAACCGGGGGCTGGTGCGCGAAAGCCTGTTGGCCGCCCTGCACGCCGAGAACGCTGCAACACAACTGCAATCACTGCGCCTGACCTTGCAGCGGCTGGCCTGTGACGCCGACATGGTGCTGGACCTTCACTGTGACTTCGAGTCGGTCGAACATTTGTACACCACGCCCCAGGCCTGGCCGAATGTCGAGCCGCTGTCGCGCTATCTGGGCGCACAGGCCAGCCTGCTGGCCACCGATTCAGGCGGTCACGCGTTCGATGAGTGCTTCACGCTGGTCTGGTGGCAACTGCAACAACGTTTTGCCGAGCGTTATCCGATCCCTCTGGGCTGCTTCTCGGTAACACTGGAGCTGCGCGGGCAAGCCGACGTGAACCATGCATTGGCCAGTCGTGACTGCCAGGCGATCATCAATTACCTGACCGATTTCGGGGTGATCGACGGCGAACGTCAACAACCGCCCGAACTGCTTTACCCGGCCACGCCGCTGGCAGCCGTCGAACCTGTGGCCACGCCTGTCGGCGGCCTGCTGGTGTTCTGCGCCATGCCAGGCGAATACGTCGAGGCCGGGCAATTGATTGCCGAGGTCATCGACCCGATCAGCGACACGGTCACCTGCATCAACGCGTTGAACGCTGGCCTGCTGTACGCGCGCTCACTGCGCCGTATGGCCACGGCCGGCATGGTCATCGCGCATATCGCGGGCACCGAGGCCTATCGCAGCGGCTATCTACTTTCTCCTTGAGGACCTCTCATGTACAAACTGACCATCGATGGCCTGCACAAGCGCTATGGCGACAACGAGGTGCTCAAAGGCGTGTCACTCAAGGCCAGCAGCGGTGACGTGATCTGCCTGATAGGCGCCAGCGGATCGGGAAAGAGCACCTTCCTGCGCTGCATCAATTTTCTGGAACAGCCCAACGACGGCGCGATGAGCCTGGACGGCCAGCAAGTGCGCATGGTCAGCGACAAGGACGGCATGCGCGTCGCCGACCCGGACGAACTGCAACGCATCCGCACCCGACTGGCCATGGTATTTCAGCACTTCAACCTGTGGGCGCACATGACCGTGCTGGAAAACATCACCATGGCGCCGCGCCGTGTACTCGGCGTTTCCAAAGCTGAAGCCGAGGCTCGCGCACGCAAGTACCTGGACAAGGTCGGCCTGCCAGAGCGAGTCGCCGATCAATACCCGGCGTTTCTGTCCGGCGGTCAACAACAACGGGTGGCCATCGCACGGGCACTGGCCATGGAGCCGGAAATCATGCTCTTCGACGAACCGACTTCAGCGCTGGACCCCGAGCTGGTCGGTGAAGTGCTGAAAGTCATTCAAGGCCTGGCTGAAGAAGGCCGGACAATGATTCTGGTGACCCATGAAATGGGCTTTGCCCGCAAAGTTGCCAGTCAGGTGGTGTTCCTTCACCAAGGCCAGATCGAAGAGTCCGGTCACCCGGACGAAGTGCTGAATAATCCCAAAAGCGAGCGATTGCAGCAGTTCTTGAGCGGCAACCTGAAATAGCCGGCACGCTGACTGAGTCGAGCGCCATTACACATGCGTCTGGCCAAGTCGATCGGCAAGGATCGACTTGGCAGCCAACCGTTTAAAACTATTGTCCTTCGCTCGCTGTCTCTGACTTAACGCCCTTCAGAGCACATTCAACCGCATGAGCAGACCCACCGATTTCGCTCAGCGATGGTTCCTGGCCCGAGGCTGGAAGCCCTTCGCATTTCAGAAAGAAGTCTGGGCAGCGGTCAAGAAAGGCGAATCCGGCCTGCTGCATGCCAGCACCGGCTCGGGCAAGACCTACGCCGTCTGGTTCGCCGCCCTGAACCGCTTCGCCAGGCCCAATACGCCCACCACGGATGACAAGCCCCGCAAGCGCAAACCGCCTGCTGCGCCACTGAGCGTGATGTGGATCACGCCCATGCGCGCCCTGGCCGCCGATACCGCACGCGCCCTTGAAGCGCCACTGGGCGAGCTCGACATCCCGTGGTCAGTCGGCCTGCGCACGGGCGACACCAGCAGCAACGAGCGCGCCCGGCAGGGTCGTCGACTGCCTTCTGCGCTGATTACCACACCTGAAAGCCTGACGTTGCTGCTGACCCGAGCTGACGCTCAAGCCCTCTCGTCGACCCTGAAAATGGTAGTAGTGGATGAGTGGCACGAACTGATCGGCAACAAACGCGGTGTTCAACTGCAACTCGCGCTGGCACGCCTGAGGCAGTGGAATCCACAACTGATCGTGTGGGGCATTTCCGCAACGCTGGGCAATCAGCAGCATGCCCAAGAGGTATTACTGGGCGAAGGTGGTGTCAGCGTGCAGGGCAAAGTCGTCAAGCAACTGCTGGTTGACACACTTCTCCCCACCTCCATCGAGCGATTTCCGTGGGCCGGCCACATGGGCCTGCGCATGCTGCCGCAGGTGGTGGCTGAGGTGGACAGCAGCGCCAGTTGCCTGGTGTTCACCAATACCCGCGCGCAATCGGAAATCTGGTATCAGGCCTTGCTCGAAGCGCGGCCCGATTGGGCGGGCTTGATTGCGCTGCATCACGGTTCTCTGGCCCGAGAGGTGCGCGACTGGGTCGAGCGTGCACTCAAGGAGGGTTCGCTCAAGGCAGTCGTATGCACCTCAAGCCTCGACCTGGGCGTGGATTTTCTGCCTGTAGAGCGCGTGCTGCAGATTGGCTCGCCCAAAGGTGTCGCGCGGCTGATGCAGCGCGCAGGACGCTCAGGACACGCGCCGGGACGGCCGTCCCGGGTAACACTGGTGCCTACTCACAGCCTTGAACTGGTCGAGGCAGCCGCCGCCCACGACGCGGTTGCGGCCCGGATGATCGAGCCACGCGAATCGCCTTACCAGCCCCTGGATGTGCTAGTGCAGCATCTGGTCAGCGTAGCGCTGGGCGGCGGCTTCCTGCCGGATGAGCTGCTGGCCGAAGTGCGAACTGCCTGGGCCTATCGAGACCTGAGCGATGAACAGTGGCAATGGGCACTGGCTTTTGTGCGCAACGGCGGCCACTCACTGACCGCCTACCCCGACTATCGGCGAGCCGAGCCGGACGAAAACGGCGTCTGGCGAGTGCCGGACGCGCGGCTGGCAAGACGCCATCGGATGAGCGTCGGCACCATCGTCAGCGACGCCAGCATCAACCTGAAATACTGGAAGAAAGGCGGTGGCGGTGGCTCACTGGGCAGTGTGGAGGAAGGTTTCATCGCGCGGCTGAAACCCGGCGATGGCTTTCTGTTTGGCGGCCGCCTGCTGGAACTGGTGCGGGTCGAAAACATGACCGCCTACGTCAAGCGCGCCACCGGCAAGAAAGCCGCAGTACCCCGTTGGAACGGCGGGCGAATGCCGCTTTCCAGTGAGCTCGCCGATGCCGTTGTGGAAAAGTTCGATGCCGCCGCCAAAGGCGTATTCGACCGCCCCGAAATGCAGGCAGTGAGGCCGCTTCTCGAAGTACAGCGGCAATGGTCCGCGTTGCCACAGCGCGACACGCTGCTGGCTGAGACACTCAAATCCCGCGAAGGCTGGCACCTGTTTCTTTATCCGTTCGCAGGCCGTCACGTCCACCTAGGGCTGGCGAGCCTGCTGGCCTGGCGCCTGAGTCGTCATCGTCCTCTCACCTTTTCCATAGCGGTCAACGATTACGGCCTCGAGCTGCTCAGTGCCAGCGAGATTGACTGGGTACAGGCATTGCAGGAGGATCTTTTCAGCGAAAAAGAGCTGCTGGCCGATATCATCGCGAGCCTGAATGCAGGCGAACTGGCACTGCGACGTTTTCGTGAAATCGCCCGCATATCGGGCCTTGTGTTCTCGGGCTATCCGGGTGCAGCCAAAAGCAACCGCCAACTGCAGGCATCCAGTGGACTGTTCTTTGAAGTGTTCAAGCAATACGACGCCGGCAATATGTTGCTGACCCAGGCCGAAGAGGAAGTGCTGCGCCAAGAGCTGGACCTGACCCGACTGGAGATGACCCTGGCGCAGATCAACAGCCGCAGGCTGGATCTGCATTTCATCAAACGCGCCACACCCCTGGCGTTTCCGCTGTTGGTCGAGCGCTTTCGCGAAAGCCTGAGCTCTGAAAAACTCGCTGATCGCATTGCTCGCATGGTGCGCGACCTTGAGAAAGCCGCAGGCCCGGAGGTTGATCGATGAAGCCTTGGCTGCCCATTACGCTGGCAGGAGAAGAGCTATGGCTGCTGGCGGACAAGGCCATCTACTACCCGGCCGAACGCGCCTTGCTGATCGCTGACGCTCACTTCGGCAAGGCCGCGGCTTACCGCAAGCTCGGTCAACCTGTGCCACACGGCACGACCCAGGCCAATCTTCGACGTCTGGATCAGCTGTTGGACGATTTTGCGTGCGAACATCTGGTGTTTCTGGGCGACTTTCTCCACGCACCCGAATCCCATGCCGCAGGCACACTGGCGACGCTGGAACAATGGAGAACAGGTCGAGCGGACTTACGCGTGACGCTGATACGTGGCAATCACGACAAACGCGCCGGCGATCCGCCTCCGCAGCTCAACATAGACGTGGTCACAGAGCCATTGATGATGGGACCGTTCGCGCTGCAGCATGAACCGGACCCGCACCCGACCCGGCATGTGTTGGCAGGGCACGTGCATCCGGTGTACAGACTGCATGGCCGAGGGCGTCAGAGCTTGAGGCTGGCGTGTTTCTACATGGGTCAGCGCGTCAGCCTGTTGCCTGCTTTCGGAGAGTTCACGGGGGGTTTCGCTATTCGGCCTGCGGACAACTTCACGATCTACGTGACGGGGGATGGCGCGATATGGCGTGTGGCATGAGCCTCTTTACAGGCCCCGATCGCCAGGAACTGCACACACGAAAAACCCGCCGATCCGCTAAAATCGACAGGCCGTTCAAATGCGTTTGAATCAGGCGACAGGCGCTGGAGGAGGCTCGTCCGGCAGGACAGGTTCGCCCGGCTCGTTGGGTTGTTGAGGAAATGGCGTATCAGGCCCCGGATCACCCGGAATACCACCACCCACCATGTTCAGCTCTGTATGAGCGATGAATTCCGAGTGCGCCATCAATGACCAGGCAAGTAGCCCGATCTCGTTGAGTGGAGGAGAGGCTGCCTGGTCAGAATTTTTGAACGTAGTCTTCATAGGTCACTCCTGATCAAAGGCCTTCGCATCCAGCGATAAGCGAAGGCATGTGAGCAAATAGAGTACAAAACCTAGCAATAATTCAATTCAGCTCGTCAGTTGATGCGCGAATCACGTACGCGGCAGGGTCACGCCACGCTGGCCCTGATACTTGCCACCGCGGTCCTTGTAAGAAATCTCGCACTCCTCGTCAGACTCCAGAAACAGCATCTGGGCAACGCCTTCATTGGCGTAAATTTTCGCCGGCAGAGTCGTGGTGTTGGAGAACTCAAGTGTGACATGGCCTTCCCATTCCGGCTCAAGCGGCGTGACGTTGACGATGATTCCGCAACGCGCGTAGGTACTTTTACCCAGGCAGATGGTCAGCACGTTGCGCGGGATGCGGAAATATTCGACGGTGCGAGCCAGCGCAAAAGAGTTCGGCGGGATGATGCACACATCACTCTTTACGTCGACGAAGCTTTTTTCGTCAAAATTTTTCGGGTCCACGATAGCCGAATTGATGTTGGTGAAGATCTTGAATTCGTCAGCGCAACGTACGTCATAGCCGTAGCTTGAGACGCCATAAGAGATCAACCGGTCGGCGCCTTCACCACGCATCTGGCGCTCTACGAAGGGCTCGATCATGCCCTGCTCTTGCGCCATGCGGCGAATCCACTTGTCCGATTTGATGCTCATGGCGATGTCCTGACTAACGAGGTGAAAAAGATGTTCCGCATCTTACCGGGCCAACGCCTCCTGTTCAAAGGCAACCGATCCAGAGTCAATGAGACATCACAGGCACTTTCACTGCGAATGGAAATAATCCTCGACAGACCATTGGCACGTTCCGCAAAAAGGGTTAAGGTGGCGTCACTGTGTTGCTTGTGTCACTGAGAATCTCTACACGATGTTGAATTTCGATCCAACCATCTCCATGAATTTTCCAGCTCTTTGCACTCAGTCTCGGCCAGGGCTCT
>Ga0265798_10000125_pt1 | contig 146949 bp, 127 predicted proteins | sample P3T30metagenome_FD_192430 | JGI IMG/M metagenome (GOLD analysis project Ga0265798, IMG submission 192430) | Plant litter microbial communities from East Loma Ridge, Irvine, California - P3 T30 | ecosystem: Environmental > Terrestrial > Plant litter > Unclassified | place: USA: California...
GATACAATTAGTTTTTAATTTTCAAAGAAAGTAATTAAATATAAGAGCATAAAAAAGCCTCTGATTTCTCAGAGGCTTTTGTGCGGGTGATAGGACTCGAACCTACACACCTTGCGGCACCAGATCCTAAGTCTGGCGTGTCTACCAATTTCACCACACCCGCAGGCAGATAATGCAACCGATAATTGTTTCATTATTACGGCTGCAAATATACAACTGTTTTTCGAGTTTCAAATTAAAAAGCCAACTTTTTATCATTTTATTTTTTCGTATTTTTGAAGTTCAATCGTATATTACTAATTTATAATGGATAACATAAAAAGCTACGTCGAAAATAACAAACACCGATTTATAGAAGAACTTATAGAATTGCTTAAAATACCATCGGTTAGTGCAGATAGTGCTTACTCTCAGGATGTAATTGATACTGCCGATGCCGTAAAAAACCGCCTTGAAAAAGCAGGTTGCGACTTTGTAGAAATTTGCGATACCCCCGGCTACCCTATTGTATATGGTGAGAAAACCATCGATAAAAACCTGCCTACTATACTTGTTTACGGACATTACGACGTGCAACCGGCAGATCCTGTAGAGCTATGGACATCGCCCCCATTTGAACCCGTAATTAAAAAAACAGAACTTCACCCTGACGGTGCCATTTTCGCCCGTGGCGCATGCGATGATAAAGGCCAGATGTACATGCACGTAAAAGCGCTTGAATACATGGTGCAAAACAACAACCTGCCCTGCAACGTTAAGTTCATGATAGAGGGCGAGGAAGAAGTGGGCTCGCCAAGCCTTGCATGGTTTGTAGCGCGCAACCAGGAAAAATTAAAGAATGATGTTATATTGATTTCTGATACCGGAATGATCTCTAACACCCAGCCATCTATTACAACGGGGCTGCGCGGCCTTAGCTATGTAGAGGTAGAAGTTACCGGTCCTAACCGCGACCTGCATTCCGGGTTATACGGTGGTGCAGTTGCAAACCCAATAAACATTCTTGCTAAAATGATCGCCCAGCTTCATGACGAGAACAACCACATTACTATTCCGGGCTTTTACGACAAGGTACATGACCTGAGCCGTGAGGAGCGTGACGAAATGGCAAAGGCGCCTTTTTCTCTTGATGCTTATAAGAAAGCACTAGATATTGAAGATATTTATGGCGAAAATACATATACTACAAACGAGCGGAACTCTATTCGACCAACGCTCGACGTTAACGGAATTTGGGGCGGCTATACAGGCGAAGGTGCCAAGACCGTAATTGCCAGTAAGGCTTATGCTAAGATATCGATGCGCCTTGTACCGGATCAGGACTGGAATGAGATCACCGAATTGTTTACTAAGCATTTTACAAGCCTGGCACCTAAAGGGGTCCGCGTTAAAGTTACACCCCATCACGGCGGACAAGCTTATGTTACCCCTATAGATAGTATTGGCTACCAGGCGGCAGCATTAGCCTATGGTGAAAGTTTTGGCGTTAAACCAATTCCGGTACGATCTGGAGGTAGTATCCCCATTGTAGCGTTATTTGAAAAAGAGCTTAAAAGCAAGACTATCATGATGGGCTTTGGGTTAGACAGCGATGCTATACACAGTCCTAACGAGCATTTTGGTATTTTTAATTATCTCAAAGGCATAGAGACAATACCTTTGTTTTATAAATATTTTACTGAACTTTCTAAATAGTTTACAGTAATCAGTAGCCAGTATTCAGTAGCCTCGCGCTTTGTAAACTGCTTGCTGAACACTAAATATTAACCACTTAAAATCCGCTTTACAAAAAGCGGATTTTTTTTTGTTGACTTATTTTGCTGTATGATTTTTTATTCTACATTTGTAGAACATAATCTAAAGTTGTAGAACATGCAGTTAACAAAAACCGAAGAACAATTAATGCAGTTTTTGTGGAAAGCAGAAAAAGCATTTATGAAAGACCTGCTCGACGCCTTCCCTGACCCAAGGCCCGCAGCGACTACCGTAGCCACAATGCTAAAGCGGATGACCGATAAAGGCTTTGTAGGTTATACTGAATATGGCAAGAGCCGGGAATACTACCCCGCGGTACCTAAATCTGATTACTTTGCAAAACAGGTAAATGGAATGATTAAAAGCTTCTTTAATAACTCTGCCTCTCAGTTTGCTTCCTTCTTTACAAAGGAAACTGACATGACTGCTGCCGAACTTGAGGAACTCCGGAAGATCATCGATTCAGAAATTCAAAAAAAGAAACAATGACCGACTTTCTAATCGAATCGTCAGCAACAATGTTGTTGTTACTTTTAATATATCGCCTGCTTTTAGAACGTGAAAAAATGCACCGCTTTAACCGGTTCTATTTGCTGTTTGCCCTTATATTTTCTATAGCAGTACCATTTATATCTTTCACTATCTATGAAGAAGTAGTCACTATGCCTTCTATGAGTATATTAGAGGAAATGCCGGTTATTACTGCTGCACAACGTGTAGCTACGCCTGTTAACTATCTTCCGTATTTACTAATAGGTACTTATTTGACGGTAACATTACTCCTTGCTTTCAGATTCCTAAATAACCTGATGCATTTTAGGAAAAAGATAGTAGCCAACCCTACTGTAAACTACATAGGCGCAACATTAGTATTACTGACCGAGAAGGTAGTACCCCATACATTTTTGCATTACATTTTTATTAACAGGCAGGAGTATGAGGACGGGCATATAGAAGAGCAGCTGTTTACGCACGAACTGGCACACGTTAACCAAAAACATACTATAGATGTTTTGTTTATTGAACTGCTCAAAACCGTTTTATGGTTCAATCCGCTACTGTACTTTTATAAAAAAGCCATACAGCTCAATCATGAATTTTTGGCTGACGAAAGTGTGTTAGCAACTACCCATAATGTAATTTCATACCAACAATTATTATTACAAAAAGCACTGCCCCCGGCAAATTACCAGCTTGCCAGCAGCCTGAATTTTTCTTTAACCAAAAAACGTTTTACCATGATGACGAAAGCAACACCTAAGCGCAAAGCATTATTGCTTAAGCTTGCCGCCCTGCCGGTTATCGCCGGACTTATGTTCGCTCTTTGTACAGAGACTGTTGCCCAGGTGTCTACCGTAAGTGAACAGGTTATTAAGAATAGTTTTTCATCAAACAAAGGTGATAGAGATAAGTACTTTGCAGGCGTTAGAATACGCGTGTATGATGATAAAAAAGTCAAGCTTTTCCATAAGCCTTATGAAGAGCTCACAGAATTAGAGAAAGATAAATATCTACCGCCTCTTCCTAAATCTATTCAGAAAAAAGTGCCTTCAACACAGGAGCTTGACGCATTAAAAAATACTAATGAATGCCTTGTATCAATAGATTATGAATTTGTGACTAATAAGGAATTAGATAAATATATAGCTAACGATTTTGCAGTATATATTGATAACCCCAGTTATAAAGAAGAATCTGAGAATGATATTGAGAAGGTTAAAGCTATACTGCTCACAAGCAGATTCTACAACGGGAACTATTCAAAAAGAAAGCAAAGCTACGGTTTTGAAACATACACAGCAGTCATGATAAAAGACGATAAAACGGGTATGCTAAAGCCTGTTATGGTTCCTGAATTTATGGGTGTAACAGACTTTTTAGAAAGCCGAGAGAAATTTATAAAGGCGAAATCTACAAACATGGACACCGCTAAAAAATATAGAGCTTCATTACTTAACGATCTAAAAGCTAAAAAAGGGAATGCCATTGATTTAAAAAAAATGTCTGTTTATCAACAAGATAAAATATATTCTGCAGGTGAAATAGCACTCCAACCTGAATTTCCAGGAGGAACTACTGAATTTTATAAACTCGTAAATAGAGAATTCAAATCTCCGAAAGTAAAGGAGGATATTACGGCGAGAATTTATGTATCGTTCGTTATTGAAACAGATGGAAGTATGTCAAACATAAAAATACTTAGAGCTCCCGGCAACGGTATGGGTGAAGAGGCAGTAAGGACATTAAAATCAATAACAACAAAATGGCTTCCGGGAAAGGTGGAAGACAAGCCGGTGCGCACATTATATAATCTACCAATAGTTGTTAATATCAAAAGCTAATTTAAATTCTTAGCTAAGAAAGATCCGCCCACCGAGGCGGATTTTTTGTAAAATAAAACATACCAGCCCTTTAACAACATTATATTTAAAAATGCGTTATTTTTGCAGGGACTGCCCTCATCAAGCAGCATAATTTTTGCCCGTCATAGATGGGCACATCAATCATCACATCAAAAACGAATACCATGCTGAAACAATTTTTTATTACCTGCTCCGGGGCAGATAAAACTATTATCGATACCTGTTCTAACGGTGAGCAAAACAAGTATGCCGGTATAGGCGCTACAGTTTTCTTTACAGCACTTCTTGCCTGGATAGCCTCTTCTTATGCATTATATACTGTTTTTGATAATGTTTATACTGCAACCTTTTTTGGTTTAGTCTGGGGGCTGTTAATCTTTAACCTTGACCGTTTTATAGTATCTACCATCCGTAAGCGCGACCGCTTTGGGCAGGAATTTTTACAGGCTACACCGCGTATTATATTAGCAGTTATAATTGCCATAGTAATTTCTAAGCCACTCGAAATCAAAATTTTTGAAAAAGAGATAAATACGGTATTGCTAAAAGAAAAGAACGCGATGGCCATTGCCAACAAAAAGCAGGTAGCTGATTATTTTAAGGGCGACCTCGATAAAAACAAAGCACAGACGGACAGCCTGAAATCTGACATATCGAAAAAAGAAAAAGAGGTAAACGATTTATACTCCACTTACATTACCGAAGCCGAAGGTACTAAAGGCACCCTGAAAATGGGAAAAGGCCCGGTGTATAGCGAAAAGCGCCAAAAGCATGACGCTGCGCTCAACGAGCTTGAAACTTTGCGCAAAACAAACCTTGCTAAAATTGCCGAAAATGAAAAGTTGGGCAAAACACTGCAAGCCGACCTTGATAAAAAAGTTGCCGATACCCAGCCTATAATCGAAGGATTCGACGGACTTATGGCGCGTATCAACGCCCTTAATAAGCTTCCGTTTTTACCTTCGCTATTTATAATGCTGTTGTTTCTTGCCATAGAAACATCGCCAATAATAGCCAAATTGCTTTCGCCTAAGGGAGAGTATGATTTTAAATTAGAAGATGGTGAAGCAGGTATACGTACTAATTTAGCACAAAGTACTCACCAGCGCGAATTAATGCGCACCACCGATGCCGGCATTTATGATGATGTGTATGCAGAGATAAGGAATGACCGTGAACTCTATAATTATAAAAAGAAGAAGGCTATAGAACTCTTAGAGCTTCAGGCCGATCGATTTAGTGAAAAACAAAAAGGGGCAATGTAATCAGGTTATTAGTTGATAGTTGTTGGTTATAAGGTTATGGCCAAAAAACTATCAACTACCAATCATAAACTATTAATTACTTTACTTTAAAAGCTTCCAATGCCTTTACGGTAAATTCTGAAAGAACCAGTTTGCCACTCATCTCTGCCCTTTGCAATAAAAGTGTATCCCAATGTGTAGCGTTCTCCCAGGCAACCTGTTTAAGCAGCTGCATAGCTTCCGGGTTATATTGGGAAAGTTTAGAGGCAAGGGTGTCAATAGCTGCATCCATATCCGGTATAGTGTCAAAAACTTCAGCAAATAAGCCCTTCTGCTGGGCCCAGTGTGCAGGGTAAAATTCTGTAGCATTTAGAGACATTTCCATAAATGCCGTTGTGCCCGTTTTACGTTCTACAGCCGGGCTTATTACAAAAGGCCCAATCCCTATGGTAAGTTCGCTGAGTTTAACTTGTGCCGCCTTAGTTGCAAAAGTATAATCGGCGGCAGCGGCAATACCTACCCCACCCCCCACTGCTTTACCCTGAATGCGGGCGATAATAAATTTTGGGGCTTTACGCATGGCATTGATAACATTAGCAAAACCCGAGAAAAACGTTTTGCCGGTATCAATATCTTTTATTGCTGTAAGTTCATCAAATGAGGCACCGGCACAAAAAGCCTTTTCTCCATCGCTCTGTAACACTATTACTTTTACAGAGGCATCATTACCCAACATTTCGATTTCGGTGGTTAGCTTTGCCAGTTGTGCCAAAGGCATAGAGTTGCCCTGCGGATGAAAAAAGGTTATGGTACCTATGCCATTGTTTATGGCAGATCTTACAAATGCATCCATTATTTTGGTTAGTGATGTTGATTAATTGAGCTGCGGGAAATGTACTATTTCTTTAATAGCCTCGAATAAAATAAGTTAGCTTAATAAGCTGTGATTATCAGGCTATAAATAGCTCAATATTTCTTTTTTATAGTTATCGTACTCCCCTTGTAATATAAGGCCGTTGTCTAAAAGCTTTTTATAATTTTGAAGTTTATCAAAAAGCTCTTCCTTACTAAGGTCTGCCAAGCTATTCTTTTCGGCAGGCTTCCCTTCATTCATCGGCTGAGCCGGCTCCTGAGCGTTATTATAGTACGATTGAGTAGGTTGTAAACCCGGATGTATAATCTCGGCAAAATTTGTAACCTCTTCCGCCTCTACTTCTTCAACCTCATCGTCAGTTATAGTAGCATTGTTGGATAATGGCTGCTGATATTTAGTAATGTCTTCAACAGGAGGGTATTGATTATTTAATGTTGCAGATGGGTTTTGTGCTTCCTTCAATAATTCCATCTGCTCCTTGGCAAACGTATAAATTTTACGAGCCTGTGTTTTAGGAATGTATTCAATAGATACGGTAAGGTCTGTGTTTGTAGTAAACGAGAATTCAGAGCCTAAAATATTTTCTTTTACAAAAGCGCCGGCCACTAAATTCCAAGGATAATCAGTAAAATCCATAGAGAGCCCAAGGTTTTTAGGCTTACATAATATTATACGCTTATTAGTAAGTACAATACTATCCGGAAACACATTTATTGCAGGCCTTTTTTGTACACCGATGTAGCCTATTTCCTCATTCTTCATCAACAGGTCAGTAAGCTTAGTAGTTATCTTCTCTATAGCTTTAGGATCCTGCTCTTCGTTTAAGAATTTTTTAAATTGCTCTTTCATTTCGGTTTATATTTTTACCAAATTTAAGTAAATACTTATAAACAAAAAATTATGAGATAACAACTTGATACACTTTAATAAAGATTTAAGGCGCGAATGTATAACGGTGGTTCGTTATTACTATTACCACCGCGGGCGGTCTTGCGGCACAGTTGGCGTACCACAGCCTTCTACTGTATTTTGTTCCTTGCTTATACTCCGTATAATTGCCGGCAATTCCTTCCAGTTATTTACTCTTTGATGATGCTTATGGTTAACGTTATGGAAAGCGGTAAACATGAGCGCCTTCCCTTTGCAGAAATCTAAGTTTTTAAGATGGTCGTCAATAAGGAAGTCCGCATCTATTATGCTTTTATCGCCGCAGAATATAATATTTCTCCAACTGATAAAAGGGAAATGCTCTGCAAGCCACTGTTGTTTTTCATATAATGACAATGGGAATTCCATAGCCGCCGATACAATATATACATCATGATCCTGCATAAGATCTTTCACGGCTTCTACGGCTCCCTCCATAACAGGGATGGTCCTGAAAAACCCCGGCGTATTTAGAAATTTTGCAATTGAGTCTTTTTCCGGCATTGCTTCATCTTCCATCAGGCCCTCCATATCCTTCCTGTTTACTCTCACGCCATAGTCTCTTTCATACCAGTCTATATAGTGCTTTTCGATATCTGCAATTACGCCATCCATATCTATCGCTATTGTCTTCTTGAATTTTTTCATAGTTGCTTTATTTTGCAACAAAGATATCTATATTTGCAATATATTGCAACTTTATGCAATTATTTGCAATATTATATTTATGTATCTTTGCCGTAAATTTAAGCGTTATGGTAAAAGAGGAGCGCCTGCAATTAATATTAGAACAACTTACTAAAGGAAACAAGGTACAGCTTAGTGATATGAGCCGGCTTTTAAATGTATCTGAAGATACTGTAAGGCGGGATATTAAGGAACTTGATGTACAAGGCTTGCTCAAGGCTGTAAGGGGTGGCGCGATAACCACATCTACCATACCCCAGCATTACCGTGACCGGGAAAAATATGATGTAAGCCAAAAGCTGCATATTGCAGAAAAGGCGATACCGTTTCTTAAAGACGGACAAACAATATTTATGGATGGTGGCACATCTGTATTGGCTGTTGCACAAATGTTGCCAAGGGATTTAAAAATTCAGGTTGTAACCAATAGTTTCCCGGTAGCAGATGTACTGGAAGACCATCCGAATGCTGAAGTGATTTTTGCAGGAGGGCGCCTTTATAAAACCGCATTTACAACTATTGGCCAGCAGACTATAGATACCATACGGAATGTACGTGCTAATATTTACTTTTTTGGTGTGAGCAGCATCCATACAATAGGATTAACTGCCCGAAGTTATGAAGATAGTCTCGTAAAACGCAGCATGGTTGAAAATTCACAACAAATTATCGCACTCTCTACCCTGGAGAAAATTGACACTGCAGAATCTTTCTTTATTTGCCCTATAACTAAAGTTGATGTATTAATTACCGAAGCTAATAGCGAAGACGAGAAACTGAGGCCCTATCGTGAGTTAGGACTAACTGTTGTATAGTTATTTACATTGGTTCTAATAAAAATCCTGCTCGTGATTATTACTAAAAATCCCTATTAATGGGTATTGACAACCGTTTCATTTTATAATAACTTGCTCCCATATTAAGAGCAGCATGCCACTGTTGTAATTATTAGTATTCCGAAAAAAACCACCAACAATTTTTACACCATCCCCAGTATATCAATACCGGGGATTTTTTTTGCTTGCTAATTAACTGTTATAGTACGGGCTATCCCAAATAGACGAATTAAAATTTTTACCTTTCCAAAAGCAGTAATACAGTGCAATACCGCAAAAAGATTTAAAGGTAAATAGAAAGGCAATGAGAAGGAACACATCAGTATCTGTTCCACTAAAGAGCAACTTTGTAATGACCCCGGCAAATATTACACTTGCAATAGCAAGAAAAGCCAACAGATTTCCAAAATCGCGCAATGGCAATACAGCAAGCTTACGGAATCGGCTTAGATCGTTTCCCCATTTATGAATAAGGTAGTAATAGCCATTACCTATAGGGGCAAAAAGCAAGGGATCATCATAGCTTTCTAAATGAAACTGCTTTGAAGGCGCCACGATCATAAAACCGGCAAGGGCAGTATTATGGGATTTTTCTAAAGACTTAATTTTAGAAACTGCCTCCTCCGGAACTTTACTCTTAAATAGATGGCTGCCTAAAAACCGCAGTCGGTATGCAATACATATATTTTTTATCTGACTGATATGAAAAATCTTATCTGATTCTAAAAGATCAAATACAAAAGCATTGCTATCTGAAGGATTATTAGTGTCGAGCGCGTCTTTTATAATCTGCCTTTCTTCATCGCCCTGTGCCAGAATACTTTTAACGGCATTTATAACAGCATCTTCACCCATCGTTTTTTGCCTGTCATGAAGCAGCGCCTCCGTCAACGTTTTTGTTTTCCACAGCATCATCGTTACATTTAAAATTGGTTGAGATAAAAGTAGTAAATAGCGTTATACTGTGTAAAATGAGGACGTTAAAGTTTTATTTGTAGCGTAGAATTTATTTGATAACCGAATTATTGAAGGCCAAACCTGCCGTTTGCGCCATTTTAAATCTTCATCCTAAATACACTACTTTTACGGTTTTTGAGTTTATATTGCTGTGATGCTTAAAAACAGGCTTTTATGGGTTCTATTATGTTGCTTTTCTGCTATTTATGGGCAGGAAACACCTACGCCTTATAAAACCGTAAGGGCAGCTGCAGTACATGACTCCATTCGTATTGACAGTGTAAGTATAAACCCCTCCTATTTTAGCCTGAAAGACGTACAAGGTAAACCCATAGATACCAGCTACTATAAAGTTGACTTCGCTACAGGGTTGCTAACTTTTAAAAATGGATATACTACGCGTGACTCCCTAACAGTAGATTATCTTTCTTACCCAGAATATCTTACTAAGAAATACAGTATTTATAACAGTAGCCGCGTGGTGTCTAACGATGCCGATACCGGCCAGCGCTATACCGTTGCGCGCGACCCTCTAAATACTTTTAAGCCTTTCAGTGGCCTTACCACGTCAGGCAGCATTACACGTGGCGTTACCATTGGCAATAACCAGAACGCGGTCGTAAACTCGAACCTGGATTTACAAATTACCGGAAAGCTAAGCGATAAAGTGAGCCTGCGTGCCTCTATACAGGACAGTAACATACCGCTTCAGGAAGGGGGATACTCTCAAAAACTTGATGAATTTGATCAGATTTTTATAGAGATTTTTAGTGATAAATGGAACATTCGTGCAGGCGATCTTTTTCTCGAAAACAGGCAATCGCGCTTTCTAAACTTTAATAAAAAGGTGCAGGGGCTTTCTACTACGTTTACCTTTGGCCAACCGGAGGCTAAGACTAATATATTTGCAGCAGCAGCTTTGGTACGCGGCCAGTATGCCCGCAGTACGTTTACAGGAACAGAGGGTAACCAGGGTCCTTATAAGCTTACAGGCAATAACGGTGAACTTTATGTGCTTGTAGTATCAGGGTCTGAGCGGGTATATGTAAATGGCGTCCTCCTTGAGCGTGGAGAAAATAATGATTATGTAATAGATTATAATGCAGGGGAAATAATTTTTACCTCTCTCTTCCCCATTACAAGCGAGATGCGTATTAACGTTGAGTACCAGTACTCACAGCAAAATTATACACGATTTGTTACTTACGGCGGCGTTACACATGAGCGTGAAAAATGGAGCATAGGCGGATTTATATACTCTGAAAATGATATGAAAAACCAGCCCCTTCAGCAAAACCTTACCCCGGAGCAGGTTGCTGTACTGCAGCAGGCTGGTGATGATACAGCGCAAATGGTAGCACCATCTGCCTATACAGATACTTACACCGAAAATAAAATTCTGTACAGAAAGATAATTAGCGATGGCGTAGAAGTATTTGAGCAGAGCAACGACCCCAATGCTGTTTTGTACAATGTGCGCTTTACCCTTGTAGGGAATAACATGGGGAATTATATACTCACTAATGCATCGGCTATTGGCAGAATTTACCAATACGTAGTACCCGTTAATGGCGTGCCTCAGGGAAATTATGAACCGGTAATACGAATTAGTGCCCCTGAAAAAATACAAATTGCTACAGTACTTGGCAAATACAATCCCAGCGAAAAGACCCTTGTAGACTTTGAAGTAGGGATTAGCAACAACGACCTTAACCTCTACTCCCCTGTTAACGATGGTAACAATAATGGCCTCGCCGGTAAAATTAATTTAAGGCAGCGCCTTTATACCGGCAAGTGGCAGCTGGACGCTTTTGCAAATTATCAATTTGTGCAAAAAGACTTCCGGACCATAGAGCGGCTCTTTAATATTGAATTTAACCGCGACTGGAACCTAAATAACATTGTTACCACTAACGCTAACCAAAGTTACCTTGTTACCGGTTCTACCTTTAAACTGCCAGAACATGGACAGATTAATTACCAGTTAGAAAAGCTCGACTTTTCCAGCGCCTTTAGTGGTACGCGCCATGTTGTAGACGGGCAAATGAAATTTGGTAATTTCCTTATACAAAACCGCGGAAGTATTTTGCATAGCGACGGCACGTACTCCAAATCAGATTTTGTGCGTAACGAGGCGCTGTCAAAATACCACTTTAATAAAAACTGGGTTGGCGGCACACTACGATTAGAGAATAATAAGGAAACCTTAAAGGCCACTAACCTGCTTTCTAACCTTAGCCAGCGGTTTACAGAGTATGGTGCTTTTGTGGGGCGGGGCGACAGCACTAAAGTATATGTAGAACTGGGCTACCTGCAACGGGCAAATGACAGCTTATTTAACGGCATCCTTCAAAAGGTAAACACCTCCCAATCTTACTATCTAAAATCACGATTGCTTAAAACAGAGAAAAGCGACCTTAGCCTTTTTGTGAATTACCGCAGGTTAAAATTTGAAGATACAGCGTTTGCTACAGAGCCATCGCTTAATTCGAGGTTATTGTACAACGACAGGTACTGGGACCAGTTAGTGCAGGTTAGCAGTGCTTACGAAACATCGTCAGGGAGGATTGCGCGACAGGAGTATACGTACCTACAAGTAGATGCAGGACAGGGGGTGTATCGATGGAATGATTATAACGGCAATGGTATACAAGAGCTTCAGGAATTTGAAGTGGCGCCCTTTCCGGATCAGGCAATCTACGTGAGGGTATATCTACCCAACCAAGTTTATGTAGGCACCCATCAAAATAAGTTTTCGCAGTCGGTAACCTTAAATCCTATACAATGGCAAAATAAAACCGGTTTAAGAAAGGTCCTGTCATACTTTTACGATCAGGCTTCCTATTTAATAGACCGGAAGATAAAACGCAATGAAGACAACTTCGACCTCAACCCTTTTTCGGGCAGCGAAGATAATTTACTAGGCCTGAACTCCTCCTTTAGAAACAGTTTGTTCTACAACCGTGGCAAGCAAAAACATTCGGTCACCTATACCTATTTAAATAACAGGACAAAGAACCTTTTGACCGTTGGGTCGCAGGAGGCAAAAATACTTTCCCATCAGTTGCAGTATGCACACCTTATTCAGAAAACGTGGCTGTTAAGCTTTGCAGGCCAAGGGGGCAAATCATCCAGCGTAGCAGAAGAATATATAGGTAAAGACTATACCATTAACAATTACCAATTGATGCCCAAGGTATCGTACATTTTTTCCCGCAATGCGAGTTGGGATCTGTTTTATGAGTATCAAAACCAGATTAACAAGATCGAGGGCATGGAAACTTTAGACCAGCAGCGCTTTGGGACATCGTTTACCTATGCTTCGCAAAAGCAATTTACCGCGAGCGGAGAATTTTCTCTATACAAAAATGATTTTGCCGGGAACCAGAACAGTGCCGCTGCCTACCAAATGCTGGAAGGCTTACAGCCCGGGCAAAACCTTACGTGGCGATTACTGCTACAAAAAAACCTCACGCAGTTTCTTGATATCAATGTAAACTACCAGGGCCGGAAAAGCGAAACCAGCAGTACTATACATACCGGTAATATTCAGTTAAGAGCCTATTTTTAAGCCTTTATTTTACAGCCCGGTGTAAATAAAAAATACAGCCGTAGCTGTATTTAAAATAATCATTACCTAATTAAAGGCTATTTTTTCTTTCGCATTAAAAGCGTCACATTGCAGTATGTAGGTTTTTGTAAAAGCTTTCAGGTCTTCAGTCTGCTTAGGGTAGTTTTTTATAAGGAAAGCTTTGTCTTTTTTAATATCGCCAGTGTAGCCTGTAATCCACGGCACATTATCCTGAATATTAAAACGAATTAAACGTGCTTCATAATTATCCGGAGATCGCTTAATAGTTTGTTCCAGCAAATCTGTCCCACGGTTAAACAGGCGGGTTTTGGTAAAAATACCGCTCTCATATTTCGCAAGAAGCACAATTGAAGCTGCTTTGTAAGCAAGCAATGTCTGGTTATCGTGTTTATCGCTAATATTTTCGAGTGTTTTATAAAACGCATCTGCGCTAACCTGAGACGTTGCAGCACTAACATAACTAACGCGCAGCGAAGACAATTCAGGAGTTGGGTTTACAAAAAACAATAAAAAACAAAGCGACAATAATTTCATAAACATAGTTGCTGTAAGAATTTAAAACAAAATAAGGGTATTGCGCTTTAAAATGCAACTAGTATGCCATTAAAAAGTTGTGCAATGACATATGTGATAATGTTTAACAGAGATACGTAGTTAAGTTTCTTAATACTAACCTACAATGAAAGTTTTATCAACCCAACTATTTAATTTCATTCTAAAATTGATTTAATTTATGCTGTGAATTTAAACATCAAGTATCTGTCAAATAGAATAACTTTACGTTAAAAATACGCTCACTGAAGCTTTTCTAAAGTTAAAATTATTTCAATTTAAGCCAACATGTATTTTCAAAAACGACGTATACGAGATCATTCCGCATAGAGGGAACAAAACTTCGATATTTAAAAATGATATTCAAATAGCCTACTACGAAGAGGGATCATTAGAATACTTTAATAATCATGGAATAAAGCTCGTTGCGAATGACGATATTGATAGAGAACTTTTGTTTTCATTTATTGTGTCATTAAAGTGTGAATTCAAGAATGACGATTCGGATATAACATACAATCTAGGAAATATTAGTTTCACAGAGAAGAAAAAGTTTGATAATGATTGGAAACCAATCTAACTTGCTAAATTTTAGCTATATGAGTCCAGGCAGCTATAGCGGGTTCAATTTTCGAAACAACTAAACTTTGTTATTCAAGAATCGATGATACTGTCGATAATCGAGAAGGGCCATATCGCGATATAGTTAATACATTAAAATTGTTTCCTTATACAGCAATATAAGTAATGACAAAAATTTATATTTGCTGTATGGACAAAAGCACAAGCCCCATAGGATTATTCGACTCCGGTATAGGCGGTACGTCTATTTGGAGGGAGATACACCAACTTTTACCTAATGAAGATACTATTTACCTTGCCGACAGCAAAAATGCTCCCTACGGTCCAAGGCCTAAACAGGAGATAATTGACCTCAGCTTTAAAAACACCGAATTTTTACTGAACCAGGGATGCAAGATCATTGTTGTTGCCTGTAATACTGCCACTACTAATGCTGTAGGAGAATTGCGCGCACATTTTGATGTACCCATTATAGGAATAGAACCCGCAATAAAACCCGCGGCCTTACATACCAAGACTAATGCAGTGGGTATTTTGGCCACTCTGGGAACACTCTCGAGCGAGTTATTTACTAAAGCTGTAGCGGGTTTTACAGATATAAAGGTAGTTGAGCAGGTGGGTACCGGGCTCGTAACTTTAATTGAAGACGGTAAACTGGAATCGGAAGAAATGCATACGCTTTTGGAAAAGTATCTGCACCCTATGATTGAGGCGAATATTGACTGCCTTGTATTAGGTTGCAGCCATTACCCCTACCTCGTACCGCAGATAAGAAAAATAGTTCCTGAACATCTTACTATTATAGATTCGGGTGAAGCGGTAGCAAAACAGACAAGGAAAATCCTGAAAGCCCATGACCTTATTAATAATAAAGAACACAAGCCGTTTCATGAATTTTATAGCAATGCTGATACTGCAGTACTGCAATCTATAATTGGGCAGAACTATACTGCTACCTACAAAGATTTCTAGGCATATTATTTAACCCAGGACGAATACATAACATAGTTATTTGCTATACGTTCTATCTCACCTGCAAAATCAGACGCATTTATATCTTTCACTTTTTTAGCAGGTACACCGGCATATATAGTGCCCGACTCTACTACTGTATTTTGTGTAACCACAGCTCCTGCGGCAATAATGCAATTGCTTTCTATAACGCAGTTATCCATCACTATCGCACCCATACCTATTAGTACATTATCTTGAACCGTGCAACCGTGCACTATAGCATTATGCCCTATAGAAACATTGTTGCCTATAGTTGTAGGGTGTTTTAAATACGTACAGTGTATAACAGCACCGTCCTGTATGTTTACTTTGTTGCCTATTTTAATATAATGCACATCACCCCGCAGTACGGCGTTATACCAGACGCTGCATTCTGTGCCAAAGGTTACATCACCTATAATGGTTGCATTCTCGGCTACAAAACAATCTTCGGGTATCTGAGGATATTTCCCGTTTACTTCTTTAATAAGCATAGCTTTAAAATAAAAACGTCCCAATAGAATATATCGGGACGAAATTAATAATAGATAATTATATTTAGTTAACTGCCGGACAGTGGCAATCGTATTTTTGTCTCTGGCAGAATAGGTCAAGACCTATAGTGATCTGGTGGAAGCCATTGTTATCAAATTTAACATCGCCTGCTAAGTAAGAATAGGTGTAAGCAAACATGAAGCTTTTATAATTTACACCTACTATAGGTGTAAAGTACTGCAGGTACTGGTCATTTATAGAACCACCTTCAACACGCTGATACTGGGCACCCTCTAAACCACGACGGTAAGATAAACCACCCCATATTCTTCCAAAATCCATTTCCCTGTATGCTTTCAGGTTAATGTCTATCGTTTTCTCTTTTGTTTCACTAATAGCCTGGAACATTACAGAAGGCTCTAACGACCATGTGTCATCACTAAGACCAAACACATAACCTACAGTGAAAAGGTATGATGTAAGGTTTGTACTCTCTATATCAGTATAAAGGTTTCTTTCACTTTTAATAACGTTTTTGGCAGTAAAGTGGGTATAGAAATCAAGGTAATGGTAAGAGGCGCCTATATCTACGTTAAAGTAAGAATCTTTTTGTTTCATACCACCGTCTATAATAGGGTCAAAACCTGCATTAAATTCGGTTTCATCAAGACGGCTTTGAGTAAGGCCCGCACTTAAACCAAAAGACAGCATATTAAGATCTACGTCACTTCTCGAAAAACGAATGTGGTGTGCGTAAGTTAATTTAGCACCTGTTTGAGAGTGGTAACCATTTTTGTCATTATACAAGATCGCACCTATACCATTACTTTCACCTAAAGAGGTGTTAAAGCTTAATGTTTGTAACTGTGGCGCATCATCCTGGCCAAACCATTGCTGGCGTGCCGTTACCCTAATTTTTGCGCAGTTCGCCGCACCGGCCATAGATGGGTGGATTAAATAGTAATTATCCGACAAATAATCCGAGTAGACCGCAACGCCTTCCTGACCGAAAGACATCTGGGCTAAAAATAATCCAAAAATGAGATAAACCTTTTTAAAATTCATGTTGACCTTATCGTTTAATGAAAAATGCGCTATTTAATTAGACCTCTGGTAATTATTGCAACTTCGTTTATTTCATTTACAGGCTCGCACCTTTCATAATTATGCTCAGTCCAGTAATTTTCCATAGCGGTCAAATATATAAATTTTTATATTAGGTTGGTTACATAAAATAAATATTATTCCAAAATATACTGCGTTCTTTATCAGCATTTGCAGTTTATACCGCTATTTATGCATTTCATAGATAATTAGATGTTAAATTGTATTTATATACATTTTAACTTAGCTATAGAAGCTTTTAAACCACCTTTTTTAACCCTCATTTTCCTGTTTTTAGAGCAGTTTTTTATGCGCAGTTTTGGTAAAAACGTCAAATATCTGTTCTGCCTCTACAAAAACATCATCATCATGAAGCTATACATTATTATAGTATAGCAAAGCATAAATCAGCATTTCCTGTATTTAAATTTTTTTAGACTAATTTTGTATAAATTTTTACTTATGGAAACAATAACAATAAAGACCACTCAAAACGCTGCGATATTAAAATTCGAGTTCAGCGATTTTATAGCTAATAATAGTAATTACGAATATAAAAATATAGACGAAACAGCAAACTCTCCATTAGCAAGACAGTTGTTTTACCTCCCGTTTGTAAAAACGGTATATATATCCGGCAACTTTATAGGAATAGAAAAATACTCTATTGTAGAATGGGAAGACGTTCAGGATGATGTAGCGAAACAAATTGAAGACTTTGTAAACAATGGCGGCGTGATCGTAATGGAAAATGCCGAAACTAAAAAGAAGGTACCTTCAACCGTTTATGTAGAGTCTACCCCTAACCCTGCTACGTTAAAGTTTGTTGCCAATAAGCTACTGACCAAAACGAGTGCTGAATTTAAAAGTATTGATGATACTGCAGCATCGCCATTAGCAAGAGAACTTTTTAAATTTCCGTTTATTAAAGAAATTTTTATAGATGAAAATTACATTTCTATTACCAAATATGCAATGACCGAATGGGATGAGATAACCCCAGAGGTGCGCAGCTTTATTAAAGTGTATCTTGAGGAAAGCAAACCAGTAATAGATGAGTCGCTTATACAGAAGCTTCCGCAGGCCGAAAAACAACAGGATGCTTATTTTGACAATCTTGATACAACATCGCAGCAAATAATCAATATTCTTGAAGAGTATGTTAAGCCCGCGGTACAGGCAGATGGCGGTAATATTGCTTTTGAAAGTTATGATGAGGCTGACAAACGTGTAAAGGTAGTACTTCAGGGTGCCTGCAGCGGATGCCCAAGCAGTACTTTCACTTTAAAAAGCGGTATCGAGAATATGCTTAAGGATATGCTTAACGATAACGACATTAAAGTTGAAGCTATAAATGCTTAATAACATTATGCAGTTAATAAAAAATCCCGCACTTGCGGGATTTTTTGTTTTTATTGCTTAGCCTTTTGCTTCTCGTCTTTTGCGTTAATTATTTCTACCCTGCGCTCCAGTTTTTTCTCTGCTTTCGTTTTGCCGCCTTTCTTCTCCCGTTGCTCTTCTTTCACAACCGTATTAGTCAGTTCATTATATAGTGCATCGGTAATTTTTTGTCCGGTTTTGCTAAACACTTTAATCTTAGGATCGCTATGGGTACCGGTTATTACTATAGGTATACCGATTAGCCCAAATGGTGGCAGCCCCAACCTCATTCTTAAATCCAGCAGACCATCAAAACTTGTTGTTCCTTTTATAGTAGGCCTAAATCCTGCCACTTTAATGGTAAACGGTTCTATATGTATAAGGTTGTTATCAATGCTTGACACTACATCTATACCTTCCATCCTTGGGTTATTAAGCCCGTCCTGACCTGTTTGTTTACTTACATCGCCAAACAATTTAAGTCCGCTCACTTTTACATCACGCAGGTTTATGGTTCCACCACCTTCAAGCGACTCATATATAGGACCCATATTAGCATTAAAGTCACCCTTGATTTTGTAATCTATAGAAATAATGCCCTCGGCTTTTTCTGCTGCGGTTACCATATCATGAAACATAGGTATCTCTTTATAAGCGCGCTGAACGCTAAAATCTTTAGCTCTTAAGTGCGCGTCAAAGTTCGCTTTAGTAGGCGATTCATCGTCATACTTTGCATCTACACCCACATTGCAGCCTATAATATTAAACGTAGTGTTTTCTAAAAACAACTGCCCCTTACCAATGCCTACTTTGCCTATAAGATTATTAAGTGTAAGACCATTGTACTCCACTTTATCGGCATTAGCAATTAACGATACATTGAGGTTAGTGGGCAGTACCACAACTCCACTTGCTTTAGGGTTGTCTTCCTTAGCATATTCTACAGATGTTTTACGGTCTTTGTTTTCTCCCTCCTTAAGCGCCATAAACTCATCTACATAAATAAGTTTAGACTTAAGGTTAAAGTTTCCGCTAAGTGTGCCGTTAGATTCCAGGAAGTAATTAATAGTATTTAATAGATAGCCGTTAATTGCGAAGTCTGATTTACCATAAGAGGCTCCAAATTTCTCAAACCACATCTTTTCGTTCTCAAACCTAAATAGTCCTTCTTTAATAAAGAATGCTTTAGGAAAAAGCTCTGATGTTGTTTTTATATTCTTTAGCTGTATTGTCCCTTTATTGTTTAGTTTACTATACTGCCCGGTAGTGGCATAACTCTGGCGTCCTTTAAGTGCCAGGTCGGCTTTTGCATACCCGGTAACATCAAGGCCTTCCTTAGCAAAAACTTTGTAAATTCTTCCCACATTAAGTTCCCCCCTAATTATAGCATCATAATACAGGTCTTCAAAATCAGATGCGGTAATATTTACATATACCGGTGCGCCTTCAAATTTAAAAGAGGCCGGTGTTACGCCCACTTTAAGATCCTGGAACGTACCCGAATTATTTATAACATTAGCTACAAATGTAATATCGGTTATAGGGTTAGGATAAGAATTAGTTTTTAACCATCCCTTTTGCAGGTTTATACCACCTTTAGTTTTAGGGAATAGTTTCTTTGTTGCACTATAGGTACCATTGGCTGTAATATCGGTTTTAAGGCTGCCACGTAAATCCATGTTCTCAAGTCCGAGTGCCGCGTCTACTGTTTCAAGATTTAGCGATCCTTTTAAACTGGCTTTCACAGCCATCTCGCTAAGTCCTTTTGTAATAACAAATGCTTTAAAATAATCTTTATCTCCTACATTAAAATCCAGCTTTTTCAAATTTATCTGTAGTCTTTCTGTATCAAGTGCGGGAAGGAAGGCAGCAAGATCTACCTGCATATTACTCACAGGTACCGGAGCATTTTTATATTCTATACCACCATCACGCACCTGAAATTTAAACCCAAGGTTAGGTTTTAAGTTTTTAGCCACATTATACTGTCCCTGAAAACGGAACATTAAATCAGTGCGTCCTTTTATCTTGGTATCTTCCATCCACTCAAGATACTGTGGCGGTGCTACCGACAGCAAATCTTCAAGTGTTGTGTTTTTAGACGATGCATCGATATTAATTTTATATCCGTCGCGTAAAATCGTAAAAAATCCTGTAAACTCTAATGGCAATTCGTTTATTTTGAGCTCGTTCTTTTGCAGGATAAAAGATAAGGCGTTAGTGTTTATACGGGTAATTAGGTCTGCATGCAGCTCTTTCTTCTTAAGGTAAGGTACGCGGTCAAGATAAAAATCTATAGAATCTATACGGGCATCGGTTCGCAGGTCAAACACATCTGCGCTAAGGTCTCCTTTACCCACATAATTAAACCCGTGTGCATCTACTAATATTTTTGCCGACCTGTCATTGTATTTTATATGACAGTTTTCAAAGTCTATACGATCCAGCCTTATTGCCGCGCCTTCGGCAGTAGTATCCTTTGGCTGCTTATTTTCCGGGACATAGATGTTATAATTGGCCTGCCCTTTTTCATTAACCATTACATTAACAAAAGCATCTGAAACATATAGCTTGTCAATCTTAATCATGTTATCAAAAATGAGCCTTTTAAGGTTGATACCAAAAGCAACCTGATCTGCATTAAGCAATGTCTGATTAGAATAGGGTGCAGAACCGGTTAGGGTAATACTATCCAGCGATACCGTTAATGAAGGAAAATGAGTGAAAAATGACAGGTTAGATTTTTTAAAATCCAGTTTGGCATCAAGGTTTTTGTTAGCTGCTATTTTAACCTGTTCCGCTATTGTACCCGGAAAAAGCAAGGGTATAATAAACATTAGAAACAGTATGAACAGTATAAAAATCCCCGTCCATTTTAGTATTTTAAGGGCTATATTCTTTACAGGCACTTTCATAACAAACTTTTTTAAATACGAAATAAAAGTAAGTTTTACCTGTCAATATGTTAATCTATTTAACGAAGCCTTAATACATAAGTGTTTGTTAAGAAATATCACATGCCTTCAACGCTTAAAATCATAACAAACGTAGATGGCGGAAGATCAATGGCACCCGCAATCATCGCTGCCGCAGTCACCAGCCTTTTTCTTCTTAAAAAAATACTTTTTTATTAGAAAAGCTGCCGAAGCGGCAACCAGTAGGTACACTATTATTTGTTGAATATCCATAGCTGTTTACTTTAGTAACTGATAGGTAATAAGTGCAACCACGTAGGCAAAGCCGCTCATCCCTATTAGCTGTATTATAGGCCATTTCCAGGAATTGGTCTCCTTTTTTGTTATAGCCAGCGTGCTTATGCACTGCATGGCAAAAGCATAGAAAAGCAATAATGATGCCCCTGTAGCAAAATTAAAAACTTTTTTACCTGTTATTGGGTCAACTTCGGCGGCCATACGTTGGCGTATTGTAGCTTCATCTTCACTCTCCGCACTGCTGCCTATATTATAGATAGTGGCAAGAGTACCCACAAAAACCTCACGTGCAGCAAAAGATGAGACTATGGCGATGCCTATTTTCCAATCGTATCCCAACGGTCTAATTACAGGCTCAATGCCTTTTCCTGCAATACCTATATAAGAATTTTCAAGTTGATAGGATGTAATTGCATCGTTAAGCTGACTTTCGGTTAGCGACTTGCTTTCGGGTTTCGCAGTGACTATGGCAGGGGCATCTGCAAATCTTCTACCCGGGCCATGCGAACCCAAAAACCAGATTATTATTGAAAGTGCCAGTATGATTTTACCCGCACCATATACAAATGCCTTTGTTTTTTCGAGAACAGTAAGGCCTATGTTTTTCAGTAAGGGCAATTTATAATTAGGCATTTCTGCCACGAAGAAACTCTTATGTTTAATTTCAAGAATTTTGTTTAATATCCATGCCGATAGTATAGCACCGGTAAAACCTAACAGATAAAGCAGCATTAACGTGAGGCCCTGCAGGTTAAATATACCAAGCACATATTTATTAGGAATAATAAGCGAAATTAATATAGTGTAAACCGGCAGCCTTGCAGAACAGGTGGTAAATGGTGTGACCAATATGGTTATGAGCCTCTCGCGCCAGTTCTCGATATTTCGTGCGGCCATAATTGCAGGAATGGCACAAGCAGTACCCGAAATTAAAGGCACTACACTTTTGCCGCTTAGGCCAAAGCGCTTCATTATATTATCCATTAAAAAAACTACCCTGCTCATATATCCTGTTTCCTCCAGAACCGATATAAATAGAAACAAAAACGCGATTTGCGGAATAAATATTACGATACCGCCTATACCCGGAACTATACCTTGGGCTATAAGATCGGTTAGTTTGCCCTGAGGCATATGCTCTGATGTAAAGGTGGAAAGTGCAGCAAATCCTTCATCGATAAGGTTCATGGGTATCTCTGACCATGAAAATATTGATTGGAAAATAAGCATAAGTATACCAAAGAAAATTACATAGCCAAAAACCTTATGGGTTAGTACCCTGTCCAGTTTGGCCCTGAGGTCGTTCGCCTTGCTGCTGTCTATTACCTGCCCTACTTTGAGCACATCATTTATAAATTGATAGCGCTTAATAGTCTCTTTTTGCTGAAGCCTTTTAAGCTCCGACTTAGTTTTGGTAAATGCGGTTCCCTGCAGTTCCTTTATATCTATTAACCCAAAGTTTACATCTTGTGTAATCACTAGCCATAGCTTATATAAAAGTTGCGTGGGAAAAGTTTTTCTTAGCTTGTTAAAGTAGTCAGGATCTATAGACGATGCATTTAGGCAAGGCTCTTTAGACAGGCCTGTATAATTAACTATTAACAGCTTTAAGTAATCTATACCGGTGCCTTTACGCGAGCTTATTAAAGCAATGCGCGTGTTTAGGTGCTCCTCAAGGTATCGGAGATCGAGCGTTATACCCTTTCTGTCCATCCTGTCAGACATGTTAATGACAAGAATAGTAGGGATCTCAAGATCTTTAATCTGGGTAAAGAGAAGGAGGTTACGCTTTAGGTTCTCTACATCGGTTACTACTACAGCTACATCCGGATAATCCCTGTCGTTTTTGTTAAGCAGCAGCTCTATAACCACATTCTCATCCATAGAACTGGCATTAAGGCTATACGTTCCGGGTAAGTCGAGTATAGTACCTTTTACGCCATTAGGCAGCCTGCATGAACCCACTTTACGCTCTACAGTTATGCCGGGGTAATTGCCTACTTGCTGATTAAGGCCGGTAAGCTGATTGAAGACAGATGTTTTACCGGTATTTGGGTTGCCTATTAAGGCTATTTTTAAGTTATGGCCAGCCATTAATTTAATCCGTTATGATTATAACGTCTATTTCGGCAGCTGTTTCTCTACGAATTGCTACATGGCTGTCGTTAACGTTAATGTAAATTGGGTCGCCCATGGGCGCTGTTTGTAAAAGTTGAACCTCATTGCCGGGAAGGCATCCCATTTCCAGCAGCTTTAGTGGTATAGCATCCACATTAAAGTCGGTGATAATGGCTTTTTGACCCTTTTTTAGACCTGCAAGAGTGATTTTCAATTTTTATTAAGAATGAATTAAGATTGCAAAAGTACTAATAAAATAACTAAACAAAGTTAATTTTCATTTTCAGACAGCCATTTGATGTCCTCAAGAAGCTGTTTAACATTCTTCGCATCTTTATCGGCCCTGTCAAGGTTAGTACCGTCATAAAAACCGCGAATCCTGCCTTTTTTATCCACCAAAATAAAATTTTCCGTATGCACCATATCATATAGTTCAGATGATGTGGTCGTCTTAACAGCGAGGTATGATTTGCGGGCTATATAGTAAATATCTTTTTTATCTCCGGTAACAAGATTCCACTTGCCATCTATTGCACCTTGTTCCTCGGCATATGCCTTAAGAACCGGCACAGTATCTATATCCGGGGTAACAGAGTGTGAAAGCAGCATAACATTAGGCATGCTTTTTATTTGTTCCTGCAGCCATGCCATATTTTTACTCATTTTTGGGCAAATGCTCTGGCAGGTAGTAAAGAAAAAGTCGGCTACATATATTTTACCTTTATAGTCTTCCTGGGTTATTTTCTTACCATTTTGGTTAGTAAAAGCAAAGGGCGCTATCTTATGATGATGGGCAATACTTTGCACAGTACTGTCGGCAAGCTCCGGGTTTACATCGGCGGGACTGTATATTTTAAGCGTCTTTTTTGGAGTAAGGGCCGTGTTGAACAAGGTTAGAATAATTGCGGAAAGTATAACGAAAACTATAAAGAACAGTCTATATTTTTTGAAGAAGGATAGCATGGCTAAAATTTTTACAAAATTACAAAACAGCAATCAATATTCAGCTTTTATTTTACCAAGCACTCACCTGAATATGATAACAGTCCTGCACTAAAACACACATAAACTGCGCCATTATTAAGTTATTATCAAATTCAAATCCCTATATAAAGATATTTAACAACAAATGGAAGGGTTTTTGCCTTTCATACTTTTATATTTGTAAACCAAAGTTTAAAATAAATGAAGATAAACATCAATGCTAAGTATGCTGCGGCAGCCCTGTTATTGGGAAGCGGCATAAGCAATGCGCAAACTGCACCTGTTAAGCAGGAAAAGCCCGGTATTAACCTGCAATACATGGATAAAAATGTTACCCCGGGTAACGACTTTTTTAGATATGTAAATGGGAAATGGATGGACAATACCGAAATTCCCGGAAACAAAACCCGATGGGGAAGCTTTGATGAACTTCGTGAGCGTACCAATAATGATGCACTTGCCATACTTAAAGAAGCTGCCGCTAATAAAAGCCTTACGGCATCGAGCGATCAGGGTAAAGCAGCCAGTCTTTACAATTCTATTATGGATACTGTTGCGCGCAACAAAGCAGGTATTACCCCACTTCGCCCGTATCTTAAAAAGATTGACCAAGTTAAGACCGTAAAAGATCTTGAAGCGCTTATTATTGAAATGGAACCGCTTGGAGGCATAGGCTTTTTTGGTACATACATCGGTGCCGATGCAAAGGACAGTAATAAGAATTCAATATACCTTGGGGTAGCCAGTCTTGGACTTCCTGACAGGGATTATTATGTATCTGATGATGCTGACTCTAAAGAAAAACGTGAAAAGTATGTAACTCATGTAGCTAAGATGCTTGGCTTTATTGGCTATGAAGGTAAAATCGCTACAGAGCAGGCCAAAAAAATACTTGCCCTTGAAACCTCTTTTGCACAACCAATGATGGACCGTGTAGAAAGCCGTGATGATCGTAAAAGCTATAACCCAATGACGGTTGCCGCCTTGCAAAAACTGGCACCATCTATAAACTGGGCTAATTATTTTAAAGGCATAGGAATTACAAATCCACAAGAGATTATTGTAAGCCAGCCTAAATACATTACCTCGCTTCAAACAATACTTGCTAAGAAAGATGTTGATGCCTGGAAAGCGTATTTAAAGTGGACGATTTTAAGAAGATCGTCATCAATGCTTTCTACAGATATCGAGACAGCAAACTGGGACTTTTACAGCAAAACATTAAGGGGTGCCCTTAAAGAAGAGTATCGCGATAAAAATGCTCTTGCTACGGTTAATAATACTGTTGGCGAAGCTTTAGGTAAATTATATGTAGAGAAAAAATTTCCTGCAGAGGCTAAAGCTAAGGCCGAAAGCATGATCAAGAATGTAATGCTTGCTTACGAGAATCGTATCAACCGTTTGCCCTGGATGGCAAAGGCTACAAGAGAAGCTGCGATTGATAAACTGCATAAACTGAGCATAAAAATAGGCTATCCTGATAAGTGGGAGGACTATAGCGCCCTAACACTCCAAAGTCCGGCTAATGGCGGCACCTTCTTTAATAATATGAAGAACATAGCCGTATGGTCGCATAAAAAGGATATTGCTAAATTAGGCAAGCCGGTAGATAAGACAGAATGGGGTATGGCTCCGCAGATTGTTAATGCTTATTTTAATCCTTCATACAACGAGATCGTGTTTCCTGCAGGTATCCTTCAGCCACCATTTTATGATTACAGGGCCGATGAAGCTGTAAACTATGGTGGTATAGGTGCTGTAATAGGGCATGAAATATCACATGGTTTCGATGATTCGGGATCGCGTTATAATGCCGATGGTAACCTTGTAAACTGGTGGAGCGACAAAGATCTTGAGCAATTTACAGGATTGGGTGGCGCACTTGCCGATCAGTATAGTAAGTTACAGCCATTGCCGGGCATTTATGTTGATGGTAAATTTACACTTGGCGAAAACATAGGTGACCTTGGTGGCGTAAATGCTGCTTATGACGGCCTACAACTATATCTTAAAGAAAAAGGGAATCCCGGACTGATTGACGGATATACTCCGGAGCAGCGCTTCTTTATCTCCTGGGCCACTATTTGGCGTACAAAAGCAAGGGATGAGGCGATTAAAAATCAGGTAAAAACAGATCCGCATTCACCGGGATTATACAGATCGTATGTACCGTTGCAGAACGTAGATGCTTTTTATGAAGCATTTGCTATTAAACCGGGCGACGCAATGTATGTAGCGCCAGATAAACGTGTAAAAATCTGGTAGACAAAACATTAATTTCACTAAAACCCTATTTTGTTTTAACAAGGTAGGGTTTTTTTGTTTTATACTGTTAATTACCTAAAATTTGTATTTTATCTAATTATTTAAAATTTAACTTTGCGTTACTAAAACGATTTTTACCTTTTGAATACTACGCTAAATATATTCGCTGTAGACGACCACGAAGCCATACTTAATGGTTACAAATTTATGTTTGAAAACATTGAACATACCTACGAAAATCTGACATTTACAAAGGCACTTGACTGTAAGTCGGCTTATGATGTAATAAAACAAAATACAGAATCCCCCTTTAATATTGCTCTTGTTGATTACAGCATACCGCCTTATCCAAAGAAAAATTTAGAATCGGGCCATGACATCGCCGTGATGCTAAGAAAGAAAATGCCTGATTGTAAAATTGTGATGCTAACTATGCATCGTGAAGCAGGTATTTTAAATAAGATATTACTCTCCGTTAATCCGGACGCGTTTATAAATAAAAGTGATTGCAATGTTGAAGAGCTTAGCAATGCCTTTACAAAAGTGCTAAACGGTACTACGTACCACAGCAAGACAATACAAAATTATTTAAACCGCCGAGAACAGGGAGTAACGCTTGAAGATATTGATTTGAGTATAATAACATTACTTGCGAAGGGCGTAAAAAACAAACACCTAAGTAAATATATTCCGTTAACAGACAGCACTATAGAAAAGCGCAAGCACAAAATAAAGAAGTTATTAAAGGTAGATGGCGATGATAATGACCTTATCACTATTGCGAAAAGTCAGGGATACATATAATAGTACCTATCCTATAAATCCTGTTTGAATTCATAGTCAAGCATATCAATAACTTTCCTGCCAGAAACTGTTTTTCCAACAGACGGTTCGCTGTAGTTAAACTTAGGCGCCGGAAGCTTTGACTCAATTGCTTTTCGTGTATAATAATCTTTTCTAGACGGATGGCCCGGTGAAACGCCATTAAAAACCTCGCCCCAGCAATCGGCATTGATAATTTTAGATATAATTCCGATACAATCCTCCAAATGGATAAGGTTGACAGGAGCTTCAGGGTTTGCTATATTTTCTTTCCCTGCCAGAAATTTAACGGGATGTCTATCGGCACCTATCAGCCCGCCAAACCGTAGTATTGTAGTTTTAAAAGAAGTGGCTTCCTCAAATACAAGTTCGGCTTCCAGAACTTGCTTCCCGCTCTCAGTATCGGGCTTAGGCAGGGTAAATTCTGTTACCGTTGTGTTATCATCTGCGTACACCGATGTCGAGCTCACAAACAACACTCTATATATCCCTTCCTGGCCTATGAAAGGCAGTAACTGACTTAACCTATCGGCGTAAGACACCTCATTGGCCTTTACCTTAGGAGGGATATTAATTATGAGAACGTCGCTTCCCTTCAGAAAGGCAACGGTATCTTCAATGCTGAATTTATCTAAATCTAAAATATAAGGCTCGATGTCCTCCTGCTTAAGCACCTCCAGTTTATCGGCCGTAGTGGTAGACCCCTTTACGGCATAGCCCTCTGCAATCAAAGCTTTTGCGAGTGGTAGCCCCAACCATCCTGTACCTAAAATACTTACCTGCATAGAGATTTTTTGTTTATTCAATATATTGCGTTTTCAAAACTTTCCAGTAAAGCAAAAAAGGCTATAGCGTTATTCGTATAGCCTTTTTATATCTATTAAATATTGTCGTAATTACTAACCTTTTACCTGTCTCTTTGTCGATTTTATTTCGGTTCCAGTATCTGCAGAAGCCGGCTTTGCAGGGCTAACTCGCGGCGCACGGGGTGTATTTGTTGCACGTGGCAGTGTAGCCACTTTTGTAGCTACCGGCGACTTTCTTACAGGCGTAACTTTTGCAGTGGCTGTTACCCTTGCAGGCCTAACAGGTGCAGGTTTAGAAACATCCTCACCTTCAGCATTCGCTTCAGCAAGTGGTTCGGGTTTTGTAACCGGTTGTTTCTTTATACGGTATAGATCCTGACGACGGTCTTTAAGAATACGCACACTACCAAATTCGTGCAGCTCTTTAAGCAAGTCGAGATCAACGTCTACTATAATGGTCATCTCGGTATTTGGGGTAGCCTCTGCTTTGATCCCGTTAGACGGAAAAGAAAAGTCAGAAGGCGTAAACACAGCCGTTTGGGCATATTGTATATCCATGTTATTTACCCCCGGCAGGTTGCCCACACAGCCTGCTATCGCAACGTAACACTCATTCTCTATAGCACGTGCCTGAGCACAGTGTTTTACGCGGGTGTAGCCATTTTGAGTATCTGTAAGGAAGGGAACAAAAAGAATGTCCATACCTTCATCTGCCATCAATCTGGCAAGCTCAGGAAATTCAACATCATAACAAATCATGATGCCTATTTTTCCGCAGTCGGTATCAAATGTCTTAATTTCGCTTCCGCCTACCATACCCCAGTAGCTCACCTCATTTGGTGTAATATGTATCTTGGTGTACATTTCGTACGTACCATCCCGTTTGCATAAAAAGCCTACATTATACAGGTTACCGTCTTCAACCATGGGCATACTACCGGTAATAATATTTATGTTGTAAGATATTGCCATTTCCTGGAAACGCTTGCGTATTGGCTCGCAATAACGAGCAATTTCCCTAATGGCATCTGCTTCGCTAAGGTGGTTAAAGTCGGCCATAAGGGGCGCTACAAAAAGCTCGGGGAACAACGCGAAGTCGCTACCATACCCGGAAACAGCATCAATGAAAAATTCGGCCTGCTCAAACAATGCTTCCACGTTTGCAAGCGGACGCATTTGCCACTGTACCAACCCCAGGCGCACCACACTTTTACGTGTATTAATAAGCACCGGACTCTTGTCATAATAAATATTGTTCCACTCCATAAGCGCGGCATAATCCTGAGAGTCTTTATCGCCCTCAAGGTAATTGCGCATTACTTTTATTACGTGGAAATCATTACTTAACTGAAAAGCCAGTACGGGGTCGTGAATCTCTTTTAGGCGTACTTTCTCTATATATTCCTTAGGGGTAGTATCTTCAGAATGCTCGTTGTAATTAGGCATCCTTCCTGCGAAAATGATGCTCTTAAGATTCAGCTGCTCACACAGCTCTTTACGCGCATCATATAATCGGCGGCCAAGGCGAAGCCCACGATAGTTAGGGTCTATAAAAACGTCTATACCGTATAGCACTTCAGCATCATAATCATGGGTGCTGAATGTATAGTTGCCGGTAATTTTCTCATAGGTATGGTTTGCAGTAGCTTTTTTATAGTCAACTATCAGTGATAACGCAGACCCTACTACTTTACCATCTACCAGCACAACCAACTGCCCTTCAGGAAAAATTTTAAGCAGGCGCTTAATATCCTGCTCCCCCCAGTAGGGTTCTTCCATATCCATGTCAACCTCCTTATAGGCATGCTGCATGGTAAGGCGTAGTTCTTTATAATCTTCTATACGTAAGTTTCTTAACTCAACTTTGTTTATTTCTGTCTGCATAGTATTCTTTCTTCTGACTATAAATATACAAAAACTGTTCCGTTTGTATAAGCTGACATGCGGTTAAGGGGTGTTAAGTATCTTTATTTCCCTCCATCTAAAAGCTGTTTTGTACGGCTATTGAATATATTTATAAACTCAATCTCGCCGGACGAGTCTTCCGTGCAACCATGGCAAAAATGCACTACTGTAACATCCTTGCCGCTTAGATTTTCTTTTTTAAGTTCATATTCACTTTCGGGACAGCCACTATAGCCGCCCGTTCTTTTTAAAAATAAAGGGTTATCTTCCATATAAAATTCTGTCGCAATACTGTTAGTTCTTTCAGTAAGCCACGCTTTATCTTTTGGTTTAAGTCCAAAATCTGATTGAGACTTATAGACCAGAATTACATTGGAAATATTACCCATAGGAAACTTCCCGAAAACTTCTGGAGTTGGAGTGTTCCGAAGTGCCTTTGGCGTATATGCAATTAAGTCATTATATTCTTTCATAACCGGACTTTGGATTGTATCGCTATCTTGGGCCATTAAAAATGCAGGTAATATCATTATAAAAAATAAAATATAGTTTTTCATATTAGTATCTAACTTGTTTAACAATCCACCAAAATATCTGTTTTAATTTGTAAAGTTTATAACTTCCCTATTTCAAAAACAATAATTATATCTTCTTCAAGCTCTTTTTCTGCGACGTCATATTTACTAAAGGCTGTCGGCGGGGCAGGAGCGTTAGCCGCTACGGCAAGAGGCTTAAATTTTGTTTCTTCAACTATACTTAGAGGCATAGCATCGTTCCCAAACTTTGAAACGCTTTTTACTCAAACTATTTTTACACCAAGTGATTTAGCAATATTATCGGCATTATCCTTTGCATCCTCAATTGCTTTATGCACAAGGCTTTTAAGCGTAGCTTTCTCAAGTTCGGGAGATAAGCTTGTTTCAATCAACAAGAACATCTTTATAATTCCCTGCCTGCAGTTCCTGGTAAAAAATATCGAGCACTTTAGTATCAAGTTTAAATTCTACTTTCAAGGTGCTAGCGGCCCTAAACTTTTTTTCACCCTCGGTATACCTGTCAGAAGTAACGCTGTAACCAGCAATTTTAATATTGCTTGCTGCAAAACCCAATTTGGTAAAGAACTTTTGTAATTTATCTACCTCTTCATTAAGTTGTTTCAAGGCTGTTTTTTCTGATTGGTCCTCTTTATTAACATCGATGGTCATGACAACAATGTCTGGTTTTACTTTTGCTTTAGCATTTCCCTGAGCGGTGAGTTCGCTGGTAGTAGGAATTTGTCCGAATGCAGTGAAACAAAGAAACAATAAAAGGATGGTGAAATTTTTCATGGATTGATTTAGATGATTATTTGCTTCAGGTACGCAACAGCTTAAATTAAATTATAAATAGGGATAGCATATCCGCATCAGCGCAGAAAATTACAATAAATAACAATAACTCTTTAAAATTACACGCCATGAATACGGTAAATACAGTGAACCCCGGAAAGGCATGTCTATAGAAACAATAGTTATCTAGAATAGTATGCGCTTGAGGAGCGGCATATATTCAAGTATGCCGCTCCTCAGAGCTCTGTCATTTTCGGTCTGAATTCCTATAAACATGTCGCACCGCAAGTGCTAAACGAAACTTAAGTCCACAAAAAAAGAGGCTCTCGCCTCTTTTACTATTTTACTAATGCAGGTGTCACCCACTTAAATATATGTGCTTCCTGCGGAATAACAAGTCTTTCGGATATTTTTGCCATCCTGTCCGGTAACCTCATAAGGTAGTCACGTGCTTTTTCTGCCTCGGCAGTTAAGCCGGTTATTTTATCTATCTGCCATTTTTCTACCAGCTTACGAAGGATATCAACATAATCGGCAGCGGTATACACCCCTGCACGCTGTGCTGAATCTGAAAACTGCTCGAATGCGCTGCTTATAGCATTACCAGATTCTCTGAGGAAATGGGCAGGCATTACGATCTTCTGTTTCATCATGTACTGGAACGCCAGCATCATTTCGCTTGGGTCTACTTTAAAAATCTGGTCTACAAATTCGCTATAAGCCATGTGGTGGCGCATTTCATCTCCGGCTATAAGCCTGCACATTTTAGACAATTTATTGTCGCCATATTTTTTAGCCATTTGCCCCACACGGTTGTGCGAAATATAAGTAGCAAGCTCCTGAAAACTTGTATACACAAAGTTTTTGTAAGGATCACGGCCCGTACCAATATCAAAACCGTCGTTTATTAAGTACTGAGTAGTAATTTCTACCTCACGCATGTTTACACGGCCAGAAAGGTAAAGGTATTTGTTAAGCACGTCGCCATGGCGGTTTTCTTCACCGGTCCAGTTACGTATCCATTTGCTCCAGCCATTACCCACGTTTTCGGTTTGGTTTACACCCTCCACATCCATAAGCCACGACTCATAGGTAGGCAGCGCCTCCTCTGTAATGGTATCGCCCACAAGGGTGACCCAAAAATCATAAGGCAGGTCTTTTGCAATTTCACGCAGTTCCTTTACTTCTTCATAAAAGTTCTCGTTTTGCGAATCAGGCAGCAAGTCTGTAGGCTGCCATATCTTCTCCACCGGTATCAGGTAGTTATCCACAAAAGAATCGATGTTCTTTTCCAGAAAAAGCATTACCTCCAGACGGACATTTTTTATAGACATAATATATTTTAATTTTTTATTCCTTGTATCACTTCGTTCTCTGTTCTCTCCATTATCTCTTCGAACGGAATATTTTTTATAGCAAAAGGCTCCTGAACAGTAAAGTTTAAGCGGCTCCCTAATCCTAATGGATATTGCCCAAAACGCACTATCTTCCAAGAGTTATTTATGCTAATGGGCACAATATACGCGGAAGGAGCATATTTGCAAAGTATTTTAAGTCCGTTTTCGCTAAATCTCTTGGGTACTCCGGTTTTACTGCGGGTACCTTCAGGAAATATAACGGCGCTTCTACCGTGCTTTTCTATGTATTCACCAAGACTTTTTATTGCGGGAAGTGCCTGCTTAGGGTCTTTCCTGTCTATCAGGATGCTGCCACCATGCCTTAAGTTATATGACACACTGGGTATGCCTTTCCCTAACTCTTTCTTACTTATAAACTTGGGGTGAAACTTTCGCATGAACCATATTATAGGCGGGATATCATACATACTTTGATGATTTGCCACTATTATAAGCGGCACACCTTTTGGCACCTTCTCGATACCTTTAAATGCAATAGTAGTGCCAAGAATATGAAGGCACCTTAGGAGCATTCCATTTAATACATCTACACTTTTTTTATGTGCCTGGTACCCAAAAACATTAAGGCATACCCACTGCACCGGGTGAAAGATGAGCAGGAATACTACAAACACCAGGTAAAATACAACAGATACGAAATACGAAAGTATCTTTTCCATTTTGTTTATAAAAAATCCGCGTAAAAGTACTGTCTTTTTGTGGAATAATAAAAAGTTTGTGAAATACCATAACCTTCAATAACAGCAACCACCTACTTACACATACACCATCCAAGAAAAGTATTGAATTCAAGCCATAAAAAAACCACGCATTTGCGTGGTTATAATTGTCAGCCTAAAGATTAACAGTACTCGTCGTAAGCATCTTTAAGGTTTTCTGCTATCATTTCTGCAGGACGCCCTTCTATATGATGGCGTTCCAGCATGTGTACAAGTTCGCCGTCTTTAAACAAAGCCATACTTGGCGAAGATGGAGGGAAAGGGAACATAAGGCTGCGTGCCTCATCTACCGCCTCTTTATCTACACCCGCAAAAACGGTTACAATACTATCAGGCGTTTTACCATTGGCAAGGCTCATTTTAGCGCCCGGTCTTGCATTACGTGCAGCACAGCCACATACAGAGTTAACTACCACAAGTGTAGTCCCTTTTTGTGTAAGTGCACTTTTTACCTCATCGGCCGTATATAAATCTTTAAAACCCGCATCCGATAGTTCGGCACGCATTGGTTTTACCAGTTCTTCAGGATACATAATTTACTCTTTAAAGTTAAAGGTACAAAGGTAAATAAATTTTAATCAACTAATGTAACCGTAATCTTTATTATTACATATTTAATAGCCTCCGCATAAGTGCATTTATAAACAGGCCTTTAGGGCATTGCCAAATCACTTTAAGGTCTTCAGCAAAAGTTGTTTCTTCATCCAGAAATTTAAAGATATGGGCAGCTTTCCCACCCCTGAACATAGCGCTGAAAATGCTGCTGCCTTTATAGTTTTTCGTTGCCAGAATATCCAGTAAAAGCAAATCGTAGAACCAGAATTTATTTCTCTTATACAACGTAGTAAAATCCTTCTGAGTTTTTAAAAAGTTTACAAGTTGAGCCGACTTCTTATCTGCATTTCTAAAGGTGTAACCGGTACTGGCTTTTGTCCACCCCCCTGCCGACCCAATATTAAGAACATTTTTGCTGTTATTTTTCCAAAAAGGGTATGACGTCATGGGAATACTTCCGCGCTCCTTATCAATTATTTCGTAGTCAGTGATTCCCTTATACAACAGATATTTTTTAATCGCATCTTCATATTCTGTCTCTGCTAAGAGGTCTTTAGAAAATAGGGTATACTCTACTATCGCTTCAGTTTCCGAAAATGGCAATACATACATGAACCGTGTATTGCCTCGTTGAGCAATACTAAAATCCATAAAAGAAGGCAATGCAGGATTAAACGCAGGTATCGAACTTTGTATATGCCAGCCTATAAAGTGCTGCTGCAAAACCGGAAATTTAGTTTGGGCTGTAGCCAATGCCGGATTGTAAATACTGTTGAGCAGTTTATTACACGTGCAGTTTTCATTCTCCGTCTTTACTAAAACATGAACATTATTATCACTATACCCTGTAACCTTCTGGTTTATAAACTGAATATTACCATGCTTTTGTAACTCCGTAAATACAAAGTTATAAAAGTCGATGCCCTTAATCATATTGTAGCGGTAGCTGCCAAAATCGAGGTTACTTCTAAAGGTCTGATTAGCGAAAACAGCCGTGTCCCATTTTTGAGAGACGATGCCGTCCCATGCACTGATGCCGTTTTGCCAAAAACACCAGGTACGGTCGTTTACCCGCTTTGTATCCGGGTCAATTAGCAAGATGCTCTTGCCGCTAAACTCTCCCGATGTTGCCATGCGGTACACCGTCATTAAACTTGCAAGCCCCGCCCCGGCAAAAATATAGTCGTAGTGTTTCATTAGCCCAAAAATAATCATTTATTGCCACATCATTATTCCGTTAATTATAATAGCCCGTTTTTGTAACTGTTTATTATTTAATAGATTTGTGAAGAGGGCTGAAATATTATCCAACCCGAGCGGAGTTCAATCTGAATCTAAAATTAAAAATGATCAACAAGCGCCTACTCATAAAAAATTTGCTCGCCCATAATGACGAGAGCAGTTTTTATGACAAAAAGCGCCAGCTTAACCTGCATACTAAAGAGGGTAAAGGAAAATTTGTAAAACATATTTGTGCGCTGTCTAATTCTAACCCTAATAACAACTCTTATATTGTAGTGGGCGTAGAAGATCATGATAACGAAATTACAGGTACCGATTTTTATGATGACAGCCGAATTCAGAATCTCGTTAACGCTTTTCTAATAAATCCCCCACGCATACAATATGAAAACGTTCCTTTCCCACACCTGCCTAAAGACCGGGTGGTGGGGCTTGTAACTATTAGCCCAAACGCAAAAACATCCTACTTTAAAAAGAACGTGCATACTATTACTGCCGGTACTGTATTTATTCGCAGGGGCAGCAACTCGCTACCTATAGAAAATGATCTTATAAACCTTGAAAACACACAAAATATTGATACTGTTGGAGCAATAGAAAATAGCTCGCATAACAGCATTGAGCATACGCTTGAAGGTGTGATGGATTTTATAACCCACCGGCATAAAGATATGACGGCTAAATATAAAGTTTTTAAAGAGCTATTTATAGTATGCTGGGCTGGGCATAAAAAAGTAGTGAAAGGCCAAACCTATTTCAGCCGTGTGGATATCGAACTGATAAACGAGCAGGTAAAACTATTCTATTCGGCGCTGGACGAAGTGAGCATAGAATATACCGATGATTCTTTTTCAATAACCGAATATGTAGCATTGGGTCTTAACGATAAGACAAGCTACTACCCATTAGAACGGGTGAGCATTAATTTTCAGGATAACGGGTACTATAAAATAGAGTCGGCTCTGCTTTTTGAACCGCCTCAGTTTAACAGGAAGATGATGTTTCATATTTATAATTCAAACCTCTTTCTGTTAGATAAACTGCATAAAAATATCCCGCTGTCTCAAAGGGAAGAAAAAGATATGCTGAACCTCCCGCATACTCTTATGGTATGTTACTTAAACGGTTTTACAGATGCGCGGTATAAACTTATCGATGCAAAGCCGCTACTAAAGGCCTACCCTAATGAGTCTGTTTATGTATCATTTAAAGAGGCCATGCGTGTAATGCGAAAAATGAAATACGACCGCGCTCAATAGCTATTATTGCCAATGTAAAGCAAAAGTATTTTTTGATACCGCACAAAACATATACCTTAGCCTTTAGTCAAATTTTAATCCACATGAGCAGAACCCTCGTTATAGGCGATATTCACGGCAGTTACAAAGCATTAGTTCAAATATTGGAACGTGCCGCTGTAACCACTACAGATCTTTTAGTGTTCCTTGGTGATTATGTAGATGGCTGGGGTCAGTCGCCAGAGGTTATAGATCATCTTATTATCCTAAAAGCATCACATAATTGCATATTTGTAAGGGGCAATCATGACGAATTGCTGCACAACTGGCTCACAACCGGCGAATATAGCGAACAGTGGTTTAATCACGGCGGGCGCATTACCATGGACACCTATAATGAATTATCAGACGAGAAAAAACAACTGCATACGTTCTTTTTAGAAAGCCTCGAAGATTATTATTTAGACAACGATAACCGCCTTTTTGTACACGCCGGCTTTACTAATATGAATGGCGTAAATAGCGAATACTTTCCAAAGCTTTTATATTGGGACCGTACACTGTGGGAAACAGCGCTTGCTCTGGATCCATCTATCGATGTTCAGCATCCTTACTACCCAAAGCGGTTCACTCAGTATAACGAAATTTTTATAGGCCATACTCCCGTTACACGTATAGACAAAACAACACCTGTAAACAAAGCTAACATTTGGAATGTAGATACGGGAGCTGCTTTTAAAGGACCGCTCACAATTCTTGATGCAACTACTAAAGAATTTTGGCAAAGTGACCCGGTGCAGGACCTTTATCCCGAAGAGAAAGGAAGAAATTAATCTTCTGAAGGACGATCTACAATCTTAATTCACCAAACTGTATAGTTAAGCGATAGAGCTTACTCCTCCTTTGCTACATATCTGGTATCAACAGGCATTACCGTTCCGCACTTATCGCAGGTGCGCAGGTCTTCACTGTTGTAAAAATGCTTATAGTGTGGCAGAAAATCTTTTTCGATATCATGAAGTTCAAAAAAAACTTCATATAATTTATTGTTGCAGTTATCGCAAAACCATGATAGTCCATCGGTAAAACCACGGCCGGCGCGCACACGCTCAACCACAAGCCCTATAGAGCCCTCACTTCTTACAGGCGAATGTGGCACTTTTCCCGGATGCAGGTACATATCGCCCGCATTAAGCTCCATTTCTTTACGCTCGCCCTCGTCCTGAACGAATACTTTAATGCTTCCTTCTAATTGATAAAACAACTCTTCGGTCTCATTATAATGATAATCCTTACGGGCGTTGGGGCCGGCAACAACCATTACTATATAGTCATCTGCAAGCGGGTAAATATTTTTGTTACCTACAGGCGGCTTTAAAAGGTGGCGGTTTTCATCTATCCACTTATTCAGGTTAAAGGGCTTCATCAGGGCCATGGCATGCTTATTTTAAGTTATAACTAAGGTACAAAATAAGATGCAGAAACCGCTGCGAATAACTATAATTTGCGAAAGTCCTTGCCATTTAGTTTTATAAAGGCTAACTTTATTTTTTATGACCTAATCATGTTTCCATGAAATTAAACCTCATCGTAATTTTAATAACAACAAGTATATTTATGTCCTGCCAAAGAGAAAATAAAGCAGAAGTTATAGGAGAAGATAATCCACTATTAGCCACTTGGGAGACACCATACGGAGCTCCACCCTTTTCGCTTATTGAAAATAAACATTACAAACCTGCACTACTGGAAGGGATACGCATCCAGCAGGCCGAAATAGATGCTATTGCAAACAGCCATGAACAGCCTAACTTTAAAAATACCATTGTGGCGCTCGATCGAAGCGGTACCTTGCTAACGCGCATAAGCACTGTTTTTAATAATCTAAATACTGCAAATACAAATGATGAGCTGCAGGCACTGGCCAAAGAAATGGCGCCCCTGCTTTCTAAAAACTATGATGATATTTACCTCAACGAAAAGCTTTTTGCAAGGGTAAAAAAAATATGGGACGGCCAAATCACGCTTAAACTTAATACAGAAGATGCCAAACTTTTAGAACGTAAGTACAAAAGCTTTGTGCGGAGTGGCGCATTGCTCAATACCGAGCAAAAAGCCCGCCTGCGCAAAATAAACGAACAGCTATCGGTTACTTCACTTCAGTTTGGCGATAACGTACTTGCCGAAACTAATGCTTTCGAACTTGTTATAAAAGATAAATCGAAACTGGAGGGTTTACCTGATGAGCTTATTACCGCCGCCGCAAGCGAGGCAAAAGAGAAAGGTAAAGACGGTAAATGGGTTTTTACCCTACAAAATGCGAGTGTAATGCCATTCCTTCAGTACGCAGCTGACCGCGAGCTGCGTAAAGAAATCTGGACAGCCTATCAGCGTCGGGGCAATAATGGCAACAAGCTCGATAATCGTACTAATATTGTAAACCTTGCAAGCCTCCGTGCCGAAAAAGCGAAGCTATTGGGTTACAAAAGCCATGCACATTTTGTACTGGAAGAACGAATGGCAAAAACACCCGAAAGCGTTTACGAACTGTTAGACAAACTTTGGAAACCTGCTTTAGCAAAAGCGAAAGTTGAAGAGGCCGACATTAAAAAACTTATGGTTGCCGATAGAATAAACGACGATGTGCAGCCGTATGACTGGAGGTATTATACAGAAAAGATACGCAAGCAGCGTTTCGATCTCGATGAGCAGGAGCTAAAGCCTTATTTTAGCCTGGACAACGTGCGTAATGGTATATTTACGGTTGTGCAAAACCTGTACGGACTTAAATTTAAACAGGTTAATGATGTACCTTTGTACCATAAAGATGTTACGGCATGGGAAGTTACCGAAGCCGATGGTAAATATATAGGGTTACTGTACATGGATTTTTACCCACGCGCCAGTAAAAAGGGTGGTGCCTGGATGACATCCTACCGCAAGCAGCGAAATGTCGATGGTGTGCGTACAGCACCAATAATATCTATTGTAAGCAATTTTACAAAACCTTCCGGTGATGCTCCGGCCCTGCTTACCTATGACGAAACCAGCACGTTCTTCCATGAGTTTGGGCACGCCCTTCACGGTTTACTAAGTAATGTAACTTATGAGACACTTTCGGGTACAAGCGTACCTACAGATTTTGTAGAACTTCCATCTCAAATTATGGAAAACTGGGCTGCTGAACCTGAAGTACTTAAGTTATATGCCAGGCATTATAAAACCGGAGAGGTAATTCCCGATGCTTTAATAGCCAAGCTACAGCAGTCCGCTACGTTCGATCAGGGGTTTGCAACTGTAGAGTTTTTAGCCGCAACTTATTTAGACCTTGCATACCATACCCGTACCGAGGCTATCACCCAAAACATTGCCCCCTTTGAAGAAGACGCTATGAAGAACATTGGTTTAATACCATCTATAATTCCGCGCTACAGAAGCACCTACTATAACCACATTTTTAACGGTGGATATTCTGCAGGTTACTATAGCTATATATGGAGCGGTGTTCTTGATACCGATGCTTTTGAAGCTTTTAAAACCACATCGTTGTTTGATAAGGCTACCGCCAAATCGTTTCGCACCAATATCCTGGAACGTGGTGGCAGTTTAGACCCTGCACTTATGTACAAAAACTTCCGCGGAGCCGATCCGTCGATCGAGCCATTACTACGCAAACGAGGCCTTCAGGAAAACGGGGTTATAAAGTAAAATTACTTTTAAATAACAAATTCGAAGAGACATAATCCCAATCTTTACAGGTTGGGATTTTGTGTATACTGGGAGCAAATAGAACAGAACTCTTGACCCTCTCAAGAGAGCTACTGTGTGAACGCATTTCTATTATCTTTTATCCTCTTCTTTTGTCTTGAAACAAAAGAAGCAAAAATTCAAGGCTCTAACTTCTTATGCTACAAAATATAAGATTCGGCTAAATCACTATATGAGTGTAGCTACTCCCTCTCCTTCGGAGAGGGCTAGTGAGAGGACAAAAAGATGTGCCCACACGATAATCTCGAGAGGGGAACGGGCCAAGCTCAAACCGAAAACTGTAATTAGTAAGTGCCTACTGACTGTAAAACTGAACACTGATCACTGTTCACTATGGTGCTAATATCTCCACCCGCCTTCGTATTTCGTTTCCTGTTTCATCGGTTACGGTAATCACATATTTACCTGTTTGTGCTGTAACCTGCATTTCATGAAAAGTTTGGGTTTCGCCTAAGTAACGGTCTCCCAAATACCAAAAAAGCCTTGCATTAGATGATGTATGTGCCGCCTTAAGTATAAAGGGCTGTACTTTGCCATTAAAATCTTTGGTAAGGTAAATTTTACCATCCTCTTTAGGATAAATAAAATCCATGTAGGCACCTGTGGTACTTTCGCAATCGGCGCGAAACGGAGGTAGTGGCAAGTAATCCATGTGCCCGCCTTTATAATACCACTCCATAACCGGGGGCAATACAAACCATACCTTTGTAATCATATTATCCACGCTCTCACAACTACTGTTAACTCGATACATCCCACTTGCATCAAGGTGAATTACTTTGTGGTACGGGCAGGTTTCCGTCTTACTTCCGTTAAGCGGAATCCATTGCTTTTCTACCGGACAATGTTCGCCTGCAATATGCCCACTTAAGGTGCATATCTCGGCCTCTTCAAGGTCGTTAAACGGTGTGGCAAACCATTTTTGTCGCGGCAGTAAATTAAACACATCAAACAAAATGGGTGCGGCACTACCCACGCCCGTAAGCGAAGGCCTCCCCTCTCCGGACGCATTGCCTACCCATACCCCTACCACGTATCTTGAACTGGTGCCAATGGCCCATCCATCGCGACTGCCAAAACTTGTCCCTGTTTTCCAGGCAATCTCTAACGACGAGTCATAAAAGCGCCACGCTTCATCACCTTCGGGGCGGTTAACCTCTTTCATCGCATTATAAGTTAGCCATATAGAGCCAGCTCCAAGTTGTGGCTTATTGTACACTTCTTTACCAAAATTGCGTGTAACATCCTGGTCCCAATTAAGTTCGGCGAATTCGTTAGTGCGGTATTGTGCCTGGTGTGCTGTAAAATAATTAAGTGTAGATGTAAGGCCAGCATAAGTACGGCACAAATCCCAAAGGTTGCTTTCTGCACCACCCAATATTAGCGATAGCCCGTAATGGTTGGGATGCTGCTTAATATCCCGTAACTTAAAGTGCTGCAGCTGCTCATAAAAACGGTACACCCCAAAATCCTTAAGCATCAGCACCGCCGGAATATTTAGAGAGCGTGATAGAGCACGTTGTGCCGGCACAGCGCCATCATAGGTCAGTTCATAATTTTTAGGGCTATAGCCGGCAATTTGGGTAGGCACATCGGCCACAAGGGTATTGGGTAAAAGTTCGCCTGCATCCAGCATCGACGCAAATAAAAATGGTTTTAAAATGCTACCTGTACTTCGCGGGGCCGGGATGATATCTACGTCTTTTTGGTGCGCAGCATCTGTAGGAGAATTACCCACATAGGCTACGATATCATGCGTTTGTACATCTACCACCATGATGGCAAGGTTGTGCACTTCGGTTTGCCTGTATTCCTGGTAATAGCGCGCTGCAATTTGGTTCACGCGCGTTTGCAGCGCGTTTTTTACGGTCGTCATAATGCGCTGCCCCTCCTTGCTTTTAGATATATTCTGCAATAGGTGCGGGGCAGCCTGAGGAAGGTCAAATGGTTTTTGAGGAAGACTTTCCTGTAGCGAAAGTTCGTAGGTGGTTCTGTCAATCACCTTTTCATCAAAAAGTTTCTTTAATAGCCTGTTGCGTTTGTCACGTAGTTTTACCTGATTTTTGCCAGGATAGATAAGGCTTGGTGCATTGGGCAATACCGCCAGCGTAGCCGTCTCTGCCCAAGATAGCTGCTGAGGTTGCACACCGAAGTACCTCCATGAGGCCATTTCAAGGCCCACCACATTACCACCGTATGGTGCATGTGCAGCATATAGCCCCAAAATGTCATCTTTGCTATAGCGAAATTCGAGTCGGGTGGCAAATACCATCTCAACTAACTTTTCAAAATAACTGCGTTTTTTATGTTCTCGGCTAAGGCGGATAACCTGCTGTGTGAGCGTACTTCCCCCACGCACCACCCTGCCAGCATCGTGATTTTGCTTCATAGCTTTTACAATGGCAACAGGATTAAAACCTGGATGTTTGTAAAAATGTTGATCCTCGAAGTACACAATGCATTGACGGAATTTATAAGGCACGCTATCTTGCGCCGGGAAACGCCATTGACCATCTTTTGCTATGCGTGCACCGAGGAGTTCGCCCTCGGCACTTTCTATTACAGTAGCATAAGGATCATTAAACAACGTGCGTGGCAGGCAAAAGTAATAAGCAACCAAAAGCACGACCGCTATAGCCGATTTTATTTTGTTACGTTTTATGTAATGCAGCACTTTTTTAGCGACAGCTTTAAAAAACCGGGAAATGTATTGAAGGAGTGCTTTAAATTTGTTTTTCATTGGATGGAATCATCCTTATTAGTATTGATATTGATAAATCCCTACGAGAAACCGATGTCTTCGTGCTTTATTGCTGCCGAAATATATTTCCTACAGTAATAAGAATAAACCACAGTCTCAATTTCCTCTAGGGAATTAATTTTCTTTTGAAATACCTACAAGATTTTTAAAACCTTGCAGGAACTACTATTATAATCGGAGCAGCAACCTGCAAGGTCTTAAAGACCTTGCAGGTTGATACATCCAACAATTTGTGATACACCTACCTCACTACCTTAACCCATTGCCCTTTAGTCCTTGCGAGAAATGAATTATCATACATGGCTTCACACTGCACACCCGGCAGGTAATAACTACCCAGGTAAGATGCATTAAGCAATATCCTGAACGTTTTAGTTTCGTTTGACTTCAATGAGAAATAGAAGTTTGTCCTGTCATCCCTAATATCGGTATAGTCTACTTTGTTTTCAGCAAAACTACCAAAATCGGTGAACCTTGTGTTTACTATCTCCCATCCGGATGGTATTATTTGTGTAAGCGCAACATTATCTACGAACTCACCTTTTGTGTTGCTTATGGTAACTTCAGCCACAAACTCGGTACCCTGAGCTAATGAGGATGGATTGATGACTTTACCGCCTCTGTCTTTAAAAGCAATAGCGGTAGACAGTCCGCGCTCCTCTATTTGCTCCTCGCCTACCGGCAATACACCGCTGTAAATTACCTTAACATATAGTGTGCCTTTCTTGTTGTTTTTAACCGTTACCGTATTATTAGCCGCCAGCTCCAGCACTCTGTCTGCAAAAGTTTTTGGGGTGTTAATAGCCTGTGTTTTACCTTTGGTAGTATAACTAACATCTATACTCTTACTACCGTTACCCTGGGCAAATTTAGACATGGCATACAGACAGTATGCTGTAGTCTGCGTGCTCATCCATTGGTTAGAAGACATTTCTTTAGCTAACTTATTAGCCATAGTGAATGCGGGGCCTTTCTGCCCTAACAATATTAGCGTTTCTAAAGCCATAGCCCTGTTACGCTCCGGCGAACCGTAATAATAATAGTTGTAATCGCTATCGGCATCAAGACTGCTTTGGCTTAGCAGCTGCTGGCCTACATTTTTTTGACCTGCCAACGCGTAAGCGGCTGCAAGGCGCAACTTACTTTCGTTACCTATACCCGGTGTTTCACGTAATCTGTTCATAGAGGAAAGATCGGGCGAACCTGCCAATGCTAATGTGTACAAACGGTACGCCTGTGCAAAATCATTGTGGTATTCTTTGTAATAGCGCCATGCCCTTGCTGTTTTTTGCTGATGACCTAACCATTGTTTTTTAGCATTAAGCGGAAGCGCGTAGCCTTTTTTCTCTGCTTCAATAAAGAAATGCCCTGCGTAGCTGGTACCCCAATCATCAGCTTCAGGGTTACCCGGCCAGTAAGCAAACCCGCCACTCGCTACCTGAAACTGCCCCAGCTTTTGTATTGCCGCCGTAACATTGCGCTGTATCTTGTTTTTTCTCGTAGCATCAACATCAGCAATATCTGCTAAATATAATTGCGGAAATACCGACGATGTAGTTTGTTCTACACAACCGTGAGGATACTGTATAAGGTAATCCAGCCTGCGGTTAAAATCTATAGATGGAAACGATGATACCTCAAGCCTTGCCTTATTAGTGCCTGCCACACCAAAAGACGCCCAGTTTATCGTGCCCTGTTTGCCAGCTTCCAGTATAACCTCTTTATAATTCTGAGTAACCGGATTAGGATTCATAATATCCAGTTCTACATCATAACTGGCTTTCTCTTTCCCGCTTGTAGCAATAACGGTTACCTTACCTAAGCCAATCAGATCGTTTACTTCAAGATCAAAATAAACCACTTTCTCATCGGGCCTTTCAAAAGAAACATTTTGTTTTGTGGGGCCTATTATCCTGAAACCATTATTTGTTTTTACCTGTAGTGTAACGTTCTTAATACTGTTTTCCATAGCAAACAACGTTACAGGCAGAGTCACTCTTTCTTTAGGAGTAACCTTGCGCGGCAATGACGCCAATAGCATAAGCGGACTGCGCACCGGTGTTGTTTTTTCGGCCATACCGTAAGCACTTGCATCGGCATTTGCAGCAACTACCATTGTGCGCACGCTGCCTACATATTTGGGCAGCTTGATGGTGTGCACTCTCGTCTCACCTTTGCCTATAGTATAGGGGCCCATATATATAACAACCGGTTTAAATCGGTTAGCTTTCTTAGCCTGTCCGCCACCCAGGTCGGCATCACCACCTATACTAAAAATTTGATTTACCTGCCCGCCATAGGCACCTATAACATCATCATAAATATCCCATGTTTTTACACCCAACGCTTCCTTCGCATAGAAATTATCCCATGCATTGGGCGTTTTAAACCGGGTAAGGTCGAGCAAGCCGTCGTCTACAATGGCAACGGTATAGGTCATGGCTTTTCCTGTCTTTTCGCTGACTTTTATAGTCGTTTTCTGTTCCGGTTTCAGTATGGCAGGCATGCTGATTTGCGGCTGTAAAATGGTATTCTTATCTACCACCTCTATGGGTACAATACCATATAAGCGAATAGGCGAATCATTAGCAGTATTAGCGTGGGGCTGCAATAATGTTATATTAATATATACATTGGGCGCCATGGCCGCCGTTACAGGAATAGTTATCTGGGTTTCACCTTTGGTTGTTGGTGCCCAGTACGTTTTTACCACCTTGCTTCCATTTTCTAAAGATACTAATGCCCTTCCGCCTTCGCTCGATGGGAAAGAAACTACCGCGTTCTCGCCCACGGCATACTTCTCCCTATCAGTGCTGAACATCAGCATTTTTGCTTCCTCGCCATTGTTATTGCGTGTGCGGCCGCTCCAGTAAGGGTAGTCAATCAATACCGTAGACCCTGCAGAGTGCCCACTTTCGGCGTCAGTTACCCTTATAAGGTAATTTCCCCACTGGTCTTCATCCGTCTTAAAGTTAAAGTTGGCTTTACCGTTCGCATCTGTAGTAAGGCTTTGCATATAGAACGGCACATTAGATACTGCGTTACTATAAGACGATACATCGTCATGGCTGGCATCCCACCACCAACGCCACTCTACCGCATATACTTTCACCTCGAGCCTGCGGCCGCCTTTCGGTTTTCCTGCTTCGCTCACGGTCACAACATCTACGCGATTGCTCTTGCCGGTTTCCAGCATGCCGTATTTGTTACCTTGCGGCAGTTTCACACCCACATAGGTATCATAAGGCGAATAAGTTGCTTGTATAACATCGGTGCTAAAGTCTCCACCCTTCTCATAAGCTTTGGTAATAATTGCCGCTTTTAAAAGTCCCGGTGCACGTGCTTTAAGTTTTGGTTCAAGCGTAACAGCCGCATTTCCGTTATCATCGGTTATACCGCTGAAAATATTAACTTCTTCTGTACTGAAATTTTGTGCGGGATCGTCAAAAATATAGTTTAGGTAACCTTTAAAGTCGGTTTTCTGCTTGATGAATTTTGCCTGCATTTCCACTTTCAGCCCTTTAGCTATGGCACCATGCAGCCATAAAACCTGCAGGTTACCCGTAGTTTTGGCATTCGCCGAGAGTGTCTTGCCCTCAAAGCCGTTCTTAATTTTTAAACGATTAGGCTTGATGGTCTCTATCTTGATGCTTTTGTAAAAATGCGCGCCGCCCACGCTTACCATTGCCTCCCAGTTACCTGTAGGCGCACCGGCCTGCGTGGTCACTACAAACTTAAAATGGTTTTTTTGATTGTAGCTTTGTACTGCCTGGAACATCATCTTACCATGAGGGTCAGACAATCGTAGTTTTATAGGGTGCGAGGCAGGCAATTTAGCCGCTTTATCATTTAATATAAAACCAAGGTATAGTGTATCTCCCGGGCGCCAAACGCCACGCTCGCCATAAATGTAACCCTTCAGCCCTTTTTGAAGTTCGGCACCATCCACGTCAAAATTACTTACTGATTGTGCATTGCCATCGCTTAGCTTTACATAAGTTGTGTTATTTCCTTTTTTAATTATTGCGAAAAATGGCTTCTTATCAGAGCTTAATGTTACTGTTCCCTCCGCATTCGTTACGGCTGAACCCAGCTTCTGGCGCTGAAAATTAAACAACTCGACATTTGCACCCGCTATGGGCTGTGTGGTCGTAATGCTAGCCACTGCAAAAAAGAAACTGTTGTTTTCGCCTTTTTTTGCTATAACCCCAAGGTCACTCGCAAGTACATTGGTCGCTACCTGACGGTCGTAATAGTAGGATGTGCTGCATGGGTTTTCGCGCTGCTCCCACTCATAATCGTCATGGTAATAATTATAGTCTTCGTAGTCTGTATAATCTTCCTCCCGTTCTTCCTCTTCCTCCTCTTCTTTATCATCTGCCTGTTTAAGGGCATTACTATCTTGACATTTGTAAATGGAATATGCCGGGCGCATAGAAAGTTCTATGTGATAAATGGCTCCCGGCTCTGGTTTAACAAGCTTAGAAAGATCGAGCGCAAAGGCGTTCCATTTTGCGTAGTTGTTCATCTTGTTCGTGTTAAGCACCAACTTAGTCTTAGCAACGGGCAATGCCACGTTGCGCAGGCCATAGTTGCTTTCCATCTCATTATCCTGAAGGAACTGCATAACGTTGTTCTCGAAAATACGGTACACTTTTACATCTACAGCACTCAGGTTAACGGCTTCAAAATTTATTTTCAGATTGCTTGATGCCGGTAAAATAGTTCCGCTTTTTACAAAACGCACCTCAGGTTTAAGCTGTTCAAAAGAAATGCTTTCGCTATGCGTCTGCTTTGTTTTAAAACCTTCGGTAATTTCTATTCCCTGAAAAACTTCCACAAGGAATGCTCCGTTTAACGGGTCGGCAAAAAATACCTTTAACAGGTTGCCGTCTACCGCATATTTAAGGCTTTGCACGCCCTGCACAGCCACAAGTCCGCTAAAATCCTGATCCTTGCGAATAGGGTCAGAAAAATTGATAAGCAGTGTCTGGTTATCTCCTTCTGCCGGTAAAACACTTAACACCTTAAAGTTATCTTTACCGGGTACTGTAAAAATTTCTTCTCCTTCACGGTCTATATCGTAGGGTTTTCCGTTCCATGATATTTTTAGGTTACTATCCTTAGCTCCGCGCTGTATGCTGTCTATTATAAAATTAAATTCGCTTGCAGATGCCGAATTAGTTTCAAAGCGTAAAGGCAGCTTTTTGCCGTTATGGGTTACGGTTACAAGTTTTTTGGCTGTTGCCAGATCCATATCATCGCTGGTTTTAACGGATGCGTTAAGGTACTGCATGTCGCGGTTATACGACTGAAGGTCGCGCGTAGCAACAAGAAAGTCCTGCGTAAGGGTCTTGACCGTAAAATTAAAATCAGAAATGCTATCGGCTACTTTTATAAATTTGGACAGATGCAGGGTAACCTGATATTCGGTATCCTGCTTTAAACGCTTTGCCGGGCGAAAGGCTATCTTATTATCCTGAAGGAACAGTACTTTACCCTCTGCCGCCGGCGATATGGTAAAGTAGCTTTTATCTAGTTCGTGGTTTACCTGCCATTCTTTTTTGGTAAAGGTAAGCCCTACCTGAATGTCGGCTTTAGTTGATATGAGACCTGAAGAGAAACTGGTAATGTAATCCCGGTATAATTGGGGATCTGAATCAAAATCTTTAGAAGATTTTTTAGAACATGAATGTAAAAACATTGTGATGACTGTTAAGAACAGCACCAGTTTCATGGGTTTCATAAGTGTGACAGGAATTAAATTGATTTGTTAAGAACAGGTTGTTATTTCTAAAAGATTGAAAATACGGTTGGTTTAAAAAGTATATTAGTTAACTCCGGGTTCCTTGTCAGCTACGTTAACACGGCATAAATTCTGAGCTGTAGAATCCGATTTTTTACAGATGTTCACGACACCGAAATTCCTGTTAAAATAACCCCTCTTAGCGTAACCATTAACTAATAATATGATGCAAATATTACAAATAAAATAACAATAAATTATAAATATTTGTTAACAATTTAAGTCATTGTTTTTCAGCCTCTTCTTTGCTTAAAAAACGTTTTCACAAGGGTACTGCACTCCTCTTCTAAAACCCCTGAAACTACTGTAGTTTTAGGGTGTAATTTAGTACCCATAGCACGGTAACCACGCTGTGGGTCATGTGCCCCAAAAACCACTTTTGCAGCCTGGCTCCAGTACAGCGCACCGGCACACATTTGGCAGGGTTCAAGCGTTACATATAACGTACAACCGGTAAGGTATTTTCCTCCCAAAAAATTTGCTGCAGATGTTATGGCCTGCATCTCTGCGTGGGCAGTAACATCATGCAGCAATTCTGTTAAATTATGGGTGCGTGCAATTACTTTATCATTCACCACTACAAGAGCACCTACAGGTATTTCGCCTTTATTAAAAGCTGCGTTGGCCTCCTGAAGGGCTTGGCGCATAAAGTACTCGTTGGTAAAGATATTTTCCATCAGCGTAAAAGTAATTAAAAACAAAGCAGATACTAATAACTATAGTTGCTTTAGACATAAGACCATTAATTTAATAATGCTTAATTTCTATATTAAGCTGCCTGCCTTCTTTCACTGCTTTTTTATCCATAGCCGACCCAACAGCCGCACCAATAGCTATCCCGAAGGGAAACCCTATTCCCAGCAAACCTATATTACCAATGGATAATGCAATAGCCACCCCTATAGGGAGGCCAAATGCAGAAATACCAAGAGCAAACCAAAGATTACGATAATAATTTTTAGGGACAATTTTAAGTTGCTTTTCTACAAGCTGAACTATTTTTGTCTGCTTTTTTCTTAATGCCTTTCTTAGCTCAGGACCAAAAGGAAGTTCGTTCAGGATTTTTATCTCTTCATTAATATGATTTGAAACCAGGTCGGGTAGCTCTTTTTCCCGCAGCAATCTTACAAGTTCTTTGAACTGGTTATAGCTATTGCTAAATTTAATGTCATTTGTAAGTTCCGGCCGTTCTTTTAAGTCATTAGTAGTCATGGGTGTGGTTTTGTATAATTCAAATTAACGAAATTATCCTACATCAAAAAACTCCTAAACAAAAATTACAAACAAAGTACTTTCTTAATACATATTGCCGTTATACTTTAACAACCACTAATTACCTGCTATATGAACACTTATAAACTTTCTATCCCTACCCCCTGCCAGGAAAGCTGGGATGGCATGACTCCAAACGCTCAAGGGAAATTTTGCGGACAGTGCCAAAAAACCGTAACCGATTTTACGGGGATGACAACAGCACAAATCAATACCTATATGTTGCTTCACAATGGTAAAAAAGTATGCGGGCGGTTTGACAAGACCCAGTTGGAAAGTATCGTTATACAAATCCCTGCTAAGGTTATGCACTCTCAAACTAGCTTTAGGAAAGTATTTATGCTGGCACTGCTTGTCGTTATGGGTACTGCGCTGCTTAGCTGTACTGACGATTTTGGCAACAAGCAATATATAGAGCAGGTTTTGGTTACTGATACAGCTATGGTGGGCATAATAGATAGCATTAACATACCTCCGCCACCGGCAGATAGTGAAAGATTTATAATGGGTGCAATTGCGATTAGTGAATCTGACAAATTATTACCGCCTCCGCCGCCCCCTGTGAAAGTTTACGCGGCACCTAAGAACATTGCTGATGGTGTTAAAAACAATCCTTAGTCTATAAACAACCATAAAAGCAACTAACAATGAACTACACACTCACCATACCTAAACCCTGCAACGAAAACTGGGATGGCATGACACCCGATGTACAGGGCAGGTTTTGCAATAAATGCGCTACCACAGTAGTAGATTTTACTAAAATGAGTGCTGCCGAAGTAGATGCCTTTTTGAATACCACTATTGCTACAAAAATTTGCGGGCGGTTAAAGCCGGAACAAATGCTGCGTAAAAACCGTACGGCGAAAATAGCTTTAGCGAGTTTAATAATTGCTGTATCTGCCACATTTGTGGGCTGCAAGCCAAAAGACGAAAGTTTTCCTTTAGGAGAATTAGCGTATCCGGAAGATACCATAAAAAAGGAACAAACCACTAAAGATACACCTGCTGTAACCGGTAAAGTACACAACCATGCTGCTGTGCAAAAAGAACAGAAACTCTTGCCGCCACCGCCTCAATATACAACTGGCGACATAATTGTAACAAAACAGCCATCAGACAGTATACCTAATCCATAAAGCTGTCTATTGTAACCTTAAAGCGGCAGAATGATTAGATTTGAGGTTTGCTATTCTGCATATTAGCATTCCACTTAAAATTGTAAATTTGTTATGATGTATAACAAGCTGCTCGATAACATACAAACCCCTGCAGATCTTCGTAAACTGCCGCTCTCCCAGCTGCCGCAACTGGCACAGGAACTGCGTGACTTTATTATAGATATAGTATCGGTTAAAGAGGGTCACCTTGGTGCAAGCCTGGGTGTTACAGAACTTACCATTGCCCTGCATTATGTTTTTAATACACCAAAGGACCTGCTCGTCTGGGATGTTGGCCATCAGGCATATGGGCATAAAATACTTACAGGCCGCAAAGATAGTTTCGAGACCAACCGCCAGCTTGGCGGCATTTCCGGTTTCCCTAAAAGAAGCGAAAGCGAATATGACACCTTTGGCACCGGGCATTCCAGCACCTCTATATCGGCCGCGCTAGGCATGGCAATAGCTTCACAAATAAAAGGCGATAACGACACATGCCACATTGCGGTTATAGGCGATGCCAGTATAGCATCGGGTATGGCGTTTGAAGGTCTTAATCATGCAGGAGTGACCGACTCCAACCTGCTAGTTATTTTAAATGATAACGCGATAGGCATAGACCCAAGTGTGGGAGCGCTGAAACACTATCTTACCGAAGTTAAAGAAGGCAGGAACCCGCGGCAAAACAACATGATAAAGTCGCTTAATTTTGACTATACCGGACCCATAGACGGGCATGACCTGCCATTACTTATAAAAGAACTTGAACGACTCAAGGACAAAAAAGGGCCTAAGTTTTTACACATAATTACAACCAAAGGCAAAGGACTGAAACAGGCGGAAGAAGACCAGGTTAAATATCATGCGCCGGGCAAGTTTGATAAGCTTACCGGTGAAGTTACAGCTATAAAAGACAGCCACCTGCCCCCTAAATACCAGGATGTGTTTGGCTTAACGTTAGTAGAACTTGCAAGGCTGAATGAAAGGATTATAGGCATCACGCCTGCTATGCCGTCTGGCAGCTCGATGAAATTTATGATGGAAGCTTTTCCTTCCCGTGCTATAGATGTAGGCATTGCAGAGCAGCATGCTGTAACTCTTGCGGCAGGAATGGCAACGCAGGGAATGGTTGTATACTGCAATATTTATTCTACTTTTTTGCAACGCGCTTACGATCAGGTTATACATGATGTTGCACTGCAAAATCTGCCGGTAATATTCTGCCTTGATCGTGCTGGGCTGGTGGGTGAAGACGGGGCTACGCATCACGGAGTGTTCGATATTGCTTACCTTAACTGCATTCCTAACCTGATTATTTTTGCACCGCTTAATGAGGCCGAACTCCGCAATATATTATACACTGCACAACTTGGTCTGCCCCACCCTATAGCCATTCGGTACCCAAGGGGCCGGAGCGAAAATGTGGACTGGCAGCAACCATTTAATGAAATAGAACCGGGTAAAGCAACTCAGTTGCAAAAAGGCTCGAATGTTGCCATCTTATCTACTGGTACCATTGGCAATAATGTCACCAAAGCATTAGCGCAAATAGACAGTAGTAACAATATTTCTCATTATCATTTTGGATTTGTAAAGCCTCTGGATGAAATGGCATTGCATGCTATTTTTGAAAGTCATTCGAAAATTATTACTGTCGAAGATGGATGTGTTATCGGGGGCTTTGGCAGCAGCATATTAGCTTTTGCCGCCAAAAACGGTAAAAAACTCGATATAAGCACTTTAGGTATTTCAGATGAATTTATAGAACATGGTAGTACAGAACAGTTGCAACAATACAGCGGTATCGACGTTAATTCTTTAAAAGATATTTTTTCCGTCTACTAAAAAAAACGATTTTTGCACACGGAAAACAAAACTAAATTGTTGCTCATGAGAATTCAAGCCTGCCTTATTGTCTTATTACTTATTGCATTTACGCAAAAAAGCCAGTCTCAGGTACTCATTACTACCACCCTTCCTGATACTATAAGTCATTGGGAAAAAACTAATACAGTAGGCCTTGATATTAACCAAATTGCCTTTGTAAACTGGAGCGTGGGTGGTAATAACTCTGTAAGTGTATTGCTTAAGGGCCATTTTATACGTAAATATGCTTATAAAAACCTTAACTGGACAAGTGAGCTTATAACTAAATACGGACTTAACAGCCAGGAAGGCCAGGAAACACGGAAAACAGACGACCAAATACAACTTAACTCGACTTTTGGGTACCGACGGGATACGCTTTCTAACTGGTATTATGGCGCGAAGTTTAACTTTAACACGCAGTTCTCAAACGGATATGCTTATCCTAATACTACCGATGAAATATCCGGGCCATTTGCTCCGGCTACCATATTTTTAGGTGTTGGTGCAGAGTATATTCGCAAGGACATAGGACTTAATGTATACCTTTCTCCACTTACAGATAAAACAACGCTTGTGTACAACCAGCGTCTTGCCGATCAGGGGGCTTTTGGGGTAACAGGCGCAATAAGAGATGCTGATGGAAACATTATTGTACCCGGTAAAAATTCGCGAACAGAGGTAGGTATTTTAGTTACCAATCAGTTTAAGAGGCAGGTATTTAAAAACATTATGCTCGATCAGCGTTTGACGTTGTATACAGATTATCTCAATAACTTTGGTAACGTCGATGTAAACTTCCAGATGCAACTGGACATGACCGTAAACGAATATGTAAGGGCAAACATAGGCACTAACATCATTTACGACGATGACATAAAATCGACCCGGGAAACTGACGGAGCCGTAGTACAGGGTGGCCCAAAAATTCAACTTAAGCAAATGCTTGGAGTAGGGTTAACGTATACTTTTTAAGTTTGGGTTAAATTAAAACTGTGTCATTTTGAGTGAAATGCAATGTAGGCGAAGAATTTTTCTTACACTAAGATTCTTCCTTCGTCAGAATGACAAAGTGTATGTTACAGGCATTGCGTCATCATGAGCGAAGTGTAATATAGCGAGGAATATATTTGTTGGCTTATCAATAATATTATCCTTTTTTCCATTCCAAAAATATTCTTCCTACGTTAGAATGACAAGCAATTTGTGTCATTCTGATCGGAGTGCATCGTAGTTGAAAAAATCCTCTTACACTAAGATTATTCTTTTGTCAGAATGACAAAGTATATGTTACAGGCATTGCGTCATTATGAGCGCAGTGCAATATAGCAAGGAATATATTCGTTGGCTTATCAATAATATTATCCTTTTTGTTTCATCCCGAAAATATTCTTCCTACGTCAGAATGACAAGCAATGTGTGTCATTCTGAGCGAAGTGCAACGTAGTCGAAGAATCCCCTTTTTGCGCTAAGATTCTTCCTCCGTCAGAATGACAAAGTGTATGTTACAGGCATTGCGTCATTATGAGCGCAGTGCAATATAGCGAGGAATATATTCGTTGGCTTATCGATAATATTATCAGTTTTTTCATCTCAAAATTCTTCCTACGTCAGAAATGACAAGCAATGTGTGTCATTCTGAGCGAAGTGCAACGTAGTCGAAGAATCTCAATTATTAAGAGATTCTTCCTTCGTCAGAATGACAAACCACACCCTTAAGTGGGAGTATTATAATTTTAGGTGGAGCAATATATAAAATAACCTCAATCTTCAATTTCATCGTTCAAAAATCTCAAAGTGGGATTAAATTGTGCAATAAGTTCATCCTTTTTATTCCTTGTCCAACCTTTTAGTTGCTTTTCCCTATCTATCGCGGTATTAATATCCCTATAGTGCTCCCAGTAAATAAGATAATGCCATTTATATTTTGCGGTAAATGCCTTTGATAAAACATCCGGATTTCTATGAGCATATAAACGTTCTTTAAGATCATTTGTAACGCCTATATACAAAACAGTTTTGTTCTTATTTGTTAGTGTGTATACATAGTAGTTATATGTCCCAAAAGTCTTATACATCTTTTATCAGCTTAAAATTGTCTGAGATTCTTCCTTCGTCAGAATGACAACTGCATGTTATTGAGCATACATTTATTCTGACGTGAGCGCGATAAAGTCGAAGAGTATCAAATCTAAAAAGAGATTCTTCCTTCGTCAGAATGACAAACTGGATGTTTTTTACTTAGTAATACTATCATTATTTCACCCCGGCAGTAATTGTATTGTATAGCAATAATGCTTTACCGTCGGTCAGGGTGCTGACAAAGTGGCAAATATGTAGCAGCCTTTCGTAAATATCCATCTTTTCGGTTACAAATTTTTCCGGTAGTAGTTTTAAGATTAGCTTATCATAATTGCTTTCTGCACCCTCAAATTTATTATTGTAAGCGGTACAGAAGGTATCTAACAACGTGTTAATGATGCGGTAACCTATTACCTCTTTTTCTATTACTTCGCGGCTCTGGTAAATGTTCTTGATACTTATTTTAATTATATCATTCATTTGTGCCGTGTAGTTACCTTTATCGGTTAAAGCGTATGGATAGTTACCGGCAAGTATGGCCTCCTCGTTATCTATAAATACATTTACAGCATCGTTAATAAGAGTACCTATAGCGAGTGCGCGCAGATAACTTATTCTGTCTTCCTTAGTGGCAAGCGTTTTATATTTTTCTACCTGAACGTTGTCTTTAACCAGCTTTATCAGATACTCTAAAGCATAGTCTTCAGATATCAGCCCTAAGTTAATACCGTCCTCAAAATCTATAATGGTATAACAAATATCATCTGCTGCTTCTACAATGTATGCCAACGGATGGCGCTCATACCCAATATCGCCACCTGACTTATTTGGGATCATTCCCATATCTTTTGCAATGTCCTGAAAGGAGGCGACATCGCTCTGAAAAAAGCCATATTTCTTATCAGCAATATTTGGAGTAGGCTTTTTGGGCAACGATTCCTTAGGATATTTCATGAATGCACCCAGTGTTGCATACGATATCCTTAACCCGCCCTCTATACCGGGACGCGATGCTGTTAACAAATTAAACCCATTTGCATTACCCTCAAAATCAATTAGGTCCTGCCATTGTTTAGCTGTTAACTGCTCTTTATATTGCTGCCCTGCACCGGTCTTAAAATATTCGCCTATGGCTTTCTCACCACTATGGCCAAATGGAGGGTTACCAATATCATGCGCCAATGCGGCGGCAGCTACTATGGCTCCAAAATCGTTCATATGAAAACCATGCACATCATGCAGGTGCGGATGTTTCTCAATGATCCTTTTGCCAACAAGCCTGCCTAATGAACGGCCTACTACCGATACTTCGAGGCTGTGTGTGAGACGTGTATGTACGAAATCAGTCTTTGATAGCGGTATAACCTGCGTTTTGTCCTGAAGGCTCCTAAAAGCCGATGAGAATATGATACGATCGTAATCTACCTCAAAGCCCAGGCGCGTTTCATCCTGCTCCCTACGCAATCGCTTGCTTGTATCACCCTGTCTTTTTAAAGACAGTAGCTGTTCCCAATGCATCATTTGATTGATTTATGATTTAAATTTTCAGATTTCAGATGAGCTGCACTCGTAAAGTAAACTGCGACTGAGACTGTAACCTGAAGTTGTGACTGAAATCTACTTCTTCAGGTTGAACAAGAAGAAATCCTTTGACTTTTTAGGGTAACGTTCGTGGCTTATATCACTAGGGTTTTCTATAATCGATTTAATGGTAATTTTATCACCCTCTTTAAAATTAGCCATTACATGCTGGTAATCTAACAGGTACTCCCCGCTAAAGAAATTACCGTTTTCATCTTTCTCTATTATTCCGGTGTATACACCTTTTGTATCTTTAGACATATCTTTTCTTTTAGGCTTTATGCCAATTTATTCTTTAATCTCTAAACCTATTTCTTCAAATGTACTCTTCAGGCGGACAGCCTCATCGTATTTTTTAATATCGACAACGTAAGTACTCGGGATTTTATCATGCCAGCCATTTCCTAACTCTCCCAGGAAAGAAAGACCGTCAAAGGGAATCATTCTGCAAAACGTACGTTTTAAAATGGCACCTGCAGATGGCTTGGTTCCGTCCGCCATAATTACTTTGGTGCCCGTTATGAATTTTGCAGGTGAACGCTGGGTAGTAGTTTCGAAAATAAAATAATAGAAAAACAAAATAATGAAACCTAAAATGACCTCTCCAATTCGACCCATGTTTGCAATTAGCTCGTATGGTGCGGCAATATTTAGCTGAGAGTACATAAGACCTGCAATTAAGCCTATTAGATAGCCCAACCCATATTGTAACGCCCGGTCTACGAAGTAGTTAATAAATCGGAGGCGTTTGGCGGCAGGTACATCCTGACTTAATTCTGTAACATCGATCATATTATTCATTTTCGGTATCATTAGCCGCACGAGTATCATCTTTTCTTCTTAGTGCCGCGTTGTATTTATATACATCTACTACCAACGTCTTGCTAAACGCATCATGCCAGCCAATAGGAAAGCGCCCAAAAAGAAATGTTATAGCCTCGAAGGGTATCTGCCTGCAAAGCGTGCGTATAAAAATTGCGGTACTGTCCGGTTTGGTTCCGTCGCGCATTACAACTTTGGTTCCTGTAATGTACTTTGCAGGTGTACGTGCTAACAGCGACTCAAACAATCCGTAGAATATTACAGAAATAAACAATTGCAGGATATTAAACCTGAAAGGGTGGTCCTGTAAAGTTGCGAGGTCGCCAACAGCAAGCCCCCTGAAACCGTAGTTCTCCAAAAGCCAGTTTCCTAATAATGCTATAAGTATTGTTAGGATTATATAAATAATCTGGTCAATAAGATTATTCGCAAAGCGCTTGCCGCGGTCGGCCAGCATATCGTAGGTAATTTCAACTTTCCCGTAATCGTCTGTGGGCATAATTTCTCTTAATTATTCGGTAAAAATAACAAAAAAGGAGCATTGCTGCCCCTTTAAGTTTTATATATAATGTATGCTGCTTAAGATCCGCACATTTCGCAATCATCCGGCTCTGCCATGCGTGAACGCTCTACCATTGCCTGAAATTCGCTCAGCTCTACCGCAGATACTTCAACCGCAGGCGATGCTACTTTAGGTGTTACAATACCCACAGCGGCAAGCTCTGCAACCGGCTCTTCTTTTTTATCATTATTAAGGGTAAACTTAATAGCATCTACTGCACTCTTAGTCCTTAAATAGTACATACCTGTTTTAAGGCCGCTTTGCCATGCATAGAAGTGCATCGAGGTTAGTTTAGAGTAAGATGCATTTTCCATAAACAGGTTAAGCGACTGGCTCTGGTCTACAAAGTAACCACGCTGGCGGCTCATGTCTATAATATCTTTCATACTCATTTCCCATACTGTTTTGTACAGGTCTTTAATATCCTGAGGGATAACATCTATATGCTGTATAGATCCATTCGCCCTCATTACCTCCTGTTTAAGGTTTTCGTTCCATAAGCCAAGGCTAACAAGATCCTGCAGTAAGTGTTTATTTACTACAATAAATTCTCCCGAAAGAACCCTGCGTGTGTAAATGTTAGATGTGTAGGGTTCAAACGCTTCGTTATTACCAAGAATTTGCGAAGTACTTGCCGTAGGCATTGGCGCCATAAGCAGTGAGTTCCTTACACCGTGTTCCATAACCTCTGTACGCAATGAAGCCCAGTCCCAACGCCCACTAAGGTCGGCATCTTTAAGGCCCCAAAGGTTGTACTGAAATTCACCCTGAGATATTGGCGAACCTGCAAACGATGAGTAAGGACCTTCTTCTTTAGCCATTTCCATAGAAGCGGTAACAGCTGCAAAATAAATGGTTTCGAATATTTCCTGGTTTAATTTTTTAGCTTCATCACTTGTAAATGGTAAACGAAGCAGTATAAAGGCATCGGCAAGCCCCTGAACGCCCAATCCTACCGGACGGTGGCGCATGTTGCTGTTCTCTGCCTCAATAACAGGGTAATAGTTCCTGTCGATTACTTTATTAAGGTTTTTGGTAACGCGTTTTGTTACCTGGTATAAAAAGTCGTGGTTAAAACTGCCATTATCTACAAACATTGGCAACGATATAGAGGCAAGGTTACACACGGCAATTTCATCTGCCGATGTATACTCCATGATCTCCGTACACAAGTTAGACGAACGGATGGTACCAAGGTTCTTCTGGTTTGATTTTCTGTTAGCCGCATCTTTATAAAGCATGTAAGGCAATCCGGTCTCAATTTGCGACTCTAATATTTTCTCCCAAAGCTCACGCGCCCTTATGGTTTTACGGCCTTTGTCTTCTGCTTCATACTTTAAATAAAGAGCATCAAACTCTTCGCTGTGTACGCTGTAAAGATTAGGGCATTCGTTAGGGCACATTAGTGTCCAGGTGCTGTCTTCCTGCACACGTTTCATGAACAGGTCAGGAATCCACATGGCAAGGAACAGGTAGCGCGCACGCATTTCTTCTTTACCGGTATTTTTCCTTAGGTCAAGGAAATCGAAAATATCGGCATGCCAAGGCTCTATATAAACAGCAAAACTGCCTTTACGCTTACCTCCGCCCTGGTCTACATAACGGGCAGTATCGTTAAATACACGAAGCATAGGCACAATACCGTTAGACGTACCGTTAGTACCACGAATATAAGAACCCGTAGCCCTCACGTTATGAATAGATAACCCTATACCACCTGCCGACTGCGATATCTTTGCTGTGCTCCTTAGTGTATCATAAATACCATCAATGCTGTCATCTTTCATAGAAAGAAGGAAACATGAAGACATTTGAGGTTTAGGCGTACCTGCATTAAATAACGTAGGCGTAGCATGGGTAAAGAATTTCTTAGACATCAACTCATAGGTTTCTATGGCCGATGCAATATCATTAAGGTGAATACCTACAGACACACGCATAAGCATGTGCTGAGGGCGCTCTACAATTTCTCCGTTTATTTTAAGCAGGTAAGAACGCTCCAGGGTTTTAAACCCAAAGTAATCGTAATTAAAATCCCTGTTGTATATAATTTTAGAATCCAGCTCTGCAGCGTTTTTCATTATTACGTTATACACCTCATCGCTTAGTAAAGGCGACTCCTGGTTAGTACGTGGGTTAACGTAATGGTACATATCGCTCATAGTTTCAGAGAACGACTTCTTGGTATTTTTGTGCAGGTTACTTACGGCTATACGGGCGGCAAGCTGTGCATAATCAGGGTGCGAAATAGTCATAGATGCAGCTGTTTCTGCTGCAAGGTTATCCAGTTCGCTGGTAGTTACACCATCATATAAACCCTCAATAACACGCATTGCCACTTTAACCGGATCTACCAGTTCGCTAAGGCCATAGCACAAAATCCTTACCCTGTCGGTAATTTTATCAAACATTACCGGCTCTCTTCTTCCGTCTCTTTTTACTACATACATAAGGCAAATATTTTTAGTTTAATTAAGGCATCGCCATACAGCGCAGCCCGCAATAATTAAGTTATCTCGTATTCAATTAATCAAAAATCAGCGTCAAAGCTAATTTTCTGGGCATCCTCGCCATTATTAATAACCCCTGCTTTTTGGTATTCTGACACCCTTTTTTCAAAGAAGTTGGTTTTACCCTGCAGCGATATCATATCCATAAAATCGAACGGGTTACCACCGTTATACTGCCTTTCGCAGCCAAGCTCCACAAGAAGCCTGTCAGCCACAAACTCCAGGTACTGTATCATTAAAACAGAGTTCATACCTATAAGGCTTACCGGTAATGACTCGGTTATAAATTCACGCTCTATATCAAGAGCATCTATAATAATCTCTTTTATCCTGTCTTTAGGAACCTTGTTAACCAAATGGTGGTTATGCAAATGTACGGCAAAATCACAGTGAACACCTTCGTCTCTGGAAATCAATTCATTAGAGAATGTAAGCCCCGGCATAAGCCCACGCTTTTTAAGCCAAAAGATAGAGCAAAATGCGCCAGAGAAGAATATACCCTCTACGGCGGCAAATGCGATAAGCCTTTCGGCAAAAGAGTCGCTTTCTATCCATTTAAGCGCCCAGTCGGCTTTCTTTTTAATAGCAGGAAATACATCAAGAGCGCGGAATAGCTGGTCTTTTTCTACCTCGTCTTTAACGTAAGTATCTATAAGCAGCGAGTAGGTTTCGCTGTGGATGTTCTCCATCATGATCTGGAAACCATAAAAGAACTTCGCTTCGGCATACTGTACCTCGTTAACAAAATTTTCTGCAAGGTTTTCATTTACGATACCATCAGACGCAGCAAAAAAGGCAAGGATATGTTTTATAAAGTATTTTTCGTCGTTATTAAGTTTAGTATTCCAGTCATTAAGATCCTGGTGAAGGTCAATTTCTTCGGCAGTCCAGAAACTCGCTTCCATTTTTTTGTACCAATCCCAGATATCATGGTGTTTTATCGGAAAAATCACAAAGCGGTTCTTATTCTCCTGAAGTATTGGCTCGATTGCAGACATAGTATATTGACGTTTATTGTATTAGAAAAATAGTGCGTTATTAACAACGCAGATTACAAAGGTTGGCATTTGAAATAGAAAATCAAACACATAGTTATCCACAATTAGACATAGTTTTTAACAACGGTTAAAAAAACTAAAATGGACTACAAAATTTTATATGTATCTGAAAAACAGCAACATATAAAAATAATTAATTATTGATTTTTAGAAGAAATCCCTGTGAGAGCGGGGGTTGCAGGGTGGTTTTAACGCCTTCTTTTTTGCATGGGGTTATCCTTAAGTTCAGCGGCAACTTTTTCAAGTTCCATGTACCAGTCTTCCCCAAAACGGCGAATGAGCGCTTCCTTTACAAACTTGTAAACGGGCACCTCAAGCTCTTTACCAAGGGAACATGCAGGGCTGCAAATGTCCCAGCGATCGTAGTTAACAGCAGCAAAATCGGTAAAATCTTTTACGCGGATAGGGTATAAATGGCATGAAACCGGTTTCTTCCATGTAACGATTCCCTGGTTATAGGCCTGTTCTATTCCGCAAAGGGCGGTACGGCCGTCAAAAATTACATAGGCGCAATCTTTGTTATCTATTAAAGGAGTTTCGAGGTCGCCATCGGTACCTTTTACCCAGGTACCCTGAGCCTCTATGGCAGCAATACCTTCTTTGCGAAGAAATGGCTTAACAAGAGGGTATATATCCTCCAGTATTTTAGTTTCCTCTTCATTAAGCGGTGCACCTGCATCGCCATCCACACAACATCCTCCGTGGCAAGCCGAAAGGTTGCACACAAAATCTTTTTCTAAAATGTCTTCAGAGACAATTGTTTTACCCATTTGAAACATGCTGCAAAGATAAATAAACTTCTATGATTATAAATATGAACAACAGCACTTAACATAATTTGAAATGATTATAAAATGTGCAATTGCTTTTGGAAGCGACGACGAAGAACCCGTTACTCTAAGTCACGCTGAAAGAAGCCTGTAAATTTTCAAAGTCAAAAGCCATACTATAACATTATAGTTTTGAAATAGCCTTATAATCCTAAAATTTTATTGGTACATGCCTTATTTATAGGTAATTTTGCACCCACTAAATTTTTACTTAATGAGTTACGAATGGATCAGCGGCTTTAACTGGCGACAGGTTTTTACCATAAGCATGGTGCTCTTTGCGGTTATAGATATTGTAGGGAGCGTACCTATAATTGTAGACCTGCGCAACAAACTGGGACACATACACTCAGAAAAAGCATCTATTGTAGCCATGATTATTATGGTCGCCTTTTTATTTGTAGGTGAAGAAATACTTAAGCTAATTGGCATCGATGCCTCATCATTTGCAGTAGCAGGATCGTTCGTTCTTTTCTTCCTGGCACTCGAAATGATTTTGGGTATCCGACTTTATAAAGATGATAATCCCAGCACGGCGTCGATTGTGCCTATCGCCTTCCCACTTATTGCAGGGGCCGGAACAATGACTACGTTACTGTCTTTGCGGGCGGTTTATGATAAGGTAAACATTATCGTGGCGATATTTATAAATATTGTATTGGTTTATACGGTTCTTAAATCATCTGCTAAGATTGAAAGGGTATTGGGCAATAATGGCCTGGGTGTAATACGTAAGGTATTCGGCGTGATACTTTTAGCTATAGCTGTTAAATTATTTGCATCCAATGTTAAACAACTCTTTATATAATACTAATATTTACTAATTTTGAAAGCTGATAACCGGATTATCAGATTAATATAATACTCTAATGAAAATTGCCACCTATATACTAATGGCGCTCGCACTGGGCATCATTATTTTCAACATTACTCAACTGGATTACAATAACTTATTTGAAGGAAACAGCATAATAGGCCTTATAGGCATTGTAGCATCGCTTTGTGCACTGCTTATATTAGCTATCTTCAGGAGTGCAAGATTAATCGAAGAAAAAACTTCAAGAAGATAATAAATATGTACGATGTATTAATTGTGGGCGGAGGCGTTTCTGGCGTTTCGTGTGCCCTTGTTATTGGTTCAGCTTTAAAAAAGCCTTACGCTATTGGTAAAAAAGTAGGCCTTTTTACCCATCAAAAAGCTTCTTCCCTGCCTAATGCTGTTTATAATAATGCTTATGGCATACCTGCCGGCACCCTTGGAGCCGACCTTATGGAAAGTTCGCTTGCTCAATTGCAGGCTCTTTATCCTGAAGTAGAACAGCTGCCTGCAGAGAAGCTTATGAAAGTGGAAGGCGAAGCGGGTAACTTTACCGTCACAACAAATAAAGACACTTACCATGCTAAAATTGTCGTTATAGGTATTGGTTCGGCTAACAGTTTTGATATAGAAGGCTTAATGGAATATGTTATTCCTAATAAAAAAGCCATTCCAGAGAAGAACCGCATCCAACTTACAAATGACGATCATCTTGTTAAAGAAGGTATTTATGTTGTGGGCACACTTGCAGGCCACAGAAGCCAGTTACCTATTGCGGCTGGCAGCGGTGCGGCAGTTGCTACAGATATCCTTACAATGTGGAATGACGGTAAGGTTTCGCAATCGCATGATAACGTTCCTAAATAACAATAAGGTTTATATATAGGCAAAAAGGGCTGTTCTTAATGAGCAGCTTTTTTTATGAATTATAGTGATGCAACCTGCTTAAATCAGGGCAAGCCAAATCTTAATATAATTTTAGGGCGGGATTAACACAAATTTCTTAACCTGGGTGGTAGCTTCGCACTTCAATTAAACCACATCACAATGAAAAAAATCATTTGCTCAATGGCTTTATTAGCCTTCGGATTGACACAAGCACAGGAAGTAACTACATTAGGCGTTCCCGCAACAAACGGATTTAACCAGGGCGATTTATTTGTTACCGGTTCTGTAGGAATAGGTTCTGAATCTACCGGAGATAATAAAACAAACTCTTTCAACATCTCTCCTAAAGTGGGCTACTTTGCAACTCCAAACATTGCGTTAGGTGTAGCTATAGGGTATACTTCAGGAAAAGAAGAAGCACCGCAAACTGCCGACATCAAAACTAGCGAGTTCTCTGCTGGTGTATTTGGTAGGTATTACGCAACACCTGCAAACAGCTTCTCCGTATTTGGAGAACTGGGTGTAGATTTCATCCACTCTAAAATTGAAGCGGTAACCGAAGATAACAGTAATGCATTCCGTATTGCTTTAGCACCGGGTGTTAGCTATTTTATCTCTCAAAACTTCGCGTTAGAGGCTAAATTTGGGATACTAAGCTACCGCACGGATAATCCAGATGCAGATGGCGTTCAAAATACCGATCAATTTAACTTCGGTCTTAACCTGAGCGATATCAACATAGGAGCTATCTACAGGTTCTAATCGCATAAACTTATATTTAAAGCCTTTACGAAAGTAGAGGCTTTTTTTATGCCTGAAATGTAAAATTAAACTTATCATAAATAATTTTTAGATTAAACTAAATATATACTTTTGTAAAACTAATTAAGCTTAGATGAAAGTATTTTTTTTGTTCGTAATATTATCAGGTTTGTCTGCCTTTTGCCAGACCGGGACTATAAAAGGAATAATTACCGATGCCGCCGGTCCCGTTCCTGCAGCTACTATTGTAATTAATCCGCTTAATACAAGTTTTGTAGCAGACAGTGATGGAAAGTATGTAATCGAAGGTTTGCCTTACGGTAACTATGAAATTACTATCAGCGCTACAGGTTTAAAAACCCTAAGCAAAAAAGTCATTGTAAATAATCCAGAGCCAGTAATAGTAAACATTACATTACAAGACGATACTCAGGCACTGGAAGAGGTGGTTATTACCGGAACTATGAAAGAAGTAAGCCGCAGCAACAGCCCGATCCCTGTGGAAATAATTACCCCAAAGCTGTTTAGAAAAAACCCGACGCCCAGTTTATTTGAGGCCGTAGGTATGATAAATGGCGTGCAGCCGCAACTTAACTGCAACGTTTGTAATACCGGAGACATTCATATAAACGGCATGGAAGGCCCATACACTATGATACTTATAGACGGCATGCCGATTGTAAGTTCGCTATCTACTGTTTACGGTTTAAGCGGGATTCCAAACAGTATTGTAGAACGCATAGAGGTAGTGAAAGGTCCCGCATCTTCGCTATATGGGTCGGAGGCAATGGGGGGAATTATTAACGTAATTACAAAGGCGCCCTATAAAGCACCTCGTATAAGCGCCGACTATTTTTTTACAAGCTGGGGTGAACAGAGCATAGATGCTGCCGTAAAGATTAAGGCAGGAAAGGCAACATTATTATTAGGAGTCAACTATTTTAACTACAGTGTAAAGGCGGATAAGAACAAGGATAATTTTACCGATGTAACCCAACAAAACCGCATCTCGATATTTAATAAATGGAATTTTGAGCGAAAAGAGAACCGACAGTTTAGCCTTGCGGGCCGCTATGTGTATGAAGACCGCTGGGGTGGTGAGATGAACTGGAGCAAGCAGTGGCGTGGCAGCGACAGCATTTATGGCGAGAGCATTTACACTAAGCGCGCCGAACTTATAGGATTATACCAACTCCCAACTACAGAGCGTATTTTTACGCAGTTCTCTTTCAACTGGCACGATCAGGATTCTTATTATGGATTTACGCCGTATATGGCAACGCAGCAGGTAGGGTTTATACAGGCTTACTGGGATAAACAATTTGGCAGCAGCCACAACTTTTTATTAGGTGCCGCAATGCGATACACAAAGTATGATGACAATACACCGGCAACAGCAAGGGAAAACGGCACAAACCTGCCTCAAAAAACACCACTCCCCGGCTTATTTATTCAGGATGAGTGGACTATTTCGACCAAACATATGCTGCTAGGCGGCTACCGGTTTGACTATGACAGGAACCACGGCGGCATCCATTCGCCAAGGGTAGCTTATAAATTTGCCCCAGATAAAAACAACACCATACGGGCAAGTTTTGGAACAGGATTCAGGGTAGTTAACCTTTTTACAGAGGATCATGCCGCATTAACGGGAGCACGGGAGGTAATTATTGCCGAAGCCTTAAACCCCGAAAGGTCGTATAACAGTAACCTTAACTATGTTTTAAAAATTCCTACCGATGCTGTACTTATAAACTTTGATATTACAGGGTTCTACTCGTACTTTACCAATAAAATCGTTGGCGATTTTGATACGGACCCTACAAAGATTATTTACGACAACTTAAAAGGCCATGCCATATCGCAGGGGGTTTCTTTAAATACTGATCTTGTCTTTCCGTTCCCCTTGAAGGTAATGGCAGGGATATCCTATATGGATGTATTTCAGAAAGAAAAAGATAATGCAGGAACGGTTTTAAAAACACAGCAGCTGCATGCACCAAGGTGGTCGGGTAATTTTATAGCAAGCTATAACCTGCCCAACAATTACAGTGTAGATCTTACCGGAAACTGGTATGGCCCTATGCGCCTGCCAGTCTTACCTGATGACTACCGGCCGGCTTACTCTCCCTGGTTTAGTATTGCGAATATACAATTTACTAAAAAGTTCGACTATGGGCTCGAACTATATGGCGGTATGAAAAATATTTTTGATTTTGTACCTAAGTACGCCCTGATGCGGCCATTTGATCCATTTAATAAAAACGTGAACGACCCTGTAAATAACCCCAACGGCTATACATTTGACACAAGTTACAATTATGCGTCGTTACAGGGACGAAGAATGTTTTTAGGGGTGCGCTATAATTTACTGTAGCAATCAGTCACATTATTTAGTCGCAGTTCATATGCTCATCGCACTGCAAACTAAGACTGAATACTGCAAATCCGCTATTTATTTATAGCTACAGGCTCCTTATTTTCGTTAATGGCTACAAAAGTAAAGTTACCGGTTATAGCTTTTTCGCGCTTAAGCGAGTACATATCTTCTACGTAAATTTCTACATGCACCTGCATGCTGGTATTACCTATATGTCCTACCTTGCCTATAAACTCGGCAAAGGTACCTGCAGGAATAGGTTTTTTAAAATCGATACGGTCACTGCTTACAGTAACTACGCGCTGGCGGCTAAACCGTGTAGCTGTTATAAAGGCTACCTCATCCATTAAATGCATTGCTGCACCCCCAAAGAGTGTGTCGTAATGATTTGTAGTGTTAGGAAATACAGCTTTAAAAATGTGGGTTTCGGCAGCAGCAATTTTTTCTTCTAATGTCATCCTTAATTTTCCTGCGTTCTTAAATTGCCCCAAATTGCGTAGCTGGCGCCCCATGTAAATCCGGCACCAAAGGCGGTGAACAAGACTTTGTCACCAGCTTTAAAATCATTTTGATAATCCCAAAGCACAAGCGGTAATGTGGCAGCAGTTGTATTGCCGTAACGTTGTATGTTAACTTTTACCTTCTCTTTAGCTACTCCTAGATTGTGCCCAACTGCATCTATAATACGCAGGTTAGCCTGGTGTGGTATAACCCAGTCAATATCATCGGCGGTAACGTTATTGCGCTGCAAAACGTCATTACATGCAGTAGTCATACCCTTAATGGCACTCTTAAATACCGTACGCCCGTCTTGTTGAACGTAGTGTTGCTTTTGGTTTACAGTCTCCTCTGTAGATCCTAAAGAAGATCCTCCTGCAGGTACCGATAAGAACTGAGCCCCTTTACCGTCGGTCCTGAAGATATTATCTTTTATACCAAGCCCATCGTTATTAGCTTCTAAAAGTACCACACCGCTACCATCGCCAAAAAGGATACAGGTATTGCGGTCCTGGTAATTTACTATACTGCTCATTTTATCTGTCCCGGCCACAAGTACTTTCTTATACCTGCCGGATTCTATAAAAGCTGCTCCCGTAGAAAGAGCATATAAAAAGCCGCTGCATGCAGCATTAAGATCAAATCCAAAAGCATTCGTTAAACCGGCTTTTTCGCAGGCAACAACCGCCGTAGGTGCAAGCACCTTATCGGGAGTAGAGGTTGCAAGCAAAAGGCAGTCTATCTCTGTAGGGTCTATACCGGATTTTTCGATAAGGTTCTTTATTGCAAGGGCAGTCATGTCAGATGTTGCCATGTTGGGGTCGGCGGCAATCCTTCTTTCTTTTATACCTGTGCGCGCCACAATCCATTCATCTGTAGTATCTACCATCCTTTCAAGCGCAGCATTATCTAAAACAGTATCGGGCACATAACCCCCTATGGCAGTAATAACTGCATATGTTGTATTCATTTATCGGGCATTGTTGGAAATGCAAATATACCAACAATCTTAGTTAAATGAAAGACAAAGCTACCTGAAACTTGCCAATCATAAAATTCTGTTGCTAATTATATAACAAACAGTATCGATGGGCACTACACAACCTGTCCGCTAAATTTTTCCCGATACATCGTTGGTGTCATCCCGACAGTCTTTTTAAATAGTGCCCGGAAAGTTTTAAGATCATTGTAACCGCTCTCCAGCATTACTTCGAGGATACTGCAGCCGGATTGTTCTAATAGCTTTTTGGCCGCTTCAATACGTGTTCGTTGTAAATATTCTATTGGGGTAATTCCGGTTACCTGTTTAAAACGGCGCACAAGATTACGTCGGCTGGCCGGTACCTGGGCAATAAGCTCCTCTATGGTGGTAAGGCGGCTAAAATTCTTTTTAATTTCGTCCTGTGCCTGTTTTACTAAGGTATCGCCATGATCTTGTGCCGGTGAAAAAGTACCAAAGTATGTTTGCCTGCTACGGTCAAGGTCGATACTAAAAAGTTTTGCTGCACGTATCGCCACTTGTTTGCCTGCATAGATTTCCAGCAGCAGCATGAGTAAATGAAATGTATTAGTAGCACCGCCGCTGGTATAAATGCGATCCTGCCCGGTAACAACGGCATCGGTCTGAAGCTGTACTAACGGAAATAGCTTTGCAAAAGCGCCTTCGGCATTAATGTGTGTGGTTGCCGGACGGTTGTTAAGCAGCCCGGTAGCAGCCAGTAAAAATGCACCTGTACAAAAACTGGCGAGGGCAGCACCCTGCGCGTACTGCGTTTGCAGCCACGGTATCCATTGCAAATTTTGATGCAGGCTGTTTTCAAGCTCCTCATTTTTAAAAGATGGAATAAGCAGTAAATCATACTGTATATCCTCTTCCAAATTTTTAGAAGTGTAATTTTCGAAAGGAGAGTTTTCACAATCCCGGCATACTATATTGATGCTAAAGGGAGCCGTTTCATTTTCGTTGTTGTAAAAATGATTTGCCGTCTCGAACACGTCTAATATTGCCGCAGCGCTAAGGAGCCTGTATCCGTATGGGACGATTATACCTATCTGCATAAATGGTGGTGTTGGTGATAACAAATATAAAATGTTTTTTGTCTCGAATACCCCCTAATAATGACTTTTTAGCACAACCTTCGCTTCATGTAATAAAATTATATTTGTTTTATTAATAAGTACCTGAGATACTTAGATGCCCAGACCTTAAATACTAACAAATAAACATTATCATCACAATGAAAGTTTTACGAATTGTTTTATTAGTTATTGCAATCATCATTGTCATCCCTTTGCTTATAGCCATTTTTGTAAAAAGGGATTATCGCATTGAACGAAGTGTTGTAATAAACAAACCTGTAGAAGATGTTTTCGAATATGTATCTCACGTTAAAAACCAAAAATATTATAACGTCTGGGTGCAGGCCGACCCCAACCTTAAGCAGGAATTTAAAGGGGAGGATGGCACCATTGGCTTTATAAACAAGTGGTATGGCAATGATAAAGCGGGGCAGGGCGAACAGGAGATAGTGAACCTGATACCTAATGAACAATTAGACTTGCGCATCAAATTTATCCGCCCGTTCGAGAGCACCATGAACGGCAGCACATTTACAAAGTCTATGCCCAGCGGGAATACTAGAGTTACCTCTGTGGTATATGGCGTAAGTAAATATCCTATGAACTTGATGAACCTGTTTATGGATGGCATGCTGGGCAAGGATATGGACACCAACCTTAATAACCTGAAGACAGTACTCGAAAAGCAATAGTTAAACCATAAAAACCAACAATTATGACATTAGTAAATCCGTACCTTAACTTTAATGGAAACACAGAGGAAGCATTTAGTTTTTATAAGTCGGTTTTTGGCGGGGAGTTCGCCATGATTATGCGCTTTAAAGACACTCCCGGCTGTGAGAATATGCCAAAAGTGGAGCAAGACCATATTATGCACATTGCCCTGCCTGTAGGTAATAGTGTAATTATGGGGACAGACGTACCTGAAAGCATGGGACAGGTAACCTTTGGCAGTTCTGTGTCTTTATCCATAAGCGTTGACAGCCGTGAGGAGGCAGACCGCGTATACAATGCCCTTTTAGAGGGTGGAGAGCCTACCATGCCCATGAACGATATGTTTTGGGGCGATTATTATGGAATGCTTACCGACAAATTTAATATACAATGGATGATAAGTTACAGCGAAAAATATGCTAACCCATCTTAATGTTCCTGTTTTGCAACATAAAAATTAAACCTAAAAATACTGTTATGTTTAAAGATGTAAAGGCGTTTAGTGGCTATTCTGCCAATGATATGGAAGAAGCCAAAGAGTTTTACCAAAACATACTGGGAATTATTGTAAAAGAAGGCATGGAGGGTATACTGGAGTTGCATATTGCAGGAAGTACTCCCATTATAATATACCCTAAGCCCAACCATGAGCCGGCAACTTTTACAGTACTCAACTTCCTTGTTCCAGATATAGAAGAGGCTGTAGCCGAACTAAAAGGCAAGGGTATAACTTTTGAAAGCTACAACCTTCCCAATTTTAAAACCGATGACGATAACATTTTTAGGGGAGGCGGCCCATTTATAGCATGGTTTAAAGATCCTGCGAGAAACATATTATCGGTTATAGAAGAATTTTAAAATAGTTTACAGTCGCAGTTTCATTGCCAGATTACAATCAAGTAGCCATAACCTCCTTCAAGGTCTTCGAAACCTTGAAGGTATGATTTAAACCTCAATTATATATTGAAATTGTTCCTACAAAAATTTATAATTTATTTCGCTGCATTAAAAAAATTACTACATTAGCCAAATAACAAGTACACAATAATGAACACGACAATATTTTTCAACACCTATTTTTATTTCTTCTGGAACGAGGACAGGGGTTGTATTGTTGTATAAGTATTTTAAAAAAATAAAACAATAGATATAATCCCGATGTAAGTCGGGATTTTTTTTTGCTCAAAATCTATGGAAACAAAAATAGCAATACAGGGTATAAAAGGATCATTCCATCATCAGGTGGCAGGCGAATACTTTGGTACAGATACGATACTGGAAGAGTGCATGTCGTTCACAATACTCGTGCAAAGCCTTTTACAAAATCGTACCGGTTTGGGAATTATGGCACTGGAAAATTCTATTGCAGGGTCTATTATACCTAATTATGCACTAATAGATCATAACAACCTGCATATTATAGGCGAGCATTACCTTAACATCCACATGAACCTTATGGCGCTTGAAGGACAAACCATAGATGATCTTAAAGAGGTACACTCCCACCCTATGGCACTACTGCAGTGCAGTAATTTCTTTGCACAATACCCTCATATAAAATTGGTGGAAAGCGTAGACACTGCAGAGACAGCCCAACGCATTCACAACAATAAAATTAAGGGTCTGGGTGCGGTAGCCGGCCCTGTTGCCGCAAATATGTTTGGCCTATCGATACTCGCCGCAGGTATACATAATATAAAAAACAATCAGACGCGTTTTGTAATACTTACAACCGTAAATAAGGCTCTATCAAAAGAAGATATTGATAAAGCCTCTTTAAAGTTTGAGCTTGACGATACGCCCGGCAGCCTTGCAACACTACTTAACGTAATGAACAATTGCAAGCTCAACCTTACTAAGATACAAAGCATGCCCATTGCAGAAACCCCTTTTAAATATTCATTTTTTGTAGATGTAACATTCGAAAAATACAAACACTACGAAAAGGCAAAAGCAATTATAGAATTAATGACCACCCAGTTTAAAGTATTGGGCGAATATAAAAAAGGAAACGCATGATAGCACCCGCCCACAGGCTCGAAGAAGTAAAGGAATATTACTTCTCGGCAAAATTAAAAGAGGTACGGCAGATGATTGCAGAGGGAAAAAAGGTAATCAATCTGGGCATTGGTAGCCCTGATATGCCTCCTGCTGATGCGGTTATAAATGCAATAAACGCCTCCCTGCATGATGCAAAAGCCCATGAGTACCAAAGCTATCAGGGCCTGCCCGAACTGCGCGAAGCCATCGCTTTGTTTTACAAAAGGCACTTTGGCGTAAGCCTGAATCCGGCAAACGAGATATTGCCTTTAATGGGCAGCAAAGAAGGCATCATGCATGTATCTATGGCTTTTTTAAACGAAGGCGATAAGGTGTTGATACCTAACCCCGGTTACCCGACGTACACATCGGCAACAAAACTTGTGGGTGCTGAGCCTGTTTTCTACGACTTATCATCAGAAAATAACTGGGAACCTGATTTTAAGGCTTTAGAAGCATCCGATTTATCATCGGTAAAAATAATGTGGGTTAATTACCCACACATGCCTACAGGCGCAAAAGGCAGCCGAGTAATGTTTGAAAAGTTAGTTGCGTTTGCTAAACAACACAACATATTAATAGTTAATGACAATCCTTACAGTTTTGTACTGAATGATGAACAGTTGTCGATTTTTCAGATAGACGGTGCGAAAGAGGTAGCATTAGAACTGAATTCACTTAGCAAAACCTTTAACATGGCCGGATGGCGCGTGGGTATGGTAAGCGGCAGCGCAGCCTTACTGGATGCAGTACTAAAAGTAAAAAGCAATATGGACAGCGGTATGTTTTACGGCATACAAAAAGGTGCTATTGCAGCTCTGCAAAGCGGGCCGGATTGGTTCGCCTCTCTTAACGCTGTATATACTAAAAGGCGCGAACTTATTTTTAAGCTCGCCGATATTATGGGATGCACTTACGACAAAAATACAGCGGGGCTGTTTGTTTGGGCAAAGCTTCCGGAAGGAACCAGCGATGTGGAAAAGTATGTAGACCAAATATTATATGATAAGCATATCTTTCTTACCCCGGGAACGGTATTTGGGTCGGCGGGAGAAGGCTATATACGCTTTTCGCTATGTGCGAACGAAGCTATAATAACCGAAGCCATTAACCGGTTTTAAATACAACTGAAGTTTAAAGTGACAGGCTTGACAACCGACAGAAACTAATAACCAAAAAAATGAAAGTATACGTAATAGGCTTAGGCTTAATAGGAGGCTCGCTGGCATTAGATATCAAAAGGGAATCTCCTGATACTAAGATTTTAGGCATTGATGCTAATGAACAGCATATTGAGGAAGCCATTAAGCTGGGTATTGTTAGTGAAGGTGCCACGACAGAAGATCTGGCGAATGCCGATTGGGTAATAGTAGCAGTACCGGTAAATACCATTGCCCTACTCCTACCGCAGGTATTGGATAAGATAGGCGACAACAGCATTGTTTTTGATGTAGGTTCTACTAAAGCAGCGATTTGCAAAGCAGTAGAAGGCCACCCTAAACGTAGAAATTTCATTGCCATGCACCCCATCGCAGGAACCGAATTTTCGGGTCCTTCTGCTGCAATTACAGGTTTGTTTAACGGCAAGACCAACATTATCTGCGAGGTAGAAAAAACGGCGTTCAAGCTTCAGGAACGAGCATTAGCATTATTTAATACCCTTGGCATGAGGATACGATATATGGATGCAGTATCTCATGATATGCATATAGCCTATGTTTCGCACCTGTCGCATGTAAGTTCATTCATGCTGGGCAAAACAGTTATAGAAAAAGAGAAAGACGAGCGCGATATATTTGATATGGCCGGTAGTGGATTCGCTAGTACAGTACGCCTCGCTAAAAGTTCGCCTGCTACATGGGCTGCCATATTCAGGGAGAACAAAACAAATGTTGGTTTGGCATTACAACAGTATATTACCAACCTTCAAACTTTTCAGGAGCTGCTTGAGTGCGAAGATTATGAGGGAATATATAACGAAATGGAAAACACCAACAGGATAAAGAATATACTGAACGGGATAAGTTAAGATAGAAAACAATAGATAACACACACAAGATAAAAAATTAAAGAAAAGCATTATGGAAAATAGCACCGCACTACGCACCTGGTTAGACGATTTTAAGCTGGAACACCCACTGGTAATAGCCGGACCATGCAGCGCTGAGACCGAAGAACAAGTTCTAAAAATAGCACACGAACTTAAAGACAGCGATGTAAGCATATACCGTGCAGGCATCTGGAAGCCCCGCACCCGCCCGGGTGGGTTTGAGGGCGTGGGAGCAATCGGCTTGAAATGGCTGCAAAAAGCTAAGGCGGAAACAGGCCTGCTCATGGCTACAGAGGTTGCAAACGCAACCCATGTAAAATTAGCTTTAGAATATGACATTGATGTGTTGTGGATAGGGGCACGGACAACGGTAAACCCTTTTGCTGTGCAGGAAATTGCTGATGCACTACAGGGAACAGATAAAATAGTTCTGGTTAAAAACCCCGTTAACCCTGATTTGGCGCTATGGTTGGGCGGCGTAGAGCGTCTTTACAATGCCGGGATTACAAAACTTGGCGTAATTCACCGTGGATTTTCTACTTACGAGAAAACAAAATACAGGAATATACCAGAGTGGCAACTGGCTATAGAACTACAAAATAAATTCCCTGACTTACCGCTTATTATAGACCCCAGCCATATTACCGGCCGCCGCGATATGATACAGGAGGTTTCTCAGCAGGCGCTCGACCTTAATTATGACGGCCTGATCATAGAAACACATACCGACCCTGATAATGCCTGGAGCGATGCGGCACAACAGGTTACCCCTGCCCGACTTAAGCAAATTTTTGAAGACCTTAAGGTGCGAAAAGAAACGGGACATGATATTAATTATGACCGCACAATGGCAGCACTACGCGTTAGCATTGACGATTATGACAACAAAATAATCGAAATTTTAGGCAAACGTATGGATGTGGCGGGCCAGATAGGTGCGGTAAAAAAAGAGTTTAATGTGGCAGTTTTACAAAATAAACGCTGGAACGAAATATTAGAAAAGATGACTGCACAGGGCAAGGAAAAAGGCCTAACCGAAGACTTTATAGTAGATATTTTTAAGGCGATACATCAGGAAAGTATAACGCATCAGGAGGCGGTAATCAACAAAAAATAATTTTTAACATTTTATTGGCAAGTTTTTTCTTAAAGAGTAAAATATGTTGTATCATCGCGCAATATTTAACCAACTTATATAATGAAAAAACTTGCCTATTTATTTTTAGCACTAATGCTGGGGTGCATCACTGCCGAGGCACAAAACTCTCTTGAAAAAGTTTCGCTTACGTATGGCGAAGAATTACCGGACGATAAACAAAAGATCGTAAAATTAATCGGCGAGGCTAATAATAAAATCTATGGCCTTGGTACAAACGGCAAAGATGATTTTGTATTAAAGATATTTGAATCGGGAAATATGAAGCTTATAACATCTAAGCCTATTGTTATCCCCGAAATGAACGACAAAGAGGTAGATTTTGAAGATATCTTCCTGCTTAACGGTAAGTTGTATGCCATAGGCAGTGTATACCACAAAAAAGATAAAATTTTTACACTTGTTGCTTCTCCTCTCTCTGAAGAAGGAAAATTAGGTAAGGACGGTATTGTATTGTTTAAAGCAGCAGTGGCCAAAAAAAGCGACCGCGGAGCATTTTACTTTAAACAAACTCAGGACGAGAATGGCCTCCTTATCATGCATACTGCTCTTTTTGACAAAGAAGATGCTGTAAAATATGAGGTTAAGTTATTTGACGATAATCTAAACGCCGTATTTACTAATATCGAAAAAGTAACTTTTGACGACCATAAAAAAGACTACGAATTTACAATAGCTGACTTTGACGTAAATTACAAAGACGACGTTTTCTTAGTAATAAATGAAAGCTACAGAGATAACAAAAAGAAAGAGAAGGTAGAGCGTTTTGAAATTCATGCATTTAAAAGCGATAAGAATTATGCTAAAGAAATAATTAATATAGACCTTAAAGATAAGGAGATAATTAATTGCAGCATGTTATCAACTGCAAACAATGTAGTTCAGCTGGTAGGTTTTTACTCAAGCGTTCGCGAGAGCGGCAGGGCTAACAGAGAACTTAAAGGCGTGTATAATGCTACCATAGATCTTGCTACAAATACTAATACCAACCTTAAGTTTAATGAATTTGACTACGCAACCAAAGTTAAGCTTATTGGCGAAAGAAGAGCTAAGAAAGGTAAAGATGTAAAACCTCTTTACAATATACACTCTATTATAGAGAAGAATGACGGAGGACTAATTATCCTTTCAGAATTTCAATATGTTGCCTACAACAGGGCGGCAGGCATTGGTCCGTTAGCACTTACACAGGTAACTTATATTAAGAATGAAATTATTGTTACCTCCTTAAAACCTGATGGCTCATTAGAGTGGAGCAACGTTCTTCCTAAAGAACAGACCGCAAGTACCTCTACATTATCTGTTGTACTGGGCACTATGGGTACATCAGGAAGCTTTAGCGTTGGCATGGCCGTAGCCATTCCTTTTGCACAAATGGGCCGTGGCCCGGAATATCTTGGTTGTATTCCTATCTATAAAAACGGCGAACTTAATATTATTATAAACGACAATATTAAGAACAAAGGCATTACAGAAATTGAAGATATTAAAGCCATGGGTAACTATAATAATGCTGTACCATCATTATTTATATTTGACAAAACCGGGAAAATAACCCGTAAAGACCCTGAAGAAGCTATTAAAAACGAACTTGTTTTAAGACCGGGTGTATATTACCGTAAAAATCAAAATGAATATATAGTGTACTCTTCCCGCAAAAAGAAAGATAAACTGGGCCGGATGATATTACAGGATTAAGTGTAAAACGATATGCTTATAAAGGTTACCCGCAACGGTAACCTTTATTTTTTTAAAAAATATTTGGCAGCACAGCTGTGCCTATATTATTATCTTTGCGGCATGACAGGATTGGTATATAAATCTACAGGAAGCTGGTACACTGTAAAAACAGAGGAAGGTGCTTCATACGAATGCCGTATAAAGGGCAAGTTGCGCATGAAGGGCATTAAAAGTACAAACCCGGTTGCCGTGGGCGACATTGTAGATTTTGACCTGGAAGAAACTACCGATACTGTAACCGGGATAATTACCGGCATACAGGAAAGGGAAAACTATATAGTGCGCAAATCGGTTAACCTGTCTAAGCAAATGCATATTATTGCCAGTAATATAGACAAGCTCTTTTTACTGGTCACCATAAATAATCCGCCTACCACTACAAGCTTTATAGACCGTTTCCTGGTTACCGCGGAAGCCTATCGTATTACCGCAATTTTAGTATTTAACAAAATCGATACTTATAGCGAAGAAACTAAATATGAGCAAATGTACCTGGAGCATATCTATGGCAAAATAGGTTACAAAAGCTTAAAAGTATCATCTGAAACCCGTGAAGGTATTGATGAACTTATGGCCGAAATGAAAGATAATGTGAGTATGTTTTCGGGGCATTCTGGCGTGGGTAAAAGCACCCTGGTAAATACCATGCAGCCGGAATTTAATCTTAAAACCAAGAAAATATCCGAACAGCACAGCCAGGGACAGCACACAACGACTTTTGCTGAGATGTTCGACCTTGACTTTGGAGCAAAAATAATAGATACTCCCGGTATTCGCGGCTTTGGGATGGTAGATATGGAAAAAGCCGAAATAGGCCATTATTTCCCTGAGTTTTTTGCTATAAAAGATCAGTGTAAATACCATAACTGCCTGCACAAAGATGAGCCTCACTGCGCTGTAAAAGACGCGTTAGAGAAGGAAGAGATAGCCTGGTCGCGTTACCGCAGCTACCTGCAAATGCTGGATGGCGAAGACGAGCACTACCGGACAGATATTTATGGCGACGGCAAAAACAACGATGCCGAATAATGAAAGCTGTTCTGCAAAGGGTTAGCGAAGCATCTGTAACTATAGATGGTGAGAAAGTAGCTGCTATAAATGGTGGCCTACTGGTGCTTTTAGGTATCGAAGAAGCCGATACTGAGGAAGACCTATTGTGGCTTGTTTCTAAAATTAGCAAACTCAGGATTTTTAATGATGCCCATGGTGTTATGAACCTATCTGTGCAGGAAACCGGCGGCGATATTATTGTTGTTAGCCAGTTTACACTGCATGCCCTAACCAAAAAAGGTAATCGGCCATCTTATATTAATGCAGCCCGTCCAGAAACCGCATTGCCTCTTTATGAAGCTTTTATACTTAAATTGGAGAGTGAAATAGGAAAGAAGGTGCAGAAAGGACGGTTCGGCGCCGACATGAAAGTAGCTTTACTAAATGATGGCCCGGTAACAATTATAATTGACACAAAAAATAAAGAGTAAAAGCTTTGTGATTTGTTAAATTCTTCTACTTTTGACGCAAAATAGAAATTTAACATGATTTTAAGATTTACCCTGCTGTTTCTTGTGTTGCTGCCTTTTAGGACTTTAGCTCAGGACAATTATAATGTAGCTGCAATTCCGGTAAACCTTACGGAAAATACCAACGCCGTTGTGCGCCTGGACCAGACTGATATTTTTATCACATCGCGCCAGCAAATGTTAGCTAAAGAGACACGCGTAGTTACTATACTTAACAAGCATGGGCTTACTTACATGGGGGCTTCTGAAGCGTTTGACAAAACATTGGCAATAAAATCTATAGAGGCGGTTGTTTATGACGGTGCAGGACAGCTCATAAAAAAGTATAAAAGGAAAGACTTTAAAGAAGAAGCTTATTCCCAGGGTTCCTCTATTATCGATACGAAAGTCCTCTACCTGGATTATACCCCTGTACAATATCCTTTCACTGTTGTATTTACCTGTGAAACTGAAACATCTAATACGGCTTTCATTCCGCAATGGTCGCCTGTAGAGGGCCCTTTTGTAAGTACTCAAAAATCAGGAACCAGCATAACCTGCGTACCGGGCCTTGGTTTTAAATACAAAGATTACAACTTTGGTGATGTTCCATTAATTAAAACAGAATCAGGCAACTCAGTAACATTAAGCGCAGAAAACATTCCTGCTTTTCGAAGTGAAGATTATGCACCATCGCTATACAAGGTTAGGCCACACGTACTTTTTGGCCTCGAAAAATTTCACCTTGAAGGTGTAGATGGCGAGGCTTCAAGCTGGGGTGCCTTTGGTGCCTGGATGTATAACAGCCTCCTTACAGGCGCAGATGAACTTTCTGCAGAAACACAGAACAAGATAAAAAGCCTGGTAAGCGCAGAGACCGATCCGCTTAAAAAAGCCAGCATTGTCTATAAATATGTACAAAGCAAAACACGCTATGTAAGTATTCAGTTAGGTATTGGTGGCTGGAAACCTATGCCTGCCAAAGATGTAGACCGCCTGGGCTACGGAGATTGTAAAGCATTAAGCAATTATACCCGTGCGCTCCTTAAGGTTGTAGGAGTAGATGCTTACTATGCAATTATATATGGAGACACAAATAAGAGGGACATACGCGAAGATTTTGTGAGCATGCAGGGTAACCATGCTGTACTTGCTATACCGCACAACGGGCAGTTGGTGTGGTTAGAATGTACAAGCCAGACAGCCCCTTTTGGGTTTCAGGGAGATTTTACAGACAACCGTATGGCATTACTTGTAAAACCTGAAAAAGGAGAAATTGTGCGCACTCATGTATACAATGCTACAGGAAACAGTCAGCTATGTAAGGGTGTTTATAGTATAAGTGAGGCCGGGGCAATAGCCGGCGGCATACAAATAGTATCTAAAGGGCTGCAGTATGATGATAAGTATTACATGGAACATGAATCGGCAGAGGAGTTAGATAAGGCTTATAAATCGAGGTTTAGCAACATAAATAATTTAAAGCTTAAAAAAACGGGGATAGTAAATAACAGCGATACTCAGGAGTTAACAGAAGACCTAACCCTTGAGGCCGAAGGCTACTGCAACAAAAGCGGGAACAGGATTTTATTTGCTATTAATGCTTTCAACCAGACCGGTAGTGTACCCCAGCGCTATAGAAGCCGTAAACTCCCGTTTGAAATACGCACCGGCTTTTATGACCAGGACGAGATAACCATTAATCTGCCTGCAGGATTTACCATGGAAGCGAAGCCGGAGAATATTTTGATCACTGAAAAATTTGGTGAATACAAAACAGAATATACAGTAGTAAGCCCTACACAAATGATTTACAAGCGTTCATTAATTGTTAATGATGGCTCTTATGCCAGCAGCGAATATGAAAACTACAGGCTGTTTAGAGAAAAAATTGCGCGTAACGACAATGCCAAAGTAGTACTGGTAAAAAACTAATATCTTGAAGAATATTTTACTTGTGTTCATGCTAATAACATGTCTTGATGCCACCGCTCAGGGCGCGTTACCACCCCTGCCTAAAATTACTATTGCAGACCTTGCTGAAAAAGTGCATCCACAGGACAGTACAGCGGCAGCAGCTTTTTTGCAGCGCCGTGGTAAAACGTGGTTTGAGCTAAGCGGCAACACCTGGTTTATGCTTACCGAAATTTACTCAAGGGTTAAAATTTATAATAAAGAGGGCTATAGCTATGCCAACCCCGAAATTACTTTTTACAGTGGAGACAGGCTGGCTAAAGGATATTTTGGCGAAGCAAATACCTACAATCTTAAGGGAGGAATACTCGAAAAGACATCCTTTGATAAAACCGGCGAGCACGAAAAGGTTATACGGGAAAACGTTACTCAAAGGAAAATTACACTCCCTAATGTTAAGGAGGGTAGTATAATAGAATATAAGTATACTATTACAACACCGTATTTTGCAGATTTCAGGGATTTCTACTTTCAGTTTGATATTCCTGCAAACGATGTGCGTTATGATGTATGGATACCTTCTTATTTTTACTATAATATATACATTAAAGGCCCGAAAAACATTAGAGAAGAATTTACATCTACAGAATTCAATAAAAAGACAGACGTTAAAGAAAATTACCGCTCATTTACTGCAAGTAATGTAAAAGCTATAAAAGATGAGGCCTATGTAGATAATATAGATAATTACAGATCTACGGTACTACATGAATTATCTGCTGTAGCTATGCCTAACCAACCTGCAAAATATTATACTGTAGACTGGAAAGCTGTGGCCAAGACCATTTACGAGAATGATCATTTTGGTTGGGAATTAAGGCTCAGCTCTTACTTTGAGAAGGATATAGATCCTTTGCTAACAAAAGGCATGAGCGAAAATGCTAAGCTCACAGCGATTTTTGATTTTGTAAAGGACCGCATGAACTGGAATGGAGAGCTTGGCTATCTGTGTGATGCCGGGGTAAAAAAAGCATATGCAGAAAAAGCAGGCAATGCTGCCGAGATAAATCTTATGCTTACGGCCATGCTGCGTCATGCAAAATTAGATGCTAACCCTGTACTTGTAAGTACAAGGGCAAACGGCATTGCGCCCTACCCCACAAGATCTGCATACAATTACGTAATTGCTGCAGTAAAGCTTAATGATAAAACCATTTTGCTGGATGCTACCGGCAAATATACCCAACCTGATATTATACCCATACGCGCCATTAACTGGGAAGGGCGACTGATAAAGCGTAATGGAGATACCGAGGAAACTGACCTGACACCAAAGATAATGTCTAAAGAAGCTGTTACGGTTGTATGTTCTATGAATCCTGACGGAACTATTACCGGAAAAGCGCGCGACCAGTACTCTGATTATAATGCATATTTATTTAGAGATAAATATGCCGGCATGCAGCAGGATAGCTATTTAGAAAAACTGGAAGGTAAATATAAAGGTATATCAGTTAACGACTATAAGGTTACTAACGATAAAGATGTAACCAAGCCATTAGTAGAAGATTATAATTTTACCCACGATATGGTAACGGATGTAATAGGTTCTAAACTATATTTCAGCCCCATGTTGTTCTTTAAACAAAGCGAAAACCCGTTCAGGCAGGAAACCAGGCTTTATCCTGTAGATTTTGTATTTCCTAACTACGATAAATATGCCATCAATATAAAAATACCTGATGGCTATACGATCACATCTCTGCCAAAATCGGCAGCAATAAGCATGGCTGACAATATGGGCAGTTTTAAATACAATGTCCAGGCAACCGACAACAATGTTCAGTTATTGGCTACTTTCGAAATTAACCATGCAAAAATATCATCTGAAGATTATACAATCCTGAAAGATTTTTTTCAGAAAATGATAGAGAAGCAAAACGAGCAAATTGTACTTACAAAACAATAAATACCAACCAATACCAATAAATTATTACATGAAAAAAATTACTTTATTACTATTATTACTAACGAGCTTTAGCGCAATGTCACAAAAATATGAGTTGGGCAAAGTGACAATAGCAGAACTTGAAGAAAAAGCGCACCCAACAGACCCATCTGCAGGGGCATCCATAATCTATAGCAAAGGAATTACCAAAATGGGATTTTCTGAAAGGGATGGTTTTAGCCTGATTACCGAGGTAGAGATGAAGATCAAAATTTATAATAAAGAAGGTTATGACTGGGCAAACAAAGTGGTAACGTATTATAGTTCTGATTCTGAAAGAGAGACGGTAGATATAAATAACGCTGTAACCTACAATCTTGTTGGCGGTGCAGTTAAAAAAACGAAATTAAAAACAGAAGGCCAGTTTACAGAGCAGGTAAATAAATTCTGGAAGCAGAAGAAAATAATGATGCCCGATGTAAAAGAAGGAAGCGTAATAGAGTTTGAATATGTACTACGTTCGCCTTTTATAACGGTATTGCCAGAGTGGCGTTTTCAGGAAAGCATCCCTGTTAACCATTCTGAATACACTACAAAAATACCGGAATACTACGTTTTTAATCCAAACTTTAGAGGATATTATGCACCTAAAATTTTAAAAACTTCTGTTAGTGCTTCAATCACATCGGTCACAAAAGAAAGATCAGGTGACTACGTAACTAAAACTACATTTGATACAGATAAAACAGATTATCAGGAAAACATTACAACTTATGTAATGGAAAAACTTCCTGCCATGAAGGATGAAAGCTATGTAAACAATATAGACAATTATTTATGTAGTGTAGAGCATGAACTCTCTATGACTAAATATCCTAACTCCCCCATAAAAACGTATTCTAATAACTGGGAAGACGTGGCAAATACCATTTATAAATTTGATGATTTCGGGCCGGAGCTTAAAAGGACCGGATACTTTGAGAACGATATTACAGCACTTATTAACGGTATTAACTCGCCTGCAGAAAAAGCTACCTTGATATTTAACTACGTAAAGAACAGGATGAACTGGAACAAGTTTACAGGCTACTCTTGTGATGGTGGTGTAAAAAAGGCCTATACAGATAAAGTGGGCAACACTGCTGAGATTAACCTTATGCTTACTGCCATGCTACGGTTTGCAGGACTTAATGCAAATCCTGTACTGGTGAGCACCCGCAGCAATAAAATAGCACTTTTCCCGGCGCGAAGTGCATTTAACTATGTTATAGCCGCTGTAGAAATTAATGGCAAAACCCTTTTATTAGATGCAACTACTAAATGGGCAATGCCAAACATTTTACCCGTTCGCGCAGTAAACTGGAATGGCCGCCTTATAAGAAAAGATGGTACATCTGCAGAGATGCCACTTACTCCGCAGGGCTTGTCAAGGGAAGTAGTAAGCATGTCGGCAACCTTAGATAAAGAGGGCAAAGTGACCGGCAAAGCGCGCGATACTTATTTTGATTATAATGCATTTCTTTTCAGGGAAAATTATAATGGCCTTAGTCAGGAAAGTTATCTGGAAAAGCTGGAAAAAGGATATAAGGGGATGGAGATAAGCAATTATAAGCTAAGTAATGATAAAGACCTGAGTAAGCCGGTTGTAGAAGATTACGATTTTACTAATAATAATGTTGCCGATATAATTGGCGACAAGATGTACATTAACCCTATGCTTTTTTTAGCAAAGGCAGAGAACCCTTTTAAACAGGAAAAAAGAGAATACCCTATAGATTTTGTATTTCCGCACCAGGATAAATATACCATCGGCATTAATCTGCCGGAAGGGTATGTTTTAGAATCTTTACCACAACCTGTTTCTCTTACTATGGAAGACAATATGGGAAGTTTTAAATACAATCTTGTTGCTAACGGCAACCTGATTCAGGTGGCTGTGACTATGGATATTAATGCTGCTACTATTGGCCCGGATTACTATGATACCCTTAAAAGCTTTTACCAAAAAATGTTAGAAAAGCAAAACGAAAAGATCGTGCTCAAACGTTTATAATAAAAATGTTTAAAGCCTGTGTAGATTACACAGGCTTTTTTATTGGTAATCCTTACTTTTATAACCTCAACATTATTTTGAAATGGATATACAAAATGCACAGCTTGACGTAGACAACTGGATAAAAAACCACGGGGTACGCTACTTTAATGAACTAACTAATATGGCGCAGCTAACGGAAGAGGTTGGCGAAGTTGCCCGCATTATTGCCCGCCGTTATGGCGAGCAGAGCGAAAAAGAAAGCGATAAAAACAAAGACCTGGGCGAAGAACTTGCCGATGTAGTATTTGTAGTGTTATGCCTGGCCAACCAGACAGGCATTAATCTGCAGCAGGCTTTTGACAAAAAAATGGACCTGAAGGCCGGGCGTGACCATGACCGCCACCATAATAACGAGAAGCTTAAATAATCCTGCTATAGCACTATAGGAAATCATTAGTCCGAGAAAAAATTTTCATACGACATCGCGGCAAAATGCCAAATTAATATGGACATCACATTACAATTACGCGGCCGGATAGCTTCGGAGGCAATAAAAATTACAGGCAGCAAATCAGAAACCAACAGGCTTTTGTTGCTGCAGGCATTGTATCCGGGTATCAGCATACAAAACACGTCTGAATCGGATGACAGTATTGCCATGCAAAATGCACTGGCAAGCAAGAGTGATATCATAGACATCCATCATGCCGGCACCGCCATGCGATTTCTTACTGCTTACTTCTCTTTGCAAGAGGGGCGTACTGTAACGTTAACGGGCTCTCAGCGCATGCGCGAGCGGCCTATAGGTGTACTCGTGGATGCATTGCGCAGCCTTGGCGCCCAGATAGATTATTTAGAGAATGAGGGCTTCCCCCCACTTAGAATAACCGGACAGAAATTTATTAAAACCAGTGTGGCCATCAATGCCGGTGTTAGCAGCCAGTATATTACTGCCTTACTGCTTATAGCAGGCCGCCTCGAAAATGGACTGGAACTAATCCTGGAAGGTGAACTTACCTCTGTTCCGTACATTAAAATGACATTGGGATTACTTAATGAAGTAGGTATAGAAAATAGTTACGAGGGTAATAGGATTACTGTAAAACCGCCAATAGGCAATCAGCAATCAGCAATCAGTAATCAGCAATCGGCAGACCTAAGTGAAGCTCAATCTGAAATCTTAAATCTGAAATCTGAAATAACCGTAGAGAGCGATTGGAGCTCGGCATCCTATTATTACTCTATAGTAGCATTAGCCAAAGCAGGGACAGAAATTACGCTATCATCTTACAAACAGAACAGTTTGCAAGGCGATAGCGCATTAGCAAATATATATAAAGTGTTAGGTGTAGAAACAGTTTTTAACGGAAATGCTGTTACGCTAACGAAGGGCAACTATAAGCCAACACCCGTCAGCCTTGAGCTAAACAATACCCCGGATATTGCTCAGACTATAGCGGTAACCTGTTTTGGGTTAGGAATCGGCTGCCATCTAACGGGATTACATACCCTAAAAATCAAGGAAACCGACCGCCTGGAAGCTCTTAAAACCGAACTGGAGAAATTCGGTGCAACAATATCGGTTACAGATCATAGCCTTACTTTACAGCCACATTCTCTATTCGAAGGTTTGAGTAAAGCGGGCACCCCTCCTTTGGAGGGGCAGGGGGAGGCTGTCGTTTCTGTAGCAACCTACAACGACCACCGTATGGCAATGGCTTTTGCGCCGCTTGCCGTTAAAACACCTTTAGTCATTAAGGATGCCGGCGTAGTATCTAAGTCGTATCCTACCTTTTGGGAAGATATGAAAGTAATTGGATTGGACGTAACAACCCTGTAATGCATTAATAATCAATATGATTTGTAAATAAATGGCAAAACACTTGACAACGCCTCCTTTGCAGTAGTATATTTGCATACATTTAAACGTATATATGAAATTATCAAACTTCAATTTCAACCTGCCAAAAGAGCTTCTTGCGGAATATCCTTCTGAAAACAGGGACGAATCCAGGTTAATGGTTATCGACCGTAAAACCAAAACCATAGAGCACAAGCAGTTTAAAGATGTTATAGATTATTTTGGCGAAGGCGATGTTATGGTGCTTAACAACACTAAAGTATTTCCTGCACGCCTTTATGGCAATAAAGAAAAAACAGGTGCGCGTATAGAGGTGTTCCTTTTAAGGGAACTAAACTCTGAGCAGCGCCTTTGGGATGTTTTAGTAGACCCTGCACGTAAAATACGTATTGGCAACAAACTTTATTTTGGCGATGACGACAGCCTTGTAGCCGAGGTTATAGACAACACTACTTCCCGCGGTAGGACACTTAGGTTTTTATACGACGGTTCTTATGAGGAGTTTAGAAATAAACTTACTGAGCTTGGTGAAACCCCAATACCTAAATACATAAACCGTGAGGTAGAGCCTGAAGATGCAGAACGTTACCAAACTATATATGCTAAAGAAGAAGGTGCTGTTGCGGCGCCTACTGCAGGCCTTCACTTTTCTAAACACTTACTTAAACGATTAGAGATAAAAGGTGTAGATTTTGCAGAAATTACGCTTCACGTAGGGCTTGGTACTTTTAACCCGGTTGAGGTTGAAGACCTTTCCAAGCACAAAATGGATAGCGAAGAACTTATTATTACACAAAAAGCCTGCGATATTGTAAATAATGCAAAAATTAAGAAGGGTAAAATTTGTGCAGTAGGTACTACAAGTATGAGAGGTATGGAAAGCTCGGTGTCATCGCAACGTACGCTTAACCCGTATGTAGGATGGACCAATAAGTTTATCTTTCCTCCGTACGATTTTAGCGTGGCAGATTGTATGATCACTAACTTTCACACACCAAAAAGTACATTGCTTATGATGATTTCTGCCTTTATGGGCCATGATCTTATGAAAAGAGCTTACGAAGAGGCAATTGCAGAGGGTTATAGGTTTTATACTTATGGCGATGCAATGCTAATATTATAATTACATTTTTATGTGATGCAAAAAGCGGCTTTTGTAAAGCCGCTTTTTTTTAATTTTAAAGTTATATATATTTGAATATCAATAAAGCAAAATTAAAAGTTTTTTTTTGTTAATTTAAATGTTGTTATAATTCGACTGCTTTAAGTCAGGTGGCATGATTTATTTTCGACGACAATATTATCTAAGATCCAAAGAGTCAAAAATGCATTCTGAAATTAAAGAGCATTAGTCAATCTGATTTGAGGGATTACTTCCATCTCTTTTATAGCCGGGATTCAGTCCGTGACACCATAATAATAGTGTAAAAATGGATTTTGTTGGTGCGTATAGAAGAGGGTCAACCTGGAAAGGCAGCCGAATTGTTTACAATGACTAACTTTATTGAACCATATATATGAAATTAATTTTAATACTGTTATTCTCATCTTCCTTTTGCATTGCACAGGAAAACACGGGAAATAAAGACTTATATCGCAACAAAGGATATTTTAATATTACGCGCTTTTCGTATCAATCGGTTAATAAAGTTGAGCAGGATCTATTTATTCCTGGGGAGGGTAATTTTTCCAATCATCTTCCTTCAAATAATGCCAATGCTTTCTCTTTTCAAACCATTAATGGATACTTCTTTTCGCCATATTTTTCAGCAGGCCTTGGTGTAGGCCTTGACGGCTATAATGATCCTAACTTAAATACCTTCCCTGTTTTCTTAGATGTGCGCGCTTATTTAAATGACGATTTCAACAGTCCGTTTTTATTTCTTGATTTTGGAGGGCTTGCTAAAGTAAGCGATAACTTTAACAAGGGCAGTTATTTTAATATAGGTGCAGGGTATAAAGTATTTGTTAGTAAGAAGAACAGGATAGCCCTAATTCCTGAAATCGGCTGGTCGGCAAAAAACATAAGCCTTACTGATGAAGGAGTGAGGACTTCAGATAATAACTTGAGTGTGTCCGGTTTTCAGGTTGGGTTAGGAATTATTTTTTAATGTCGCTGTGCAGTAATACGAAGGTACTTAAAATGATGCCAACACGAATAGTTTAACCCTACCACTTTTCCAACCTGTATGCACTATCCCAAAAGGCAAATTCTAACCTGCTTGCTGTTATAAAGGCTGCTGTCATTGCTTCCTGCTGTGCTGCGGTAGCCTGAGAGGCTGCTTCGTCACAAAGCGCAATTGCCTTGTCTACTATGATTCCAAATTCTTCTCCTGCATAGGTAGCAATCCAGTCGGCGTAAGGGTTTGCATTTTGCGATTGATGCTTCAGGATGTGGTCACCCACCTTTTTATATATCCAGAAACACGGCAGCACCGCCGCCATAGCTACGGCAACATCTGCCCCGTAAGCGGTGCTTTGCATAAAATGCACATAATGATGGCAGGTAGGCGACATAGCTACCCGCTCTCCTACTTCATACTGTTTAAAATAGCCATCATGAAGGGCGCGCTCTACTACAATTGCGCCCTCAGCAAAGCGAATAAAATCAAGCATAGCGTTAACATCATGTACTTTTGCAGCAATTACAGCCAATGTTCGGGCAAAGTATTCCAGATAATGTGCGTCCTGCTGCATGTAGTATTTAAACTTTTCAGGATCGAGCGTTCCGGCAGCCAACTCTGTTATAAAAGGCATTGCCGTGATGGCGTTGTATATAGGTAGGGCATCATCCCAGGCGGTATTACTCCATTTCATTGATGATCATTTTTTGAGGGTTATAAAAATGGTTTAGCGGGCCGTGCCCATTACCTGTAGTAACATCTTTACCGGAAAAAATAGCGCCATGCACATAATCCTGTGCTAAGGCTACGGCACTCGCCAAAGTTTCGCCACGTGCAATATAAGCCGCGATAGCCGACGATAGTGTGCAACCCGAACCATGCATATTTTTAGTTTCAATTTTATTAGAAGTAAAACTTTGAATATTGCCGTCGGCTGTAAAAAGCAGTGAGGTAAGTTCCTCCTGTTGCAGGTGGCCGCCTTTAAGCAAAAGCGCGCCGCAGCCTGTCTGCATGATGATTTTACCGGCATTTTGCATGTCATTTACTGTTGCAATCGGCATGTTTGCTAATAAGGATGCTTCATCGAGGTTTGGTGTAATTAGTGTTGATAGCGGAAAAAGTTCGGCCATTAAATGGATAACAGTCGCTTCCGCTATAAGCCGGTCGCCGCTTGTAGCAACCATGACAGGGTCGAGTATTACAGGAATATCAGGATATTTTCGTAGCGCATTTGCTATTACTGCTACAAGTTCGGGGCTGTGTACCATGCCTATTTTTATGGCACGTGGCGGGATATCCTGCATTACGGCATCAAGCTGGGCGGTAACAAAGTCAGGTGGCACGCTATGTATACCGCTAACGCCAAGGGTATTTTGGGCAGTAAGTGCAGTGATGACGCTCATGCCGTAGCAGCCTAGGGCAGAAAACGTTTTTAAGTCGGCCTGAATGCCCGCTCCCCCACCGGAGTCAGATCCGGCGATAGTAAGAACTGCCGGGTATGAATATTTTATCATAATGCTTTTTCTATTTGATTCCGAATAGCCTCTGCAGCTTTTGCAGGATCCTGCGCCGCGCATATGGCCGAAACTATTGCTATGCAATCGGCTCCGGCTTTAATTACACTATACGCATTATTAGCATTCATGCTGCCAATGGCTACAAGCGGCTTATTTGTTAGAGTCCTTATTTTAGATATACCTTCAAGTCCCCATTCTGTGATAGTGTCGGTTTTAGTAAGTGTGCTATAAACCGGACTTATGCCTAAATGTGTAGCATGCTGCATTTCTTCGCTATACAACTGTTCTATATTTTCTATGGAATAACCCAGCATACCACAGCCCGGCCATTGCTCCTTTACTACCGACGGCTGCATATCGCTAACGCCCACATGCAGGCCTGCTGCCCCACAGGCAATAGCAACGTCTATATTGTCGTTTATAATCAATGGTATATTATACCTATCGAGCATCTCTTTTAAGCGGCGGGATGTGTGAGTAAAATCGTCAAATTTTTTAAACTTTTCCCGGAGCTGCACTACCTCTACCCCACCTTTAACTGCCTGCTCTGTAACCCATACAATATCGCGGCCCTTACAATCAGCCTCACCCACTACCACATACAACCGGTACGGAAATGCTTTATTCATTGTACTGGTTTACGTCTACAGTTTGGTAAAATTCCTCCTGGGTAATGTTGTAAAGTTTATCAAGTATATATAACTGAAGGCTGCCCGGCCCTGCTGACTGTTTTTGTGCCAATTGCCCTGCAACACTTAGTAATGCCATTGCCGCGACTGTAGCCTTATGAACATTGGTTGGCTCATTACCGGCGAATGCAGCCACCATAGCACTTGCTGTGCAACCGAGCCCGGTAACCTGCTGCATAAGCGCGTGACCATTATTAACTGTTATTTGAGTGCTGCCATCTATAATAACATCTATAGCCCCAGATATGCATACCACACTACCAAAATTGGTATTGAGCCATTTAGCTGCAAAAACAGCATCGGTACTCTGGTGCACGCTGTCCACTCCTTTTGTTTTTTGCTGGCTCATCTTAGCCAAAGCCATGATTTCTGATGCGTTTCCGCGAATAACCGTTGGCCTGAATAGCAATAATGCAGCAACCGTTTCATCTCTGTAAGGTGTTGCTCCAGCCCCAACAGGGTCGAGAATCCATGTTTTATTATTTTCATGTGCATTTTGTGCTGCAAGCAGCATACTCTTTACCCAATAATCATCGAGCGTCCCAATGTTTATAACTGTGGCACTACAAAGCGATACCATGTCGCCGACTTCGGCATGGGCATGAGCCATTATGGGCGATGCGCCTATTGCAAGAAGTGCGTTAGCCGTAGTGTTCATTACTACATAATTAGTAATATTGTGTACAAGGGGTGAATTCTTTCTGACCGAAAGAATGGAATGCCAAAGAGACTCTTTCATATATTTTAGTTTTAGATAAAATATGGCAATAGAGCCTCCTTAAATAGGAGTAAGGAACAGTATTCCTATGCTTTTCCCTACGGCGGTACTAACCGCGTCAGGTTCAAAGGGACTCTCTCAATTCTTTTCAGAATACCCCTAAAGCCAAAGTGTAAATATAAGAATTATGTTTTTCTAATGCTACCAGGCAATAAAAAAAGGGCCGAAGCCCTTTTAACTATCCCAATCTGTTTATCTCGTAACTTCGAATGTTTTAACCTCGCCTGTTTTGGCATCTTTAAGCACGAGGGTGGCCGTGTCATTTTTAGATCTGTTGTCGGCGGTCATAACATCGCACACATCGGCATTTTCATAATTTTTTCCATCAAAAGAGATTACCAGATCATTTTGATTAATCTTCCCTTCCCATGCCTGGTCCCAAATCAACCCTATCACAATTTTGCCGTCTTTAACGGTGGGAATAAAAGGCCAGCTTTTTTCGGTAAGGTCTTTAGCTTCTTCCTGATATGGCTCAAAATAGAATTTTCTATTGATGTAATCGAGTGTTACTACGCCATATTTAAAGAGATCGGCGCCAATACGTGACGAATGCCCATGAGTGGTTACTGTAGTAACATTTTTAAAGGTATAGCCGCTTATTTTTAACTCGGGAGCAAATACCCGGTAACTCTCTTCTTCTGCAGACAACCCGTGAAGCCCCAAAGAATAACTTCCTACAGCCTGCGCCTCTACCTGAAGCAGGTTTTTATTAGCTGAAATCTCATTAAAGGCTTTGAACGAAAGGTCATAAAAACTGTCCATACCACTATCAAACAACAAATTATCAGTTAAATGTAGCTCGCTGTTAATTACTTCAATTGCTAAAAACGGATTGCTCTGTATTTTATCTGTTATCATCTTCGTGGCATACCTGCCTTTAAGATTCAGCGACTTTGGTTTATCTGTGATGGTTAAAGTATGCGTTTGTGATGCAAATTGCACTATAGAGTTACGTAGCATGTTACTGCCTATAAGCCCGTCTACTTTAAAGCAGTCAAACAACATGGGTTCTTTAACCACCATAGCCGGTATATCGTTAAAAGTAACATCGCCAAGCTGTATGTTTTTTAAGGATACTATCTGTAAACTGTCTACGATACCACTTTGGTCGCTAACGGGAACGTGGTTAATAACCGGCGGGTTAAGTTCTTTATATAATGCCGGCGTAATGGTTGTTGCTGCACCGGTATCTACTATAAAGTTATAAGGCTTGCCGTTAATATAGGATTGTATGATAACCTTATTCTTTAACTCTTTGTAAGGAATGGTAGTAAGATACTTTTTTTGGGCAGTGCCACCAGCATTCATACTGAATTTTTTCTGTGCATAAAACACATTCAAACTTAGTAGGGCTGTAAGAAGAAAAAATTTAGGTAGTAATTGTTTCATATATTGCTAAGTTACATATACAATAACACCCATCAAAACACACGCCAAAAATAAAAGGGCCGAAGCCCTACTATTTTAAAATTAAAACCTGTTGTCGCCATCGAGCAAATTGCCAAGGCCTCCCAGTATACTGCCTTCGCCGCGCTGCTGGCCGCCTCCCTGCGGTGCTGAAGCATAGATCCTGCCTGCAAGCCTGCTAAATGGCAATGATTGTATATAAACAATTCCGGGCCCACGCAGTGTTGCATAGAATAACCCTTCGCCACCAAAGACAGTGTTTTTAATGCCGCCTATAAATTCTATATCGTAGTCTACCGTTTGCGAGAAGCCTACAATGCAACCGGTATCTACCTTAAGCACCTCGCCACTGGCGAGCTCTTTCTTTGCAAGCGTACCACCGGCGTGAACAAAAGCAAAACCATCGCCTTCCAGCTTTTGCATAATAAAACCTTCACCGCCAAAGAGGCCGCGGCCCAGCTTTTTAGAAAATTCTATCCCTACTGTAACACCTTTCGCTGCACATAAAAAAGAATCTTTCTGGCATATAAATTTTCCTCCAAATTGCCTAAGGTCTAACGGAACAATTTTACCGGGGTAAGGAGATGCAAAACTCACTTTACGCTTACCCCTGTCCTGATTAAGAAATACAGTCATAAAAAGGCTTTCTCCTGTAAGCAATCGTTTACCTGCAGAAAACAGTTTGCCCATTAAACCCTCGTTCTGGTTAGCGCCGTCACCAAATATAGTACTCATTTGCACCCCATTTTCCATCATCATAAAGCTTCCTGCCTCGGCAACTACTGCTTCCTGAGGATCGAGCTCTATTTCTACATATTGCATTTCTTCACCATAAATTTCGTAATCAATTTCGTGTGATGTCATTATTTTTTATTTTTAGATTGTTGGATTTAAAACTATTAGATGAAGGTAAAGAGTTTTTGTTACACTTTCCTGCTTTAAATTCATTCAAAATTAATACTCTCCATCTACATAGAACCAGCTGCCATTTTCATTTACAAATAAAGATTTTTCATGATGTACCTGTGCCTTTAAAAAATTATCAAGGTAATAAGCCTTAAACTCAACTATGGTTTCTGTTGCGCGCAGTATTTCCAGCTTTAGCCACTGATTGCTTTTTGCCCATTGTAAAATAGCGTTTTTATCATGATACTGCCGTTCTTTAAGAGCGGTCGTCTCCCATAAATAATCAGCGTTATGCACAACATATGCGCTGTAACGGGAACGCATTAACGCTTCGGCTGTAGGTGCTTTGCTCGCCCCTTTTATATAAGGTTCGCAACAGGCTGTGAAGTAATTACCTGAACCGCAATAACATTGTGTAGACATATTTAGTACTTTAGAACAAAGATATTAATTCGGCTTTTTAAACTTAAAAAAGCATGCCTAAAATACAATGCAGTATGCGGCACTATACTAAACTTTAGTAGCATAAAGTATTATTTTAGTATAAATTAATTACTTTTGAGCCGATAATACTTTACCAATTATGAGCATAAAAAGGCACGACTGGACCAGGGAAGAAATTATAGCACTGTACAATAAGCCATTAATGGATTTGTTGTATGAAGCTGCATCCATACACCGTGAATACCACGACCCTAATGTAGTACAGGTAAGTACCCTGCTATCTATAAAAACCGGTGGCTGCCCGGAAGATTGTGGCTACTGTCCTCAGGCCGCACGTTATCATACCAAGGTAGAAGGCAATGACCTTATGACCGTTCAGCAGGTTAAAGCGCAAGCGTTAAGGGCTAAAAGTGGTGGAAGCAGCCGTGTATGTATGGGAGCGGCTTGGCGTAACGTAAAAGACGGACCGGAATTTGACCAGGTACTGGAAATGGTGCGTACCATAAATAAACTGGATATGGAGGTTTGCTGTACGCTTGGCATGATTACAGAAAATCAAGCAAAACGTCTTGCTGAAGCCGGATTATATGCGTACAACCACAATCTTGATACATCTGAAGAATATTATAAGGAAGTAATTTCTACCCGCGGTTTTGAGGACCGTTTACAAACCATAGAAAATGTAAGGAAAACCAATGTTACTGTATGCAGTGGCGGTATAATTGGAATGGGCGAAAGCGTGAGCGACCGTGCCGGTATGCTTGTAGCCTTAGCATCGTTAAGTCCGCAGCCGGAATCTGTGCCAATAAACGCACTGGTAGCCGTGGAAGGAACACCTATGGAAAATGAAAAACCTGTGGAGATATGGGAAATGATACGAATGGTAGCAACCACCCGTATTGTAATGCCCGAAACTCAGGTGAGGCTATCTGCAGGACGTACACAAATGAGCCGTGAAGGCCAGGCTATGTGCTTTTTTGCAGGTGCCAATTCAATCTTTGCAGGCGATAAGTTACTTACTACTCCGAATCCTAATGTGGATGATGACATGAAAATGTTTGAAATGCTTGGATTAAAGCCGCAAAAACCTTTTACTAAAGTTTCTCAGCCTATAACTGTAGAAGCGGAAGATTCTGAATACATACCTCTGGGAGAAAAACCAAGGTGGACACGTCCCGGACATAAAATTGAACGTAACCTTCAGGCCCAGGCCCTGGGTAAACTGGAAGCCGAGACAGACTCTCTTTAAAACAATTATTTTATATAACTTAAAGCTCTGCAATTGCGGAGCTTTTTTTATGGCTTTAATAAATCATTATAGCAGATCTATACAGGCAATCAATTAAAAACAAATGTGTAAAAAATGACATTTATTATTACAACCGTCTATATTTGCGCCATAAAAATAGAATGATGAGACTTATATTACTCTTACTTTTGCTATGTTGGCAGGGTGCTTTTGCCCAAACATTGTTCATGAATACCACAGATATAACTACGGGGACACGAACCATTATAACTAATAATCATTTGGGAAGTAAAATTACGCCCGATGATAGTGTGGCACGCAAAGGGTTATTATTTTTTTCAGCAGGGTATCAAAAAAGGGGTTCCGGAATCAATAGTTCAGAAGTGTACTTTGTAGACCTTAATTACGTGCACAAAGACACCCGCCTGGGATGCTTAAAGGACAGCGACGGCAAAATCATCCTGACATTAACAGATGGCACGACGATTGAATGTATGCAGATATCTGACACCGACTGTGATGTTGCCGAATTCTCTGCTGATTATGCCCTAATGTCTAAAAAGGATAATCCTGAAATAATGAAAAGTAATTTTGATAAGCTATTAACTATGGCAATTAGTGAAATTACTCTTTTCACTACCGAACAAGAGCTATTCTTCCCACTCAAAACAGCCTCTAAAGAATATTTAAGGAGCCATTTTACCCTATTAAATGAGACAATCAGCGCCCAGAAGTAATCTCTAAAACTCAAGATAGCTGTGTTTCAGCGACTTCAAATAAATATTAAATTTTATTTGGAAACATTGAAGAAATGCTGTAATATTGCACTCAGAAAACCGGTCCTATAGCTCAGCTGGTTAGAGCACCTGACTCATAATCAGGTGGTCCCTGGTTCGAGCCCAGGTGGGACCACTGGTAAAACCTCAACAAAATTGATTATCAATTAGTTGAGGTTTTTTTATTTTATATCTGTACGGTTTTTGTACGGTTTCTATTGAAATTGCTTTAAAAGTAACCTCTTATATTAAACTATATGCTTTAAAACTTTTCATTTATCGAGTAGTTATCGGCTTTTAATGGTTGTAGTTTAAACTAATAGCCTACATGACATAATTTCAAATCATTGTTTGTTAATAAAATATAGTTTATACTCAGAAGAAATTTGTCTTAGTTAAAATTTCTATAAATAATTAATTAAAATCATTGAAGTGTAAATCATCATTATTACTATAAAACACTAATGCTCCCAAATTACTTCTAAGATAACCCGCCAATAGTGTTTTTTTCTTCTTTACAAGGCCTTTGATCGCCTGACGATAGTTAGACTTCATTTCTGCAAAAGCATTCTTAGCAGACGAGCCTTCTATAAATCTCTTTAGTCCATAATTATCACATTCGATGAATAAATCTTTGTGTTCATCTAATGCAGCATATGCAGTAGATTTATAGCCTATAAACACTAAGCAACCTTTTTCAATAAGCTCAATTCCCATGTCTTTACCAGTATTGCAAGACATTGAATAGAAAAATGAGTTTGCGAAATTTTGAGTGTTTTCAGGTGAACTTACATACCATTCTTTTTTTATTACAAGGCAATTGTTATTTCCGTGACTATAAGCGATGAACAAATATGGATTCTCAGAACCTTGAAAGCACTCGTTAATATGGTTGACCGTACACAATTCACTGTTTAGTTCGTTTATTGTATGATTAGGATTATTGCCAGTTATAAAATTGACAATATCCGTTTTGCTCTCTTCAAAATACAATCCAAGTTTAATATCAAGATTGTCAAATGCAATATGAAAACTAGCCATCTAATCTTCATTTGAAATTAACATATCAATAGCAAGCAATAGGATGTTTTTTTCAGTTTCTTTTCCAAAAGCGGTTTGCAGTCGAACCTCTTGTAGTATTTGGTTTAATGTATATGTATTACCTTCTTTTGTTGTAATATATGGCTTTGTTTTATCTAATTCAGGCTGAGAATTTATCCAATCTTCTAGTGCGCTTGAGACTTTCGTATCTAGACTGTGCGCAGCAGCATCTACCATACCCAAAATCTTATCAATGTCATCCGTACTGCTGATAAGTCCTAGGGCATCATTGTTTATCATACTTTTTAAATCTGCTTTAGTAATGTCATCCAGTGTGCTCGATGTCCATATTAATACATATACTAAAGAAGTTTCTTTACGTATATTTTCAAAAACCTCTACACCACTAGGCTCTCCAGTTTTAAAATTTAAATCTAAAATCACAATCATTTTTTGGTTCTTATTACTAAGGACATATTCCAAACCTTCTTGAGATTTTTTGATCAATTTGACAGTCTGCTCATTATATGTAATATTGAGTTCCGTTATTAGCACATCTTTATAATCAAGATCATCATGAATTACAATAATTTGAAATTTACTCATAGAGTTTCATCTTTTTTAAAAGGGAATACTATTTTGAAAGTTGCTCCGATATTTTCAAATTCACTGTCAACGACCTCAATTGATCCATTCAGTGCTTCAATGCGCGTTTTTACCATGAAAAGGCCTAAACCTGCACCGCCATCTTCTGCAGTTGTTGTATAATATATATCAAAGATTTTTTCTTTATCTTCTTCAATAATTCCATAACCATTATCAGAAAAAAAGAAAACAAACTTATCTTCTTCAATGTAACCAGTACATTTTATGATTTTATTTTCAGTTTGTTGCAATGCCTTAATTGAGTTTGAAACAAGATTTTGGATTATATCTTGAAAAAACTTTTTATTAGCATTTATAATGAAATCGTCTGAAATTTCAACAACAACCCTAATTTGTTCGTCATCAAAGGTTTGTTTGTATGACATAAAAAGCAAATCTTCAATGAGAGCCTTAACACTAAAGTCTTCAAAGTCTACATTTGAACCAGCATAACTTAACATAAAATCAATTACTTTATTAAGAGTATTCATTTCATCATAAATCATGATTGCATAATTTTTGAAATGCGCATCATAATCTGAATTAGGAAAATGCCTTTTGAAAAATTCTGCCATACGCTTAATTTTACCTAATGATGTTCTAACAGAATGCGATATTCTAATTGCATAATCCTGCAAAGACATCAAAGAAATATAAATATTTTCTTTTCGGGTAAATTCTTTTCTTTCTTTTTTTTGTTCAGTTATCCCTTTGCTAATTGCCTGACTGACTTCAATTGCTTGAGATGTTATACCTTTTAGGATTGGTTGCAGTGTGGGGTTTTGTTCAGTTATGGTGTCTAATGCCTCTTTAAAGAATTGAACTTCTGTTTTTGCCTTTTCTAAAGCTGAAGTAGTATTGATTTTTCGGCGCATTCTTTCCCAAATTTTTACCTGAGAGAAAACATCTAGTTGATCAATAATAAACTCTTTTAGATCTCTATATTGAGCATTGTCAACAAAATCTTGTCTATTTGTTGCATCTATAATTAAGTGGTTGCTATCTTTTGAAATATCGATGACTCCAATAATTTCACGAGTACTAATTCTATTAAAAATATCACGCCAAAGTCGTTTATCAATCCCTAGAATATCCCTTTGTTTATCACGATTGGTTTCAAATTCAGCAAAAGGAGTAGTAACTACTCCGTCGCGATAAATTTTAATGCCATCTATGCGAGCATCTACATCTTTAAATTGTCTATTGTAATTTCTTTTCGCATCTTCATTAAAATAATAAAGCTTAATTTTTACAGGACCGAAAGATTTATAATTAACCTCCTCATTATATATTTTGCCTGTTTTTGTATTAAATTTTAAGATTTCTTGTTTTTTATTTATTGGATCATAATCGATATCTGCACTATGAGAAGCAAACTTTAAAGCTTCTGTTTTCACAAGCTTATTTTGAAACTCGTTATGCTCATTAGAGCTAAGATGGATTTCAAATGGGGGATTAAGCGGAAAAAAAGGGGAGACGATTTTGGTCAATTCTTTATATAATCTCTCTATATCTTTTCTCGTCCAAATTTCATTAACAAAAGATATTTCTAGCGTTGTTCCATGAGAATCAATATTACCCTCCGTAAAGTAATAAGGATTTTCTATATCCGTGAAAAGAGTTAACTGATTACTGGTTGATGCAAATTCGTAATTATCCCAGTCGATTTTTACATTTAACCAATCCTGCTCGCCTTTTTGTTTAGTTGTTATAAGGAGCTTACCTCCTAATTTATCTACTGCAAATCGTCCAATACCCTTTTCTCCGACCATCCTTCGATTAAAGGGTGGTTCAGAAAATGTATTAATTCTTTTATGATTTGTCCCAACAACCATCCATTTATTTTGAATATCCGAAAGCGACATTCCGATTCCATTATCTGAAATTATTATTTTTCGATCGTTAGAATTTGTTGTAACATTTAGAAAACTAATAAATACATCTGTAGCATTTGCATCATAACAATTCTTTACTAATTCAAAAATGGCAGTAACCCTATCAGTGATTAGATCTCTCCCTATTAAGCGAAAAGTATTAACATCGAATCTCCATTTCAAAGATTGATTGCCAGCCTGTATTTTGTTGTTATTTTTCAAGAGATTCTATATGATTTTTTATACTTTTAGCTATAGCCACGCCTAGATCAACAGGAACAGCATTGCCAATTTGTCGTGCAATTGTTTGAGAAGGTAATTTATTCAATGGGTCTATAAATTTATAATCTTCTGGAAAACTTTGTAATAGTGCTGCTTCTCTTAACGTTATTGCCCTATGTTGATCGGGATGCCCAAATCGTCCATTGCCAAGTCCAGTGCAGCATGTAGTCATTGTAGGCGCTACATCATCCCACTTCATTCTTCCATACACACTCCCAAAAGCTTTTCCACTATCTTTTTTATGACATTCTAATTTAAGATCTTCATCCCAATCTCTCCAAAATCCCCCAGGAGTAGAGGATTTTATTCTTTTTTTATTTAAATCAGATAATTTTCTTGCTAAATGAAGAGAGTCATCTGGATGAGGAATGCCATCTTCAACTGCGGGCAGGTGTCCAATTGCATCTTTAACAGTCTTATATTGTTTTGGTGTAGTTTTTTCTATCAATTTTATTTCTCCATGCTTTGAACCAAAAAGAACTAATCTTTTGCGGCGCTGTGGAACACCATATTCTTGCGCATTGACGATATAGTAAGTTACTGTATAATTATTGTTTTCTAACCGTTCTACAAATTCTTTAAATATTTTTCCTTCATTAAATTTTAATAATTGAGGAACATTTTCCATTGATACTATTTCCGGTTGAACTTGATCAATTAAATCCGCAAATGAGTAAAGCAACTTCCATTTTGTATCTTCCGGCTTATCCTGTTTATTTATAGTCTTGTTTTTATATAGTGAAAATGGCTGACAGGGTGCGCAACCCACGAGAATTTTTTTTCTATTTGAAATGTATTTTTCGTTTAACTCTTTACCTGTTAAAATTGTGACGTCTTCAGAATAAAAGTTTGAGTTGTTATTTTCTTCAAAAGCAAATTTACAAGAGCTATCGAAATCAATTCCAGCATCTACTTTAAAATTTTCTTTTACAAAACCGTGCGTCAAGCCCCCAACACCACAAAATAAATCAACTACAGAATACTCATTGATCTTAACTTTTTGACGTGATTTTATTTTTCCCATAATATATAAAAATTGTTGCTAATTTAGCGAATTTTTATAGATTGTGAATATTTATTTAAATAACTGATTTTTAGAATCTTATATTTTTTATTTCTGCCGCCAATAGCTTTGTTGTTTCTTCTAGCTTAGACTTATTATTAATTTCGCATTCCCATACAACAATTATTTTCCATCCTAAGGTTGATAAAGCGTCCAGGTTTTTTTTATCGCGTATTATATTTTTACTCAGTTTTTCATCCCAATATGAAGTACTTTATGAGGAGCCGTAGAATACTTACAATCTTTATGCCCATGCCGAAAACATCTATGAATAAAATATTGCAATCTTATATTTAGGTAATATTATGTCAGGCTTTCCAAGGTATGGCTTGTCTCTTTCCTATATCTAAGACCAAAAGCAAATAAAGTTTTACGCACAGCAATTTCAGGCTTAGTATCTTTTCTGGATACTTTTACCATAATTTCACTTCGTTATATTTTGAAATTTATCGGTCATATATTAGGAATGTGTCATTATAAAAATAATCAATTTCAAACAATGAGTAGCTTTTGATATAGGTTTTATACTGCTAAACAGTCTAAATGAAAAAATGACCCTATATTTGCTTTAGTAAAATATAACGTACGGATTACATTTATTGCTTTCACCAAATTACCACAAATTGAAACCAAAGCTTATAATGTATGTAGTGCGCCCGTTTGGGCGTGGCTATGTCATTTGCTTTGGTAAGGTGTGGTAACCTTGGTGATAGCGTGATGTAGTTCACGCTCTTTTTTATTCATAAAGTTCTTAATCACTAAATTACCACCATGACACAAAAACCAAAGCAAGACACAAAACAGGCTGCTAAAGGCTGTGCAATTATGATAACAATAGTTGCAGTGGGATTTTTCAGTATCAAATCATGTTTCTTTAGCAATGATAAAGAAAGAGATATTAAGCCTTTATTTACAAAGCAAGATGCAGTTATTCAATCTCGACTATGTGTTGAGAAACTTTTAAAGTCTCCAGGAAGCGCGAAGTTTGCCTATCAGCCCGATGAAACTATAGATCAGTTAAACGATAGCACCTTTGCCGTGCTTGGTTATGTAGATTCTCAGAATGATTTTGGCGCATTAAAAAGAACTTATTATAAATGTAAAGTTATTGCTAATAAGAAGGGAAAAGCTCGTTGTGAAGACATGAAGTTAGAAGAGAATTAAACCTTTTAATTGTGTAGCAAAAGGTACTGTAAACATTATACACCTATATCCACAATGTGTTGCCCACTGCATTACATCGATATTGAGCACACTTTTAAGCACTGTTATACAAATTGTTATTATATAACAAAAGTGGTTTTAAAAGCCTTTATTTGTGATAAATATCTGCTTTTTATTATACAAAATTTTTATATCGGTATTATGTACAGACACCTGACAATTTTAAGTTGTTAGGTGTTTTACATTCTATATTTAAGTAAATAATGACTTACTAAATCACTAATCTTCTTACAATGTTCTATTTTAGATGAATAATTTGCTTTAAACAACTATAACAAAATAATTACATTCCAAAACTAATTAACAATGTCAATAACCAAAAGCCAAACAGAAGATATCAAATCGATTTTTACGGGAAATAAATTTATAATACCAACATATCAACGTAAATATAGTTGGACAGATATTGAAAGGAAAGCTCTTTGGCAAGATATTGAAGAAAGCATGAAAGATAATATGAACCACTTCGTTGGAACTTTATCTTTTAAAGAAAACAAAGCAGTAGGCTTGTCTACAGATACTATATATGAAGTAATTGATGGGCAGCAGCGAATAACTACAATCTTTATATTATTGAAAGTGCTTATTGATAAAGTACCAGACACAAGTACAAAAGAAAGCCTTCTAGGAGCTTTTATAGGCAGCGAAAATAATTTAAAACTTTATCCATTAGGTGAAGACGGTAATTTTTTAAATAAATTACTATTTCATTATAGTAGTATTGATGAATTATCTATTAATAAGAGAAGTCAAAAATTCATGTATTCTGCTAAAAAGTTGTATAATGCCCTTGCCAGTGCTTTAAGTACACAGGAAATTGAAAGTAGAATAATTTATATTCGTGAGAGAATTGAGGTTCTTGTTTTTAACGTTGAAAGCCAAGCGCAGGCAGTCAAAATGTTTTCAATAATTAATGACAGAGGTTTGCCATTAAGGATACTAGATAAAACAAAGAGTATTTTGATGCTGTATAGTACTATTAACTTAAAAGAAGAACTTAACGGATTTATTAATGATAACTTTGAATATATCTTCGATTCTTATGATGACCTAATCTTAACAAAAGATAAATTAGGTATATTAAGTCGATTAGAGGAAAACACAATTTTCACTCAGCACTATTATTCGGCAAGACAGCTTTTTCCCAAGACGTGGAATAATAGGGACGGAGCTGAAACTATATTCAATAATTTAAAAATAACTTGCGAGGAGCTAAAGGAGAGGCCTAATGAACTAAAAGGCTTCATTACAAGTTATATTAAGGATTTTAGAATTTTTGCAGTAAGTTATTCCCAATTAATTAAGGACGTTGAAATCAAAATGGAATATCATAAACCATTCAGATTCTTAGAATTTACTGCAACTCTTTATCCTTTGATTGTAAGACTGTATGTTCAAAATAAATTAAACGACGTTTTAGGTCTTTTGGAAGCGTTAGAAGTCAGGATTTATAAACTTAGAGGCACTAATCCAGTAGCAGATATGTACTGGTTAAGTTCTCATGTAGCTCAACACGAACCTAGCGTTGAAGAAATTAAAAATAGATTAGTCGATTTTTGCGATAAGTTTGTTAATGATCATGTTTTTGCTAATTATCTTGACAATGCTGTTTATGGAAACGGTGCTACTAAATATTTGCTTTCCGAGTATAATGGAGAGTACTTAACCTACGAAAGTTATAAAGATTTACAAGTTGAACATATTTTTAGTAAAGATCCAAACTTTGATATCTTAAGTTATGGTTTTACTGAGGATTATGATTATGAGAAAAATAGGATTGGCAATTTAGGGATTTTGGAACAAGCACTGAATAAAGGATTAGGTAATTTACCTCCAATTAATAAGGTCAATGGCTATTTACAGTCAAGTATTGGAGATGTTCGAAATTTGGCGGGAGCAATACAACATAGCGATTTTGTAAAACAAAGTGTAGATACTAGAAGAGGTCTTATTGTCGATTATTGTATCAATAGGTTTAGCACTGGAGGACAACAAGATTTACAAAAAAGCCAAAACGATTTTATACCAGCTTTAGAAGACGAATTAGAATAGAGTAATTATTAACTGAACACGTAACTAAATCAAGCATCTATCATATATAGTTTATACCTGTTATATTGTTATTTATAAATATAACATCTTTTAAAATTTAACGCTTTAACCTATTAGAGAAATAAGTTATAAGATTGCACTATATGCTGACGTTTCCAACACTGTTTGGCAGCATGCAAATTGTGATTCCCGCGTAAGTCCAACATTAGGATTCAGGTGGGTATACATTAATAAGCATTACCTATTTTGGAAGTATTAATGCCTGATACAGTAGATCCTCCGCAACGATAAGGCTACCATGTAAGAGCCATCCATTTTTCAAATGCCTTTTTATTTTCTTTTCAAATACTATTGACTGAGGCTCTCTGATTACTTTAAAGTTTTTAAATTTCATAATAAAGATGTTGTTAATACTACATTATATGCATACCCTACATGTAGGTTATGTATATAATGTAGTCATTTAAACTAATTTTTTTTGATATAAATTAAATTACCAGTACTTATCCTCTTACGGTCATATCCTAAACTTTCTATCATTTTAGAAAATCCCCTCTCAGAAGATGCTATAAAACCATTTGCTTGACTGAAATATTTATAGTCGAGATAAAGTTCCGACAGTTTAATGTTTTCTGAGTTAGATTTACTATAGTTTTCTTCTTCCAGAAACATCAATATGCTATCATTTTCTACTCTATATTTTTTTACCTGATCTTCAATAGTTGTGCTTTGCGTAAAATTTCTATTTACCAGCAGTCTTTGAAGCCCTTCAATAATCCAGTTAAAAATACCTGAAAGCTCGTTGTTGATTATATTGGTAGCTAACTCTTTATCCTGTTTTTCTGGAGATATAGTAACATTAAAAGGAATGATTAAAAACCGCCTAAAATAAGCATCCGTATTTTCTATTTCCTTTGGTAGTACATTAGAGTTGAAGATCAGTCGGGCATAGTCCTTTATTGTAAGGGGCTTACCATAAGGTAATCGGGCTTCGATGGGTTCTCCTGAAGAAAGCAATTTAAAAACAGTTGAATTGAGTTTTCCGCTCATTTCCGAAGCATAGTTTAATAGCTTATGCGAGATCATTGCTCTGTAGTATCCGTTAGTGTCTGTTAACGATTGCAGACTGTAAGAAGAAATGTTTTGATCGCCTAACAACGCATTTATAATTTCGAATACGACACTTTTACCATTTGCTCCCGACCCAAAAAGTATTAAAGTTTTTTCAAGCTTTAGTACATTATTTCGTATAAAAATATATCCTAGGTATTCGGCTAAAACCAATTGCAATTCCTTTTCAGGCAGAACCTCATCAAGAAATTTATCGAATTTTTCACATTTGGCAGTAGGGTCATAGCCAAAAGGCAATTGATACGTTATAAAGTCTGCTTTGTCGAATCCCCTAAGTTGCTGCTTTTCCGCATTTATTTCGAAAGTGCCATTTCGCAGGTTTATTAAAACCTTGTCAGGTAAATGTATTTCGTTCAATGCAGCATCGGAGAGAAATTGCCTGTATAGTTCATCTTTAAACTGGTAATGACGTGCATCATATTTATCTGCACCAGCCTCCAAGGCTACTTTGCCTAAGAAGTCTTTAAACGCATCACTATCCACCTGCTGCCAATATTTACCGTTGAAAAGATATACCGCTTCGTTTTTACGGCATAGGCTATAATTCTCCCGATTGGTTATCCGAATAAGGTTGTCGATGACGGGAATTAAATAATGTTTCTTTTGAAGCTTGGTTTTGTCCTCCATGTCTTCAAAGTAATTCCTAAATGTAATTGGGCTTACTTTTTCTAATATCTCGTCAAGGATTATATCTGCTAATTTGTTTTCCTCTCTCATGGCTGCCTTATTTCTTTAAAGGTTTAAGACATTCGATAAGTTCACTCTTTTTGTAGTATCGCCTGTTAGCAATCCCATAGGCTTTAACTTTGCCTTTGTTAGTCCAGTGCCATAAAGTACTACTATTTATTTTTAGGAAATCACAGACCGCCTCACGAGTGAGTAGCTCGTCTTCAGGTTTGTGTCTGATGTTTCTGCCTAAATCTTGAAGTTGCGCTGTAATGCTAGCACTGATTAGACTTGCTAAATCTTCTGGAGTCGTTTCAATTAACTGTATTGTCTTCATTTTTAAATAGAGTTATAAGGGTTGTTAGCTTATAACTCTGCAAATGAAAGACTAGGGTGTGTGGCCAAAAAAGAGTTAAAAAACGTGTTTTACGTGTTTTCTTTTGTTAATTGAAAATTAATTCTATGAGCGTCCATAGTGGCTTTTTCTGTTTGATATTTTTCTTCTGCTTTATCAAAATTTTTTATTTCAATATTATATGTGGAGAAAATGAAATGCTTATAGTCTTTTTTAGTTATCTTCTTTGCATTATAGTCGCGTTCGCGTAAATAAAACCAAATATTCGTTAATTGTCTTGTAGTACCCCTATAATAGTTTTCATATAAATACTGGAACAACTCAAAATTATCTTTATCCCATAAATTTGGGTCGTAAGTTAGCTGTTCTCTTTTGGATTCAATAGAAACAGTTATTCCGGTATTTCTTAGATGATTTTTTAACTCACTTACTTGTTCCTTATTTATGATAACCTGAGAGTGGGCTTTATCCTTGTAAAGCTCAAAATATACATCTTTGTAAAATTCCTCAAGTTCGACATTTCTGTGGCTGCCTAGAGCTATCAATTCTTCAGTAGTTTCCAGTAGTTTTTCTGATACCTTTTTTGCTTTTTGTTTAAGTTGGTCAAATTCTAATGAGGAAAATATATTAGCTTCTAAATAGCTATAAATACGGAAAATCATATTGTACATATCCGAGCAATCAACCTGCAAGCGTTCTATTAGTTCAATTTTGTGCATTGGTGAATATTGATTACACTGATATTCAAGGCGGTTGAGCAGATTTTCTATTTCTGTAATTTTATGGATATGTGTCATTTTAAAAATAATTTGTTAACTCCATCGCAATATCTTTATTGCTCTTGCCGATATATTTCAAAAACATAGATTCTGTACTATGCCCCGTAAAATAAATTAAAAATGAAGTTGGGATTGTTCCGTAATTATTTGTTGCAAATGAGCGCCTACCTGTATGTGAACTAACCAACTCCCATTTTTCAAATAAACCAGTTTCTTTTCGGTAAACCTTACTTCCAGTAAAAGTCTCTGTTTTCTTACTACCTTGAACCTTTTCTGTTAGCCCTGCTGCTTTGCATACTTCTTTGAGATACTCATTATATTTTTGATCGGATATAGAGCGCGGAAAGTCTCCATTTCTTTGGACTAATATTTCCATTACTTCTTTTGCTAATGGAATTGTCATCTTTTTGCCTGTCTTTACTTGCGTAAATTCGATCAATGGCTTCCTCTCACCTTGCCTATTAGTCTCATACCGTATCCACTCTTTTGTAAAGCGCATAAAGTCAGAGACACGCTGACCTGTATAGCAACTTATAAGAAACCAGTCCCTTGCATTTTCTAAAGATTTGGTTAGTCCTGTAGTACTTGATATGATTTCTAGTTCGGCTTTGGTTAGGTATATAATTTCTGTTTTATATTGCTTGGTTTTTATGCTATCAAGCTGATGATTTGTTTCAAGCCCATTGAATTTTGCGTGCCTACATACGGTCTTTATAAAGCGAACACTTCTTGCAACAGTACTTAGAGCATAACCGTTACTAGCGCAATAATCTTCATAATTTTTTTTAAAATGGGTGTCTATATCAGAAATAAGCACAGGTTTTTCTCGATCTGTTTGATAACGTATAAGCATCTGCTTGATCACATTACATTTTCTTATTGTGGTTTCAGTTAAATCACCACGCTTATACTCAATATAAACATCCATGTATTTCACTAGATCGATAGGAAAGCTGATTGAGGCAGCAGGAGGATTGTAATAGTTGTCTATTTGAGTTTGAAGCCATTTTTTGTTTACTTCAATTGTCCGAGTACTATTAAAAGCTTTCAATACATGCTTTTCTACTCCTTTTAAATTAGAATTAATTTCAGCCTGTTTATGCAATAGGTCAATATCCTTAAGCCGTTTCTGATCATGATACTTATTCCAGTATTCCTTTGAAACCTCACATTTAGTATTAGCGCCAATTACATGATCCTTATTTTCATGTCTGTAGAGCAATCTGAGTATTAGGTTTGCGCTTTCTTTTGTAGAACGGTAGAGGTAATTAACTGTAGCCATGTAATATATTTCGAACAAATATATATATTATTTGTACGGTATTTGTACGGCTGAATGCAAATTCAGACAAATTATCACAAACCTATACAATAATCACAATAAGTGTATTTTTATAAAACCTTTGCATATAAAAGGTTTTAGGTTATTTTTGCACAATTTTAAGCTTATGCCTTTTTGTGAGGGTTAAGCCCAGGTGGGACCACAGGAATTACCAAAGCCTTCACAGCAATGTGAAGGCTTTTTTATTATTATTATTATTGTATCCTGAAACGATAACTAAAAAAGACTTCTAGAATATCAATCACTAATCATCTTCTTAATGAGCCCGGGAATATCTTTTTTTATCATCGCATTCCTCACCATTTTTACTGTTGGCAATATACTATACCGTCACAATATAGCCTTAAGAAAAAATACAGATTTAAACACATCTACCTTAAAAAGTAGATTTATAATTTTCTATAAGCTTTTTACAATAGCTTATTTTATAGTTGCTGCATTGCTAATAATACTCGTAACTATTGTTATACTTGGCGACTGTTAACAACGATACCCAAAACATTTTTAGACAAGAGTATTCCTAATTCAATATTAGAATTGTAACGCAACACCGAATAAATAAAGTTCGCAAATTTTCATTGAATATTATGAGAAGATAAAGTTACCCGACGCACATACCCATCTGTTCTGCGAACCGATATAAAATAAAAAAGGGAAAATTTATCTAAATTTTCCCTTTTTTGGCCCCCAAAAATACCGTAAAATTTAATTTTACTAATGCTATTTTGAGTAAATATAAAAGCATTTGCTCTACCCCACAAATGATTTAGATATAATGCACGATTAAATCGGTAAAATGCACATTTTTAACTAAACTTAAAAACCGGGCATCTTACAGCTGTTTTTATTGTAAGAATTGATGTGCTATATTAATAGGCACGGGCATCATTACCCTCGTAAAAATTAATGTATGCTTTGTTTACAACACGGTTGCCGCCCGGCGTAGGGTAATCTCCTGTAAAATACCAGTCACCAAGATTTTTAGGACAGGCTACATGAAGGTTCTCAACCGTCTGGAAGATAATCTTAACCTCAGCTTTTGTGTCTTTGGTAATAAGCAATTCGGCTATCTTATCGCTTACCTCCTGATCTGTAAATGGTGCATAAAATTCGGTTACATGATTTACTACCTCATTGTCCGGCAGGTTCTCCTGAGCTTTACACTTATTGTATACATCATGTATTATATGTTCTAACCCGCGCTCCTTTAATAACGCGAGCGTAGCCTGAAATGCCACCAGTCCTTCCAGCTTAGCCATATCTATACCATAACAGTCGGGATACCTAATTTGTGGCGCAGACGATACTACAACGATGCGCTTAGGGTTTAACCTGTCCATCATTTTAATGATACTCATTTTTAGAGTAGTACCGCGCACTATAGAGTCATCTATTATAACAAGGCTGTCCTCTGGCTTAATAACACCATAAGTAACATCATAAACGTGTGCCACAAGGTCGTCACGGCTGCTGTCTTCGGTAATGAACGTACGAAGCTTGGCATCTTTAATGGCAATCTTCTCGGTACGTATTTTCACCTTAAGCAATTCTTCGAGAGTATCCACGTTGAGCGTATGCCTGTTTTCCAAAATGTGCTTGTTCTTACGTTGGTTAAGGAAATCCTGTGCAGCCTCTACCATACCATAAAATGATGTTTCGGCAGTATTAGGTATGTACGAGAACACCGCGTTATCTGTATCATTATCTATAGCCTCTAACACCTGCGGTAAAACAAGCTTACCAAGGTCTTTACGCTCCTGATAGATCTCTGCATCGCTACCGCGTGAAAAATAAATACGCTCAAAAGAACAGGCTTTTTTAACGGTAGGTGTTATAATTTCTTCAACAGATATTTTACCGTTCTTTTTGATGATAATCGCATGGCCCGGATCGAGTTCCTGCACGTCTTCAAAATTTACGTTGAATACCGTTTGTATCACAGGGCGTTCAGACGCTACAACAGCAATCTCATCGTCCTGGTAATAATAAGCAGGGCGTATACCCGCAGGATCGCGGAAAACAAACGAGTCGCCGTGGCCTAACATACCTGCCATGGCATAACCACCATCCCATTGTTTAGAGGCACGCTTAAGAATACGCGCAATATTTAATCTGTCAGATATTTCGGGAGATGCTTCCTGCTTGCTAAAACCTTCGTTCTTACATTGCTGGTAAAGATCGCTCACCTCATCATCAAGAAAATGACCTATTTTTTCCATTACTGTAACGGTATCGGCAAGTTCTTTAGGATGCTGGCCAAGTTCTACAAGGCTGTCAAAAAGCTGCTTAACATTGGTCATGTTAAAGTTACCTGCTACAATAAGGTTACGGTGCATCCAGTTATTCTGGCGCAGGAACGGGTGAACACTCTCTATACTGTTCTTTCCAAAGGTACCGTAGCGCACGTGGCCCAAAAACACCTCCCCTAAGTAAGGTATCTGGTCTTTTTGCATTTGCACATCATCTGCATATTCAGGATGAGCCGTAAGCTCTTCGTTAATACGGTCATTAATTTGCGCAAAAACATCCTGTATAGGCTGCTGCTGGTTAGAGCGTACACGGCTTATGTAGCGCTGGCCGGGTTTCACATCGAGCTTAATGCTGGCAAAGCCCGCACCATCCTGGCCGCGGTTGTGCTGCTTTTCCATAAGCAGGTACATTTTCTGGATTCCGTAAAAAGCAGTACCATACTTTTCCTTATAATATTCCAGTGGTTTTAGTAATCGTAATAAAGCTATACCGCATTCGTGTTTTAAAGCGTCGCTCATAATAGTGTGTGTTGTAGTGTGTAGTTGTATTAAAAAAAGCCCCGCAATGAGGCCTTAGTATTCTTTACTTTTATTCATTTTCCAGTACAATATCAAACTGGGTAAGCGTTTTAAACTGCTGCAGGCGCTGGTGCACTTCGTCCTTTTGCAGGCGTTCCATGCGCTGGGTGCCAAACTCCTCTACGCAAAAAGATGCGAGGTTAGAGCCGTATATAATTGCATTCTTCATATTGTCAAAGGCCAGGCTTTCACTTTGCGCAATATATCCTGTAAACCCGCCGGCAAAAGTATCTCCTGCTCCGGTAGGGTCATACACTTCTTCTAACGGAAGCGCCGGTGCATAAAATACCTTCTTATCATGAAACAGCAATGCGCCGTGTTCGCCTTTTTTTATTACCACATAGGCTGGTCCCATAGCATGAATTTTAGCAGCTGCTTTAACAAGGCTGTATTCGCCTGTCAACTGGCGTGCCTCTTCGTCGTTTACAGTAATAACGTCTACGCGTTTAATTACTTGCAATAACTCTGCCAAAGCACAATCCATCCAGAAGTTCATAGTATCTAAAACTATAAGTTTAGGCTTAGCCGTCAGCTGGTCTAAAACCCCTATCTGAACTATTGGGTGCAGGTTGCCCAGCATCACGACATCGGCATCTGTAAAATTTGCAGGTACTTTTGGCTGAAAATCAGCAAGTACATTAAGTTGGGTGTCTAAAGTGTCTCGGGAGTTGAGGTCGTTGTGGTAGCGGCCGCTCCAAAAAAATGTTTTTCCTCCCTTTACAATTTCTATAGCAGAAATATCAATGCCTTTATTGGACAGCAAGTCAAGGTATTCCTGAGGGAAATCTTCTCCAACTACCGATACAATAGCCGACTGTACATTAAAGAACGAGGCCGAAAGACCTATATATGTTGCAGCGCCGCCAAGAATTTTATCTGTCTTGCCAAATGGCGTCTCTATCGCATCAAATGCTACAGTACCCACAATGAGTAATTTATTCATAAAAAGGAGTTGGTTTTAAAAGCGCAAAGATAATGCATTAGTTGAATAGAAGCAATATGTGTATTATCAATTTAAATTATGGCAGAATTCGAAATTGCAATAGCAAATAGCAATTGAAAAATAATGCAAATTCATTATTTTAGCTGATGATGCTACCATTATTAATATGCTAATTGAATCTACCACAATGACCCCCATAACAGATGACCAAATAAAACATATAGCCAGCGAATTGCAAACCGGTATGCTGTGCTACCTTAATACTAAAACCGGCGAACTGCTTTTTGTGCCGAATGAGGACCTTATTGATGATACCACGCCCTGGAAAGATGCCTATAAAAAGATTGAGGACAGTTATAGTTATAGGGAAATAGAAAGGCCGGGCTCCCGTGATCAGTTTACTATTATGGAAGATTTTGGCATAGCGCTGCCTGATGGCAAGTTTAAACAGGATCTCTTTGATATTCTTGATGATGAAAAGCCTTTCAGGAATTTTAAAAAATTTATCGACAGGTCTGATGTTCGCGATGACTGGTATGCTTTTAATAACCAAAAGCATGTGGAGTGGGTTATAGAAGAGGTACGTACAATTTTAGAGCGTAGACAGGATGAACAGCAGTATCCTTAAAGATAATGAGTTGAAGACGGAAATAATAAAAGTTTTTAAATGGATTAAGTATGCCTTTATTAAGTGCAGGATTACAAAATCCGGTCTAAATTAGAAATATATGTAGGTACATATGTTAATTAACATATGAGGCGTGCTTTCGTATTTACTATAACGTTATATTTAACGCGACGTTGGCACTATGCGGCAGAAAATACTATTAACTTTAAGTACACCTTAAAAACAAAACACTATGTTACCTTACATCAAGACGCAGAAAGACAGTAACGAGATCTCCAATAAACTTTTTGTAATCATACTTGCATCAAGCGTGCTTCCGGCAATTGCCCTTTGCGCACTTGTACTTTATGTTATTGGATTTTAAGAATGCAGATGTATTTTATGAGCAGGTGGTTTAGCTACATATGCCTGCCTTCCTGCTCATAAAAAGCATCGATATTGAGTACCGGCTGAGTTGATGCCATTACAGCGAGCTGATCGCACCGTTCATTTTGAGGATGGCTGTTATGCCCCTTGATCCATTTAAAATCTACCTTATGCTGACGGTAAATTTTAAGGAAGCGTTGCCATAAATCGGGGTTTTTCTTTCCTGTAAAACCTTTTTTCTCCCATCCAAAAACCCATTTTTTCACCACAGAGTCCACTACATATTTAGAGTCGGATACCACGAGTACGCTTGTACCCGGTGTTTTTAGCTTTTCGAGCCCTACAATAACGGCAAGAAGCTCCATACGGTTATTTGTAGTAAGCCTAAAGCCCTCGTAAAATTCTTTACGGTATGCCTGCCCTACAAGCTCCATGACCACGCCATAGCCACCCGGACCGGGATTGCCCTTGGCTGCGCCATCAGTATATATGTGTACGGTGTGCATTTAATTTTAATTTTTTGATTTCAGATTCCAAGATTGACTGTACTGGTACCTGCATCTGCCAACAATTTCTATATTATAAATTTTCGAAATATTACATCGCCTTAAGCAACTCCTCAATAACCCTCGGGAGATGCTCATGCTCCAAGGCAAGCACTTTTAGCGAGACTTCTTCTGGCGAGAGACACTCTTCGATAGCCACTTTCTGCTGAAATATAACGTTACCCTCATCATAGTTATCGTTTACATAATGTATGGTAATACCGCTTTCTTTTTCATTGTTTTCATGAACAGCCCGGTGTACGTGCAGCCCATACATTCCTTTACCCCCGTAACGGGGCAACAATGCAGGGTGAATATTTATTACCTTACCGGGATAAGCGGCAATAATATCTGCCGGAAACTTTAAAAGAAATCCTGCAAGTACTATAAGGCTTGGGTTAAAGGCCTGCAAATGCCGCAGTACAAAACCATTGCTCAGTTCTTCTTTAGTAAATACTAAAGCAGGCACGCCATATTCTGCAGCCCTTTGCAAAACTCCTGCGTTTGCGTTGTTTGTTAGCACCAATGCGACGTTTACCGTTTCGCTTTGTAAGAAATGCCTCATTATTTGTTCAGCATTTGATCCGCCGCCAGATGCAAAAAGCACTATATTTTTCATTTGGAAATCGTTTTCAGTTTGCAAAAAAAGGAATAATATCCTGCAAAATAACGCTCTTTTCACATTAATGTAAAATTAATTTTTTACTTTAGTACTCACATTTTTCAGGTAACACGCGGTTTTAAGATAAAGTTTTTTATTTTTGCCGTTCAATTTAAATTCTAAAATTAAAGATTATGTCAGACATTGCATCAAGAGTAAAAGCGATTATCGTAGACAAATTAGGTGTTGACGAAAACGAGGTTGTAACAGAAGCAAGCTTCACGAACGATTTAGGGGCTGATTCATTAGACACTGTTGAGCTTATCATGGAGTTTGAAAAAGAATTTGACATTCAGATTCCGGATGATCAGGCTGAGAACATCTCAACTGTTGGTCAGGCTATTTCTTACATAGAAGAAGCAAAAAAATAATAAATACCTAACATCCATGTAGCCTTAAAATTACATGGATGTTATTATTTATTAGGCTTTAACTGCCATTAAAATTAAAACATAATGCCCTGGACTGCCAGTGGCTATATATACTATACAAGTGCCCATGGTTTCTTAACTTATTTTTGTTTAAAGAGATGCATGGGTATTGTTTTATAAATTAAAACTATAAAATTAACTTTATGAAATTAAGGAGAGTTGTGGTTACCGGTCTGGGCGCGCTAACCCCTATAGGCAATACTGTTCAGGAATACTGGGAGAGCCTTGTAAATGGTGTGAGCGGTGCAGCACCCATTACTTATTTTGACACCACTAACTTTAAGACCAAATTTGCCTGCGAAGTTAAAAATTTTAATGTTGAAGATTTTATAGACCGTAAGGAAGCACGCAAAATGGACCGTTACGCCCAGTATGCCGTGGTTGCTACAGATGAAGCCGTAAAAGATGCCGCCTTTGACTTTGAAACTCTTGACAAAGACAGGGTGGGCGTTATTTGGGGTTCCGGCATTGGCGGACTTGAAACGTTTCAGGATGAGGTTATAAACTGGTCTAACGGTAACGGTACACCTAAGTTTAACCCGTTCTTTATTCCTAAAATGATAGCCGATATTGCAGGAGGCCACATCTCTATAAAATATGGTTTCCGTGGGCCTAACTTTACTACGGTATCTGCCTGTGCATCTTCTACAAACGCTATGATCGATGCATTTAATTATATTCGCCTTGGCCATGCCGATGTTATTGTAACAGGAGGCAGCGAGGCAGCGGTAACTATTGCCGGTATGGGTGGTTTTAACGCTATGCATGCGCTTTCTACCCGTAATGATGATCCTGCTACGGCAAGCCGCCCTATGGATAAAGACCGTGAAGGTTTTGTTCTGGGCGAAGGCGCAGGCACAATTATCCTTGAAGAATATGAGCACGCTGTTGCAAGGGGTGCTAAAATATACTGCGAAGTGGGCGGCGGCGGAATGAGTGCCGATGCACACCATATTACTGCACCACACCCTGAAGGGCTTGGGGCACGTAACGTAATGCGCAACTGCCTTAGGGATGCAGGCCTTAACCCGGAGGATGTAGATGCTGTAAACATGCACGGTACAAGTACACCACTGGGCGATATCGCAGAGAGTAAGGCTATTATAGAGGTTTTTGGCGAACATGCTTATAACCTTAACCTTAACTCTACTAAGTCTATGACGGGACACCTTCTTGGTGCTGCCGGTGCCATAGAGACTATATCATGCATACTGTCTATCAAGCATGGTATAATCCCTCCTACAATTAACCATTTTACCGATGATGACAACATAGACCCTAAGCTTAACTTTACTTTTAACAAGGCTCAAAAGAGAGATGTGAAAGTGGTTATGAGTAATACTTTTGGGTTTGGAGGCCACAATGCCTGCGTGCTTATCAAAAAAATCGAAGCATAATATATAACATTTATTATGGGCTTCTTTAAAAATATATTCTCTAAATCCCGCCATACCCCTCAGGAAGGCGGGATTTTTTTTACAGAAATGCAAAATATCCTGGGCTTTGCCCCATTAGATATTAACCACTACATAAAAGCATTCACCCATCGATCTTCTAATAAGCTGGACGATAAAGGCTTTCCTATAAACTATGAAAGGCTGGAGTTTCTTGGTGATGCCATGCTGGGATCTGTCATAGCGGCACATTTATTTAATGAAGTACCTACGGGAGACGAAGGTTATCTAACCAAGATGCGTTCTAAAATTGTGAGCCGCGAGCATCTTAACGAACTAGGCCGCGACCTTAACCTTATTAAATGGGTTGAAAGTAAAGTATCTACACAGCACTTTGGCGAGAACATACACGGCAATCTCTTTGAGGCACTTGTTGGCGCCATATACCTGGACAGGGGCTTTGAAGGCTGTGAACAGTTTATACAGAAAAAAGTTGTTATCCCGTATGTAGATATCCCTAAACTGGAAGGCAAAGTTATAAGCTATAAAAGCCTGGTAATAGAGTGGTGCCAAAAAGAGAAACGCACGTTCCATTTTGAGGTATATGAAGACAACGGATTAGAGGGCCAAAAACATTTTGGGGTTAAACTTAAAATTGATGGTGAGATAATAGCCCGTGCCCGTGCAACGTCTAAAAAGAAAGCCGAAGAGAAAGCGGCCCAACGTGCCTTTTTTGCATTTCAGGAGAAAATTAACAAAAAATAAATCAACCTCGTTAATAACTACAACGTTTTCGAGAAAAAAATAGCGTTAACTTAATTTTAAGACGGTTCATTTCAAGTTATAAATAGTATATTTACGGCTTATTTGGATGTAAGTTATGGCTATACATAAACTCCTGATTGACGATTTTGTTACTGTCGATTATACATTAATCGCCATTCACTCGTCGTTAGATGATTATCGTCTGGCATATTTTGTTAACCGCGAGTTAGAAATCAGGTTAGAAAAATGCTCAAAAGATATCAGCTTCATGCAAAAGGAAAAAGAGAGTAAAGCTTATTTTTCTCATTATACTTTTGAGGATCATGACAACGATGCTGCATGGGACCTTATCCAAAATAAGAACAGCATAGTAAGTACATATACAAACATTCAGTCATCGCTTTTTGCCGGGGATGAGCACACCGTAAGTACCAGTGTTTTTTTTCTGCCCGAACTGAAATCCGTAGACTATTTGCTGAAAGTAGAAAACACCGAGATAGAAGACGAAATAATTAAAGGTCTTCAGGCTATAAAAAATATTTCAATAGCCTATAAATTAGACCACTATAAACTAAAATCGAAAAACAACTTAATTTTTTAAGAGAATGCCGACAAAAAAGAAAACTAAAATTGTAGCCACGTTAGGCCCCGCCTGCAGCACTAAAGAAGTCCTTAAAGACATGATTGAAGCTGGTGTAAACGTGTTCAGGATCAATTTTTCTCACGCTGACTATACTGACGTTAAAGAGCGTATAGACATGATAAGGGAACTTAATGCTGAATATGGCTACAACACCTCTATACTTGCCGACCTGCAAGGCCCTAAACTTCGTGTAGGTGTAATGACCGAGGGTGTTGTTGTTAATAAAGGCGACATTATTACCTTTCAGACTGCCGAAGACGTTATTGGTACTGCCGAAAGGGTATACATGAACTACAAACAGTTTCCTAATGATGTAAACCCGGGCGAGAGGATTCTTCTTGACGACGGTAAACTTATGTTTGAGGTTATTGAGACTAATAAAGTAGATGAGGTTAAAACTGTAGTTGTACAGGGCGGGCCGTTAAAATCTAAAAAAGGAGTTAACCTTCCTAACACTAAAGTTTCATTACCGGCGCTTACAGAAAAAGATATCAGGGATGCTATTTTCGCCATTGGCGAAAGAGTAGACTGGTTAGCACTTTCCTTTGTACGTACTCCAAGAGACTTACAGGATCTTCAGGATCTTATAGCAGAACATTGCGATTATAAAATTCCGATTATAGCTAAGATCGAGAAACCTGAAGCTGTAGAGAACATAGACAAAATTGTTGCATTTTGCGACGCGCTTATGGTTGCCCGTGGCGACCTTGGTGTAGAAGTTCCTGCACAGGAAGTTCCGCTTATCCAGAAAAAACTGATAAACCGCGCTAAAACAGCTCGTATCCCGGTTATTGTTGCTACCCAAATGATGGAAACCATGATTACAAGCCTTACGCCTACAAGGGCTGAGGTAAACGACGTGGCAAACTCTGTGATGGATGGTGCCGATGCTGTAATGCTTTCGGGTGAAACATCTGTAGGTATGTATCCTGTAGAGGTAATAGAGAAAATGTCTCAAATTATCCTTGCCGTGGAAGATTCTCCACTTATTACAGTGCCTCAAAACACACCTCAGGTACGTACAAAACGTTTTATTACAAAATCTATATGCTACCATGCTGCCCAAATGGCGAATGTTATCAAGGCAAAAGCTATAGCTACACTTACAAATAGTGGCTACACAGCGTTCCAGATATCGGCATGGAGGCCATCTGCAGATATCTTAGTATTTACAGACAACAAAAGGATCCTTACTCAAATGAGCCTTCTATGGGGTGTTACTGCTTTTTACTATGATAAAGCACTAAGTACTGATGAAACTGTAGATGATGTTAATGCAATGGCTAAAGACAAAGGATATGTTGCAAAAGGCGACATCCTTATTAACCTTGCCGCAATGCCTGTTACGGAGCGCGGAATGGTTAATACCCTTAGGGTATCTGAAATCGAATAATTTTCCTTATCCGTTTTATATATTGAAAGCTGTCTTTTTACAAGGCAGCTTTTTTTTATGCCTTGTTATATAAACTTAGGAGTGCATTAAGCCATTTAGATTTGATTATCTTAATTTTGCAGTATGCATAATGATACTACTACTTATTGCCCTGCGCTTGGATTCAACATCTCCGATTTTAAGTCAGGAGGTTTTAAGGTTTATGAAACTGCGGGCTCTATAGCTCCCCCATTGTCTTATGCCCGGAGGGATTTTTACAAAATAGTATTGGCAAGCGGCAATATAACCATTTGCTACGGTAATCAGACGATACCTATAGACGGTACTTTTCTAGTGTTTTTAAATCCGCATGTACCCTACTCTGTAACGCATCATGCTATAGACCAAAAAGGTTTTGCCTGCCTATTTACAGAAGCTTACATAGAAAGCAGAGAATGGCAGGAGAGCCTGCAGCATTCCCCTTATTTCCGTTTTAGCGATATGCCTGTGGTCCCTGTCAACGAAGAGCAGTATGCGTTCCTTGCTACGTTGTATAAAAAGATGTTAGCTATACATAACAGTGATTATGAGCAGAAAAAAGAAGTATTAAAACGCTGTATCGAGCTTATATTGCACGAAGGATTGGCCATACAACCGTCAGAAAATAAAGGAAAGCAAAAAAATGCTGCAACCCGCATTACCTATTTGTTTATGGAATTGCTGGAGCGGCAGTTCCCTATAGAAAACATATCTGTGCCCCTTACTCTACGCACGGCGCAGGACTTTGCTAAGATTCTATCTGTACACGTTAACTACCTCAACAAATCGGTTAAGGATGTTACGGGCAAACCGGTATCTGTACATATTGCAGAGCGCATTGCTGCCGAAGCCAAGGCTTTATTACAGCATACTAACTGGAGCGTAGCAGATGTAGCCTACGCGTTGGGATTTGAATACCCAACTTATTTTAATAACTACTTTAAACGTGTTACCGGCGTTAACCCTAAGTTTTTTAGGCTATAACATTTGAATATCTTACTTTTTGATTTGATTCTCATTATTCTTCTGTTCTCTTAATCCGCAACTTTGCTGTATAACAAACAGAGCCTTGAGCTTAAATTTTATACATCATGGAAAAAGAAAGAATAAAGCTAACTACTGCCACAGCGGTAATTTCGGTTAGTCCTGTTACCCTTGCATCATCAGCAACACGCGGCGAGGCGCTACAGGTGAGAATATCAGCTCCAATCAGCGGATTACAATTGCCCATCATTGTTTTTGCGCATGGCTATGGCTCATCGTTAGATGCCTATGCCCCACTTGTAAATTATTGGGCAGCCCATGGTTTTGTGGTGATACAACCCACATTTTTAGATTCGAGAAGGCTGGGTATTGGCCACGACGATCCACGTACACCTTTAATTTGGAAAAGTCGCGTGGAAGACATAAAACATGTACTTGACCAACTCGACCTTATTGAGAACTCATTGACCGGGCTCAGTGGACGTATGGATCCCAATCGTATTGCAGCAGTAGGACATTCATTTGGGGCACAAACTACAGGCATGCTTTTAGGCGCTCGTATTTTTAATCCTGATGGGAGTATGGGTGAAGATCTTTCTGATCCCCGTATCAAGGCAGGGATACTGCTTACCCCAGCAGGTAAGGGTGGCGATGACCTAAGCTCATATGCCGCAGAAAATTTTCCTTTCATGAACCCGAGTTATACTGAGATGACTACCCCAACACTTATTGTTGCAGGAGATAAAGATATTTCTGCCTTGACTACGCGAGGTTGGGACTGGTTCACCGATGCATATACGCTAAGCCCGGCACCCAAGTCACTATTAACCCTTTTTGGGGCAGAGCATGGCCTAGGTGGTATATCAGGATATGAAGCCGCGGAAACAACAGACGAAAATCCTAAGAGAGTTGCCGTTGTGCAGCGACTTACATTGGCGTACCTGCAAAGCGCACTATATCCGGAAAAAGATGCGTGGGCGACTGCTGTAACGCAGTTTACTGAAACATCTAAGCAAGAGGGAGAAATTAAAAACAAATAAGATTGCTATAATCATGAAGAAAGCATTAATTACAGGCGGCAACAGAAGCATAGGGCTTGAGACCGTGCGCCAGCTGTTGCAAAAGGGCTTCTACGTTTATCTGGGCACTCGTGATCTTGCCAAAGGTGTCGAGGCCGTTGATAAGCTAAGAGCTGAAGGCCTCACACACGTAAAAGCGGTACATATAGACATGGCAGATGAGGCATCAATTATAAATGCACGCGTCGAAATAGGCAATGAAACGGAAGTACTGGATGTACTTATAAATAACGCCGGAATAAATGGTGGCCTACCGCAAACAGCGACCGGGACAGACATTTCGGTTTTTAGGGAAGTTTTTGAGACTAACGTGTTTGGGTTGGTTTTAGTCACTCAAACGTTTATGGAACTGCTAAAAAAATCGGAACAGCCCCGCATTGTAAATGTATCCTCAGGCGGGAGTTCGCTTACCTTAAATAGCGATCCTTCCTGGAAGTACTACCATCATAAAGGTGCTGTATATCCTTCGTCTAAGGCGGCGCTTAATATGTACACTATTGTACTCGCATACGAATTGCGGGATACGCCCTTTAAAGTCAATGCCGTCGACCCGGGTTTTACATCAACTGATTTTAATCAGCACCGGGGCACGGGAAGTGTTGAAGAAGCTGCGGCACGACTGGTTAGATATGCAATAATTGGGGCCGATGGTCCTACAGGAAAATTTATCAGCGAAGAGCATAATCCTGAAACAGGAGATATTCCGTGGTAGCCACTTGCAAGCGACTCACGGGATTTAATAATATTCTATATAATAGCGGCATTAAAATGATGCCGCTATATTTTTTCTGTAAAAGGTACTTCCGGATTTACCATTTCATTGATAAGGACTATCAATTGTGATTTGAATTCTTCTAAAATATCGGCATTAACTATTTCTAAAACAGGTGCGCTTTTATCAAAAGCATCTTTAAAATTAAAGCCCATAAAACCTGCTTTCATATTTTTAAACGATATTATACCTGCCTCTATTTCCAGTCCTTTTGCCTGGGGTTCGTACATAAATACATAGCACAGAAGCTGAATTATCTTATCATTTTTAATATCTGTAGTTAGGCCCTCCCAATTTTTAAGTACCACATTACCCTTTTCTACTTTACCGGTTTTATAGTCGGTAATGCGTATTCTGCCGTTACGCTCTTCTACCCTGTCTATATTACCTGATATTCTAACAGGATAAGGCAATCGGGAGTCTTCAAGTACACGGTCAAATTTATGTTCAAGATATAGTATTTTTATGGCATCACCGGCTATAACCGATGCCTTTTCCTGCCTAAGGAAATTGTGCACATTACGTTTGGCAACCTCAAAAGCTAAAAGGTTCCTCCCCTTTTTTATTTCACCCTCTTTATATACTGTTACAAACTGGCGCATTACTTCGTCATCGGCCAGTACCCCCATACCTTCCAGATTATGAATGGTGAGAAATTTACCTATCAGTGGCTTATACAGTTCTTCTAACGCTCCGTGTATAATAGTCCCTAGCGTATTAAGGGCTATGCTCTCCTCTACTTCGTCGGCTTCGCTAATGCGCAAGATCCTCTGGTAGTAGAAGGTGATCGGATTTCGTAAATACCCTGTCAACGCTGAGGGGGAGAAGCCTTTTATCGTTGCTATTTCCTTTAGCCTTACCATAACACTTTCGGTTTTTGGCACGTTCATAGGCTCATACGCCTTTGCTGGAAGAACAGCGTTATAAACATCTACCGTTAAATTGTGGGCAGGTTTTTTTTCTATTTCCAACTGCGTTAAAAAACGGCTGCGTTCTCCTGCATCAAGTCCCTCGCTTTCGGTATTATAAAGAAGGTATACATTCTTAGCACGCATAAGCAGATGGTAAAAATGGTAGCTGTATATGGCATCTTTTTCTTTAAATGTGGGCAGGCCAAGTTCGCGCTTTACATCATAAGGTATAAAGGAGTTCTGGGTTTTGCCCGCGGGGAACTTGCCTTCGTTCATAGAGGTTATAATAACGTTCTCGAAATCGAGTACGCGACTCTCTAATACACCCATTATCTGGAGACCTGACAATGGCTCTCCCTCGAACGATACCTCAGCAAGATCTATTACCTGCTTGTAGATAGCATGTAGTACGGGGAGGCTATCCATTTGCGGATGTACCTCATAATAGTTCGTTAGTTTATTTACTACTTTAAATATTGAATACAGGAATGCTTTTGAGATTTTATCTTCCTCATCATCATTACTTAAAAAAGATTTAAGTGCAAGCAATAAATCGGTAAACCTGTTCAATATTTCGCCCCCGTTATTTTCCCATCGGGTAAAAAGCAGTTTAAAGAACGGACTTGCATCGCCCTGAATTTCAAAAAGCTTATTTAAAGAGAAGAAAGTAATGTTATTGCGGTTAATGGTATCTACAAGTTTAGATGCTTCTGCATATGGCTCTACCAATGGATGGGTAAGGATGTCGAGCACCTCACGATAGTACAACGTGTAGCTCTTTTCGTTACGGCCTAATGCATTAGTGTGCATCTTAAAGAGTTTTTGCACCAGTATCTGCGCAGGATTGTTCCTGCTGCTGTACCCCATTGTTATATTAAGGCTGCCAACGTTAGCCGGAAGGCTGTACAAAAGCGGAATCAGCAGGCTTTCCTCGCCCAGCACAAGTGCCGTTTTGTCAAGGCTATGTCCTTCGCTCTGCAAACGCTCTACTATCTCGCCCGCTATTTTTGCCTGCCCTACGGTTTTTGGCGTGCCAATAATATGTATGTTTTTAGGCTGGCTAAACTCATCGCTAATCCACTCAAAATTATGCGATGCATATTGTTTCCATTCCTTTTTAAAACGCCTCACAAACAGGCCTGCATCGTGGTAGGGATCATTAAGAAAGGCATAATCTATATCCCAGTATACCCGCGCCTGCCCCATAGACAGTAAGTGCTGTATAATTTTTTCTTCGGCGGCGTTAAGTGCATTGAAGCCTGCAAACAGTAACTGGCCTTTATTTGCAGTACTAAAGTGGTCGATATTGTGTACTGCTTCACGATAAATAAGTCCTTGGTAACCTGTTCCTTTATCTAAAAGATGCGCATAAAGTGTATTGTAATATGAAGGTAAAAGTTTCCAAAATTCAAGATAAGCCTCTATCATGCTCGTGCGGTTATCTACATCTACCGCCCAGTGTTCTATTTCCTGTATATTTTCAAGGTACGTAAGCACATAAGCCGGATTAAGAAGGTAACGGTCTATTTCATTAAAATCCTGTAATAATGTTTTGCCCCAGTTAGCAAACGTTTCAAACGGCTGCTGCTTTTCCTTAGCAGTTAAATCCAGGTACACATTGTAAAACTCAAAAAGTAACTCTATAGCATCTATAAAACGTATGCCGGCCACATCCTGAACAAAATCTTCTATGCTCGTAATGTTTGGGGCAAACACGGTACCGCTAAGTTTTCTTTTAAGAGCCTCCAGCAAGAAAATACGAGCTCTCTTATTAGGCAGCACTATAGTAATGCTGCTTAAGTTATTGCCGTAATTTGCTATGATCTCCGTACTCAATTTATCTAAAAATGTAGTGTCTGCCATGGTATAAAAATAAAAAACGCCCCCGATAAATCGGGGGCGTTCCTTAATTATTTTGAGAATTTAAAGCTTAACCTCTTTTGATAAGTTTAACTTCAACCCTTCTGTTTTGAGCTTTACCTTTTTTAGTCTTGTTAGACGCAATTGGTTTAGTCTCACCAAAACCTGTAGATGTTAACCTGTCAGCTACAATTCCATTCTCCACAAGGAAGTTTTTAACTGCTGCTGCCCTGTTTTCAGATAAAGTCTGGTTAAGAGCGTTGCTACCATCGCTGTCTGTATGACCTTCGATGCTGAAGTTAGCGTTAGGGTATTCTTTAAATATGCTTAGCATAGAAGCAAGTACCGGAAGAGTTTCTTCTTTGAAAGTAGCTTTACCACTGTTGAACAGGATAGTTCTCGCATACTCGTTAAGACGTTTCATAACTTCTTCAGTTACTTCTGGACATCCGCGGTTTTCTGCAGTACCTCTTACTGATGGGCAAAGATCGTCTTTATCAAGAACGCCGTCTCCATCTGTATCTGGCCATGGGCAACCACCGTTTTCTTTAGGACCTGCAACTGTAGGACATTTGTCATCTTTATCAGCTACACCATCTCCATCACCGTCTGGACAACCAGCAAGTTCTTTAAGACCAGCAACTGTAGGACAAGCATCTTCTGCATCTGTTACACCGTCACCGTCTGTATCTGGACATCCTTTAAATTCAGCAAGACCTGCAACTTCTGGACAAGAGTCATCTTTGTCTGGAATACCGTCGCCGTCTGTATCAGGACAACCCTGGAATTGTTTTAGACCTGGTACTTCAGGACATGCATCGTCTTTGTCATAGATACCATCTTTGTCTGTATCTTTTCCACCAAATTTGAATGTAAGACCTGCAAAGTGCTGTATGTGCTTAGGCACGTTAGCTTCTGCCTGATCTTCGAAAGTATGTTTGTAAGTAGACTGTACTGTAAGACCAACATTTTCTGTAAACCAAAAGTTGATACCTACACCACCGTTTAATGTACCATTACCTTGCTCATCTAACCATGTGTAACCTCCACCTACGTGAACGTAAGGATTAAACCAGCTTTTTGCCATGAAACCGTATTTCACGATCGCATCTGCAGAGTAGTAAGTAACGTCTCCCGGATCTGTGATAACGTAATCGTTAGTACCTGGAGTACGGCTTACAACTTTATCAATTTTGTTAACAGTACCTGTAATACCAACTGATAGGTTGTTACCAATAGCTCTTGACACTGTTAAGTAAGATACTGAAGGAAGGATGTTCCAGTGATCTTTTGCATTAAAATAGTTACCGAACTGGTCTTCTACTTTTGAAGCAGCACCAAATCTTGTGCTTACTGCATTAACACCGAAGCCAATAGCCCACGGGTTGTCTTCGTCCTGCGCCTGGACATTTAGTCCAGCTACCAATAAGGCAGCAACGAATAATTTGTTAAGATGTTTCATACTTTTTTGTTTAAATTACATATAGGTTATATGAGACAAAATTAGTGTGTTAAAACAGAACAGCAAAACGTTTTAATACAAAATGTCTTACGAAACTACCTAAAATATAGTTAAATTACACTTAATGCTTTGCCAACTGCTATAAATGAGGCTATTGCTGCATCCAAATGTTCCTTAGAATGAGCCGCAGAAAGCTGTACTCTTATTCTCGCTTTTCCTTTTGGCACCACAGGAAAGAAAAATCCTATAACATAGATACCTTTCTTTAAAAGTTCATCGGCCATTGTTTGGGAAAGCTGCGCATCGTACAGCATAACAGGCACAATTGCAGAGTCTCCCTCTACAATATCGAAGCCTGCATTCTTCATTCCTTCTTTAAAATAATTGGTATTCCACTCCAGCTTATCACGAAGGCTTGTATCTTTTTCTAAAAGTTCAAAGACCTTAAGCGACGCTCCCACAATTGCAGGCGCTAATGAGTTTGAAAACAGGTACGGCCTTGAACGCTGCCTTAATAAATCGATGATCTCTTTTTTAGCTGTTGTATAACCGCCCATTGCACCACCCAATGCTTTACCAAACGTACCGGTTATAATATCTACACGGCCCATTACTCCTTTTGCTTCAAGCGTTCCTTTTCCTGTTGCGCCTATAAATCCTGCAGCATGGCATTCATCTACCATTACAAGGGCATCATACTTATCTGCCAGGTCGCATATTTTATCCAGTGGTGCTACAACACCATCCATAGAAAAAACACCATCTGTAACTATTATCTTAAATCTGTGGCCTTCTTCGTTAGCTTTAATAAGCTGTTGTTCCAGGTCGTCCATATTACTGTTTTCGTAACGGTAGCGTGCAGCTTTACAAAGGCGCACACCATCTATAATAGAGGCATGGTTAAGACTGTCAGATATTATAGCATCTTCCTCTCCCAAGAGCGGTTCGAATACACCTCCGTTTGCGTCAAAAGCAGCCGCATATAATATGGTGTCTTCTGTACCATAAAATTTAGCCACCGCCTTTTCAAGCTCTTTATGAATATCCTGCGTGCCGCATATAAACCGTACCGATGACATACCGAAACCATGGGTATCCATAGCATCTTTAGCTGCCTGTATAACCTCCGGGTGCGATGAAAGCCCGAGGTAGTTGTTTGCGCAAAAGTTTAAAACTTTTTGTCCGCTGTCAAGCGTAATCTCTGCATCCTGGGGCGATGCTATAACGCGTTCTTTTTTATACAGCCCGTTTTCCTTGATAGTTTCTAACTCGGCTGCAAGATGTTGTTGAATTTTTCCGTACATATTAGTTGTTTGTTTATAGTTTTTTATAAGCATGACCTCCGTTTAGAGGGCAGAAAGTTTATCTCATTTAATTATTGTTAGTGCAAAGTTACAAAAGCTGTCCTAACTTATATTATCCTTAATAAATCTAGCTATAATTATATTTTACCACAAAGGACGCCATGTTTTCACTAAGAGCACGAAGCTGTATGAATAAAGCTTGTCTCAAACTAAGAGCACACAACTCTATACGCCACATCCTTGTGCTCTTCAACCGAAAATCGGGGCGGTATCCTCCTTGTGTGCTCTATTATATATTTAGTTTTGCGTTCCTTGTGAAAAACTCTGTGTGCTTAGTGGTTAATTTTTCATGAGACACTGACACTGGAACTGTGACTAAATTTCCACCACCTCTATAATCTCTCCTATATATACAATAGTTTTTCTTTCTACGGTAAGCCCCATTTGCCTTAACGAAAATTCGTACCCCTGTAATTGCTTTTCATATTTATCGAGGTGTATACCCGTTTTATAGTCCAGCAGATACGCCCTGCCGTCTCTAATAGCTACACGGTCTGGTTTTACAGTGCGGGCGTTATTGCTTATAATGCTTTGCTCATTAAATATTGTGTTACCCTCAGCAAAAAACACAGCAAGATCCGGGTGATAGACAACGTCTTTAAGGGTTTGTTCTACAGCGTCCTTTTGAGAATTTACTATAAGCCCGTTCTCTATTGCTTTCATTATGGCGACGTGTATGTCGTTAGCAGTTTTTATATAGGCAAGTATTTCGTGGGTTACATTACCAAACTCTATGGCCTGTAACTGTGTACTGCCCCACATGAGGGCTTCCCGCTGTGCAATCCTGACTTTTCTCGGGTCAAAGTGTTCTTTTACTACTTTAATGGTATGCTGGTCTTTTGTATGCATTTCTACATCCGAGATGCGTTCCGGGTTACCAAATTCATACTCGGCAACACGGTTATCAAACAATCCTTTGTCTTTTAAAAATTTTATAAAGTAAGACGACATGTTATTGGTCAGCTCACCCTTTGACGTAAAATTACGATTACTGATTATATACAACTGTTCTTCGGCACGGGTCAATGCAACATAAAGTATGTTTATGTTATCGAGCAGTTCTTCCTGGCTCTTTATAAAGTATAATTCCGCAGCCTTTTCACCATACTCGGCGACTGATTTATTGGTATCAATCAATGCCTTCTGAAATTCAAATGTTTCATCGTCCAGCTCAAGCCACATCTTATCGCGCCGCGCCCTGGCATAATCTTCTTCAGCAAAAGGAAATATCACTACCGGAAACTCCAGCCCCTTACTTTTATGAATGGTCATTATTCGCACAGCATCATTACCCTCGGGCGATGGTATGCTGAATTTTGAACCATTGTTATCCCAATATTCTAAAAAATCGGATATGCCGCTTTGCGTACGTATATCTCTTTCTAATACAAGATCCAGAAAATACTGCACATAGCTCTGGTTACTCTTAGCTTTAATAAAAGCTTCCACTATGGTTTCGACCGCTTCATATAGCGATTTTTTCCGGCAGTTTTTAAACGATATCAGTATACCATGCCTATCAAGAAATTTTTCAAGTGCATCTTCAGTAGGCTGATCCATCCCTTCCGAAATAAAATCATGAATACCAAAACTGGTTTGAGTAGCTGCAAAATACAAAAAGTGCGCCTTAGCCTCTTTGTTCTCATTGCTCTTAAGATAGCGCAACAGGTTAATAATCAACTTAACCTCCGTTGCATTTTCTATTAGCAGCGTTTCAGATGATAAAATAGGGATACCGTTCTCGGTTAGGTAATTCGCCAGTAAAATTCCCGGTTGCCTTCTTCGCGAAAGCAACACAATGTCTTTATACTGAAAACCGTGGCTTCGTGCTTTTTCAATTGCGTTTAGAGTAGCCTCCAGGTATAACTCGTTCTTATCTACATCTTCAGCTTCGGGATCCTGCTGAATTTCAGGAAGGAATGAAATGTTTACGTAGCCACCTTCTTTGGCATTAAGTTCCTGCTTACTATCGGTATACATCTTCTTGTAATCTTCGTTACCAAATTCGTCGGCGATCAGCGAGAAGAAACCATTATTAAATCCTATCACTTCGCTAAAGCTTCTGTAGTTGGTGGCCAACTGCATAGTGCCTTTGTCAGGGTTTGAAAACGGGTTAAAGCCCTCTTTGCCCAACTCTATAAACTGTTCTGCTTTACCTCCGCGCCAACGGTAGATAGATTGTTTAGGATCGCCTACTACCATTAGCGAACCCGGCCCGGCAATAGGGTCCTCGCCTGCAAGCGCGTTATCTATAAGTGGTATTAAGTTATGCCACTGCATTTGCGATGTGTCCTGAAACTCGTCTATAAAAAAATGACGATAACGCTCACCCAGTCGTTCATAAATAAATGGTGCTGGCTGGTTTTGTATCTCCCTGTGTATTATTGCATTAAATTCGGATATCGAAAGTACGTTCTGCTCCTTTTGTATGCGTTCCAGTTCCTGCCCTATGGAATTAAGCAGCGATAGTGGGGTAATGTTTTTTAGAAAGGCAGTATAAAAGTTCTTCTTCTCATAATTTTTGTACACTTTAGCCAACAACTCTAAAAGTGGCTGCAGTAAGCCCTCTATAAAAAGCCTGTCCTTAGCTGTTTTATTGATTTTTATATCTTCGGGCTCATAGTACTTTTTATGTGCCGATGTAAGCTTGCTGTTTTTTATGTAGCCAATATGATTTGGGAAATGCCCCGCCGAAAATGATTTTGGGTCTACGCCGCTACCATCAAGCAGTGACTCCATCTCGTGGCCTAATTGCGAACATTCAGCCTCTAAAGCGGCGACGGTATCTTTTAACTTTTCACGAATGAATAAAAACTCTTCTATACTTTTATCTTTAAACTGGGCGAGTTCGTTACGGTTGTTCTCGTCTACTAATAAACGTCCCGTGTCAAAAAGTTCGCGCGTTACATCCCAGCTCTTGTCGTTATCCGTTTTATCTAATGAAAAATCTACAAGCAAAGACGTAAGCACCTCATCATCGCCTGCCTTCGCAACTATGGCATCTACTGCTTCCTGAAGCAGGCTGTCTGTTTCCAGAGAAACATCAAACGAAACAGAGAGGTTAAGGTCGTGTGCAAATGCACGGATAACTTTATGGGTAAACCTGTCGATGGTACTAATATCAAACGACGCATAGTTATGGATAATGTTTTTTATGATAGCACGCGATTTATCTTTTATAGTAGCGAGAGATAAACCTGTTTCTTTATGAAGTACCTGCATTAAAGCCTCGGCTTTTTCACCCGGCTCATCTTTAGCAAATTCTGAGAGGTTAAGGATGATACGGCTTTTCATTTCCTGCACAGCCTTATTGGTAAAGGTTATGGCAAGGATGCGGCGGTAAGCATCATCTGTAGTTGACTGCAGGAGTATGCGCAAATATTCTTTTACAAGGGTATACGTTTTACCGGAACCGGCTGAGGCATTGTAAATGGAAAAAGCTGTTTTTTGCATAAACAAATATAAAAAAAAGAGGCGGCATAGCTACTACCTTACTACCCATTCGTTATGCTTATCTTGGGTAATTGTAGCCATTGCTGTTTTGTAGCCTTTAAGCCCGGTGTGGGTATAGTAATGCATCGATATAGACAGGTGGCCGTTTTTATTATAAATATCCCTTAGTACATCTGTACCTTCCGGAAGCCTGTTTGTAAAGCCAATAGCACTAACATCATCAGGATCTGTAGTATCAATAAGATAATAAAAATAAGCGTTTAACGGACTAACACTAAACTGGTGCTTATTAAAAATACATAAAATATAACTGCGTTTACCAAATTTAATTGTGCATGAATTAATAAGCTGATAGTGTGTAGGGTCGGCAGTAAAATATTCAAAATCCAAATCATAATTGCGGACGAGTTTACCTGACTTTTGAATCATCGCTTTAGTGTAAAAGATATCGGCAATATTTTTATGGTAGTCGTTACCATATGAAATGACAGATGCAGTACTATCTGAAAAATAAAAATGCAACGGCATATTTGCAAATGTATACCTGCGCCAGGTAACGTTGTCATTAGTCTGGTGCATTACAATACTATCTACAGGTGTAAGAACAGGTATATCTCCAGTCATATTTTCTACAACTATCCTGTCACAACCCGTAGATGCCATTACAAAAAAAATGAGAATGCAACTTATAAAACGCGCCATAATCAGACTTTTTAGTGCAGGCAAGATATAAAAAAGTAGCAGCATAGTAAGATACGCTGCTGCTAATAGTATAGTTGCTTCAGTTACATAAAGTAAAGCTGCTTAAAGTACTTTATACTTAAAAATGGGGTAAACAATTGCCATTGGTCATTTTTAGATATTGCACCGCTGTTTATTAGTTTATTAGCATCGGTAACCATTCGGTAAAAAATGTACACAATTAACAATCCCCAAAAGTACATACTGCATTCATATAGGCCTGTCCAGATTAAAATTGGCAAGGGTATAGTAATTTGCAGATAGTAAATAACCAAAGTATTCATTATATCTGATTCTTTTGGTTCTAAGTAAAGATACCTTTATATCAGGCAGTCAGTGTTAATAGTATCCCATATTCCTCTAAAAGGGGTTAATAAACAGCACTTTAGCCTATTTTGTGGCAAATAATAACAAAATCTTATTTTTTGTAAAGCTTTAAATCTGTAAATTTGATTTGAAATTTAATACTAATCTTTTAAATCAGGATAATTATGGCTTTTGAATTACCAAATTTACCTTATGCATACGATGCCCTTGAGCCTTATATAGATGCTAAAACTATGGAGATTCACCATACTAAGCACCATAACGCTTATACCACCAACTTAAACGCTGCTATTGAAGGCACCGATCTTGAAGGTAAAACTATAGAGAATATACTTTTAAACCTTGATACTACTAATGCTGCCGTAAGAAACAATGGCGGTGGTTACTACAATCATAACCTGTTCTGGACAATCCTATCGCCAAAAGGCGGTGGTGAGCCTACAGGCGAACTTGAAGAAGCTATAGACAAATCTTTTGGCTCTTTTGAAGAGTTCAAAGCGAAATTTGCTAAGGCTGCTGCTACTCGTTTTGGATCCGGCTGGGCGTGGCTTTGTGTACTGCCGGGCGGTAAACTAGAAGTTTGCTCTACAGGCAACCAAGACAACCCGTTGATGCCTGATTTAGGGTGCTCAGGCACTCCTATCCTCGGACTTGATGTTTGGGAACATGCTTACTACCTAAACTACCAGAACAGAAGGCCGGATTATATTGAAGCTTTCTTTAAAGTGGTTAACTGGGAGGAAGTTACAAGACGTTTCGCTCTCGATAAATAATTTTTAGACAAAAATTGAACGGGCGCCTTTTGGTGCCCGTTTTTTTTAGCTCCGGCGGAGCGACATGTTTATAGAAATTATAACGTCAACTATTCAAAAGCAATCCGGGACTAATAGACGATTATTTAGGGATGAATATGCCGATTGGTGAAAATCTTAAAAGGTGTTCGCTGATTAGCTCCGGCGGAGCGACATGTTTATAGAAATTATAAATCAAACAAATCCTAAGCTCCAAAGGAGCAGCACATAAAATAACATGCCGCTCCTCCGGAGCTTTATAACATACACGTGCCTGATTGATATAAACATTCCGCCCCGCTGAGGCTCATCGGGAAGAAATCAGCTTCACTCAAGACTTTTAAGCCGCATTTTTATAAAGGATGTTTCGGGTGTTCGGGTATATAGAACTTAACTTCTTCACGTTCCTTCTTTATGTTGCTGTCATTCTAAGCAGAGTGCATGCAACATGACCGAAGAATCCAGAATATCTAAGAGAGATTCCTCCTTCGTCAGAATGACACAACGGCAAGTTATTAAACGTGGACTATCCATGTCATTCTGAGCGGAGTGCAACGTAGCCGGCGAATCTCATCTCCTTAAAAAACTAAATAAGAGATTGCTTGATGCAATAACAGGAGCGGGAAGTTGTTCCTCCGGAGCTTTATAGTATATACAAACCCGATTGCTATAAACATACCGCCTCGCTCGGGCATCAGGAAGACAACAGCTCACTCAAGACTTATAAGCCGCATTTTTATTCAGGATGTTTCGGGTGTTTGGGTATATAGCACTTAACTTTTTCACGTTCTTTCTTTATGTTGCTGTCATTCTAAGCGGAGTGCAACATGACCGGAGAATCCAGAATATCTAAGAGAGATTCTTCCTTCGTCAGAATGACACAGCTGTATGTCATTAAACAGGGACTTTCCATGTCATTCTGAGCGGAGTGCAATGTAGCCGAAGAATCTCATCTCCTTAAAAACTAAATAGGAGATTGCTTCGTGCAATGACAGGAGCGGGAAGAAATGTGTTAATGGAAGATTGCAAAACTTCCGTATTCCATACTTTCTAAAACAAGCTCAACTGCTCCCCTTTAGTGCCGTCAAACAGGTGTGTCGCCAGTGGCATTATCCCCTGATTGGTAAAAAACTTTTGTCGGCCAATTCGAAATGTGGTATGTATCATATCTGCAATATTGCCCTCCCCTTTTCTGCGTTTGGCTACATTCTTTTCACCCAGCTTACCGCCATGCATACTCGCGATATGATTTAATACTTTGTCTTTACGATCCGGATAATGCTCCTCAAGCCAGTCTATAAATATAGGCTCCACGGTATCGTTAAGCCTTACTAAGGTGTAGCCAAAACTCGTTGCACCACGGGCGGCTATCTCTTTAACTATTGGTAAAATTTCGTCGCTATTAAGCCCGGGAATAATAGGCGCCACCATAACGTGTACCGGTATTCCGTTTTTTGATAAAGTTTCTATCGCCTGCAATTTATTATTAACAGATGATGTGCGTGGTTCAAGCTTACGCCGCAGGTCTTCGTTTATGGTAGGAATACTTAACGCTACAGATACCAGGTTCTTTTCAGCCAACTGCTTTAGTATATCAAGATCCCGCAGCACTAATGCATTCTTAGTCAGCACATCTACAGGATGACGGTAGTCTAAAAACACCTGAAGGAGTTTTCGGGTAATTTGCATTTTACGCTCAATGGGCTGGTAACAGTCGGTATTTCCCGATAGTAAGATAGACTCCGGTTTATACCCCCGCTTCTTAAAGAATTGCTCTAATAATTGCGGCGCATTCTTTTTGACCATTATTTTACGCTCAAAATCTATCCCTGCGCTAAAACCCCAGTACTCATGAGTTGGCCGGGCAAAACAATAGGCGCAGCCGTGTTCGCAACCCTGGTACGGGTTCATGCTGTACGACATGTGCAAATCAGGGCTCTTAACCGGATTTACAATAGTCTTTGGGAAGACTTCTAATATCTCCGTTTTAGCAATTTTCTCTTCGAAATCATCATCATAGATAGATTTCTCGTAACGAAATTTCTCAAAATGATTATGAATATTTGAAACTGCACCCTGCCCTTTTATATTCTCTGTTCTCATAATCCCTACATATTGGATACCGCAATGTAACAATTAGAAGAAAATAATACCACATATAATAGAAAATATTATCAACATTGTATTTGGTATGAGGCTAAAGCGAAAGCTTCAGCTTAAAATATCGCGTCACTTCCAGGTCGGGAGATTTTTCGTCAGCTACGTTCGCTTTAACAAACAGCGTGCTATCATCACTCCATCGCATTTCTTCAGGGCCCCACGCCTGCAATTGTCGTTCGCCAATCACTTTAGGCTTATGGCTACCGGTAAATAATTGGACTCCGTTATCTGCAAACTGGGCTACTAAGTCAGTATTACCGCTTGCTATATGCTTACCGTTGGGAGATACCACTGGCCTGCCACATAACAATGTCTGGTCGCCCGTTTGTCCATCAACTAAAACATAATTATTCCACTCATAAAAGCTGCCTAATATTAGGAACTGGTCTACATCTTCCATATATCCCATATAGGTATATTGGGCATATTCATCGGTGTCACTATTGTTGTTTACGATAGGCACCTGTTTAGACTTTGTTTTTATAAAAAGCGTATCGCCACTGCGCTGAACTTTATCACTGTCTGTCTCAAGATTTTTAGTCTCAGAGGTGTCAATGGCTGCAGGAGCATCAACCTCATCAAACTCAGATTTTTTAATCGTTTCAACGCGCACTAATTTGCCACCCAGATAAAATGTATCGAGTTCAGATACTAACGGGCCTTGTGGTAACGCCTCTACTTCTTTTATTTCCGAAGGCTTATCTTTTTTGCAGTTCACTAACACCGTTGTTAATAACAGTACCAGAATAAAATGTATTTTCATATCTAAATAATTGGCAAAAAATTATACTAGTGCTTAAGCTTACTAAAGTAATAAAAAAGCCACACTTTCGTGTGGCTCCTCTTTTAAATATAAGCTTCAATCGCTTCCCACTTTAAATTAGGGTAACGTTCATTATCGAGGTTTGGGTGTTGTACTAAAAACATACTGTATACATACTGAGATTGCTGCCACCTTGGGTAAAGTTCTGCTTCTCCTTCAGGATGATTAGCTCTTTGCATTTTGTTATAAGCCGAAAAACCTTCCATGGTTCCCATATGTACCAAATCGAACCTTTGTCCTTTATATTTTTCGCTCAGGCCGGATAAATCATTAGGGCTAACCTGAAAGCTTGCTATACGCAAAATGCGCGGCGTGTTATCATCAAGGGCTGCATGGGCGGTAAAGGCCGCGGTATCATCCATTGTTGTAAAATCTATTTTCCAGTCGGATTTATCTTCATAATAGGCGACTGTCTTATTTTTAACATCATATAGCGGTGTATTGTACCTCAAAATATCAGCAAATGCACCATTATATATAGATGTAGCTTTAATAGAAGCCTTATCTAAATGTTCATGAAACTCTTTTCTTAAGTCAAAATTACGGTTTTCGCCTGTTGGCATTTGTGTAAAATCAGAGCTAAAGTCAGATGGAATAAACCTGGGTACCCCCGCGGCTACCGCTGCTTTAAGTAATACAAGTTGCGTATCTACAATAACATCACGCAATCCCGCAAGTGCAGATACTACACAAGAGGCACCGGCGCAAGCTTCTGTCAATTGCTGTTCGTTGTTCATATCTACAGTAACTACTTCAACGCCCATTTTAGCAAGCGCTTCTACCTTTGCAGCATCACTCCCTGAACGAACAACAGCCCTTACAGTTGCGTTGTTTTTTAATAACTCGCGACATATTTTCTGCCCTAAATTTCCTGTAGCTCCGGCGACTAATATTATTTTATTCATAGTACTTTAAGTGTTAGTGTTGCAAAGGTAGGTAGTATAGCAATCGGTAAAAATGCCATTTGGCAATAACTGTATTACTTTATGTTTTTACGTATCCTGCTCAGTGAACTTGCAGTAATGCCAAGAAAAGAAGCAAGGTACTTTACAGGTACGCGGCGTATAAACTGCGGTGTTTTCATGAATTCAAGATAGCGGTCCTCGGCAGAGAGTGTCTGGAAACTAACAATCTGGTCGATCATCCTTACCGACATAACTTCCCACAGTTTCCTTCCAAATTCCTGCCATGCGGGAAATTGCTTATACAATGCCTCCATATCCTCCTTATCGATATACAGGATTTCGGATGCTTCTATAGCTTCAATATTAAAACGGGTGGGAACCTGCGGACTAAGGCTGGATATCTCGGTAAAAAATTCATTTTGCAGCGCTACCCAGGCTGTATTTTCCTGCTCGGCTTCGCCATAGCAAAATCGCAGTGCACCAGAATGTAAATAATAATAGTGCCGGGCAATTTGTCCGCGCCTTAAGACAAATTGGCCTTTATCGAATGATTTCGATTTGAATTTAGATAGTATAGCCTGGAGTTCGTTATCGCTAACGGCCACACGGCTTTTTATAAACAGGGATAGTTGATCCATTTTGTGCGTTAGGAAGAAGGGAACAGCAGTTGCTGTATGCAATATACAGTTAAATACCTAAAGTGTTACACAACTCTGGGAGGGAAAACATGGTCCTTCCAGAAAGCAATAACCTGCGCAATTGTCTGTGCAACTTCTTCTGTTGGAGCGGGCTTATAATAGCAGTGAATAAAGGTGTGCACCCTGCCCGTTGGTAATTTTTCTTTAGTAAGTACCAGGAATGTATATGGTATATTGTCTGTCTTAAAAGACTCATGCATAAATATCATGTTCCGGGTATCGGGTACCTGTACCGCCGGAGATGAGCTGCTTTGTAGCAATAAAAAAACGTCAAGCTGATTTTCGCGCAGGTAGTAACCTGCCTTTTCAGCATCGTCGAAACAAACCACGTCATTTGTATACCCCAGCTCTTTAAGGCCATTGCATAAAGCATCGTGAGTGCTGTCGTTATCGAGAAGTATAATTTTGCCGTTCTTATTCACTATAGCAGGTATTGGGGACTAACTACAAAGCTACCCTAAACGAAAGGCTACCGGGTTATAACATTGTACCAAAACCGTTATTAAGTAAAAGCCACCCACTACAGATTATCTGCAATGGGTGGCCTACATTAAACAAACAATTAATCTAAACTAATTAAAGAGCGAACCCTTTAACTATGCTATTGCCAGCCACCGCCAAGGGCACGGTACAACTCTACTACTGCCTGTAATTGCTGCAGCTGGTCGTTAATGCCATTAAGCTGGGCAGCGAGAAGGCTTTGTTGGGATGTTAACACATCGGTATAATTTGTGGTAGAAGTATAAGCCAATAACTGCTCTGTATAATCTACTGCCTTGGTAAGCGATTCTATTTGCCTGGCGCGTGTCTGCCTTTTTTGCGCAGCCATATCATAACTGTATAAAGCATTACTCACTTCCTGACCCGCTACATAAATAGTTTGTTGAAACGTATTTAGTGCCTGTACCTGTTGCGACTGCGCCGTGGTAAGGCGTTGCTTATTCAGGCCACGGTTAAATATAGGTTGTGTAAGCGACCCTATAACACTGTAAAATAAGGACTGTTTAAAAAAGTTCTCTAAGTGCAGTGTAGAGGCTCCACCATTTGCAGTAAGGGTAAGGCTTGGATAAAAGTACGTTTTAGCAAGATTTACGTTCTCGAAAGCATATCTTAAATTGAACTCCGCCTGCTGCACATCGGGCCTGTTCTCCAGCAATTGCGCAGAGACTCCTATAGCGAGGTTTTCCGGAACAATTTGCCCCTCAAACTGGCTCCTGTCTATACGGCCCGGAGGCTGGGAAAGTAAAATGTTTAATGCATTTTCTGTCTCGCGTATGCTCTGCATTAAATCCGGAATGGTAACCTCTGCTTCATAACGGTTTGCCTCTGCCTGTACAACTGCGGCGCCATTTACAATAGCAGCCTCTTTAAGCGCACTCACTATCTCTATATTTTTAATTCTGCTCTGTACTGTTTGCTCCGTTATCTTTAACTGCTCATCCAGCGCGATAAGATTGTAATACGTATTCGCAATGTCAGCAATAAGCTGGGTTTGCACCGCTCTTTTAGCAGCATCCGTTTGTAGGTAGTTAGCAAGAGCCATCCGTTTACTGGCGCTTAACTTACCCCAAACGTCTGCCTCCCAAGAGGTACTCAGGTATGCCCTGTATACACTTGTTAATGTACGTATGTTAATCCCCGGAGGGAAATTCAGCGCAGCTAAAGCCTGTTTGTTATGAGTAACATCTGCATTGGCATTAAGCGTAGGATAATAAGCAAGTTTAGCCTGCTTTAGCGTTGCCTGCGCCTGCACAATATTTTCAATAGCATTTTTAAGGTCGGCATTTTGGGCAAGACCTTTACTTATAAGTGCTTTTAATTTAGCATCGGCAAAAAGGCTCTCCCATGGCATTTTTGCCATGGTAATAGTATCCGTGCTTTTCAGGTCCCTAAAAACATCATCAGCCTTAATAGTGGCAGGGCGCTCATATTTTTTTGTGACACATGCGCTAAGTAATAACGTAGCCGCAAGTGCTGCAAAAAACGGAATCTTATATTTAGTCATCATTTCTTATTGTTCTAAATTATACTTTTGGGGTATGTTCGGGTAATGCCAGCACCGGTTCTTCTTCGTCATCATCGTCGTCGTCGTAACCATCTTTAGCAGGGCCGCTTATTTTTTCCTGCAGCGTCTGGAATACCACGAACAATACGGGAATAACAAATACCCCTAATATTGTACCTATAAGCATACCACCCACAGCACCGGTACCAATAGATTTATTACCTACCGCTCCCGCGCCGCTTGCAAACATTAATGGCACAAGACCAAAAATAAAGGCAAACGAGGTCATTAAGATAGGTCTAAAACGCGCTACCGCACCTTCTATAGCAGCCTCTACAATCGGCATTCCCTTACGTCGCCTGTCCAGGGCATACTCTACGATAAGGATACCGTTCTTGGCGAGAAGCCCGATAAGCATAATTAGCGAAATCTGTAAATAGATATTACTATTTAGCTTAAAGATAATAGAGAACAGGTAGGCTCCTGCCAAACCAAATGGCAGCGATAATATCACAGCAAAAGGCAGTATATAACTCTCGTACTGCGCACTTAACAAGAAGTAAACGAATACAAGACAAAGCATAAAGATAAATATGGTTTCACTGCCCGATGCAAGCTCCTCACGCGTCAAGCCTGAGAATTCATAGCCGTAACCAGATGGTAATTTTTCGGCAGCTACTTCCTGTATGGCCTTAATGGCATCCCCCGAGCTGAAGCCCGGATTTGGAGCTCCTGTAATGGCTATAGAGGTAAATAAGTTAAACCTCGATATTTGTTCGGGGCCAAAAACCCTGCGCATTTTTATGAACTCGGTAATTGGTGCCATAGCACCTGCCGCGTTACGCACAAAGATATTATTAAGGTCTTCCGGATTTTTACGGAACTCCGGCGGAGCCTGTATCATTACACGGTATTGCTTACCGAACTTATTAAAGTTTGAAGCATATATACCCCCAAAATAGCCCTGCATGGTACTAAGCAGACTGTTTACGGTTACACCAGCCTCTTTACATTTTTCTAAATTCACGTCCATCATGTACTGAGGGAAGTTAGGATTAAACGAGGTTGTGGCATACTGTACTTCAGGCCTTTTAGACAATTCTGCAAGGAAGTCATTATTAACTTTATAGAAGTCGGCGGTAGAGTGCCCTCCCTTATCCTGCAACTGGAACTCAAAACCACCACTCTGGCCAAAGCCCTGTAATGTAGGCGGTGATATAAAGAAGATACTGGCCTCGCGGATTCCCGCTGTTTTTCCAAACATTTCTTTTATGATATCATCAACAGTCCTTTCACGGTCACCCCAGGTTTTAAGCCTGATGATAACCATACTATAAGCACTACCAGCACCTGCGGTGAAGTTTTGACCCACAATCCGTAGTGTATTTTCTACTTCCGGAATTGCTTTTGCGATGCTGTCTACCTGTTTCGCAATAACGGTGGAACGCTCCATCGATGCTGATGGCGGCAAACTTATGTTAGCAAACAATACACCCTGGTCTTCTGCCGGTACAAATGATGACGGTGTAGTTTTCATCATGTAGTATAAACCGCCTCCGGAAACAAGTATAAATACCGCAACAAGCCATCTTTTATGAGACAAGAAGTTTACAGAATTTTTATATTTACCGGTAACTTTATCGAACCCAACGTTAAACGCTGTGTAAAAACGCTGCAGGAAACTTTTATGTTTATGGTCGTCTTTATGCGGTTTAAGTAATATGGCACATAGCGCAGGGCTGAGCGTTAATGCGTTTACCGCCGAAAGTATAATAGATACCGCCAGTGTTATACCAAACTGCTTATAGAATACCCCTGTAGACCCTGTAATAAATGTTACAGGTATAAATACCGCTGCCATAACAAGCGTGATCGATATAATCGCTCCGGATATTTCGTCCATCGCATCTACAGTGGCCTTTCGGGAAGATTTATAACCCTCGTCGAGCTTTGCGTGTACGGCTTCCACTACCACAATGGCATCATCCACCACAATACCAATTGCCAGTACCAATGCAAATAGTGTTAACAGGTTAATGGTATAGCCAAATAAATTTAGGAAAAAGAAAGTACCTATAATTGCTACCGGAACCGATATGGCCGGGATAAGTGTAGACCTGAAATCCTGAAGGAACAGGAATACCACAATAAATACAAGCACGAATGCTTCTACCAGTGTGTGAATAACCTTCTCTATCGAAGCATCAAGGTTGTCATTTACGTTGATAAGTGTAGTATACTTTACTCCTTTAGGAAACGTTTTTGCCGCTTCTTCTATAATAGCTTTACTTTGGTTGATTACGTCGCGGGCGTTAGATCCTGGAGTCTGGCTTACTGCAAAACCTACCGACGGATTTCCATTTGTTGTACTTGTACTTGTATACGTTAACGCATCGAGCTGAATTCTTGCCACGTCTTTAAGCCTCAAAAACTGGCCATTGCCTGCCGATTTTATAATGATGTTCTCAAATTCTGTTTCGGTAACAAGGCGGCCTTTGTACTTAATTACATACTGGAAAGACTGGTTGCCCTGCTCCCCGAACCTACCCGGCGCAGCCTCAATATTCTGTTCTGCAAGTGCAGCGGTAATATCGCTTGGTATCAGGCTGTATTGCTGCATAATATCGGGCTTAAGCCAGATACGCATAGCGTAATCTTTACTACCAAAAACCGTAACCTCTCCTACACCCGTAACACGCTGTATTTGGGGTATAAGATTAATTTTTATATAGTTTTGAAGAAACGTCTGGTCATAACCTTTTTCATCACTATATAATGATGTTATAAGCAGGTTACTACTCTGGCTCTTTGTTACTGTTACACCCGCCTGTGTTACCTCCTGCGGTAAAAGGCTGGTGGCGCGGGATACCCTGTTCTGTACGTTTACCGCAGCAAGATCGGGGTTGGTACCTACCTTAAAGAATACCCTTATACTTGCAGAACCATCATTAGTTGCTGTAGAGGTCATGTAGGTCATGTTCTCCACACCGTTTATTTGTTCTTCAAGGGGTACATTAATACTTTTAAGTACCACATCAGCGTTGGCACCGGTATAGCTTGCTGCAACCACTACAGTGGGAGGTGCAATATCCGGATACTGCGCTATGGGCAGGGCTACAAGCCCTAATACACCCAGTATTACTACAATTACAGAGATAACGGTAGAGAGTACCGGTCTCTGGATAAATATTTTAAACATGTATTATTTTTTTAAGTTTGCGTAAACTTTGTCTGTACTTTGCAGGTCAGTTTTAATCTGGGTGCCTTCTTTAAGGTTGGCCACACCCTCTATAACAATCTGGTCGCCCGGCTTAAGGCCGCTTTCTACCACATAAAAGTTGCCAACAGTATTATCGTTAACTGTTATTACAGCATTTTGTGTTTTACCATCTTTGCCCACTACAGCAGCAAACCTTTTATCCTGAAGTTCGAACGTAGCGCTTTGCGGTACAAGGATAACATCTTTAACTTCCTGTGGTATCCTCACCTTTGTGCTGCTACCACTACGAATGATACCTTTACTGTTAGGAAAACGCGCACGAAGGTTTACAGATCCTGTTGCAGTATTTATCAAACCATTAATGGTTTCTATCCTGCCCTTTTCGGCATATTCTGTACCGTCCGAAAGTAACAGGCTAACGGCAGGCAATTCTTTTATTTTTGCTGCTAATGATACATTAGTACTGTCTTTAGTAAGTGCCAGTAATTGCTTCTCATTAAATGCGAAATAAGCATATACATTACCTATGCTCGATACCGTAGTTAATGGCTCCTGCGTTGCAGAGCTTACTAAGCTACCCAAACGGAAAGGTATAGAACCTACAACGCCATTTACTGGGCTGGTCACTGTAGTAAATCCTAAGTTGGTTCGTGCATTGGCGAGGCTTGCCCTGGCCTGCGCCAAGGTTGCCATAGCTGCATCATAATTAAACTGGGCCGACTCCAACTCATATTTACTCACGATTTCCTTTTCTACAAGTGGCCTTACTTTATTAACTGCCAGTTTTGCTGCGCTTACTTCTGCCTGGGCGCTTTTTATGCTGGCTGTCGCTGTACGAACTTCCTGCTCATACTGTGGGGCACTTATCTTAAATAAAGGTTGTCCTGCCTTTACCACTGCACCTTCATCTACAAATATTTTGTCGATATAGCCTTCTACCCTTGGGCGTATTTCTATATTTTGCTGTCCTTGTATGCTGGCCGGATAATCATTATTTAACGTAGCCGACATTTTTTCCAGCGTTACTGTCTTAAAGACTTTGGGTGCAGCTGCTGCTGCCGTTGCCGCATCTGTCTCCTCCTTGCTTTTGCCACAACTGCTTAGCAGTACAAGTGCCGCTATAGCAGCCGTAAAAAATTTAGTTTTCATTTAATTGCCTGTTTGTATGTATATGTATGATGATTTATCTCTCGCCTTCCTCAAGCGTTTTGAATTTGTTTATGGTAGAAAGAATTATTTCTTCCATTTGCAGCACATGTTCCTGATAAGTACGTGTGCGCTGCAGTTCGATCTCTTCTTCCGGGCAGCCCATGTGCACCTGGCGGTACTGTACCACGCGGTCTATAATTTGCTTCTCGAACGCTATCATTTTCATGTAATTGTCAAATCGTTCGCTAAAAGGTGAGGGTTTGTAGTATTTTTTGCGGTCGCCGGGCAGGGTATAATAGTTGATCTTACCCATTTTTACTAATAGACTAAGGTTAGTAGATACAGAGCTCTTACTTGCCCCCGTAAGCTCTACCAAATCTTCGAAAGTGGTTTTACGGCTACAGGTATCGAGTATTAACATTGCAAAAATCCTCGATCCCAGCGGCGGCAAATGATGCACTGTCTCGAAATGGACACCAAACATCTCTATCAATTCTTCCCGTTCTTTGGTAATATCCATATCATTGCTTCATTCTGAAATTTAGGCAAAGATACAACGTTAGTTCGGATATAACCGAACCAAACGAACTAACACTTGGTTAAATTTTTGTTAAGTAAAAAGAGCTTGTACAGATGACTGTCGCCGACAGCGACATAACTTCTGAATATTAGAGCAAAACTAAAAAATTAAAGTGCAGGCTTGAGAACATTAAACGTTTCATTAACACGCTAATGATGCCTGTAGTTTAATTATTTAATTTATTTTTGCCGTAAAATTTAAAAAATGTCGCTAAAGAAAGCCTACTTAATTGTGATCCTTGTATTACTTGTAGACCAGATATCTAAAATATACATTAAGACCCATTATTGGTTAGGCGAGAAAACAAAAGTCTTTAGCTGGTTTTATATTCAATTTATAGAAAATGATGGTATGGCATGGGGTGCAGAGATACCGGGCTCTTACGGAAAGCTTATACTCACCCTCTTCAGGATCGTTGCGGTAATAGGCATTGGCTGGTGGCTGTGGGATTCTGTAAAGAAAAATCAATCACCTTACTTAATTGTTTCTATAGCGCTAATATTAGCAGGTGCTTTTGGCAATATCATCGACTCAGTATTATACGGGCTGATATTCGACCATAGCCTACCGGGCAAAGTTGCTACTTTTAACACAGCTAATCATTACGGTACGCTGTTTCATGGCAAAGTGGTTGACATGCTATATTTTCCTATAATTACTGATGCCCATTTCCCTGACTGGATGCCCCTTGTAGGTGGTAAGGAATTCTCATTTTTCAATGCTATCTTTAACGTAGCCGATGCTGCGATATCTGTAGCGGTAGGCATTCTTATTGTTTTCAATAAACGTGCATTCCCTAAAGGATAGTGGTTAGTTTCAAGTCACATATCTTCAGTCGCAGATTTTCAGTTAGAGAATAGACTAAATGTATCGTTATTAAATCAGTCTCGTTAGCCACGATTTTAAAAGTATTAAGATATAAGTAAGTTTTAAGCTGCTTACTTTTCCTATCGAAACATAAAAAAAGCTGCCCGTTAAGGCAGCTTTTCTTAGTTGTTATCGTTGAAGGTTTTTTGCCTCGATGCTCATAGTGGCATGCGGTACAAGTTTTAGCCTTTCTTTATTGATAAGCTTTCCGGTTACTTTACAAACACCATACGTTTTATTCTCGATACGAATAAGGGCATTTTTAAGGTCGCGGATAAATTTTTCCTGACGGATGGCAAGTTGCGAGTTCGCTTCTTTACTCATTGTTTCACTGCCTTCTTCAAACGCTTTAAATGTAGGCGATGTATCGTCTGTGCCATTATTAAGGTCGTTCATGTAAGCACTGCGTATCAGGTCAAGATCTGCCT
>Ga0265798_10000127_pt1 | contig 145536 bp, 121 predicted proteins | sample P3T30metagenome_FD_192430 | JGI IMG/M metagenome (GOLD analysis project Ga0265798, IMG submission 192430) | Plant litter microbial communities from East Loma Ridge, Irvine, California - P3 T30 | ecosystem: Environmental > Terrestrial > Plant litter > Unclassified | place: USA: California...
CGGGCCGGGACGCTCACGCCGTATGGAGCGAGCCGGCTGTACAAGCCATCGGCGGAGAACGAGGCCGACCGCCAGGCGATCAATCACTGGCTGCGCGGCGCAAGCTTCATCGACGGCGTGGCCGATTTCGATGCGGCGGTGCGCGATCCGGCGGCACCTGGCCGCTTGCAGGCGGCGTTCGATTCGGGCGACGGATTGCACCTGTCACCGGCCGGCTACCGCGCGATGGCGGGGGCGGTGCCTGAACTCAAGCCTTGCCGCTGAGGCTTGCAGGCGGAGCGTGACCGGCAACCGGTCTCAGTTCCTCGCCTGCTTGGCGCGCACCTGGTCCAGCAGCGCATTCACCGCCACCATGCGGTCGAAGGGGCTGTCCGGCACGACGATGTCCGGGTGTACCAGCGCCGACCTCGTGGCCCTGCCCGGATCGAAACAGTGCCAGCGCTCGGCGCGCACGATGCGTTTTCTCGAACTGCTCAAGGCCTCGCTCGGCGCGCATCCGTGGCAGACCGGCTAGCGGCACATGCCCTTGATGTCGAGTTCGGGTCCAGCGCTATTGCCCGGATCCGCTGCCAGCTTGACGCCTTTTTCCTTCGCCACCCGCGCAATCAGGCTGCCGCCACCCGCCAGCGCATACGCCGGATCCGACTGCGCCCGCGCCAGCGTGACGTAACGCGCGCCCGCCGCATCCAGGCGCGCCATCACCTCGGGCAACGTAACTGCGCTCCAGCCGCCCAGGTGGGTCAGCAGCACCTGCGGGATCACGCGGCCGAACACCTGGGTCGACTGCGCCTTCATGGCGGCGATGCCGCGGTCGATGCGCTGGAAGTAGTGGCGTTTCATGGCCTCGATGCTGGCCTGGTCGCCCTCCGCCACGCAGCGCGCGTAGGCATCGGTGTAGTCCCAGTCGCCAAAGGCGACGCTGACGTCGGCGACCTGGTAGCCGCGGGTGCGTAGAAAAGCGAGGGCGGCGGGGCCGCGTTCGCCGCCGGCGCTCAGGTTCGGGAAGCGGAACCAGTGCCAGTCGAGGCCCTTCATCCGCGCGGCCACTTCCGGTTCGCCGGCGATGACGTCGGCCTGCCAGGCGTCCAGCGACGCGGCGCGCGCCAGGTTCATGTGGGTCCAGGCGTGGTTGCCGAGCGGGTAGCCGGCCTTGCGCCAGGCGTCCAGCACGGCGGCGCCGTCGGGGTTGTCCTTCAGCTTGGACGCGTTGACGAAGCCGAAGGCCTCGGGGACGTGGTGGGCCTTGAGCGTGGCGAGGTAGGATTCGGCGATGTGCAGGCGCGTGGTGCCGGGCGGGAGCTGGCCGTGGGCGGGGAGGTCGTCGACGGTGATGGCGATGTCGAAGGGTTCGGTGGCCTGGGCGTGGATGGCGAGAGCGGCGAGGATAATGGCGATCGCTGGCTTTTTCATTGAGAATCCCGAGTTCCGGCAGCGGCGCGACGGTGGATGTGCCGGTGGCTGCGGTGACTGAACTTGGGTCCCTGCCTTCGCAGGGACGACGTTGTTCTAGTTTGACGGCTTCTCGCGCAACCGCTGCACCAGCGCCGCCGGTACCGCGATCGCCGTGCCGTGGCGCATGCGCACTGGCGTGCCCTCGTCCGGGAAGCTCATTTGAGCGGTTACGTCTTCCCATTTGGTCAGATCGCCGCCGCGGGCGCGCAGGGCGCCGTAGTGCTTGGCCGTGTAGGCGTCGTAATAGATGATGGTGTCGCCTTTGACCTGCAGCGCGGTCGGGCCCTCGGTCCACAGGCCGGGCGGGGTGATCGGGGTGCCGGGCGGGCCGAAGGGGCCTTGCACCGAGTCGGCGGCGGCCAGCTGCAGGTATTTTTTCGGCGGGTTGCGCGTCTCGTCCTTCACCAGCAGCCAGTCGCGTCCGGCCGCATGCAGCAGGGTCGCGTCGATCACCGAAAAGCCCGGGTCGTAGAACAGGCGGGTCGGCGTGAAGGTGGCGAAGTCCTTGGTGGTGGTCGCGTAGATGCGGTGGTTGTACTTGCCGTCGCCCCTGGTGTCGGTGTCCGGGAAGCGGCCGGGGATGGTCGAGGACCAGTAGATCACGAATTCGCCGCGCTTGCCGTCCCAGGCGATTTCCGGCGCCCAGGCGTTCAGGGTGGTCGGCTCGTGCGCCATCACGGGCAGGTAGCGCTGTTCCGACCAGTGCACCAGGTCCTTCGACGATGCGTAGCCGATGCCGCCCTCGGTCCAGCCGGCGGTCCAGACCATGTGCCAGGTGCCGTCCGGGCCGCGCGCGAGGCAGGGGTCGCGCATCAGCTTCGAAACGCCCACGCTGGGCTTGAGGTAGCTGGCGCCGCCATTCAGCCTGTCCCAGTGGTAGCCGTCGCTGCTGGCGGCAAGGTGCAGGCCGTCTTCGCCGTTCCTGGTGAAGTAGGCGAAGACGTAGGCGTCACCGGTGGGCGCTGGCGGTGCCGATGCGCAGGCGGCGAGCAGTGGTGCGAGGGCAAACAGCGCGCGCAGCCTCACTTGTTCGCCTCGTCGCCGAGCGGACGCAGGGTCGTGACTTTCGGGCTGGGCGGCACGCTGAAGCTCGCGAACGGGTCCGGGTGGGCCGGGTCGAAGCGGAAGTCGTCGACGATGAAGCCGGCTACCGGCAGCTTCGCCTGCTGGATGCCGAGGACAACCGCCTTGGCCAGCTCGTAGCTGCCGTAGGGGCTGTGGTGGGTGTTGTCGAGCTTCCCGGGCTGCGGTTCGGCGAAGGCCGGTTCCGAGCCTTTGTCGCCGAGCGCCGTGTACAGGGTCTTGCTCATGGCGTTCAGGTCGATGAAGGGCACGTCCAGTTCCTTCGCCGACTGGCGCGCGGCCTCGGCGTAGTCGACCAGGGTCGGCACCAGCTTGCCGTCCTCGAAGCGGCGCCGCTCCATCGGCGAGACGATGACCGGCAGGCCACCACGCGCGCGCACCGCATCGACGTGGGTCTTGATCTCGGCCTTGTAGGTGGTGAAGGGACCGCCCTTGCCGTCCTTGATCTGCTTCTGGTCGTTGTGCCCGAACTGCATGAGGAGGACGTCGCCCGGCTTCATGCTGGACAGGATCTTGTCAGTGCGGCGCCGGCCCAGCGCATCGCGGTAGGTCTCGCCGGACTCGCCGTGGTTGGCCACCGCGATGCCCGGCTTGAAGAAGCGCGTCAGCATCTGGCCCCAGCTGTTGTACGGCTCGTTCGGCTGATCGCAGACGGTGGAGTCGCCCAGCAGGAACAGGGTCGGCACACTGGCCGGCACGATCTCGATGCTGCGCACGGCCGGGTGCGATCCATTGAATTCGAGGGTCAGGCGCGAGTCCCAGGCCCAGGCTTCCTGCTCGGTCTCGCGCGGCGCCTTCAGTTTGACCACGCCGGCTTCGATGCCGTTGGCCGCCGGAATCTTCGGCGTGCGCACGTTGACGGTGAAGCTGCGGCTGACCGATTGCCCGGCGCCCGCCTGCACATTCTCGAGCATCAGGCGGCGCAGTTCGGCCTTGACGGTGGTGGTGCTGGGCGCCTTGTCGTCGCCGAGGGTGACGGTGACCTTGTAGTTGCCTTCGGGGAGATCGGCGGTGAAATAGAAGGGCGCATTGGCATTGGCCTGGGTGCCCGGCTCGACGCCGTAGCCGCGGCTGGCGCTGTAGGGCGCGGCCGGGTCGACCACCGTATAGCCGGCCGGCGCCTTGGCGGGGCCGAAGGCGAAGCGCAGCGGCTTGGCGCTGTCGATGGCGGGAGCGGCGTGGGCGAGGCTGGCGCTGGCCAGCGCCAGTGCGCACACCAGGGCGCGCAGGCGGGTCGGGGTCGGGGACGTGGGCATGATCGGTCGGATGCGGTAGTGGAAGGCTGCGCCTATTCTATGCATGGCGCAGCCGCGTGGATGGGAGGGGCGGAAAGAATCAGCGAAGTGATCGGTCACGGCGCCGATGCGCTCAGCGTTCGAAGGCCCCCAGGTCGGGCGCCTTGCCCTTGAACGGCAGGCCGACGTCGACGCCCTTGTCGATCAAGGCGCTGCCCGCGCGCGGACGGAAGTTCGGGACATCGGGCAGGCTGCCGTCCGGCTTGCGCGGGGCGTCCCAGCCGAGCTTCGAGACGCTCTCGAATTCGGTGTCGGGCACGCCGGCCATCAGGTCCCAGCTGTTGTTGCTGGAGTCGGTGCCGTCGACTTTTTGTGCGGACTTCGGCATCGGCGACAAGTTGTTGCGCAGCCGGCCGAAGTTGACCGGGCCGCCGTCCGCCGCGATGCCGAGCATGTTGAAGTCGGTGCCGTTGGCGAACGCGGTGTTGTTGTAGAAGTCGAGTGCCGACGGGTGGTGGTTGGCGTAGAAGCCGTTCACCTTGTTGCCGAAGGCGACCGAGAAGCGCACCACGTGCCGCACGCCGCTGCCTTCGTACTTGCCGCCGTAGCCGCCGGCCTTGATGCCGTTGCCGTTGCCGGCCGGGAGCGAGGTGCGCGTGCCCGGAAGGAAGCCGTGGTCCCAGGCCCAGGATTGTTCGATGGTGACCGGCGAGAAGGCGTTGATCAGGTCGAAGCCGTCGTCGGTGTTGGCCCAGGCGCGGCAGCCGCGGAACACGTTGCCCGGGTGTCCGGCGCTGACGTGGGCGCCGAAGCCGTCCGCGCTCTGGCCGGCGCCGTTCGAGGTGTAGGGATCGTAGTTGTGGTGCGAGTCGCTGTTCAGGACCAGGTTGTAGCTGCCGTCCTTGATGAACAAACCGGGGCCCATGTTGTGGTGCAGGTTCAGCTGTTCGTAGATGCCGTGGCTGGCGTTGACCCAGATGCCCCAGGATTCGTGGTTCAGGCGGTTTTCGGGCTGCTGTGGCGCGCCGGTCACCTCCAGGCCTTTCAGGTGAATCCAGTCTCCGGTGACCTCGATGCCTTTCACGCGGCAGTCGTCCTTCATCGCGTGGAAGTCGAGCACCGGGGTTTCGCCGGGATAGGCCCAGTAGCGGATCGGCTGGGCTTCGGTGCCGCTCTTGTCGAGACTGACGCCGCTGACCACGCCGCGGCGGCTGGGGCAGCTGGTCGTGGCGGCGCTGAAGGCGTAGGTGCCGCCGCGCAGGTAGACGGTGTCGCCGGGGTGGATGGCTTGCTGGGCGCGGGCCAGTGATTTCCAGGGGGCGTCCTGGGTGCCCGCGGCGTTGTCCTTGCCGGTGGGGGCGATGTAGTAGGTGGCGGCGTGGGCGGAACCGATGGCCGTGAGGAGGGGGAGCGCTAGCAGGAGGCTGCGCTTCAGGGATTTGCTCAAGATCGATCCTTGCAAGGGATCCGCCGCGGGCCGCCAGCCGGGGCTGGTGGACGCGACGGACTTGGATCCCTGCCTTCGCAGGGACGACGTTTACGCTTGGCGGGGCGCGATGTGCGCGAAACCTGGTGGTCTGCGCGCTGGGGCTATCAACCGCCCGACGACAGCTTCAGCTGCACCGGCGCACGCACGCGGGCTGCTTCGTCGGCGACCAGGCGCTGGAACTGCTGCTGGTCCTTGATCTCGCCGGCGCGGTCCCAGGCGGCGCCGATGTAGTAGGTCAGCGGCTTGCCGGAGGTGGCGGGGGCGATCACGAGCGAGTTGCGGGCGTCGGTGGTGAAGGGTTGGGCGCCCGCGCCCGGGACGATCAGCGCCACGCCGAAGTTACCCTTGGTCTTCTGCACCACCCACTGCACCAGCGACTTGTCGGCCGGGTTCTCGGCATAGGTGATCTTGCCGTCTTCGCCCTTGTCGCTCGGCGTCTTGTTCAGGCCGATGCCGACGTTCAGCGTGGACGGGCCGCTGAAGGTGAAGGTGCTGTCCATGCGGTCGAAGTAGTGGCCGGCGTCGGTGGTGAAGCGCTTGACTTCAGTGACCTGGGTGCCGTTCGCATCCCAGCCGGCATAGGTCAGTTCGAACACGGCGCGCACCGGGCCGTTGGCGACCACTTTCCACGAGGCGTAGTTGCCGCTGGTGTAGAGGGTCTTGCCGTCCCAGATGCCGGTGCCGCCGGCGCCGCGCGAGGGGCCGACGTTGTACATGTCGATGCCTTCGCCTTCGTCGTGGTGGTAGTGGTCGTGGCCCTTGTTGTACCAGCGGTCGACGACCGGGTAGGGGACGCGCTTGAACCAGATGTCCAGGCCGCTCGTCCTCAGGACTTCCTTGCCGGTCTTGGCCGTGTCCGGCGCCTCGAGCGCGGGACCGTAGGTGCGGTGGGCGAGCTTGTCGTTCTCCCAGGCGAAGTCGTCGAGGCGTTCCGGCACGTAGCGCGCGAACGCGTTCGGCGGGAAGGGCGCGGTCAGGGTCTCGCTCTTCTCGACCGTGAAGGTGGCGGACTTCTCGCCGGCCTTGAAGTCGTGCTGGAACAGCAGCTCGCCGTAGGCCGCGCCGATGTTCTTCGGGTCCTTGGCCTGGGGCGCGACGTTGGTCACCTGGTAGGGCAGCACCTTGCCGGCGCTGTCCTTGATGACCAGCTTCTGCACCAGCGCGTGCGGCAGCGCCTCGTTGACCTGGGTCCAGGGGATGACGATGGTCTCGGACGGACGCGCGATGTCGAGGCTGTGGGTGGCGGTGACCGTCAGGCGTTCGGCGGCGCCGGCCAGGCAGGCCGGGAGCGCGGTGACGGCGAAGAGGACGAAACGGGCGTTCAGGCGGAGATTCATAGGCTCTATCAAGGTACGTGGATCGGTTGCTGTACGTGCGGCTTCATGCCCTCACCCAGGTGAAAGCCCGGATGGGGCGGCTGATTATAGCCCGCGTTCTGGCCCGCGACCTGGGCGCGGTATTGCGGGTCGTGCATCAGGGTGGTGATGCGGTAGGGCGTCGGGACGGTGCTGCTGAAGACCAGCAGGGCGTCGTCGTTGGCGCTCCGCCAGACGACTTCCTCGCGCCAGTCGCCGAACAAATCGGCCGACAGCACGGGATTCGACTTGGTGCCGTTGACGGATTTCGCGCCGACCGCCGCGCCGTCGAGGATGCGCTCCAGCTGGCCGCTCTTCGGGTTCCATTTGTCGACGTGGTTGCCGTCGAGGGATTCGCGCAGCAGGTCGCCGTCCCACCACAGGCCGAAGTTGATGCTGCGCGGATGCGCGTCCGAGATCTTCCTGCCGTCGGCGCTCATCAAGCCGCCGACCGAGGCCCAGCATTCCTCGCCCGGATACGCCGGGTCGATGTCCATGCAGGTGCCGCGGCCGACGTCGTGGCCCTCGCCATCGACGCTCCACAGGACCTTGCCGGTGGCGGCGTCGTGCATCTCGGCGCCCATGCCGCGGTAGCAGGACGGGGTCTCGTGCACCATGAAGATCTGCAGGCCGGCGCGGTTCGGATCGAGCTTGCCGACGTGGAGGGTGTCGCCGTGGCACAGGCCCGTGCTGTACAGGAGCTTGCCGGAGCTGGCAATGGTGGCGGCGCCGTAGATCAGGTCGTCCTTGCCGTCGCCGTCGACGTCGGCCACCGACATCCAGTGCGCGCCCTGGTGGTTGGCGGGTGCGGCATCCGGGCCGCTGTCGCTGTCGAACACCCAGCGGCTGGTGAGTCTGCCGTCACGCCAGTCCCAGGCCGCGAGCACGGCGCGCGTGTAGTAGCCGCGCGAGAACACGGCGCTCGGACGCGCACCGTCCAGGTAGGCGACGGTGCCGAGGAAGCGGTCGACGCGGTTGCCGTAGCCGTCGCCCCAGGCCGCGACCTCGCCGCGCGCCGGCAGGTAGGGTGCGGAGGCCAGGGCCGCGCCGGTCCGGCCGTCGAACACCGTGATGAATTCGGGACCGCCGAGGATGTAGCCATCCTTGTTGCGGTAGTCGGCCTTGGCGTCGCCGATGACTTTGCCCTGACCGTCGACCGTGCCGTCAGCGGTCTTCATCATCACTTCGCCCTTGCCGTCGCCATCGAAGTCGTAGGCCAGGTAGGTGGTGTAGTGGGCACCGGCGCGGATATTCTTGCCGAGGTCGATGCGCCACAGGCGGGTGCCGTCGAGCCGGTAGGCGTCGATGTAGGTGCTGCCGGTGTAGCCGCGGTGCGAGTTGTCGTGGGCGTTGGTCGGCTGCCACTTGACCAGCAATTCGTAGACGCCGTCGCCGTCCAGGTCGGCCACCGAGCCGTCGTTCACCTCGTAGTTGTAGGCCATGCCGTCGGGCGTGGTGCCGCCGGCCGGCTTTTGCAGCGGAATCGTTTTATACGGTTTATCCCAGGTCGGGCCGGCCTGGCTGCCGGCCTGGCTGCCGCCATCGTTGCCGCTGCCGGCCGCACGGACGGCATAGCGCGCGTCGGCGGGCGCGCCTGGGTCCATGAAGTTGGTGACGCGCAGCGGCTGCGGGTTCAGCTTTTTCCCGTCGCGGTAGACGTCGAAGTCGAGCTGGGCCGGGTCGGTGCCGAGCGCGCGCCAGCTGATGAAATTGCCGGCACTGGTGTGGATCGCGACCACGCCGCGGTCCAGTTTCTCGACCTGCTTGCCGGTGGGAGCCGTGGCCGCGCCGGCGGCGCCGGACAGGACCAGCAAAGCGGTAAGCAGTGCGCTGCGCAGGGTGGCGGCACGGCGCGAAGCCGGTGCACAGGGGGACGCGATCTGGATATTGACAGCCATGCCTGTACTCGAATAGTGCAGAATTGCATTTCGAGTATCAGCGCGGCATCCGACCGCGTCAACGACTCCGGGGCGCGCCGCTCCAGATAATCATGATCTTGAGCGGACGGCGTATTGACGCTCAGTGCACGGACGGATAGCGCAGCCAGTCGATGCGGCCGAGCCGCGCCAGCAGCGACGGGACGACCTGGTTGCTGTCCTCGAAGGGGCCGAATTCGTGCGTGAAGTACAGGCTGCCGCGGTACAGGGCGATCAGGACGAAGGGACTGCCCTGGAAGTAATCGGTGGTCAGCAAGTCCTGGATCGCCTCGTCGGCGATGTTGGGGTCGGCCGTGACGGTTTCGGTCCAAAGCAGTATGTCGCCATCGAGCGTCCGGACGTACACGCGATAGGCGGCGCGTCGTTTTCCATGTTTCATCATTAACTCCGGCTCAGCGATTCGTAAAATCCTTGTGAAGTCCGAATCGTACTCGAGTTAGCAATATGATGGCGCGGAAATGAACGCTTTTCGGTAGCGAGGTGGAAGTGACGTCCGGGTACGCGCCAGGCATACCCGGACCGGGTCAGCGCTTAGTGAGCGGCGTCCTGCATCTTTTCGCCGGCGCGCTCGACGGCACGGCCGGTCGCGTCGGTGGCCTTGGCGGCGCCTTCCTTCACGTTCTGTGCGGCTTCCTTCGACTCCTGGCGCACTTCGGCGCCGGCGTTCTTCATCGCGTCGCCGGCACGGTCGGCGGCGGCGTCGGCTTTGTCGCCGGCGCGGTCGGTGGCGGCTTCGATCTTGTCGCCCGTGCGTTCGGCGGCGGCCTTGGTGTCGGCGGCGGCTTCGCGGCTCTCGGCGGCGACCTTGGCGCCGGCGTCATCGACGGCCTTGCCTGCGGACTGGGCCGGGCCCATGCCGCTGGTGTCCTCGGCCTTGTGGCAGCCGGTGGCCAGCATGGCGACGGCCAGCATCAGGCCGGACAGGGTGGTCTTGGTCAGGAAGGTGGTCTGGTTCATGATCTGCTCCTTGTCTTGTTAAAAAATAAAGCTTATGTGTCAATATTAACCCGGTCGAGGGGTGCGCACGATACGGATTTGTGCCAAACCGTAACCGAGCAACATTTATTTTTTAATAAGACGCCTTGCCTCAGGTGGCGCGCGACAGCTGCCAGCCCAGGCGGCGCCCCAGGCACAGCACGGTCAGGGTCGGCGGCAAGCCCCAGGGACCGGGGATCACCGAGGCGTCGCAGACATACAAGCCTGGCGTGCCGGTCTGCAGGTCGCTGCCGACGCGCGCGCCGATCGGGACGCCGCCGCCGGGGTGGGCGGCGAAATGATGGCTGGCGAAGACGTGGTGCGCGCCGGCCTGTTGCAGGATGGCGCGCGCGGTCTCGATGCCCTGGTCGAACTTGGCACGATCATCCGGTTGCAGGGTCTTGTCGACCCAGCGCGGCCCGATCCGCCCGGCGACCGCGTCGCGGATCTTGACCATGATCGTGAGCGTGCGCGCGTGCGCGAACAGGCGGTCGAAACGGCCGGCCTGGGCCGCGAACGCCTGGTACATCGGGCGCGGCAGCGTCAGGTCGGCGTAACTGATGCCCTCCGCATGATGGCTGGCCCCGGCCGCCATCGGCACTTCGGCGCCGCCACCCTCCAGCGCGTCGACGCTGCCCATCACGGCCACCACCGGATCGCTGAAGAAGGGTACGTCGGCCGGGCCCAGGCCGGACGCGTGCAGCAGGCGCGGGCTGCCGATGCCGCCGGCGGCCAGCACGACCAGTGGCGCGTGGAACAGCCGGCGCGCGCCATCGACGATGGCTTCCACGCCGGCCGCGCGGTCGTCCTTCACCAGCACGCGCGTCGTCCGGGCTTGCGCCAGCAGCGTCGCGCCGGCGCCGACCGCCTGGTCGACCAGGTCGCGTGCCGTCCATTTGGCGCCGTAGGGACAGCCGTAGACGCAGCGCCAGCAGCCGCTGCGGCAGGCGCTGGGGCGGATCATCTTGTCGAGCTTGTGCCAGTCCATGCCGAGCCCACGGGCGGCGTCCATGATGCGCGCCGCCATCGGACCGACGAGGTGATCGGGCAGCGGCGCCAGCGGCAGTTCGGCGCGCCAGGCCGCGAGGGCCGGCGCCAGGTCGATGCCGTGGGCCGCGAACAGCTCGCCAGGGGGCGGCGCGGCGGTGGCGAAATTGATGGTCGAGGTGCCGCCCGCCGTCAGGGCGCGCACCAGCAGCGACAGGTCGCGGTGCAAGAACGCCCCCTTGCCGGGCACGGCGGCACGCGCCGCCATCTGGCCGAGGGTGCCGGTGGTGGCCGCGGCGTCGCCCTGTTCCAGTAGCAGCACGCGCGCGCCGGCGCGGGCCAGCTCGCGTCCGACGCTGGCGCCGCCGGGGCCGGTGCCGACCACGATGGCGTCATACGCTGCGGCGGCGGGGGATGCCATGGCGGGCATCCTAGGCGGCCAGCCGCTCCAGCGCCGGGATGATGTCGTGCAGGGTCGCCGCCTCGCAGCTCGGCACCGCCTCGGACCCGTTCGCGAGCCGGGCCGGGTTGTACCAGCAGCTGTCGATGCCGAAGCGGTTGGCGCCGAGGATGTCGGCATCGAGCCGGTCGCCGACGATCACGGTGTGGTGATGGGCGAACGCGCGCGCCATCCTGGCCGTGTGTTCGAAGAAGCGCACGTCGGGCTTGGCGTGGCCGCAGGCGTCCGAGGTCGAGACGAAGGAGATGTGCTGGCCCAGGCCCGAACTGGCGACGCGGCTGGCCTGCACGTGCTCGATGCCGTTGGTGATGATGCCCACTTCGCCGATGGCGGCCAGGCGTTGGCACAGGGCCTTGGCGCCGTCGATCAGCACCACCGAGTCGGCCAGCGACTCGAGATAGGTACGGCTGGCGAGCAGCGGGTCGAGATCCAGGCCATGCGCGGCAAAGGTGAGGCGGAAGCGCTCCACCTTGAGGAAATCCTTGCTGACCGTGCCGGCTTCCAGGCTTTTCCAGAGCGCCAGGTTGATCGGCTGGTAGTCGGCGAACAGGGCGTCGAGATTCCCGTCCAGGCCGAGCTGGCGCATGGTGCGGGTGAAGGAGAGGCGCTCGGAGGCCTTGAAGTCGAGCAGGGTGTCGTCCAGGTCGAACAGGAAGAGTCGGTGTTTCATGCCGACCATCGTAGCATGGTTGGGGGCGGGTGGTGGCCGCAGCGCGCCGCATTGCGGAGACTGACATCGCGGCGCGGCGCGGCCACCAGGGCAAGCAGCCAGAGCTGCAAGCGCTTCGCTAGCGGACCAGGCGCAGCGCGCCACCCTGCAGCGTGCCGGTGAACCAGGCTGGCGCCGCCTGCAAGGACCCGGAGGCTTGCGCCGCGTCCGCCGCCAGCGCCCGGTTGTCGTTTGCCGGCGGCGTGATCCGTACCGATAGCGTGCTCGCCGATGCCTGCTTGGCCGGGTCGCTCACGGTGGCGTCGATCACGAAGCGGTATCCGGCGCGGCCATCGAGTTTCCCGCTACCTGCCAGGCGGACCTGGTCGCCTTGCCTGGCGACTTCGTCGAGGCGGTCGGCCTTGAATGCGCCAGCGCCCAGCAGCTCGAACAGGAAATGCGTCTCGGGCCCGCCATCGAGCGCAAGCGGCGCCGCCAGCCGGAACGATGCCCGGGCATGGAGGGGCGCCGTGGCCGGCCGGGTCGCGGCGCCGGCTTGCAGGGTGCCTCGCCCGACCAGTTGCGCGCGCAATGGATCGCTGATGAAGATGGATTCTTCCATCGTCGTGCTGCGGCGGGTCGAATCGGTGACCCGTACCACCACCCGGTAGCCGCCATACGAGGCATAGGTATGGGTGGCATCGACCTCGCCCCTGCCATGCGATTCGCGCACGACGGCCGGCACCGGCCCGCTGCCGTCGCCCCAGTCGATGGTGGCGGTATGGGTGTCGCGCAGGTTGCGGTCGCTGAACGTCAGCCTGAATGCGGCCGGTTCACCCTGGCGCACCGTGCCGGCAGCTTCGATCGGTCCGAGCACCGGTGCATCGCTACCGCCGCCACGGCGCAGGTATACCAGCCCGGCATTCGACAGGGCCAGGATGTCGCCATTGGCCGCGATACGGACGGCCTGGTACAGCACCAGCTCCGATGGCGCAGCGGACAGGCGTGTGTTCAGGTCGACAGCCGGGCCCGAACGCAACCAGCGAAATGCGCGGCCCGGGTCGCCCGGGCTGGCGTAGGCGCTACCCACGATCACGCCGCTGTCGTTCACGTCGAAGGTATCGGACAAGGCGAAGCCTGCCGGATGCAGGTCGGTCAGCCCGCGTGCGCGCGTGAAGCGAATGGCATGGCTTGTGGTGCCGTCCGACCGTCCCCCGACGACTTCGCCTGCCTCGCTGATGGCCCGGGGATAGGCGTTCGCGATGCGTATGACCGGTCTGCCCGGGCTCCAGAGGAACAAGCCGCCGATCACGCTGTCGACGAAGCCGGTCACACCGGCGATATCGCCGCTGTCGTTGAGGTACAGCGCCGCCGCGTCGTTGCTGCCGAGGGTGCCCAGGTTGGTCGGTCGGCCTGCGGCATCCCAGACCAGTGCGTTGTAGCGGCCTGTGGGAGCGATGCCGGATCCGACGCTGATGTTGCGCTCATTGATGTCGTTCGCCGTGATTTCGCTGAAGCCCGAGGTGGGACCGGGCAGCACGAGCCGGCGGTTGGTCGATGTCCAGCGCACGGCCCGGTAGCTGCTGTTGCCGTCGCCGAGGGCGGAGAGGCCGACGATCTCGCCACGGTTGTTGATGTCGGCAAGATCGGTGCGTTCCAGCGGATTGAGCGCCGGCAGCGGCACCAGGCCGCGGCCGAGTGTCCAGCGCAGCGGCTGGAACCGGGTGCGTGTCGGATCGTCGCCCTCGGTGAACCACGCCGTGAGGATCACTTCGCCTTTTTCATTGAGGCCTTCCACGAAGGACCGGTCGTCTCCCGGCGGGTTGATGCGGATGATGCGCTGGCCATCGAAGAACGCCGCATGCGGCAGGCCATCCGCGCCCGGGATATCGAATGCCGCCTGGCCGCGCGCATTGATGAATCCGCCGAAACTCAGCGGTGGGGCGAGGTTGATGACGCCATAGCTGTCGGTGCCGCCAGGACCCGCGCCGGACCTGCCGTCTGCGAGGGGCGGTGCGTCGGCATGGGCGGCGTCGCCCGTCGATATCGCGGCCCCCAGGACCAGCAAGCCGGCAATTGCAGAAAATTGTTTGGTGGAAAAGATCCGCATGATTGTCTCCATTGGATGCGCCTGCCATGCAGGGCGCATTGACAATGTAGACGGCGGCGAAACCGACGAGACGATATGGGTCAACCGAACGTGCCCATCCGGCGCAAGATCGACGTCGCCCTTATGTAATAGGCGAGGGCAGCGCGGCGCAGCGCGGCCGCCCCCGGCGCTGGCCGTTGCGCCGCTCCCACGCCGGCCCCACGTGCAGCGGCCGCTCGCCCAGCCCGTCGAGGCCGAAATCCAGCACCCGGCGCAGTGACTTCAGGTTGACCGGCTTGAACAGCAGGGCGCTGTCGCGGTGCGGATGGCTGTTGCACGGCGCGTCGGCGCCGGCCAGGTAGACGATGGCCGCGCCCGGCGCCAGGCGTGCCAGTTCGCCGAGAAAGGAGCGGCGGTCGTCGGCATTGGCATCGGTGCAGGTCAGGATGGCGTCGAAGCGCACGCCCTCGACCGTCTGCAGGGCGGCCTGCGGTGTCGCGGCCAGCGCCACGATATAGCCGAGCGACTTCAGCAGTGCGCATAGCTCCACGCGTGTGACATCGTCGTATTCCAGCAGTAGCGCACTTTTCATGGGGTCCGTCCTCCTGTCTTATGGATGACGTCGGAAGGAAATTGTACAAGTGGAAAGTTGTAACAAGTTCCCCGATCCGTGGCACCTGCTTGCGTGCACAGGATGCGCGCTGGCGGAAGCTGTGCCGGATTTGATAAACTCGCGCCTTTGCTCTCCACAGGAAACCACGATGGCGCGTCCGCTCGAACTCCGCGCACATGCCCTGCAATGCCTGGTCGATACCGACCCCGGCGCCAAGACCGCAGGGGTCGCGGCGCTGGTGCACGCCTGGCATGACGGCACCCTGGCCGTGGATCCGGCCGTCGTGCTGGCCGAGCCGGAAGCCATTCCCGGCCGTCCCGCGCGCCCGGCACTGGTGCCGCCGCGCCTGGTCGGGCGGCGCTCGATGGCGACCGTCGAAGGGCGCGCCATGCTGGTCCATGCGCTGGCCCACATCGAATTCAACGCCGTCAACCTGGCGCTGGACGCGGTCTGGCGCTTTCCCGGCATGCCGCCTGAGTACTACACCGACTGGCTGCGCGTGGCCGGCGAGGAAGCCTTGCACTTCACGATGCTGGCCGGGCACCTGGAGACGCTCGGCCACGCCTATGGCGACTTCAGCGCGCACGACAGCCTGTGGGAAATGGTGGCCAAGACGAGCGGCGACGTGCTGGCGCGCATGGCGCTGGTGCCGCGCACGATGGAGGCGCGCGGCCTGGACGCGATCCCGCCGCTGCGCGCCAAGCTGGCCCAGGCCGGCGACGAAGCGGCGGCGCGCATCCTCGACGTGCTGCTGCGCGACGAGGTCGGCCACGTCGAGATCGGCAACCGCTGGTATTTCCACCTGTGTGCCCAGCGCGGCCTGGAACCGATCGCGACCTACGACGATCTCACATTACGGTACAAGGCGCCAGTCCTGAGGGGCCCGTTCAACCTCGAGGGACGGCGCGCCGCCGGCTTCCTGGACGAGGAACTGGCGCGCTACGCCGTGGACGCTCTGCCCACGTCCTTGCCGGCCGGCGCCTGAGACAGGCCACCCATGACGGATACGACAGCGCAGGGCTTCCTGCTGACGCGCCACTGGAAGGACGGCGACGACGGCGTCGAGGTCGAATTCTGGCTCGCCACCGATGCCGGCCCGCGCCGCATCCGCCTGGCCCAGGCGCCGGCCGTCGCCTTCGTCCCGGCCGAGCAGGAAGCGACCCTGCGCACGCTGCTGCAGCGCGAGCGCGGCGTCGAACTGAAACCGCTGGGCCTGTGCGACTTCCGCCACCGCCCGGTCCTGGGCCTGTACTGCCGCCACTACCGCCAGCTGCTGCGCCTGGAAAAGCGCCTGCGCGCGGACGGCATCGACGTCTACGAAGCGGACATCAAGCCGCCCGAGCGCTACCTGATGGAGCGCTTCATCACGGCGCCGGTGGCGTTTACGGGCACGCCATCCCCCGACGATCCCTGCCTGCTGATCGACGCCCATCTCAAGCCGGCGCCGGATTACCGGCCCGCCATCCGCACCGTCTCGCTCGACATCGAGACCACCATGCAGGGCGAATTGCGCTCGATCGGGCTGGAGGGCTGCGGCCAGCGCCGGGTCTACATGCTTGGCCCGCCGAACGGCGACCCATCCGGCATCGACTTCGACCTGGAATACTGCGACAGCCGGCTGGCGATCCTGGAAAAGCTGGAAGCCTGGATGGATGAACACGATCCGGACGCCATCATCGGCTGGAGCGTGGTGCAGTTCGACCTGCGCGTGCTGCACGAGCATGCCGAGCGCATGCAGCGCAAGCTGAACATCGGGCGCGGCGGCGCGCCGATGGAGTGGCGCGAAGGCGCGAGCGGGCAGGGGCATTATTTCGCCGGCGTGCCGGGCCGCCTGGTCATCGACGGCATCGAGGCGCTGCGCTCGGCCACCTGGAATTTCCCTTCCTTCAGCCTGGAGAACGTGTCCCGGAGCCTGCTCGGCGAAGGCAAGGACATCGACAAGCCCTACGACCGCATGGCCAGCATCGACCGCATGTTCGCGCGCGACAAGCCGGCGCTGGCGCGCTACAACCTCAAGGATTGCGAACTGGTCACGCGCATCTTCGCCAAGACCGGGCTGATGGCCTTCCTGCTGGAACGCGCCAGCGTGACCGGGCTGGCGGCCGACCGCAGCGGCGGTTCGGTGGCGGCGTTCGAGCACTCGTACATCCCGCTGATGCACCGCCTGGGGCGCGTGGCGCCGAACATCGGCGACGTGCCCGGCGCCGACAGCCCGGGCGGCTTCGTGATGGATTCGCGCTCCGGCCTGTACGACTCGGTGGTGGTGCTCGACTACAAAAGCCTGTACCCCTCGATCATCCGCACCTTTCTGATCGACCCGGTCGGCCTGGTCGAGGGCTTGCGCGAGCCGGAGCAGGACACGGTGCCGGGCTTTCGCGGCGGGCGCTTTTCGCGCACGCGCCACTGCCTGCCCGGCATCGTCACGCGCGTGTGGGAGGGACGCGAGGCCGCCAAGCGGGCGCGCAACCAGCCGTTGTCGCAGGCCTTGAAGATCATCATGAACGCGATGTACGGCGTGCTCGGGACCACGGCCTGCCGCTTTTTCGATGCGCGCCTGGCCTCGTCAATCACGATGCGCGGCCACGAGATCATGCACCGCACGCGCGAGCTGATCGAGGCGCGCGGCTACCAGGTCATCTACGGCGACACCGACTCGACCTTCGTCTGGCTCGGCGGCGCGCACCTGGACGCCGACGCGCTGCGCATCGGCGCGGAACTGGTCGAGCACGTGAACGGCTGGTGGCGCACGCAGCTGCGCGAGGAAATGGGGCTGGACAGCGCGCTCGAGCTGGAATTCGACACCCACTTCAAGCGTTTCCTGATGCCGACCGTGCGCGGCTCGGACGAGGGCAGCAAGAAGCGCTACGCCGGCCTGGTCACGCTGGTGGACGGTGGCGAGGATGTGGTCTACAAGGGCCTGGAGACCGTGCGCACCGACTGGACGCCGCTGGCCCAGCAATTCCAGCAGGGCCTGTACGGCCGCATCTTCCGCGGCGAACCCTACGAGGACTATGTGCGCGACTACGTGGCGCGCACCCTGGAAGGCGCATTCGACGCGCAGCTGGTCTACCGCAAGCGCCTGCGCCGCCCGCTGGCCGAATACGAGCGCAACGTGCCGCCCCACGTGCGCGCGGCGCGCATCGCCGACGACTTCCACATCGCCAAGGGCCGCGGCGCCCAGTACCGCAACGGCGGCTGGATCCGCTACCTGATGACGACCGCCGGACCGGAGCCGATGGAGACCGTGGAGACGGGCCGGCACGCGCCGATCGACTACGAACATTACCTGACGAAGCAGCTCGAACCGGTGGCCGACGGCATCCTGCCTTTCATCGGCGACAGCTTCGCGCGCCTGACCAGTCCGCAGGGCGCGCTGTTCTGAAACCCGGGCGCCGGCCGGCCTGTCCAAACTCCATTTGTGTCATTGGACTTGTCATGAGTGCATGGAATTCACCTTCGTCATTACGTGTAACAGCATGTAACGGGGTGTACAAAATTCCCCGGGCATATCCGGCTTCGAGGGCTGGTCATGGCTGGGCTTTTCGCGGATAGTATCGGGTTCGCGCATCCGCCGGCGCTGAGTTGGCCCGTACTTACCGGCAGATCGCGTCACTAGCGCACCATTGTGCATATCAGTTGATGGCCGCGGCATCACAGCGGCACTGATCGGAGTCTTCATGCTGCTGAACCTGGTCCGCATCGCCTTGCGGCGACCCTATACCTTCGTCGTGCTGGCCCTCGTGCTGCTGATCCTCGGCCCGCTGGCCGCGATGCGCACGCCGACCGACATCTTCCCCGACATCCGCATGCCGGTGATCGCCGTGGCTTGGCAATATACCGGCCTGCCGTCGGACGAAATGACGGGCCGCATCTCGACCCTGTTCCAGCGCAGCCTGACCACCACCGTCAACGACATCGAGCACATCGAAGCCAACACCTACGCCGGCCGCAGCATCGTCAAGATCTTCTTCCAACCGGGCGTGGACATCGCGGTGGCGAATGCCCAGGTGACGGCAATCGCGCAGTCGGCGGTGCGCCAGATGCCGGCCGGGATCACGCCGCCGCTGGTCATCAACTACAACGCTGCCACGGTGCCGATCCTGCAGCTGGCGCTGTCCGGCAAGGGCCTGTCCGAGCAGCAGCTGTTCGACCTCGGCATGAACACGGTGCGCACGCCGCTGGTGACGGTGGCGGGCGCCGCGATCCCGCTGCCCTACGGCGGCAAGCAGCGCCAAGTCCAGATCGACGTCAAGCCGGACGCGCTGCAGGCGCGCGGCCTGTCGGCCCAGGACATCGCGAATGCGCTGGCGTCCCAGAACATCCTGACCCCGGTCGGCACCCAGAAGATCGGCAGCCTCGAATACACGATCCAGCTGAACAGCGCGCCATCCGCCATCGAAGACCTGGCCCGCCTGCCGATCAAGGTGGTGAACGGCACCACTATCTATATGCGCGACGTCGCCGACGTCCACGACGGCAATGCGCCGCAGACCAACGTAGTGCACGTGGACGGCGGCCGCTCGGTGCTGATGTCGGTGATGAAGAACGGTTCGGCCTCCACCCTGGCCATCGTCGACGGCATCCGCGCCAAGCTCGACGCGATGCGCGCCGGCTTGCCGGACGCGCTGAAGGTGGTGCCGATCAACGACCAGTCGGTGTTCGTGCGCGCCGCCGTCAAGGGCGTGGCCACCGAGGGTGCGATCGCCGCGGCCCTCACCAGCGTCATGATCCTGCTGTTCCTGGGCAGCTGGCGCTCCACCGTGATCATCGCGGTGTCGATCCCGCTGTCGATCCTCGGCTCCATCATCGCGCTGGCCGCGACCGGCGAGACCCTGAACCTGATGACGCTGGGCGGCCTCGCGCTGGCGGTCGGCATCCTGGTCGACGACGCCACCGTCACCATCGAGAACATCAACTGGCACCTGGAGCAGGGCAAGGCGGTCGAGCCGGCGATCCTCGACGGCGCCCAGCAGATCGTGGCGCCGGCGCTGGTCTCGCTGCTGTGCATCTGCATCGTGTTCATCCCGATGTTCTTCCTCGAAGGCGTGGCCGGCTTCCTGTTCGTGCCGATGGCCAAGGCCGTGGTGTTCGCGCTGGTCTGTTCCTTCATCCTGTCGCGCACCCTGGTGCCGACCATGGCCAACTGGCTGCTGCGCGCGCATTCGCCGGTCGAGGAGCACCACCAGCTGCCGACCAACCCGCTGGCCCGCTTCCAGCGCGGCTTCGAGGCCCGTTTCGAAGGCATCCGCCGCCGTTACCACGGCATGCTGGAGGGCTCGATCAAGCGGCGCAAGCCCTTCCTGATCGGCTTCTTCGCGGTGGTCGCCTTGTCCTTCCTGCTGGTGCCTTTCCTGGGCAGTAACTTCTTCCCGGCGGTCGACTCGGGCCAGGTGCTGATCCACGCGCGCGTGCCGGTCGGGACCCGCATCGAGGAAACCGCGGCGCGCTTCGCGAAGATCGAACAGGCGATCCGGCGCGTGATCCCGAACCACGAGATCGCGACCATGGTCGACAACATCGGCATGCCCTCGTCCTCGATCAACACGGTCTACAACAACACCGGCACCATGGGCACCCAGGACGGCGACTTCCAGATCGCGCTGGGCGAAGAGCACGCGCCGACCGCGGAATACGTGCGCAAGCTGCGCGAGGTGCTGCCGCGCGAATTCCCGGACACGACCTTCTCGTTCCCGCCGGCCGACATCGTTTCCCAGATCCTGAACTTCGGCTCGCCGGCACCGATCGACGTGCAGGTGCGCGGCCGTAACCTGGAAGGCAACTTCCATTACGCCCAGCTGCTGCTCAAGCGCATCCGCGCGATTCCCGGCGTGGCCGACGCCCGCATCCAGCAGTCGAACCGCTCGCCGGTGTTCAAGGTCGACGTCGACCGTACCCAGGCCCAGCTGCTCGGCCTGTCCACGCGCGACGTCACCAACAGCATGGTGGTCAACCTGGCCGGCAGCAGCCAGGTCGCGCCGACCTACTGGCTGAACCCCGCCACCGGCGTGACCTACCCGATCGTGATGCAGACCCCGGAACACCGCATGGATTCGCTGTCGGCGCTGTCCGACCTCCCGGTCGGCAACGGCAGCTCGGCCAACGCGGCGACGCTGGGCGGCATCGCGCGCTTCGAACGCTCGAGCGGCAACGCGCTGGTGAGCCAGTACGACGTCTCGCCGATGGTGCAGATCCACGCCACCACCCAGGACCGCGACCTCGGCAGCGTCGCCGCCGACATCCGCAAGGTGCTGGCGGATACGAAGGCGGACGTGCCGAAGGGCGCCTCGGTCGAGATGCTGGGCCAGGTGCGCACCATGGAACGCGCGTTCTCGGGCCTGCTGTTCGGCCTGCTGGGCGCGATCGGCCTGATCTACCTCCTGATCGTGGTGAACTTCCAGTCCTGGGTCGACCCGGCCGTGATCGTGGCCGCGCTGCCCGCCGCGCTGGCCGGCATTGTCTGGATGCTGTTCGCCACCCACACCACGCTGTCCGTGCCGGCGCTCACCGGCGCCATCATGTGCATGGGCGTGGCCACCGCGAACAGTGTGCTGGTGATCAGCTTTGCGCGCGAACGCCTGCTGGAACTGAATGATGCCGCCGCCGCCGCGCTGGAAGCCGGCTACGTGCGCTTCCGCCCGGTCCTGATGACCGCGCTGGCCATGATCATCGGCATGCTGCCGATGGCGCTGGGCCTGGGCGAGGGCGGCGAGCAGAACGCCCCGCTGGGCCGCGCCGTGATCGGCGGCCTGGTGTTCTCGACCTTCGCCACGCTGGTGTTCGTCCCCGTCGTTTTCAGTCTCGTCCACGGAAGGCGGCACGCCCGCGCCGCGGGATTGCCGCCTTCCGGCGCTTCGTCAAATACTGGAGTCCCCGCACATGCCAACTAAGTCCTCGCGTCCGGCCCTGATCGGCGCCATCGCCATCCTGATCGCCGGCGGCGTGGTCGCCGCCGGCCTCGTCACCCGCCACATCCAGGCCGAGCAGCTGCAGGCCGGCGCCGCCGAGCGTTCGGTGCCGACCGTGACCCTGGTGTCCATGAAGGACGTGCAGGCCGGCGACCTCGAACTGCCGGCCCGCATCGAAGCCTGGTCGCGCGCCCCGATCTACGCCCGCGTCAGCGGCTACCTGAAGCACTGGAACGTCGACATCGGCGCGCCGGTGAAAGCCGGCCAGGTGCTGGCCCAGATCGATACCCCGGACCTGGACCAGGACTTGCGCCAGGCCCAGGCGCAACTGGCGGTGGCCCGCACCGGCCTCACGCTGTCCGAGAGCACCGCCAGGCGCTGGCAGGCGCTGGTCGGCCAGAACGCGGTGTCGAAGCAGGAAGCCGACGAGAAGCAGAACGATTTCATGTCGCGCCAGGCCAACGTGCAGGCGCTGCAGGCCAGCGTCTCGCGCCAGCAGGCGCTGAAGACCTACACCACGCTGGTGGCGCCCTTCGACGGCGTGGTCACGGCGCGCAACACCGACCTCGGCGCCTTGGTGAACGTGGGCGGCGCCAGCGGCAGCGAGCTGTTCGTGGTGTCCGACCTGCGCCGCCTGCGCGTGTACGTGAACGTGCCGCAGCGCCAGGTGGCCCTCATCAAGCCGGGCAGCAAGGCCGAGCTGACGGTGCCGGAACGCCCGGACAGCCACTGGAGCGCGACCGTGCAATCGTCGGCGCAGGCGATTACCGCCGGCTCGGGCACGATGCTGGTGCAGCTGGCGGTCGACAACCCGAAGGGCGAACTGCTGCCGGGTGCCTATGCCAACGTGCGCTTCGATATCCCGGCGGACGCGAATACCGTCAGCGTGCCGCCGGGCGCGCTGATGCTGGGCCGGGACGGCCCGCGCGTGGCCACGCTGGACGGCCAGGACCGGGTGCGCATCAAGAAGGTCAGCATCGGCCAGGACCTCGGCAGCGTGGTGCAGCTGGGTGGCGGCGTGGCGCGTTCGGACCGCATCATCGACAGTCCGCCGGACGGCATCGGCGAGGGTGACCTGGTGCGCGTTGCCAAGGCGGCGCCGGCGGCCAAAGCCAAGTCCTGAGGCCTTGCCGGTCAGGCGGCGAGGCCTTTTTGCAGCAGCTCCGCCACCAGCTGGTTGATGTCCACCCCGCGCTCCGCGGCCAGTCCCTGCAACTGCTTCACCAGGTCGCCGTTGAGCTTGACCGCGAAGGGAACCAGGCCCAGCGCGCGGTCACGCTCGCGCTGTTCGCGGCGGTCGGGCGCGGCGGCGGCGCGTCCGAAGGCCGCGTTCTTCGCACCCATCGCGTTGATGATTCTCTCGGCGTCGCGCTTTGCCAGGTCGGTTTTCTTCATCATTCCTCCATTGAATAAACCGGCATTCTAACCCTGGCCCGCATAGCTGCGCTGGAAACGGCTGCCCAGCCGCGTCAGCACTTCATAGCCGATGGTGCCGGCATCCAGCGCGACATCGTCGACCGTCTGCGCCGCGCCCATCAACTCGACCAGCTGTCCCGGCGCCACGCGCGCTTCCGGCACGCCGCTGACGTCCAGCGTGATGCTGTCCATCGACACGTTGCCGACAAAAGGCACGCGCTGGCGGTCGATGTAGGCGTGGCCGCGGCCAGAGAGCGAACGCAGCCAGCCGTCGGCATAGCCGAGGGCGATGGTGGCGATGCGTGCGGTGCCGGTGGCCGTATGGCGCGCGCCGTAGCCGACCACGTCGCCGGCCTGCACCACGCGGGTCTGCACGATGCGCGCCGACAGCGACACCGCCTGGCGCAGCGGGTTGGCGCCAATGCCGGGCTGCGGATGGATGCCGTACAGCGCGGCGCCCGGACGCACCAGCTGGTGGTGGAAGGCGTCGCCGAGGAACACGCCCGAGGAATTGGCCAGGCTGCCGGCCAGGCCCGGGAAGCGGCGGCGCAGGGCGGACAAGCCGGCGTCGAAGCGCTGGCGCTGGGAGTCGTTCATCGGATGCCGGGGCTCGTCGGCGCAGGCGAGGTGGCTCATCGCCAGCACCGGGATGATGCCGGCAAAGGCGTCGGCGTCTTCCAGCAGCGCCTGCAGGTCTGGCCGGGCCAGGCCCATGCGCGACATGCCGGTGTCGAACTGGATCGCGGCCGGCAGCGGGCGGCCCAGCGCGCGCGCGGCGCCGCGCCAGTCGGCCACCTGGCCCGGGTCGTTCAGCACCGGCGTCAAGCCATGCTGCACGAAGTCCGCGGTGGCGCCGGGCTGGGCGCCGTGCAGCACGTAGATCCTCACGTCGCGCAGCAGCTGGCGCAGCTTGAGCCCTTCTTCCGCGTGCGCGGTGAAGAACACGCGGCAGCCGTCGGCCGCCAGCGCCGGCGCCACCTTGTCCATGCCCAGGCCATAGGCGTCCGCCTTCATGACGGCGGCGCAGGCCGCGGGGCTGGTCAAGCCGCGCAGCTGGCGGTAGTTGGCGCGGATCGCGTCCAGGTCGACCGTGAGGAAGGCGCCGGCGCGGGCGGCCTGCGCGTGCGCAGCCTCCGCAGGCGTCGAGACGGCCAGCCGTGCATTTTCCATCGTACCCATGTTCACGCCTTGGCGAACTGGCTGCGCGGCTGGGCGCCGTGCTGGCCGAGATAGCGGAACACGGCCAGGTCGCCGGCGTCGATCGCGGGCGCGCGGCCCGAGACCAGGTCGGCGATCACGCTGGCCGAGCCGCAGGCCATGGTCCAGCCCAGGGTGCCGTGGCCGGTGTTGAGGAACAGGTTGGACAGCGGGGTGGCGCCGACGATCGGGGTCGAGTCCGGGGTCATCGGGCGCAGGCCGGTCCAGAAGCTGGCCTTGGCGATGTCGCCGCCCTGCGGGAACAGGTCGCGCACGACGAGTTCCAGGGTCTCGCGGCGGCGCGGGTTGAGTTCCTTGCTGTAGCCGGCGATCTCCGCCATGCCGCCGACGCGGATGCGGTCGTCGAAGCGGGTGATGGCGATCTTGTAGGTCTCGTCGAGGATGGTCGACACCGGGGCCTTGGCGGCGTTGGTGATCGGCACCGTCAGCGAATAGCCCTTGAGCGGATACACCGGCACCTTGAACTGGCCGCCGAGCAGGAAGCGCGAGTAGCTGCCCAGCGCCAGAACGTAGCGGTCGGCCTTCATCATGCCCTTCGAGGTGCGCACGCCGGCGATGGCGTCGCCCTGGACCTCGAGGGCGTCAATCGAGGTGTCGAACTCGAAGCGCACGCCGAGGTCCTTCGCCATCGCGGCCAGGCGGGTGGTGAACAGCTGGCAATCGCCGGTTTCGTCGTTCGGCAGGCGCAGGCCGCCGACCAGCTTGTCGCGGACATCAAGCAGGGCCGGCTCGGCCTGGCCCAGCTGGGCGCGGGTCAGCACCTCGTAGGGCACGCCCGCCTGCTTGAGCACCTCGATGTCCTTGGCGGCGCCGTCGAACTGGGCCTGGGTGCGGAACAGCTGCAGCGTGCCCTGCTGGCGGCCTTCGTACTCGATGCCGGTCTCATTGCGCAGCGCGCGGATGCAATCGCGGCTGTACTCGGCCAGGCGCACCATGCGTTCCTTGTTGACGGCATAGCGCTCGGCCGAGCAGTTCTTATACATCTCCCACATCCATTCGAGCTGGAACAGCGTGCCGTCCGGACGGATCGCCAGCGGCGCGTGGCGCTGGAACAGCCATTTCACGGCCTTGAAGGGCACGCCCGGCGCGGCCCAGGGCGAGGCATAGCCCGGCGAGATCTGGCCGGCATTGGCAAAACTGGTCTCCAGGGCCGGGCCGGACTGGCGGTCCACCACCGTGACCTCATGGCCGGCTTTTGCCAGGTAATACGCGGTCGACACGCCGACCACTCCGCTTCCAAGGACGATTACACGCATAGTGTTCTTAAATAATGCTGCGAGGTTGGGAAATCTTGCTATCCTATCTGTGAGCAGGCAATAATTGTTTCTGTTCTTCGATCGTTATTTGGTGAATCTTCATGCGCGTACAAAAAGAGTCGACCCGGGTGCTGGACAGAATCGACATGCACATCCTGGCCATCCTGCAGGATGACGGGCGCATCGTCATGAAAGACCTGGCCGAACGGGTCGGACTCTCGCTCACCCCCTGCATCGAACGGGTCAAGCGCATGGAGCGCGACGGGGTGATCGCCGGCTACCACGCGCGCGTGAACCCGCAGGCGCTCGGCATGCAGGTGCTGGTGTTCGTGGAGATCACGCTGCACCAGAAATCCGAGAAAGCCTTCGAGCGCTTCCGCCGCGCCATGCTGACCATTCCCGAGGTAATGGAATGCCACCTGGTGTCCGGCGACTTCGATTACCTGATCAAGGCCAGGATAGCGGAGATGTCTGAATACCGGCGCCTGCTGGGCGAGATCCTGCACGTGGCGGATGCGGGACAATCGAAGAGCTATGTGGTGATGGAAGAGGTCAAGGAAACGCTGGCGCTGTCGATCCCCGAGTAACTAGTGCCTTTTTACAACGAATACTTGTCAGAATTTGCTGAATTTGAGCAAGTATTTACCTAAAATTGTCCACCCTGACTAAAATGATTTCCTGAGGGAATTATTTATTTAGGATGGGACATGAAATCGGTTCAGCAAGAAGTCGACGAGCGCAGCAATCTTACCGGCACCAACAAATTCGAGCTCCTGCTCTTCCGCCTGGGCGGCGACGAGCGCGGCGAGCACAGTGAACTGTTCGGCATCAACGTCTTCAAGATCCGCGAGATCGTGGCCATGCCGGCCATCACCAAGGTGGCGGGCGCGCCCGAGCACGTGCTCGGCGTCGTCAACCTGCGCGGCCAGATCATCCAGGTGCTGGACCTGCCGTCGATCGCCGGCGTCAAGCCGGTGACGGGCCTGAACATCATGCTGGTCACCGAGTTCGCGCGCACCACCCAGGCCTTCGCGGTCGAGAGCGTGGAAGAGATCGTGCGCCTGGACTGGAGCCAGGTGATGTCGGCCGAGCAGAGCGCCGCCAGCGGCATGGTCACCAGCATCGCGCGCCTGGAAGCGATGGACGGCCATCCGCCGCGCCTGGCCCAGGTGCTGGACGTCGAGACCATCCTGCGCGACATGAACCCGCAAGAGGACGACCAGGCGATCGCACACGCCGTCGGCGCCAAGATGCAGCTCAAGCCGGGCGCCGTCATCCTGGCGGCCGACGACTCGGTGGTCGCGCGCGCCCTGATCGAGCAGGGCCTGGACGCAATGGGCCTGCCCTTCGTGATGACCAAGAGCGGCAAGGAAGCCTGGGACCAGCTGAATGCCATCGCGGGCGCGGCCGAAGCCGAAGGCAAGAGCGTCTACGACAAGGTCGCCGTGGTGCTGACCGACCTCGAGATGCCAGAAATGGACGGCTTCACGCTGACCCGCAACATCAAGTCCAGCCCGCGCTTCGGCAACCTGCCGGTGGTGATCCACTCCTCCCTGTCCGGCAACACCAACGAAGAGCACGTGCGCAAGGTGCGCGCCGATGCCTACGTGGCCAAGTTCTCGGCCGAGGACCTGTCGCGCACCCTGCGCGGCATCCTGAAGCAGTAAGCCTCCGCAACAAGTCTCATCAAATCCGCCAAGCGCCGGTTCGATTTCCGGTAAAGCCCCTGGCGGCGGGTCTCCGGCTGGCCGTGCTCTGCTAGCATCCTGCGGCATTCCACACGACCGGAGACCCGCACATGAGCATCCCACCCGGCGCCGCCGCGCGCCGCTTCCTGGCCATCGGCCTGGCCCTGCTGGCCGCACCGGCCGCCGCGCAAGATCCGCCGCCATCCGCGGCCGAGGGACGCGCCGCGCGCCTGGTCGCCCAGATGACGCTGGAAGAAAAGGCCGCCCAGATCCAGCACCGCTCGCCCGCCATCGCGCGCCTGGGCATCCCGGCCTACAACTGGTGGAACGAAGGCCTGCACGGCGTGGCGCGCACCGGCGAAGCCACCGTGTTCCCGCAGGCGATCGGCATGGCCGCCAGCTTCGACCCGCAACTGGTACACGATATCGCCGACACCACCGCCACCGAATTCCGTGCCAAGTACCTGGCCAAACGCCGTCCCGACGGCAGCCTGGGCGGCGGCCCGGGCCTGACCGTGTGGTCGCCCAACGTGAACATCTTCCGCGATCCACGCTGGGGCCGCGGCCAGGAAACCTATGGCGAAGATCCGTATCTCACGTCGCGCATCGGCGTCGCCTTCATCCGCGGCCTGCAGGGCGAGGATCCCGAGCACCCGAAGACGGTCGCCACCGTCAAGCACTTCGCCGTGCACAGCGGGCCGGAATCGAACCGCCACCGCGAAGACGTACATCCGTCGCAGCACGATGCCGTCGACACCTACCTGCCGGCCTTTCACGCCGCCGTCACCGAGGCGCATTCGCAAGCCCTGATGTGCGCCTACAACGCCGTCGACGGCGTGCCGGCCTGCGCCAACGCCCACTACCTGCGGGACATCCTGCGCCGCGACTGGCGTTTCGACGGCCACGTGGTCTCGGATTGCGCCGCGATCGCCGACATCCACCTGGCCGACAAGCACGGCTACGTGAAGACGCCCGAGGAAGCGGCGGCCGCCGCCATCAAGGCCGGCACCGACCTGTTCTGCTCTTCGGGCGCGAAAGACACCGCCGACCCCGCGGTCACCGTGAGTGCGGTGAAGCAGGGCCTGCTCACCGAGCTCGAGCTCGATCAGGCGGTGCGGCGCCTGATGGTGGTGCGCGTGCGCCTCGGCCTGCTGGACGCGCCGGAGCAGGGCGCCCATGCCGCCATCACGGCGCGCGACTTCGATACGCCGGCGCACCGCGCGCTGTCGACCCAGGCGGCGCGCAAGTCGCTGGTCCTGCTGAAGAACAACGGGCTCTTGCCCTTCAAGTCGGCGCCGGGAAGGATCGCCGTGATCGGCCCCAACGCGGACAGCGTCGATGCGCTGGTCGGCAACTACAACGGCACGCCGTCGCAGCCGGTCACGGTCTACGCCGGCATCAAGGCGCGCTTCCCGCACTCGCAGGTGCGCTACGTGGAGGGCACCGGCTGGGTCGCGCCGCCGCTGGAAGACGTGCCCGACGCCGTGCTGTGCCGCGATGCCGCCTGCACCCAAGCGGGCCTGGATGCCGAAGCGTACAAAGGTACGGCGCTGGCGGGCCAGCCGGTGGCGACGCGCGCCGAGCCCAACGCCAGGGTCGCCTGGGGCACGCCCACGCGCGAGGAGCGCGAGACGGCGATGCGCTGGAGCGGCTATATCAAGCCGGCCGAATCCGGCCCCTACCGCTTCCGCTACTCGGGCGAGAACGGCTACCGCATCTTCATCGACGACAAGCAGGTGGCCGACGTCTGGGACATCGCCTGGCCGACCTCGGACACCGATATCCGCCTGGAGGCAGGCCGGGTCTACAAGCTGCGCGTGGAAGCCATGCAGAAGGGCACGCGCGGCGACCACCGCCTGCAATGGAGCCGCCCGAGCGCCAGCGACGCCATCGCCCTCCAGGCCGCGCGCGAGTCCGACGTGGTCGTCTTCGTGGCCGGCCTGACGGCGCGCTTCGAGGGCGAGGCGATGAGCGTCAAGGCGCCGGGCTTCGCCGGCGGCGACCGCACCACGCTGGACCTGCCGGCGCCGCAGCAAAAGCTGCTCGAAGGCCTGCACGCGACCGGTAAGCCCGTGGTGCTGGTGCTGATGAACGGCAGCGCGATGGGCGTGAACTGGGCCGATGCGAATTTGCCGGCCATTGTCGAGGCCTGGTACCCGGGCGGCGAGGGCGGGCAGGCGGTGGCCGAACTGCTGGCCGGCGACTTCAGCCCGGCCGGCCGCCTGCCGGTCACCTTTTATCAATCCGCCGAGCAGCTGCCGCCCTTCGGCGACTACGGCATGCGGGGCCGTACCTACCGCTATTTCACGGGCGCGCCGCTGTATCCCTTCGGCTACGGCTTGAGCTACACCCGCTTCGCCTACGGCAAGCCGGTGTTCGGGCGGAGCTCAGTCAAGGCGGGCGAGGCGGCCGAGGTGTCGGTTGAGGTGCGCAACAGCGGCCGCCGCGACGGCGACGAGGTGGTGCAGCTGTACGTGGCGCGCAAGCAGGATGGCGCGCCGGTGCGCTCGCTGCGCGGGTTCCAGCGCATCCACCTGAAGGCGGGCGAAACGCGCAAGGTGAGCTTCAAGCTGAGCGCCCAGGACATGAGCGTGGTCGATGCCAAGGGTGTGCGCGTGGTGGCGCCGGGGCCGGTGGAGGTGTGGATCGGCGGTGGCCAGCCGGGCGGACCGAAGCCGGCCGCGGGTGGGGCGGCACAGCTGACGGTGAGCGGGCAAGCCGTGTTGCCGTCCTTCTGACAGCAAACGGCCCGCCGGCGCAATCGCACCGGCGGGCCGCATTGAACTGGTGACTTACTTTGCAGCCGTCGTGAGCGTGTGGTTTTCCGCCTGCGGCGGCTGTCCCAGCACCCACATGAAGTACAGCGCCTTGGCCGCCTTGGCGCGCGTGACCCCGGTCTTCGGTTCCAGCAGCGTGCCGTTGACCATGCGTCCGCGCACGATGCCGTTCTCGGAGCGTATCAGGCCGAGCTGGTAGGCATCCCTGACCCTGGCGGCGTAGGCCGGCGCGACGGCGGCCGTGTCTTCGAGCTTCGACCAGTCCACCAGCGGGTAGTACATCGCGCCCTTGGCGCCGCTGTCCAGGTTCGGGTCGTAGCCCGGCATGCCCGGCACCACGGTCTTGCCGTTGTAGTCGGTCATGTACTTCGGCCTGGTGCCGAAGCGCGCATGGTAGGCGTCGGCCAGGATGGCGCCCATGGCTTCGCGCGTCAGCTCGCCGTCCGCATACGACGCCAGCGCGCCGGCCGGGAGGCCCAGCAGCCGGCGCAGGGCGGCCGTGAATTCGGCGGTCCGCATCGATGCCTGCGGATCGACCTTGCCCTGGGCGTCCTTCTGGATGACGCCCAGCTGCACCAGCTTCTCGAACTGGTTACGGTAGTAGGCCTTGTCGCCATCCTGGATGTCGGCCGCGATCTCCGGATAGATGCCGGACCAGTCGCCGCTCTGGATGGCCGCGCGCACGTCGGTCCGCAGCATGGCGCCGAGCTGGCGCGCGGTGGTGTCGCCCCCGGCCGCCAGGCGCTCGATCTCGCCGGCCACCAGGCGTGCGTACTGTTTCGACATCGCCTCCTTGAAGTGGGTGCCGTCGATCTTGTTGGCCGGGTGGCCGTTGGCATAGCTGCCGTCGTTGGTCTTGCCCGGCGTCTCGCCGGCTTCGATCGACATCACCATGGCCGTCACCGCCGGCACGCCGGTGCGGTTGTAGTACTCGACGCTGCGCGCGTTGAGGTCGAGCACGGGCACGCCGCTGTCCTGGCCGATCCTGCGCATGATGTCGGGGAAGTGGCGCTTCCTGAACGAATTCTCGTAGGGGACGCCCGCCTTCTGGGTGCCGTTCACGCGCGACATCGGCGTGACCAGTACCGGCACCATGCCGCGCGCGCGGACCGCGGGCAGGTAGACATTGCGGATCATGTGCTCGTATGTGGTTTCGAGCGCACCCCGGCCCCAGCGCGCGTTCTCGTCCTCGCTCTCGTCGTTATGGCCGAACTGGATCATCACGATGTCGCCGCGGCGGCCGGCCAGCAGCAGGTCGTTGAAACGGCCTTCGGCATAGGCGTTGCGGAAGGACCGTCCACCGTTCGAGTAATTCACGAGCTTGACCCTGGCGGCGTCGAACAGGCGCGGGAACACCTGGCCCCAGCCGCTCATCGGCGCTTCGTCGAAGGTGTAGGATTTGACGGTGGAATCGCCCAGCGTGAACACGGTCGGCAGGCTGCCGGCCGGACGGTCTTCTGCAGGTAAAGGCGTGAGCGTGATCTCCTCGATGCCGACCGGCGTACCGGTCCGGTTGGGCTCCAGCTCCACGTCGATGAAAGGCTGGCCGTTCACGTAGCGGAAACTCCACTGGTGGCCGTCCACGCGCATCGGGGTGCGGTTCGGCAGCAGCCCGGCCGCGTCCCAGGTGCTGGCCTTGAGCAGGCGGCTGGTCTGCATGCCGGAGATGGAAACCGTCGCATCCTCGCTGCCCGCCGTGGTGCGCACCCCGATCGCATACGCGCCCGGCGCCGCCTTGATGCGGAAGGCCAGGCCGTAATGGTTGTCGCCGTCAAAGGCCGGCTCGCTGACCAGCACCGCCTTGCCGTCCTGGCGCAGCGTGGCCGTGTGCACCGGCCGCGCCGGCTGGGCATTGGTCAGCTCGACGAAGCCATAGCCGCGCGCCGCATCGTACAAAGGGGCACCGCCGTCCGCACGCCACCTGACCGCCTGCATGCCCGGCTTGTCCTGGCTTGCGAAGTTGAAGCGCAGCGGGGTATCCTGCGCAGACGCATGCGGCGGCAGCAAGGACAGGGCAAGCAGGGCGGCCAGCGGCCAGGCGGCGTGTTTCATGGGGCGAGCTCCTTCGAGACGGTCTTGCCGCCGACGCGCACATTGGTCACGCGCACGCGTTTGGCGTTGTGGACGAACCAGGGCTGCTCGAGGTTCCTCGGCGTGCCGAAATCGCAATCGGTGATCGTGATGTCGGTCACCGGCAGCACCGGCGTGCCGGCGGCGCCATTGAAGCTGGTCGCGACCGGGCCCAGGACCACGATCGCCTGGTAGCAGGAGAACTCGCCATCCTTCGTTTTCACGTTCCCGACCTTCATGTTCGAGATGTGCACGTTCGAGACTTCCGGCGGCCGCGTGCGCACGCCGTCGTCGGCCGGGGCGTAGTCGCAGTCGATGGTGATGACGGCGCCGCCGCTGGTCGACGCGGTTTTCGGCGGCACGGCGGAACCGGGCAACGGGTTGTAGAAGCCGCTGGTGGTCTTGACGCCGTTCGGCACCGTCACGTCGCGCACGTAGAAGTGGCGCAGGAAGCCGCCGCGGTTCATGTTCGTCTTCATGCGGATCGCGGTGCCGAGCGGATCGTCGGCCCAGTGCACGTTGCGGAACTCGATCTTTTGCGCGTAGATGTGCTCGATCCCGGCCGCCATCTCGCTGCCCAGGGTCACGCCGCCGTGGCCGCTGTTCATGATGCTGTTCTGGATCACCATGTTGCGGGTCGGGCCGGTTTGCGTGTCCAGGTTCTTGCCCGACTTGATCGCGATGCAGTCGTCGCCGGTGTTGAACAGGCAGCCGTCCACCAGGACCGTATCGCAGGATTCCGGATCGAAGCCGTCGTTGTTCGGACCCATGCTCTCCATGCGCACCTTGCGGAACAGGACGCGGCGGCAGGCCACCGGGTGGTGCTGCCAGAACGGCGTGTCCATCAGCTGGTAGCCTTCCAGCCAGACGTCGTTGCAGTTGATGAACTCGATCATGCAGGGGCGCAGGTAGTGGCCGATGCCGAACACGCGGCGGGCCACCGGCACGCCGGCTTCGGACAGCGCCGGCAGGTAGCGCTGGTCGCCGCGCCAGTCTTCCTTGCCGCCTTCGATGATCAATGCTTCCTGGGCCGCCGTGAGGCCGGGCGCCACCGACGCGAGGGGCGTCTTGTTGAGCGGATTGGCCACGCGCTGGTGCATGGGCGCCGACTTGCCCTTGCCGATCCAGTCCCACCAGCAGCCGCCGCCGGTTTCGAACGGCACGCCGCCCTGGCCGTACAGCACGCTGGTCCAGTCCTCGCCGGTGAGGGCGATGTTGGACTGGTCGCGCGCGTACACCAGCGGCGAGTAGTTCAGCACGTCGTTACCCTGCCAGCGCGACAGCACCAGCTTGCCGTTCGCGCCGCAATCGATGTCGCCGTACTTGGCGTAGTCGGCCGGGTTGGCGCTGAAATAGAGCTGGGCGCCGGCCGCCAGGTGCACGTGCACATTCGACAGCAGCACCATCGGGCCGGCGCAATACCAGCTGCCGGCCGGGATCAGCACGCGCCCGCCGCCGGCCTTGTTGGCCGCCGCAATGGCCGCCACGATGGCGGGCCGGCTGTCGTGCGAGCCCGGCACCGGGGTATTGCGGGTGGCGCTGCTGCTGCCATGGCCGCCCGAGGCCTGGATTTCCTTCAAGCTGCACGGCTTGGCGCCGAAGCGCGTGATCGGGAAGTCCTCGTCGCGGAAGCGCTGCGGCTTGGCGAACTGGGCGATGATGCCGTCCGCGTGCGCCCACGGGTCGGCCGGGCGCGCCTGCGCCGCCCAAGCCGGCAGGCCGCCGGCCAGCAGGGCCGCCGATGCGCCCTGCAGGACGCGGCGGCGGCTCTCTTTGAATTGCTTGGTCATGCTATTCCTTCTACTTTGCCGTCACGCGGAAATAATCGACGTCCAGATGCGCGCCGCCGACGTTGTACAGCCCCACCTGCGCACCCACCCAGCGGCCCTTGCTGACCGTGAAGGGCTCGCCCACCGGCGTGAAGCTGGCGTTATCGAGGCTGTACGAGAAGCGCGCCACGCCGCCGTCCGCCATCGCCATGCGCAGGTAGAGAGACGCAGGCGCCGTGGGCAAGACCACGCTGGCGGACTCGGTGCAGCGCACCTTGGCCGGCGTGCAGGTGGTGTAGACCAGTTGCGTTGCCTCGCCGGCCTTGCGCAGGCCGAGCGCGGCGTACTGCATCGCATTCAGGATCAGGCCGGCCTGGTCGCCGTCGCGCGCGGTACCGAGTTCGATGCGGGTATTGACGACGAAGGTCGGCGCCGGCAGCTTCTGCGACAGCAGGTTGGGGGCGGCGCGCACGTAGCCGGCGGCCTCCGTTGACGCCACCCCGTGCAGGCGCAATACGCCGGGACGCTCGGTCAGCGAATACCAGTCCGGCTGCGGGTTGGCGTTCCATTGCCATTGCAGGCCGAGTTTCGGTGCATTGAATTCGTCCGAGGTCGGCGGCACGATGACCGGGCCGCCCGCGACCGGCTTTTTATGGGTCAGCACCGGCTGGCCGGTACCGGCCTTGGGACCGTCCTCGCCGATGATGGGCCAGCCGTCCTGCCAGCGCATCGGCTGCAGGTGCACCACGCGGCCATAGGCGTTCTTGTCCTGGAAGTGCAGGAACCAGTCGCTGCCGTCCTGGGCCTGGACCCAGGCGCCCTGGTGCGGGCCGTTGATCGGGGTCTTGCCCTGGTCCATGACGGTGCGCACCTCGTAGGGGCCGGTCAGGGTGCGCGAGCGGAACACCGCCTGCCAGCCTTCCTCGACGCCGCCGGCCGGCGCGAACACGTAATACCAGCCGTCCTTTTTATAGAACTTCGGCCCTTCCAGCGTGCGGTAGCCGGGCAGCTTGTTGCCGTCGATGATGTCCTGGCCCTTGGTATCGAGCAGGCGGCTGGCGTCCGGCGCCATGCTGCGCAGGGTCAGGATGTTGTTGATGCCGGCGCGGCTCTTGGCCCAACCGTGCAGGAGATAAGCTTTTCCATCGTCGTCCCACAGCGGGGTCGGATCGATGATGCCCTTGCCCGGCAGGACCAGGCGCGGCGCCGACCACGGGCCGGTGAAGGTCTCGGCGGTGATGACGTAGATCCCGAAGTCCGGGTCCGGATAGAAGATCCAGAATTTGCCGTCATGCCAGCGCAGGCAGGGCGCCCAGACGCCGTCGCCGAAGCGCGTCTTTGCAAAGTGCTCGGCCGGCACCTGGCTGGGCAGGGCGTGGCCGACCAGGTCCCAGTTCACCATGTCTTTTGAACTCAGCAGCGGCAGGCCGGGGGCGCTGTTGAAGCTGGACGAGGTCATGTAATAGGTGTCGCCGACGCGAACCGCGTCCGGGTCCGAATAGTCGGCGTGCAGCACCGGGTTCTGGTAGCGGCCGTCGCCCAGGTCCGCCACCCACGGCGCATTCCCGGCGGGGGTTTGCGTTGCGGGCGTGGACTGGCACCCCGCCACTGCCAGCAGCGGCAGCAGCAGGGCGGCGAGACGGCGCGAAGGGAAAGTCGCGGTCGTCATGGGTCTCCTTATTTAGAAGGTGTATTCCGCACGGGTGACCCAGGTGCGGCCGATCGGCTTGGCGATGTTCTGGGCGAACACCACGCGCGACGACAGGCGCTGGTTCGACAGCGGCGGATCGACGTCGAACAGGTTGTTGATGCCGAAGTTCAGCTTCAGGTGTTCGTTGAACTTGTAGTTCATGCTCAGGTTGTACAGCTTGTACGGCGAGATCACGTTGTAGAAGGGCTGTCCCGGCTTCTGGGTCGCCAGCGCATTGGTGTCGATGTAATGCGAGGTCCATTGCTGGGTCAGCGTGGTGCCGAAGCCCTTGTAGCTCCACGACAGGCGCAGGTTGTGCTTCCAGCGGAACACGTAGGTGTTGGCCGAGGTCGAGCCGGTCGCCAGCGCGCCCGGGCGGCCGACGCTGTCGGTCCAGGCGCCGCCTGCGTCGTTCTGGCCTTCGTACTTGCGCACGTAGGTGCCGTCCAGCGAGATGCCGAACTTGCCCATCGCCGCGGTCGGGATCGAGTAGTTGAAACCGGTGTCGATGCCCTGGGTGTGCAGGCCGCCCATGTTCTGGCGCGTCACGACGATGTAGTCCAGGCGGCCGTCCGGCAGGCGCACGAACAGGTTCTGGTACTTGCTCAGGTCCGAGAAGATGTTGTCCTCGGTCTGCTGGGCGATCGTGCCCTTCATGCGGATGTCCCAGAAGTCGACCGAGACCATCATGTTCTTGACCGGCTCGACCACGATGCCGGCGGTGAAGGTCTTCGATTTTTCCGGGCCCAGGTCCGGGTTGGCGCCGGTCAGGATCGGCAGCGTGGTGTTGCAGACGGTGGCCGGGTCGAGGTTCAGGCCGGCGTAGCGCGGGTCGGTGGTGACCGAGCCGCTGTTCGCCTGCGACGGGGTCGGGCCGGGGCACAGCAGCGGGTCGTCCCAGCGGTTGGTCGACGGCGTTTTCACGCGCGCGGTGCCGTAGAGTTCAGGCAGGGTCGGCGCGCGGAAGCCGGTGCTGGCGGTGGCGCGCAGCATCACGCGCTTGTCCGCTTCCCAGCGCACGCTCAGCTTCGGGTTGACGGTCGAGCCGAAGTCGCTGAAGCGGTCGACGCGCACGGCGCCGGTCAGGTCGATGGTCTTGGTGACCGGGGCGTCGACCTCGGCATACAGGCCGGCCACGGTACGCGCGCCCGACGGCGCGGTGCCCGGGGTACCCGACACTTTATAGGTCACCTGGTTGGCCAGCATGTCGGTGGCATCTTCGTACATTTCGCGGTGCAGGTCGCCGCCGATCGCGATCTGCAGGGCGCCGCCCGGCAGGTCCATCAGCGAGCGCGAGACGTTGAAGTCCGGGCCGAAGTAGCGCACGCGCGCGCCGCGGTAGTCATCGCCGTCGACGCTGATGTCGTCCAGGTACTGCTGGCCGGCGGCGTCCTGCTTGCCGAAGGGGTTCAGCACGCCGTTGGCGACGCCGGCGTAGATGCCCGGCGTGGTCACGAAACCGCTCCTCCAGCCGACGCGGCGGCGGCTCATGGCGGCGTTGAAGCCGACGCGGTAATCCCAGGCGCCGATGTTGCCTTCGTCGTTCAGGATGATGCGGTAGGTGTTCTGGCGGTCGTTGGTGGTGGCCGCGCCGAGTTCGTCCAGGCTCCAGGTCAGGGCCAGGTCCTGGCCGGTGACGCCGGCGACGGCCGGCACGCCGCCGCTGCCGCCCGGGTACCACTTGCTGTTCTTGCGGATGAAGAGCGGCTGGCGCACGCCCGGGTTCAGCTTGTCGTAGTCGGTGTTGGCGCCGAAGACCTGCGGCGGGTTCTGGGCGCGGATGTAGGAGTCGGTGGCCAGCAGTTCGACCGAGAACACGCCGGATTCGCCGTGGCGCAAGGAGGCCTTGGTCATGATGGTGCTCTGCTGCGATTCCGGCAGCAGCTGCGGGTACAGGGTCGGATCGAGGATACAGGTCTTGGTGCCCGAGCCCGAGGTCTTGATCGAGGGCAGGGTGTACTGGGCGCCGTAGTTGCTGGAGCAGCCGCTGGCGAAGTAGGGGTTGCCGGTGGTGGTGGTGGCCTTGCCGTTGTTGTAGACGGTGAAGTTGGCCGGCGACGACGAGGAACCGGCGACGTTGGTGGAGAACACGCTGCCGCCGAGGGCCGCGATGTCGGCCGGGTTCCAGATGTTCGGGCGGTCGTGCTGCAGCAGCGAGCGGCGGCGCTGGGTGTCGGCGGCGACGTAGACGTTCCAGCCATCCTTCTGCAGATCGCCCTTGCCGGCGATGATCGACAGGCGCGGCTGCTGGCCGCCGCCATGGCGTTCCGGATCGACGTAGCCGGCGATGACCTTGGCGCCGTCATAGGTGCGCTTGGTGATGAAGTTGACCACGCCGGCGATGGCGTCGGTGCCGTAGATCGAGGAGGCGCCGTCGCGCAGCACCTCGACGCGGTCGATGGCGCTCATCGGCACCACGTCGACGTTGACCGAGCTGTCGCCGATCGCCTCGTTCGGCAGGCGGCGGCCGTTCAGCAGCACCAGGGTGCGGTTGGTGTTCAGGCCGCGCATGTTGATCATGGTGCCGCCGCCGCCGCCGCCGACCGGCTCGTTGGTCGACGCCGTGACCAGCGAGACCGCCACTTCGGACATCGTGGTCAAGCCTTGCGCTTCGAGTTCCTCGGCCTTGAAGGTGGTCAGCGGCAGCGCGTTCTCGGTGGCCACGCGCTTGATCGAGGAACCGGTCACTTCGACGCGGTTCATGGCCGCGGCTTCCTGCGCGCCGGCCTGGTTGACCAGGGTCAGCGCGGCAAGCGCGATCGAGGTCAGGGCAAGGCGCGGGGTCGGGAAATGCCTGGATTTGCTCATTTGTGTCTCTCCTGTCTAACTAGGTATGTGATTGCTTTTTTATGGGTGCTGCCGGAAAACGGGGTTCATCCGCGCGACAGGGTGCGCGTCACGCGTTCGAGGTGGGCGCGCATGGCCTGGCGCGCCGCCGCCGGATCGCGCGCGGCGATCGCCTGCACGATGCGGCGGTGGTCGGCCAGGGTTTCCATGCGCAGTTCGTCGGTCTCGTATTGCTGCTCGAGGGTGTGCCAGAGGCGGCCGCGCTGGCTCCACAGGTATTCGAGCACGCCGGCCAGCGCGCTGTTGCCGGTGGCGCGGCCGATCGCCATGTGGAAGTCGCGGTCGGCCTGTTCGCAGCTCGACTTGTCCTCCTGGTGGTGTTCCATCGCGCCGGCGGCGGCCATGATGGCGTCGATCGCGCCGTCGGTGGCGCTCTTCGCGGCAAGCGCCGCCAGTTCAGGCTCGATCAGGCGCCGCGCCGACAGCAGCTCGAAGGGCCCGGGGCCGGCCTCCGGCACCGGCTTGGCCGGGCGCGCGGCGCACAGGTAGACCCCGGAACCGTGGCGCACTTCGATGATGCCGCCCAGTTCGAGGGCGATCAGCGCTTCGCGCAGCGAAGGCCGGCTGACGGCCAGGGTGGCGGCCAGGTCGCGTTCCGAGGGCAGGCGTTCGCCCGGCTGCACGCCGGTCTGCAGGACCAGTTCGCGCACGCGCTCGGCCACCAGCTGGTAGGGGCGGGTCTCGTGCGGGCCGTTGCCGTAGCGCGGCCATGCGAAGGGCGCGGGCGCCAAGGCGGCAGCCGCGCCCTGGCGCGGTGGCGCCAGTAGGGTATTCGTCTCCATCTCTCCACCTTGTACAAGGTTGTTGTATTTATTTATTTGTCGCAAGGGTATCATTGGAAAAGCGGTTAGACCAGTCTGGACCGTTGGTCTGACAAGAAACGCTACGGTCCTTGGTGGATTTCGTAACTGTTCAGACCACTTTCCAGAGTATGGTTAGACCAATATCTAGTTGCAAAATTGCAACGCACCCTGCATGCAACTGTGCCAGGGCCGCTAGAATGTCAAAAAAGAAGGCGGAGAGGAGACAGACATGACGCCGAAGACACAACGGATAGCACTGTTGTTCAACGCGAACAAGATATTCGACCGCGAGGTCATCACCGGGGTCGCCGACTACCTGGCCGGTACCCGGACCCAGTGGTATTTGTTCATGGAGGAGGATTTCCGCTTGCGCCTGGCCGGCATCGAGGCCTGGCAGGGCGACGGCATCATCGCCGACTTCGACGATCCGGCGGTGGCCGCGGCATTGGCGCACTGCCGCCAGCCGCTGGTGGCGGTGGGCGGTTCCTACGCCGACCCGGCCGACTACCCGGCCGGCGTGCCCTATGTCGCCACCGACAATGCTCGCATCGTCGACATGGCCTACCAGCACCTGGTCGAATCCGGGCTGCGCAATTTCGCGCTGTTCAGCCTGCCGGTGGCGCCCTGCAACCGCTGGGCCCAGGAGCGCGAAAAGGCCTTTACCGCCCTGATGCGGCGCGACCGCCTGGAAACCGCGATCTTCCGCGGCCGCTCGACCTGCGCCTCGACCTGGGACGCGGCCGTGCAGGAACAGGTGGAATGGCTGCGCAGCCTGCCCAAGCCGGTCGGCATCCTGGCGGTGACCGATGCGCGGGCGCGCCAGTTGCTGCAGGCCTGCACCCTGGCCGGCATCCCGGTACCGGAGCAGGTGGCGCTGATCGGCATCGACAACGACCCGCTGGCGCGCATGCTGACCCGCATCCCGATGAGTTCCGTGATCCAGGGCGCGCGCGAGGTCGGGCGCACCGCAGCCCAGCTGCTCGACCGCGTGCTGCACGGCGGGCGCCTGGCCGACACCCGCATCCTGGTGCCGCCCGCCGGCATCAACGCGCTGGCCTCGAGCCGGCACGAACCGGCGCGCAACCCGCACGTGATGCGCGCCCGCCACTTCATCCGCCAGTACGCCTGCCAGGGCATCAAGACCGAGCAGGTGGCGGACTACGTCGGCATCTCCCGTTCTTCGCTGGAGAGCCACTTCCGCCAGGAGCTGGGCTGCAGCGTGCACGACGAGATCCTGCGCATGCGCCTGGACGCGGCCACCAGCATCCTGGCCCAGGGCGACTGCAAACTGGCCGACGTCGCACTGAAGTGCGGCTTCACCTCCAGCCAGTACATGCATTCGGTGTTCAAGCGCGAGCTGGGCTGCTCGCCGCGCGGCTACCAGGAGCGCATGCTCAATCCGGTGACGACCCATGCGAGCTGACATGACACCAGAATGCATCTGGGACGTGGGCGCCCACCTGGGCGAAGGCGCGCTGTGGCATGCGCCGACGGCGTCGGTCTGGTTCGTCGACATCAAGGGCCGCCGCATCCACCACTGCGACGCCGCCGGCGCCACGCGCCAGAGCTGGGAGGCGCCGGGCCAGGTCGGCTTCGTGGTGCCGGCCGGGAGCGGCGGGTTCGTGTGCGCGCTGGAAGATGGTCTGTACCGTTTCGATGGCTTGGGCGGGCGCTTTGACACCCTGGTCAAGGTCGAGGACGAGCTGCCCGGCAACCGCTTCAACGACGGCCACGTGGATGCGGCCGGCCGCTTGTGGTTCGGCTCGATGGACGATGGTCAGACCGAGCCGACCGGCGCGCTGTACCGCCTGGGACTGGATGGCGTCGTGACACGCGCGGACGAGGGCTACGTGATCACCAACGGCCCGGCCATCAGCCCGGACGGCAAGACCCTGTACCACACCGACACGCCACTGCGCCGCGTCTACGCCTTCGACCTGCGCGAGGACGGCAAGCTGGCCAACAAGCGCGTCTTCCTGCAGCTGCCCGAGGGCAGCCGGCCGGACGGCATGGCGGTCGACAGCGAAGGCCATGTCTGGATCTGCCTGTTCGGCGCCGGCCGTATCGAGCGCTATACGCCCGCGGGAAGGAAGGTGGGCGAGGTCCGCTTCCCGTGCACGAACATCACCAAGCTGGCCTTTGGCGGGGAAGACCTGCGCACCGCCTACGTCACCACCGCCTGGAAAGGCCTGTCGCCCGGGCAGCGCCACGAACAGCCGCTGGCCGGCGGCCTGTTTTCCTTCCGCGTCGACACGCCGGGCCAGCCGCACGGCGTGTTCGACGACGCCGCCTTTCAGCGCGCGTAGCTGGGCTGCCTGGGGTCGTAGGTCCAGCCGGGCACCAGGTAGCGCATCGCCATCGCATCGTCGCGCGCGCCGCCGGCCACGCGCTTGTACAGGTCGTGCGCGGCGGCGATGCGCTCCATGTCCGGCTCGATGCCCAGGCCCGGCCGCTCCGGCACCCGGACCTGGCCTCCCTCGATCCGCAGCGGCTCTTTGGTGAGCCGCTCCTGCCCCTCCTGCCAGATCCAGTGGGTGTCGATCGCCGTGATCGCGCCCGGGGCGGCCGCCGCGCAATGGGTGAACATGGCCAGCGACACGTCGAAGTGGTTGTTCGAGTGCGAGCCCCAGGTCAGGCCCCAGTCGTGGCACAGCTGGGCCAGGCGCACCGAACCCTGCATGGTCCAGAAGTGCGGGTCGGCCAGCGGGATGTCGACCGCGCCCAGCAGGTGCGAGTGCGCCATCTGGCGCCAGTCGGTGGCCACCATGTTGGTCGCGGTGCGGATGCCGGTGGCGCGCTTGAATTCCGCCATGATCTCGCGGCCCGAGTAGCCGTGTTCCGGTCCGCAGGGGTCTTCCGCATAGGCCAGCACGTGGCCCTGGCCCTTGCAAGCCATGACTGCCTGCTCGAGCGACCACGCGCCGTTGGGGTCGAGCGTGGCGCGCGCGTCCGGGAAGCGGCGCTTGATGGCGGCCACGGCTTCGATCTCCTGTTCCGGGCGCATCACGCCGCCCTTCAACTTGAAGTCCTTGAAGCCGTACTTGTCGACCGCCGCCGCGGCCAGGTCGGCGATCGCCTCGGGCGTCAAGGCTTCCTCGGTGCGCAGGCGGTACCAGCCGTCGGCCTGCTCGCCCGAAAGGTAGGGCAGGTCGGTGCGTTTGCGCTCGCCGATGTAGAACAGGTAGGCCAGCATCGGCACCGCGTCGCGCTGCTGGCCGTTGCCGAGCAGCTCGCACAGCGGCACGCCCAGGTGCTGGCCGAGCAGGTCGAGCAGGGCGGCTTCGACCGCCGTGACCACGTTTTCCAGGCGCAGGTTGATTTCGTGCGGCTGCTTCATGACCGCTTCCTCGGCGCTCGAGGTCACCTGGTGGCTGGCGCCCGAGATGGCGGCGCGCAGGGCGTTCAATGTGCGGTTGTAGCGGCCGATCTCGCTGCCTTCGACCAGCGGCACCAGCTTCCGCAGCGCCAGCAGGATGCCGTTCGAGCCCGGCACCTCGCCCATGCCGGTATGGCCGGCGCTGTCTTCGAGCAGCACCAGGATGCGGGTGAAATGGGGCGCGTGGGCGCCGCACAGGTTGAGCAGCATGCTGTCGTGCCCGGCCACCGGGATCACCTGCATGCGTGTGACGGTCGGGGTGGCGCGGCCCTGGGTAGGATTCAAAGCTTGTCTCCTTCTTGTCGTGTCGTCTAGAATGATTGCGCAAACATCTCACCGAGTGTGAAGGAATGATGATGGCGCGTCAATCTTATACGGTACCCGGGCTGGCGGCCATGCTCTTGTCGGGCGTGCTGCTGGGCGGCTGTGCGGCGTCCGGGGACCGATCGGCGGCGCCCCCGGGCGGGCACTGGGTCGAATCCTGGGGCGCGGCCCAGCTGGTGCCGGAAGGCGACAACGTGCTCGCGCCCGCCGCCTGGCGCGACGCCTCGATGCGCCAGGTGGTGCGCGCCTCGCTGGGCGGATCGCGCCTGCGGATCAGGGTCAGCAACCTGTTCGGCACGGCGCCCTTGCGCGTCGACGGCGCCAGCATCGGGCTGGCCGGAGCGGGTGGCCGCGCGTCCAGCCTGCGGCCGCTGCGTTTCGGCGGCCAGGCGCGGGTCACCATCCCGGCCGGCGCCGAGTACCTGAGCGATCCGGTCGACCTGGCGCACGTGGCCGGCGCCGAGCTGGCGGTCTCCCTGCATTTTCCGGAAGCGCCGGCGCGCCAGACCGGTCACCCGGGCGCGCGCGTCACCAGCTTCCTGGTCCAGGGGCAGCACGTGATGGACGGCGCGTGGAGCGGCGCCCAGACCTTCACGCGCTGGTACCAGCTGGCCGGCCTCGAGGTGCTGGCACCAAGCGCGTCGCATACGGTGGTCGCGATCGGCGATTCGATCACCGACGGCTACGGCGTCACGCCCGGCAGCTACGGGCGCTGGACCGATCACCTGGCCACGCGCCTGCGCGCCGCGGGCATGGACGGCGTCGGCGTGGTGAATGCCGGCATCGGCGGCGGGCGTTTGCTGCAGGACGGGCTCGGCCCGAACCTGGCTGCGCGCTTCGAGCGCGACGTGCTGGCGCGTCCCGGCGTCAGCCACGCGATCGTGATGATCGGCGTGAACGACCTGGGCGTCCAGCACCGCAACGGCGAGGACAGCCCGGCGGCGCGGGCGCAGCTGCTGGACGAGATGCGCGCGGCCTTGCGCCAGCTGGTCGCGCGCGCCCACACGGCCGGCGTGTGCGTGATCGGCGCGACGATCTCGCCCTACGGCGGCAGCGGCTACTACCAGCCGGGTCCGGACAATGAAGCGGACCGCCAGGCCATCAACGGCTGGATCCGCGACGCCGGCGTGTTCGACGGCACCGTCGACTTCGACGCCGTGCTGCGCGATCCGGCGCGGCCGGAGCGGCTGCTGCCGGCCTACGACAACGATGGCCTGCATCCGTCCGCGCCGGGTTACAAGGCGATGGCGGACGCGGTGCCGCTGGAGGGCTTGACGCAGTGCCACCGCAGGCAATGAGGATGGAGCGGCGGCCGGACAGGCGGGATCCGGCCGTGATGGCTTTCCCTCTTTAAATGCCGTAGAATGCCGCGCCGTGCGCGTATTTATCGAGTACGCCATGTCTTTCTCATCCGGCATTACCGTGTCCGACCGATATTTCCGTCCCGATGATTCAAAAAGAGATACCTACCTTTATCGTCAGCCTTCCCAAGGATAGTGAACGACGGGAATATCTGGAACGACAACTGGCGGCGCTCGGCATGCCGTTTTCCGTGTTCGACGCGGTACACGGCAAATCGCTCTCGCCCGAGGAATTGGCAGCGAATTACGATGCCGACAAGGCGGTGCGTCTCTTCAATCGCGAAATGTCCCGGGGTGAAATCGGCTGCGCGCTCAGCCATGTCGGCATTTACCGCCAGATGGTCGAGCAGGACATCCCGCACGCCCTGATCCTGGAAGACGACGCCAGCGTGCTGGATCGGGAATTGCCCGCCATCCTGGCAAAGCTGGCGCAGTTCTATCCGGCGCAGGCGCCGGTCGCGGTGCTGCTGAACCACGTGAAGCGCTACGACGGCAACAAGAAAGACCCGCTCGACGACAGCCGCTGCATTTACGACGCCTATCGCGCGGTGTGCACCCACGCTTATTTCATCACCAAGGCCGGCGCCGAAAAACTGCTGCGCCACCTGTATCCCGTCTACGTCGTCGCGGATAAATGGGAGTATTTCCAGGAGCGCTATATTCCGGTCAAGGCGCTGGTGCCTTATCCGGTCGGCCTGGCGCCGTCCTCGGTGTCATCGAGTATCGAAGCGATGGGCGTGCGCGAAAAGAAACTGGTGAATAGCCGGAACTATATGTATTACCTGCGCCGCTATGCCGGCCAGTTGAAATACAAGATCTGGTCGAAGCCTTTCGTGCGCGTCGAATTCCAGCCGAAGCTGCCATCGGACTTCCAGGAGCCTTGAACGCCGGTCCCGCCCATGTCCCCTTTCCAAGCGCCCGCCAGTGCGATGTCCGCCGCCCGCGAAGGCGGGCTCGAAGTCTTCGCCTGCCTCACCGCGCGCCTGAAGCAGGACGGCCGGGTCCACATCGAATCCATGCTGTGCGCGCTGGGCGCCGTGGCCGGCTACGCCTGCCAGGCCCAGTTGCGCGCGCAGGCACGCGCCGGCGGGCTGCCGGAAGCCTCGGTCTTCCACGTGGTGACGGCGGGCGACGGCAGGCGCTACTTCTTCGGCGAGCCGCTGAACGGCCTGCTCGCCGGTCCGCGCATGTCGATCTGGACCGTGTGCAGCGGCGGCCTGGGCATCGGCGGCAAGGCCGCGCGGCTGGAGCCCAATGAGATCTTCCAGCACGTGAGCGCCTCGGTCGGGACCGAAGCCTTCGGCGTGCCGCGCGTGGCGGCGGCGCACCAGCCGGCCGCCACGCCTGCCGCTTACCTGGAGGCGCTGTGGCCGCCGGTGGCCGCGATCGCCGCCCGCCACAGCCCGGATCCGGCGCACTGGAACATGCTGTTCTGCGCGGCCCTCAAGCGCACCTTGCAGGTGGCGGAAGGGACGATCGCGCCGGAACTCGCGTGCCGGCTGGTGATGGAGTCGGCCGTCGCCATGTCGAAGGTCGACCTGGACGCGGCCTGAGGCGCTTCAGGCCTGGCGCGCCGGCATCGCCCGGATCGACGCCAGGATCGCCTGGCGCAGCGGCTTGGCGCGCAGTTCGGCGTCGTAGGGCAGGGGGCGCATCGCCAGCTTGTCGGTGCGCGGCGCCTCGTCCCAGGTCTGCAGCCAGCTGATGTGGTCGGCCATGCCCCACAACAGGAAGTCGCGCAGGCCTGGATAGGACAGGGTCAGGTCCAGGTAGTCGCGCGCCGCCGCGGCCACGCCGGCGTCGCGCCTGGCGATATCGGCCGGCAGGCGGCGGTCGTTGACGTCGAACTCGGTGATCAGCAGCTCGTAGCCCATGCCGCTCACTTGATCGAGGAATTTTCGCCATTCGAGCAGATCGGCCTTGCCGCGGTCTGCGCTCTCGTCCCAGGAGCCGATGTGGCTCTGCAGGCCCAGCGCGTGGATTGGGGTACCGCGCTTTTTCAGTTCCGCCAGCAGGGCCAGCACGCCGGCGCGGTGCTTGCCGCTGCCGGTATCGCCGCGCATGTAGTCGTTGTAGACCAGTTGCGCGTGCGGCGCGTAGTCGTGGGCCAGGCGGAAGGCGAGGTCGATCTGCTCGATTGCGCCCGCGCCTGGCGACAATGCGCGCGTCAAGGCATTCTGGCGCAGCTTGCCGTCCGCCGGGTCGACCGCTTCGTTGACCACGTCCCAGCTGTTGATGCGCTTGCCGAAGTGCTCGCACACGGTCTTGACGTGCTTGCGCATCAGGCGCTCGGCGCCCTGGGCCGGCTGGGCGCCGAAGTCTTCCTGCGCGACCCAGGCCGGCAGCCACTTCTCGGCCTGCCAGAACAGGTTGTGGCCACGCATGGCGATGCCCTTGTCGCCGGCCCAGGCCAGCATGGCGTCGGCGGGTCCGAAATTGGGGGCGTCGCGGCGCGGCTCCAGCGCCTGCCACTTCATCTCGTTCTCGGCGACGATGATGCCGCACTCGCGCTCGACCAGCGCGCGGTAGGCCGGGTCGCCGAACTGGTTGCGGCCGGCGGAGATGGCGGTGCCGAAGCGCAGGCCCTTCTTGTTGGCGGCCTCCTTGAGCGACTCGCCGGCGCCGCCGCCGTCGGCGGCAAAGGCGTTTGGCAGCAGGGCGGCGCCGGCAAGGGCGCCCAGGACGGTGCGTCGTGTGGTCATGGTGTCTCTCTTATATATGTTGTGGTTGAAAAAACCTCAGCCGCGGCCCGGCGCGTAGGGAAAGCGCAGGGCCTGGTAGTACTCGAGCGGATGCGCCGGCGGCGCCGTGCCGGCCGGCAGCGGCAGGCCTGAGCGGCGCATGAAGTAGGCCAGGCAGGCGTCGCGCCACCAGCGCGCTTCCTGGACCTGGCGCGCCAGGCGCTGGGCCACGTCGCCCCCGCGCCCGGCGTCGACCAGTGGCCTAACCTGTTCCCATGCCGCCTGCATCGCCGCCGCCTCGCGCACGCCGCGGTCGTAGTGCGCCACCAGTTCTTCCCACAGGCTGCGCCGGGACGGCATGCGGTAATCCCAGGGCAGGTGGTGGAACCAGAGCAGCAGTTCGGGCGGCGTGGCGGCCGGGTCGGCGTAGCGCCTGGCCACCTCAGTCGCGTACTGGGCCACGGCATTGCTGCCGCTTGCCGTACGGTCGAAGCCGATGCCGTCGCGGCCGGCCCGGTGGTAGTAGCTCGGGTTCCAGTCGGCGCGTTCGAGATCGTCGACCCAGGGCGCGGGGCCATGGTGGTGGCCGGTGCCCATCAGGTGGTGCAGGCCGAGCGGCGTCATGTAGTCGACCACGGCTTCGCGCGAGCGCATCATGAGGGCCACGACCGGCTCGACCACGCGCGGGTCGCTCGACCAGGTCTGCGCCGCCCACTCGCGCGCGATGACGGCGCTGTCGAGACCCGGATCCCAGGCCAGGCGGCCGAAGGCGTACCAGTTGGCCTGGTCGAAGTCCGAGCCTGACCAGGTGCGGCTGCTGCCGATATTGGCCACCCCCGCGATGCCGCCGATCGGGCCCTGCTGGCCGCCCGCCAGCACTTGCGCCACCGGCATGGCGCGCCCGCCGGCGCGGGTGTCGAAGCGCAGCGCTTCCTGGAACAGCGGCCCGAGATAGGCCAGGTGGGTGGCGAAGCCCAGGTACTCCTTGGTCACCTGGAATTCCATCATCAAGGGCGTGGCCGGCATGGCGCCGAACAGCGGATGCACCGGTTCGCGCGGCTGGAAGTCGATCGGGCCGTTCTTGACCTGCACGATGACGTTGGCGTCGAACCGGCCGTCCAGCGGCTTGAACTGGTTGTAAGCTTGCGCCGCGCGGTCGCTCACCTGCGCCGGATGCGAGGGCGGGTTGTAGACGAAGGCGCGCCACATCACGATGCCGCCATGCGGCGCCACGGCGCGCGCCAGCATGTTGGCGCCGTCGGCGTGGTTGCGGCCATAATCCTGCGGCCCCGGCTGGCCCTCGGAATTGGCCTTGACCAGGAAGCCGCCGAAATCGGGAATCGCGCGGTAGATCTCGGCCGCCTTGGCGCGCCACCATGCGGCCACTGCCGGGTCGAGCGGATCGGCAGTCCTGGTCTGGCCCAGTTCCAGCGGCGTCGACCAGCGCACCGACAGGTAGACGCGGATGCCGTAGGGGCGCAGCACCTGGGCCAGCGCGGCGGCCTTGGCGATGAAGGGCGCGCCCAGCACCTCGGCCTTGGCGTTCACATTGTTCAGCACCGCGCCGTTGATGCCGAGCGAGGCATTGGCGCGCGCGTAGTCGGTATAGCGCGGATCGACGATGTCCGGCAGTTCCCACCAGTTCCAGATCGATTCGCCGGCATAGCCGCGTTCGACCGTGCGGTCCAGGTTGTCCCAGTGGTCGAGCAGGCGCCGCGGCAGTGCCGGTGTCGAGGCCAGCTTCGGCGCCGCGATCGCATCTTTGTCGCCGGCTTGCAGCGCGCGCAGCCAGGCGAAGCTGCCGTACAGCAGGCCGATGTCGCCGTTGGCGGCCACCAGGGTCACGTCCTTGCCTTTCAAGCGCGTGCGGCGCACCAGGTAGCCTTCAAGCCCGAGCGTGCGCAGTTCGCGCTGGACCTCGGCATCGGCCGGCAGGTCGGCGGCGCGCGCCAGCACCACGCTGCCCGCCTGCAGACTCGTGGCCGTGCCTGGCGTGCGGCCCAGCAGTCCGCCGAGTCCGCGCCGCAGTTCCTCCGTCGCCGCGTTCACGGTCGGGCTGGCGGGCGCCAGCGTGACGATGCTGCGCGCATGCGTCTCGAGTTGCGTGCGCGCCGCGGCGGGCAGGAAGGCGTAGCGCAGCCACAGGCGGTAGCCGTCCTCGACGGCGGCATGGGCCGGCAAGGCCAGCGAAAAGAGGAAGAGCAGGGCCGCGCCAAGCACGCGGCAAAACGCGGCTGGCCGCCGCTCAGGGAAGCGCTGCACCACGGGTCTCCTTGTTGTTATTTGGATCGTGGCGTCGATGTTAGCGCAAACCTGTTTGATTTGAAATCGATTTCGCGCGTATTTGCAGGGTTTCCGGGCACCTGGCCCCTATCGCGTGGCCCGATGTGAGTGTGCTAAGATAGCGCAAACAACAGCAAGTCGAAGGGGTGCGCGCCATGTCCAAAGCCAAACCAGAGGCCATCCAGGAAGAGCTCGAGCGCCGCGGCCAGCCGACCATGGCCGACGTCGCGAAGCTGGCCGGCGTGTCGGCCATGACCGTCTCGCGCGTCATGAACGGCAAGGGCCTGGTGCGCGAGAGCACGCGGCGCAAGGTCGCCGAAGCGGTCGCCGCCCTCAACTATACCCCGAACCAGGAAGCGCGCAATCTGGCCGGCTCCAAGCCGATCCGCGTCGGCTTCCTGTACAGTAATCCGAGCGCCGGCTACCTGAGCGAATTCCTGGTGGGCCTCCTGAACCAGTCGGGCCTGAACAACGTCCAGCTGTTCGTCGAAAAATGCGAGGCCGGCGACCACGAGGAAGAGCAGACTCGTCACCTGATCGAGAACGGCCTGGACGGCATCATCCTGCCGCCGCCGCTGTGCGACAGCGAAGCCATCATCGCCTGCATCGCGGATGCCGGCATCCCGGCCGTGGTCGTGGCCTGCGGCCAGCCTGACGAGCGCGTGGGCGCGGTCAGCATCGACGACTTCGACGCCGCCTACAACATGACGCGCCACCTGATCGCCCTCGGCCACCAGCGCATCGGCTTCGTGGTCGGCCACCCGAACCAGAGCGCCAGCGCGCGGCGCCTGGCCGGCTACCGCGCCGCCATCGAAGAGAAGGGCGCGCACAAGGGGGTCGACCGGTCCGGCGAGCTGGTGGTGCAGGGCATGTTCACCTACCGCTCCGGCCTGGACGCCGCCGAGCACCTGCTGGCGCTGGAGGAACGGCCCACCGCCATCTTCGCCAGCAACGACGACATGGCCGCCGCCGCCGTCGCGGTCGCGCATCGCCTCGGCCTCGACGTGCCGGGCGACCTGACCGTCACCGGCTTCGACGATACCGCGCTGGCCACCACGATCTGGCCGGAGCTGACCACGGTGCGCCAGCCGATCGCCGAGATGGCGCGCGAAGCCGTGCAGCTGCTGGTGCGCCGGGTGCGCGCCCAGCGCGAAGGCATCGAGGCCGAGCCCGAACGCGTGCGCATGGACTTCGAGCTGGTGCGGCGCCAGTCGGACGCTGCGCCGCGCATCCGCCCACCGGCGCGCCTGCCGCTGGTGCTTGAAACAAAGACTGCGGCCAAGGCGCCGGCCAAGGCCACCGGCGCCGCCAAGCGCGCCGTCGCCGGCCGCTGAACCTGGCCCGGGCGGCATGTCCGGCATGCTGCCCGATCCCATCCATCGCACGCCGCAGCCGCTTCTTCAGGCCACGCCGCCGTCGGCGCTTTCTGCGCATTCCCCGCTTTCGTTTCTCCCCGAATATTTGATTGACAACGGTCGATTTTGCCGTTTAGACTGGAATGGTTGCGGTAACATTTCTGTTAGCAAGATGTTCTACCGCTCCCACAGCAGCCGATGACAACCGCCGGCACAGACCGGCATCGACAACAACAGTGGAGACGAGAAGCTATGGGTATCAAACGCAGGGAGTTCCTGGCGTCGGTAGGCAGCGTCGCAGGCCTGGCAGGCTTGCCGGCACTCGCCGTGGCCGCGCAGGCAGGCGCCAAGGGCGGCGCCGCGGCGGTCAAGGGTGCGCTGTACAAGCAGGCCGGCGCCCCGGTCGATGCGCGCGTCGACGATCTCCTCAAGCGCATGACGCTCGAAGAAAAGATCGCGCAGATGCAGTGCGTGTGGCAGAAGAAGGCCGACCTCCAGAATCCCGATACCAGCTTCGCGCCCGAGAAGGCGCGCGCCGCCTGGCCGAACGGCATGGGCATGTTCGCGCGCCCGTCGGACCGCCAGAAGGGCAACGTCACGGTGGCCGGCGACGCCGGCGAGACCGCGCACCGCGGCCCGCGCGAGACCGCGGAATACGTCAACGCGGTGCAGAAGTGGGCGATGGAAGGCACGCGCCTGGGCATCCCGGTGCTGATGCACGAGGAAGCCCTGCACGGCTACGTGGCGCGCGAGGCGACCAGCTTCCCGCAGGCGATCGGCCTGGCCTCGAGCTTCGACCCGGAGCTGGTCACGAAGATCTTCTCGGTGGCGGCGCGCGAGATGCGTGCGCGCGGCGCCAACCTGGCGCTGGCGCCGGTGGTCGACGTGGCGCGCGAGCCGCGCTGGGGCCGCATCGAGGAAACCTATGGCGAAGACCCGCACCTGTGCGGCGTGATGGGCAAGGCCGCCGTGATCGGCTTTTCCGGCGACACGCTGCCGCTGGCCCAGGACAAGGTCTACGCTACCCTGAAGCACATGACCGGCCACGGCCAGCCCGAGAGCGGCACCAACATCGGCCCGGCCAACGTCGGCGAGCGCGCCCTGCGCGAAGACTTCTTCCCGCCCTTCGAAAAGATCATCCGCGAGACGAAGATCGCGGCCGTCATGCCCTCGTATAACGAGATCGACGGCATCCCCTCGCACGCCAACCGCTGGCTGCTGAGCGACGTGCTGCGCAAGGAATGGGGTTTCAAGGGCGTGACCGTGTCCGACTACATGGCCGTCAACGAACTCGTTACGCGCCACCACCTGGCGGCCACGCCCAAGGAAGCGGCGCTGCGCGCGATCAAGGCCGGCGTCGACATCGAGACCCCGGACCCGCTGGGCTACCTGACGCTGGCGGACCTGGTCAGGGAAGGCAAGATTTCTACCGCCGAGATCGACACCATGGTGCGCCGCATCCTGAAGCTGAAATTCGAGGCCGGCCTGTTCGAGAACCCCTACGCCGACGTGGCCCAGGCCGACGCCCGCACGGCGACGCCGGATGCGATCGCGCTGGCACGCGAGGCGGCCCGCCGCAGCGCCGTGCTGCTGAAGAACGACAAGGGCCTGCTGCCGCTGCAGGCCGGTAAGGTCGGCAAGATGCTCTTGATCGGCACCCACGCGAAGGACACCCCGATCGGCGGCTATTCAGACGTGCCGCGCCACGTGGTCTCGGTGTATGAAGGCCTGCAGAAGGAAGCCCAGGCCGGTGGCTTCAGTCTGGCGTATTCGGAAGGCGTGCGCCTGACCGAGGGGCGCGTCTGGGGCAAGGACGAGATCGTGTTCACCAAGCCCGAAGTCAACGCCCAGCTGATCGCCCAGGCCGTGGAAGCAGCCAGGTCGGCCGACACCATCGTCATGGTCCTGGGCGACAACGAGCAGACCGCGCGTGAAGCCTGGGCTGACAACCACCTGGGCGACCGCACCACGCTGGACCTGATCGGCCAGCAGAACGACCTGGCGCGCGCCATCTTCGCGCTGAACAAGCCGACCGTGGTGCTGCTGCTGAACGGGCGTCCCTTGTCGGTCAATTTGCTGGCCCAGCGCGCCGACGCGCTGCTCGAATGCTGGTACATGGGCCAGGAGACCGGCCACGCGGTGGCGGACCTGCTGTTCGGCCGCGCCAACCCGGGCGGCAAGCTGCCGGTCACGATCGCGCGCGATACCGGCCAGTTGCCGATGTTCTACAACCGCAAGCCGAGCAGCCGCCGCGGCTATATCGACGGCACCACCATGCCCCTGTACCCCTTCGGCTTCGGCCTGTCGTATACCCGTTTCGAGATCTCGGCCCCGGTCCTGCAGCAGGCCCGGATCGGCGTCAACGGCAGCACCCGCGCCCAGGTCCAGGTGCGCAACGTCGGCAACCTGCGCGGCGACGAAGTCGTGCAGCTCTACATCCGCGACGACGTCAGCTCGGTCACGCGGCCGCTGCTGGAACTGAAGGGCTTCCAGCGCGTGACGCTCGAACCGGGCGAGACCCGCACCGTCAGCTTCGACATCAAGCCGACCGACCTGTGGTTCTACAACGCCGACATGAAGCGCGTGGTCGAACCGGGCACCTTTACCATTTTGGCCGGACCGAACAGCGTTGACCTGAAGCAGGCGACCCTCACGGTGGCGTAATTTTTTGAGAAGACGAGACATCATGACACAAGCAATGAATCCGCTGCCCGACGACCTGCAGAACGCGCTGCTGGTCGGCCGCGTCTGGCGCACAGCAGCGAGCAAAGGCGCTCAAACCGGGCCGGCAGTCGTGGCCGTGCGCCGCGGCCGCGTGATCGACATCACCCGCCACGCGCCGACCGTGTCCGACCTGTTCGAACGCGACGGCCTGCTGGCCATCGTCAAGAACGCCGAAGGCGAGGACCTGGGCGACGTGGCCCAATTGGTCGCGGGCGGCATCGACGCCCTGCAGCTGCTGGCGCCCTGCGACCTGCAGGCGATCAAGGCCTGCGGCGTGACCTTCGCGGTCAGCCTGCTGGAGCGCGTGATCGAGGAACAGGCCAAGGGCGACCCGGGCCGCGCCAGCACCCTGCGCCAGCAGCTGCAGGACTCGATCGGCGGCAACCTCTCGGAAATCAAGCCGGGCTCCGAGGCTGCGATGCGCCTGAAGGCCGAGCTGACCGGGCGCGGGCTGTGGTCGCAGTACATGGAAGTCGGCATCGGGCCGGACGCCGAAGTGTTCACCAAGTCGCAGCCGATGTCGGCGGTGGGCCATGGCGCCGAAGTCGGCCTGCATCCGGCCTCGCACTGGAACAATCCGGAGCCCGAGATCGTGCTGGCGGTGAACAGCCGCGGCCAGGTCGTCGGCGCCACCCTCGGCAACGACGTCAACCTGCGCGACATCGAAGGCCGCAGCGCGCTCCTGCTGGGCAAGGCCAAGGACAACAACGGCTCCTGCGCGATCGGTCCCTTCATCCGCCTGTTCGACAACAGCTTCAGCATGGACACCCTGCGCCAGGCCGAGGTGGGCATGCTGATCGAAGGCTTTGATGACGGCTTCCAGCTCGAAGGCAAGAGCCGCATGCGCGAGATCAGCCGCGACCCGCTCGACCTGGTCGGCCAGACCTGCGGCGCCCACCACCAGTACCCGGACGGCTTCATGCTGTTCCTGGGGACGATGTTCTCGCCGATCAAGGACCGCGACGCGGCGGGCGGCGGCTTTACCCACCACGCCGGGGACCGCGTCAGCATTTCGACGCCCTCGCTCGGCACCCTGGTCAACACCGTCCAGCGCAGCGACGAGATCGAGCCCTGGACCTTCGGCGTGCGCGCGCTGTACAAGAACCTGGCGCAGCGCGGCCTGCTGGGCGGCGCTTGAGCACCCCAAGCATCAACGATAGAAGAGAACCCATGTCCGACAACACAACTGAACAATCCCTGGTCTATGCGACCTATCCCGACCTGGCCGGCAAGCGCGTGGTCATCACCGGCGGCGGCAGCGGCATCGGCAGCGAACTGGTCACCGCGTTCGCGGGCCAGGGCGCGCGCGTCTGGTTCCTCGACATCGCCGAGGAAGCCGGCCGCAAGCTCGAGCAAGCGCTGGCGGGTGCGCGCCAGGCGCCCAGGTTCGTCAAGTGCGACCTGACCGACCTGGATGCCTTGAAGGCGACTTTCGCCGCCATCGAGGAGGAAGCCGGCGCGGTCGACATCCTGCTCAACAACGCGGCCAACGACGACCGCCACGAGATCGAGGACGTGACCCCGGCCTACTGGGACAACCGCATGGCGGTCAACCTGCGCCACAAGTTCTTCTGCTCGCAGGCCGTCATCCCGGGCATGAAGAAGCAGGGCTACGGCGTGATCCTGAACTTCGGTTCGATCTCCTGGTACCTGGCTTCGTCCCAGCTGGACCTGTACATGACCGCCAAGGCCGGCATCGAAGGCATGACCCGCGGCTTTGCGCGCGACCTCGGCAAATACGGCATCCGCGCCAACACCGTGGTGCCGGGCGCGGTGCGCACCCCGCGCCAGCAGGCGCTGTGGCACACGCCGGAAGAGGAAGCGCGCATCCTGGCCGGCCAGTGCGTGCCGGCGCGCGTCGAGATGCAGGACGTGGCGGCGCTGTCGCTGTTCCTGGCATCGGATAACGCGCGCCGCTGCAGCGGCCGCGAATACTTCGTCGACGCCGGCTGGTACGGAGCTTGACCATGACCGCACCAGTCAGCCTGTGGGCCGTCGAAGCGACGCTGGGCGAGGGCGTGCTGTGGGATGGCGCGCGCGAGCAGGTCTGGTTCGTCGACATCAAGGGCCGCCGCATCCACCGCTGCGATGCGGATGGCGGCGCGCGCCGCAGCTGGGACGCGCCGGGCCAGGTCAGCTTCATCGTGCCGGCCCAGGACGGCGGCATGGTCTGCTCGCTGGACGACGGCCTTTACCGCTTTGATGACGTCACCGGCGAATTCACCCCGCTGGCCAAGGTCGAGGACGACCAGCCGGGCAACCGCTTCAACGACGGCCACGTCGACGCGGAGGGCCACCTCTGGTTCGGCTCGATGCACGACGCCGAGGAAGATCCCACCGGCGCGCTGTACCGCTTCGACGGCCGCGCGACCGAGCGCGTGGACGCCGGCTACGTCATCACCAACGGCCCGGCCGTCAGCGTCGATGGCCGCACGCTGTACCACACCGACACCCTGAAGAAGGAAGTCTACGCCTTCGACCGCGCCCCCGACGGCAGCCTGTCCAACAAGCGCGTGTTCGTGACCATCGCGGACGGCCATCCGGACGGCATGGCGGTGGACGCCGACGACCACCTGTGGGTCGCCACCTTCGGCGGCTGGCGCATCGACCGCTTCGACGCGGCGGGCAGCAAGGTCGGCGAAGTGCGCTTCCCCTGCGCGAACATCACCAAGCTGGCGTTCGGCGGCGGGGATTTGAAAACGGTGTACGTGACCAGCGCGCGCAAAGGACTGTCCGACGCCGAGTTGGCCGCCCAGCCGCTCGCCGGCAGCCTGTTCACCTTCCGCGTGGAGACGCCCGGATTGCCGCAGCACCTGCTGCGGATCGAGGAATGAAAGCATGAATCAAGATAAGACCCCGCGTCGCTTCCGGTCCCAGGACTGGTTCGACAACCCGGACCGCATCGACATGACGGCGCTCTACCTGGAGCGCTTCATGAACTACGGGATCACCCCGGACGAACTCCAATCGGGCAAACCGATCATCGGCATCGCCCAGAGCGGCAGCGACATCGCCCCCTGCAACCGCATCCACCTGGAGCTCGCCAAGCGCATCCGCGACGGCATCCGCGATGCCGGCGGCATCCCGATGGAATTCCCGCTGCACCCGATTTTCGAGAACTGCCGCCGTCCGACCGCGGCGCTGGACCGCAACCTGGCCTATCTCGGCCTGGTCGAGATCCTGCACGGCTACCCGATCGACGCCGTGGTACTGACCACCGGCTGCGACAAGACCACGCCGGCCCAGATCATGGCCGCATCCACCGTCGACATCCCGGCCATCGTGCTGTCCGGCGGGCCGATGCTGGACGGCTGGTTCGAGGGCGAACTGGTGGGCTCGGGCGCGGCCATCTGGAAGGGCCGCCGGCGCCTGGCCGCCGGCGAGATCGACGAAAAGAAATTCATCGACATCGCCACCGCCTCGGCGCCGTCGCCCGGCCACTGCAACACCATGGGTACGGCATCGACCATGAACGCGGTTGCCGAGGCGCTCGGCATGTCGCTGACCGGTAACTCGGCGATTCCCGCGCCTTACCGCGAGCGCGGCCAGATGGCTTACGAGACCGGCCGCCGCATCGTCGCCATGGCGCATGAAGACCTGCGCCCCTCGACCATCCTGACGCGCGAGGCCTTCCTCGACGCCATCGTGGTCAACGCTGCGATCGGCGGCTCGAGCAACGCCCAACCGCACATCGTGGCGATGGCGCGCCATGCCGGCGTCGAGATCACACCGGAAGACTGGATGGACTACGGCTACGACGTGCCGCTGCTGCTCAACATGCAGCCGGCCGGTAAATACCTGGGCGAGCGCTTCCACCGCGCCGGCGGCACCCCGGCCATCATGTGGGAGCTGGAGCAGAAGGGCTTGCTGCGCTCGAACCGCCTTACCGCCACCGGCCGCACCATGGCGGAGAACCTGGTCGGCCGCGAAAGCCATGACCGCGAAATGATCCGCCCCTTCGACGATCCGCTCAAGGAAGCCGCCGGCTTCATGGTCCTGAAAGGGAACCTGTTCGACTTCGCGATCATGAAGACCAGCGTGATCTCGACCGCGTTCCGCGAACGCTATTTGTCCGAGCCCGGCAACGAGAACCGCTTCGAATGCAAGGTCGTGGTCTTCGACGGTTCGGACGACTACCACCACCGCATCAACGACCCGTCGCTCAACATCGACGAGCGCACCATGCTCGTGATCCGCGGCGCCGGCCCGGTGGGCTGGCCCGGTTCGGCCGAAGTGGTCAACATGCAACCGCCCGACGCCCTGATCAAGCGCGGCATCACGGCGCTGCCGACCCTGGGCGACGGCCGCCAGTCCGGCACCTCGGACAGCCCGTCGATCCTGAACGCCTCGCCCGAGAGCGCGGCCGGCGGCAACCTGGCGCTGCTGCGCAGCGGCGACATGGTGCGCGTCGACCTGAACACCGGCCGCTGCGACGTACTCATCCCCGACGAGGAACTGGAGGCGCGCCGCAGGGATGACCCGCCGCCGATTCCGCCGAACCAGACGCCGTGGCAGCAGATCTACCGCGCCACGGTCGGCCAGCTGCACACGGGCGCCTGCATGGAGCTGGCGCTGGACTACCGCGGCGTGGCGCAGGACATGCCGCGGCATAACCACTGACATATATATAAGAGAGTTGGAGACGCAACCATGAAAACAATGTTGAAAGCAGTGAGCCTTGCTTGCGCGATGCTGGTGTCCGCAGGTGCCGTACACGCCGACCCGGCGCACCCGAAGATCGGCTTCTCGATCGACGACCTGCGCCTGGAACGCTGGGCGCGCGACCGCGATTACTTCACCGCCGCCGCCGACAAGCTGGGCGCCAAGGTCTTCGTGCAATCGGCCGACGCCAGCGAGCAGCGCCAGATCGCCCAGATCGAAAACCTGATCTCGCGCGGCGTCGACGTGCTGGTGATCGTGCCCTACAACGCGACGGTGCTGAACAACGCCATCCGCGAAGCGAAGAAAGCCAAGATCAAGGTGCTGTCCTATGACCGCCTGATCCTGAATGCCGACGTCGATGCCTACATCTCCTTCGACAACAAGGCGGTGGGCGAGCTGCAGGCGCAGTCGCTGGTGGCCCTCAAACCCAAGGGCAACTACTACCTGCTGGGCGGCGCGCCCACCGACAACAACGCCAAGATCCTGCGCGAAGGCCAGCTGAAGGTGCTGCAGCCCCTGGCCGACAAGGGCGACATCAAGATCGTCGGCAAGCAGTGGGTCAAGGACTGGAGCGCGTCGGAAGCGATGGCTATCGTCGAGAACGCGCTGACCGCCAACGGCAACAAGATCGACGCCGTGGTCGCCTCGAACGACGCCACCGCCGGCGGCGCGATCCAGGCGCTGGCCGCGCAGAAGCTGGCCGGCAAGGTGCCGGTCTCGGGCCAGGATGCGGATCTGGCCGCCGTGCGCCGCGTGATCGCCGGCACCCAGGCCATGACGGTCTACAAGCCGCTGCGCGAAATCGCCACGAATGCCGCCAACCTGGCGGTGCAGCTGGTGCGCAACCAGAAGCCGGCCTTCAATGCGCAGATGGACAATGGGTTCAAGAAGGTGGATACGGTGCTCTTGAAGCCGGTGCTGCTGAACAAGCAGAATGCGGATCTGCTCGTGAAAGACGGGTTCTATACGCAGGCGCAGTTGGCGGGCAAGTAAGCCTGCACTGACCAACGTCGCCCCTGCGCAGGCAGGGGCCCAAGTTCGATCCGCAGTCGAAACGCCGGCAACCTTGGGTCCCTGCCTTCGCAGGGACGACGTTCATACCTCCGTAGTCCTCCCAAACGTATCACTGAGCCCAGTATGTCCGCCTACCTCCTAGAAATGAAAGGCATCGCGAAACGCTTCGACGGTGTCCCCGCGCTCGACGGGATCGATCTTGCGATCCGCCCCGGCGAGTGCATCGGCTTGTGCGGCGAGAATGGCGCCGGCAAGTCGACCCTGATGAAGGTGCTGTCCGCGGTCTACCCGCACGGCAGCTGGGATGGCGAAATCCTGCTCGACGGCGAGCCGCTGCGCGCGCGTTCCGTGCGCGAGACCGAAGCCGCCGGCATCGTCATCATCCACCAGGAACTGATGCTGGTGCCCGAACTGTCGGTGGCCGAGAATATCTTCCTCGGCAACGAGCCGACGCTGCCCGGCGGGCGCATCGACTACCACGCGATGAACCGCCGCGCCGAAGACATCCTGCGCGAACTGAAGCTGCCCGACGTGAACGTGGTCCTGCCCGTCAAGAACTACGGCGGCGGTCACCAGCAGCTGATCGAGATCGGCAAGGCGCTGAACAAGAAGGCGCGCATCCTGATCCTCGACGAACCCTCGGCCTCGCTCACCGCGGCCGAGATCGAGGTCCTGCTCGAGATCATCCGCGACCTCAAGGCCAAGGGCGTGGCCTGCGTCTACATCTCGCACAAGCTGGAAGAAGTCGCCGCGATCTGCGACACGGTCGTGGTCATCCGCGACGGCAAGCACATCGCCACCACGCCGATGGCGCAAATGGACACCGGCCGCATCATCGCCCAGATGTGCGGGCGGCCGATGAACCAGCTGTATCCGCAGCTAGCCCACGCCATCGGCGAAGTGGTGATGGAAGCGCGCCACGTGACCTGCTGGGACCCGGACCAGCCGCAGCGCAAGAAGGTCGACGACGTGTCCTTCCAGCTGCGCCGCGGCGAAATCCTCGGCATCGCCGGCCTGGTGGGCGCCGGCCGCACCGAGCTGGTGACCGCGATCTTCGGCGCCTATCCCGGCGCCTGTGAGGGCGAGGTCTGGCTGGAAGGCCGCAAGGTGGACACCTCGACGCCGCTGCGCTCGATCGAAGCCGGCTTCGCGCTGGTGCCGGAAGACCGCAAGCAGCACGGCATCGTGCGCGACCTGTCGGTGGGGGAGAACATCACTTTGTCGGTGCTGCAGCGCTATTCGAAGCTGACCCGCATCGACGATGGCGAGGAGGCGAGGGAAGTCGGCGCGCAGATCCGGCGCCTGGCGCTGAAGACCGCCAGCCCGGCGCTGCCGATCACGGCGCTCTCGGGCGGCAACCAGCAGAAGGCGGTGCTGGCCAAGATGCTGCTCACCGGCCCCAAGGTCCTGATCCTGGACGAGCCCACGCGCGGCGTCGACGTCGGCGCCAAGTTCGAGATCTACAAGCTGATGCTGGAGCTGGCGGCGCAGGGCATCGCGATCGTCATGGTGTCTTCGGAACTGGCCGAGGTGCTGGGCGTGTCGGACCGTGTGCTGGTGATGGGAGAGGGCCGTCTGCGCGGCGATTTCGTGAATGAAGGGCTGACCCAGGAGATGGTGCTGGCGGCCGCCATCGGACAAAAAACAGGACAGGGAACACAACATGGATAATTCACAAGCACAGCTCGCCCCGGCGGCGCGTGCCCGTGCCGGCGGGGCCGGCATCGGTTTCAAGCAGTTCTTCACGCAATATAAAATCCTGGCGCTGCTGATCGCCATTGCCGTCATCTGGGCCTTCTTCAGCTGGAAGACCGATGGTGGCTTCACGTCGGCGCGCAACATCTCGAACCTGATGCGCCAGATGTCGGTGACGGGCATCCTGGCCTGCGGCATGGTGTTCGTCATCATCGCCGGCGAGATCGATTTGTCGGTGGGCTCGCTGCTGGGCCTCCTGGGCGGGGCGGCGGCGGTGCTGGATGTCACGCACCACCTGCCCTTGCCCTTGTCGATGGCGATCGTGCTGGCCAGCGGCCTTCTGCTCGGCTTCGTCAACGGCTTCCTGACGGCGTATGCGGGGATACCCTCGTTCATCGTCGGCCTGGGCGGCATGCTGGCCTACCGCGGCATCGTGCTGGGCATTACCGGTGGCTCGACCATCGCGCCGATCTCGCCGGAGTTCGAGCAGCTGGGCCAGGCCTACCTGCCGCCGATGTTCGGGATCGCGCTGGGCGTCGTGCTGTTCGTGCTGGCCGCTTTCCTGGCCTGGCGCCAGCGCGCCTCGCAAGCGCGCCACCAGCTGCCGGTGCTGCCGATGTGGCGGGTGGCCGGGCGCGTGGTCCTGACCGGCATCGTGCTGGCCGGCTTCGTCTCGACCTTCAACAGCTACGAAGGCATCCCGCTGCCGGTGCTGATCCTCCTGGTGCTGCTGGGCGTGTTCAGCTACATCGCGCGCCAGACCGTGTTCGGCCGCCGCATCTACGCGGTGGGCAGCAACATGGAAGCGACGCGCCTGTCGGGCATCAACGTGCGCGCCGTGAAGCTGTGGATCTTCGGGCTGATGGGGCTGATGTGCGCGCTGGCGGGGCTGATCAACACGGCGCGCCTGGCGGCCGGGTCGCCCTCGGCCGGCACCTCCGGCGAGCTGGACGTGATCGCGGCCTGCTTCATCGGCGGCACCTCGATGCGCGGCGGCGCCGGCACCGTGCACGGCGCGCTGGTCGGGGCGCTGGTGATGGCGAGCCTGGACAACGGGATGTCGATGCTGGACGTGGATACCTACTGGCAGATGATCGTGAAGGGGGCGATTCTGACGCTGGCGGTGTGGCTGGATGTGGCTACGCGGTCGGGACGGAGATAAGCCACCGTCGCCCCTGCGCAGGCAGGGGCCCAATTTGCACGCGCTAACGTAACACTTCGAACTTGGGGGAATAGTGCCGGGGGCACTATTCCGCCTTCGCAGGGGCGACGGTCTTTAAGCTGGCGATAACTGTTTCAGCTAACGATCAATCCTTGTACTTCGGCCCATTATTCAAGAACACCCCACCCTGGAAGGTCAGCGTAATATCCTGCATATCCACCCAGTTCACCGTCTGCGCGATCTTCGGCGCGAACTGGCGTGAACTCTGCACAGGCTTGTACGCCAGGTGCGTCGAATGCCGCGCATCCCACCATGCCCCATCGTTGTCCGAGACGCCGAAGGTGATCGTGTGCCCCACGCGCGGGGTGATCAGCGAGCGCCACAGCAGCTGCACCAGGTCGTCCAGGCCCAGCCAGGTCACCATCTGGCGGTAGTTGGTCGCTTCTTCCCAGCAGTAGCCGATGCGGATGCACACGGTCTCGATGCCGAAACGGTCCCAGTAATAGCGCGACAGCTGTTCGCCGAACACCTTCGATACGCCGTAGTAGCCGTCCGGGCGCGTCGGCATGGTGGCGTCGACGCGGTCGGTGGTCTTGTACAGGCCCATCGTGTGGTTGGTGCTGGCGAAGACCACGCGGTGGATGCCCAGCTTGTGCACCGCCTCGTACAGGTTGACCATGCCCAGGATGTTGGCCTGCATGATCGGCTCGAACGCTTCCTCGGTCGAGACGCCGCCGAAATGCAGGATCGCGTCCACGCCTTCGCACATTGCCATGACCTGTTCGCGGTCGGCCAGGTCGCACAGGACCACTTCCTCGCCGGGACCGGCCGGGCCGCAATCGGCCAGGTCGGCCAGGCGCACGACGTCGGCGAACTGGTGGAGGTGCGGACGCAGGCGGCGTCCCAGGTTGCCGGCGGCGCCGGTGAACAGGATGCGTTTGAATGGCTTGGTCATGATGCGGGCACGTGGAGGGCTGGTCGATGCGCGATTGTCGCAGATGTCGGGACCCCGGTGCGCGCGGCTGCCTGCTATTTTTTGCAGGACGAAAAAACGCCGCCGCGGCCCGGGAAGGACGCGGCGGCGGCAGGGTTGGATCGGATCAGAACGAGTACTGGGCCAGCAGCGTGTAGCGCGGACCGCTCATGAAGACCTGGCGCGTGAAGTTGCCCGCGTGTTGTTCCATGATCTGGCGCGTGTACGAATTGGTCAGGTTGGTGGCTTCCAGGCCGACGCGGAACTTGTCCGTGAAGTCGTAGAAGATCGAACCGTCCAGCTGTCCGTACGGCGCCTGGTACAGCGGCAGGCCGAAGGCCTGGTCGTTGTTGGTCGTCGGGATCAGGTAGCGGGTCGCGTCGGTGGCCGGATTCGTGTTCAGGCCGTTGTTGCCGCGGCTACCCCACTGGTTCACGCCGAGCAGGTAGCGCGAGCGCCAGTTGTATGCCAGGCGCATCGACAGGCCATGCTGCTCGTACATCACGGCAAGGTTGATCGTGTGGCGGGACAGGCCCTGCAGCGGTGTCTTGCCGAATACGCGCCCGTCGGTGTCGCAGCCATTGATGTTCAGGTTGTAGTTGGACGAGGCATCGCTGCCCGAGCACCAGGCTTCGAACACCGGATTGTTAAGCCTGCGCTCGCTCGATACGTAGGTCCAGCTGGCCTGGGTACCGATGCCGCGCAGCCAGTCGGGCACGAAATCGTAATACTGCTGGTGAGCGATCTCGAAACCGCGCGCGAAGCCCTTTGCACCGTTGACCGGGCCGGTGACCACGAAGGTCTGCGGCTTGCCGGCGACGTCGTTCGTCGTGTACCCGTAGTTCTGCGTGATGACGATGTCCTTGAGGTCCTTGTTGAAGGCCGAGAAGGTCAGCGAACCCGCCTTGGCAAAATACCACTCGGCGGTCAGGTCGACGTTGGTCGAGGTGGTCGGCTTCAGTTGCGGATTGCCGTCGCTCGTGCCGGTCAGCGTGGTGCCGTCGATACGGACAGCGGTGGTGTTGCCGGCGGCGTCCTTGAAGGTGGTCTGCTGGTTCGATGCGGTCAAGGTCGTCTGCACCTGCAACTGGTTGAAGTCCGGTCGCGCCATCGCCTTGGCCACGGCGAAGCGGAACTGCAGCTTGTCGCTGTACTTCAGGCGCAGGTTCAGGCTCGGAAGCCAGTTGTCGTAGGAATTGTTGGCCGACTGGGCTTGCGCGAACGCGGCGATGTTGATCAGCTTTTCCTGGCCTGTCACGGGGGCGCCGGCCGGGGCGGAGAACGTGGACGGCGGCGTGAACGCGACGTAGCCGCTGCCGGTGCTCTTCGTCTTCACGTAGCGGATGCCGATGTTGCCGTCGATCGGATACTTGAGGTCATCCCAGCCGAAACGCAACTGCGTGTAGGCGGCGCGTGTCTTTTCGGTCTGCGTGTTGACCGCGGCCGGGTCGGCGAAGCTTGCGGCTTTCCAGGAATCGCAGGTCGCGCCCTGTTCCTTGCACAACACGTCGTGGTAGGCGTGGATCTTGGTCCACTCGTCCGGGAAACCGCGCACGGTACTCTCGTCGGCGAACAGCATCGGGGGCAGGTTGTATTTGCCGCCGAAGAAATTGTCGATCGTCTGCAGCGAGGCGCCGCCGGCGAAGCGCGGGTCGCCCAGGCGTGCCACGTGCGGGATCTGCCAGCCTTCCATCCACGGGAAGGTGATGGCCTGCCAGTTGTAGAATTTCTGCGCCTTGTTGTTGACGCCTTCGCGGTCGGCCATCCGGAACCCGAAGCGGACATCGCGCAGCACCGGATCGTCGAACGAGAAACGGAAGTCCGATTTCCATGCCTTCTGGGTCGCCTTGGCCCGGTCCAGCGCTTCCTGGGTATAGGCCCAGTAATAGTTGTTCGGGTCGGCCATGTAGGCCGCCGAGCCGAGCGTGATTTGCGGGACGTCGCCGCGCATGTCCATCGTCTGGTTCGGCATGATGAAACCGGTGGACACGTCCGCATCGAAGCCTTCGGTGGTCGAACGCACGTGCTGGAAGTCGTTGGTCCAGGTCAGGTTCGGGGCCACGCGCCATTGCACGTTCAGCGCGAGGTCGCGGGTGCTCGATTGACGCGAGTTGATGCGCTGCGAGCTGTTGAACGGCGAGCCCTTGTAGGTCGGGTTCGAGATCGTGCCGCTCTGGAAAGCGCCGTTGCTGTCGAAGACCGAGTCGGCGCTGGCCACCTGTTGGTACCACTTGTCCTCGGACGATGCCACGACGTGCTCGTCGAGGTCTTCCTTGTATTTCGTCTTGAAGTAGGTCAGTGCCGCCGTCACGTCCTTGGTAGGACGCCACTGGAATGCGGCATAGTCGCCGCGGCGGATACGGTCGAAGTCCTGCGAACGGTAGCCGACGCCGAGCGGAATCCATTGCGTCTTGGCGCGGTCGTACTGCGCCGGATTGGTGGAGTTCACGTGCGGGAAATACGGATCGACGCCCACGCCATCCGAGCGGCTGGGGCTTTTCGCATGGGCGAAGTCGACCAGGGCGCCGAATTCGCCGAAGGCGGTGTTCCAGCGGTTCGACAGCAGCAGAGTGCCGGTCGGCGATGGTGCGCCCTTGCGCAGCGTGGAATAGGATTCCGACACGCCCAGCGTGCCTTTGAAGCCCTTGTAGTCGAAGGGCATGGCCGTGCGCAGGTTGACCAGGCCGGCAACCGCGCCCTCGACCTGCTCCGCGGACGGATTCTTGTAGACGTCGACGCCGGCCATCAGTTCCGGCGCCACGTCGGCGAAGCCGAGCGAGCGGCCGCCGCCGGCCGAGAACGCGTCGCGGCCGTTCACTTCCGAACGCACGTAAGTCAGGCCGCGTACGGATACGCCCGAGCCTTCGACGGACTGGCGGTTCGGGTCGCCCGCCATGTTGCGGTCGATGGTGACGCCGGCGATACGCTGCAGCACCTCGGTGACCGAACGGTCGGGCAGCTTGCCGATGTCCTCGGCGACGATCGAGTCGACGACCTCGTCGGAGTCCTGCTTGAGTTTCTGCGCCGATTGCAATGCGGCGCGCTGGCCGCTGACGACCACGACGTTGCCTTTGCCGTTGGCCTGGGTGGTGCCGGTGGTGTCCGCTGTCTGTGCCCATGCAGCCTGGTTGCACAGGAACGCGACCTGTGCAACCGCCGTGGCGATCGCGGTTTTCTGGAACTTGCTCACGTTGTCTCCCCCGAAAATAGGTGGTGTTTTTATGTGTGGCGGATTGAAGCCGCCGGTGCCCTCGGCTCTGTCGAGTAACACCGGTTGTTGTACGCTACCATAAAATTTTCGAGACTACCTTACATGCGTGTAAGTTTTGTTAATACGCAACAGATCCTGAGCCAGAATGTGGCGGAAACAGGAAATATGTGCTGTCAGTTTTGCGCAGGCGAGGAGGCGGTAAATTTGATAGGGCTTGATTTGATGCGGTGCAACGTAAGTCAGTGCGCGAAATAGATGTCCTGACAGACGGAGGAATGGAAAAGAGCTGTCATTACGACTGTGTCATCGCAGCATGAAATGAGGAGCGCTGCGGACGCGTAGGTCGGTACAAGCGAAGTGAACTGGAAGCTACCAACAGCGAGGCGTGTCGATATCGAATGTTAGCGTGAACATCACACTTGCCAAGCCCGATCTTGTTGGCTTAGCATGGCTTTGCCCGGCCATCTCATGCATTGCCGGGTAGAGAATTGTAATCGATTTCATATAAATTGTAAGTATCGAATGGATCTCGACACCGCATGAAGACACGCACACTCGGCCTTCTCCTGTCCTGCCTGGCGTTCGGCGCCCAGGCCGCGGCGCCCGCGGACCTGCCGCGCCTGGTCCAGCAGGACGGCCGCCACGCACTGATGGTCGATGGCGCACCCTTCCTGGTGCTGGGCGGCCAGGCCCACAATTCGAGCAACTACCCGGCCGCGCTCCCCAAGGTCTGGGCCGCCCTGAAGGACGCCCACGCCAACACGCTAGAGATCCCGGTGGCGTGGGAACAGATCGAACCGAAGGAAGGGCAGTTCGACTTCGGCTACGTCGACACCCTGGTCGCCCAGGCGCGCGAGAACGGCATGCGCCTGGTGCTGCTGTGGTTCGGCACCTGGAAGAACACCAGCCCGGGCTACACCCCGGAATGGGTCAGGTTCGACAACCGGCGCTTTCCGCGCATGCTCGACAAGGACGGCAAGACCAGCTACTGCCTGTCACCGTTCGGGGAAGCGACGTTGGCCGCCGACCGCAAGGCCTTCGTGGCCCTGATGACTCACCTGAAGCGGATCGATGCCGAGCGACGCACGGTGATCATGGTGCAGGTCGAGAACGAGGTTGGCACCTATGGCGTGGCGCGCGACTATGGCGCCGCGGCGCAAGCCGCGTTCCGCCAGCCGGTGCCGGCCGCCGTGCTGGCGCGCCAGAAGCCGCCGCGGCTGGTCGTCGCAACCGGCGACCGGCGTGCCACGTCCGGCGACTGGGCCGCCGTGTACGGCGACTACGCCGAGCAGTACTTCCACAGCTGGGCGATCGCGCGCTACATCGAGGAGATCGCCAAAGCTGGGCGTGCCGTCTACGACTTGCCGATGTTCGTCAACAACGCGCTGCGCGACCCTCAGCCCCAGGACCCGGCCACGCCGTGGAAGGGCGACTTCGCCAGCGGCGGCCCGACCTACGACGTGATCGGCATCTACAAGGCGGCCGCGCCCCACATCGATTTTGCCGCGCCGGACATCTACATGCCGGAGTCGAACAAGGTGAGCGCCAACCTGGCGCGCTACCAAGGGCCGGACAATGCGCTCCTGGTGCCGGAAATGGGCAACGCGGCCGGCTATGCGCGCTACGTCTACCAGATCCTGGGCCGCGGCGCGCTCGGCGTGGCGCCTTTCGGCATCGACTACGCCAGCTACAGCAACTACCCGCTCGGCTCAAAATACACCGACCGCCGCATGGTCGAGCCCTTCGGCAGCGTGTATGCCGCCTTCGCACCGATGGGGCGCCTGTGGGCGCGCTGGGCCTTCGAAGGCCGCACCCACGGCGTGGCCGAAGGCGACGACCGCGCGCCCCAGACCGTGGCGCTGGAGGGCTGGAACGCCACCGTGTCGTTCCGCGAATTCCAGTTCGGCGAACGCCAGTACCTGCGCGACAAGAACGAGTACGCGGCCGGTACCGAGCAGCCGAACGGCGGCGTGGCGATCGCTCAGCTCGGGCCGGATGAATTCATGCTGGTCGGGCAGCAGGCGCGCATCAAGCTTGCCGGCAGCGGCAGGAACGCCGGCAAGCCGTCGATGTATGCGCGGGTGGAGGAGGGGCATTTCGATGCCGACGGGCGCTGGGTCATGGAGCGCAACTGGAACGGAGACCAGACCGATTACGGCTTGAATTTGCCGGCGGCGCCGACGGTGCTGAAGGTGCGGGTGGGGACGTATGAGAACTAGCCACCCCGTCGCCCCTGCGAAGGCAGGGGTCCAAGTTCTTGGCGTGCCAGCGAAAACCACCTTGGGCCCCTGCCTGCGCAGGGGCGACGGTCTTATGGCCGACGGTCGTCTCAAGCGGCTCGTGGCGCGCATGGTAGCCACATGCATGCTGCTGTCGGCGGCCCTGGCGCAAGCCGCGCCCCTGGCCGACCCGGATGCCGGCGCACGCGCGCAAGCCGAATTCGCCTGGCTCCAATCCATCCACGGCAAATTCATCATCGCCGGCCAGCAGGACCTGACCTGGGACGACAGCGTCGACATGGCCGCCCGCGTCTTTGCCGACACCGGCAAGTACCCGGCCCTGATGGGCTTCGACTTCATGAACACCGGCCAGTCCGGCCCCGATGCCCAGGGCCTGCATCAGGTCGAGGAAGCCATCGCCTTTGCCCGCCGCGGCGGCCTGGTCACCTTTTGCTGGCACTGGCGCGACCCGAGCCTGCTCGGCACGCCGGACGCCCGCCGCGCCAATTTCTACGCGCGCGAGCCGGACGCGCGCAAGAACACGGCCTTCACCATCCCGGTCAGGCACGGCCGGCTCGACACGGGCAGTCCCGCCTACCGCCAGCTCGACGCCGGCATCGACCTGGTCGCAGGTGAACTCAGGCGCCTGCAGGACGCCGGCGTGACGGTGCTGTGGCGCCCGCTGCACGAGGCGTCCGGCAACCGCGGCGACGGCTGGTTCTGGTGGGGCCGCACGCGCGGCGACGGCGTGCCCCAGTCGCAGGCCTACATCCTGCTGTGGCGCCACATGTTCGAGCGCCTGGTGCGCGTGCACGGCCTGCACAACCTGATCTGGGTCTGGAACGGCCAGGACGCGGCCTGGTACCCGGGCGACGACGTGGTCGACATCGTCGGCTGGGACATCTATGACGACAGCGACGCCAAAGCCTACAAGTCGCAGGCGCCGACCTACCGCATCGCGCAGGCGATTCCCGGCAGTCCGAAGCCGGTGGCGCTGAGCGAGACCAGTTATATTCCCGACCCGCGGCGCATGCTGGACGACCAGGCGCCCTGGCTCTGGTTCACGGTCTGGAACGACGCCCGTGCCGGCGCCGGCGTGACCGCCAGGGACAATTTCTGGAGCGGCGACTATTACAATACGCGCGAGCACAAGCGCCGCGTCTACCTCCACCCGAACGTGATCACGCTGGACAAGCTGCCGGCATTCCTGAAAGCCCCCGAATGAAACGACTCGCCACTTCCATCCTGCTGGCCGTGCTGGCACATGCCGGCGCAACCCTGGCCGCCACCGCCATCCCGGCCGACCACAAGAACCTGCTGTACACGGGCCGCATCGATTTCGCGAGCCCCAAGGCGCCGCTACTGTCCTGGCCCAACACGCAAATCGCCGGCAACTTCACAGGCACCACGCTGGCGCTCACGCTCGACGACGAACGCGGCCAGAACTACTTCAACGTCTTCATCGACGGCGACCTGACTTACCCCTTCGTGCTGGAAGCGGCCAAGGGTGAGAAGACCTACCTGGTGGCCCAGGGCCTGGCGCCGGGCCGCCACAGTTTCCTGGTGACCAAGCGCACCGAGGGCGCGGAGGGCGCGACCGTGTTCCGGGGTCTCGAACTGGCCGACGGCGGCGAGCTGCTGGCGCCGCCGCAGCGTCCCGCCCGGCGCATCGAGTTCTTCGGCGATTCCATTACCAGCGGTTCCGGCAACGAGGGCGCCGACAACGGCCGCGACGATCTCGGCAAGGACAAGAACAGTTTCATGTCCTACGCAGCGATCGCGGCGCGCCAGCTCGACGCCGAGGTCCACCTCACTTCGCAGGGCGGCATCGGCATCATGGTCAGCTGGTTCCCGTTCACCATGCCCGACTTTTATGACCAGCTCAGCGCCGTCGGCAACAACGACAGCCAATGGAACTTCAAGCGCTGGACGCCGGACGTGGTCGTGATCAACCTGTTGCAGAACGACAGCTGGCTGATCGGCCGCGACCACCGCCTGCAGCCCGAGCCGGACGAGGCGCAGCGCATCGCCAGCTACCGGCAATTCGTCGCGCGCGTCCGCCAGCTCTACCCGAAGGCCTACATCGTCTGCGCGCTGGGCAGCATGGATGCGACCCGCCCCGGTTCGCCCTGGCCCGGCTACGTGACGGCCGCGGTGCAGGGGCTGCGCCAGGCCGGCGACGCGCGCATCGATACCCTGTTCTTTCCCTGCACCGGCTACGGCCAGCACCCGCGCGTGAAGCAACACCAGGCGAATGCGGCCCGGCTGTCGGCATTCATCCGCCAGAAAATGGGGTGGTGACCACGCAGTTGTTGATTTCGCTCAGACGTGAGCGTGTTTCCGGCATTGCGCCACCACAGTGCTAGTTGGCAAGTTCATACTCGCATCTGCTCCTGTTCTCATTGAAAGGCCGGCGATGCGTGCGATGCGACTGCGAGTGACACCCAGGGATGCGCGGCAGGTGCGTGGGCCGCGCCGGGGCAGGGAGGAAGCGGTGCGCCAGGAAATGGCGGCCCTGCGCGCGGAAAATGCCAGGCTGCGCGCACGCCTGGACCTGCTGCGCGAAGCCACCAGCGACGGCCTGTGGGACGTCGACCTGGGCCAGCGCAGGCTGATGGACCCGGCCAACCGCTTCATCTGGTCGGAACAGATCCGGCGCCTGCTGGGCTGCCGCGAGGACCGCGAGATGCCGGCCGATTTCGCCGGCTGGATGGCGCTGGTGCACCCGGACGACGTCGACCTGGTCAAGACCGCCTTCACCGCCCACGTGCTGGACCGCAGCGGCAACACGCCCTACGACATCAGCTACCGGGTGCGCTGCGCCGGCGGCGACTACCGCTGGTTCCGCGCGCTCAGCCACGCCCAGCGCGACGAGAGCGGGCGCGCGATCCGCATCGCCGGCGCGCTCACCGACATCACCGACCGCCACGCCATCCTCGGCCTGAAGCGCTATGCGGAAGACATCATCGCCAGCCTGCCGACCGGCCTGATGGTGCTCGACCACACGCTGGCCGTGGTCAGCGTGAACGCCGCCTTTTGCGCGGTGCTGGCGCTGGAGGCGAACTGCATGCTGGGCGCCAGCCCGGTCGGCATGGACGTCGGCCGCGTGTTGCCCCAGCCCGGCCTGCGCGAGCAGGCGGCGGCGCTGCTGGCCGGCGGCGGCGCGCGCCACGGCATCGGCGTGTCCTTGCCCGGGCGGCGCCTGCGCCTGGCGATGGCCGGCATCCAGCTGGCCGAAGGCGAGCGGCGCCTCCTGGTGATGGCCGAGGACGTGACCGAGGAGCAGCGCCTCCGCGAGGAAGCGCGCGCGCACGCGGCCCGCCACCGCGACCAGGCCTCGCTGCTGGACAAGGCGCGCGACGCCATCATGGTGCGCGGCATCGACGGCAAGGTCCAGTTCTGGAACAAGGGCGCCGAGCGCCTGTACGGCTGGCACAGCGAGGAGGTGCTGGGGCGCTGCATGGACGATGCGGTGTACCGCCAGGGGGCGGCGGCGATCGCGGCGGCGGTGCAGGCCACGCTGGAGACCGGCGAGTGGCGCGGCGAGGTCGCGCAGCGGCGCAAGGACGGCGCCCACCTCACGGTCGAGGGCCACTGGACCCTGGTGCGCGACGACGACAACCGCCCCAAGTCGATCCTGGTCATCAACACCGACATCAGCGAGCGCAAGGCCAGCGACGAGAAGATCCGCAACCTGGCGCTGTACGACACCCTGACCGGCCTGGCCAACCGCACCCTGTTCAATGAGCGCCTGGCGGCCGCGCTGGAACGGGCGCGCCGTGGCAACTATCCGGTGTCGATCCTCTACATGGACCTGAACCGCTTCAAGGAAATCAACGACACGCAGGGCCACGGCGTCGGCGACCAGGTCCTGATCAAGGTCGCGCGCCGCTTCCAGGCCCAGCTGCGGGCCCAGGAGATCCTGGCGCGGCTGGCCGGCGACGAATTCGTGGTGGTGGCCGAGCACGCGGATGCCGCCATCGCCGTGCGCATCGCCGACCGCCTGTTGCAGGCGATGTCGGACCCGGTCGCGATCCAGGGCCACACCTTTTCGGTCGGGCTGTCGATCGGCATCGCCAGCTTTCCGCGCGACGGCGGCGGCATCGACGACCTGCTGAAACGCGCCGACATCGCCATGTACCGCGCCAAGGCGGCCGGCGGCGGCCACATGTTCTACCGGCCCGAGATGAGCGTCGGCCTGGTCGAGCGCCTGGAACTGGCCACCGACCTCGGGCGCGCCCTGGCCGCGGGCAGCCTGCAGCTGCATTACCAGCCGCAGGTGGACCTCGACGAAGGCCGCCTGATCGGCGCCGAGGCGCTGCTGCGCTGGCAGGACGCGCGCCGCGGCTGGGTCAGTCCGGCCGCCTTCATCCCCATCGCGGAGGCGCGCGGCATGATCGGCGCGCTCGGCAAATGGGTGCTGGGCGAAGCCTGCCGCCAGCTGCGCGCCTGGATGGACGCCGGCACCGCCTTCCCCGGCCGGCTGTGGGTCAACCTGTCGGCGCGCCAGCTCGAGGAACCGGGCATTGCCGCCAGCCTGCGCGCGATCGCACGCGAGGCAGGGGTGGAGCCGGCGCGCCTGGGACTGGAGCTGACCGAGAGCGCGCTGATGGCCAACGTCGACAGCGCGATCCAGACCATGGCGGCATTGAAAGCCGACGGCTTCTCGATCGCGATCGATGACTTCGGCACCGGCTATTCCTCGCTGGCCTACCTGAAGCAGCTGCCGGCGGACAAGCTGAAGATCGACATGTCCTTCGTGCGCGACATGCTGAATGACCGCCACGACCACACCATCGTCACCACCATCATCGGCATGGCGCGCAACCTCGGCCTGGACGTGATCGCCGAAGGGGTCGAGTCGGAGCCGCAGGCGCGGGCGCTGCGCGCGCTCGGCTGCGGCAAGGCCCAGGGCTATTACTATGGACGGCCGGAGCCGTCCGGGCGCTTCGCCGGCCGCTGGCTGGCCTGCGAGGACGTGGACTGCGAGAAGGCGGCCTGCGACGCCAGGTAGGCGCCGTGGTCCGGCATGCGCGCCACCGCCCGCGCGATCATGTCGCGCAGGCCGGCAAAGTGCCCGTGCACTTCGCGCAAATCGACCAGGTCGACGTAGGGGTCGTAGCGCCCGGGCACCACGCCCAGGCCCATCAGCATGGCCACGAACGACGGTTCGGCAAAGCCGTCGCGGTCCAGGATCGTGATCCGGCCGGTCTCGCGGAACAGTTCGATCTGGTGCGCCAGTCCGTCCGGTACCGGCAACCGGGCGCAGTGGCGCCAGAACTCGGAGTCGGTGCGCCGCGTGAGCTTGTAGTGCAGGACGATGAAGTCGCGCACCGATTCGTAGCGCATGCCCATCACGCGGTTGAATTCGTCGGCCAGTTCGGGGCGGAAGTCGCGGTCCGGGAACAGTTCGATCAGCTTGCCGACCGCGGTCTCGATCAGGCTGATGCTGGTCGATTCCAGCGGCTCGACGAAACCGGCCGCCAGGCCGACCGCCACCACGTTCTTGACCCAGGACTTGCGCCGGCGGCCGGTGACGAAGCGCAGCTTGCGCGGCTCGTCCAGCGTCTCGCCGTCCAGGCCCGCCAGCAGGATCTCGCGCGCACGTTCGTCGCTGGTGAAGCCGCTGCTGAACACGTGGCCGTTGCCGGTGCGGTGCTGCAGCGGGATGCGCCACTGCCAGCCGGCCTCCTTTGCGGTGGAACGCGTGTAGGGCGTCAGCGGGTCGACGCGGGCACAGGGCACGGCCAGCGCGCTGTCGCAGGGCAGGAAATGGCGCCAGTCCTCGTAGCCGGCATGCAGCGTGTCCTCGATCAGGAGGCCGCGGAAGCCCGAGCAGTCGATGAACAAATCGCCCTCGACGCGGCGCCCGTCTTTCAGCTTGAGGGCGCTGACGAAGCCGCTCTCCGGGTGCTGTTCGACCTCGACGATCGTGCCCTCGACGCGCCTGGCGCCGCGCACCATCGCGTAGTCGCGCAGGTAGCCGGCGTACAGGCCGGCGTCGAAATGAAAGCCATACGAGTAGGCGTCGGTCACGCCCGGCTGGGCCTTGCCCGGCGGGACGAAGCGGTTGTCGCGCGCCATCGTCGAAGCCATCGACCAGTGCGCGAGCGGCGGCATGGCGTCGAAGGCCCGGGCCAGGCGCAGCCAGTGCAGATGCGGCGCCAGGCCGGCCAGCGGCCGGCCGTAATCGTCGAAGCCGTGGAAAAAGCGGTTGCCGAGGTGGCCCCAATCGCAGAATTCGATGCCCAGCTTGAAGCTGGCCTGGGTCCTGCGCAGGAAGTCGGCCTGGTCCAGGCCGAGCGACGCGTTGTAGTGGCGGATCGTGGGCAGGGTCGCTTCGCCCACGCCGATGGTGCCGATCTCGGGCGACTCCACCAGCGTGACCTCGACATGCGGCTGGAAGCGCTGGGCCAGCGGCGCGGCGGCCATCCAGCCAGCGGTGCCGCCGCCGACGATGACGATACGGCGTATCGTGTTCCGATTCATGGGGTCTCCGGTGCGCGCGCGTTGGTTCGCGCGTCAATACGCGGCAGAGTGTAAAGCAGGGCAATCCGGCCGGCAACAAAAATGTTTGCGCCTGACATTCCAACTGTCGGTATTTACAAAGCATGACACAATACAATTATTTGTCGCTCGATTATTTCACCTTTGTATATAATCGATCGACCCGCACGGTGCGGTCCGACGGGGGAAGATTGGCAAGCGGCAGAACGGCAGAGGAACGCGCGCAGACGCGGACGAGGGCGCGGACGCGCAACACGAAGGGTAGGACATCATGAAACACGTGCTCGTGGTCGATGACGAGGAAGCCATCACCTATATTTTCCGCCGCTACCTGGAAGCCGCCGGCTACCGCGTGACGACCGCCCACGATGGCCTCGAGGCGCTCGAGGTGGTGGACCGCGAAGCGGTCGACGCGCTGGTCACCGACGTGCGCATGCCGCGCATGAATGGCGACCAGCTGATCGCCGCGCTGCGCCCGCGGTATCCGGACCTGCCGATCACCGTGGTGTCCGCCTATGCGGCCGAGATGGGCAGCTGGCCCGGCGTGCGCGTGCTGTCCAAGCCGGTCGACGCGGCCAGGCTGGTCGAGTCGGTCGGCGCGATGGTGGGCGGGCGCGGCTGAGCCCTCACTGCGCCTTTGCCTGAAGGGCCGCCGCCACGTAGACCAGCGGCGCGTTCCAGTTGATCGCGACCTCGCCGCTGGCATAGCTGCAGACGTCGTCGAGATAGGACAGCGCCGGCAGCTTCGATGGATAGGCCTTGGCGCCGCAGCCCTGCAGGTCCTGCTGGCCCGGGTTCGGGCCGCCGACCAGCCAGCCCGGCACCGGCGCCTCGATGCCGTCGGCTTCCGAAGGCCGGTGGTGCGGATGCTGCGGCGAGACCGTGCCGAAGCCGGTGACGAAGGCCATGCCGGGACCGTTGCGGCCCAGGACATAATCGAGGGCCGACTGCGCCGCGTCGAGATAGTCCGCGCGCGGCTGCACGCCGTGGGCGGCCGCCAGCACCATCGCCTGGTTCAGCAGCACCGCATTGCTGCCCCAGACAAAGTCCTTGGCCGCCATGCTGACGCGGTAGGGCGAGGCTAGCCGGCGCGCGGCCAGGCGGTCGGCGGCGCTCAGCAGCGCGCGGCGGGCGGCCTCGTTGTCGGCGTTCGAGGCGCGCGTGCCGGGGCGCGCCAGCGTGATCCAGCCGAGCGGACGCACGTCGGCCCAGCCGGGCTCCAGCTGCTCCGGCGAGCCGGCGGCCAGCGCCTGCGCGCGGTAGACGGCCTTGCCGGTGGTGGCCAGCAGCTCGGCCGCGGCCCAGCTGAATTCATCGTCGACGCGCTTGTCGCCGTAGGCGCCGGTCAGGATGTCGGCCGGCTGCTCGTACAGCACGGCCGGATGGGCCTGGGCCCAGGCCCAGGCGGCTTCGGCCGCCGCCAGGTAGCGCGCCGAGCGGCCCGGCTGCTGCTTGTCGAAGGGCGCCAGCACGCGGCTGGCGGCGGCCATCGTGGCGGCGAAGTCGAGCGCCGCCGCCGTGGTCTTCTGCACCACGAAGCGCGGCGCGGAGGCCTTGTCGGGCATGACCATGCCATCAAAAGCCTTGTTGGTCAGCTTGTGGTAGACGCCGCCGTCGTCCGGATCCTGCATCGTGATCATCCAGTCCAGGTTCCACAGCGCCTCGTTCAGCAGGTCGGGCAGGCCGTTGCCGGATTCGGGCAGGCGCACGGCCAGCTTGTCGAACCAGGCCGGGTAGTGCTCGTAGGCGGCCAGCAGCGTGTAGGTGCTGATGCCGGAATTGACGATGTATTTGTTGTAGTCGCCGGCGTCGTACCAGCCTTTCGGGCTCGAGATGATGGTGCCGGCGGGGCGCTTGCTTGACGCCGCCGACGGATGCACGGCCACCTGCGTGTCCGGATGGCCGGCGGGGCGCGCCCAGGCGCCGGCCACGGCCGGGGGCAAGGCGATGCCGGCGCGGTTGATGGTGTAGGCGCGGATGGCGGCGGCGTCGAGCGCGCGGTAGGCCTGGGCGTCGATCGCGAACACCGGGGAGTCGGGCACGCCGGCCACGCGCAGGCGGTAGCGCCCGGGCGTGCGCAGCGCGGAAAAGTCGGCCAGGCGCGCGGCCTCGCTTGAAGCATCCCAAGTGGCGGGGGCGCCGAGCGCGCCTTCCAGCACCGTCTTGCCGCTGGCGGCGTCGAGCACGGCGAAGCGCGCGGCGCCCGTGTCGGTCACGACCGCCAGTTTTTGCGCGGCGGGCAGGAAGCCGACCTGGTTGACCTTGATGGCGGGGGCGGCCGTGGCAACCCCGGCCACCCCGGCCAACAACAGGCATGCGGCCGCGATCGGCGTGAGCGTGCGCAGTGCGCGGTCGGCTCGGATCATCTCGTCTCCATTCACTATATAGTTGTTGTAATATTGAAATCGATTTCATCCTACCGTGCCGGATTCGGCTTCGTCAACAGGAGCGCTATTTGAAAACCGCCTCGCTCGTATGCTTACTGGCGCTTGCCTGCGGCAATGCCCTTGCCGCGCCGGAGCGCTTCGATCTCGCCATCACCGTGGACGACCTGCCGGTCCACGGCCAGCTGCCGCGCGGGATGAGCTGGCCGGGCATCGCCCAGTCGTATATCGGCACGCTGAAACAGCACGGCGTGGCGCAGGCCTGGGGCTTCGTCAATGCCAGGCAGCTGGCCGGCCATCCCGCCAGCGCACCCGTCCTCGACGACTGGCGCCGCGCCGGCTACCCGCTGGGCAACCACAGTTACAGCCACCTCGGCCTGGGCCAGGCGCCATCGCTGCAGGCCTGGCTCGACGACGTCAAGGCCGGCGAAGCTGAGATCGCGGCGCGCATGGCGGGGCAGGACTGGCGCGTGCTGCGCTATCCCTTCCTGGACGGCGGCGGCGAAGGCGGGCGCCACGACGGCGCGGCCGGCTGGCTGGCGGCGCAGGGCTACCGCATCGCCGACGTCAGCATCAGCTTCGACGACTGGGCATACACCGACACCTATGCGCGCTGCATGGACAAGGGCGACGCGCAAGCCATCGCCGCCATGAAGCGCGACTACGCCAAGCGCGTCGATCAGGCGATCGAACGCGCGCGCGCGCTGTCGGGGCGCGTGTATGGGCGCATGGTCCCGCAGGTGCTGCTGACCCACCTGGGCGCCTGGAGCGCCGCCACCTTGCCCGACGTGATGGCGCGGCTGGACGCGGCCGGCGCCCGCTACGTCACGCTGGAGCAGGCGCAAGCGGACCAGGCCTACCGCACGCCGAGCCCGCGCGCGGGCAACGGCATCCTGATGGAGCGCCGTGCGCGCGATGCCGGCATCGCGCTGGACAACGTGCCGGCAGTGGATGCGCCGATGCCGATGGAGACCTTGTGCCGATGATGCGCGCCTGAGCTAGCGCCTGAGCTAGCGCCTCGGCGGCGGCAGGTTCTCGATCGCCTGGTTGGGCTGGATCTCCGGCTCGGTGCGCGGCGGCGGCAGGCCGCCGGACGCGTCGCCGCGCGGCGGGGCGGTGTCGTCCTTGCCGTGGATGTCGCTGGAACCGGTGGCCCCGCTCGACGAGCCGCCCATGGCGCTGGCACCGCCTTCGACGGGGCCGAGGATGCGCTCGCGCACGTCCCCGGTCGGCGCGTCCGCCACCAGCCGGGGTGCGTTCGCCATGTCGCGGCGATAGATCTCGCCGGCCTGCTTCAGGCAGCCCGCGCGGTTGCGTTCGGGTTTGCGCTTGCAGTCCGCCTGCTGCTGGGCGTAGGCGGCGTTGATTTCCCTTTTGAGGTTCTTCAGGCCGGCGTTCTTGCTCCCGGCGCCACTGTCCTGGGCCGCGGCCGGCAGGGGTACAGCGCAGAAGGCGCACAGGGCGCAGGCGAGGGCGGCGCCTCTTCGGTACAAGATCGTGGTGTCCATCATGTCCTCCATGACCGTAAACATAGTTGCAGGGACATGCTACGCCGAAGGCGCTTCCAACGATTTTCGCATGACGATCCTCGAAAACCTTCGTTGCCGCTTCAGCAGTGCGCCCGTACTCTGGTGCCATCTAGACTCAACCGTGATACTTCCCATGTCCGCTGTATTGCAAGCCCGTCAACAGTTCGCCATCAAACCCTTCGGCGCCGCCCTCGGTGCCGAAGTCATCGGCCTCGACCTGTCGCTCCCCGTCAGCGACGACGATTTCGCGCGCCTGCACCGCGCCCACCTGATGCACCACGTGCTGGTGTTCCGCGAGCAGCACATCACCCCGCGCCAGCAGGTGGAATTCAGCCGCCGCTTCGGCCCGCTGCAAATCCACGTGCTGCGCCAGTTCCAGCTGCCGACCGAGCCCGAAGTCCTGATCGTCTCGAACATCCGCGAAAACGGCCAGCCGATCGGCCTGGGCGACGCCGGCCACTACTGGCATTCGGACCTGTCGTACAAGGAAACGCCGAGCCTGGGCTCGATGCTGCACGCGCAGGAACTGCCCGCCATCGGCGGCGACACCCTGTTCGCCAACCAGCACACCGCCTGGGAACAGCTGCCCTCGCACCTGCGCAGCGCCGTCGAGCATGCGCAGGCCGAGCACAGCTACCTGTGCAAATACGCCGAACTGCAGAAGAAGAGCCCATGGCGCCCGAACCTGACCCAGGCCCAGATCGACGAGGTGAAGCCGGTCGTGCACCCGGTGGTGCGCACCCATCCGGAAACCGGCCGCAAGGCGCTGTTCGTCAGCGAGCATTTCACGACGCGCATCGTCGGCATCCCCGAGGACGAGAGCCGTGCACTGCTCGACGAGCTGTTCGACCTCAGCACCCGGCCCGAACACGTCTACCGCCACCAGTGGGCACCGCAAGACATGGTGTTCTGGGACAACCGCTCGGTGATGCACCTGGCGGCCGGCACCCCGGACGAGCAGCGCCGCAAGCTGTACCGCACGACAATCGAAGGCGATGTGCCCTTCTGAATCTGACTGAAAGCACATATGCGTATCAAACCGAGTAAATTGTTTGCGGCACTGAGCCTGGCCGCCGCCACCGCACTGCCGGCGGCATCCGCCTTTGCTGAAGGCCAGCTGCGCGTCGCCCAGCAGTTCGGCGTCGTCTACCTGCTGCTGAACGTGGCCCAGGACCAGAAACTGATCGAAAAACACGGCCAGAAGCTGGGCGTGCCGATCAAGGTCGAGTGGGTCCAGCTCTCCGGCGGGAACGCCGCCAACGACGCGCTGCTGTCCGGCTCGATCGACGTGGTCGGCGCCGGGGTCGGCCCGCTGCTGACCATCTGGGACCGCACCAAGGGCCGCCAGAACGTCAAGGGCGTGGCTTCGCTCGGCAACTTCCCGTATTACCTGGTCTCGACCAACCCCAACGTCAAGACCATCGCCGACCTGGGCGACAAGGACCGCATCGCGCTGCCGGCCGTGGGCGTGTCGGTGCAGGCGCGCATCCTGCAGATGGCCGCCGCCAAGCAGTGGGGCATCGGCCAGTTCACGCGCCTGGATCGCCTGACCCAGTCGGTGCCGCATCCGGACGCCACCGCCGCGGTGATCGCCGGCCAGACCGAACTGAATGGCCACTTCGCCACGCCGCCCTACCAGGACCAGGAGCTGGCGGGGAATCCGAAAGCCCACGTCGTGCTGAATTCCTACGACGTGCAGGGCGGCCCGAGCTCGTCGACCGTGCTGTACGCCACCGAGAAATACGTCAAGGCCAACCCCAAGACCACGCGCGCCTTCATCGACGCGCTCGACGAGGCCGCCCAGATCATCGCCAAGAACCCGGAACTGGCCGCCGACGCCTACCTGCGCGTCACCAAGGGCAAGGTCGACCGCGCTTTCCTGCTGAAGGTCATCACCAACCCGCAGATCCAGTTCAAGGTGGCGCCGCAGAACACCCAAGGCATGGCCACCTTCCTGCACCAGGCGGGCGCGATCAAGAACAAGCCGGCCGGCTGGCGCGACTACTTCTTCGAGCATCCGGCGCTGGCCAAGGGCAGCTGAGGAGTCCATCATGAACGTGCTGCCATTCCAGGTCATCCAAGGCCAGCAGGCGCCGCTGCTGCGCGCCAGCGACGTCACCATCGACTACCCGAGCGCGCGTGGCACCGTGCGCGCCACCCAGGACGTCAGCTTCGACGTCTACCGCGGCGACCGTTTCGTGCTGCTCGGCCCATCCGGCTGCGGCAAGTCGACGCTGCTGAAGGCCGTCGGCGGCTTCATCGCGCCGCGCGCCGGTTCGCTGCAGCTGGACGGCAAGGCCATCCTGAAGCCGGGTCCGGACCGCATCGTCGTGTTCCAGGAATTCGACCAGCTGCCGCCGTGGAAGACGGTCAAGCAGAACGTGACGTTCCCGCTGCTGGCCAGCGGCACCCATAAAAAGGAAGCCGAGGCGCGCGCGCTGCACTGGCTGGCCAAGGTCGGCCTCGGCAATTTCGCCGACGCCTACCCGCACACCCTGTCCGGCGGCATGAAGGCGCGCGTCGCGATCGCCCGCGCGCTGGCGATGCAGCCCGAGATCCTGCTGATGGACGAACCCTTCGCGGCGCTCGACGCCCTCACGCGCCGGCGCATGCAGGAAGAGTTGCAGGCGCTGTGGGAAGAAGCGCGCTTCACGATGCTGTTCGTGACCCACTCGATCGAGGAAGCGCTGGTGGTCGGCAACCGCATCCTGCTGCTGTCGCCGCATCCGGGCCGGGTCCGCGCCGAGATCAACAGCCACCAGTTCGGCCTGCACAGCGCGGGCGGCGTCGAATTCCAGGCGGCGGCCAGCCGTATCCATCATCTGCTGTTCGGCAGCGACGCCGCAGTGCATCACGAATCGGCCGAGCCGGGAAGGGCGCTGCAGTCATGAGCCTTGGCGCCACCACCAAATGGGATCCGCCGGTGCGGCCCGAATACGAATTGCCGCTCGCACTCGCCGCGGCGCTGGCCCCGACCCAGGACGCGCCCGCGTCGCCGGCCCTCGAGCGTTTGGGGAACCAGGGCTGGCTGCGCAAGGGCATCCTGCTGGCCGTCGTCGCCCTGCTGTGGGAACTGGCCGCGCGCTGGGCCGACAACGACCTGCTGCTGCCCGGCTTCGTGCAGACGGCGCGCGCGCTGGTCGACGGCGTCGCCTCCGGCGAACTGCCGCGCTACGTCGGCGTATCGCTGTGGGTACTGCTGCAGGGTTACCTGGCCGGCGTGCTCGGCGCCTTTCTGCTGACGTCGCTGGCGATGTCGACCCGGATCGGGCGCGACCTGCTGGAAACCCTGACCGCCATGTTCAACCCGCTGCCGGCGATCGCGCTGCTGCCGCTGGCGCTGCTGTGGTTCGGCCTCGGCACCGGCAGCCTCGTCTTCGTGCTGATGCACTCGGTGATGTGGCCGCTGGCGCTGAACATGTACGCGGGCTTCCGCTCGGTGCCCGACACGCTGCGCATGGCCGGCCGCAACTACGGCCTCGGCGGCGCGCGCATGGTCACCCACATCCTGGTGCCGGCGGCGCTGCCGGCCATCCTGTCGGGCCTGAAGATCGGCTGGGCCTTCGCCTGGCGTACCCTGATCGCGGCGGAGCTGGTGTTCGGCACCACCTCGGGCAAGGGCGGGCTTGGCTGGTACATCTTTCAGAACCGCAATGAGCTGTTCACCGACAAGGTGTTCGCCGGCCTGGCGATGGTGATCCTGATCGGGCTGCTGTTCGAGAACCTGGTGTTCCAGTCGGTCGAGCGGATCACGGTGCGGCGCTGGGGGATGCAGCGTTGATTGTTCGGGTGGGATAGGGTAGCATCATCGCCCCAGCCGTATCCCCACCCGAACCGCCATGACCTTCCTGAACGTCCCCTACGCCGAAAAAGACGAAGCCCGCGCCCTCGGCGCCCGCTGGAACCCGGGCAAGAAACGCTGGTACGTGCCGGATGGCGTTGCGCTCGAGGCCTTTGCCAAGTGGATGCCGAATGAGGGCGAGGCGCCTGCCTCAGGCGGCAAGGGCAGCGGCGGCCGCGTCGATGCCTATGCCGCCAAGCTGGTGACCGGTGCGCTGTACGTCGAACTGGCCCACGACTGCAATCCTTTCGAGCCCTGCGCCGAATGCGCGCCGCAACTGGCAGGCAGTGGCTGGACCGCGGCGCGTGACAAACTCCTGCAATCGCTGGCGGGGCTCAAGCGCTGACGACAGCCTGATCCTCTTTGGAGAGATGTCGTGAACATGAACGAAAAGCCCGGAATTTCCAAAGGCGAGAAGGTCACCCGGTTTGTCTGCGGCGGTCTGCTCGGGTTCTTTGTCGGGATGTACTTCATTGCGAAATGGGCGATCGTGTCGCCCACTGTCGCTGTCGCTATCTGGGCCGTCACGGTGCTGGCGTGCGGCAGTCTTGCGCTGAAATTTGGCGACGAATTCTGGTACGGCATGTTCGGTCGCCACAAATAACGCTGGCTTGCCTTGGCTGGACAGTCATCGCGGCCGCATCACGTTCAGCACCGCCAGGCTCATCGCCTGCGCCGCCGTCTTGATCGACGGTTCCGGCACCGGCGCATAGAAGGGCGAGTGATTGAACGCCACCGGCTTGCCACCCGGCTTCGCAGCCTCCGCGACCGCTTCAGGCGCATACACCCCGGTGAAGAAGAACATCGACGGCACGCCCTCGTTGGCGTAGGCCGAGAAATCCTCGCTGGCCGTCATGGCCGGCATGCGCTGCGCCTTGTCGGCGCCGAAGGCATCCTTGAACACCGCCTCGGTCCTGAGAACGAGTTCTTCGTTGTTGACGATGGCGGCGCCGCCCGGAATGATCTGCACGTCCGGCGCCGGCGCGCCGGCCATCGCGGCCGAGGCGTTGGCCACGCGGCGGATCCCGTCCAGCAGTTTCTCGCGCACCTCGGGCGAGTAGGAACGGATGGTGCCGCGCACCTGCACGTTGTCCGGGATGATGTTGCCGACCGTGCCGCCCTGGAAGGCGCCGATCGTCACCACACCGAATTCCTTCGGGTCCTTCTCGCGGCTGACCACGGTCTGGACGTCGACCACGAAACGCGCCGCGATCGCGATCGGGTCGAGCGCCTTGTCGGGGGCCGAACCGTGGCCGCCGCGGCCCTTGAACACGATCTCGAGCGAATCCGAGTTCGATGAGACCGGCCCGCTGTTGAAGCCCACCGTTCCGTAGGCCAGCGGCCAGGAATGCAGGGCAAACGCGTAGTCGGGCTTCGGGAAGCGCTTGAACAGCCCGTCGGCCAGCATCGCCTTGGCGCCGCCGACGACTTCCTCGGCCGGCTGGGCGATGAAGACCAGCGTGCCGTGCCACTGCGGCTTCAGCTCGACCAGGGTCCTGGCCGCGCCCAGCCAGCTGGCCATGTGCACGTCGTGGCCGCAGCTGTGGGTGACGAAGTTGTCGCCGGCCTGGGTGCGCGCGCGGCTGGCGTAGGGCAGGCCGGTCTTTTCTTCCATCGGCAAGCCATCCAGCTCGGTGCGCACCAGCACGGTGGGGCCGGCGCCGTTCTTCAGCACCGCGACGATGCCGGTCTTGCCGACCTTTTCCGTGACCTCGAAGCCGAGCTTGCGCATCTCGCCGGCCAGCTTGGCGGCGGTGCGGGTTTCCTGGAAGGCGATCTCGGGGTGGGCGTGCAGGTCCTTGTAGACGCCGTCCAGCCAGGGGTACATGGCGTCGACGCGGGAGGCGACCTGGGTTTTTTGCGGGGCGGCGGTCTGGGCTTGGCTGGCGATCGAGGCCAGCGACAATGACAGCAGTACGGCGATTTGGGCGGGTTTGAGTTTCACGCTGGCCTCTCTCTATATATCTGTTGGGACGCTTGGTGGGCACGGTGTGCCCACCCTACGGTGCTTACGGTTGCGGCATCACGAGGACTTGCAGGCCGGACGGCGTTTGCGGCGCGTGGTACACGCGCTGGGTCGCCTTCTTGAAATCTTCCGGCTTGGCCTTCGGGATCGAGACGAAGGTCTGCGGGTTCAGATCGACCAGCGGGAACCAGGAGCTCTGCACCTGCACCATGATGCGGTGGCCGCGGCGGAAGGTGTGGTTGACGTCGCCCAGGTGGTAGCTGATCGCTTCCACTTTACCTGGCGTGAAGGGTTCGGGCTTCTCGAAGCTGTTGCGGAACTTGCCGCGCAGCGGGTTCCCGCGCACCAGCATCTGGTAGCCGGCCATCGGCGAGCTCGGGGTGCCGACGTCGCGGCCGCGCGCGGGCTGCTCGCCCGCCGGATACTCGGACGGGTAGACGTCGATCAGCTTGACGACCCAGTCGGCGTCGGTGCCGGTGGTGGACACGAACAGCTTGGGCGTGACCGGGCCGGCGATGGTGACGTCGTCTTCCAGCACCTCGCTCTGGTAGACCAGCACGTCGGGGCGCGAAGCGGCGAAGCGCTGGTCGGACACCATGTATTCCTGCGGCACGTCGGTGGTGGCGTAGGCGACGTAGGGCACCGGCTTCTTCGGATCGGCGACGTATTCGTCGTACGCGCCCCCGCTGGAGGGCTGCTGCCAGGTCAGCTTGCCGCCGGCGCCGAAGTACAGGGTGCGCGGCTTGGCTGGCGCTGGAGGCCAGGTGGCGTACTGGCGCCACACGTTGGAGCCGGTCTCGAAAGCGGTGACTTCGGCGATCGGCTTTGCCGGCTTCACGCCCTTCAGGTGCTGCTCGAAGAAGGGGAACTGGATGTTGGCGCGGAAGTCGTCGCCGGTCTTGCGGTCGAAGCTGACCTGGCCCAGGCGCTTGCCTTCGTAGCCGGCCCAGCCGCCGTGCACCCAGGGGCCGATCACCAGGCCGTTATAGACGCCGGGGCTGCCGTTCTTGCGGATCGCGCTGTAGGTCGTGAACGGGCCTTGCGGATCCTCCGCGTCGAACCAGCCGCCCACCGTCAGCACCGCCGCCTTGATGTTCTTCAGGTGCGGGGCGATGGCGCGGATCTTCCAGAACTCGTCGTAAGTGTCGTGGTCGATGGTCGGCGCCAGCAGCTTGCGCTGGTTCTCGGTCAAGGTGCCGAGGATGTTCTGCATCGTCAGGTGCTGCAGGAAGAAATCGTAGGCGTCGGCGGTGCCGTAGTCGAATTCGCCGCGCGTCTTGGGCAGCGGGGTCGGGTTCTGCTGCTCGGTGAAGGACGCGTAGAAGCCGAAGTTCGCCGCCAGCATGAAGGCGCCGCCGTGGTAGGAGTCGTCGCCCATGTACAGGTCGGTGACCGGCGCCTGCGGCGAGGCGGCCTTGATCGCCGGGTGCGAATCGATGATGCTGGCCGAGGTATAGAAGCCCGGGTAGCTGATGCCGTAGATGCCGGCCTTGCCGTTGTTGCCCGGGACGTGCTTGAGCAGCCATTCCATGGTGTCGTGCATGTCCTGGCTTTCCGTGCCTTCGCCCGCCGCGCGCTGGACGTCCTTGCCGTGCGGGGTCATCTCGACCCACTTACCCTCGGACATGTAGCGGCCGCGCACGTCCTGCTTCACGAAGATGTAGCCGGCGTCCTCGAATTCCTTCGACGGGCCGATCGAACGCGGGAACCAGTCCTCGCCGTAGTGGCGCTCGCCGTCCGCGACCACGCCCACGCTGTAGGGCGTGCGGTTGATCAGGAAGGGATAGGTTTTCGATGCGTCCTTCGGCACGTAGACCACGGTGAACAGGCGGGTGCCGTCGCGCATCGGGATGCGGTATTCGTACTTGGTGTAGGTCTCGCGCAGGTCGCGCTGGGCGGCGGTGGAATCGGCTGCATGCGCGGCGGCATGCGCGGCTGCCTCGGCAGCATGGACGGCAGGGGCGCCGAAGGCGAGCGACAGCATCAAGGTCAGGACGGGCAGGGGACGGCGGATCATGGAGTCGGGGTGGTCGAGGACTAAATATCCAGTATATGTCGGGAAGGCAAGAATTGCCATTACACCATTGTGGCTTTCAGGGTATTGACGTCCGCACAATAGCCTGCAGCGCAAGGATGACATTTTGCAAAGCAGCGCATAATTGCGCCCATCATCCTGGAGCCGACGCATGGACCGAGCCGCACGCAAGCGCAGATCACGACGACGCAGTGTTTTCCTGGCATTGCTCGTGCTGGCGCTGCTCGCCGCCTGGGCCATCATGTGGCGCCCGAGCATAGACCCGCAGGCGCAAGTCCCATCCTTCGACCCCGCGACTGTCGAGCGCGGCCGCAACCTGGCCGCCGTCGGCACCTGCGCCGCCTGCCACACGGTGGACCCGACCCGCCCCTTCGCAGGCGGCCGCGCGCTGGCCACGCCCTTCGGCACCGTCTACAGCACCAACATCACGCCCGACGCGCGCACCGGCATCGGCCAGTGGAGCGAGGAAGCGTTCACGCGCGCGCTGCGCCAAGGCGTGTCGCGCGACGGGCACCTGCTGTATCCGGCCTTCCCCTACGACCACTACACGCGCCTGGCCCAGGACGACATCCACGCGATGTACGCCTACTTCATGACGCGGCCCGCGCTCGATGCCCCGGCCCGGGACAACGACATGACCTTGCCCTTCGGCTTGCGCCCGCTGGTCGCGTTCTGGAACATCCTCTACCTGAAGCGCGAGCCGTGGCGGCCGGACCCGAAGCGGAACGCCGAGTGGAACCGTGGCGCCTACCTGGCCGACGTGCTGAGCCACTGCGGCGCCTGCCATACGCCGCGCACGAAACTGGGCGGCACCGACTTCGACCGCTACCTCGATGGCGGCGAGGCCGAAGGCTGGTATGTGCCGGCGCTGAACGCGAAGTCGCCGTCGCCGGTGCCCTGGACGCGCGCGCACCTGGCCGACTACCTGCGCACCGGGATCGCGCCCGACCACGCGATGGCCGGCGGTCCGATGCAGGCCACGGTCGAGAACCTGCGCCTGGCCGATGCGAAGGACGTCGAGGCCATCGCCACCTACATCCACAGCTTCCTGGCGCGGGCGCCCAGCGGCCCGGCCCGCGCGAGCCAGCCGGGCGGCATGCCGGCGCCGCAGCCGAACGACCCCGACCTGGCGCGCATGCGCACCGGCCACGACGTCTACGTGGGCGCCTGCGCGCGCTGCCACGACGCCGGCCGCCAGGAGACCTCGGGCGCCGCGCTGCAGCTGCAGAAGGCGGTGGCACTCTACGATCCCGACCCGCGCAGCCTGGTCCACATCGTGCGCCAGGGGATATCGCCGCCGGACGGCGAGCCGGCGCGCTGGATGCCGGCCTTCGGCGCCATCCTGACGCGCGACCAGACCACGGCACTGGTGGCCTACCTGCGCCGCTACGGCGCCGGCCAGCCGCAATGGGAACATCTCGAAGACCAGGTCCGCAAAGCGGAGCAACAATGACGACTTACCACCTGCGCGTGAACGGCCGCGACCATGCCGTCGACACCGACCCCGACACCCCGCTGCTGTACGTGCTGAGGAACGAGCTGCAGATGAATGGCGCCAAGTTCGGCTGCGGCCTGGGCCAGTGCGGCGCCTGCACCGTGACCATGGGCGGCGAAGCCGTCATGTCCTGCCTGGTGCCGGTGTCCGTGGTCGGCCAGCGCGAGGTCGGCACCGTCGAAGGCCTGGGCACGGTCGACAAGCCGGGCGTGCTGCAGCAAGCCTTCATCGACGAGCAGGCGGCCCAGTGCGGCTACTGCATCGCCGGCATGATGATGCGCGCGCAAAGCCTGCTGGCGAAGAACGCGAAGCCGAGCGACGCCGAGATCACGAAACACATGATGCCCAACCTGTGTCGCTGCGGCACCCACATGCGCATCCTGCGCGCGGTGCGGCGCGCGGCCGATGCGCTGGCCAGGCAGGGAGCCAGGGCATGACGGGCCCCGTGGCTTCCCCGGGACGCCGGCGCCTGCTCGCGGCCGGCGGTTCGCTGACGCTGGCGTTCGCAATCGGGTCGATGCGACCAGCCTGGACCCAGGACGAGACGCCCCTGAACAAGGGCAAGATACCGGGCAGCCTGGAAAAGGAACCCTGGCTCGATGCCTGGATCCGCATCGACGCCGACAACCGCGTCACCGTCTTCACCGGCAAGGCCGAACTCGGGCAGGGCATCAAGACCGCGCTGCTGCAGGTGGCGGCCGAGGAGCTGCAGCTGGCGCCCGGCCACATCCAGATGGTCACCGCCGACACCGCGCGCACGCCGAACGAAGGCTACACCGCCGGCAGCCACTCGATGCAGGACAGCGGCACGGCGATTCGCCATGCCGCGGCCCAGGTGCACGCCATCCTGGCCGGCATGGCGGCCAGGCGTTTCAACGTCGTCCCCGCCACCTTGACGGCGCGCGACGGCGTGTTCCAGGCCGGGGACGGGCGCCGCGTCACGTATGGCGAGCTGCTCGCCGGCCAGCAGCTGCACGTACAGGCCGACCCCGCGATCAAGCCGCGCGACCCGGCCACTCACACGGTGGCCGGCAAGACCCTGGCGCGCGTCGACATTCCGGCCAAGGTCAGCGGCGGCATCGCCTACGTGCAGGACCTGCGCCTGCCGGGCATGGTGCATGGCCGCGTGGTGCGTCCACCGGCTCCGGGCGCGCGCCTGCTCGACGTCGACCTGGCGAGCGTGACGCGCCTGCCGGGCGTATTGAAAGTCGTGCGCGACGGCCGCTTCCTGGCCGTGATCGCCGACGGCGAATACCGCGCCGTCAAGGCCGCCAGTGCGCTGGCGCGGGCCGCGCGCTGGGAGGTCCAGCCGACGCTGCCGGCGGACGCCGACGCGGCAGCCGTGGTGCGCGCGCTGCCGACCCAGCCGACCCCGATCCTGGACCGCGGCAGGCCGGGCTCCGCCGGCCGTACGCTCACGGCCAGCTACACCAAGCCCTTCCAGCTGCACGCGTCGATCGGCCCTTCGTGCGCAGTGGCCCAATTGGTGGGCGGCCAATATACGGTCTGGACCCATAGCCAGGGCGTCTATCCGCTGCAGGGCGCGCTGGCCGAACTGCTGGGCGCGGACAAGGCGGCGATCCGCTGCATCCACACGGAGGGTTCCGGCTGCTACGGCCACAACGCGGCCGACGACGTCGCCGCCGATGCCGCGCTGCTGGCGCGCGCGTATCCAGGCCGCCCGGTGCGCGTGCAGTGGATGCGCGAGGATGAACACGGCTGGGAACCCTTCGGCCCGGCGATGCTGACGCGGGTGAGCGCGACGCTCGACGGCACAGGGAAGATCGCCGACTGGCAGTACGACGTCTGGAGCCCGCCGCACAACACGCGGCCCGGCAAGGCCGGCAATCTGCTGGCCGCGACCCACCTGGAAAAGCCCTTCGTGCCGGACACGCCGAAACCCAGTCCGCAGCCCGAAGGCAGCGGCGACCGCAACGCGATCCCGCTGTACGCGATCCCGAACGCGCGCGTGGTGCACCAGTTCGAGCCGGGCGCGCCGCTGCGCACGTCCGCCTTGCGCTCGCTTGGCGCCTACTGCAACGTGTTCTCGATCGAGAGCTTCATGGACGAACTGGCGCATGTGGCCGGGGTCGATCCGGTCGCCTTCCGGCTGCGCCACCTGGACGATCCGCGCGCGGTCGACGTGGTGCGTGCGGCAGCGAAGCGCTTCGGCTGGGACATTTACCGGAAGACCCCGCGCCGCGGCCGCGGCTTCGCTTTCGCGCGCTACAAGAACCTGGCGGCCTACTGCGCCATCGCGCTCGAGGTCGAGGTGGCGCGCGAGACCGGCATGGTGCGTATCGTGCGCGCGGTGGCGGCCGTCGATTGCGGCGAAGTCGTGAACCCGGACGGCGTGCGCAACCAGATCGAGGGCGGCATCATCCAGTCGTCCAGCTGGACCCTGCTCGAACGGGTGCGCTTCGACCAGGAAAAGGTGCTGACGCGCGACTGGGCGGGCTACCCGATCCTGCGCTTCAACCAGGTGCCGGAAAAGCTCGAGGTCGAGCTGATCGACCGGCCGGGCCAGCCCTTCCTGGGGACCGGCGAAGCCTCGCAGGGGCCGACCGGGGCGGCGATCGCGAATGCGGTCTTCGATGCCTGCGGCTTGCGCCTGCGCGATTTGCCGCTGGACCGGGCCAGGCTGCGCGCCGGGCGTTGATAACGGGGCGCGCACACCGTGCGCGCAGCGCCATGGCTTGTCATGACGTCAAGATCCTTCTACACTGGCTGATCATGACGACCGCCACGAGGTGAGCCGATGTCCACGCAAGCCCGCATCCTTTGCCTGCTGTTCGCGACCCTGTGCGTTTCGCGCGCGCATGCGCAGAAGCTGCGCCAGGGCGACTACATGGCCAACCTGGCCGCCGCGGAACGGGCAGCGCCCGACGACCCCGCGCACATCGGCATCCCGCCGCAAGACGATGTGGCGCGCAGCCGCCTGTCGAGCTTCCAGCAAGCGCTGGCCGTGCGGCGTGCCGACGTGGGGGACACGGATGGCGCGATCGCCACCTTCGACCTGCTGGGCGCCGTGCGGCGCTTGCAGTCGCTTGACGACGTGGCGCGCCTGCCGGCGGTGGCGGACGCCGTCGCCGAGGATGCGATCGACGCCATCGTCGCGCAGGCGCGCACGAAGCGCGTGGTGCTGCTCAATGAAGCGCACCATGTGCCCATGCACCGCGCATTCGCGCAGAAGCTGGCGGCCCGCCTGCGTGCGCTCGGCTACAGCTACCTGGCCTGCGAAACCTTCAACGGCGGGCCATCCGGCGACGCCTATCCCCCGGCGCCCGGACGGGCCGTGCAGTCGACCGGTTACTATACGAAGGAACCCGTCTTCGCCGGGTTCGTCAACAGCGCCCTCGCGGATGGCTGGACCCTGGTCGCCTACGAGGCAGACATGACGGCCTTGGCGCCCGGTGACGCACGGGCGGACCGGCTGCGCCTGCGCGAGGAGGGGCAGGCACGCCATCTGGTCGAGCGCATCTTCGCGAAAGACAAGGCAGCGAAGGTCTTGATCTACGTGGGCTACACGCACGTCTACAAAAACCCGTCCGGCGACGGCGGCGCCATGATGGCCGAATACCTGCGCCGGATGACCGGGCTGGACACGCTGAACGTCGACCAGGTCGAGTTGTTCGCCCATCCGGATCCGCGCAAGGAGGACCCGGCGTACGCAGGCCTGGTGCAAAAGTTCGCGAGGGATGCCCCCTTCGTGCTGCGCGCGCCCGACGGCAGCCATCCGCTGCTGGGCAACCGGCCGGGCAGTGTCGACCTCCAAGTGATCCACCCGCGCTACGCGGCGCATGACGGGCGGCCGGACTGGCTGCGCACCCTGGCCGGACGCAGTCCGCGCACCATTCCCCCAGACTTGTTGCCGCGCCAGGGGCGCCGTATCGTCAAGGCCTATCGCAAGGACGATGGCGCGGATGCGGTGCCGACGGATATCGTTCTGGTCGAGCAATCGAAGCCGGTCCCGGCGCTGATGCTGCCCGCGGGCGAGTTCCGCTTCGCGGTCGAGGATGAGGTCCTGCCCGTCGCGGCCCCGGCCGGGGGAGTGGCACGGTAGCCTTCATATCCAGGCACGTCGATCAGGCGCAAATGCGGTGTTCGATGCCTGCGCGACCGAGCGCTGGACCGGCCAGGCTGCGGCTGCGTCACAACAGCCGCGGTTGCCAATCATTGTAGCCGCCTTGTATAGTAATAAATACAAGAATGATGGACCAAGGGATGCGCTGAATGGAACAAGAGACGGTGCGGCAGAGGCAGTTGCTGGCCTCGATCGCCGGCGAACTGCCGCATGCGGCATTTTTCGTCGTCGATGAGAACCTTGAATACGTGCTGGCCGGCGGCGAGGGGCTGGCTACGACCGGCTACGCGCCGGAACAATTCGTCGGCCGCCGGGTACGCGACATGGTGCCGCCGGAGATCGCCGCCCAGGCCGAAACCGATTATCTCGGGGTGTTCGCCGGCACCGGCTTCGTGCGCGAGCATGCCGTCGAGGGCCGCGATTTCGAGTCGCGCGGGCGGTTGATCGAGCTGGCACCGGGCGAGCGTTACGCGCTGGCGGTGTCCTACGACGTGACCGAGCGCCGCCGGACCGAACAGGCGGCGCTGCGCGCGCTGCAGGAGGCCGGCCTGGAAAAGGACCGCTTCCTGGCGCTGCTCGGCCACGAACTAAGGAACCCCTTGTCGGCGGTGGCGAATGCCGTCGAACTGCTGCGCCGCGGTGCGGCGGGGGCCGGGGCCGAGCGCGCCTACCAGGTGGCCGGCCGCCAGCTGGCCCAGCTCGGCCGCCTGGTCGACGACCTGCAGGGCTTGACCGCGTCGGGACAGGGCCAGGCCGGGCTCAGGCTGGCGCCCACGTGCCTGCGCGACCTGGTCGAGGATGCCGGCGCCGCCGTGCTGGCCGCGGCCGAGGCCAAGGCGCAGGTGCTGGCGCTGGACATGCCTGACGATCCTGTGGAGGCGATGGTCGATCCGGTACGCATCGTGCAGGTGCTGAACAATGTGCTCGGCAATGCCGTCAAATACACGCCGCGCGGCGGACGCATCGTCTTGTCGCTGCGGCAGGACGGCGAAGCCTGCCTGATCGTGGTCGAGGACGACGGCATCGGCATGTCGGCGCAGACGCTCTCCGGCGTGTTCGAACTGTTCCGCCGCGGCGGCCAGGCGGCCGGCGAAGCCGACCAGGGGTTCGGCATCGGCATGTGGGTGGCGGCGCAGTTCGTGCACGAACATGGCGGCAGCATCCTGGCCGCCAGCGACGGCCCCGGAAAGGGCAGCCGCTTCACCATCCGCCTGCCGGCCGGCTAGGCCACCGCGCAGCGCCGCGGCAGCACGACCGTGAAGGTCGTCCCGTCTTCCATTGAAGAGGTGAGGCCGACCGTGCCGCCATGCGCGTGCACGATCTCGCGCGTGATGTACAACCCGAGCCCGATGCCGGCGTCGTTCGGATGGCCCTTGCCGGCGCCCGGCGCCTGGTGCAGCGGGTCGAAGATCTGGGGCAGCTCGGCGGCCGGGATCGGCGTGCCGCGGTTGTTCACGCTTGCCATCACGCTGTCGGCGTCGCCCGAGAGCGCGACCCGGATCGGGGCGTCGCGGTCCCCATGCTTGATGGCGTTACCGAGCAGGTTGGAGAACACCTGCCCGATGCGCGCGGTGTCCCACTGGCCTGCCGGGTCGTCGGCGACGTCGAGCGTGATGCTGCGCTCGGGATGGTAGGCGCTGGCCTGGTCGACCGCCTGGCGCACCAGCCAGGCCAGGTCGGTCTGCTCGCAGCTGACCGGTATGCCCTTGCCGAGGCGGGTACGGGTGAACCCACAGGCGCAGCACGCTGGCGCGCAGGGCGCGGAATTCGGACACCAGGTCGGAAATGGAAAAGCCGGCCTGCAGCCGGCCCGTGGCATGTTTTTCGGCCCCGCTTTCCTTGCGCGGGCCTTGCGCCCCGTCGTGGCCGTGTCCCTGTGACTTGACCTTCTGCTGCTCGGCACTCTGCGGCGCGCGCAGGTCGTCGACGATGGTCAGCAGCATTTGCCGGGCATGGTCGCGCAAGCCGTCGCGGTCCATGGCGTGGGCCGAAGGGATCTCGCGCGCGTAGCCCTCCCACTCATCCAGGATGGGCTCGAGATGCTCGGCAATGTAATCGGCAAGACGCATGGCGCACCGTCGTTAAATGCTGGCCTGGACGATTTAACCACGTATTGACGGCGCATGCTTCACGGACGCGCCTGTGCCGTGGCGCCCGCTTCCCAGCCCAGCCCGAGCGCCTTGTGCAAGGCCACGAATTCGCCCGTCAGCAAGGCCTGGGCCTGCGCCAGGTTCTGCTCGGCCGCGATCTGCTGGCGCTGCGTATCGAGCAGGTCGATCAGGCTGGCCGTGCCGGCCTTCTGGCGCGCCGCCATCAGCTCGGCCGCGCGGTCGGCCGCCGCCTTGGCGCGTGCGATCGTCGCCACCGTGGCGCGGCGTTGGCGGAAGCGCGACAGTGCGCCTTCGGCGTCGCGCAGCGCGCCCAGCACGGCGACGCGGTACTGGGCCTCGGCCTCGTCGCGCACGCCTTCGGCCTGTTCGACGCGCGCCTTGTTGCGGCCGAAGTCGAGGAAGTTCCAGCTCAGCTGGGGCGCGGCGATGGCGGAAAAGTCGTCCAGGTGGGTCAGGTCCGACGGATGGGTGCCGCCGATGCCGATCAGGCCGAGCAGGGTCAGGCGCGGAAAGCGCGCCGCTTCGGCCTGGCCGACCTGGGCGCTGCGCGCGGCCAGCTGGCGCTCGGCGGCGCGGATGTCGGGGCGGCGCTTGAGTAGCGCGGCCGGGTCGCCCACCGTCACCTGGGCCGGCGGCAGCGGCACCGGCGCGGCCTGGCCCAGTTGCGCGTCGAGCGCGCCCGGCGCCAGGCCCGCCAGCGTGGCCAGTTCGTCGCGGTAGGCGTCGAGCTGGGCCTGCAGCGGCTCGGCTTCGGCGCGCGTCGATTCGAGCTGGCCCTGCAGGCGCGTCAGGTCGAGCTGGGACGCGGTGCCGCGCTCGACCCGGGCCCCGGTCAGTTCGAGCATGCGCTGCTGGCGCGCGATGGCGGCGTCGCTCAGGGCGATGCGCTGCTGCACGCTGCGCAAATTGATGTAGGCGGATGCCACTTCGGCCGTGAGGCTGAGCTGGGCATCGGCCAGGGACGCCTCGGCCGCTTCGGCCGCGGCGCCGGCCGCTTCGACGGCGCGCCGGCGGCCGCCGAACAAGTCGATTTCCCAGGTGGCGTCGAAGCCGACGCTATACAGATTGAGCGAGGAGGGGACCGCCAAGCCGCCGCCACCATCATCGGCCGCGCCGCCTTCGGCAGCGCCGCCTTCGGCAGCGCCGGCGCCGCCGAGCGTGTCGCCCAGTGGCGGCAGGCGCAGGTGCGCGGCCATTGCCGTGGCGGTGCCGTTGGGGCGGCCGTTGGCGTGCTCCAGGCCGAGCGCGGCGCGGGCCTGGCGCAGGCGCGCCCGCGCCACGGCCAGGTTCGGATTGGCTTGCAGGGCGGCGTCCACCAAGCCGTCGAGGGTGGCGTCGCCGAGCGCCGGCCACCAGCGCGCCAGCGCCTGGCCGCCGGCCAGTTCGCCGCCGCGCGCGAAGCCTGCGGCCTGCACGGATTGCGGCGGAGCGGGCGGGCCGGCGTAATCCTTGCCGACGGTCTTGCAGCCGGCCAGCGCGGCGGTGAGCAACAACAACAGCGGGGTGATACGAACAGACATGAATAAACTCCTCAATGGCCGCCGGACATCGGCTTGTTCGGGTTGAGCGGCCGCAGGAACAGCACCAGCGGGATCACGCAGCCGATGCCGACGGACAGGATCCAGAACAGATCGACGTAGGTCATGGTCAGTGCCTGCAGCTGGATGGTGCCGCCCAGCGAACGCAAGGCTTGCGGCATCCCGCCCAGCGCCTGCGACTGGGCCTGCAGGTAGTCCTGGACGCCGCCGCTGTTGGCATGCAGCGATTCCTCGATCCGGCGCGAGTGCAGCCACAGGCGCTGGTCCTGGACCACGGCGATGCCGGCCAGCGCCAGCGAGCCGCCCAGGTTGCGCGCCGCATTGAACAGGCCGGCGGCATCGCTGGCGTTCTCGCGCGAGACCGACTGGATCGCGGCCTGGTTCAGGAACACCATGGCGAAGATGGTGCCGACGCCGCGGATCAGCTGCGAGATCACGAAGTCGCCGCCGGCTGATTGCGCGGTCAGCTCGGTGTCGATGTACGCGCTGCAGGCCAGCACCGACAGGCCGAAGCCAACCGCCAGGCGGATGTCGACGTAGCGGATCATCAGCGGCACCAGCGGCATCATCATCAGGCTGGGCAGGCCGCCCAGCGCCACGATCTTCCCGGACTGCAGCGCGTTGTAGTTCGAGATCGTGGCCAGGAACTGCGGGATCACGTAGGAGGTCCCGTAGATCACCATGCCGATGGTGATGCCCATCACGACCACGCTGGCGAACTGCCGCTCGAGCAGCAGCGACAGCCGGATCACCGGTCTTTTCGCCGTCATCTGGCCGGTCATCATCATCAGGAAGCCGACGAAGGAAAGAATGCTCAGCCAGATGATGGTCGAGGACGAGAACCACTGTTCGCGCTCGCCTTCTTCCAGCACCACGGTCAGGCCGCCGAGGAAGGCGGCCAGGCCGAAGATGCCGAGCCAGTCGGCTTCGGCCAGTATGTTCAGCTTTGCCGGCTCGTGCTTCAGGCCGACCAGCAGCAGGATCACCAGCGCCGCGCACACCGGCACGTTGAGGAAGAAGGCGTAATGCCAGCTCAGGTTCTCGGTCAGCCAGCCGCCGATCAGCGGACCGACCACGGGCCCCAGGATCGCGGTGGCGCCGAACAGCGCGGTGCCGATCGGCTGCTTGCTGCGCGGCAGGCGCGTGGCGATGATGGTCTGGGCGGTCGGGATCATGGCGCCGCCGGTGAAGCCCTGGCCGACGCGGCCGGCGATCATCATGCCCAGCGAGGTCGAGAGCCCGCACAGCACCGAGAAGGCGGTGAACAGGCCGGCTGCCAGCAGGAGAAACGTGCGCAGGCCGAACACGCGCTCCAGCCAGCCCGAGAGCGGGATGATGACGATCTCGGCGACCAGGTAGCCGGTGGCGATCCAGGTCCCTTCGGTGCCGCTGGCGCCGATCTCGCCCTGGATGGTGGGCAGCGAGGAGTTGACAATCGAGATGTCGAGCGTGGCCATCAGCGCGCCCAGCGTGCCGGCGGCGACCGCCAGCCAGGCGCCGGCATCGGCCTTCGGTTCCGCGCCGCCGCCGCCCTGCGTTGCGTCCTTGTCCGAGACCTCGGCCGTGGCGGCGCTCATCGGCGCGCCTCGTTCGCGTCTTCGACCCGGTCCTGGTGTTGCTCTTCCTGCTTCTTGATCTCCTTGGCCTGGTCCTTGGCGCCCTTGGTCTCGACTTCGACTTTCACCGACAGGCCCGGCACCAGCAGCTGGCGGGTGGCCTGGGTGGCCTCGATCGCGATGCGCACCGGCACCCTCTGCACGATCTTGGTGAAGTTGCCGGTGGCGTTCTGCGGCGGCAGCAGCGAGAACTGGGCGCCGGTGCCGGGCGCGACGCTTTCCACCCGGCCGTTCAGCGCCACGCCCGGCATGGCGTCGACCTTGATGGTGGCCGGCTGGCCGACGCGCATGCGGCCGATCTGGGTTTCCTTGAAGTTGGCGGTGATGTACAGGCTGCCCATCGGCACCACCGTCATCAGGCGCGTGCCGGGCTGCACGAACTGGCCGACGCGCACGGTCGCGTCGCCGACGCGCCCGGCGATGCTGGCCGTGAGCGTGGTCGATTGCAGGTTGACGTTGGCGGCCTTCAGCTGGGCTTCGGCGCTGCCGGCCTGGGTCTCGGCCTGGCGCACTTGGGCGCGCAGGGTGGCGATGCGTTTTTCGGCGTTCGCCAGGGCGGCGCGCTGGACCGCGACCTGCTGCGCGCCTTGCGTGGCCTGGTTGCGCCGCGCCGACAGCGTCTCGGCGTTTTCGGCGCCGATGTCGACCAGCGGCGCATAGCGCTTGACCTCGTTCGCGGCGAAGGCGGCGTTGGCCTGGGCCGCCGCCAGCTGGGCGCGCGCCTCGGCCACGGCGGACTCCTGTTCGGCGATCTGGGCGCGCACGGTGTCGGCATTCGCGTGGGCGCTGGCGATCTGCGCCTCGAACTGCTCGGTCTGGGCGCGGTAGTCGCGCGGGTCGATGCGCACCAGCGGCTGGCCGGCGGCCACGTCCTGGTTGTCCCGGACCAGCACTTCCTCGACGTAGCCGCCGACCTTGGGCGCGATCGTCACGGCGTCGGCCTGCAGGTAGGCGTCGTCCGTGGATTCATGGTACTTGCCGACCATCTGGTAATAGATGAACCAGCCAATGCCGACCAGCAGCAGCACCACGCCGGCGATGATCAGGACCATGCGGATCTTGCGCTTCTTTTCCGGCGAGGTGGGCTTGGCGTCGCCGCCTTCCTTATCGTCCTTACCGTCCTGGTCCTTCTGATCTTTTTGATCTTTTTGATCCTTCTGGTCCTTCTGCTCGGGGCGGTCCGGCCGCTTGTCGGCCTGTTTGTCTGTCTTGTCGTCGGCAATCGGTGGGTGGTCGGTCATGTGGCACTTCCCTGGGGCGTTGAAGGTGGAATGGATGATTCGGGCAAACCGGTGCGGCGCGCGGCCTCGAAGGCAACCAGCGCGCCGGCGTAACCGGCCAGGCGCGCGCTCCAGGCGTCGACGGCGCCGGGCGTGTCGAACAGGCTCGGCTCGGCGGCCAGGATCTTGTCGCGCGCGAAATAGGGGTAGGCCACCAGGCCGAAGATGGCAAAGGCGAGCGCCTGCAGTTCGGGGTCAGGCCGGTCGACGCCGAGGTGGCGCTGCAGCAGGGCGAGCAGGCGCGCGTGCATCTGGGCACGACTGCTGCATTCCTCGTCCAGCATGCCGGTCGGCTCGTAGCGTTCGCGAAAGCGCAGGCGCACGCTCAGCAGGCCCGTCTCGCCCTGGCCCAGCGGACGCAGGCAGGTGCGCATGTAGAGCGCCAGCGCGTCGGCCAGCGCCAGGCCGGGCACGTCGAACGGGTCGAGTGTCCCGGCATCGCCGTGCAGCGGTTCATACAGGGCGGCGCGGTACAGGCCGGCCTTGTCGCCGAAGTAGTAGGCGATCGCGGCCACGTTGACGCCGGCGGCCTGGGCGATGTCGCGCACCGAGGCCTGGGCCAGGCCCTTGTCGACGAACAGGCGCAGGGCGGCGCCCTGGATGCGTTCGCGCGCCTGCACGCCGTCGGCGCGCGGCTTGCGACTGGCAGCTTGGGGTTCGAGATGCTCCGTAGACATTTAACTAAAACGATTGTTTAAGTTAAAGGAATCCTATACTTATTGAAATGACCATGCTTTTTGAATCGTGCGCGGATGAGCCAGCACAGAAAGACCCGGCCGGCATACGCTTATGCTGGCAGCGTAAGTTTGGCGCTTGCCGGGCCCGGCAAGCGCGGCCCTAGGCATTGACGAGGCCGGGCATACCGCCGGCACCGGGTGCAAGGCCGGGGTCTGCTATGCGGTGCGGCTCGATCCCGGCAAATGAGGCTAGTGCACGACCAGCACCTTGGCCTGCGCATCGCGCCGCTGCACGAAGCGCACCAGCGCATCGGCGCTGACGGTATCGATGTGTCCCGCCATGCGCCGGTCGAAGGGATGATCGTCGAAGGCGACGTTGGCGCGGAACATGCGCGCGCCCAGGCGCACGGCGGCCGGGATCTCGACCGTGACCGGGTCGTAGCCGGCCTGCCTGATCCAGGCCTGGGCCTCGGCGCGCGTCTCGACCTGGCCCGGCGCCGCGCCGGCCGCCGCCAGCAGTTCCAGCACCCACTGGTTCGAGTTCTGGTAGCGCGTCGAGTAGACGTAGGACAGCATGTTGTAATGCGGCTCGTGCAGGCGGCGCGGGCTGCGGGTGGCCATCAGGCGCACCAGGCGTTCCTGCGTCTCCGGCCCTGGCACGAGGATCTCGGCTTCGTAGCGGTACAGGTCGGACAGGAAGAAGTTGCCGATGCCCTCGTTGTAGAGGTCCGAGGAGGCGGTGCCGCAGGCGTTCAGCTCGTGCATCAGGGTCCAGCGGCCGGCCGGATGGTCGCGCACGACGATGCCCATGTGCGAATAGCGCAGGCCGTACTTGCTCAGGTCCTGGCCGGCGCGCGCCACCAGCGCCGCGCGGGCTCCGCTGGCGTCCAGCGCCTCGAAGGTCTTGCGCGCCAGGTCCATCGATTTCACGACCTCGGCCGGGGTGAGCGGCTCTTCGCGGCAGGGCTGGCCGGCACGGGCGGGCAGGGCGCTAGCGGCAAGCAGCGCGGCCGCGAGGCACAGCGGCAGAAGGCGCTTCATGACGGCATGCGCTCGTGGTGCAGCAGCGCCTTGCCGAGTTCATTCGGGATGAAGGCGAGCGCCTTGCCCGACAGGACCAGCACATGGCCGGTGGAGGTGGCGACGACCTGCAGCACGGTGCCGGTCGCGATCGACAGGCCGCGCGCCGCCTGCGCCGAGATGCGTACCGTGGCCGCGCTGGCCCGGGCACCGCCTTCGAGCACCAGTTCGACGCCGTCGCCGGATGCCTGCACGCCGGCCACGACCAGGCTGCCGGCGCCGGCGATCGTGATCAGCGAACCGGCGACCAGCATGCCCGAGGCGTCGGCCGACATGCGCGAGGGCGCGGAGGCGTCGCCATTGGCATGGGCGCACGCGCAGGCGAGGGAAAGCAGGGCAGCGGTCAAATGGCGTTTCACGATTTCCTCCATGTCAATGCGAAGAAATCATGATCCGGTCTTGATCCAGCTGCAAGCATCGCATGACCGGGCGCAAAACACGCCCTGTCCGGTATCGTTTCCCGATACTCGCCGGCCAGCCGGCAGGATCAGTAATCGGTCGACGCCGACACGGCCGCCCAGGCGTCGATGCTGCCTTCCAGCCTGGCCAGTTTGGCGCGGACCAGGGCCAGCGCGTCGCTGCCCAGCAGCACCGCCTTGATCATGGCGACCGCGCCGAACACGTTCACGCCGAACTGGCGCACCAGTTCGTCCAGCGGCGATTCCTCGAGGATGCCTTCGTGGCCGTAGCCGGCGTTGTTGACGAGGGCGTCGATCGGTCCGGCGGCCTGTTCCAGCTCGCGCACGGCGGCCCCGGCGGCATCGAGGTCGGCCAGGTCGAGCACGCGTGCGAAGGCACGGCCCGGCGCCAGCGCTTCAAAGCTGCTGGCAGCGTCGGCGCTGCGCACGGTACCCAGGACGCGGTGGCCGCGATCGAGCGCGGCGGTGGCGATGGCGCGGCCGAAGCCGCTGCTCACGCCGGTGACGAGGATGGTGTGTTGCTTCATGTTCGCTCCTGTAAATGGAGACGGCATGATGCGCGGCGCCGCGGCGCTCGCACAGGCCGATTTCTCTGCGATGCTTGCCTGATCCTATGAGGGGGCGCCCATGCGCGCGGCGGGCGGTTATAGTGGCGGCATGAGCGTATCCGCGAACGCAATGACCTGTTCCTCCGATCCGTCGTCCGCCGGCGAGTGCCGCGGGCGCATGGTGCGGCTGCTCGCCGCGCTGGCGCCCGAGGAAGGCTACAACCTGTCCGCTCTGCCCGGCGTGCGCTTCCTGCGTTCGAACCGGCCGCTGGCGCGTATCCCTGTGCTGTACGACCCGGGCATCGTCATCGTGTGCCAGGGCCGCAAGCGCGGCTACCTGGGCGGCATGCTGTACCAGTACGACGCCCAGCATTGCCTGGCCGTGGCGGTGCCGGTGCCGTTCACGATGGAGACCGATGCCAGCGCGGAAGAGCCGCTGCTGGCCATCTACATGCACCTGGATTTCACGGTGCTGGCGGGTCTGCTGCTGGAACTGGGCGAGGCGGGTGGGGCGGCACCCTGCAGCATGGTGTCCACGCCGATGGATGAAGCGCTCGCCGACACGGTGCTGCGCTTGCTGCAGGCGCTGGGCGACGCGCGAGGCGCGCATCCTGGGTCCGTCTCTGGTGCGTGAGATCTATTACCGTGTGCTGAGCGGTGCCCAGGGCGCCGCGCTGCGTACCGCCCTGGCGCAGCCCGGACCCTTCGGGCGCGTGGCCCAGGCGATCCGCAAGATCCACGCGGACCACGCCCGGCCCTTGCGCGTGGCCGACCTGGCGCACGCCGCCAGCATGAGCGTGCCGAGCTTCCACGTTCACTTCCGCGATGTCACCGGCATGGCGCCGGTCCAGTACCTGAAGTCGATCCGCCTGCACCAGGCCAGGCTGCTCATGGTACGCGCGCGCATGGGTGCCGCCGCCGCCAGTGCCGCCGTCGGCTACGAAAGTCCGTCGCAGTTCAGCCGCGAGTTCAAGCGCCTGTTCGGCCTGCCGCCGGCGCGGGAGGCCGAGCGGCTGCGCCATGCCTATGCCTTGCCGGCCCCGACTCTGCCCAACGACTACGTGTCCTCGCACTGAGGGCGACAGTTTTCAAGACTGCTGCCTGAGCGCTTCGAGCACCAGAGAAAACGCCCGCGACGGATGGCGCCGGCTCGAATAATAGGCATGCAGGCCCGGAAAACTCGGGCACCAGTCCTCCATCACGCTCACCAGGCGTCCCGCGCGCAGGTGCGGCTCGGCCATGTCGCGCGTCACGAACGCCAGGCCGCAGCCGCTGAGCGCCGCGTTCAGGATCGCATACACGTTGCTGAAGGTGGCCTGGCCATTGACGCGGGTCGGCACCGGGTGCCCGGCCTTTTCCAGTTCCCATGCATACAGGCCGCCGCTGCTGGCCAGGCGCAGCGTGATGCAGTTGTGCTTGAGCAGGTCCTGGGGCGTAAGCGGCACCGGCCGGTGCGCGAAATAGCGGGGCGCGGCGACCATCGCCGTCGGCTGGTCCGGCGCCAGGCGCACCGCCACCATGTCCTGCTCGACCTGGTCGCCGTAGCGCACGCCGATGTCGAAGCCTTCGGCGGCGATGTCAACCAGGCGGTAGTCAGAACTCATCTCGATGCGCAGGTCCGGGTACTGGGCCAGCAGGCCGGCCAGGCGCGGCCACAGCACGGTGTCGACCACGTGGTCGATGGCGGTGATGCGCACCGTGCCGGCCGGCTTGTCGCCGAGTTCCGAGACTGCTTCGATCTCGGCCTCGATCTCGGCCATGCGCGGCGCCACGCTCTGCAGCAGGCGCTCGCCGGCTTCGGTCGGGGACACGCTGCGCGTCGTGCGCGTCAGCAGGCGCACGCCGAGGCGCGCTTCGAAGTCGCGCATGATGTGGCTGAGGGCCGACTGGCTCAGGCCGAGCTTGGCCGCGGCGCGGGTGAAGCTGCGCTCGCGCGCGATGGCGAGGAACACCAGGATGTCATTGAAATTGTCGCGCGCCATGGGCTCGTGGAAAGGAGGACAGGTGCGCATTGTAGCGCGAAGGCCATCTATTCATGAGCGGGGCGCATAGGGCTATGCAATGAACGCATCTATCGTGCGCGGATCTGACGATTATGATAACAAACTGCCGGCGGCGCATCCCGGGCCTGCACCGCTGCAGTGCACGCGACGGCTGTGCGGAAACGTGCGGCAGTCTGGCGAGCATTGCCATTAATATGACAAAACTGACGACTTGCATCGAAAACAACAAGGCAAGTCGCTATCCCGACACAAGGAAGGAATCCATGGACGACATCAACCAGACCCGGCGCGACATCCTGATCACCAGTGCGATCGGCGCGACGGCGGCCGCACTGCCCGTGGCGGCCGGGGCCCAGACCCCCGGCGCCACTTCGGCCAACGCGGGCACCACGCCCGCCCCGGTCAGCGGCAAAGTCGCGCTGCGCGTGAACGGCCAGCGCTACGAACTCGATCTCGACACCCGCACCACGCTGCTCGACATGTTGCGCGAGCACCTGCACCTGACCGGCACCAAGAAGGGCTGCGACCAGGGCCAGTGCGGCGCCTGCACCGTCCTCGTGGACGGCCGCCGCATCAATTCCTGCCTGAGCCTGGCCGTCATGCACGAAGGGTCGGAGATCACGACCATCGAGGGTCTCGGCACGCCCGACAAGATGCACCCGATGCAGACCGCCTTCGTGAAGCACGACGGCTACCAGTGCGGCTACTGTACGCCGGGCCAGATCTGTTCGGCGGTGGCGGTGCTGGACGAGATCCGCGCCGGCACCCCGAGCCACGTCACGCCCGACATCACGCAGAAACCGCTGCTGTCGGTGGACGAGCTGCGCGAGCGCATGAGCGGCAACATCTGCCGCTGCGGCGCGTATTCCAACATCATCGATGCGATCAACGACGTGGCGGGAGTGAAGGCATGAGGGCATTTACCTACCAACGCGCCAAGACCCCGGCCGAAGCCGCGCAAGCCGCCGCCAGGACCCCGGGCGCCCGCTTCATCGCCGGCGGCACCAATTTGCTGGACCTGATGAAGCTCGAGATCGAAACGCCGACCCACCTGGTCGACGTCAACGGCATCGGCATGGACAAGATCGAGCCGACCCCGGACGGCGGCCTGCGCGTGGGCGCGCTGGTGCGCAACGCCGACCTGGCCGCCGACATGCGCGTGCGCCGCGACTACGGCGTGCTGTCGCGCGCACTGGTGGCCGGCGCATCGGCCCAGCTGCGCAACAAGGCGACCACCGCCGGCAACCTGCTGCAGCGCACCCGCTGCCCCTATTTCTACGATCCCTACCAGGCCTGCAACAAGCGCGTGCCGGGCAGCGGCTGCGCGGCCATCGGCGGCTATACCCGCCAGCATGCGATCGTCGGCCAGAGCGCGGCCTGCATCGCCACCCACCCGAGCGACATGGCGGTGGCCATGCAGCTGCTGGACGCCCAGGTCGAGACCGTGCGCCCGGACGGCTCCAGCCGCGTGATCCCGATCGCCGACTTCTACCGCCTGCCGGGCACCACCCCGCATATCGAGAACAACCTCGCATCGGGCGAATTGATCACCGCCGTCACGCTGCCCAAGCCGCTGGGCGGCAAGCACTTCTATCACAAGGTGCGCGACCGCGCGTCCTACGCCTTTGCCCTGATCTCGGTGGCGGCCGTGGTGCAGCCGGACGGCAGCGGCCGCGTGGCCCTGGGCGGCGTGGCGCACAAGCCCTGGCGCGTGCCGCAGGCGGAAAGCCTGATGCCGCGCGGCGCCCAGGCCGTGACCGCCCAGCTGCTGGCCGGCGCCAGCACGACCGAAGACAACGCATTCAAGCTGCCCCTGGTCGAGCGTACGCTCGCATCGGTGATGGCCGACGCACGAAAGGCTTGACCCATGAAATTCACGACACCCGCTACCACCAATCCGATCGACCGCCAGAAAGTCATCGGCCGCCCGACCGACCGTATCGACGGTCCCCTGAAGACCACCGGCACCGCGCCCTACGCCTACGAGCAGCACAAGGTGGCGCCGAACGCCGCCTACGGCTACGTGGTCGGTTCCTCCATCGCCAAGGGCCGCATCACGTCCATCGATACCGCGGCCGCGAAGCGCGCGCCGGGCGTGCTCTCGGTCGTCACCTACGAGAACGCCGGCAAGATCGAGAAGGGCGACAAGAACACCGCGCGCCTGCTGGCCGGCCCCAAGGTCGAGCACTACCACCAGGCGGTGGCCGTGGTCGTCGCCGAGACCTTCGAGCAGGCGCGCGCCGCCGCCGGCCTCCTGAAGGTGCAGTACGAGAAGGAGAAGGGCGAGTACGACCTCGAAACCGCCAAGAACAAGGCGAAAACTCCCAAGAAGGACGAGAAGCCCGAGACCAAGGTCGGCAACTTCGAGGCGGGCTTCGCGAAAGCCCCGGTCAAGCTCGACGCCCACTACACCACACCCGACCAGACCCACGCGATGATGGAGCCGCATTCCTCGATCGCGGTGTGGGAGGGCGACAAGCTGACGCTGTGGACCTCGAACCAGATGATCGACTGGGGCAAGAAGGACATGGCCAAGACGCTCGGCATCCCCGAGGAGAACGTGCGCCTGGTCTCGCCCTTCATCGGCGGCGGCTTCGGCGGCAAGCTGTTCCTGCGCTCGGAAGCGCTGATGGCGGCACTGGGCGCCAAGGCGGCCGGGCGTCCGGTCAAGGTCCAGCTGCAGCGCGCGCTGATGATCAACAACACCACGCACCGCCCTGCGACCATCCAGCGCGTGCGCATCGGTGCCACGCGCGAAGGCCGCATCACGGCGATCGCGCATGAGAGCTGGTCGGGTGACCTGCCGGACGGCCAGCCGGAAACCGCGGTCAACCAGACGCGCCTGCTGTACGCCGGCGCCGACCGCATGACCAGCATGCGCCTGGCCACCCTGGACCTCCCGGAAGGCAATGCGATGCGCGCCCCGGGCGAGGCGCCGGGCATGATGGCGCTGGAAATCGCGATGGACGAACTGGCCGAGAAGCTCAAGATGGACCCGGTCATGCTGCGCATCGTGAACGACACCACGGTCGACCCGGAAAAGCGCGAGCGCAAGTTCTCGCAGCGCCGCTTCGTCGAATGCCTGCGCACCGGGGCCGACCGCTTTGGCTGGAACAAACGCAAGGCCCCGGGCCAGGCGCGCGAGGGGCGCTGGCTGATCGGCATGGGCATGGCCTCGGCCTTCCGCAACAACATGAACATGAAGTCGGCGGCGCGCGTGAAGCTGGAGCCGAGCGGCCAGGTGGTGGTCGAGACCGACATGACCGACATCGGCACCGGCAGCTACACCATCATCGCCCAGACCGCGGCCGAGATGATGGGCGTGCCCCTGGAGCGCGTGACGGTCAAGCTGGGCGATTCGGACTTCCCGGTCTCCGCCGGTTCCGGCGGCCAGTGGGGCGGCAACAGCTCGACGGCGGGCGTGTATGCGGCCTGCGTCAAGCTGCGCGAAGAGATCGCGCGCCGCGCGGGGCTGGATGCGGCGCAGGCCGACTTCAGCGACGGCAAGGTCAGCGCCGGCGGCAAGTCGGTCGACCTGAAGGAAGTCGCGTCCAGCAGCGGCGGCCTGTTCGGCGAGGACACCATGGAATACGGTGAGCTCGACAAGAAGTACCAGCAGTCGACCTTCGGCGCCCACTTCGTCGAAGTGGCGGTCGATGCCGCCACCGCCGAGATCCGCGTGCGCCGCATGCTGGCCGTGTGCGCCTCGGGCCGCATCCTGAACCCGAAGTCGGCGCGCAGCCAGGTGATCGGCGCCATGACCATGGGCACCGGCGCGGCGCTGATGGAGGAGCTGGTGGTCGACAAGCGCCTCGGCTTCTTCGTCAACCACGACCTGGCCCTGTACGAGGTGCCGGTGCACGCCGACATCCCGCACCAGGAAGTCGTGTTCCTCGACGAGACGGATCCGATGGCTTCGCCGATGAAGGCCAAAGGCGTGGGCGAGCTGGGCATCTGCGGCGTGGCGGCGGCGGTCGCCAATGCGATCTACAACGCCACCGGCGTGCGCGTGCGCGACTATCCGGTCACGCTGGACAAGCTGCTGGCCAAGATGCCGAAATACGCCTGACTATATACAAGGAGCTGACATGAGCGAATCTTCAGGCCGGCCGCTGGCGCTGGTCACCGGCGCCTCCACCGGCATCGGCCACGAACTGGCCAAGCTGTTCGCCGCTGACGGCTACGACCTGGTCATCACCGCCACCCACGGGCTGGAACACACGGCCGCGGAAGCGCGCAAGGCCGGCGCCAACACCATCGTCATCGTCGAAGCGGACCTGACGCAGTACGAGGGCGTGGAAAGCCTGGTCGAGGCGGTGCAGGCCACCGGCCGGCCCTTGGAGGCGGTCGCCTTCAATGCCGGCGTCGGCCTGGGCGGCTATTTCGTCGGCGGCACGGAACTCGCGCGCGAGCTGGAGATGATCCAGCTGAACGTGGTCTCCCAGGTGCACCTGACCAAGCGCCTGCTGCCGGACATGGTGGCGCGCCGCTCGGGCAGGCTGCTGTACACGGCCTCGATCTCGGGCACCATGCCCACGCCCTACGAGACCGTGTACGGCGCCACCAAGGCCTTTTTGATCTCGTTTGCGGAAGCGGTCAAGTCCGAGATCAAGGACAGCGGCATTACCGTCACGCTCCTGATGCCGGGCCAGGTCGACACCAACTTCTGGCCGCGCGCCGGCATGCTCGACAACAAGCTGGGCGTGGGCGAGAAGGCGAAACCCGACCAGGTGGCGAAGGAAGGCTTCGATGCCATGAAGGCCGGCAAGGACCGCATCGTGGCCGGCATGGTGAGCAGCAAGTTCATCGGCAACGTGATCAACAACGTGGCGCCGGACACGGTCAAGGCCGACCTGCACGCGAAGGATGCCCGCCCGGGCTCGGCGAACGATTGAGCCGTTGTTTCCGTAAGCGAATACAATGGTGGAAATTTAGTTTCTCGCCTGCATAGCCGCGCTACGGAAAGACCTCATGACCGACCATCCCCCCGGCGGTGCCGACGACAGCGTCGAGCGCCGCCTGCGCGCGCCCGGCGCGGCGCCGTCCCCGCTCGGTGCGCCCGCATCCTGGCCGGCGCCGCTGCAATATGCGGCGCGCTTCCTGTTCGATTCCGCGATGCCCACCTTTCTCGGCTGGGGCGATGACTTGTGCATGCTGTACAACGACGCCGCGCGCGCCATGCTGGGCGAGCGCCACCCGGCGATGCTGGGGCGGCCGCTGCGCGATTACTGGCCGCAAGCCTGGGACTCGCTCGCGCCTTCGCTGGCGCGCGTGCTGGCCGGCGAATCCTTCCAGGAAGAGCGGGCCACCGATGCCATGCCCGGACTGGCCGGCGTGGGGCCGGGCACGGCGTCGACCTGGCTCAGGATGTCGTTCGCGCCGCTGCGCGGCCTGGATGGGACGGTGCTGGGCTACACCTGCGCCGTCACCGAGACCACCGCATTGCGCGAGAGCGAGGCCAAATTCCGCGCCATCACCGATGCCATGCCGCAGATGGTGTGGTCGACGCTGCCGGACGGCTACCACGACTACTACAACGAGCGCTGGTACGAATACACCGGCCTGGCCCCTGGCGAGACCGACGGCGAGCGCTGGGCCACCGTGTTCCACCCGGACGACCGCGCGCGCGCCTGGGAGCTGTGGCGCCACGCGCTGGCCACCGGCGAGCAGTACGAGGTCGAGTACCGGCTGCGCCACCGCAGCGGCGAATACCGCTGGGTGCTGGGGCGCGCGCTGGCGGTGCGCGACGCCCAGGACCGCATCGTGCGCTGGATGGGCACCTGCACCGAGATCCACCAGCAGAAGCGCAACGAGGAGGCGCTGCTGGACGCCCAGCTGCGCCTGGCCGCGGCGCTGGTGGCGGCCGACATCGGTACCTGGACCTACGACCTCAGGACCGACCGCGTGTACGCCGACCGCAACCTGGCGCGCATGTTCGGCGTCGACGAAGCACAGGCCGCCGGCGGCCACATCGACAGCTACCTGGCCATGGTGCACCCGGACGACGTGGCGCAGACCCGGGCCGCGATCCGCCAGGCGGTCGTCGAGGGCGCGGCCTACGAATGCCACTACCGCCTGCGCCATGCCGACGGCGGCTGGCGTCATGTGCTGGCGCGCGGCAAGGTCAGCATCGACGATGCCGGCCGGCCGGCCTGGCTGCCCGGCATCGTGCTCGACGTCACGCGCCAGCGCGAGGCCGAGCAGGCGCTGCGCGAGAGCGAGGCGCGCTTCCGGCGCCTGGCCGAATCGAACGTGATCGGCATCATGCGCTACCGGAACGACGGCACCATCCTGGACGCCAACGACGCCTTCCTCGGCATGCTCGGCTATACCCGCGCCGACCTCGCGAGCGGCGCCTTGACCTCGCGCCTCCTGACCCCGCCCGAGTGGGGCGACGCCAACGAGGCAGTGATGCGCAAGCTGCGCAGCGACGGGCGCATGGACAACTACGTCAAGGAGTACTACCGCAAGGACGGCAGCCGCGCCAGCGTGCAGATCGGCGCCGCCACGGTCGATGACGGCCGCGAAGGCATCGCCTACGTGGTCGACATCTCGCCGATCCGCGATGCCCAGCAAGCCTTGCAGCAGAGCGAGGCGCGCTTCCGGGCGGTGGTCGACAACATCCCGCAGCTGGCCTGGATGGCCGAGCCGGACGGCCAGATCACCTGGTACAACAGCCGCTGGCACGCCTACACCGGCCTCACGCCCGAGGAGACCGCGGGCTGGGGCTGGAAGCGGGTGCACCATCCCGACTACCTGCAGCCGGTCGTCGACAGCTACCTGGACGCGGTGCGGCGCGGCGCGGTCTGGGAAGACACCTTCCCGATGCGCGGGGAGGACGGCGCCTACCGCTGGTTCCTGTCGCGCGCGGTGCCGATCCGGAACGAGGATGGCGCCATCGCGCGCTGGTTCGGCACCAACACCGATATCACCGCCCAGCGCGAAACCGCCAACGCCCTGCGCGAGGCCGACCGGCGCAAGGACGAGTTCCTGGCGATGCTGGCCCACGAGCTGCGCAACCCGCTGGCGCCGATCACCGCGGCGGCCGACTTCCTGCGCATCGGCAAGCCGGACGAGGCGCGCATCCGCCAGGTGACGGCCATCATCGCGCGCCAGGCCAGCCACATGACGGGCCTGATCGACGACCTGCTGGACGTCTCGCGCGTGACGCGCGGCCTGATCACGCTGGACAGCCGGCCGGTGCCGCTGGCCGGGCTGGTGGCCGAGGCGGTGGAACAGGTGCGGCCGCTGGTCAAGGCCAAGGACCACCACCTCGAGCTGCACATGCCGCCCGACGAGGCCCTGGTCCACGGCGACCGCAAGCGCCTGGTACAGATCTTCGCCAACCTGCTCGGCAACGCCGCCAAGTACACGCCGGACGGCGGCCGCATCGACCTGCACATCCGCCTGTGGGAGGAAGCCGCCGAGGTGGCGGTCGGCGACAACGGCATCGGCATGGCGCCCGAGCTGGTGGCGCGCGCCTTCGAGCTGTTCTCGCAAGGCGAACGCAGCGCCGACCGCTCGCAGGGCGGCCTGGGCATCGGCCTGGCGCTGGTGAAGAGCCTGGTCGAGCTGCACGGCGGCCAGGTGGGCGCGGACAGCGCCGGCCCGGGCCAGGGGAGCCGCTTCACGGTGACCCTGCCGCGCTATCACGAGCAGCCTCGCGCAGAGGATGGTGGCGCCGTGGCCGTGCCGGATGCGGCGCCAGGCACGATGCTCGAAGTGCTGATCGTCGACGACAACGTGGACGCCGCCGAGATCCTGGCGATGTACATCGATGCCGTCGGCCACCGCGCCACCGTGTTCCACAGCCCGCAGCGCGCCCTCGACCACGCGGCGCGGCACCGTCCCGACCTGTGCGTGCTCGACATCGGCCTGCCCGAGTTCGACGGCTACGAACTGGCGCGGCGCCTGCGCGCCATGCCCGGCATGCAGCACGTGCCGCTGGTCGCGGTCAGCGGCTACGGCCAGGCGCAGGACCGCGAGCAGGCGCTGGCGGCCGGCTTCGACCGCCATTTCGTCAAGCCGGTGCGGGCCGCCGACATCCTGGAGGTGATGAGCGCAGTGGGGCAGGCCAAGGGCATCGCGTGAGTTTTGGCATTGAGCCGCCCATTATCCTGCTGGTGCGCGGTGTCAGCCCGTACGCGGTGCCGGGCCAGCCGCAGAGCGCCCTGAACAAGGCGACCGAGGCCGAGCACCTGGCGATGCAGAAGGAAATCGCCGCGTACTCGACGCGCTCGACCCTGCGCATCGTGCCGGGGGCGGGGCATGTGATTCATGAGACGAAGCCGGAGGCGGTGGTGCGGGCGGTGCTGGAGGTGGTGGAGCAGGTGGGGCGGTAAGTGTGCCGTTTGCGGACTTGATGGCGTTAGCTCGTCGTTCCCGCGGAGGCGGGAACCCAAGTTGCTTGAGCGGCATGGAACAAAAGCTATAAGCACGCAAGGTACTTGGGTTCCTGCCTCCGCAGGAACGACGTCAGTGTGCCTCGCGGACCAAGGCAATCAAACTATCCAGTCGCCGCCCCTCACAACTCAGCGCCACCCCCTCCGGAAACTCCGCCTCGCTCAACCTGGTCAGCACCGACCCGGTCGGCATCTCCAGCGCCAGCCTGGCCCCACGCTCCCACGCATGCCGCACCGTATCCGCCCACAGCACCGGATGCGCCATGTTCCCCGCCAGGTCCGCGCCGATGCGGCGGCCATCGAACAGTGCCCGCGCCCCGCTGCTGCTGATATAAGTGATGCGCGGCCGTTGCAAGGGCACCTGTTCGACGGCGCAGGCCAGCAGGCGCGCCTGCTCATCGAACAGCTCGCAGTGCGAGGGCACCGCCACGGCCAGCCGCTCGGCACGCCCGGCGCCTTCGGCCAGTGCCAGCGCCGCCACCCGCGCCATCGCCGCATCGCTGCCGGCGATGACGATCTGGCGCACCGCGTTCAGGTTGGCCAGGTACACCGGCTGCCCGGCCGTGTGCACCCTTGCCACCAGGGGTTCCAGCTGCTGGCGGGTCAGGCCGCCGATGGCCGTCATGCCGTAGCCGCTCGGGTAGGCGTCTTCCATCAGCCGCGCGCGCAATTCGACCAGGCGCACCGCGTCCGTGAACGCCAGCACGCCGGCCGTCACCGCCGCCGGCCAGGCGCCGATCGACAGGCCGGCCACCATCTGCGGCCGGGCATCGTGGGCCGCCAGCACGCGCGCCATGGCCACGCCGGCGGTGAGCAGGCAAAGCTGGACGGCGACCGTGGAGCGCAAGGCGCCCTCATCGTCCAGGGCCAGGATGTCGCGTCCCAGCGCTTCGGAGGCTTCATGCAGGGTACGCACAGTCTCAGGATGATCGGGCAGCGCATGCAGCATGCCCGGCTTTTGCGCGCCCTGGCCGGGAAAGGTGAACAGCACGCTCATGCCGGCTCCTCGATGCGCCACGGGTCGGCCACCAGCAGCGGGCCATTGGCCGTCTTCAGCATCACGCGCCCGCCGCGCAGGTAGTCCAGCAGCGCGAAGCCGCCGCTGCCGGTGTCGATCTGCACGTCGGCGCGGCAGCCGGCGCCTTCCACCAGCACGCGCAGCGCCCCGGCCAGATCCAGGGACAGCGGCCGCGGCGCGCGCACCAGCAGGTCCAGGTCGCTCGTCGGACGCAGCACCGGCAAGCCGCTCGCCAGCCAGAAGCCGACGCCGCCCGCCGGCCCCCAGTCCAGGCCGAGCGCGCGCAACTTTGGCGCCAGCTTGATCAGGGCCGCGACGCAGGGCAGGCCGGTCGCGGCCGTATGCAGGTCGAGCGCCGGGCCGCCCGGGCCGAGCACGGCGCGCGCCAGCATTTCCGGCGTCACGCGGCGCGCGATCGCATCCACGGCCAGATGGCCGGCGCAGCGCTGGTTGCGGTCCAGCCCGCGCGCGCCCACCGGGATGGCGGCCGCCGTGATGGGTGCGCGCCGCACCACCAGCGGCGCCCGCGCCATCCAGCCGGCCTCCAGCCAGTCCGGCCGCGCGCCGCCGGCATCGAAGGCCTCGGGCCGGCGCGGGAACAGCAAGTCGTGCGGGCGCGGCAGGTCCATGGTCACGCCACCAGCGAACGGGTCGCGAAGAACAGCAGCGAGGGGCCGAGCAGGCAACCGAGGCCGGTGTGGAAGGTGGCGACCAGTGCGCCGTAGGGTACCAGGCGGCGGTCGGTGGCGGCCAGGCCGGCCGAGACGCCGCTGACGGTGCCGGCCAGGCCGCCGAACACCATCGCCGAGCGTGGGGTGCGCAGGCGCAGGAAGCGCGCCGCCATCGGCGTGCCGACCATGACGATGATGGCTTTCACCAGGCCGGTCGCGATCGACAGCGCGATGACTTCCGAGCTGGCGCCGATCGCCGCACCGGTGACCGGGCCGACGATGTAGGTGACGGCGCCGGCGCCGATGGTGGTCAGGCTGACCGCGTCGCGGTATCCGAAGGCCCAGGCCACGCTGGCGCCCACGATGAAGGGCAGGAAGGTGCCGAGCAGCAGCGCGAACACGCCGATCAGGCCGGCCTTGCGCGCCTCCACCACCTGCACTTCGAAGGCGGTGGCGACGATGGCGAAGTCGCGCAGCATGGCGCCGCCCATCAGGCCTACGCCGGCGAACAGCGAGACATCGGCCAGGCCCTGCTTGCCGCCGGTCTGCACGCCGCCCCAGTATGCCAGCGCGAGGCCGATCAGGATCGCGATCGCCGAGCCGTGGACGCGGCCGAAGGTCAGTTTTTTCGACACGAACATCGACACCAGCATCACCAGGCCGACCAGGGCGAAGGCGGTGACCAGGCCATTGTGCTTCGCGGTTTTCTCCAACAATTCAAGCATGATGAATCTCCTTTACGCGTGGCGCGGGTCGATGCCCGGTTCGGTGTCGGCGTCCGCGCCTTCGCTGGCCGCGGCCGGACGTTCGCTGTGGTTCAACAAGGCGATGCAGCAGGCGCAGGCCGCCACGCTGGCAAACGCCGCCAGCAGCGCCACCGGGCCGCCGCGCAGGGCCGACACCACGTTCTGGCTGGCCGCCATCGCCACCACCACCGGGATGTACATCGCACCCCAGAACGCGACGCCCATCTCGGTGTGCTCGGGCATCAGGCCGCGCTTGTGCATGTAAAGCCGTGCACAGATCAGCAGGATCATGGCGATGCCGACCCCGCCGACGTTGGTCTTGGCACCCAGCAGCGCCCCGAGCAGATCGCCCAGGAAGATGCCGAGCAGGTGGCACACGGCCAGCAATGCGGTTCCGTAGATAATCATGTTGGTCTCCTCTATCGTCCAGCAAAATGGGATGCGCCGGCGTATGCTGTTGTTGGATGGCGCGGCCTGGAACGTCGATGGTATGGGGTGTCTAGTCGGCGGCCTCCCATTCCTGTTCCAGCAGTGCGCGCACGCGGCGCGATGCAGCGCGGTGCCGGCCCTGCAGGCGGCTGGAGAGGTCGCGGACCTTGTCGTCCAGGATGTCGGCCAGCGCCGCGCCCAGGATGGCCACCACCTGCGCCACATCCTGCTCATTCGGGTGCGCCGGGTCGCTCACTTGAAGGGTCTGCCACAGCAGGCCGAGCGAGGCGTAGTTCCCGATGTCGTAGGCCATCGGCGGCACGCTGGCCGCAAGCTGTTCCAGCGCCTCCACCGTGCGCAGCGTGACGCGCGCGGCCGAGGCCTTGCCCATCGCGTGCACCATCACGCCCGGATCGCTAAGTGCGATCAGGCGGTTGGCCTGGTAGCCGTGTGCCAGGAAGGCACCTGACATCGCCAGGCCGACGATCAGCCCGATCACCGGATGGCCGGCCAGGCGCGCCTGGGCATAGGCGCCGGCGGCGCCGGCCAGCGCCTGGTGGATGCCGTAGGCTTCCTCGCGCCGGCCGTAGGCCTGGCTCGGCACGTCGATCACGGCCACGATCGGCCGCTTGACCGGCGCGTCGCGGTCCTGCTCGATCACGTCCCGGACCGCCTGCGCCAGCTGCCAGCCTTCGACCAGGCCGACTTCGCCGCCCCGGGCGCGCGGGAAGCGGTTGGCGGGATCGGGCACCACGGCGATCCAGCGTGCCGGCTGGCCCGCCAGCGGGGCGTCGCAGACCCGTACCGAGGCCCAGTCGTGCAGCGGCGCGTCGCCGCCGGTCAGATGGCGCAGCCAGGTGGCGCCGCGCGCGCTTTTGTCCACGTTTTGGTTGGTTTCCATCAGGCGTCTCCTCCTTGTTTGTAGATGGCGCGCACGTCGGCGGCCACCGGCTGGCTGGCCGTATCGACTTGCGCCAGCGCTTCCAGGAACTCGCCGGCGCGCTCGCTGCGGTGCCGCGCCGGCACGCCGCGTTCGAACAATTCGGCCACGGTAGCGCGGATCTCGGCCGTGTCATCGGCCACGCAGGCATCGGCCAGCCCGGTCGCCACGCGCTGCTCGCCGCCGGTCAGGCCCCAGATCAGGGCGCGGTTGCGCGCATCGAATTCCGCCACGCCGGCTTCCTGCTCGATCACCTGCGGTCCGTTCAGGCCGAGCCGCGCCTCACGCGTCAGCACGAGATAGGAGCAAAGCCCGGCCGCGATCGACATGCCGCCATAGCAGCCGACGGTGCCGGCACTGACGCCGATCACCGGGCGGTAGCGGCGCAGGTCGACGATGGCCGACTGGATCTCGGCGATGCCGGCCAGGCCCAGGTTCGCTTCCTGCAGGCGCACGCCGCCGGTCTCGAACAGGATCACGGCTTGCGTCGGGATACCGCTGCGGTTGTCGCGCGCCGCCAGTTCCAGGCTGCCGGCGATCTTGGCGGCGCCGATCTCGCCCATGCTGCCGCCCTGGAAGCCGCCTTCGATGGCCAGCACCACGGTCGGCTTGCCGTTCATCAGACCCTTGGCCACGACCACGCCGTCGTCGGACTGCGTGACCAGCCCCTGTTTCGCCAGCCAGGGCGAATGCAGGCGCTCGAAGGGGCCCGCCAGTTCGCGCATGCTGCCGGCGTCCAGCAGGGCCCGGGCACGGCTGCGCGCGTTGCGCTCGATGAAGCTGTCGCGCTTCAGCAGTTGTTCGATCGGGGTGCTCATGGCGTCGATCCTCCCTGTTGCGCCTCTTCGAAGGCTTGCTCGATGCGCATGCGCACCACGCCCGGCGTGGCGCCGTTGTCGTTGATTTCGATGCGCGCGGCGGGCAGGGTGCCGGGGCCGAGCACGCGCTCCAGCAGCGCGGTCCAGGTGTGGCCATAGCCGTTGACCGAGGTCTGCACCGCCACCGTGGTGCTGCCGGCGGCGTTCGGTTCCAGCAGCACTTCGAGGTCGCCCGAGGCCACCACGCCGGTCACCGTGCGTCCGGGCGCCGGCTGGCCGGCGCCGAAGGTGTATTCCAGTCTTTCCATTACAGGTCTCCTTGTTCGCGTTCGATGCGATCCAGCAGCAGGGCCGCCGCCAGCAGGTCGGCGGCGCCGCCCGGCGAGACGTGCAGCGTGCGCATGCGCGCTTCCAGTTCGCCCAGCGCGGCGCGGCCCCGCGGTGTGGCGATGCCGTTCAAGTCCAGCACGCGCCGCGCGCCGGCCTGGGTGGCGTCCAGCGCATGGCGGCCGCCGCGTGCCAGCAAGCAGGTGTCGTCCAGCCCGGCCATCACGGCCAGCAGGGCGTTCACGCGCGCCTGCGCTTCGCCGTCGCCACGGGCCCGAGACAGGCGCAGCATCGGCAGCGCCGCGTGCACCACGGCCGGAAAGCCGGCACGGGCCTGGGCGCGCGCGCCGCCGACCTGGTGGGTGCGGCAGGCCAGTTCGCCCTTGTTGCCGGTCTGCGCGGGCGCGCCCGGATCGTCGATGCGGGCCAGCGCGCCGGCACGTTCGGGAATACCTTCGCGTCCGCGTGCCGCCGCGGTGACCAGCAGGCCCAGTGCCCAGATCGCGCCGCGGTGGGTGTTGATGCCGCCGGTGGCCGCCATCATCGCGCTTTCCGCGTCGCGGCCGATGGCGCCGATGCGACGGCGCAGCAGCACCGTGTCGTCGATCGCCGCACCGGCTTCGGCCATGCGCAGGAAGGCGGGACGCAGCGCGCAGGCCGAGCGGCACATCAGCAGCCAGGTCAGGTCGCTGTGGGCGCCGCTACCGCGCATGTCGACCAGGCCGGGTTTCGGCGTCAGCATGGCTTCGTCGACCAGCGCGTCCATCGCGTAGTCCGCCAGGCAAGGGGCGTCCAGGCCGCGCTGCGCATGGCGCAGGGGATTCAGGGCCGTCATCACCAGCTCCTGAATTTGGCCGGCGGCTCATACAGCCCGCCCGACCAGTCGACCAGCTCGGCGATGCTCTTGGCCGCCAGCAGCGAGCGCGTGGCCTGCGAACGCTGCACGCCGATGTCCTCGGGCAGGGCGATCAGGCCCTGTTCGCGCATCCTGCTCGTCGTCTTCGGATCGTGGCGCATGCCGATCGGGGTCACGCCCGCCACCGCCGCCAGCATCGCCTTGCGCTCTTCGAGCGAGCGCGCTTTATATAGATAGGCGATGCCTTCCTCGGTCAGCACGTGGGTGACGTCGTCGCCGTAGATCATGATCGGGGCCAGCGGCATGCCGGAGCTCTTCCCGACTTCGACCGCGTCGAGCGATTCGACGATGGTCGGCGCGCTGCCGTCCTGGAAGGTCTCGACCATCTGCACCACCAGCTTCTTGCCGCGCTGGAGCGGATCGTCTGTCTCCACGAGGTCGAGCCAGGCCGGGGTCGCGTGGCGCCGCCCGTGCGGGTCGTGGCCCATGTTCGGTGCGCCGCCAAAGCCGGTCAGGCGTCCGTGGGTGACGGTCGACGAGTTGCCCAGGCCATCCATCTGCAGCGTCGAGCCGATGAAGAGGTCGACCGCGTACTGGCCGGCCAGCTGGCACATCGCCCGGTTCGAGCGCATCGAGCCGTCGCGGCCCGTGAAGAACACGTCGGGCCGGGCTGCGGTGTAGGCTTCCATGCCCAGCTCCGCGCCGAAGCAATGCACGCTGTCGACCCAGCCGGATTCGATCGCCGGGATCAGGGTCGGGTGCGGGTTCAGGGTCCAGTTGCGGCAGATCTTGCCCTTCAGGCCGAGCTGCTCGCCATAGGTCGGCAGCAGCAGCTCGATCGCCGCCGTGTTGAAGCCGATGCCGTGGTTCAGCGATTGCACCTCGTGGCGCTCGTAGACGCCGCGGATCGCCATCATCGCCATCAGGATGTGCACCGGCTTGATCAGGCGCGGATCGCGCGTGAACAGCGGCTCGATGTAGAAGGGTTTATCGGACTGGACCACGAAGTCGACCCAGGAACCGGGGATGTCGACGCGCGGCAGGTCCTTCGGGTCGTCGACGATCTCGTTGACCTGGGCGATTACGATGCCATCGCGGAAGGCGGCGGCTTCGACCAGGGCCGGCGTGTCCTCGGTGCTGGGACCGGTGTACAGGTTGCCGGCGCGGTCGGCTTTGTAGGCGGCGACCAGCACCACGTTCGGCGCCAGGTCAACGTACAGGCGGGCGTAGAGTTCGATATAGGTGTGCAGGGCGCCCACCTGCAGCGTGCCCTCCTGCAGGAACTGCGAGATGCGCAGGCTCTGGGCGCCGGCAAAGGCGAAGTCGAGCTTGCTTGCGATGCCGCGCTCGAACAAATCGAGGTGCTCGGGCAGGCTGACGGCGGGCTGGATCATGTGCAGGCGGTTGACGCGGTCCGGGTCGACCTGCACCAGCGCGCGGGCAAGGAAGTCGGCCTGCTTCTGGTTGTTCCCTTCCAGGACCACGCGGTCGCCGCTGGCGACCAGGCTTTCCAGCGCCTCGACGATGCGGTCGGTGCGCAGCACCGGGCCCGCGGCCAGGTGGCGCACCGCATCGATGCGGCGCTGTTTCTCGCGGCGCCGCAAGTCCCACTGGCGCGGGACGGCGGACGCGGCCGGCGTGCTTTCCATGTTGTCTCCTTTTTACGAGTGGCTGGGGACAGCATAGGCAAGCGATCCAGGCGCTTCAATCAACACCACCGTCCATTGTTTACCCTGAGGTTAATGATTGCGGTATGCTCTACGGGTGACGCTGGCAGGAGCCGATGAAATGATCAATGAAGAAATTACACTGAAAAAACTCGAGGTCTTCCTCGCCTTCATGCGCCTGCACAGCCTGTCCCGGGTGGCCGAGGAACTGGGCCAGAGCACGGTCAGCGTGCACCGCGCCCTGCATTCGCTGGAAGAAGGCTTGCGCTGCCCGCTGTTCCGGCGCGAAGGGCGGGCCCTGGCCCCGCTGCCGGCCGCCTACGCCTTCGCCAAGCACGCCCAGCGCGCGGTGGCCGAGACCGAGGAGGGCATCCGCCGGGCGCGCGAGATGGCGGGCTTCGCCGGCGCCAAGCTGAAGATCGGCTCGCTGTATTCGCTCACGCTACGCTGCATCCCCCAACTCCTGATGGGGCTCAAATTGCGGCGGCCGGAGCTGCAGATCGACCTGACCCTGGGCTCGAACCAGGAATTGCTGCGCAGCCTGGAAGAAGGGCGGCTGGACGCGATCGTGATCGGGCTGCAGGCCGGGCTCGAGGATCCGCAACTGCTGGCGGTGCCGCTGTTCGAGGACGAAGTGTATTTGGCCGCACCGCTCGGCTCGCCCTACGCCGGCCAGGCCCAGGTCGACTTGCGCGCGCTGCGCGGCGAAAAGTTCATCACGCTGGGCGGCGGCTTCGTCACCTCGGACAGTTTCGACCATGCCTTCCGCGAAGCCGGCTACGTGCCCGAGACCGTAATGCGCGTCAGCGACATCTTCTCGCTCATCAACCTGGTCGGCGGCGGCATGGGCTACAGCCTGCTGCCGGGCCGCATCGCCGGGTTCAGCAGCCGCGTCGACCTGATTCCGCTGGACGCCCGCTACGGCTCGCGCCAGGCGATCACGCTGCTGCTGTCGCGCTCGCGCGAGCGCGATCCGAATTTGCTGGCGCTGGCGGCCGAGTGCCGCATGTATGGGTCGCGGCGCCACGATTTGCCGGGGTAGGGCGGCCGGAGTCGGTGTATTTCTCAAGTGAAATATGCTACATTTGGCAAGTTTGCCGATTGTTCGACTCATCACCGCCAGAGGAAACCATGTCCCGCGCCGCGCTCAGTGCCAAGGTCTTTGCCGTCTACCTGTTCGTCATCGGGCCGCTGCTGGTGTTCGTGCCGAATGTCCTGCTGGCGCTCTTCGGCTTCGCAACGGCGAGCGAGGTGTGGGTGCGCGCGGTGGGCCTGCTGGCCTTCAATATCGGGGTCTACGTCTGGATCTGCGCATCGGACAGGGCCTTCCTGCAGGCCTCGGTCTATACGCGTGCACTGACCTTCGTCACATTCACGAGCTTCGGTGTGCTGGGCTTGACCAGCCCGATGATCATCCTGTTCGGCGCGATCGACCTGTGCGGCGGCTTGTGGACCTGGTTTGCGCTGAGGGCCGACGCACGCGCGGGCACGGCCCTGGCGGCCTGAAGGTGGGGTTGAGCAGCGTGCGGCTCAACCGCGCACGCGGCGGCGCCGCGCAATACCCAGCGCCCCCAGGCCCAGCAGGACCAGCGCCGCGGCGCCCGGTTCCGGCACCACGCTGGTGATGCCTTCGATGACGTCGTTCTGGCAGGTCTCGCCCCAGTGCATCGCGAACGAGGTGTAGTTCAGCAGTTCGGTGCCGGCCAGGTTGATCGTGAAGGTCAGGGCCTGGTTGGCGGCGACCGTCCACTGGCCGGTGACGGCCTTGGCGTTCACGCTCACCTGTTGCACCGTGCTCGAACCGGTGCGCACCAGGGTTTCCTGGCCTTCGCGGTACAGGCATTCGGTGCCCAGCGTGCACTTCATGACCTCGTCCGAATCCTTGATGTTCTGGGCGTTGGTGCTGCCGTTCAGCTGGTACAGCTTGAAGGTGCCGCCGGTGTTGCTGTAGCGGTTGTCGAGGGCGAAGCCGTAGTCCCAGACGGTGCCGGTGGTGGAATCGTCGTTTTCATGGTGGCTGTCGGTGCCGGCCGCTTTCCAGGTGTCGGCCAGGAACAGGTCGCCGTAGCCGATACCGCCGGTGGTGATGTTCGAATCCATGCCGGCATGGCCGGCGAAATTCGTATTGATGACGATGGTGAGGATGCTGCCGACCCGGGTGATGGTGGCGTCCTTGATGTCATAGGTGGTGCCGCCAATGACATCGCCCTTGCCGTGGTCGTCCGAACCCCAGTAGGCGTTGACACCGGTGTCGCTGATGCCGCCGGCGTGGGCCTGGCCGAGTGCCAGGCAGGCGAGGGCACCACAGATCATCTTTTTCATGCTCACGGACTCTCCCATCGTTGGCGTTTTGATTTGCATCAATGAGCACGAATCATGCCATGAATAAACACGGCTTGTAAATCAGTTATTTAGTTTCTAAAAATTTACTGGAGGGAATGCCATGTAAGCTTTTCCGACACGGCTGTTGCTGTACAAAGAATTTACTTGCCTACTGGATAGCTATAAGCCGACAATGCCATTTTTTAAAGCTCTTCAGGATGGCCATGTCGACACCTCTGCCTCTCCGCCTGGCGCCGCTGGTGCTGGCCCTCGTCCTGGCCGCTTGCTCGAGCCGGTCCGCCCCGGAACTGCGCGCCCAGGCGGTCGGCTTGCAGCAGAAGGGCGACTTCGCGGCGGCGCTGGTCGTGCTGAAGAACGCGGCCCAGGTCGAGCCGCACAACCCCGAGACGCGCTATCTGCTGGCCACGACCTACCTCGACACCGGCGACGCGGTCAGCGCCGAGAAAGAGGCGCGCATGGCGCTGCAGGGGGGTCATGCCCAGCCCGGCGCGCTGGCGGCGCTTGGCCGGGCACTGGTGATGCGCGGCGAATTCAGGAAAGCGCTCGACGACACCGCCCAAGGGGCGAACCTGCAGGCACTGCTGCCGGTACGGGCCGACGCCGAACTCGCGCTCGGCGGCCGCGAACAGGCGCGCGCACTGTTCACGCGCGCCCTGCAGGGGGCGCCGGAGAACCCGGACGCGCTGGTCGGCCTGGGCCGCATCGCCTGGCTGGATGGCGACGCCGCGGCGGCCCACGGCTATGCCGAGCGCGTGCTGCGGCGCAGCCCGGGCAACCTGGCGGCGCTGATGTTCCAGGCCGACCTGCTGCGCGCCGAGGGCAAGCATGCGCAAGCCTTCGACGTCTACGACAAGGTGATCGCCCTCAGCCCCCAGCACCGCTCGGCCCACGTGGAAAAAGCCTACCTGGCGATCGGCCTGCAGCGCTACGACATGGCCCAGGCCGAACTCGACACCGCCTTCAAGATCGCGCCGGGCAGCCTGCTGGCGGTCTACACCCAGGCGCTGCTCGACTACACGCGCGGGCGCTATCCCGAATCGCGCGACTCGCTCATGAAGCTGCTGCGCGCGGCGCCCGAGCACATGCCCAGCGTGCTGCTGGCCGGCGCCGTGAGCCTCAAGCTCGGCGCCAACTACCTGGCCGAACACCACCTGCGCCATTACCTGGAAAGCCACCCGGACAACGTCCAGGCGCGCAAGATGCTGGCCTCGGCCCTGATCGGCACCGGCCACGGCGCCGAAGCGCTGAACGTGCTGGCGCCGGCGCTGCAGGCGGCCGCCGCCACGGGCGCCAGGGCCGGCCAGGACATCCAGCTGCTTGCCATCGCCGGCGACTCCAACATGCAGGCCGGCCGCTTCGGCCCGGCCGCGGACCTGTTCGCCCAGGCCAGCGCCCTCGATCCGGATTCGGCCGAGCTGCGCACCTCGCTCGGCCTGTCGCGCCTGAACCAGGGCGATCTCGAGCCGGCGCTGCGCGAACTGCAGGCCGCCACCCAGCTCGACCGCAAGTCGATCCAGGCGGCGCAGGCGCTGGTGCGCACCGAACTGCGGCTCGGGCGGCTCGATCCCGCGCTGGAGGCCGCTACCGCGCTGGTGCGCGCCCAGCCGGACAGCCCGGTGGCCCACGAACTGCTGGGCAGCGTGCATGCGGCGCGCGGCCAGGTCGATGCGGCGCGCGCCGGATTCGGACGTGCGCTGGCGCTGCGGCCCTCGCATTACCCGGCGGCGGCCGGCCTGTCCCAGCTGGCGCTGGACCGCAAGGACGCTGCCGGCGCGCGCCAGGCCATGCTCGCTTTCCTCGACAAGAACAAGGCCAGCGTGCAGGCGATGTCGGCCCTGGCCCTGCTGGCCGAAGGCGCCGGCGATGCAGCCGGCACCACGCGCTGGCTGGAAGCGGCGGCCGCCGTCGATCCGGCCGCGGTCGGCCCGGCGGTCAACCTGATCGCCCAGTACCTGCGCAGCGATGCGCCCGGCAAGGCGCTGAACCTGGCGCGCAAGCTGCAGGTCGCGCATCCGGACAACCCGGACCTGCTCGACCTGCTGGCCAAGAGCCAGCTGGCGAACGGGCTGCTGGAGGATGCGCTGGGGACTTACCAGAACCTGGCGACCGCGCTGCCGCGCTCGGCCCAGGTGCTGATGCAGGTGGCCGGCCTGCAGCTGCTGCTGGACCGGCCGGTGCAGGCCGAGGATGCTCTGAAGAGCGTGCTGGCGATGCAGCCCGATTTCCCGTCGGCCGAGGTCGAACTGGCCGGGCTGTACGTGCGCAAGGGTTCGCCCGACCTGGCGCTGATCATCGCCGACCGCCTGCAGCGCCGCCATCCCGATGGCCCGGCCGGCTGGACCCTGGAAGGCGACGTGCTGATGGCCAAGCGCCAGCCGGCGCAGGCGCTGGCCGCCTACGAGCACGCCTTCGGCATGCGCGCCACCAATGAGGTGGTGATCAAGATCGACAATGCGCTGCGCCAGGCCGGGCGCAAGGAAGATGCATCAGGGCGCCTCGACCGCTGGCTGGCCGCGCACCCGGCGGACGCGCGCGCGCTGGCTTACCGTGCCCAGACCTGGCTGGCCGAGGGCGCCTGGCGCCAGGCCGCGGAGCAGCTCGAGGCCGTGCTCAAGCTGCAGCCGCGCAATGCCGTGGTGCTGAACAACCTGGCGCTGGCCTACCACGCGCAGGGCGATGCGCGCGCGCTCGCGACCGCCGAGGCGGCACTGGAACGCGCCGGCGAGCGCCCGGACGTGATGGACACGCTGGCCTGGATCCTGGTGAGCCGCGGCGACGCCAAGCGCGCCGTGCCCATCCTGCAAAAGGCGCATGCGCTGGCGCCCAGGGCGCGCGACATCCGCTACCACCTGGCGGCGGCGCTGTACCGGACCGGGGAACGCGAGGCCGCGCAGAAGGAACTGGAAGCGCTGGCGGCGGGCGACATGCGCTTCGCCCAGGGAGAAGAGGCGCGCAGGCTGCTCGAGCGCCTGCGCACGGACGCCTGATCAGGCTTCGGGCGTCCAGCCGAGGCGTTCTTCGAACAGCCTGCGGTACAGGGTCGAGATCTCTTTCGGCACCTTGCGCACGTATTCCTCGGCTTTGCGGCGGGTTTCGCCTTCCAGGCCGTCCAGGAAGGCGAGGGCTTCGTGGGCGCTGGGGGCGCGCTCGCTGACCTTGGCGAACTTGGCCGGCAGCGCGGTCCAGACCGCGGCGTCCAGTTCGTGCCGGCGCAGCCATTCGGCCACGCGCGGGTCTTCCGCGCCGTGCGGATTCGGGATGCTGCCCACCCATTGCGGATACTCGGGGCGGATCTTTTCGCGCTGGCGCAGCATTTCGCGCGCGGCGGCCAGGTCCGTCGTATCGAGCAGGGCCCAATAGGTCGGCATCGGCGGGGCGGCCTCGTGCATCACCACGGCCAGCTCGTCGCTGTCGTCGCTGTCGCGCACGAATTCGATCGGCAGCAGCGGCCCATCGGGGCGCCAATCGGACGCCAGCTTCAACGGACCCGGCTCCCAGATGAGCGAACCCCAGGCAATGCACGCGATCTTCACATCATTCTCCAAGAGATAACCGGTAAGCAGGTTCATTGCGAACCCAACTGTCGTAGTATCCTACACCGGTGCATGTAACGCAGTGTTTCGCCTTGTGTGCGTGCGCGCACGCTCGACGCGTGGACCCGCCGGTGCGAAAATCGTCCTGACAGGGGGATACCCCCCGCCTGGAGGGCGTCATGAACGATACCGAAGTCTTGATTGCCGGCGCCGGCCCGACCGGCCTGGTGCTGGCGCTGTGGCTGACGCGCCAGGGCGTGCAGGTGCGCATCGTCGACAAGGGCGAGGGGCCGGGCAGCACCTCGCGCGCGATGGCGGTGCAGGCGCGCACGCTCGAACTCTACCGCCAGCTGAACCTCGACCGCGAAGTCGTCGCGGCCGGCCTGCGCAACCCCGCCATCAACGTCTGGGCCAGGGGCAAGCACCGCGCCCGGCTCGATTTCCAGGACGCCGGCAGCAGGATCACGCCCTTTCCCTTCGTGCTGATCTATCCGCAGGACCAGCACGAACGGCTCTTGACGCGGCACCTGCAGGACGCCGACGTCCAGGTCGAGCACCGCACCGAGCTGCTCGGCTTCAGCGACGAGGGCGGCCGCGTGACGGCGCGCCTGCGCGGTCCGGACGGCGTCGAGACCACCTGCACGGCCGACTGGCTGGCCGGCTGTGATGGCGCCCACTCCCTGGTGCGCCACCAGCTCGGCACCGGCTTCGAGGGCGGCACCTACGACCAGGTGTTCTACGTGGCCGACGTCGAAAGCGAGGGCCCGGCCGCCAATGGCGAGATCCACATGTCGCTGGAAAACGCCGATTTCGTGCTGCTGCTGTCCTACGACGGCGCCGCCCGCGCGCGCCTGATCGGCGCGGTGCGCGTGGACCGCGAGGATGCCGGGCGCCCGCTCGAGTTCGAGGACGTGCGCCAGCAGGCGATCGCCAGCCTGGGCCTCAAGGTGCGCCGGGTGAACTGGTTCTCGACCTACCGCGTGCACCACCGCGTGACCGGGCGCTACCGCCGCGGGCGCGTGCTGTTGGTCGGTGACGCCGCCCACGTGCACAGCCCGGCCGGCGGCCAGGGCATGAACACCGGCATCGGCGACGCCATCAACCTGGCCTGGAAGCTGACCGCGGTCCAGCATGGCCACGCGCCCCAGGCCATGCTGGACAGCTACGAAGCCGAGCGCATCGCCTTCGCGCGTCGCCTGGTCGAGACCACCGACCGCGTGTTTTCCGCCGTCACCGCGCAGGGCAACCTGGCCGACTTCATGCGCACCCACGTGGCGCCGATGTTCGCTTCCACAGCGTATGCGATCGGGCCGGTGCGCGAGTTCATGTTCCGCGTGCTGTCCCAGACCGGCGTCCATTACCACGACAGCGCGCTCAGCGAAGGCATGGCCGGCGAGGTCCGCGCCGGCGAGCGCCTGCCCTGGATCGGCCACGATGGCCCGGACAACCACGCGCCGCTGAACGCGATGGCCTGGCAGGTGCACGTCTACGGCGAACCGGCGGCCGACCTCGAGGCCTGGTGCCAGGAAGCCGGCGTGCCGCTCGAACGCTACCCGTGGAGCCAGGTCTGCTACGACGCCGGCCTGGCGCGCGACGCCGTCTACCTGGTGCGGCCGGACGGCTACATCGCGCTGGCCGATCCGGCCGGGGCGCCGGCCAACCTGGAGCGCTACTTCGGCACGCGCGGCATCCTGCCGCATGGGCACCGGATCCCGGTGCACCTGCCCGGGCAGCCGCGCCCTCATATATAGCGGAGCGACGAGTGACCAAGACCGGGGAATGTGAGAATGCGAGAGGAATGCGGCTGGCTTGCCGGGTTAAGATACGTGTTCAACAATAACCAAGGGATGTCCAGTTCATGATTTCGCATCGTCACCCGTTCGGCCGCAGGGCCCTTGCCGCCGCCTTTGCTTCGGCTCTCGCCGCCGTCGCCCTGAGCGGCTGCGTCATCGCCACCGACACCCGCACCGCCGCCGCCAGCGGCGAAGCCGGCGGTGCCAGCTTCTGCGAAAAATCCAGCGACGGCAGCTCGGTCGCCTGCGGCGGCCGCGCCACCTATTGCGAATCCTCGAGCGACGGCCGCCAGGTGGCTTGCGGGGGGCTGGCCACCTTCTGCCAGAAGTCCAGCAACGGCGCGGACGTGGCGTGCGGCGGCAAGGCGACCTATTGCGAGAAGTCGAGCGACGGCAAGAAGGTCGCCTGCGGCGGCGGCGAACGGCGCGGCTGATCCCGCTTCGGGGGCATCCGGCGCCGCGTCAGGCCGGCGCCGGGTCAGGCCAGTGCCGGGTCAAGCCAATGCCTTTTCGGCCGCCCGGATACCCCACCACGCCGCTTCCTCGAACACCGAAAAGCCGGACAGATCGGCGTGGGCGAACAGCAGCGGGCCGTCGGCTTCGCGCAGCGCCTGCAGGCCGGCGTTGGCGCGGAAGCCCGGCAGCGGCGCCGCCATCGCGTGGCCGCGCAGCGTGACCTCGACCTTTTCCACGCAGGGCGCGAAGGTCCAGCCGTAGGCCGTCTTCAGGTCCTGGCCGGCCAGTTCCAGCAGTGCGCCGGGCGTGGCCGCCATCATCCATTTGCGCGCCGCGTCCGGCGTGCGGTCCGACAGCGCGACGTAGGAGGTGAACACGGTCTTCTCGGGCGGCGTGACGCGGATGTCCTGGTGGGTCGAGACCACGTAACCCAGGCCCGGCTCCTGGTAGACCACGTTGTCCCAGCACAGCGGGGCGTGCGGGCGCTCGCGCGGGAAATCCTTCATCAGGAAGTTCGCCACCATCCAGGGCGCATAGCTTGGCGTGTGGCGCGCCGGGTCGAAGCCCAGTTCGCGGATACCCTCGACCACGCGCGCCGCCACGTACACCGGCATGGCGACGATGGCCTTGCGCGCCCTGACCAGGTAGCTGCGGGCGACGCCGTTTTCCAATGCGAAGCACAGCGCCTCGACGCCGCCGCCGGCCTTGCGCACCGAGACCACGGTGCCGGCGCGGCGCTGCACGCCCGAGCGCTCGGCCATCCGGCGCGCCAGCGGCGCCAGGCCGCCCGGCCAGGTCAGCCAGGCGCCGTTGCCCGAATTGGCCGCCTTGCCCCAGCGGCTGCAGTAGTAATGCAGGCCGGCCCAGGCCGAGACCTTGTCGTAGCGGGTGCCGTAGTCGTCGCGGCAGCAGTAGTTCAGGTACCAGTGCAGCGTCGGCGCGCGGTAGCCTTCGCGGTCCAGCCAGTCCTTCAGCGTGATGGCGTCGAGCGCCTGCCACTGCGGATCGTTCGAGGACAGCACGGTCGGGAACACGAAGGGACGACGGCCGTCGCCACCCCGCAAGCCGCGCAGGCGCTCGACCTCGGCGAAGAAGCGCTTATGCTCGGCCAGCTCCCAGGCCGGCACGCTGTCGACGGGCAGGAAGCCGTCCTGCCAGGCGCCCTGGTACAGCAGGCGTTCTTCCGGCGCGTGCAGGATGAAGCGTTCGTCGTAGGTCGGCTTTTCGGCGTAGGGATCGCGCTGCAGGATGCCGAGGTCGAACAGGATCTCGCGCACGTGGGTCGATTCGGGCGAAGGCAGCGGCAGGTAGTGGGCGCCGGTCGGATAGGCGAGGTCGCCGAAGTGTCCTCCTGCCGCGTTGCCGTCGGGCTGGGGGCCGTCGATCATCAGCATCTCCGTGTGGCCGGCGCGCTTCAGCTTCCACGCCGCCGCCAGCCCGGCGATGCCGGAACCGAGGATGGCGACGTCGGTGCTGATGGTTTCACTCGGCGGCGGGATCGCGCGGCGGTCGCGCAGGTAGTGGCCTTCATCGCGGCCCGGGTAGCGCACCTCGGTGGCGATGTCCTGCCAGCGCAGGAAGCCGGCGCCCGCGCCCAGGCCGGCCAGCCCGGCCGCGCCGGCGTTGATGAGGAAGCCGCGGCGGTCCATCTAGCGGATCACCTGGCGCCAGTCGTGTTCGAACTCGCGCACCAGCGACTGCGTGTTCAGTCGGTTCGGCGGCAGGTCCTGGCGCTGCATGTCGGGCGGGAAGGCGAACATCTCGCGCGTGGTCTCCGCGTTCAGGTAGCGCATCGGCAGCGGGTATCTGGTGGGCGGGGTGTAGCCGGGGCGCTTGGACGCGAGGATGAACCCCCATTCGCCGAACGAGGGCACGTAGGCGTGGTAGGGCCAGGTCTGCAGGCCGACGTCGCGCAGCGTGGCGTCGATGGTCCAGTAGGCGTGCGGGGCGAAGAAGGGCGAGGTCGACTGCACCACGACCAGGCCGTTCTCGGCGATGCGCTTTTGCAGCAGGCCGTAGAAGGGCACCGAATACAGCTTGCCGAGGGCGAAGCTGGACGGGTCCGGGAAGTCGACGATGGCGGCGTCGAAGGTGTCGGTGGCGTTCTGCAGCCAGATCGCGGCGTCGGCGTTCACCACTGTCACGCGCGGGTCCGAGAGCGAAGCATGGTTCAGGGCTTTGAGCTCGGCGCGGTCGCGGAAGGCGCGCGTCATCGCCGGATCGAGGTCGACCAGGGTCACGTGGCGGATGTTCGGGTAGCGCAGGATCTCGCGCAGCGCCAGGCCGTCGCCGCCGCCCAGCACCAGCACGTTCCTGGCCCAGGGCAGGGCGCTCAGCACCGGGTGCACCAGCGCCTCGTGGTAGCGGTATTCGTCGCGCGAGGAGAATTGCAGGTTGCCGTTGATGTAGAGGCGCAGGTCGTCCTTCCAGCGCGTGATCACCAGGCGCTGGTAGGGCGTGCTGGTCGAGTAGACGATCTCGTCGCCGAACAGGCCGTGTTCTCCCCATTCGACCATCCGGTCCGAGAGGCCGAAGCCCAGCACCAGCAGGAACAGCACGCTGCAGGCGCGCAGCGCGCGCCCGGCCAGGTTCTTCAGTTCGAAGCGGAAGGCGTACAGCGTCCAGCAGGCCACGCCCACGTTCAGCATCCCGAACAGGAAGCCGGTGCGCACCAGGCCCAGGTGGGGCGCCAGCACCAGCGGGAACAGCAGCGACACGGCCAGCGCGCCCAGGTAGTCGAAGGTCAGCACCCGGCTCACCAGTTCCGTGAACTCGGTCTGGCGCGCGTTCAGGGCGCGCATCACCAGCGGCACTTCCATGCCGACCATCAGCCCGACCAGGAACACGAGCACATACAACAGGGTGCGGAAGGGCGTGGTCATCCACGAGAAGCTCATGAACAGCAGCGCGGCCGAGACACCGCCGATCAGGCCCACGGCCAGTTCGATGTCGACGAAGCGTTCCAGCACGTCCTCGTCGGCCACGTATTTCGAGACGTGCGCGCCCACGCCCATGGCGAACAGGTAGCATCCGATAATCGTCGAGAACTGCAGGATGGAGTCGCCCAGCAGGTAGCTGGACAGGGCGCCGGCGATGAGTTCGTAGGCCAGTCCACAGGACGCCACGACGAATACCGACAGGATCAAGATTTTCTTGGTCATCACAGATGTTTGCTCTAAGATGCGCGATGTCATCTTAGCTATTTCTTCGGAGAACTACGTGCCCGCCATCCTAAACTATCTGCTGCATCTTTTGACGGCTGCCGCGCTGGTTTTGGCATTTTTTATCGTGTACACGCGGGTCACGCCCTATGACGAGGTCCAGCTGATCCGCCAGGGCAACCACGCGGCCGCGTTGTCGCTGGGCGGGAGCCTGATCGGCTTCTCGGCGACGATCGCCTCGGCGCTGGTGCACACGGCGGACTATTACGAATTCGCCGGCTGGGCCGCCGGCGGCCTGCTGGCGCAGCTGGCGGTATGGTTGTTCACGACCCGGCTGCTGCGCATGTCGAAGGACCAGATCGAGGCCAACAATTGCGCGTTCGGCGGGCTGCTGGGCGCGATCTCGCTGTCGATCGGTATCGTGAATGCGGGCTGCATTTCTTAGTTCACGGGGACAGAGCCCGGTTTTCACGGGTGGGCTCTGTCCTCGTCTGATTAAAATGGGGTCAGCGCCCGGTTCACTCGGGTGGGCTCTGACCCCGTCTGATTAAATGGAGGTTTCCATGTCACTGGGCTCATTCATCAAGAAGCAGTTCATCGACGTCATCCAGTGGAACGAGGACAGCGAAGGCGTGCTCGCCTGGCGCTTCCCGATGCAGGATTTCGAGATCCAGAACGGCGCCATCCTCAACGTGCGCGAGTCGCAGGTGGCGCTGTTCGTCAACGAGGGCCGCATCGCCGACGTGTTCGGCCCCGGCACCCACAAGCTGACGACGCGCACGCTGCCGGTGCTGACCAATCTGCAGAACTGGGACAAGCTGTTCGATTCGCCGTTCAAGTCGGACGTCTACTTCTTCAGCACGCGCGTCCAGACCGGGCGCAAGTGGGGCACGCCGCAGCCGATCACGATCCGCGACAAGGATTTCGACATGATCCGGGTGCGCGCCTTTGGCATGTATTCGTACCGCATCGCCGACCCGCGCGCCTTCTTCACCGAGATCAGCGGCACGCGCGAAGCCTACACCCGCGACCAGGTCGAGGACCAGCTGCGCGGCATCATGCTGGCCACGATGGCGACGTCGCTGGGCACCTCGCAGGTCGCCTTCCTCGACATGGCCGCCAACCAGGCGCTGATGGCGCTGCAGGTGCGCAAGGACCTGGAGCTGGCCTTCGGCCGCTACGGCATCGGGCTGGACGAATTCAACGTGGCCAGCGTCAGCCTGCCGGAAGAGCTGCAGGCGGCCCTCGACGAGCGCATCGCCGCCGGCATGAAGAGCACCCTGTCCGCCGACAAGATGGGCAGCTTCACCCAGTTCCAGGTGGCCAGCAGCATCCCGCTGGCGGCCCAGAACGAAAGCGGCGCGGCCGGCCTGGGCGCGAGCCTGGGGGCCGGCGTGGCCGTCGGGCAGGCGATGGCGCAGGGGATGAGCGGTGCGTTCGCGCCGCCGGTCCAGCCGGCGCCCGCTGCGGCTGCGGGTGCGGAGTCCATTGAGGACCGCTTGGCCAAGCTCAAGGCGCTGCTGGACCGCGGCCTGATCTCGCAGGGCGACTACGACGGCGCCAAGTCCGAACTGCTTAAGAAACTGATCGGATAAGCGCCGCGCATGCTACGAGTCTCCTGCCCGTCCTGCGGGGCGCCCGTCGAGTTCAGGTCGCACGTCTCGGTGGTGGCGGTGTGCGAGTTCTGCCGCACCACGGTCGTCAAGGACCAGGGCGCGGTGCGCGACCTCGGCAAGCTCTCCAGCGTGCTGGAGGATTACTCGCCGATCCAGATCGGCACCGCGGGCCAGGTCGGCGGACGCGCCTTTACCGTGGTCGGCCGCATCCAGCTGCGCTACGACGCCGGCCTGTGGAACGAGTGGTTCCTGGTGTTCGACGATGGCGGCAAGGGCTGGCTGGGCGACTCCTCGGGACGCTATGTGGTAACGATCGAGCGCGAGTTGGGCCCCACCTGGCCGGCCTTCGAGACGATCCGCGTTGGCCACGAGCACGACATCGGTGTGGGAACCTTCATCGCCTCGGAAAAGCGCGTGGCGCGCGCCATCGGCGGCCAGGGCGAGCTGCCGATGGTGGTCGGCGACGGCTGGGAAGCCCGCGTGGCCGACTTCCGGCGCGGCCCCGACTTCGTCACCCTCGATTATTCGGACGGTCCGACCCCCACCATGTACCTGGGCGCCGCGCGCACCCTCGGCCAGATGGGGTGCCAGCTGCTGCGCGACGACGCCACGATCAAGGAAAGCAGCGGGAAATATCGCGGCCGCGTCGACTCCCTCCTGTGCCCGCACTGCGGCACGGCGATCGCGTACCTGCCGGGCGTCACCCCCGCCATCGTGTGCCAGAGCTGCCAGACCCGGCTCGACGCCTCGACCCCGGCGCTCGAGGTGCTGGCCGCCGGCGAAAAGGCTGCCAGGCGCTACCTGTTCACGCTGCCGATCGGCAGCACGGGCAAGCTGGGCGGGCGCGAGCTGCGCGTGCTGGGCGCCATGCGCCGGGTCGACGACGAAGGCACGGCGTGGAGCGAATACCTGCTGCACGACGGCCAGGCCGGCTTTTCCTGGCTGGTCGAAACCGAGGATGAGTGGTGGCGCTCGGAAGTGATGGACGAGTGGCCGGCGGCGGCGGGCGCGGTGTCGGTGCGCCTGGACGGCGTCGCCTACACGCGCTTGTACGACTACACGGCGCGCGTCGAGCTGGCGCTGGGCGCCTTCAACTGGCGCGTGGCCGCCGGCGACACGGTGCGCGTCTCGGAATACCAGAAGGGGCCGACCCGGCTCGCGGCCGAGCTGGCGCCCGGGGAATTCACCTGGTCGCGCTCCAGCCGCATCGCCTTCGACCAGGTGCGCGCGGCCTTCGGGATCAAGCGCCAGGATTTGCCGGCGCCCGGGCGTTCGGTGGCGGCGCGTTCGTCGAAGGCATCGATGTCCGGCCGCTTCCTGATCTGGCTGTTCGCGCTGAACGTGATCCCGCTACTGTTCCACTTCAGCGGCGTCGCGCCCTGGGTGTTCTTCGGCGCGTCGGCGCTGGTGCTGCCGACTTTATTCTTCAAAGATGAATAACAAGTATTTCCTGTACGCGCTGTGCGTCACGCTGGTCGTCACCCTCGGCAGCTGGGCCAGCCTGTTTTCGTCGGTGGGGCATTCGGGCGGCGGCGGCGGCAGCTGGTCGGGCTCGCGCGGCGGTTATTACGGCGGCAGCGGCTACAGCGGCGGCGGGGGTGGGCACAAGTGAATGAAGCCATGAGCGCGCACGCCTTCAGTCCATCGGGCACCCACCTGCTGGCCGACCTGCACGGCGCCGATGCCGCATTGCTGGCCGATGCCGCCGCGATCGACGCGCTGCTGCGCCGCGCCGCGCTGGCCGCCGGCGCCCATATCCTGGCCGGGCACTTCCACAGCTTCGGCGCCGGCGGCGGCGTGACCGGGGTGCTGCTGCTGGCCGAATCGCACATCTCGATCCACACCTGGCCCGAGGATGGCTTCGCCGCCGTCGACATCTTCATGTGCGGCGCCGCGCGCCCGCGCCTGGCGCTGGCAGTGATCGAGGCGGCCCTGGGCGCGGGCCACGCGGACATCAAGACCGTGGCGCGCGGCTGACGGCCGCCGCCGTCAGAGCTCGATCACCAGGTCCGCTTTGAAACCTTCCTGTTCTCCCTTGCTGAGGTAGCCGAGCGGATTGGCGACGACGCGGCAGCCCTGTTCCACGTAATCGTTCGGGCAGTGCAGGTGGCCGTGCAGCCAGACGTCGGCCAGCGGCAGCAGCGTGTCCAGCGCGTTGCAGAAGCCCGCGGTGCCCGGCGTCAGGCCGTAGCGCGGGTCGGCGCTCAAGAGACTGGGCGCGTAATGGGTCACGGCGACCGTGGTGCCGTCGAAAGGCACGTCCAGCGCCGCCTTCAGCCAGGCCTGGCATTCCAGCGACAACCCGCGCTGGGCCTCGGCCAACATCGGCACGCCACCCTGCAGCGTGGTGTTCTTGCTCAAATAGTAGTTGGCGGCGCGGAAGGCTTTTTCGCGCGCCTTCAACTGGCGCGTCATGTCGGTTTCGCGGCTGGCCAGCGCGTCGAAGTCGGCCCACAGCGTGGTGCCGATGAAGCGCACATGGCCGATTTCGATGGTCTCGCGGTCCAGCCATTCGATGCCCAGGCGCGCGCAGGTGGCGCGCAGGCGCGCGTAAGCCTCGTCGTAGTCGAGACCATCGAACTCGTGGTTGCCGGGGATGAAGAGCACGCGCGCGCGCGGCGCGCCTTCGGCCAGCGGCGAAAAGCGCGTGAGGCCGAAGTCGTCGCCGGGCAGGCGCGAGTTCGACTGGTAGGAGCCGATGTCGCCGGCCAGCACGACGACGTCGGTGTCAGGCAGGATGGCCGGGTGGAAGCCGGGATAGCGTTCGAGGTGGAGGTCGGAGAAAAGCTGTATGCGCATGGTGGAATCAGGGTCGATCCCGTGGGAATCTAGTGGATAAAAAAAGACGAATTTGAAACAAATCAAACAACCCGATTTTAGCGCATGGCTTTCCAGGCACGGCGGGTGTAACCTGATTCTTTCGCTCTGTAAATTCCAGTTTCTTTTCTGGAGGATGCATTGCAAAAGGGTGGCGGTTCAACCGCTCCCGCGACACCGTGTCATTCGTGTCGCGTGAATTGTTGACTTCGTATTATGATTGCTTATTCATCATGCATGAAAGGACTTCCATGAACTCGGAATCGGGATTTCGCCTCCATCGTCTGGCGCTGCAAAAGCAGCGCGCGCGCCGCGTGCGCATCGGTGTGATGCTGGTGCTGTGCGCGCTGCCGGTCGCGGTCGCGTTCGCCAGTATCAGTTAGTTGTCCGGCACGTGGATGCGGGCCTTCACGTGCTTCAGGTTGGCGACGATGGTGAAGGTCATGATCACCAGCAGCGACCACGAACTCCACTTGCTGACGTGGACGGCCGACCAGGCGCCCAACTGGTTCGGGTAGCGCCACAGGCCCCAGAAGGTGCTGAGGTTCTCGGCCAGCCAGATGAAGAAGCCGATCAGCACGAAGCTCAGCAGCAGCGGCATGCGGCGGTCGCGGTCGAGCGGCCGGAAAATCACCGTGGTGCGCGCATACAAACCGAGCGCGCAGGCGGCGAGGTACCAGCGATAGTCGCCGATCGCATGGTGGGTAAAGAAATTCGCGTAGATCAGGGTGGCCACCAGCGCCGCCATCCAGTGCGGCGGATGGTGGCGGATGCGCAGGTCGAGCAGGCGCCAGGCCTGGATGATGTAGCTGCCGACCGCCGCGTACATGAAGCCCGAGAACAGCGGCACCCCGAACACCTTGGTATAGGCGAAGTCCGGATAGCTCCAGGACTGGACGCTGGCTGAGGTCTTGAAGGCTTCCAGCGCGAAGCCGACCGCGTGGAACAGGCACACCGCCTTCAATTCGTCCCAGGTCTCCAGCTTCGCGACCAGCATCCAGGCCTGGATCGCCAGCGCCACCAGCAGCAGCACGTCATAGCGCGGCACCCCGAGTATTCCTCCGCGCGGCACCAGCGCCACCGCGGCGAAGAACAGGCCGGCGAACAGGCAGGCGCGCGCTTCCTTGATCCCGAACATCAGGAATTCGGCGCCGGCGCGGCGCCAGCCTTCGATGCGCCGCGCGCGCATGTCGAGGAGGTGGGCATCCAGGGTGGCGAGGGTGGGGACGGGCAGGGAAGTCGGGCGCATGGGATGGGCGGTCAGGGAGACAGCCCATCCTTGCACAGTTTGTTTTTTATCGCAATGCCAGTGCCGCCGGCGGCGCCGCGGCGCGCTGGCGCGGATGGCCGAAGGCGACAGCGCACAGGGCGTCGAGCGCCGCCAGCGCCGGCGTGGACGCGCCGTCGCCGTCGCAGACGCAGGTGCCCGTGCCGCCACCGGCCACGCGCAGCGCCTCGGCATCGAGCGGCATGGGCGCGACCTGGCCGGCCATGACTTCGCGCGCGTAGCCGCGGATGCGCGCCATGCCGGCCGGGGTCAGGTCCTCCTCCGTGCCGGCGTCGCCGAGCGCCGCGAACAGCACGCGCAGCCCGGGGTTGAACATGCGCGCCGCGTTCAGGCGCGCGATCAGGCGGTAGTGGCCGGCCGGGTCGGCGTCGCGGGCGGCGATCGGCACGATCGCGACCTGGGCCGCCACCAGCGCGCTGCGGCATTCCGGGCTGTCGCAGGCGCCGGCGGCGACCACGATCTCGTCATGGCGCGGGTGCCCGCTGTCATGCGCGCCCTCATGCAGGCGCGCCAGGCGCTCGCCGAAACCCATGCCGCGCAGGGCCAGCACCTCGGGCAAGGGGCGCAGGTGGGCGCCGGCGCGGGCCCTGGCCCAGGCGCGCGCCGCCTGTTCGGGCGCGGTGTCGACCAGCAGCACGCGGCGGCCGGCGCCGCGGCGCAGCACGGCCAGGTTTTCGGCCAGCACGGTGTCGAGCGGGCCGCCGGTTTCGCTGGCGATCACGGTGATCATCGCGGACCTCGGTTCATGGATTGCTCCGGTAGTTTCGAGGCATCCAGTCTGTGCCAGGGCCGCGTAAAAACGGTCTAAAAAGCGCGGCCGCGCGCATATAAAAGATGCATGCGCCTGCAGCGGCGCGCGCCCTCTGCTATGGTGGGCGTTTTGGGAGCACACACATGGAATACAAACGACTCGGCAAGACCGGCCTGCAGGTCTCCCCGCTGGCCCTGGGCTGCATGACCTTCGGCGTGCCCGAGCGCGGCACCCACCCGTGGACCTTGAACGAGGAGGACAGCCGGCCCATCATCCGCCGCGCCGTCGAACTCGGCATCAATTTCTTCGACACCGCCAACATGTATTCGGACGGCACCAGCGAGGAGATCGTCGGGCGCGCCCTCAAGGATTTCGCGCGGCGCGAAGAGATCGTCATCGCCACCAAGGTCTACTACCCGATGGGCAAGGGCCCGAACCGGGGCGGCCTGTCGCGTAAAGCCATCATGACCGAGGTCGACGCCAGCCTGCGCCGCCTCGGTACCGACTACATCGACCTGTACCAGATCCACCGCTGGGATTACGCGACGCCGATCGAGGAAACGCTCGAAGCCCTGCACGACGTGGTCAAGGCCGGCAAGGTGCGCTACCTGGGCGCGTCCTCGATGCATGCCTGGCAGTTCGCCAAGTCGCTGTACCTGGCCGACCTGCACGGCTGGACCCGCTTCTCGACCATGCAGAACCACCTGAACCTGCTGTACCGCGAGGAAGAGCGCGAGATGCTGCCGCTGTGCCGGGAAGAAGGCATCGGCGTGATCCCGTGGAGTCCGCTGGCGCGCGGCCGCCTGACGCGCGACTGGGAGACGGGCAGCAAACGTGCCGAGACCGACAAGGTGCTGCACAGCCTGTACGACGCCACCGAGGACGCCGACCGCCACGTGGCCGAAGCCGTCAAGCAGGTGGCCGCAGCGCGCGGCATCCCGCGCGCCCGGGTGGCGATGGCCTGGGTGGCGCACAAGGCCGGCGTGACGGCGCCTATCGTCGGCGCCTCCAAGCTGGCCCACCTGGAAGACGCGGTGGCGGCCCTGGCCGTGTCGCTCACGCTGGACGAGATCGCCGCGCTGGAAGCGCCCTACGTGCCGCACGCGGTGGCCGGCTTCGCCTGAGCGCCTCCGCGCACGGCTTGAAGACTGGCAACGGCTGTTTCCACCGTTACGGTTTGGAACAATTTCAAGGCGTACGGTGGCGGACCGGGTTGTAGGATGCGGTCATGAACTTCAGTTTTATGTCCCCCGGTGCCGGCCAGTGCACCGCCAGGTTGTGGGCCAGCGGCCGCTACGGCTTCTCCTTGCCGAAGAAGGTCGAGATCACGACGGCGGCCGGTGCGACCCACGTGTTCCTGTACTTCGACAAGCGCGTCGAGATCGGTGCCGACCCCGGCAAGCGGGCGCTGGTCTGCATCGCCATCGCCCAGTTCCTGCGCGGCGACGACGGACGCGCGGAACCGGTCGAGATCGATCCGGACCTGGCGCCCTATGCCGGCGTGCTGACCCCGGTGCGTACGCCCACGCCGCGCGCGCCGCTGCGCGTGAGGCCGGGCAAGACCCATGCGCGGCCCGCCTCGACCTCGTGAAGGCCCTTACGCCGCCGGCTGCATGCCGAAGCCGATCGCCAGGCGGTTCCAGCTGTTGATGGCCGAGATGGCCAGGGTCAGGTCGACCTGTTCCTTGTCGCTGAACTGTTCTTCCAGCAGCGCATAATCGTGCTCCAGTTCGGGCTGTTGCGAGAGCCGGGTCAGGGCCTCGGTCCAGGCCAGCGCGGCGCGCTCGCGCGGCGTGAAGAACGGGGTTTCGCGCCACACGGCGACGGCGTACAGGCGGCGTTCGCTTTCGCCGGCCTTGCGCGCGTCGCTGCTGTGCATGTCGACGCAGAAGCCGCAGCCATTGATCTGCGAGGCGCGCAGTTTCACGAGTTCGATCAGGCTGTGTTCGAGGCCGCTGTCGCGTACCGCGTGTTCCAGGTTCAGCATGGCCTTGTAGGCGGCGGGCGAGGCTGTGGCGATGTCGAGGCGTTGCATGGTGTTCTCCTTCAGGATGGGTTATCGTTGGCTTGCATCCCTTAGTCGAACCCGCGCGCGGCTGCGTGACAGCCCGGCATCAAGAATATTTTTGGTCCCGCCTGTCACGCAGTGGCCCCCGCATCCGTCTGGCAGGCATGGATACCCCGACCTCGATCTTCAATCATTTACGCCCGCGCCTGTTCGGGATCGCCTACCGCATGCTCGGCATCCGCGCCGATGCCGAGGACATCGTGCAGGAAGCCTGGCTGCGCTGGCACCATAGCGGCGCCCTTGATGCGCGCACGCCCGAAGCCTGGCTGGTGACGGTGGTCACGCGCCTGGCCATCGACCGCCTGCGCGGCGCCATCGCCGAACGCGCCCATTACGTCGGTCCCTGGCTGCCCGAGCCGCTGGTGGACACGGTGGCTTCGCCCGAGGACTTGCTGGAAAGCGCGGGCGAGCTCTCGACCGCCTTCCTGCTGCTGATGGAGCGCCTGGGTCCGGAAGAGCGGGCCGTGTTCCTGCTGCACCAGGTGTTCGAGTTCGACCATGCCGAAGTGGCGGCGATGGTGGGCAAGAGCGAGGCCGCCTGCCGCAAGATGCTGCAGCGGGCGCGCGAACGGGTGCAGGCCGGGCGCCCGCGCTTCGTGGTCGACCGCGAGGCCCACCTGGCCCTGCTGGCGCGCTTCGTCGACGCCGCGCGCTCGGGCGACCCGGCCCGGGTCGAGGCCTTGCTGGCGCTGGACGCGACCTATGCCGGCGACGGCGGCGGCAAGGCCAAGACCACCGTGCGCACGGTTTTGGGCGCGAGCCGGGTGGCGCGCCTGGTGGCGGGGATCGAGCGCAAGTGGACCAGCAGCCGCCATGACCTCATCCGCGTGAACGGCGAGCCGGGCCTGCTCAGCTGGCGCGACGGGGTGCCGGACTCGGTCACTTCCTTCCTGGTCGAGGAGGGACGCATCGCCGCCATCTACGTGGTGCGCAATCCGGACAAGCTGGGCACGCTGGGCCCCGTGCTTCAGGGCTGGACGCCGTAGCGGTCGATGAAGGTTTTCACGCCGCCCGGATGGGCCGCGATCCAGGCGTCCAGCGCCGGGCGGTAGGCCTGGCGGAACTGCAGCAGCAGGATCGCCGGCTCGAGCTGGCCTTCCTTGGCCATCTTCTGGATCTGCAAAAGGGCCGGGTCGGTCAGGGGCTTGCCGCTGTTCTGCCGCAGTTCGTCCGCGACTTGCAGCGCGCTGCGCCAGGACGCCAGTTCGATGTCCCAGGCGCTGCGCTTGCCCTTGGCTTCGACGCGCGCGTTGGCTTCGCTCACGGCCAGGGCCAGGCGCACGGCGCCGTCCGGCGTGGCGAGTTTGTCCTTCAGCTGGTCGTCGACGCTGACCGTGGCCTTGCCGTCGGCGCCGATCGCCACGCGCGTGCCGCGGTAGAGTTGCAGGGATTTCAGCGGCAAGCCGTCGCCGGCGCGGATCGCGTCCAGCTTGCCCCAGTTCGGCCGCTGCGAGGGATCCGCCGCGATGCCCGACAGCAGGGCCGCCTCGGCTTGCCCACGCTTGCCTTGCTGGAGCAGGGCGTCGGACAGGAAGCGCCAGGCCTGGGAATTGAGCGGTTCGATCTCGGTGGCGCGCCGGAACAGGGCTTCGGCGCCGGCCCAGTCCTTCTGCAGGTAATGGCAATCGCCGGCGCCGACCCAGGCCGGCGAATACTGCGGGTCCAGGCGCATCAGCGCCTCGTATTTCGCCAGCGCCTCGGGAAAGCGGCGCTGGGCGAACAGGTTTTCGGCCTCGTTGCCGACAGCGATGGCCTCGGGCTTCGGGCGGTGCAGCGGCGAGGGGCCGTCGTCGTCCAGCATGCGCAGGATTTCCTGGGCCAGAGGATCGGCGCCGTCGATGGCCAGCGCGCGCCTGGCCGCGGCGCGCGCGGCATTGCGCAGCTCCCCGGCCTTGTCAGCCTTGTCGGGCTTGACCCGCTGCGACAGGTCGAACAGCAGGCTGGCGCTCGAGGACACCGGCACCGAGGCCTGCGGCGCGGCGTCGGCCGCCGCCTGGTACTTGGCCAGCGCTTCATTGAACTTGTCCTGGCCGGCCAGGGCGTTGCCTTCCTCGAGCAGGGTCAGGCAGCTGCCCTTGCAACTGACGTCGGCAAGGGCGGGCGGCATGGCGGCAAACAGCAATGCGAGGAGGAAGGCAGGTTTCATGGCGGTTTCCCTGATGAGATCCGCCATCCTAACCTGCCGCGACGCCGCTTTGTCTCTCCAATTCTCACCGCTGCCGCGCGCAGGGCTCGATAGGCCGTCAATAAGCCGTCAATAAGCCGTCATCGTGTACGGACGGTTCGCCTTTTCCTTGCCCCAGGCCGTGTTCGGCGTGGCCTGCATGGTGAACACCAGTTCGCCACCCAGCATGATTTCCTCGTGGCGCAGGAAAGTGCGCGCCAGCGGCTTGCCGTTCAGCGTCACGCCGCCGACGTAGCCCTTGGCCGGCGACAGGCCCTCGGCGCGCACCGTGAAGCGCTTGCCGTTGGGGAGATTGATGCTGGCGCGCTCGACGAAGGGGCGGCCGATCGCGTACTCGTTGCTGCCCGGCGCCACCGGGTAGAAGCCCATCGCGGTGAACGCCAGCCAGGCCGAGGTCTGGCCGAGGTCGTCGTTGCCGGCCAGGCCGTTCGGCGCGTCGGCGTACTGGCTGCTCACGATCTGCTGCAGGCGCGCCTGGGTCTTGTAGGGCGCGCCGGCGTAGTTGTACAGGTAGGCCACGTGGTGCGAGGGCTCGTTGCCGTGGGCGTAGTGGCCGATCAGGCCCGAGATGTCTTCCATGTGGGCGTAGACGGTCGGGTCGACCTTGGCGTCGAACACCTGGTCGATCTTCGCGACCAGGCCGGCGTCGCCGCCCAGCATCTTGACCAGGCCCGCGTTATCGTGCGGCATGTACCAGGAATACTGCCAGGCGCTGCCCTCGGTGTAGTCGCTGCCGAAGTTCGATTGCACCGGGTTGAACGGGGTGCGGAATTCGCCATTCGACTTTTTCGCGCGCACAAAGGCGGTCTTCGGGTCGAACACGTTGCGCCAGTTCCGGGCACGCTTGTAATAAGTGTCCGCCACCGCCTTGTTGCCCATCTTTTCCGCCATGCGCGCGATGGTCCAGTCATCGAAGGCGTATTCGACGGTCTTCGAGGCCGCTTCCGGCTCCAGGTCGATCGGCACGTAGCCGAGCTTCATGTAGTGTTGCAGGCCGCCGTAGGGGCCGTATTCGGCGCTGGCCGTCATGGCTTTCAAGGCTTCGTTCGCGTCGAAGCCCTTGATGCCCTTCATGTAGGCGTCGGCGATGACCGGCACCGCGTGGTAGCCGATCATGCACCAGGTTTCCAGGCCGGCGAACTGCCAGACCGGCAGGATGCCGTAGGGGCTGGCCTTCTGCGATTCGATCAGCGAGCGCACGAAGTCGGCGTTCCTCTGCTCGGGCTGGATCAGGGTCAGGAGCGGATGCAGGGCGCGGTAGGTGTCCCACAGCGAGAAGGTCGAGTGGAAGCGGAAGCCCTGCGCCTGGTGCACCTGGTTGTCCGGGCCGCGGTACTTGCCGTCCGCATCCATGAACAGGCTGGGCGCCAGCAGGCTGTGGTACAGGCTGGTGTAGACCATGCGCTTCATCGGCTGCGGCGCCTCGATCTCGACCGCGCCCAAGGCCTGTTCCCAGGCCTCGCCGGCGCGCCGCCGTTCGGCGTCGAAATCCCAGCCCGGCATCTCGGCCAGGTTGGCCAGCGCGCCGTCCTCGCTGACGCCGGACACGGCCACCTTCACCAGCAGCGGCTCGCCGTTCAGCTGGCCGAAGTCGAACACGCCTTCCAGCGCCTTGCCCTCGACCAGCACCTTCTCCAGGGGCGTCTTGCCGGGCGACGCGAAGCCGCGGTACTCGACGCCATCCTCGCGGTTCAGCAGCTGGTGGTTTTTCAAGGGCCGCGAGAACTGGATCGCGAAGTAGAGCTGGCGGCCGGGCGCCCAGCCACGCGTCTCGCGCATGCCCGTCACGGTGTCCTGCCCGCGCAGGCGCAGGCGCGACCACAGGTTCTTGCCGGCGTAGTCGTAGATGCTGGAACGCAGGTCGAGGATCACCTTGGCCGTGCTGTCGGGCTGGCTGCCGTGGAAACGGTAGCGGTGCAGGCCGACGCGTTCGCTGGCGGTGAGTTCGACGTCGACGTCGTTGTCGAGCAGTTTCACCGCGTAGTAGCCGGGCTCGGCCTGCTCGTCCTTGTGCGAGAAGCGCGAGCGGTAGCCGCTGAAGGGGCGCTCCGGATAGCCCGGGTCGAGCTTGAGTTCGTCCGCGGTCGGCATCAAGAGCACGTCGCCCAGGTCCGAGTGGCCGGCGCCGGAGAAGTGGGTGTGCGAGAAGCCGAGGATGGAATCGTCCTCGTAGCGGTAGCCGGCGGCCCAGGGATAGCTCTGCTTGAAGTGGCGCACCTGGGTATCCGGGCTGAGCTGGATCATGCCGAAGGGACGGGTGGCGCCGGGGAAGGTGTGGCCGTCGCCGCCGGTCCCGATGAAGACGTTGACTTCCGCAGCCTTGCTGCCGGGCGCCGCCGCCAGGGCCGGGGTCGAGGACAGGGTGGCGCACAGCGCGCCGATGGCGAGCGCCAGGGCGCCGGGTTGGGGACGTTGGGTCATGCGTGGCTCCAGAATGTCAAGATTGAAACATAGCGCGAAAAGTTTGATCCTGGCAATAGACGCACGGCGAATGGACGATGTTTAGCCGCTTTCCTAAACAAACGGCGGGCACATGCCTGGTGCATAATGGCGGGCTTGTCTGTATACGATGTGGAGCGGCGGGTGGCGATCGAAGTGCGTGCGATGCGCGAGGCGGATGTGGCGGCGGTGCTGGCGGTGCAGGCGGCGTGCTACCCGCCGGCCATGCGGGAAGCCGAAGACGTGGTCCGTGCGCGCCTGCTGGCCGCGGCGCCGACCACGCTGGTCGCCTGCCTCCAGGGCGCCGTCCGCGGCTATGCCTTCGCCTATCCCTCGCGCCTGGGCCGGGTCACGCCGCTGGGCGCGCGCTATACGCTGCCGGCGGCGCCGGACACGCTCTACCTGCACGACCTGGCCGTGGCCCCCGAGGCGCACGGCCGCGGCCTGGCGCAGGCCTTGCTGGCCGGGCTGTTCGCGCGCGCGCGTGATGCCGGCCTGCGCCACGCGGCGCTGGTGGCGGTGCTGGATGCGCAAGCCTTCTGGAGCGCGCGCGGCTACCGCCCGGACACGGCGGCGGGGCCGGGCCTGGCGAGCTACCCGGGCCCGGCGGTTTACATGACGCGGCCACTTCCGGACCTGCGGGCATTGTCGCCTTGCTAAAAGCCATTAATCGATTGCCAAACAAGTTGTGCTTTTATCGCCGTCTTTGCGCAACAAAGCTTCACACATGCGCTTTTTTGCGAACAATTCGGGTCGAGTTGCGCTAATATTGACGTGTGGAAAGTTTTTGTGCGCAGTGGAGTGGCAGAGGAAGCAATGAAACGCAATGATTCGGGCTTTACCTTGATCGAGCTGATGATCGCCGTCGCGGTCGTCTCGATCCTGTGCGCGGTCGCGGTTCCGGCCTACGGCAATTACGTGATGCGCGGGCGCCTGGTCGAAGCCTATTCGGGCCTGGGCATGGTACAGACCAGCGCCGAGGAATACTGGTCGAACAAGCGCACCTATGCCGACCTGGACAAGGACACGCCCAGCCGCCTGCCGCCCGCCGGCAACAACTTCAGTTTCAGCCTGACCAGCGCCAACGATTCGTCCTACCTCGTTACCGCCACCGGCCGCAACCAGGCGGCCGGCTTCGAATTCACCATCGACCAGGGCGGCAACCGCGCCACCACCCGCTCGCCGGCCGGCTGGGGCACCAGCACCAGCTGCTGGATCAACGCCAAGGGGGGCAAGTGCGTCCAGTGAAGCCAAGGCGCAGCGCCGGCTTCACCCTGATCGAGGCCGGGGTGGTGCTGGCCATCATGGGCATCCTGGTCGCGGTCGCCGTGCCGGGCATGCAGGACTGGGTGCTGGGCCGCAAGGCCATGAGCGCGGCCGGCTTCTACAAGGACGGCCTGGCGCTGGCGCGCAGCCAGGCGGTGGCCCACAACAGCGCCAGCCGCCTGGTGCTGGTCGATAACGCCAACGGCCAGATGGACTGGCGCATCGACCTGTGCTGGCCGACCGCATCCGCGCCCTGCAACGCCGACAACGGCTCGTGGTCGACCGCCAGCACCCCGGCCGACGGCGATCCGGACAAGAGCGCGGGCTTCCGCTCGATCACGCGCAGCGCCGCCACCATGCCGGACTCGAAACAGCTGGCGACCGGTACCGCGCCGGTCGAAGCCGACACCGCCTATTTCACGCCGCTGGGCTGGGTCGACGGCAAGGTCAATCCGCGCTTGACGCGCATCACGCTGGCGCCGGCGCTCACCCGCAGCGGCGCCTTTGCGCCGGTGGCGGTGGCGCTGACGCTGGCCGGCAACGCCGCCATCTGCAATCCGGGTGCGGCCGCCCATTCGGCCAGGGCCTGCCCGCCGGGGACCGGGCCATGACCACGATCGTCAGCAAGATCCCGCGCCGTGCCGAGCAGGGCATTGCGCTGCTCGAGGCGCTGGTTGCCATCGCCCTGCTGGCGATCGGCCTGCTCGGCGCCATCGGCCTGCAGGCGCGCTCGTATTCGGCGCTGGCGGACACCGGCATGCGCGCCGAGGCCACCATCGCCGCCGACAAGCTGCTGGGCGTGATGGCCGCCGACCAGGCCAACCTGTCCGCCTATGCGCTGGACACGGGCGGCACCGTCGGCCTGCGCCTGAAACCCTGGTACGACGAGACCCGCGCCCACATCCCGGGGGCGGGCGTGAAGATCGCGGTGGCGCCGGTGAGCGGCACCGGCCGCACCCAGGTGACCGTCACCATTTCCTGGGCGCGCAAGGCGAACACCGCCGCCAACCAGTACAGCATCGTTTCCTAC